>JAAIGF010012841.1_pt1 | contig 400499 bp, 379 predicted proteins | sample 6487441 | NCBI WGS metagenome assembly JAAIGF01 (sample SAMN13974129, study PRJNA590717) | phyllosphere metagenome | biome: pepper field; feature: multiple bacterial spot infested pepper fields; material: pepper leaves; isolation source: leaves from pepper fields | host: Capsicum annuum ...
GCGGGAGACGTGATTTTTTCCGGTAAGGTACAATCGCTGTTGGAGCAGGAAGGTTACGGCTACCCGTACACTTATGTGCAAAAACGGTTTAAAAACGATGATTTGACGGTTATAAACCTTGAAACGCCGGTTACGGCGCTGAGCACGGCTGGAGCGGACAAATCGTTCGTGTTCAAATCGTCGCCGAAGGCGCTCGGTCCTTTGAAGGACGCAGGCGTGGATGTCGTCAATCTGGCGAACAACCATACGCTCGATCAGGGAATCAAAGGATTGCTGGATACGATCAAGAACCTGGACAAAGCAGGCATCGCGCATGTCGGGGCAGGCAAAAATGCTTCGGCCGCGTATGCTCCGGTCTATGTCGAACGCAAAGGCATCAAGATCGCGATCGTCGGCGTCAGTCGCGTGCTCCCGGAAACGAATTGGGCCGCGGGCCCGGACCATCCCGGCGCGGCTAGCGCCTACGATCCGAAAGCCGCCGCCCGAGCCGTAGCGGAAGCTCGCAAAAACGCGGATGTCGTCGTCGCGATCGCGCACTGGGGCAAAGAACGGGTCGATATGCCTGACGAAAATCAGAAAACACTGGCGCACGCCATGATTGACGCCGGAGCGGATCTCATTATCGGCGGCCACGCTCACGTGCTGCAAGGCTTCGAGCAGTACAAGGGCAAGTGGATCGCATACGGAACGGGTAACTTTATTTTCACGAAATCGGCCACGGCAAAAACTTGGGAGACCGGCGTTTTCCAGGCGGAGTGCAGCAAAGACGGCGATTGTTCGATGAAGCTGGTTCCGTATTGGGCCGAGTTGGGTCGCCCGGTTCCGATGCAGAAAGCGGATGCGCAGAAGCTGCTGAAGCGTATCGATAATCTGTCGCCCGGCGTGCGGATCGATGCCGACGGACAGGTTCGCGCGAATTGAAGGGGATTAGCTTGAATGCTCGCAGGAGATGACGCATAGGATGTTGAACAATCGCTGCGTCGCGCATCGGGGGTTCTCGGGCGCCGCGCCTGAAAATACGTTGGCCGCGATCCGGCTGGCGATGAAGATCAAAGAAGTGGAATGGATCGAGATCGACGTTCAGCTGTCGAGCGACGGCGTTCCGGTAGTCATCCATGACTTTACGCTTGGTCGCACCGCAGGAGGCAGCGGGATCGTCCGCGACCATACATTGGCCGAATTGAAAAAAATGGATGCCGGGCGTTGGAAATCTCGCTGGTATGCCGGAGAACGGATTCCGACGCTAGGCGAGCTGCTGGACGAGGTTCGCGGACGCTTGAAAGTCAATATCGAACTGAAAGCCAAAGCGGACAGCTATACGGGACTTGCGGCCGCCGTATTGAAAGAGGTCATTCTGCGCCACATGGAACAGGATGTAGTCTTGACCTCTTTTATACCCGAAGCACTGCTAGAAGCCCGTGCTCTTGTACCTACTATTCGCCGCGGACTGATTATCGATGCCCGTCCCCCGGATTTGGAACAGCGGCTGCAAGCGTGCGGCTGTACGCTGCTGTCGATTGCTCACGGAAAAGTCGATCCCGTATTCGTCCGTTCGACGCTTGAACGCGGCATCGACATCATGGTCTGGACCGTGGACAATGTTCGCCGCATGCGGGAGCTGGGCTCGATGCATCCGGATCTGATGATCTGCACGAACCGCCCGGATCGTTGGCTGCTGGCACGCAAGCTGCCGGAGATCCGCGAACGGGCGGCATGGCGTCGCTGGATGCCTTTTTAACTTAAAATAACGAAGGTGGGGATTTTCGATGATCGCTGTCAATAACGTGTACTGTGTAGGACGCAATTATAAAAAGCATGCCGAAGAACTGGGTAACGACGTTCCTTCCGAACCGATGATCTTCCTCAAGCCGTCCCATGCCATCTGCGCGCTGGACGACGGAACGATCGCTTTGCCGCAAAACGCGGGCGAGGTTCATTTCGAGACGGAGCTTGTGCTGCGAATCGGCCGTGCCTATGAACCGGGCATTAAAGTCAAAGACATCGTCGCTTCCGTCGCGCTGGGCATCGACTTCACGCTGCGCGACGTCCAGTCGAAGATTAAGGCCAAAGGACACCCATGGACCGCAGCCAAAGGCTTCCTTAATTCCGCACCGTTGACGCAAGAGGTTGAATTCCCGGGTTTGGACGCGTTGAACGAAGCTTGGTTCTCCCTGCGCAAAAACGGCGAAGTCGTGCAGCGCGGAAGCATCACCAACATAATCTTCGACCTGCAAACGTTGATTGACTACATCGGGGAGCATTACGGACTCGGCGAAGGCGACCTGATCTACACCGGCACGCCGGAAGGCGTCGGCCCGACCGTGGCCGGCGATGTGCTGGAGCTGTACTGGAACGAAGAAAAATGGGGCGGCTGCACCGTCGGCTAGTGACTTTTTCAAGCTACTGGGCTAGACGTATGCGGCTTCCGTGCGGGAGGCGTATCATCAAGTGGATTGGATCATCGGAGCTGTAGGCGCCTGCCTCGTCGCGGGTGCGGCCTACGCAAAACGATCATTATCGGCATCCGGCGCGATCGCGGCTGTTATCATGGGCACGATTTATTACGGGGCGGGCGATCTGTTCTGGTTCGGATTATTGCTGCTCTTTTTTATCACATCGAGCGTATTGTCCAAGGTCAAGCAGGCGGAGAAGCGTCAAGCCGAGCAAATGTACGAAAAAAGCGGCCGGCGCGACGCGATGCAGGTGCTTGCCAACGGCGGCATCGGCATGGTGTTGTGTCTGGCTAACTATATCTGGCCTTCGCCGCTCTGGTTCGGTGCGTTCGTCGGCGTGATGGCGACCGTGACCGCGGACACCTGGGCAACCGAGTGGGGCAGCTTGAGCAAAAGCCCGCCGCGCTCGATCGTGACGTGGAAGCCGCTGCCTGCGGGGACGTCCGGAGGCGTGTCGCTTCGCGGCAGCGCGGCTGCGGTCGTCGGCGCGGGCATGATCGGCACTGCGGCGCTCGTGCTGCTGCTCTGGACGAAAAGCGGACCGGACTGGCCGTGGTGGGCGTGGATTCCGGCGGGAGCGCTGGGCGGTACGGTCGGCGCTTTCGTCGATTCGTACCTCGGCGCGACGGTGCAGGTGATGTACCGCTGCCCGGTATGCGGGAAAAGCGTCGAAAGCCGCACGCACTGCGGTCAAGCTACTGTGCGTTATCGCGGTTGGTCTTTCATGAATAACGATGCCGTGAACCTGTTGTCCTCGATCGCGGGCGGCGGGTTGGCATTAGCGATTATGGTTTTGGCAGGGAGGTGGTTCGGATGAGCGGAGCGCAGCGGGAAAAGCATGAAGCGATTCTGGACTCGGCCTTTGAGATTTTCGGTCAAAAAGGGTTCTATGAAACCAAAATTTCGGATATTACCGAGCATGCCGGAATCGCTAAAGGGACGATGTATTTATATTTTAAAAGCAAAGAAGAGCTGTTTATCGCGGTGACGCGGCGGGATTGGGATACCTTTTTGCGCAACCTGAATTATCGCGTCAAGCATGCGGACGGGCTGCTGCCGAAGCTGCGACAGGTCGCCGAGCACCATCTGGAGTATTATTACGAGCGGAAGTCGCACGGCAAGTTGTTTTTCCATGCGCCGAACAACGATTCCGAGCTGATGAAGATGATGCACGGATTCCTGACCCGCTATATGGCGACGGTGAAGGATGTGCTGGAGGAAGCGGGGATGCCCGATCCGGACTTTTACGCCAAAGCGTTTATCGGGATGCTGGATCGCTTGAAAATGGACATTCTGTTCGAAGGCGAGTTCACGCGCGAACAGTTGGAACAGCGGGTGGATCAGACCGTCCGATTGTTCCTGCGCGGCAGCGAAGGGGAATTGAACTGAGATTTTGGAGGACGAACGGGCTTCCGCAGGCAGCGGGAGTTCGTTTTTTTATAGAAAAAGAGTGGAAGTATGAAAGGGGACTGAACGGCGATGAATATCATGACCGTTGAACGGGTATCCAAAAGCTATGGGGAAAAGGTGCTGTTCGACGACGCTTCGTTCGGCATGGAAGATCAGGACAAGATCGGCGTCGTCGGCGTGAACGGCACGGGGAAATCGACGTTCCTGAAAGTAATCGCGGGCATCGAACAGCCGGATTCGGGCCAAGTGGTAAAAGGCGGGGGCGTGCGTGTTCGTTACTTGGCGCAGAATCCGGATTTCGATCCGGAATTGACGGTGCTCCAGCAGCTTTTGCATGGCGAAGGCGACGAGCTGGCGGCAGCGCGCGCTTACAGCGAAACGGCATTGAAGCTGGAACAGGAGCCGGATTCGCACGAGCTTCAGCAGCGTCTGCTCAAAGCCGGACAGGAGCTGGATCGGCTGAACGCGTGGAGCATCGAAAGCGAAGCGAAAAGCGTGCTGTCGAAGCTGGGGCTGGATACGTTTGAAGCGAAAATGGGCACGTTGTCCGGCGGTCAGCGCAAGCGTGTGGCGTTGGCGGCGGCGCTGGTGCAGCCGTCCGAGCTGCTGATCCTGGACGAGCCGACCAACCATATCGATTCGGAATCGGTGGCATGGCTGGAGACGTATTTGAAAAAACGCCGCGGCGCGCTGCTTATGGTAACGCACGATCGCTACTTCCTGGATCGGGTCGCGGACGTTATGCTGGAGTTGGATTACGGGAAAATGCACCGCTATACCGCGAATTATTCGCGCTTCCTCGAACTGAAGGCGGAACGCGAAGAGCGCGAAGCGGCGACCGAAGACAAACGCCAAAACCTGCTGCGCAAAGAGCTGGCTTGGATACGTCGCGGCGCGAAAGCCCGTTCGACCAAGCAGAAAGCGCGGATCGACCGGTTCGAACAGCTTCAGGACGACAAGCCGCAGCAAAAAGCCGGCGATATGGAAATGGCGACGTTATCCGCGCGTTTGGGCCGCAAAGTGCTCGAACTCGACCACGTCGGCAAATCGATGGCGGGACGGCTGCTGATCGACGACCTGACCTACATGACCGTCCCGGGCGACCGGATCGGCATCGTCGGCCCGAACGGACGCGGCAAATCGACCCTGCTCAACCTCATCGCGGGCGACCTTGAACCGGACAGCGGCACCGTTGATAAAGGCTCCACCGTCCGCGTCGGCTACTTCCGCCAGGAAGCCGCCGAGATGGACCCAAGCATGCGGGCGATCGACTATATCAAAGAAGCGGCCGAGACCGTGAAAACGGAAGAAGGCACCGTGACCGCGTCGCAGATGCTGGAACGCTTCCTGTTTACGCCGACCGCCCAGTGGACGCCGATCGGCAAACTGTCCGGCGGCGAACGCCGCCGTCTGTACCTGCTGCGCATCCTGATCGCCGCGCCGAACGTCCTGCTGCTCGACGAGCCGACGAACGATCTGGATATTCAGACGCTGACGGTGCTGGAGGATTACCTCGACGATTTCCCGGGCGTTATGATTACCGTATCCCACGATCGCTACTTCCTGGATCGGGTGTGCGATAAGCTGTTTGCTTTTGAAGGCGGCGGGAAAGTGGCGATTCATGCGGGGAATTACAGCGAGTATATGGAGCGTACGGGCGGAGGCTCGTTGAAGGACGGGTTTTCGGAAGGCGGGAAAGGATCGGGCGGAGCCGGTTCAGCGAACGGGTCTTCCGGTGCCGGGAAAAGTAACAGCGCAGCGAATGCAGCTGCTGCCGATAACGCCGCTCCCGCTCCTGCCGCGAAAAAAGCGAAGTTCACGTATAACGAACAGCGCGAATACGACTCGATTGACGCGACGATCGAAGCGGCCGAGAAAAAGATCGAGGACATCGCCGCCGAGATGGAACGCTCCGCCAGCGATTCCGCGAAGCTTCAGGAACTGATGCAGCAGCAGGCAGCAGCGGAAGCGAAGCTGGAAGAGCTGATGGAGCGTTGGACCTATTTGAATGAGCTGGCGGAGCAGATCGAGGCTGGGAAAGGCTGATTTTCGTCGAGAGTGAGCCGGATAGGGAATACGTTTAGGGATAAAGGATCGAGGTCTTGGGAGGGTTATCCATCTTAAGGCCTCTTTTTGCTGCGGAACTTTATATCCAAATTTCCCTAACGATGCTAAAATGGAAAAAGTAAGCGAGTAGGCACTTGAGAAAGTATGGAAGTGAAAAAAGTTCGTGAATAACCTCAAAAGTGTTGTTTGTACGAATTTCGCGAATACTATGACTTAAGTGGAATAAACGAAGTTCGTGAATAAGATGTTATGTGCAACCAGTACAAAACTATAAAAAATTAAAAAGGATATGACTATGACAAGACGTATTATTGTAACTGGCGGAGCTATTATTAAAGATGAACTTGGAAGAATTCTATTGCAAAAGAGATCTGATTATGGGGATTGGGGTTTACCAGGCGGGGGAATGGAAGCAGGAGAAACAATAGAAGAAACAATGGTTCGTGAAGTTAAAGAAGAAACGGGGCTAGATTTAAAACACTACAGTCTAGATTCTATTTATTCAGGTTCAAGAATGAAGTATACCTATCCTGATGGAAATGAAGTCGTGTTTGTTATGTTCTTATTTACTGTAGAAGCAGAATTAAAAGGTAAGATATTAGATGACGGAAAAACTCTAAATTTCAAAGATCATGAAAATGAATCCTTACAACTAGTGTTCAAAGATTTAGATGAGATCGATCTAGAGACAATTAATCTTGTTCAAAAACCTATATTTCAAGACTTGAAGACGAACAAAGCAGGAATATTAAGATCGTAATGGAGGTTATTCAAGAAGGCACTGGCAACACATAACATAATATTCACGCTACGGACATTCGTCCTTGGTCCGGCATACGCCGGACACTCGACATGCGTCGAGTCGTGAATACAGGAACGTTATATGAAAGGAACGTAAAGACAAGTCAAGGAGGTGCTCAAGATTGTTTGGTTTTTTTCGAAGAAAAAAGAAGAATAAGATATTGCTTGAAACCCAATTAGAAGCACTGAGAAATCTACCAGTTTCTTTTACACAAACCGATAATCAAGTCATTAAAGAGCTTTTAAATCATTTGAAACGAGAAGAGTACGAAGAAGACCCATTCATGTAGCTTATATCAGTATCAGGAACAGATTTAGTGAATGAGAGAGATGAGGTCGTAAGATTATCTGAAGACATATGGAGCTTTGATATGGAATGTGTGGAAGACGAAGAATCCTATGCAACAATAATTAAAGAATTTATGGCCTTAGTAAAAAAGGACATCAAAATAGAAAATATTAAAAGTGATTTAGATTTCGATAATGAAAGGGCTTGGATTTCATTTGAATGGAAAGAACAAGCCTATCAATGGGAGCTAAAGACTGAGAATGACTGGGTAGACATTGAATTATTAAAGAAGTTAGGAAGATTAATTGAGAAAGAAACAGTAGATACGTATTTCATTTATTTTAACGATGGACAAACTCTAACTTTATTACATACTGACCAAGCTTGTCATCAAACTCTTAATAAATGGACAGAGCAGAAATTCAGTAAGCTAGCTTAGTCACAGAAGACGTTCCCATCATATAACATAATATTCACGCTGCGGACATTCGTCCTTGGTCCGGCATTCGCCGGACACTCAGCATGCGCTGAGTCGTGAATACAGAAACGTTATATGTAATCAGCTTAAATAAGAGAAAGAGTGAGATTGATGATTCAGAGTAGATATTTGTTTGTGTCGCGTGAAGGAAAAGTCATAAAGATTGCTCGTCCTAAAGATTGCAAATATAAATCTGTTCCTCAATTAGCAGGTGAGGACGTACTTGAAGTGATATTGTATTACAGAAATAAAGATAGAAAACCACATAAATTGGTGATGGTGGAATTTGATCGATTCCATTTGGATTCTCAAGGAAATTATGTACAAACAGAAGAGGATCGGAAACGAATCTTTCATAATTTTTTTTCTTTTGGGATGGCCAATCTATTAGAAGGAATAGAAGAAAAAGAAGACAAGCCATTACCTATACCGGTTGCTCCAATAATTCCAACAATAGCCGAGAAAAAAGCATTATATGACTACATAAATGAGAAACTACCGAATTTTACAACTGATGCTCCCTATGTAGTAGAGAATAGGATTAAGGCTGTTAAAGAGAAGTATGAAGAATTTAAAAGCATGGCAAGGAAATCAAAAAATTCCTCTAAGGATTCTCGAAGAAGAAGCTGACAACATATAACATAATATTCACGCTGCGGGCATACACCCTTGATCCGGCAGCCGCTGGATACTCGACATACGTCGAGTCGTGAATACAGGAACGTTATGTGACATACCGGAAACCATTTTTTAAGAGGGTGAACCCGTGCAGCAAGTCGATCTAACCAAAACCCTTGAAGAGCTTGAAGGCGAATATTGGAATGAACCGAATTTTGCTTCCTCATTAGTGATCCAAGTACATCGATTAAGGAAAAAACTTCTTTGCGAATTGAATAATGAAGATTTAAGACTTTTGATTGGACAACAAATAAATCTAAATTTGATTTTGCCTTTAGCCTTAGAGCAATTAATACAGAACCCATTAGGATCAGGAGATATGTACATTGGAGATTTATTTTGTTCGGTACTCCAAGTAGAGAAAGAATATTGGAACGAACATAAAGAATTGAAGAACGAATTGGATGAAGTGATTAAAACCTATGAAGAAGCGAGAAACATGGTAGAAGAGCAAATAAGTAAATACAGAAGCAATTTGTAAGTCAATTCAAGAAGCCCGGTACACCACATAACATAATATTCACGCTGCGGGCATACGCCCTTGATCCGGCAGTCGCCGGATACCCGACATACGTCGAGTCGTGAATACAGGAACGTTACATGAAATTCCCAAAAATATGTAAGGAGATGAAAAGGTATGTACTGTTTTATTAGCTATAACACAGAAGATGGAAAACCTCTTAGCGATAAAGTAAGGGCTATTTTACTACATAATGGTGTAGACCCTATTGATGCTTTTGACATATCAATAGAAGATAGCGTGTTAGATGAGATTCAATACAAAATCAAAAAGTGTGATATTTTTGTTGCAATAGTAACTAATTTTTCTCCTAAGGTGTTTTATGAAATCGGTATTGCAAAAGGCTTAAATAAATCAATTTTTGTTGTGTTATCAAAAGATTTAAATGTATATCCTAGTTTTTTAAATGATTTTTTATATGTCAAAGCTAATTTGAACGATGAAGAAAATATAGATTTTGCATTCAAACAATTATTAAAAAATCAAAGCAAACAGAGATCCAAAGCCAAAAAAAAGAAGAAATATTCGCATAATACAACGATGGATTTTCCTGATAAATGGAAATCTGATTTGAAAAGGATCAGGGAAAATGGAACACCTTTAGATCTTGAAAAATACATAGCCGGAATATTTGATTCTTTAAGAACCACTTCGAAAATGGTTGAGCAAGACAAAGGTGTAGATTTTGCATTGTGGCTTGATGATATAAATTTTATTTTAGGAAATCCTGTATTAATCGAAGCTAAGTACGGAAATATTACGTCAGATATGCTCAAAAGTGGAGAACACCAATTGTTGCACCATTTGATAAAAACAAAAAGTAGAGTAGGTTTGCTTTTTTATTTAGATAAGACAGGAAAGAGATTTTCTTTAGGTTCTTCTTTAAGCCCTCTTGTGATTAGAGTTGATTTAGAAGATTTTTTATCTGAAGTAGAAAAGAACGGAAGCATAACTAAAACTATTCTTGATAAGAGAAATGCAATGGCACATGGGAAGGAGATCTGATAATGGCCATTTATTCTAAGCCACGAATAGATCACTTCTTTTTAGGATCTGATAACGCTCAATCTACTGCAGATAAGGGAAAAGCATTAGAGGATTTATCCTGTTACCTCTTTGAAAAAGTACCGGGTATTTCAATTGCTAAAAGAAATACAATGAATGCATTCGATACTGAAGAGATTGATATTGCTTTATGGAATGAGAGATCTAAGAAAGGGTTCTCTTTTTTACCTCATATAATTCTGTTAGAGTGCAAAAATTGGAGTGCTTCTGTATCGAGTAATGAGGTTAGTTGGTTTGCTGAAAAATTAGAAAGTAGAGGCCTAGACTTTGGTATATTGATTGCTGCAAACGGGATTACAGGAAATCCTCATGAGATTAACCGTGCGCATAGTGTTGTTGCTAGGCATCTAAGTAATGGTAGACGAATAATAGTCATTAAAAGATCAGAAATCGAAACACTCGTATCTACTGATGACTTAATAAAAATAATTAAAGAAAAGTTATGTGAACTTGCTGTTGCAGGAGTAGTTTTTCAATAATCTTATTAATACAGAATTTCATTAAGAGCAAGAACTTCATGTAACATAATATTCACGCTGCGGACATTCGTCCTTGATCCGGCATTCGCCGGATACTCGACATACGTCGAGTCGTGAATACAGGAACGTTACACAAAATTCTTTAAGGCAAGAGACAAAAATAGAGATTACCATTATAATGAAATTATAGGCTGGAATTTATCTTCGAAATTTTAAGCGGAGGAATCTAATGAATATTGTCCAATCGTTAGAAGTTTTTAAAGCTGATTTAAATAATGATACTTTGAGTGAACATAAATTGGTTGAGAAACATATATTATTCGGCACGCCTTATATATTTAGCTCCAATGAACCGCTTTATTATGAACTAAAACAAGAGGTAGCAGATAAGTTTGAATTAAGTACAACAAAAGTTATTGTTGTGGGATCTGCAAAATTAGGATTTAGCATAGCACCTAGAAAATTATGGAGACCTATTAATGATGAGTCGGACATTGATGTAGTAATTATCTCTGAAGAACTGTTTGATCGTTTCTGGAAAGAGCTACATATTTTTAATGTCAATTTAATTTCACGAACTGATGCAGAAGACAAATTATACAAGGAGTTTCTTGAATATTTTTTTAAGGGTTGGATTAGACCTGATAAATTTCCTTTTAGCTATTCTTTCAAACAAGAATGGTTTGATTTTTTCCGTGATATCTCTTATAAAAAATATGATAAGCGTAAAGTAACAGGAGCAATTTTTAAAAACGAATACTTCTTTACGCAATATCATAAAGCAAACTTAAGAAGATTAAGAACAGGGAGGTCTCGTTGATGCCAAGTATCGGTACAGCTACCAACAAAAAAGTTATTGAGTTGTTTAATATGATGAAAGAAGAGACTTTAATATTACAGCCAAGTTTCCAAAGAAAGTTGGTATGGAATAACAAGCATAAGGAAAAATTTCTCGAAACTATTTTGCATAACTATCCTTTTCCAGAAGTATATTTAGCAGATGGAAAGATAGATCTTCAAACAAAAAAATCTCAAACTGTTGTAGTTGATGGACAACAAAGGTTACATACTTTATATCAATATATTTCTGATGATGATGATCTGGTTTTGAAAGAGCTACCTAGATTTACAGAACTTGAAGAAGACAAGCAAACTGATTTTTTTGATTATAATGTAGTAGTAAGAGACTTAGGAAGACTTAAACTTGATGATATTAAAGAGATTTTTAATAGAATAAATTCAGTGCAATATGCTCTGAATGCTGTTGAAATAAATAACGCATTATACGAAGGGGAGTTTATAAGTACAGCTAAAAAGATTAGCGAAACTAATTTAATTGCGGACCTAGAGGTTTTTGGAGAAAGCGAATTTACTCGGATGAAAGACTTGGAGTTTATAACTTTAGTAATGGCTACAGTCGAAATCGGGGGATACTTTACTAGCAATAGTGAGGTTGAAAAATTTATTAAAGAGTATGATGATGAGTATCCAAATAAAGCATTTATGCTGGAAACTATAATTGATGTGTTAAAGTTAATTAAATCCTTGGAACTTCCAAGTGATGCCATTTGGTATCGACGTTCAAGTTTATTTTCATTGATAGTTGAAGTTGTAAAATATAAACAACGAACAAATAATCTACCTGAAAAAGAAGATCTTGAAAAGTTGCTGATAAAACTTGAGAGTGAAATCATTAAAAATAGAGGACAAGATAAAAATGAAAATAAATACGCAAAATTTTATAATTATATTTTCCAAGGTACAGCAGGTAGAGTAGGGCGAATTGCTCGAGGTGAATTACTAGAAGGAGAATTAAATCAATTATAACCAGAAAGGCATGAGAATACTTATTCTTATGCCTTTCTTTGCATTAAAGAACTTCGTGTAACATAATATTCACGCTACGGACATACGTCCTGGGTCCGGCATTCGCCGGACATCCGACATTCGCCGGACATCCGACATTCGCCGGACATCCGACATGCGTCGGATCGTGAATACAGTGAACGTTATGCGCAACTTCCTAAAGAAATACAAAGCTGATGGTATAAGAATGAAGGATCGTATAAAACGAAGAACGGTATAGGATCGGAGTGCAGTATAAGAACGAAAATCAATATAGGATCCAAGAGCGGTATAAGAGCGAAGAGCAATATAGGATCGAAGAGCGGTATAAGAGCGAAGAGCAATATAGGATCGAAGAGCGGTATAAGAGCGAAGAGCAATATAGGATCGAAGAACAGTATAAGAACGAAGAGCTGTAAGTCGATCAAGAAGAGGGAAGCAACGCATAACATAACATTTACGCTGCGGGCATACGCCCTTGGTCCGGCACACGCCGGACACTCGACATACGTCGAGTCGTAAATACAGGAACGTTAGGTGAAATTTTTAAATACAACTAAAGAAAGAAGTTCAGTATTTGTTGATATCCTTAATTCTGATTTTATCTATGAAAGCTGTGAATAAATAATTCTTAGATGTATCTTGCATATCCTTCATAATCACCATTTGCTTTAATACTTAAGGTAAGCTTAACGTTTGTTTGGTCAAGATTAGGGAGTTCCCATAAGCCTGCTCTGAGCTTAGCTGATGCAGTAGACCAGAGTCCTCCTGGATAGCCAGGATTATCAGTAACACTCATACTTTCAGCTTCGATTGCCCACATGCTGGTAATGTTTTTAGTTATAGTAGTGTAAGGCGAAGCCTCGTGCCAGCTAATTTTTCCATTAGTTACTCTATAATTTTGATGTAATGCATAACTGAATAATAAATTATTTAAATATCCTCTGCCAACAATTTCTACTGAAGCAGTTTTTTGTGAACTAACAGCAGCAGCAGAAAAACCTTTGTTAGCACTTGGAGTTTCGGATACTCCTACATTGACAATGATGGAACTACCATCTTCAAAATAATGAACACTTGAAGGATTGTCCTGATCCACTGTAATACCAGAATTTAATACTTCAGCTAGTTTAACTGGATCAGCCGCATCAGGAATTTGAGCCTCTGAAGCAGTATTGTACGATGGATCTACTGTTGGATTGTTCACTTCATCTGCAAAAGCAGGAGTAGCAATAGAGAAAACTAACAATGCGGGTAATGTAATTGCAGCAATTTTTTTCAAAATTATTTCCTCCCAGAATATGTTTTTTTTGAATACAAATAATACCTTAAAATAAAAAAATGGATTTGTCAAATCTTAAAAGGGTTTTTAATCCTGGTAAAAAGATTCCAAAAAATATGTTATACTATATGTGCTCATTTAAAAGGAGGTGAAAGATAATGAGAATTTCTGAGAAAATTCGTGTATGGGATTATATCATTTTCTTTGTTTTATTAGGTTTTCTTTATACGATCAATATTCACGTAGATGGTTCTTTTGTTGGTCCTTTAATGTTGGCCATTGTTGCTGCAATTGTCAGTAGCTTAGTACTTGGTACAATCACCAATTTTATTTTCAAGAAAAAAAACATCAATGAAACGGCATAATTTATTGAATTACAATAATTCATTTCTAAAAAAGCCTGCTGCAGGATTCTCCTGAGTAGGCTTTTCTTGTAGATTTAAAAGTATAATTGTATGTTCTCTTTTTGGAGGGCTCTTCACCACAAAATGTCCTGGACTCGATTTGATAAATAAGCATGGGGCTAAACGGCTAAATTGTAAGGGGCAATTCCTCTATGTTCAAGTATTTTAAAGCCTTAAATCCTCTTGAGAGGCTATTCAGGGCAGAGATAACTTCACCTAACATAATATTCACGCTACAGGCATACGCCCTTGGTCTGGCATTCGCCAGACACCCAGCATACGCTAGGTCGTGAATACGGGAACGTTATAAGAAATCCCCTCAAAAATCACTAAATTGGAGTGAACAACATGACTAAAGTGCATAAAGATATTGATTCCGCAGAATATCATTTATGGACAGATGTTTTGCACGCATGTGCTTTATCAGAACAAGCCAATAATGCATGGGACAGAAGTAGTTATGTAAGATGGACAATCATAACAGCATGGACAGTACTTGAAATGTTGTTCAGAAAATCGTTAGAGAATGAACGCATAGGATATAACTTTAAAAGAGATGTCAATGAAACTATCGATAATCTAGGTTTGCCAAAGGTGAATTGGGGAGAAAAAGGGTGGCAATTAGTTTTAGAATTGAAGGAAAAACGGAAGATATACGTACATACAAAATTAGAACAAGAAGATCTTTTTTTAGATTCACAAATTGCAAGACGATATGTAGATGGAGTTCGAGAAAGTATTAAATTAGTCCATACCCTTGTAAGTAAACCAATTCCCGAATGGGTGTATCTTGAACAAGATGAAGGATGGGATGAAGGTAACGATCTTGGTGTTAACATGATAATAGAAAGACAAGGGGCTAGAATGGAAGATCCATCTTCATTAATTATTTCATTCGTTTACAAAGGAAAAGAGTACATTACTGAGGTGCTTCCTGAACACAGTGACTACGAGAAAGTAGCTTTAGAAATTGTAAATTTAACTAGCTTAGCCATTACTACAATTAGAGTGTCTCAGGGAGGAAAGGTAGTATGGGAAAAGCACTTAAGAACAAGAGGATCATTTTAGAAAGTCTAAACATAACTTCAAAGCAGGGACATCTTATAACATAATATTCACGCGGCGGGCATACGCCCTTGATCAGGCAGTCGCCGGATACTCGACAAGCGTCGAGTCGTGAATACAGGAACGTTAGACGAAATAACAAACAAGGAGAGATTATGGGAAGAAAGCCTATTCATGGAGTATGCCATATATGTGGAACAACCGGGCCTTTAACATTTGAACATGTCCCTCCAAGAGGAGCATGTAACGATAGACCAATTATTAGTGCAGTGTTTGAGGACTTTTTTGAGAAAGGACCTGATGAAAAAGTAAATGGTCGAATTCAACAGAAAGGTTCAGGTGCATATACACTATGCGCAAGTTGTAATAATGATACAGGTACTTGGTATGCAAATGATTTCATTGAATGGACTTATCAAGCTCTTATCTTGAATGATAAATCTAATGGAGATGGATCAATTTATTATCCATTTCATATATTCCCGAATAGAGTAATTAAACAAATTTTAACTATGTTTTTTTCTACAAATGGGGAAAAATTTGCTCAAAAGAATCCTGATTTAGTTAGGTTTGTTTTAAATCGAGAACATAAATATATTCAACCTTCAATAAGGATCTTTGCCTACTTGGTTGAAGGAGCTAAATTTAGACAGACAGGCGTCGCGGTATTAGGCTCTTCTTCTAGCAAAGAAGTTATAGTGATGAGTGAAATTTCGTTTTCGCCAGTAGGCTATGTCATGACAATTAATTCTAACCCTCCCGATTCGAGATTATTTGAGATAACTCACTTCTCAAAATATGGATACAATGAATTCGATACTATTTTTTTAAAGCTTCATCGGTTACCCATCCATCTCTATTTCCCTGGCGATTATCGAAGTAAGGATGAGATTATGAGAGACTACAACTACAATATTGAAGACTAATCAAGAAGCTTGTTACATCGTCTAACATAATATTCACGCTACGGGCATACGCCCTTGATCCGGCAGTCGCCGGATACTCGACATACGTCGAGTCGTGAATACGGAAACGTTATATGAAATCGAGTAGAAGTATAGAAATGAAGGTGATTATTTGGGGACATACACCATTAAATCAAAGATTCCGATTATTTGGTTAGACACCTTTGCAGTTATAGAGATCTATAAAACTAATGAAGAAGGAAAGGATAATCCAAGAATAAAAACGCTGTTTGATCTTGTTAAAGAAAAAGTGTATCAAAGAAAACTCATTTGCCCATTAGCAGAACAAGAAGAGGAGATAGAAGAAAAAGTTGTAGAAGTGATTAAGCAGTTCGTTAATTTATCGCTTGGTATTACATTTCTTTCAAATGATGAAATTAAAGAAGGCCAGTTAGTTAAAGCAATAAAATCTCATAGAAGAACAAAAGATATAGAGTTAACCTATTTAGATGCGTTTTATGAAGATCCAGTCATCTATCTCCAAAATAAAAAACAAGATTTTATTTTTTCGATTGTATTAGAACCTACCGAATTAGAAATAAACAATAGAAAGATGATAAAGAAAAAGAATATTGAAGAACTCCAATTAGCTAAAGATAATTTTTATCAAGATAAAGATTACTACTCCATAATAAGTGGCGAGTTAAACGGAAGCTACGTTGCAACTTCGCACTTAATAGATTTGTATAGATACAAGCTAGAAAATAATATTCCATTAAGTGAGGTTGAAAGTCTGCAAATTGCACGAATGTTAAGTAAACCACTATCCCTATGGAATGAAGAACAAAAAGATGGGTTAGTGGGTTATATGGAATTTTTAAAATCTGATTGTTATAAACAGTTACCTTCAGTACATATAAACGCACATATGGTAGCAGACTTAGTTACTTCAAAACGAAAGTTACTTGAAATTGGAGACCCTACTGATATCTCAAATTTATCGACATTGCTTCCTTATTGTGACTACATACTCACAGATCGCGCTCAAATGAACAGAATTAGAAGGTTAGAACTAGACAAGAAATATAACACCAAAGTTTTTTCATTATCAAATATCAATGAGTTATTTATTGATTTACAGAAGATGTGATTGCAACTCAGGATGAACTCGACATCCTATAACATAATATTCACGCTGCGGACATACGTCCTGGGTCCGGCATACGCCGGACACCCGACATGCGTCGAGTCGTGAATACAGGAACGTTATATGAAACCACTAAGAGCATATGAAAATTTCGAAAGGATGAACTAGTATGTCGAATATTATCGGAGATCGAATTGTTATTAGAGAATACCGAGATTCAGATTTAGACTTTATTAAGAATTGGGTCAATGACCCAGAGATAACAAACACATTATCCGATAATTTCTTGTATCCTCATTCTAAGTATGAAACCGAATCCTTTTTTAGAATGATGGTTGAAGGTAAGTCTAGTAATAAGAGCTTTATCATAGGGCTAAAGACTCTTTAGAATACCTAGGGCAAATTGATTTATATAAGATTGATTGGAAGAATCGATCCGCATCATTAGCTATTGTAATAGGAAAAAAGGAATGTCTAGGTAAGGGTTATGGCAGCGAAGCTATTCGTGTACTCCTGAAGTTTGTTTTTGAGGAACTAAATTTAAATCGTATTGAACTTGAAGTCTACGAGTATAACGAAAGAGCCTATAAGTGTTATGTGAAGTGCGGTTTTAAAAAAGAAGGAAGGTACAGAGAGAAGATCTATAAGAAGGGGCAATATTGGGATAGTTTATGTATGAGCATTCTGAAAAGTGAATTTGCGAAAGTATAGTCAAAGAGATTGGTGGCAACATATAACATAATATTCACGCTGCGGGATCTCGGCTCATGATACAAAGCATCTGCTGCTGGAAATCGATCATATGATACCTCTGTCAAAAGGCGGAGAGACGACCGAAAGCAACTTGCAAACGCTATGCTGGAAGTGCAATCGAACAAAAGGCGCCAAAATCATTGCTTGATCACTAAATTAAAATTTCTGAGGATTATACGATGACGGATCACATACACCATAATTGCAATTTAAATATTCGCTATGATCAATCGGCTGAGACATGGAGTAAAGTCGTGATGATCTACGAAAGCATGCCAGGATGGATCGGCTATACAAACGGAATTCCGTATTGGTTCGGACAAGAAGAGAATGACGTATTCATCACGGCCTCGGTTGAACCCAGCGGATTAGCCTTTTACGCGCAGATGAGGGAGAGCGACTGGAAAGCTTGGATCGAAAGGTTCAAATCGCTAGCAACAGAGACATTGGGTTATGCTGTTGGTGAACCTGAGGATGGATTTATGTAGTACAGATTTTTACAGCCTATTTCATCAAAAAGAGGGAATCCATGAAGATCAAAATCAAATTTTTTCAAGAGAAATTCATTGAAGCTATAGGCGCAGGCATATACGAGATCGGCATCGAAAAGAACGGCATATATTCCTCTCTATACATAGGAGAGTCCGTTTTCGTTTTGGTACGCTGTGCTTCCCATTTGTACGAACTGAAATTGAATCCGGCTTATTTCGGCTTTTCCATAGACACAATCGATGATCCTAAGATCACGCTGCACTTCAAACTGATCAAAGAACAGTCTGATAAAGCAGCACGTAAAGCCGAAGAAAAGACCTTGATTGCAGAGAGAAAGCCAATCAGTCAAAGCGGAATAGGCGATCGCCAGAAATCTATAGAAGATAAAGAAGCATCGCTTATTCAATTTTTAAACTCTACAGAACCGCGAACCGATATGGAGAACGCAGCAGAACAATAAAAGGAGGGGCTAGTTGCTAAACCTGAAGCCTGCCCGCTCCCAATATTTCACCGAACTTATCCGTCACACTACAGAAATCGAAAACACCATATCCGCTACCGCGGCAGTCGTCCAGTCGATTCGCAGTCTCGTTTCAACGCCGGATCAATCCTTTTAGCGCCTGTCGGTTCTTTTCAATCGCTTGGAATTACCGGCTGCGCTTGCCTGGTCATTCCCGAATATCATACCGTGGCCGATTAAAATTCCTACAGCACCCCATTAAGGAGACCTGTCTCATGAGAATCTTCTTTTCAAAAGCAGGGTTTATAGCAGCTCTTGCGACAGTTGTACTCATTATAGGCTGTGAACAAAAGCGGAATGAACCATTCGAATCCGTAACCACCTCGATCCGAGTCCTAGAAAAAAATCAATCGGACGACCTTGCGAAACAATGGATCATCGGCTCTAATTCGGACGTGGACGGCATGGAACAGATCCGCATCGAAGTCGAAAATGAAATGGTATGGAACCTGATCGAAGCAAACCGTGATTATGTTGTCGGTTATCAGGGATCGCAAAAGAACGGGTATGTGCTGCAGCAGATCGATACCCTCATCGAAAGCGAGAGTGAAACCAAGTGACGATTATCAGCATCGAAGGCGCCAGCGCGGCAGGGAAAACGACTACTTCAGCTGCGCTGTCTGCCCGAACCGAAGGCTTTCATATCCCCGAGGTCGCCATGATATGGGAAAAGCCGCAGCGCGAATATCCGGAATGGTTTTTCGAACGTCAGGCGGATCGATGGCAGATCGCGACGGAAAAAGAAGGCGATGGTCTCGTCGTGGTCGATATCGATCTGTTCCAGCCGTTTTGGTACAATTGGTCGTTCGGTTTCACGTTGTTCGAAGGCCAGTCGCTGGAATTCGTGGCTGACTTTTACCGTCCGCTGATCGAGCAGCGCAAGCTGGGTTTTCCTGACCGTTATTTCATTTTATATACGGGAGAAGCTCAGTTGAGACAGCGCAAAGCCGGGGACGCCACGCGAATGAGAAGAGGCTTCGAGATGAATCTGACATTTATCGAGCCGCAAAAAAGGTATTTCAAAGCGCTAAACACATTCGCTCCGGGCCTAGTCACCTTTATTCGTTCGGACCGTATCGAAGAAAATGTGCGAATCATCGAGAACGAGCTTTCGAGCGTGAAAAGCGGCCATCGTTATTCGCTCGAATTGTTTGATCATCTGGTGGACTGGCTGGGGAACAATCCGGCTGCGCGGTTTTACGGGAAGGAGGAAGCAGAGTCGTGAATAAACGCAAAAGCGAAGCTTATTCAGATTCTCCGGCGGTTTGGCGAAACATGCATGTCGGCGGAATGTCCAAAAGTGAGCTGACGCGGCGGTTGAATGAGCTGCGTATCGCGATGAACGCTTACGCCGAACAGCTTTTTGCCGACGAACGGTTCACGACTTCGGATGTTCGCCGCACGCTGCTAACCGCCGAGCTATCCGTCGCGGAACTTGGTTTGCCCGATGGAGCAAGGCTTCCGCAGATATTCGAAAAAGCGTCCGAGCTCGGCTTAAATCTCTGCCCGCTTGAACTGGCTCCTCATTTACGAATGCAATACACCGAACAAGCGGACGGCGGTTCGCTGAGCGTGCCAGGCCAAAACCAAGCGCCAGAAGGATCGATCACGATCGCTTCCGAGCCGTTGACCGACGACCATGAGTTTCCGAAAGGTTTTTACTTGAGAAGTATCGAAGGAACGTTGTGGCTGCGCGGATACCGCTGTGATTTTGAACATGTGTGGCAGGCTGAAGATCGGTTTGTTTTTGTGAAAGGCGAATAACTGCGTGGGTGAGCTTGCGAAAACAATGATATGATCGAACAATAAAAGACCTTCCCTTCTCCGAAGCGAGCGCACCGCGCATGGCTTGAGAAAAGGGAAGGTTCTTTTGTTAGGCATTCCATTTACCGATTTTCCGTCGACACTCCAACCATCTGCACCACCATCCGGCCATCCCCGGTCAGTACCGCTTCATCCGCATTCATCTGCGACGAACCGTCCCCGTCCAGAAAAATGCCTTCGCGTCCTTTGCCGGGAACGCCTGCAAGCAGCGCCATGCGAAAATCCTTGGCCGTACTCGGCTCCGGAGCCACGATTAACCACAACTGCCCGGCATCGTTATACACAAGCCCCGACCGCATCCGCTGATCCTCGGCAAAGGGCAAATGCTCGTCGCGCACGCTCTGATTCTCCCAACCTGCGTCATCCGCAAGCTTCAGACTCACGCCGCCTTGCGCGAAATAGTCTCCGCGATCGATCACCTGAAGCTCGTCAGCCGACGAAACGACCTGCACCGAGAACTTTTTCGCCGCACCGTCCCATACCAGCGTGCCTCGGGCGTATTTGGCATTAAACCAACCCGAGCCGTAATCGCCGCGTTTTCCGTTCACCGGCTGGTCATTCATCACCGCAATCGACAACAGCGCATTCTCATAAAAGAAGCCACCGTTGATTCCGTAAGCCGGAATCTGCCGCAGCGGCAGTTTATCCGCACGCAGCACGACATCCTTCGGCTCGACGGCCATCATGTACAACTTCGGCAATCCGTCAGTTTCCGCTTCTGCGTACGCATAACGATGTGGCAAACCATTGAACACTTCAGCAGGTTTGGATGGAAAAAGCAGCAGCCATACGGCGATTACGGCGCAAAAGGCGAGAAGGATAAAAGAGACAACCGTCAAGCGGCGGCGAAGGGGACACGAGTTCAAACGATTCCGCAGAGGCCGAAGACCGTAATCCAAGCCCGATTTCGATCCCGAGTCTGTGCCGTGGTCTTGTTCCTTGCTTGCGTCGCCTGGATTCCGTTCGTCCTTACTCTCCCCGAACATAAGCGCACAGCAGCCGCGCCGTCCCGATCACGGCCCGCGTATGCGTCCGCTCCATCGAGTGCGACGCATGCACGCCCGGTCCGATCAACGCCGCACGGATATTGCTTCCGCCGCGCAGCGCCGCCGAAGCATCCGAGCCGTAGAACGGATAGATATCCACCGCATGCTCGATCCCTTGCGCTTCGCACAGCTCGATCAATTTTCCGGTCATATGGTAATCATACGGTCCCGACGAATCTTTTGCGCAGATCGAGACATCCGTTTCTTTACATGTCAGATCCTCGCCCATGCAGCCCATATCCACCGCGATCAGCTCTGCGATGTCAGACGGGATGTAAGCCGCGCCATGACCGACTTCCTCGTAGTTGGAGATGAGCAGCTTCACGTTCTGCTTCGGCTTCCAGCCTTCGCGCTTCGCAGACTCCAATAGACCAAACAAGGCCGCTACGCTGGCTTTGTCATCCAGATGGCGGGATTTGATATATCCGCTATCCGTCACCACCGCGCGAGCGTCGAACGAGATATAGTCGCCTGTGCGAATGCCCAAGCCTTCCACGTCTTCGCGGGAAGACACCAGCTCGTCGATCCGAACTTCCATATGTTCTTCCGAACGCTTGAAATCCCGTGCATCCGCGTAAACGTGTACGGAAGGATGCTGCGTGAGGATCGTGCCCGTGTACGTTTTCCCACCGCGGGTATGGATGATACAGTATTCGTTCTCGATGCTGGACATCGCGAAACCGCCGAGCGACGTGATTTTCAGCGTGCCGTGCGGCGTGATCGAACGAACCATCGCGCCCAGCGTATCCACGTGACCGCTCAGACCTACGGTATAGGAATCGTTTTCGCCTTCCACACTAATGATCGCGCCGCCTTTTTCGTTAAACGTCACCGGGAACCCGAGCGATTCCGCTTCTTCGCGGATCATATCGATAATATGATGCGTATAGCCCGTCGGACTTGGCGTATCCAGCAATTTTTTCAAAAAGGAAACCACGTACTTTTCGTCAATGTTTACGGTCATAATCAATAAGCCTCCAGTAAGGTAGAAATCAAGTGAGTCCAATCAAACTTTGCATAGAGCATGCGAATCAGAAAAAAGTGTGCAGAAAGTCAACAATAAGGCGGTAACCGTCGGTCACTTGCTTCAAGCCGAGTAAATATTCCGCTAATCCTTATATCCTATGTTGCCCTTCACTTTCTATTGTAATCGATCGCGAGCGCCGACAAAACCTTTCCGTGGTTTCGAGGCAGAGAAAAAAACCGCGCGCTGTAAAAGCGGCGGTTTTCGTACAAAGCCATCCGGCAAGTCCTCGCGATGGTTGGATCGACAGTCCGTTAGCCGTTTGGTCGAGCCTGCGAACGTCAATCTTATAGCTTTTTCAACTTGTCCGAACGGAACCCGCGCGACTCCGACCGGGAATCCAGATCGTCCGAGATCGGTTCAAGCGGCGTCGGATCGGCGGATACGGTAGGCTCGTCGTAAGCCGGCGGCGGTGTCGTCGCGGAGACGGGAGCCGAAGCCGGCGCGGAAGACTGCGTGCGCAGCTGATCGTTTTCCGCGCGCAGCTTTTTGACTTCGCGCCGCGTTTTGATCAAGCGGTACAGGCCGAACATGCCGACCGCCAGACCGCCGAACAGCGCGCTGCCGAGAATCAGCAGAACAAGCGGCACGTCCGCATAGCCGAACAAGAAGTTGACTTCGACGGGATTGACGTTAATCACCGCGAAGATCGCAATGATGACCGCGAATACGAGCATAAGAATCAAAGACCATTGAGCTTTCATAAATAAGGACAACCCCTTTCGCTTTGTTGCTTCTGAGCATCATTAGCCGCTTATAGCCGTTTTGACGCAGGAAGCTTTGTCCTTATTCGGATAGCTGTTCCATTTGCTGTATCAAAGCTTCGAATACGCTCATCGCTTCGCGAACAGGTTCGGGCGAAGACATGTCCACGCCGGCTTTTTTCAAAATGTTGATCGAATAATCGCTGCCGCCGCTTTTCAGGAAGCTGAGATAGCGTTCGACCGCCGGAGCACCTTCTTCCAGAATCTGCTTCGAGAAGCTGGTTGCGGCCGAGAAGCCCGTCGCGTATTTGTACACGTAGAAGCTGTTGTAGAAGTGGGGGATACGCGCCCATTCCATCTCGATATCCTGGTCCACGACCATGTCCGGCCCGTGATACTGCACGTTCAGGTCATAGTAGATGCTCGACAGATCTTGCGGCGTGAGCGATTCTCCGGCTTCGGTGCGCGCGTGGATGATCTTCTCGAACTCCGCGAACATCGTTTGGCGGAACACCGTCGTACGGAACTGATCCGCATAGTAAGTGAGCAGGTACATTTTTTCTTTCGGATCGGTCGATTTTTTGAGCAGATAATCCATCAGCAGCGCTTCGTTGGTCGTCGAGGCTACTTCGGCCAGGAAGATCGTGTATTGCGCGTCGCGGTACTTCTGCGTCGTGTCCGAATAGTAGGAGTGCAGCGCGTGGCCCATTTCATGCGCCAGCGTGAACATGCTGTTCAGATTGTCTTTGTGGTTGAGCAGCACGTAAGGGTGAACGCCGTAAGCGCCGGAGCTGTACGCGCCCGTGCGTTTGCCTTCGTTTTCGTAAATGTCGATCCAGCCGTCTTTAAAGCTGTCTTCGAGCACTTGCAGATAATCCGCGCCGAGCGGCTGAAGGCCGTCGATCACCGTTTGTTTCGCTTCGTCGTACGTGATATCCATCTTGAACTCGTCCACCAGCGGAGCGAACAGGTCGTACATATGCAGCTCGTCCACGCCCATCAGCTTTTTGCGCAGGCGCATGTAGCGGTGCAGGATCGGCAGGCTTTCATGGATCGCGTCGACCAGGTTGTCGTAGACGGACACCGGAACGTTGTCGCCGTACAGCTTCATTTCCAGCACGGACGGATACTTGCGCGCGCGGGAGTAGAAAATGTTTTTGTTCACGTTGGCCGTCAGCGACGCGCCAATCGTGTTCTTGAGCTTGGCGTACGTGCCGTACACCGCTTGGAAAGCCTGACGGCGCACGTCGACGTTCGAGCTTTCCAAGAATTGAATGTAGCTGCCGTGCGTCAGTTCCACTTCGTTGCCGTTCTCGTCCTTGATGTTCGGGAACTTCAAGTCCGCGTTGTTGAGCATGCCGAAAATGTTCTGCGGCGCTTGCGACAGATTGCCGACTTGAGCGAGCAGCGCTTCTTCGGCCTGCGACAGCACATGGGCTTTTTCGCGCTTCATTTCCTGCAAGGTGAACCGGTAATCCTTCAGCGACTCGGCTTCGATCAGCTCGTCGAGTTTGGCGTCGTCGAGCGACAGAATCTCCGGCGTGATGAACGACATCGCTTCGCCCGCGTCGACCAGCAGCTTGCGTCCTTTTTGAGTAAGAGCCTGGTAAGTCGGGTTAGCCGTGTCCTGGTCATGGTACAGATGCGTATAGACGTAGAGCTGTTCCAGTTTCAGGGAGACTTCGTCTTCGAACTTGAAGCATTCGCCGATGGCGGCTTCGTTATTCAGTTTGCCGCGGAAATCTTCGAATGTTTTCAATCGGGCTTTGGTTTCCTCGTATGTAGCATCCCAGGCTGCTTGATCCGCGAACAGATCGGCCAGCTTCCATTGGTGCTCGGCAGGGACTTCGCTTCGTTTCGGCAAAGATTTAGGCGTTGTGCTCATAGATAAAGACCTCCTCAAGGATAATCGGATGATCGTCGAAGAAGGATCGGCATAATGACGCGTATTCAAAATCCCGCATCGTTGACCCGCCGAGCAGATTGACCAAGCTAAAAGCAAGGTTGGTCAAGGCTGCTCGGCGGGAACGATGCGGTTGAATGCGGGTCTTAGGAGCCCATGCTGAAAAGCGTATAGACCGTCAGGATGAACGAAAGGAGCAGCATGACGGCGGCGGAGATCGCGAGACCCCGTTTCAATTTGGGAGGAATCGAGTCCTTGTAAAACACGACGACAGCGCCGAGCAGAAGAGTCAAGATCAGCAGGGCGGCGATATTGGTCGTATTCATAAAAGGTTACACGCCCTTAAGGGCGTCCATGATGCTTTGCCATTCTTCGTCAGTGCCCTCGAATTTGTCTTTGGCAAAACGGTTCTCGGCCCAATGCATCATCTCCGGACGACTCATGAAGTGGTGTGTTTCTTCGCCCCATTGGTCGGAAATTTCGCGCAGCACGAGATTCCGTCCGTGAACTTCCACCGTCATCATATTCCAATTATCCGTCTTGTAAATACTGTGCTTTTTAATCATGATTGCCATTCCTCGTTTCACATCGTTTCTTATCTAAAATCATACCCTACCCGCATAACCAAAAGCAACGCCTACAGAAGAAAGCCTGTGCACGTTTTAACTTTCCAATTGCCAAAGGTTTTTTCTTGACGTATAATAACGATATTCACCATAGATGGTGATATTTTTAGGAGGTTGTTCATTTGAAAGGTACAGTTAAATGGTTTAACGCAGAAAAAGGTTATGGTTTCCTTTCCGTAGAAGGCGGCGAAGACGTATTCGTACACTTCTCGGCAATCCAAGGCGACGGATTCAAAACTCTTGACGAAGGTCAAGAAGTAGAATTCGAAATCACTGACGGAAACCGCGGACCACAAGCAGCTAACGTAATCAAACTGTAAGAATCGATTTCTTACCTTATTTGATGACATAGCAAACCACAGGCACAGATCCTTCACGGGAACTGTGCCTTTTTGCATGCTTTTCCGATCGTATGACGAAAAAAGCTCCCGCCGCGCTTATCCGAAATTCGGAGGCATGACGGGAGCGGATTGGCTGCATGCGGATTACGGCGCGGCAGTCCGATCCAACTTCGGCTCGCGGCCCATACGGCGAACGACCAGGAAGATAATCACCGCTTCGGCCAACAGTCCCAAGGACTGCGCAATAGCGCCGACCATGCCGTTCCAATGCGGGAAGATCGCGACCAGCAGGAACAAGAAGCCGATGGTGCAGATCGCGTTCGCGAGTTGGGAGCGGAACATGACTTTCGTTTGCCCGCCGAGCAGGATCAGTCCGTTGCCGTAATCCAGCCAAGGCATGACGAGCGGATACAGGATGAATGCACGCAGCGTGTACAGGCTTTCTTGCAGCAATTGGCCCTCTACGTTCATCACATGTCCGAACACCCAGTAGCCGAGCGGCGTATAGGCAATGATCGCGACGAGAGCAGCGGGGATGAAGCCGATCGCCAGCGCGAACTTGCGCACTAGCAGCGGATCGATCCGATAATAGTTCAGAACGATCTGATGGATATAAATGAAGAAACTCAACATGAGCTGCATCAGACTCGCGGCGACGGCAAAAGACGAGATTGCCAGCGCCACGCCGTCCGTTTTGCCCAGCATGATATTCAGCGCAGGTCCGATAAACATGGCGACGAGCGACGAATACAGCAGCGGTTTGTAAAAACGGAACACATCGCCGCGCGTCTCGATGGGATGGTCCGCTTTTTTGACAGGCAGGCGGCGGGCGATATTGCGTCCTTCAAGGAAACTTACGCTTGCTTCGATCACCATACCGGCCAAAAAGATAATCGCTCCGACAATCCCGCTGGTCACGCCCTGAATATTCACGAAATACAGGGAAAGCAGATACATGCCCGCCAACCGGATTACCATGCCGATGGTCAGCCACTTGGTCCGGTTATTGGTGATGATAATCCCTTGGTAAATATTGCGGATAACGGAAAAGACGCTGACGAACATCAACACGCCGTATACCGCGATTACGCTCGGCAGCAGCGCTTGATCGACGCCGAACAAAACACCGAAAATGCCGCGCCCCACAGGCGTGTAGACGATGATGCCGCCGATCAGCAGCACGCAAACGAGGAATACGTACGTGACGAACGTCAATGCTTTAAAAGAAATCTTGTCGCGCACCAGCGCGGAGCAGGTCTGCCGGAGCAGCGTGGACGGGCGTTCGGTAACGGCCAGCAGGCTGCTGGCGAGCGCGTAGCTGGCGATGACCGTCTCCGGCGAGGCGGCGGAGGCCAGCGTACGGTTAATAATGACATGGGACAAGGTAACGAGCGAAGCGGACAAGCCCAGCGGAACGAAAAACAAGAGCAGGCGCTTCCAAGATAACGGAACGTCGGACATGAAGAACCCCTTTCCCGAAAATCGGCGATGCAGGTATGTTAGATGCGCTCGAATCGATCATTCTCCAGTATAGCACGACTGAAATCGTTTGCAGCGCACGAACGGAAAGTTTCCTGAAATTGAACGTTTTTCGGCACATCCGGCGAGTGGCGCGGAAGGATTGGCGGAAACGATAGCTTTTTGCAGAAAAAACGCTGAAAAAAGCTGAGAATATGACGAAGGTTATTTGTACAAATTCGACCCTCATATTATAATGGAAGTGAATTTGGGTACGGCGCATGTGGAAAAAGCAAATAGACCTGTCTGACAGGCAAACGCATGCACCACAGACTTAAGACTGGTATTTGGAGGTACGTTTTGAACCCACTCAGAACCGCTTACACCGTTCCCGAAGAACCCATCAGTTTGATGCGATGGGTGTACAAGTTTGCTTTACCGGGCGTTAAGGACGCGCTCGGGGGCTGGAGAGATCGCGCCGCGACCATTCCCGATCCCGAACTTCGAACTCAAGCGCTGGCGAGCATTGCGGACAAAGAATTTCATTGTCAGGGCGGCTCGGTCTACGCAGCAATCAACTCGGACAAAAAAGACGTATTGATTCCGCTGATCGTAGCTCTTCAGACCATCAGCGATTATCTCGACAATCTGTGTGACCGAAGCACATCGCTGGACCCGGAAGATTTTCGTCTTTTACATAAGTCCATGCTGGACGCGGTCGATCCGTCCGTACAGCCGGAAAATTACTATCGCTTCCGTGACGAGCAGGAGGACGGGGGGTATTTGAATGCCCTGGTGACCACCTGTCAGGAAAATATCCGGCAGCTGCCTGGTTATGCCCATGCCCAGCCTTATGTACGCCGTTTGGTCAGTTTGTACGGCGATCTTCAAGTCTACAAGCATATCGCCCCCGAACTGCGGGAGCCTTCGCTAACGACCTGGAGAGCCGAACATGCCGATCTGGCCCCTGATTTGTATTGGAACGAATTCGCCGCTGCCACCGGTTCGACGCTCGGCATGTTCATGCTGTTTGCCGGAGCGAGCCGTGACGATTTCGATGAACAAGCGGCAAAATCGGTCTACGAGTCTTATTTCCCTTACGTCTGCGGTCTCCATATCATGCTCGATTATTTGATCGATCAGGAAGAGGACCGGGTCGGAGGCGATCTGAATTTCTGCAATTATTATGAGAGCGGGGAAGCCATGCTCAGACGCGTCGAGGATATCGTTAACGGCGCGCGTCGTGACGTGGCCGGGCTTCCGCATGCCGCTTTCCACCGAATGGTTATCGAAGGACTGCTTGCCTTGTACCTGTCCGATCCGAAGGTCAGCCAGCAGAAAGATGTGCGAACCGTGTCTAAGCGGTTGATGAAGAGAAGTCCCATGACTCGCCTGTTCTTTTTCGTCAACAGTATATGGATCCGCAAACATAAGCAGCATTAACAAGGAGGAAGCAACATGTCAGCAGTAAAAAAAATCGCAGTATTGACCAGCGGAGGAGACTCCCAGGGAATGAACGCCGCGCTTCGCGCCGTCGTGCGCAGCGGGCTTTATCACGGAATCGAGATTTTCGGGATTCAACGGGGTTACCAAGGCCTGCTCAACAACGATATCTTCTCGATGGATCTTCGCAGCGTAGGCGATATCATCCAACGCGGCGGAACCGTGCTTCAATCCGCCCGTTCGAAAGAGTTCTATACCGAAGAAGGACAACGCAAAGGCGCGGAAATCCTGCGTAACTACGGAATCGACGGCCTGGTCGTCATCGGCGGCGACGGTTCTTACCAAGGCGCGAACAAACTGAGCAAACTCGGCATCAATACGATGGGCCTGCCGGGCACGATCGATAACGATATTTCCTTCACGGACTATACGATCGGCTTCGATACGGCCGTAGGCGTCGTTGTCGACGCGATCAACAAGCTGCGCGATACGATGTCGTCACACGAACGTGCTTCCGTCGTTGAAGTCATGGGTCGTCATTGCGGCGATATCGCGCTGCACGCGGGTTTGGCTTCGGGCGCGGAAACGATCCTCGTTCCTGAGGTTCCTTACGATCTGGACGAAGTCGCGCAGCGCATGACGCACAACTTCGCCATGGGCAAACGCCACAGTATCATCGTTGTCGCGGAAGGCGCGGGCAAAGGCGAGGATATCGCTACCGAATTGTCGCAGCGCTCCAAGCAAATCGATGCTCGCGTAACCGTATTGGGTCATATCCAACGCGGCGGTACGCCGACTCCGTTCGACCGCAACCTGGCGAGCCGTCTGGGCGACTTCGCGGTACGCTCGCTGATCCGCGGCGAGAGCGACAAAGCTTGCGGCATCATCAAGGGCGAGCTGGTTCTGACGGATATCGACAAGGTCGTTAATACGCGTCCTACGTTCGACCACGAAATGTACGAACTGGCTCTGCGTTTGTCGCAGTAATGCGTTCGTCGAACAAATAAGCTCTGGATGCAGAACTTGCGCAAAGAAACTTTCGCCCCGAACGACAGCCGTTCTGTCGCTACCGGCGTGAAAGTTTCTTTTTTTATAAGTAACGGGTAAGCTAGGGCGTGTATGCAAAACGCAAACTCCGCCGGAAGCAGATTGAGCTGAATTTTCGTTCTCAACAAGGAATTTTCCCGAAGGCGTGCCGGGGCACGTCAAGGGAAAATGACGAAGTGTCGCTGGATTCGTACACGCTCTAAGTACGAATCTAGGAGAGGGCGAAAAGGCAGGTCAAGATGCACGACGTTGAGTTTGCGTACACGCCCTACAACGAGGCAAACGATTCGGCGGCAAAGGAGGCAAAAAGCGATGATTACCATCGGGTTGACCGGCTGGGGCGATCACGATTATATCTATACGACGAAGGAAGCGGCGAAGCAGAAGCTGGTCACGTACGGGAAAATGTTCGGAACCGTCGAGGTGGACAGTATGTTTTATGCCGTGCAATCCAAGCGCAATATGGAAAAGTGGGTACAGGAAACGCCGGCGGATTTTCGCTTTGTCGTTAAAGCCTATCAGGGGATGACCGGACATTCGCGCGGGAAAATACCGTTCGACAGCGAGCGCGAAATGTTCGAAGCATTCAAGTTGTCGATCGGCACGATGCAGCAGGCCAATAAGCTGAAGGCGGCGCTGTTTCAATTCCCGCCCTGGTTCGATTGCACGCGGGAAAACGTAGCCAAGCTGCGAGAGGTTCGCGAGCGGATGGGTGAGGTGCCTTGTGCGCTGGAGTTTCGTCACCAGAGCTGGTTCCAGCCGGCGATGCGGGAGCGTACGCTCAAGTTCATGCGCGAGGAGCGCTGGATTCACAGCGTATGCGACGAGCCACAAGCGGGAGTCGGCTCGGTGCCGATTGTGGAGGAAGCGACGGATGAGCAGCTGACGATTGTTCGCATGCACGGTCGCAACGTCTCCGGCTGGCAGTCTTCCAATCAGCCCAACTGGCGGGAAGTGCGTTATTTGTATCGCTATAACACGCAGGAGCTGGAAGAGTGGGCAGAGCGGCTTCGCAGACTGGAGCAGCAGTCCAAGGAAGTCGTAATCATTTTCAATAATAACTCCGGGGGCGATGCGGCAGAGAATGCACGCGAGCTGATGGGTATTCTGGGTCAGGACGTGCCGAAGCTTCTCGGCGAGGACGAACCGGAGCAGTTAGATTTATTTTAATTCCGGAAAAAAGGCAGCTCCGAACGTCGAAGGTGACGACACGGGAGCTGCCTTTTTGATGAAGAAGAGTTGCAATACGTATGCTTGGCTCAAAGAATGACGTAACGGAACGGCTTAAGTGAGAGTTGAAGGTGCAGCGGAGCGTCCGTGCATACGTTGAACTTTGAACAAGCGCAGCAGCAACAGCACCGCTCCTACCGCCAAACCGGCGATCAAACCGATCCAGTAGCCGAACGGGCCGAACGAGGTGTACACCGCCAATACGAAACCAAGCGGTAATCCGATGCCCCAGTAGGCGATAAGCGTAATGAAAAAAGCCGGAGTGACATCCTTGTAACCGCGCAGCGCGCCCTGGATTGGGGTAGCCAACGCGTCGGATAGCTGGAAAAAGATCGCGTACGCCAAAAATTGCACGATCAATGCGGTAACGGCAGGGTCGGTCGAATAAATTAACGCGACTTTGTCAGCAAAAAGCACCAGGACAACCGCAGTGACCAGAGCCATTAGCACGGCGGAGCCGATTCCGATAGAAGCATATTGGCGAGCGTCTTTGTTTCTTCCCGCTCCCGCCTCGTAGCCGACCAAAATGGTTAGCGCCATACAGATCGCCAGCGGAATCATATAGAGCGTGGAAGCAAAATTGATCGCAGCGGAATGTGCGGCAACGGCGTTTGTTCCGAAGCGATTCATGAGCAGCGTCACCGCCGCGAAGATGGATGTCTCGAAAAAGGTCGCGAAGCCGATCGGAATGCCCAGCTTCAGTAATTCCTTTTGCTTGGCCCACGAAATCGGATGACGTTTGCGGAAAAAGCCATGGCTGGCAAAAGGTTCGACGCGGTGCATCACGATCAGTGCAATCAGGAAAATAACCCAGTAGGTGATGGCGGTCGCAACACCTGCACCGACGCCGCCCAGCTTCGGAAAGCCGAAGCTGCCGAAGATCAGCAGGTAGTTCAGCAATAGCTGTACCGGAAGCGAGCAGAGCGTAATCGCCATGGATACTCGGGTCTGACCCATGGCATCGATACAGCCGCGAAGAACCGTATAGCCGAATAACGGAACGACGCCGAACGCCAGGCAAAGCAGGAACTTATACGCGGTATCCGCAACTTCCGCCTCGGCATTCATGAATCCAAGTGCGGGTTTGAGCAGGAGTGCACCTATTATGAGCACTGCCGCAGAGAACAGCAAAGACAGAATCAATCCTTGGAACAAGTTGAATCGGATATCGCGTTCCCGCCCCCCGCCCATAAGTTGCGAGACGATGGGCATGATTCCGTTTAAGACGCCGTTCAGACCGGTCTGGATCGGAATCCATAGGCTCACCCCGATCGAGACGCCCGCTTGAGCGGCCGGGCTGACGTGCCCGGTCATGCTCGTATCAAAAAAGGCCATAGCGGACAGCGCGATTTGCGTAATAAAAATGGGGAGGAAGACGACGAGAAACTGTGCGAATTTTTGCTTGAAGCTTGAAGTGGCATGCATCGGTTGGCAGATCCTTTCAGAATAACGCTGATCCCGTTCCGAACGAACGCAGGCAAAAACCCGGCCGTGGCAGGCCGGGCTGTTGCCGCGCGATAATGTTCGTCGGAACGTATCGCTCGGTAGAACTAGGGATGGTGTCGGGTATGCGCAACGGAAAAGACGCTCAACATCTTTGCTCCGTACACATGCTTATAATCAGTCTTTTGGACCGTAATCGGCGTCTTTGGTGTAGCGGTTGGAGGCGTTCCAAAGCAGATACTCGTCCACGCCCATATCCGCCATGGCTTTGATTTGCGCGTCCACTTCGGCTTTGCCGTACTTCGTATAGTGGCCGCTGCCCAGCCAGCTTGCGGTAAAGTCTTGAATCCACGGACGAACGATCGGACGCTGCGATTCGTCTTCGATCTCGTCGAGCTTTTTGAACGTGTCGACCATCGAGCCTTTGATCGTCACGTAAGGTTCTTTGTCCGGGTCTTTTGCGCCGAACCAGCCGGTCGAGTAGTGGCTCGGATAGACCATCGGCGCGATGACGTCGACGTTTTCCGAAATTTTGGTGAAATCTTGCCCGATGCCGTCGGCAGCCGGAACGGAAGCCGCATAGCCGAAGATGTCGACGGAGACGCGGACGCCAAGCGGCGCTAGTTCTTTGCGCGCGTATTGCACGAATTCGGATACGGCTTCGGTACGCGATTTGTCGCCGTCTTTTTCGTATTTGAGCGTGTCGGCGCGCTTCTCGAAGCCTTCCGCGAAGCGGACGTAGTCGAACTGGATTTCCTTGAATCCGAGCGCCGCGGCTTCTTTGGCGATTGCGACGTTATAATCCCAGACTTCCTTGCTGTACGGGTTGACGAACGCGTCGCCGCCGCCGTTTTTCCATACTTTTCCGCTGGAGTCCGTGAAAGAAAGCTCCGGATGGTTTTCAGCCAGCACCGTGTCTTTGAACACGACGATCCGTGCGATCGGGTAAACGTTGTGGTCTTTCAACTTGGTCATCAGCGCGTCGATGTCCGGAATGAACTTTTGCGCCGTGCCCATTTTCAGCAGTTCCTGATTTTCGGTTTTGTACGTTATGTACCCCAGGTCGTCCTTGATATCGATAACCATCGAGTTCAGACCGGTATTGTCGAGCAGATCGAGCAGCTCGGTCATTCTTGCGCCGCCTGCGCTGTAAGCTGTAGCGTAAATGCCTTTGACCTTAGGTGCGTCGGGTTGCGGATCGATCTTGATCGGAGGGTTGTCCGCATCGATGACCACACTGTCTTTTTGGGCTGTCAGCGTACTGAGATTCCAAGCCGATTCAACTGCCACCGTGATCGGGTTGGCATTGACCGGTGCTGTCGGTGCGCTTTCAGGGTTGTGGCTGCTTACGGTGAGAGCCAGCAGGCTCCATAAGATATCCATTGTATTCTCTCCCTCGTCTGTAAGTGATTCTTGGCTGCAAAAGCCTTTACCAGTATAGCGTTTTTCTCATCAGGTGAAACAACAAAATTGTCACGAATGCCTGATTATTCCGGGAAATGCAAGATCCTCTTGATAGCCGGAAGACACACCTTCAACCTTTAACCTTCCGAAGAAGCAACGAATCTACAATCTTGTACGCTCTTGAACGGGGTTTTGCGTTCGCTTGAGTTCGCCTTAGGCTCGGACCTCATATGTAGGGCCGCCCCTTCCCTAAGGAAGAGAGCGGCCTATTGGAAAAACGTATTGAAAAGACCCAATCGATTCGTGCAAAATTTCTCAATGCAAAACTTCCGGCGACTGATGTTCGAGGATGCTGTGATGGATAATGTCAAGCGCGTCTTCGGCTTCGAGAATCCCTAGGCCGTCACGAAGGACGATCACGGAATCCAACTCTTGCTGCTTCAAGAACGAAAGCATGTCGGGGTACCATTTCATCACGATTTGTTCAAGTTTTACGGCTTCCATTTCCATAGTCGTCACCCTTTCTTTTCCGGAATCGTGTGTCATTGTCTGACTCGAATACCTGCGAAAAGCTAACCATGAAGTTGGTACGGGGTTATTATATCACATCGCGGTTGTGTTCGCGACGTAGCGTGTGGGAGGGGCTGCGGGGGGAATTCGTTCCGGTCGCGTGTTGCCCTTGGGAAGCTGGATTGGAATTTAATAAGGAGGCTTCCCAATGGCAAAGGCGAACGCTGACGCTCCTACACTGAATTCCCCCCTCCGCCCCACGCTTCGAAGCTTTCAAAACCTTGAAAGGATCTAATGAACTTTGGTTTGAGTCGTTTTTTGACAAAACTACCCCCAAAAAAAGAAGCGCCTGTAAAGGCCGCTTCGGTCTTAAGAAAATCCTTGAGCGGGGTGCCGCTCAAGGGCGGAGGATCAAGTGCAGTGCAGGAATGAAATGTTCGCCTTTGAATTCGGGAAATCCCATATGAATATCTAATAGAAATTTCCCGAATTCAACACGCGACCGAAACGCATTTGATCCTCCGCCCGCCTAGCGGCCTTACCCAGCGAACAGTATTTTCCCGAAGCCGAAACAAAGGCTTCAAACAGAGCGCTTCCGAAACGAGCCCATTACGCCTACGGTTTCGACGATGTTGACGAAAGCGAGAGGATCGGCTTCTTTGATGATGCGTTTGAGTTCGGCCAGTTCGTAGCGTGTGGTGACGGTCATCAGCATGTCTTTTTTGGCATGGGAGAACGCGCCTTCGGCGGGGATTCGGGTGACGCCGCGTTCGATCTGAAGAAGTCGCTCCAACATTTTGTCCGTATCGTTCGTCACAATGAATAAGGTAACTTTGGTATGGCTGATATGGATCATGTCGACGACTTTTCCCGTGATATAGATAGAAACCATCGATAGCAGGGCCAGGTTCCAGTCATTTTGAAGATAGCCCATCGCCAGAATAACCAACCCGTTCATCGCGACAAGCACATTTCCGACCGGGAAATCGCGGTAGCGCGTGACGATCGAGCCGAGGATGTCGAAGCCGCCGCTTGATCCGCCGACGCGGAAAGAGATGCCTGCGCCGACGCCGACCAATACGCCGCCGAAGACCGAAGAGAGAATAGGATCGGTAGCCACCATTCGCTCGGGGACGACAGTGACCAATACCGTAACGGCGGCGACGGACACGATACTGAGTAAAATGAAGCGTCGCCCAAGCAGGAACCAACCGGCGATCAGCATCGGGACATTATAGACGAAGTACAGTACGCCGATCGAGATCGGGGTAAAGTAGCCGGTTAACATGGATAAGCCGGACACGCCGCCGCTGAGCAGTTGATGCGGAATCAAAAACAGATTAAAGCCGGCCGCGATCAGCAGAGCGCCGACGACCGTAGTTACGATATGACCAATGCGAATAAACAAAACCCACCACTCCTGAAAAAGAAAATGAAAAAGCAAGAACGAAAATGAAAATCGTGAAAAAATGTGACAATCCGTTGAAAGGTTTACTGGCTTTTCTATCATCGCTTATGCTATAATGATTTAGATGTTCTTGAGTAGATCTTTCTCGTTTCCGTAACCGTCAGCGGCTGAACGGAAGAATCACGAGTAAAAGAATAAACGGTATATAATATGGCTTCAGCTTTTCGGCTTCGGCTTTGAAGAAGCTCCTCCCTTGTCCAAGTAGGTGCGGAAAACTTGGTACCATCAGCATATGAGGAACCCTTCGGTTATCGATCGGTTGCGGCTACTTAAGAATACAGAATACGAAAGCGGCTTGTCCACAGGTAAAAGCGGCAGCCGCCCACAATAAAAGGAGCATGAATCTATTGGCAAATTTTGTAGACTTCGATTTGGAACCAAAGGTATTGCAGGCAATTACTGAAATGGGCTTTGAAGAAGCCACTCCGATCCAATCGCAGGCGATCCCGATCGCCTTGACCGGAAGCGATATGATCGGACAAGCTCAAACGGGTACGGGTAAAACAGCGGCATTCGGTATTCCGATGATCAGCAAGATCGCTCGCGAAGAAGAAAAAATCTCGGCACTCGTTATGGCGCCAACTCGCGAACTCGCGATCCAGGTTGCGGACGAAATCGAGAAGCTTGCACGTTTCAAAGGACTTCGTTCCCTGGCAATCTACGGCGGACAAGATATCGTGCGTCAGATCCGTGCACTGAAAAGAAAGCCACAAATCATCATCGGTACACCAGGACGTCTGCTTGACCATATCAACCGTAAAACGATCAAGCTTGACGACGTTCAAACCGTTGTACTGGACGAAGCGGACGAAATGCTGGACATGGGCTTCATGGAAGACATTCAGTCGATCCTGAAGCTGGTTCCGGAAGAGCGTCAAACGCTGCTGTTCTCGGCAACAATGCCTGCAAACATCAAACGTCTGGCTGAGCAATTCCTGAAAAACCCGCAGCATGTATCGGTTATTCCGAAGCAAATCAGCGCTCCGCTGATCGATCAGGCTTACATCGAAGTGCCTGAGCGTCAGAAGTTCGAAGCTCTGACTCGCCTGATCGACATGGAATCGCCAGAACTGGCAATCCTGTTCGGACGCACAAAACGTCGGGTTGACGAGTTGGCAGAAGCGCTGCAAAAACGCGGCTACTCCGCTGACGGCCTGCACGGCGACCTTTCGCAGAACCAACGCGATGCCGTAATGCGCAAATTCCGCGACGGCAGCATCGAAGTTCTGGTTGCAACGGACGTTGCGGCACGCGGTCTCGACGTATCGGGCGTTACGCACGTAATCAACTTCGACCTTCCGCAAGATCCGGAAAGCTACGTTCACCGTATCGGCCGTACAGGCCGTGCAGGTAAAGAAGGTAAAGCATGGTCGTTCGTAACGCCACGCGAGCTGGATCACCTGAACTTCATCGAACGCGTAACGCGCCACAAAATTTCGCGCAAACCGCTCCCGACCATGAGCGAAGCGATCGAAGGCAAACAACGCATCTTGGCTGAGCGTCTGCTCGAAGTGGTACAAGACGGCGAACTCAACGAATACAAAGCCATCGCGATCCAAATGCTGGAGCAGTACGATTCCGTAAACCTGCTGTCGGCCGCGATGAAGCTGATGACCGGCGAGAAGAAAGATGCCAAGGTCGAGTTGACTCCGGAAGATCCGGTTCGCGTGAAGCGCCGTAAACCATCGGGCAGCTACGGCAACCGCGGTGGCGGTTATAAGGGCGGAAGCGGCAGCGGCTATAAAGGCGGCGGCTACAAAGGCGGAAGCAGCAGCGGACGCAGCGGTGGATACCAAGGTAACCGCAGCGGCGGAACTGGCGGCTATAAGGGCTCCAAAGAAGGCGGATACCAAGGTCGCGGAGGCAAATCTTCGTACCAAGGAGATCGTCCAGCTCCGAAACGTGATAACTTCGAAGGTTAATTTTTAAGATAAGCGTAAGGCGGCGCAGCGATGCGTCGTCTTTTTTTATATCGAAAGCCTTTTTGATAAGAGTGGTTTTTAGTGGACATAATCGGTATAATTGAACTATAGATACGGTTTAGCGATTATGCGATTTTTGAGGAGGAATACCTGTTGGAATTTAGGGGGCTTACAGGGGGCATCTACCGCCTGACCGAGTGGATTATGCGGATCTCGGGCACGAATCTGCTCTGGGTGCTGTGTTCGGCACCATTTCTATTCATTCTCTACATGAGACTGGCAATCGACCCGCAGTATGTGAACGAGGCATTGACTTTGAACTGGGCGCTGGGTATTTTGGCTCCGCTTACATTGTTCCCGGCTACTTCGGCCATGTTCACGGTTACGCGCAAATGGGTGATGGGGGAGCCGGACGTCAAAATTTTCCGTACTTTTTTTAGAGGGTACAAAGAGAACTATAAGCAAAGCCTGGTAGGCGGTATCTTCTATACGCTGTTGTTCGTGGTGATGTACGTAGATATCACGGTCTACATGGTACAGTTCCGCAATATGCAGCTATTCGGCATTTTGATGCTGATTCTGATGATTCTGCTGTTCGTATCGCTGTTCAACTTCTTCTCGATGGTTGCCCATTACCATATGAAAATCGGCGGTATTTTGAAAAATGCGATCCTGCTTACGCTGCTGCGTCCGTTCCGCGTATTCTCGACGTTGATCGGCGCTATCGCGGTCATTTATATTTGTTGGACGTATATGCCCGTGCTGTATGTGATCGCCGCCGGCAGCGTGATTGCCTGGTTTGCTTTCCTGAACTTCTATGCGACCTTCCAGAAGATGCAGGATCAAGCGAAAAAGCGGGAAGAAGAGCAGAACTCGAAAGACGAGCCTGAACTGATTGAACTTGGCAAGGAGAAAAAAGAAAAGTAACCGTTTTTAACAAAAGAGTACGTTGGAGTTTACAATGTGCGCCTTAAGCGCTATAATGACTCTACATCCTGCGATGTACGTTTCGGTCTTTCGTTGTTTTGAACCAATGATAAAGTCTCGGGAGATCTACATTAGGCGCCGCGATGAAAAGCCCTGTCTATATGACATGGGGACTTCAAAGCCCGTCTTGCGGTCACCCACCTGCGATAGCAGGTTCGAGACAATGTTACCGGACGGCAGAGCGGGATCTCTTTTTGTCTAAATCAGGGAGTCGTCAGTTACATAGGCTGAAGCACCCTTTGTCCCAAACGGGATCAAGCGTTCTTGCGCCGGGGAAGTTCCCGGAGCGGGAACGCTTTTTTGCTGTGTTTTTCTTTTGTTATTAATCGAACAATGCTAAACTAGAGAGTAGAATGAGGGTAACGTCAAAGGAGGAAAGATCTTGTCGTTTAAACGTACATTGATCGGAATCATTCGTAGTCAGGAAGGCACGAGCGATCGCGCGACCGATCCTAAAATGAAAACGAGATACTATAGCCTTTCCAGGGACAAAGCATGGGAGGAAGTCAGCTCGACGCTGAAAAAAATTCCCGGCTACAAGGTGCTGCACGAAGTGCCTAACGTAGGAGAAATCATCTTGGAGAAGCGCACGAAGTTCGGTCGGACGATGGACATCACCGTTTCCGTTCTGGCTGTAGGTCCGGTCAAAAGCGCAGTCGATATTTATTCGGCGTCCCGCGGTTCTTTGGGAGACTTAGGTGCGAACTATCGGACGATTCTGAGCTTGTTCACGATTCTCGACAAAAAGCTGGCATCGCATAAGACAACAGGGTAATACGTAGTCTGTTTCATACAGTCATAAGCATTCGTCTAGGTTGCAAAAATGAACAGAGCCGTTTTTTGGCTTTCATGTAAGCGTACCCGCTCCACGGAGTTCCGTAGGCGGGTACGTTTTTTCATGCGTATGTGTGAGGAACGGCGGATTACAGCAGCGCTTTTACAGCGGCAATCGCTTCTTCGTAATTCGGATGTTCGCTCATTTCTTTCAAATATTCCACGTAAGCAATGCGATCATTCGCGTCGAGAACGAAGATTGCGCGCATATCCAAATGGAATTCTTCGATCAGAACGCCGTAGGCTTCGCCGAACGAATGTCCTTTGTAGTCGGACAGCGTGATGACTTGATCCACGCCTGCCGCTCCGCACCAACGAGCTTGCGCAAACGGAAGATCGGCGCTGACGGTCAAAATGACCACGTTGTCGCCCAGATCCGCGGCTTCGGTGTTAAAACGGCGTGTCTGTGCATCGCAGGTACCTGTATCAAGCGAAGGAACCACGCTAATCAGTTTCACTTTTCCGGAAAAGTCTTTGAGGGAAGCTTCCTCCAACAGATTGCGGTTCAGCTTGAAGTCCGGTGCCGAATCACCGACTTTCAGTTCGGGACCGATCAAGGTGATCGGGTTGCCTTTGAATGTAGCGACGCCGGTTCTTTGTTGTGCCATTGTGAATAACCTCCTTGATTTTCCTGCAAGTACGTGCCCATGATTGAGATCGACGTACTACAATCGGGATTTTGGATTTTCCCGTACGATTTTATTATAATGTTTTTAACGGATTGTTTGCAAAAAAGATAATAGGGCATGTCCGAAAATGAGATTAAGTCAGCGATCTTCGGAATTTTTGGACATGACCTGTTGGAAAAGAGGAAAATGATGATTTTTGTAAGGTACGAAAAATGGAACCAGTACCTGAAGTTTTATCCGGTCACGGCTCTATTGGTGTTAGTTAATGTCGTGATGTTTATCGTTTTGGCAGTCAACGGAGCATACAGCCGAGACGCTTCGGGCTCAATCTTGCTTCAATACGGCGCCTTGTCCAATGTAGTTGGAGTTCCCGGCATCGAAAATGTCGATTCGCCATGGCGATACCTCACATCCGTATTCCTGCATGGCAGCTTCGAACACTTGCTTTTCAACTGCTTTGCCATCATGGTCTTCTTGCCGCCGCTTGAGCGATTACTGGGACATGTACGCTACGCATTGCTCTACCTGGCCAGTGGAATCATTGCTAACTTAATCAGTATGGGCTTTTACAATCGAGCAGGCGAATACTTCATCTCCGTCGGAGCTTCCGGCGCCATCTATGGCGGCTACGGTGCATTCCTGTACATGGCGCTATTCCAACGAGCCAAGATGGATAAAGGATCAAGACAAACGGTCTACATCCTGCTGGTCATGGGCTTAATCATGAGTTTCGCGACACCGAACGTCAATATCTCCGCCCACATCGGCGGTGCGATCGCCGGTTTCTTCCTCTACGGAGTGCTCGTACGACTGCCGATCGGGAAGAAGATCGGATGAGCTCCTTAGAGACCGCTGCGCGCTGTAAGATGGCTTCGATCGCTGTCGCAAATCCTTTTCTCGATTGTAATTTAATAAGGTGGAAAAGGATTTGCAAAGGCGAGCGCTCCGCTTCTCAGCCATTCTTACGGGGCTCCGCTACTGCGGCGTCAACCGATAAGTGAGTGTAGTTAAAATGATAGGTCTACTGTTGTATTATAGTAGACAAATGATTTAGAAAGCCCTAAAAGCCTGAGCAAAGCGATAGGCGAAGGGAGAAATTCAGTGAAAGACGCCTTTGAACGCGGAAAGCTGTAAGCTTTCTGCGTGAGACAGTGTCTTGAACGAATTTCTCCCGCAGCCGATCTTAGCTTTTCTTCAACGAATAGCATTTTCGAAAGGCAAAAGCCGCCTCCTCTAAACAAAGGAAGCGGCTTTTTTCATGTTCAGCGATAAAACTGCCATACAATCAGCAAGACGATCAAGACAACCCAGAGCAGAATAGAAAGACCCGTACCGATTTTGGCGCGTCTGCTCGACAGCGGCCGTCGTTTGATTTCCGCGAGAAGCACAATCAGCGCAACCAAGCCGATTCCCGCAAAGGCGCTGTTCAAAATCACTTGCGGCAGCACGTCGCTGTAAGGCCGTTCGTTTTGACTCAGCATCCGGTAAGCAAGCAATAGATTATTAACAGCCAAAAGCGTTCCGCTGAACATCAACATAAGCGCTTTGACCCGTAGCGGAGTAAAGCGATTGCCATTTTGTCCTTTTCGTCCAAGTAACAGAACCAACAGCCACCCCAACGGAACGACCAGGAAAAAGAGCAGAACAACGATTGCGGCAATTCCTTGTACGGCGAGCAGAGGGAGCGAATGGCTGGCGGACAAAGGCAGATAGTCGCTCGTATACAACGAGACGCGCGTTACCGATCCATCGTCCGTCCGGAAAAAGATAAAAGGCCAGGCCCCAAGTTCGGCGTCGCCGCCGGTTCTTTGGTACAAATAAGGCCGGACTTGTTCATAGGAACCTTCGTATCCAGCCAGCTTAACGGTCAGGGTATTCTCATGATCCGATTTGACGTGCATCAGCGATAAGTAAGGATAGACGCTCATAAATCCTTTGTCGGGACGTCTGGCTGCAACGAAGCTTCCGGCGACCGAAGAGGAGTCGGGTAGCATTTCGTCCGAAGCGGGAATGTCCGGGGTTCCGATCAGAGCTTGTGACAGCCCGTGCACGAGATGAGATTCTCCGGCTTGGTTAGTGAGAACGACGACAGCGAAATGTGCGTCAGGCACGAACTGGAGGCTGCTGGAGAACGCCATCGTGTTGCCTCCGTGTCCGAGCGTGCGGGATGCGCCGGGATATTCCCAGAAACCGTGAGCAATTCCAGGCATGTAAGGGTCATCGGATTTTGAAGAGCTGAGCATATCGGATAACGTATCGACTTGGCTAAATAAAGGCGACTGCTCATTGGACATTGGCATTAAAGCCATAGCAAAACGAGCGAGATCGTCAGCCGTTCCGTTAGCGCCTCCGTTCGGATACATGGACATGTAGTTCCAGGGGCCTTCGACCGCCTGTCCATCTTCGACGGATAAGTAACCTTTGGCTTTTTCATTAAGCAAATCCTGTCGATCATCCAAGACTGAACGGATTTCGGAATGGTTCATTTGTGACGGGATTAGGATATGTTCGTTTACGTAATCCGCATAAGATTGTCCGGACACGCGTTCCACGATATAAGCAGCCAACGAATTTCCATAGTTCGAATAAGCAACGGTTTGTCCGGGCGGATAGATTTGAGCGGGTTCTGCTTTTAACAAACCTGCCTCCAAAGTTAAAAGTTGTTCGGGGGCCGTATAGGCCATGTCAAACATGTACTCTTCAAATCCGGCGGTGTGATTCATAAGATGAAGCAGGGTAATCGGTTCATCGTAAGTTAATCGTTTCAAAAAATGATTGGGCAAATACTCGCGGATATCCGTTTGCAGATTCAGTTTATTCGACTCGACCAGCTGCATCACGGAAGTCCAGACAAACAGCTTGCTGATTGAGCCCCATTCGAAAACGCTGTCTGCCGTGGCCGGAATCTGGTTTGGCATATCGACGTAACCGTAAGCTTTAGAGAAGACCATACGTCCATCCTGAACAACCGCAATAGAAGCGGCTGCGGTTGTTTGGCCGATGTAAGGTTCGACAAATTCATCAATATAAGCTTCTAAATCCGGAACGGGAATCCCAGATGGAGTTACAGCGGTGGGCAAGGTACCGGAGTTAGCGAATGAAGAAGTTGGCAGCAGGGTCAGAAACATCAGCAAAGTTAGACTCGCAAGCAAAGAACGCCTGATCTTCATCGAATTCGGAAATGGAGCAGCAATAGGCATCGGGAATCTCCTTTTAGAAAAAGTGAAAGAATCGAGAATGGTTAGTTAGTCTATTAACTAACCATAAAACTAAGGCTCGCAACTGTCAAGTTCTTCATATGTAAAAAAGCAGCGAATGAGAGCCAGGTAGCCTCGTCCGCTGCTTTTTTTACATTCTTGCTTCAAATGTTCCGTCATCCGAAATCTGGCGAATGTCGGCGAACTCGATTCGGTTCCGTCCGTTCTTTTTCGCTCGATATAACGGTTTGTCGACTTCGGCAAATAATTGCGTCAAGTATTCTTCCAGATTCTCCGGTACGTATTGATGTTCGAAGTCTTCGATCGACAATACGCCCAGACTAACGGTAACGCTGATGGGTTCTGCTGATTGGTCAAGCGTCACGAAGTTGCTCTCCACGGCAGCGCGTACCTGTTCAGCAATCTTCTCCGCCATTTTTCGATCCGTGCATGGGAGATACAGAATGAATTCCTCTCCGCCGTATCGAGCCAGAATGTCCGTGCTGCGGATGCACTGCTTGACGATCTGTGCGGTACGATATAAGACTTCGTCTCCTGCCACGTGACCGTGACGGTCATTGATCATTTTGAAGAAGTCGATATCGAATAAAATGAATGAGAATGGAATCCGCTGCTCGACATTGGCCGTCATTTCCTGAGTAAGACGTTGAGTCAAGTAGTGGCGATTGTAACAATGCGTCAGGCTGTCTGTCAGCGCCATCTCTTCCAGCTTGCGATTGGCCTGCGACAGTTCGAGACGCGTCCGATCCAGCGAGCGGTTGCGTTCATGAAGAACGTCGTTCTGGCGGTTCAGCTCTTGCACCAGGCGCCGTTCCTGCGAAACGTCCTGGAAGGTCAGGATATGACCGATCGGCGAACGAGAAGCATCGAAGATCGGTGACGTTTGCAGAATGAAGTGCAGCCCGCCACCGCGATTCGACGTCAGTTCAATCTGGAACAGATCTTGCTCTTTTCGCTTATAGTGATCCAGGAACTGACGACTGTCTCCTGTAGCGCGTACCGAAGAAAGAAGAACTTCGATATCGAACACTTCCCCAACTTCGATATCGATAAAAAGTCGCAGCGCGCGGTTCGCTTCAACCACAGCATCGTCTTCGTCCAATACGAGAATACCGTGAGGAATCGTATTGATAATGTCTTCATGCGCAATAGATACCAGATCAAATACTTTGTACCGGGTGATGACGAAAATGAAAAACAGATCCGCGATAAAAATACCAAGCGAAGTCAGTCCGGGAATGATCGGTAAAAACTTGGCAAGCACAACGTTAAGCAGAATATCGATCACGACAAAGGAGGCCAACGCGCATACACCCCATAGAACGATACGAATCTGCTTTTTGAGGCTTGGGGAAGACGAGTGGGATCGTACGGCACGCAGGAGGACAACCAGCGAGGTGAGGAAATATCCGGCGATGACCGTCATGGTTAGCCAGAACAGCGGACCATAAGAACGATCAACGTAATTGTCGGTCGTTGGACTGGCGAACAGATGGAACGGGTTGGTGATCGTCCCTAGCGAGGCAACGGCTGCGGGAAGGAACAATAATACAATAGACTTGGGGGTCAATCGTTTCTCGTCTCCCGCAAGGAATAACGTGAACAGCAGCCAGCCGTTTGCAAGCATGAGGGATGCTACGAAGGATAACGAAACGTAGATGAACTGCAATTGAACATCCTGGACAATATGCGTAGCAAATTGACAGAGCGGCCATAACATCATGAAGAAGTGGAAAACGAAATAGACTTTATGTAGATTCGTAATCCGAACGGTGAAGAAAATGTAGACCAGCAAGGCGGACAACAGGGCGAACAAGAAAAGATCATACCACACTGATAGGCTCACAAACCTTCTCCTTTTGGTTGCGAAAGCTGCAATCGACTGCAATGTTAAAGTAGATGTATAGTACCATAAAACCAAGAGAATTAGCCAGTATTTATCGTCCATCGGACGCAGATTGTAGTCTTTTTACACTTGTCGTACATAACTCGATCCAAGAAAATACAAAACCGGCGCGGTCTGAGTGACTGCGCCGGTTTTGTTCGTTTGTATTCGATCGCCGCTCGAATGAAAAGGCGATTGTGGAAAATTGACGTTAGTCGCGGCTATTGAAGATCCCGATCAGACGAATCAGTTCAAGCAGCGCGACCAAGGCAGCCGCTACATAAGTCAGTGCGGCGGCGTTCAGGACTTTGCCTACCCCGCGTTCTTCTTCGTTGGTGATGTAGCCTTCGGATACCATGATTTCTCTGGCGCGGTTGCTGGCGTTGAACTCGACCGGCAGCGTGATGAGTTGGAAGATAACCGTTACGGCGAAGAACAGGATGCCCAGGCCGATCAGCGTATGACTGAAGAAGAAGCCGGCCAAAATCAGAAACGGCGCGATACCGGAAGCGAAGTTGACGACCGGGAAAATCTTATGGCGCAATGCTAGCATCGGATAAGCCTGTTGATGTTGAATCGCGTGGCCGATCTCGTGGCAGGCGACCGAGACGGAGGAGATGCTGTTTCCGTAGTAGACATCCTCGGATAAAGCGACTGTGCGATTGACCGGATTATAGTGGTCGGACAGCGTTCCCGGTACGGTTACGATCTGTACGTCGTGCAGTCCGTGCGTATCAAGCATATGGCGTGCGGCTTGATATCCGGTAATGCCGCTATTCACCGGCACTTCGCTCCATTTCTTAAACGTGCCCTTGACCCGGAACTGCGCCCAGATCGTCAAGATGAAGGCCGGAATGATCAGAATGTACATAAACGCGTTGAAACTCATGGGCTTGTTCCCTCCATATTGAAAGATTACGTCATGGCTGCCCTAGCAGCAGTTTGATTGCTTCCATGCAGGCGATACCTTGAGGAAGCAGTTGAGAGAAGGTCTTGCGCGCTTGCGCCGGATCCAGATCCTGAAGCAGAGGCTGCAGTTCCTTCAATTCCTTCTCGACCTGCGCCAAATGGCTTTCGAGCAAGGTTAGCTTTTCGGAAACGCGTTCGTCTCCCGAAGCCGCGCTCCATTTGTCGAGTCGTTCTCTGATTTCTTCCAATGTAAACTTCTCGTCTTTCAACTCATGAATACGTTCCAGACGAAGCAGGGTTTCAGGTCCGTACAGTCGATAATTGGTCATTGAACGGTCCTGAGGATGAATCAGACCCAGCTTGGTGTAATAGTCGATGGTACGTTCACTGGTTCCTGCGGCACGGGCCAGTTCTCCAATCCTGAACAGTTTCATATCCCCATCGCTGCCTCACCCTTTCTTCTGTCGATGATAAAAGGTAATAGAAATAAAAAGAAACTCTTGACAAATTCAATTATATCCAACCCAAAGCGTACAGTCAAACGTCATACTTTCAAACCGAAAGTGCGCATTACCGCATTAACGCAGGTGTTTTTTTAATAGCGAAAAAAGGCTCTGAAATAAATTTTCTTTTTTTATGAAAATACACTTGTCAGCTTTCTTGCCGCGGTCTATAATGACATCAAGGATTTCACATTGTGTTAGAAAAAATAACATGAAGAGGGCGTGGGGAATTTGAAAAAGAAATGGTGGTTGGCACTTGGAGCACTGACGGCGGTATCGGCTTTTCCGGTTAGCGCATACGCGGCGGAAGCGGTAGACGGCGAAGCATTGACGAACGGCGTGAACATGGCATTCGTATTCGTCGCTGCCGTACTGGTTATCTTCATGCAAGCAGGCTTCGCTTTGCTGGAAGCAGGTTCGGTGCGCATGAAGAACGCCGGTCACGTAGCGGGCAAGACGATCCTTTCCTTCGGTGTTGCGAGCATCGCGTTCTGGGCTTTCGGATTCGCATTCGGTTTCGGTAACGGGAACGGCTTCTTCGGTTTCGAAGGGTTCTTCTTCGGAGGAGACGGGCAAGCTGCATCGTTCGACTCCGTTAACGGCTTCGGTCTTCCCGTATCGCTGATGTTCCTGTTCCACCTCGCCTTTGCCGGCGTATCGTTGGCGATTGCGGGCGGCGGTTTGGCGGAACGCGCCAAGCTGAGCGTATACATCGTTTTCGGCGCTCTCTTCACGATCATCATCTATCCGGTCATCGCGCACTGGGTTTGGGGCGGCGGCTGGTTGGGCGCTATGGGGATGCAGGACTTCGCAGGCTCGACAGTCGTTCACTTGACGGGTGCTACGGCGGCGCTTGTAGCAACCGTTATGCTCAAACCCCGCTTGGGTAAATACAGCAAAGAAGGTAAACCGAACAGCATTCTGGGACACAACCAAGTGTTGTCGGTACTCGGCGTAATCATTCTGTGGGTAGGTTGGTTCGGCTTTAACCCGGGTAGTGCGTTGACAGTCATGGACGGCTTCTTCGCTTATGTGGCATTGACGACGAATATCGCAGCGGCAGCAGGCGGCGTAGCGGCACTGTTGATTTCATGGATGGTATTCGGTAAAGCCGACATCCCGAGCATGTTGAACGGCGTATTGGCAGCATTGGTTGCAATCACGGGTTCTTGTGCCTTCGTTGAACCGTGGGCAGCCGTTGTCATCGGTCTGGTGGCAGGCGTACTGACATTCTTCACGGCGCAATGGTTTGAAAAAGCGGGCGTCGACGATCCGGTCTTCGCATTCTCCGTACACGGCGTAGCAGGCATCTGGGGCGCGCTTTGCACAGGGTTCTTCGCGACACCTGCACTGTCTACTGAAAAAGGTCTTGGACAAGCCGGTCTGTTCTATGGCGGCGGACTGCACCAATTGGGCGTTCAAGCGCTGGGCGTTGTCGGCACCCTGGCCTTCGTAGGCGCTGTAACCTTCGTGATCTTCGCAATCCTCAAAGCAACGATGGGCATCCGCGTAACGGAAGAAGAAGAAATGATGGGTCTGGATATCAGCGAGCACGGCAACTATGGTTATCCGGAACAAATGAAAATGGCAGGCGAAACGACTTTCCACGGTCCAACGAGCCCGGAGTCGGGCAGCAAACGTACACCTGCTAATGCTTAAACGAAAAAATGGATAGGTAATGACTAATGTGAGTTATATGTAAGGTGATTGAAAAATCCAAGAAGTTTGAAACAAGCGCTTATTGTGAGAAAGGGGGAAATTGGTGAAGCCGACTCATTCGTACACGGACCATTCATTCGTATCCCGCGAAGATTTATCGCAGATCCGTTCCCCTGAAGCGCTGCGCGCAAAAAGGGTCGACATGCAACGAAGGTTAATGGAAGCGAACGCCGGCCGGGATATTCTCGGCTGGAACGCTTCGATCAACGATATGCACGACCGCCTGATGAAGCACGCGGTCGAATTGTGCGAGCGTGAGATGGGGGAGGCGGGCTTCGGTCCGCCTCCTGTGTCTTATGCTTTCGTTGTATTTGGCAGTGCGGGCAGGCAGGAGCAGACGCTTTGGAGCGATCAGGATAACGGATTGATCTTGTCGGACGCGGAACATATCGACAAAGAATCGTATTTTGAGGAGTTCGGCCGTCGACTGACGGATATTTTGGAGGCAACGGGTTACGAGAAATGCGAAGGAAAGGTCATGTGTTCGGAGCCTAGATGGCGCCGGACTTCCTCTGAATGGACCAGGCAGCTGGAAGAATGGCGCAGCGACCTTAGCTGGGAACCCGTGCGCTACCTGATTATTGCCTCCGATCTTCGCCTGATTGCCGGAGATGCCGAGTTGGCCGGGAAATGGCGCAGGGATTTCCATGATGGAGTACGCGGGAATGTTTCCTTGCATGCCGCCATCTTACGCAACACCGTTCGCCATAAGAAAACGTTAAATGTGCTGGGTCAGGTTGTGACCGAACGCTTCGGCGACCATGCCGGCGATTTTGACGTCAAATACGGGATGTATATCCCGCTGGTCAATGCCGCACGCTTTTTTGCGATTCAACACGATGTGGAGGAATCTTCTACATTGAAGCGACTCGAACGGTTAATCCAGTTCGAAGCCGCTTCCTTACCGCTTTTGGAGCCGACCTACGAGGCTTTTCTTACCGCGCTTCGCCTGCGCGGCTTGACCGAGGCTACGGAGCGTGAGGGATTGATGGAAAGCTCCGGGTATCTGCTTAGCGACGAATTGAAGAAAAAAGAGCAGTTCTATGAACTGCGCGACGGTCTGATTCTGGTACGCAAGCTGCATCGCGCGCTTCAGCGTCAGCTCAGATTCGCAGAAAGGAGACGGGCATGAAGGGACCGGCTGGGTCGAGAAGCGGATTTTGGAACATGCTGCGCGGCGGGGGAGTGCCTTCGGCGGTAGCCTCGGTATTCGGGGGACAGAGTGCCCATCAAATGGCATTCATCCGCTCGCTCAGCCGGGAACAGCGTAGACCGGAAGCTTTGATCACCCCGCTGAATGAATTGGAAACCGTGGTATTCGATTTGGAGACGACAGGGTTCAATTGCCAAAAGGGGGACGAGATTCTATCGTTCGGCGCCGTCAAGATGAAGGGCGGTCAAGTGTTAGAGGATGAAACCTTTTATACGCTTGTCAATCCGCGTATCGATATTCCTCCGCACATCACCGATTTGACGGGAATCACACCGTCGATGGTCGAAGATGCGCCGTCTCTGATCGAAGGGCTGCATGATTTTATGGCTTTTATCGGACATTCGGTATTGATCGCGCATGCCAGCGCCCATGACAAAGCTTTTTTGAATACCGCGCTCTGGAAAACGTCGAAAGCCCATCTTACACATCGCGTCATTGATACGATGATGATTGCAAAACTGCTCAATCCGACAAGATCGGGATATGGGCTGGACGAGTTGTTGGTGGAGGAAGGGATCGAGATCAAAGAACGCCATCACGCGCTGGGGGATTCTTTGATGACGGCAAAGCTATGGGGCGGCTATATGGAACGGGTAAGAGACAATCAAATCTCCACGCTCGGTGATCTGTACGCGCATCTAAGCAATACGTGATCGAATGGATGCCGCATGAAAAATCCCGCATAAAGTCAGGCCGGGTTTCGTTCGAGGCGAAACGTTTGCCTAGCTTTAGCGGGATAAACGGCAATCGAAATCGGAAAAGCGGCGGGTCTGGCGCTACGGTGTGAGGCGGATTACGAGTCCGCTTCACATGCCGCCCGCTGCGAAATTCCCCGCACCGAAATGATGTCCTTCATTTCGATGCGGGTTTTGAACACCTTATGTTTTACCCGCAAGCCTTGAATGGAGCGAGTATGGATCGCAAGACCGGATTCCTGACCGGGTACCGGTACTTCGCGATCCAAGCCAAGCGTTGCTCCCTCGAAGCTTGCCACCCATGTTTACCCCTCTCATACTGGGCTTTCCGCTGCGGCGGGAAGTCGTTTTTTTGTTTACGGGTTAATGGTTGAGCAGACCGGGGCGCGGCTCGGCGGCTACGGCGGCTACGGCGGGTTCTTGGCCGAGCAGCGCGTAACGCATACTGTCGACCAAAGCTTCCCAGCTGGCTTCGATCACGTTGCCGGACACACCAACGGTACTCCATACATCTTCGGCGTCGCGGGATTCGATCAATACCCGCACTTTGGAAGCTGTCGCTTCTTTATCGTCCAGCACCCGAACCTTGTAATCGCTCAAGTGCATATCGGTGAGCTGCGGATAATAGTGAAGCAGGGCTTTGCGCAGCGCATTATCGAGCGCGTTGACCGGACCGTTGCCTTCTCCGGCTGTATACAGGCTTTCGCCTCCGATGCGAAGTTTGACGAAAGCTTCCGAGACAACGGGTTTGCCCGCCGACTTTTCCACCAGCATTTTGAACGACTCGAACGTGAATAGCTCCCGCACTTCGCCGCCGGCTTCGCGAAGCAGCAGCTCAAGCGAGGCGTCGGCGCCTTCGAATTGGTAACCGCGATGCTCCAGTTCTTTGATTCGTCCGATCGTCTCGGCGGCCTGCGGGCTTTTCGGATCGAGTTCGATGCCCAGTTCTTTCGCTTTGGAGATCAGATTGCTCTGCCCGGCAAGCTCCGACACGAGCACCCGCTGCTTATTGCCGACAAGTTCCGGAGCGATATGCTCATAGGTGCGCGAGTCGCGCAGGATGGCCGAGACGTGAATGCCGCCTTTATGCGCAAAAGCCGCGCTGCCTACATAAGGCTGGCCGGTCGGCATGTGCACGTTGGCAATCTCGCTGACATAACGGGCCACCGGAACCAACTGCGTGAGCTTTTCTTCGGGCAAACAGGGCAGGTGCAGTTTAAGCTGAAGATTCGGGATGACGGAACACAGATTGGCATTGCCGCATCGTTCCCCGTACCCGTTGATCGTTCCCTGCACCTGCAATGCTCCGGCGGACACTGCGCTGAGCGCGTTGGCGACAGCCAGCTCGCAATCGTTATGCGTATGAATGCCCAGACGTACATCCGGCATCTCGGCAACAAGGGCGGTTACGATTTCGCGGATTTCATGCGGCATCGTTCCCCCGTTGGTATCGCATAGCACCAGCCAGTCTGCTCCTGCATCGGAGGCGGTTCGCAGCACGGTTTTGGCATAGTCCTGGTTGTTTTTATATCCATCGAAAAAGTGCTCGGCATCGAACAAGACTTCCAATCCGCGGCGTTTCAGATAAGCAATCGAATCGCCGATCATCGCCAAATTCTCTTCCAGCGTTGTCTGGAGCGCCGTATGGACATGGAAATCCCAAGACTTGCCGACCAGTGAAGCCGCTTGCACGCCTGATTCGGCAATCAGTCGCAGATTTTCGTCTTCTTCAACGGAAGCGCCTTTGCGGCGGGTGCTGCCGAAAGCGACGATCTTGGCCCGGAGGTTCAAATCTTTGACTCGACGGAAGAATTCCACATCCTTGCCGTTGCTGCCAGGGTTGCCTCCTTCGATATAATGCACGCCAAGTTCATCGAGCTTGACCGCGATCTTTAACTTGTCATCGGCAGACAGGCTGATGCCTTCGCCCTGTGTGCCGTCTCTGAGCGTCGTATCGAAAATGGTTATGGAACGTGTCATGGAACTGCTCCCTTCCGTCCGTATTAATTGTCGATTATAGCATGAACGCTTTAAACCGGTATAGTACTCTGGTTAACAAATTTTACGGAAGAAAAGGGAGCGGGAAAAGACTGTCCGCACAAGGCGGACGAAGAGTCGTTAGGCTAAGGGGCGATTGAAATGGAAACGTTACCGAATTGTTCGCCGGAAGTCAGTCTATCGAAGGCTTTTGCGGTATCCGGTAACGCATGCACGGAGTCCACGACAGGGCGGATACGATAGATTTCGATAAAATGAAGCATTTCGATAAATTCTTCCCGACTGCCCATCGAAGTTCCGATCAGACTGAACTGGGAAAAGAACAATTCGCGCAGCGACAGTTCGATTCGCGCTTCTGTGCTCGCTCCGAGACTGACGATTCGCCCGCCTGGATTCAGAAGAGGGAAAAAGCGCGGGAAGACGGCTCCGCCTACGCTGTCGAGAATCAGATCCACTGTGCCCGTATTCGATTCGGTTGCCCAATTCGCCGCATTGTCCAAGCCGCGATCGGCCCCTAACTTTATTGCTTTACGAAGCTTTTCTTGGCTCCGCGAAGTGACCGTAACCGATGCGCCGATCGCTTTTGCCATCATCAACGCGTAAGTCGCCACGCCTCCGCCGATCCCGATAATAAGCAAGTGTTCTCCCGCTTGCAGCTTTCCCTGGCTAAACAGCGCACGGTAAGCGGTGAGTGCCGACAGGGGAAGGACTCCCGCTTCCGCCCAACTTAGAAAGGCTGGTTTCGGAAAAGCGTTCTCAGCCGGAATGATTGCGAACTCGGCAAAGGTTCCGTCCGTAGGCCCGCCTAAAATATCAGGAACCGGAGGCAGGTCCGCAGTTCGGTTCCAACCCAGCGTAGGATGAATCACGATCTCTTTTCCAACCGTAAAGCCTTGAACTTCTGCGCCGATTTCTTCGACCGTTCCTGCGCCGTCCGAACCCGGAATCCAGGGCAAATCCGGTTGCGGGCGATCCTGCATAACAAATAAATCCCGGTGATTGAGTCCGGCGCTTTTTAAACGAATCTTGACTTCTTGTGGTCCCGGGTGTCGGTCTTCCGTAGCGGTAAGCCGCAGCCGTTCCGGGCCGCCCCGTCCTGTATGTAGGATTGCTTTCATCGTGGGATCATCCTTTCTGTTCTAAAAACGATAGAAATCGGGCAGAGCGTCAACTCGCCGTATGTTAGTACCGTGACCGATAACGATGTTAGGTCATGCCCATCGAAAACCCGCTTGAAGCATGCGTGTTTCCGTTGAACGTAAACCTTAGATTTAATTCGGTCATGCTGGTAGTATAGAAAGATATGAACGGGATTGAAAAGTACGCAGAATTTTCAAACTCACTACTAAAAAACGTACTATGCAAAGGGTGGAAAAGATGCGCGGACCGAAGCTTGCACCGACACTCGAAGGCTGTCCCGTGGGCACGACGCTTACTGTAATCGGCGGGAAATGGAAAGGAATTCTGCTGTATCATCTGTTAGAGAGTCCGAGACGATTCGGCGAATTTCGCAAATTATATCCGGATATCACGCCGTTTATGCTGACCTTGCAGTTAAGGGAATTGGAGCGGGACGGAATCGTACATCGCGAGGTATACCCTGAAGTGCCGCCGCGAGTCGAATATTCGTTGACGGAGTTCGGAGAGACGTTGGCGCCCATGATTTTGTTCATGAAAAATTGGGGCGAGGCGCATGGGGATCAATTGAAGGATTTAAGGATGCGACATGCGGAAGAGAAACCGGAATAACGGAGAAAAGGAGGTAGGTAGGAATGGAGAATGTCGAGCGCTATTATCCGTCAAAAGGGCGGGTCATTTTGCATGTCGATATGAATGCTTTTTACTGTTCGGTACATGAAGCGGAAAGCCCGGAGCTGTATCGTGGTAAAATGACGGCTGTAGCCGGAGACAGCGAAAAGCGGCGAGGCATTGTCGTCACCAGCTCCTACCCGGCGAGGCGAAAAGGCGTGCGCACGGGCATGACGGTGAATCAGGCGCAGCGGCTCTGTCCGTCGTTAATCCTGATCAAGCCGGACTTTCGGTTATATCGGGCGTATTCGAGAGCTTTTCGCGAGATTCTCTATACCTACACGCCGCTGATCGAAGCAACCTCCATTGACGAATGTTATATGGACATCACCGGGTCCAAGCAGTTTGGCACCCCGCTTGAGATTGCCGAGCAGATTCAGCAGCGGATCGAGCATGAGCTGTCGCTGCCTTGTTCGATCGGCATAGCGCCGAATAAGCTGTTGGCGAAGATGGCTTCGGACATGAAAAAGCCTAGCGGTATTTCTATCCTTCGTATTCGCGATTTGCCGCAAACGTTGTGGAATAAGCCGTGCGGGGAATTGTTTGGCATAGGAGCCAAGACGGCCGAAAAGCTGAACAGGATGGGAATCCGAACCATCGGCGAATTGGCGCGCACCGACGAGAAGCGGCTTCAGGCATCTTTTGGCGTGTTCGGAGCCTGGATGAAGCGTTCCGCAAACGGAAAAGATCATTCGGAGGTGCAGTCGGTTCCGGAACCCAGCAAATCCGTAGGGCACACGACGACGCTTCCGTATGACGTAACCGAATCCGCCGAAGCGCTTCGGGTGATCCTGAATCTGAGCGATCAGGTAGCCAGGCGCATGCGCAAGCAGCATTTGCTGGCGGGATCGGTGCAGATTACGATTCGCACGCCGGAAATGAAGACCATCACGCGTTCGCGAACGCTGGATATTCCGACCGAGACTGCCGATGATATTTACAGGGAAGCCAAAGCCTTGTATTTGCGACATTGGAGCGACGGCAAGCCGGTTCGATTGCTTGGCGTCGCTGCGCAGAATCTATCGGACAAAAGCACCGCGGCGATCCAGCTTGACCTGTTCGATTACGAGCAGCAGCCGAAGAAGGAAAAGCTGACCGAGATCATGGATAAGCTGCGCGACAAGTTCGGAGAGGATGCTTTGATGGTCGCCGGAATGCTGGAAGAAGACGGGAGCAAACGAATGAAAACGGGACGTTCGCCGGGGATTTCTTTTCACGGGGAGCGAAGTACGGATCAGGAAAACCGATGAAAATGAAACGCAAGAATGATTGAAATCAAAAAAGGTTTATATTATAGTTAGAGGGATGAAGGCTCTTACGGGAATGGCTTCTTGACAAGAGAATCAGTATTGCCGACAGAGAGTATACAGGAGGGAACATACATGGCTAAATTTACGTGGGTCGATAAGGACACTTGTATCGCGTGCGGCGCATGCGGCGCGACAGCTCCGGATATCTACGATTACGACGATGAGGGATTGGCTGAAGTTATTTTCGACGGCGACGGTAACCACGGCATTAAGGCAATTCCGGAAGACATGCACGAGGATATGCTCGATGCTTGCGACGGTTGCCCGACCGATTCGATTATCATCGCGGACGAACCGTTTAACAAAGAAGGCTGATTCGACTCGAAAGCGCCGAATACAGGGCAGATCCGAGATAAAGCGTCTCTCTCCTGAAGTACAGGCGGGAGGCGCTTTTTTGCGGAATCCGATGAATGATGGTGCGTACTTTTTCGGCAAAGGAGCGAAGGGCCATGACCCGTTTTCGCGATTTGAAGCAGTATGTGCGCGAACATCCCGACAACAAAATGGCCTGGTATTTGTTAGGCAAGGAATACGCGGCCGACGGTCAAGAGGGCAAGGCCAACTACTGTTTCAATCAGGCGCAGGAAGTCTACGAGGCTTATGAACATGTGCATGTGCCGGAAGATATTTTAGCCGAGTACGAGGAAAAGTTGCGGGAAGCGGCTCAAAAGCGGAAAAAAGCGATCGCCAAGCGCCGAGCTTGGCTGCTGGCTGCCGTGCTGCTATTGCTTGCCGGCTTCCGTTATGCCGAGGCGCCTGGGATCGGCGCGCCGAGGTTTGCGGCAGGAATGGATGAAGATCCGGGACCGCCTTCGACCGTCTTCACGGCAGCCGAAATCGGCGTGCCTAGAGCGATCGGCATCGCGGCTGCGGCTTACATGGAAGACGGACGATCCGTTCCGGCCTCCGTGCTTGGCATGGAGCGAAACGGAAAGTGGCTGCTCTGGAACAAAAACATGCCGGTGATCGCGGAGCTTGAGCCGGGCGAAGGATCGGCAGAAAGCTTGATTCGAAGCTACGATCCGACCACCTGCGATTGCGAAGCCGACGTCTCAAGGGGAGAACGTCGAGCTGCTCAAGCTTGGGTGAGCGAACAAGAAAGTTTGGCAACCCTCGCTTCGGCCGTTGCCAGTTACCGTGAAGGGGGCGGCGGCATACCGGAGGATTTGAAAGAGTTGAACCGGCCGTTTCCCGATAACGTCATGTCGGGTTCGACGCCGATCATGAGTCGGTCCTTCGATCCCTTTGCAACCATGCTCAAAAGGCAGGCTTACGGTCAGGAAATGCCGCCTTTGTCCGAAGAAGGTGCGCGTCCCGTCTCGGCCGAGACGCTTGGCGGTACCCCGTATCTGGACCAACCGCTTGAGATTATCGTGGACCGAAGCCGGCATCGCCTTGCGGTCGTGAGCGGAAATGTGCTGCTTCGCAATTATGAAGTAGGACTCGGCGGCAGCAAGACGCCGACCGGAACATTTGCGATCAGCGACAAAGTGGTCAATCCCAACGGGAAGTCGAACGGAGAATTCGGCAGTCGCGGGATGCAATTGTCGGATACCGACTATGCGATTCACGGCACGAATGTACCCAGCAGCATCGGCGGCGATGAGTCGCACGGGTGCGTACGCATGAACAAGGATGATGTCGAGGAGTTGTTTGACATGATCCCTGCCGGAACAAAGGTTACGTTGACGGACGACGTGCTGCCCGAGGAAATCGTGATTCCGCAGCAGCGCTTCCAGACCGAAGACCGTCAGGATCAGACGAATGATCAGAAGATTTACCGGTGGTTGAATTAGATGGTAAACAGGCGAAAAAGCCCGGCTACGGCAGAAAAACCGGAGACCGGGCTAAATGCTGGAGAGCAAGCCCGAGAAGAACGAACTTAGAGTTGGGCCCAGACAATCAATGCGCTTACAACCAAAACGAACAAAGCAAGGCTCCCCCCGATCCAGAGGGCGGCTTTGCGATTGATTTCTTCCTTTTTTTGTTGGAGTGCAGGCGGTTTGCGTTTGACTGCCATGGTCATCGTCTCCTTTGGATGTCGTATGCTTTTATTGTAAATCTCTTTTCAAGGAATTGTAAGAGGGAAGCATGAAGGATTCGATTCGAACACAAAGCCCGAATCGAGTGCGGATAAGGTGCCGGAATGCTTTCCTTTTAACGTGGTTCCGAGTAAAATTAAAGAGTCAGAAGAGAAGAATGGGAGTGAACCGCTTGCTGTATGAACGCCTAGCCAAACCGTTGTTTTTCCGGATGGATCCTGAAAAAGCCCACCACCTCGTCATTGACGGCATGCGTGGGGCTTCAAGCGCGCCTGGAGGTCTGACGCTGCTGCGCAAGATGTATGGCACGGAGCATGACGAAGCGCTGGCTTCCGAAGTGGCGGGACTGTCGTTTCCGTCTCCAATCGGCCTGGCTGCAGGATTGGATAAAAATGCCGAGTCCGTTGCGGGATTTTCATCGGTCGGCTTTGGGTTTATGGAAGTCGGTACCGTGACCCCTCTGAGTCAGCCCGGCAATGAACAGCCCAGACTGTTCCGTCTCCCTTCGGATGAAGCGCTGATCAATCGTATGGGCTTCAATAACGAGGGTGCGGAAGCCATGGCGGTTCGTTTAGCGGCGTTGAAGGACCGCCCGGTGCCGGTCGGCGTCAATATCGGCAAAAACAAGGTTACTCCGAACGAGGAAGCTTATCTCGACTACGAGCGCTGCATTCGGGTACTGTACCCGTACGCGGATTTCTTTATCGTCAATATCAGTTCGCCGAATACACCGGATTTACGTCGTTTGCAGCACGGTGACGAATTGCGCAAGCTGTTGACTGCGGTGACGAATGAACTCGCAGGCCAAGCAGGAGAGGCGTCGCCTAAGCCTGTGTTTGTCAAGATTGCCCCCGATTTGGGCGACGAAGAATTGGAAGAGACGGTAGATGCGATTGCTTCGAGCGGCGTATCCGGTCTTATTGCGACCAATACGACTTTGTCGCGTGAAGGGTTGACGCACCGTAACCGAACCGAAGCGGGCGGACTTAGCGGACGGCCGTTGACAGGTCGCTCAACCGAGATTGTGCGTCGGGCTTACGCGCAGACGCAAGGACGCTTGCCGATCGTGGGCAGCGGCGGGATTTTTACGCCGGAGGATGCCTACGCTAAAATTCGTGCAGGCGCAAGCCTGATCGAAATTTATACGGCCATGATCTATAAAGGGCCGGAAATTAACCGTCAGCTGCATGCCGGACTCAAAAGGCTGCTGCAAACAGATGGGTTCACCCATATTTCCCAAGCGGTCGGTGCTGACCACCGCTGAAAGGGTGAAGGAAGACGAGGAGGCACATAGCATGGGTATGGACGGTAGAAACTGGGAAACCTTTTTGCTTCCCTATGAACAGACAGTCGAAGAATTGAAAGTCAAGTTCAAAACGATGCGCTCCGAATTGAAAAAGCGTGAGGAATACGCGCCGATCGAGTTTGTTACCGGGCGAGTCAAACGGATTACCAGTATTTTGGAAAAGGCCGAACGATTGGACGTTCCGTTGGATAATCTCGAAGAAGGAATAGAAGACATCGCCGGGATTCGCATCATGTGCCAGTTCGTCGAAGATATCCGCCGCGTGGCCGAATACATCCGAGCTCGGAAGGACTTGACGGTCTTGTACGAGAAGGATTACATCACGAATTACAAAGAGAGCGGCTACCGCAGTTTCCATATGATTATTCGTTATCCGGTGCAGACCGCACTGGAACAGAAGATTGTATTGGCTGAAATTCAAATTCGTACGCTTGCCATGAACTTCTGGGCGACGATCGAGCACTCCCTAAACTATAAATACCGCGGCGGATTGCCTGGCGATATGCGTCTTCGCCTGCAAAAGTCGGCGCAGGCCGCATCGGTACTGGATAGCGAGATGTCCAGTATCCGCGAAGAGATTCTGGATGCGCAGAAGCTATTCGAAGACGATGCCAATATCGTCTCCACGCTGCTCAAGACCATTCACCGCTTGTATGCGTACCATCTGGTTGCCGAAGCCGTGGCCTATCAAGCCAAATTCAGCGAGTTGTTCCAGGTGCGCGACTTTGAAGGGATGAAAGAGATGATGGCAGAGATCAAAGCCATTATCGCCTCCAAGCATGAGGAAGATCCAGAAGATGAAGGCTGAACCGAAGTTTGCCGCGTTCCTGGTGTACTTCAATCGGGATCGTGACTACTTCGAGTGTCATGAAGTGCTCGAAGAATTATGGTTGGAGCGCGGCCGCGATCCGCTATATTCCGGGCTGCTTCAGATCGCGGTAGCGTTGTACCATTTTCGCAACGGCGGAATCACGCCCGTATACAACAAGATTGAAGGCGCCAGGAAGATGATGCGCAGTGCCGTACGCAAGTTGTCGGATTACCCGGGCGATGCGCTGGGCATCCGATTGGATAAACTTGTGTTCCAGGCGCAGCAGTATTTGAACCGATTGGAACGCTATGATCAGGAGCCGTTTGATTTCTATCCGCTGGAAATCGAGCTGTTCGACCCGGAGCTTATCGCCCGGGTCGAACTCGCTGCGCAAGAGATTCGGCCGAATATCCCGCAGCGCACGGGATACGCGCGCGGGCCGAAGGCCAAGCCCCATTCTTAAACACAGGTCAGGCCCGCTCCGCCGGGCCGCGGCAAGCAGCCGCGAGGCGGGGCGGGCTGTTTTGCGCCTACCGGGAATCATTCGAATCACAAGTACTCTGTATCCTTTTAAATAGTGTGTTTCGACCGAGCGTAACCTTGCATTCATCGGGTACAGAGTACTAGAAACAGGAGGAAGGCTTAATGAGCATCCAACTTCCGAAGTTGTTCGAGTCGCGCATGCAGCGCTGGCTCGGAGACGAATACGAAGATTTTATCGCCAGCTATGAACGGCCTCGCCATGCAGGGATTCGCGTGAACACGCTCAAGGTCGGGCTTGAGGATTTCAAAGCCGCAAGTCCGTTTGAGTTGAAGCCCATTCCCTGGTGCGAGACCGGGTTTTACGTAGATGAACATGAACGGCCCGGCAAGCATCCGTTTTACCATACCGGCCTTTATTATATTCAGGAACCGAGCGCGATGGAGCCTGCCGAAGCATTGAATCCCGAGCCGGGCGACCGCGTGCTGGATTTGTGTGCGGCACCCGGAGGGAAATCCACCCAGATCGCGGCAAAGCTGCGCGGTAAAGGCGTGCTCGTCACGAACGATATCAGCGCTGAGCGTACAAAAGCATTGGCGAAAAATATAGAGATGAGCGGCGTACGCAACGCCGTTGTCCTCAATGAAACACCGGAGCGGATCGCCGAGAAGTTTCCGGCTTATTTCGATAAAATTCTGATCGACGCGCCTTGTTCCGGCGAAGGGATGTTCCGTAAAGATCCCGACGCCGTCCGGCAATGGGAAAAGCATTCGGTAGACGTCTGCACGGTGATGCAGCGGGATATTTTAGACACCGTAGCCTCAATGCTTGCGCCAGGCGGACGGATTGTTTATTCGACCTGCACGTTCTCGCCGGAAGAGAACGAGGCGATGATCGCGCTGTTCTTGGCGCGCCATCCGGAATTCGTCGTGGGCGAATTGAAGCATTCGCCGCTGTTTGCTCCTGGGCGGCCGGAATGGGTGGCCGGCCTGGCGGAAAGCGGCGGCTGGCTGTCGCCGCTGCTTGAGCAGGAGGCTCGGGGCAGCGAGCCGGGCTTTACGCGGCCTGAAGCGCTCGCGCAGACGGCGCGAGCGGCGCGGATATGGCCGCATCTCGCCGAAGGCGAGGGGCATTTCGTGTGCGTGCTGGAGCACACGGGAGAGAAAGCGGCGCGAGCTGAAGGCGCCGCGGGAACGGCCTCCGGCCCGGTGATCGGGGCCGGGGAAGTGCTGCCCGCCGCCTCCGAGGGCGGGCGCAAAGGCAGCGGCCCTAAAGGCAAGGGCCGCCAGGAAAGCCGCTTTGCTGCGGCGCCGTGCCGCGAAGACAAGTCCGCGCGCCAAGCACGCGGACGCCAAAAGGACGCCTATATCCGCGAGGAGGCGTCCGAAGACGACGTGCGCCGCGCGTGTCTTCAGTTCCTGTCCGAGCAGGTCACGGCGCCGATCTTCGGCACGCTGCTGATCTCCGGCGACTATGCGTACGCCTGCCCCGTCGAACCGGAGCGACTGCGCGGGCTCAAAGTCCGCCGCTCGGGCTTCCAGCTCGGCATGGTCAAAGCCGGAGGCCGCTTTGTGCCGTCGAACGCCTTGGCGGCGGCTTTGTCGCCGCGCGAATCGGCGCGGTGGCTCAACCTAAGCTCTTCGCTGCCGGAAGCCGTGTCCTACCTCAAAGGCGAAACCTTGACGTTCGGCGAGGAACGCGTCGAGCGCGGCGAAGGCACCGATGCCAAAGGCTATGTGCTGGTATGTATCGACGGATACTCGGCAGGTTGGGGCAAATGGGCCGCGGGCGTACTCAAAAACGAATATCCGGCAGGATGGAGATGGAACGGATGAGCAATCAATCGGGCAACAAAAGCGCAAAAAAATTGCGCGTCGATAAAATACTATCGCATCTCGGCATCGCCACGCGCAGCGAAAGCAAGAAGCTGGTCAAGCAGGGACGCGTTATCGTGGACGGCAAGCCGATCAAGGACAGCGGCCTTCAGGTCGATCCGGAAGCTTCGACGATCGAAGTCGACGGGCAATCCGTGCATTACCGGGAATTCGTATATCTGCTGCTCAACAAGCCGCAAGGCGTTGTGTCCGCCACCGAAGATAAATGGGACCGCACCGTGGTCGACCTGCTGGAACCCGAATATCTGGCGTTCGAGCCGTTCCCGGTTGGACGCCTGGATAAGGATACAGAAGGACTGCTGCTGCTGACTAACGACGGACAGCTCGCGCATGAGCTGCTGTCGCCGCGTAAGCACGTTCCGAAGACATACGAAGCGAAAGTGCTCGGTGCCGTGGACGAAACGGACGGCGAAGCGTTTAAAGCAGGCGTTACGCTGGACGACGGATACGAGACGATGCCGGCAGAGCTTGAAATTTTGCGGCATTTTGAAGAAGAAGGCGAAGCGCATACCGATATTCGACTGACGATCATGGAGGGGAAATTCCACCAGGTCAAGCGCATGTTCGAAGCCGTGGGCAAAAAGGTCGTGTTCCTGAAACGAATCTCGATGGGCCCTTTACAACTCGATCCGGCGTTGTCGCTCGGCGAATACCGGGAGCTAAGCACGGAAGAATTGGACGCTTTGCGCAACCGCTGAATATTATGGTCAGGCGAACGACTTGTATGAGGTTATCGGGGCGGTGCGCAATCGGATAAAAGCATGGTGGCAGCGTCCGCCTTCCATACCGCGACCGATCGGAAAAAGAGCCGGCTTGCCCTTTACCTTAAGCGGTCTTGTGGGCTATCATCATATAGAAAGAGCGTGTGAAGCGGAAGGGGAGACTGGCTGTGAGATTGCTGCAAGCTTTATTTTTTCCGCCCGAACAGCCGGGGGGCGTATCATCGATGATCCCGCATCTGCAAGAAAAGTTTTCTTCAGCCCGCTGGGAGATGGAGATTTTTTCGCTGCCCAAGCGGATTCGAGGCAAAGGACGCGAGGAAGTGGTGTTTGAGACGTTTGATTGGACCGAATATGGCGATAGTCCTATCGTGCAAAAATACATGCAAACCTATCGCGATTATTTATGGTGGACGCGTCTGAGATTGCAGAAACCATACGATCTGATCCATGCCCATCATCCAATCGCCGCGCTGGCGATGAAGACGGTCTTTCCGGAGACGCCCGTGCTGCAAACGACGCACTCCAGTTATGAACGGGAATTGGTCCTGAATGGAAAGATTGAAGAAGGCGGGCCCGAGCATCGTTTTCTATTGGCTATGTACGGAGAACTGGAAGCCAAGACAGATCAACTGATCACGGTATCCGATGCGTTCCGACGTTACATGGCTCCATATATCCAACATCCGGAAAAGGTCAAGATTATGCCGAACGGTTACGACGAACGCCGATTCAAGCCGGTGCCGCATGAGAACGAGGTCCCACAGTTGATGGCGGTCTGTCGTCTTGTGCCTGCAAAAGGCTTGGATATCCTGCTGCAAGCTTGCGCACGCCTGAAAAAACGCAACGTCCCTTATGTGCTGCATCTGATCGGTGACGGCCCTTCGCGCGAAGACCTGGAAAAGATGGCGCAAAATCTCGGAGTATACGACGATACGATCTTTTACGGGTATACGCTGCATCCCGAGGAATTCATGCCGTTTTTCGATATCTTCGTTCTGCCTTCGCGAGCAGAGGCGTTCGGATCGGTATTTGCCGAAGCTGCGCTCTGTTGTCTGGCTCTTGTGGGAACGAGCGTAGGCGGCGTGCCGGAACAGATCGAACACGGCGTGAACGGACTGCTTGTGCCGCCCGACGATGCCGAAGCGCTGGCTAACGCATTGGAGCAGGTCATCGTCGATCCGTCGTACCGGTATGAACTGGCCCGTACCGCGTGCGAAAAAGCCAAGTCGAACTACTCGCTTAATCGGGTCGCGATCGAACTGAAGCGGTTATACCTTAGCTATGAAGGACGCGGTAGGCAAACGGTTTGAAACCAAAATCCCGCACATGACGTGTCATCTTGAAAAAAGTCAACCAAAATGCTATTTTTTACGAAAACGTACCTGGCGTGCGCGCCGAAAAGGTATCTGGAGGAGAGCCTATGGAAGAGTTAAAAGAACGGATCAAGCTAGAAGGGGTCATCGCGTCGCAGCAGGTATTGAAGCTGGACGCCATTTTGAATCATCAGGTTGACCCGGCGCTGACCATGGAGATGGGGCGTGCATTCGCTGCCCGTTTCGCTGCGGAAGGCGTGACCAAAGTTGTGACCGTCGAGTCTTCAGGTATCCCGGTAGCCTTTGCCGTCGCGCTTGAACTGGGCGTTCCGATGATCTTTGCCCGTCGTAAAAAGACGCTGCTGGCCGATCCGGATTCGTATGTGGAACGCGTCCCTTCTTTTACAAAAGGAATCGTAACCGATTTAATGCTTCCCAAACGGTTTATTAAAAAAGAAGACAGGGTTTTGCTGATCGACGATATCATCGCCAACGGCGATGCCGCCCGGGGGCTCGTCAAAATTATCCACTCGGCGGAAGCTACGCTCGTAGGCGTGGGCATCGTGGTGGAGAAATGTTTCCAGTCCGGTGCGCAAAGTCTGCGGGATCAGGGAATCCGTCTGGAATCGCTGGTTCGCATTCAGTCGCTTGGCGAAGAAGGGGTCGTTTTTGCGGACTGAGAGAATTTGAGCCAAAAGCTTCATTTCCTACTTTACCCCTCCGATAATGTTACGTATAATACCTTTTAAGTAGGGAGAGGAGGAAGACTAATATGAGTGATCCAACAGTAAATGCTGAATTTTTCATTAAAAAAGTCAATGACGCCAAGGTGCATTTCGAACGTGCCCTCGACTGCAAACACACGGAGTTTGATGACCTTTATCCCTATATGATCGAACATCCTCAATTTTTCTGGTATAAGCGCTATGTCGCCTGGTCCGAACTTCTGACGCTTGCCGATCTGTGCGAGGAACTGTCTTTCCCGTGGAGAGAAGAGTTTACGCCTCAGCAGATTGAATATGTCGAACAACGCGTAATGTCGGCGAAAGTTCTCGACTTCTGGTTCGAAAATGCGGATTCGAAAGAAACGGCTCAACAATAAGCTTTTCTTCCGCAATACAAGTTCCAGCATTGCTTTTTAGACCGGTCCGCTCGCGCGACGCGCGTGCGGGCTTTTTTCGTTAAGGGGTAAACGATAAAAAGAACGGAGGGACTCCGCAATGATCGATGACGAGCAGCTCAACGCTTACCGAATATCCGGAGAAAAGGTTCGGGTCGTTCGCGATGGGTTGAAAGAAAATGATATCAGAGGCATCGTGGTGGCTTGGGACGATACGCATGTGCTGATTCGTCGCCCTAATCGCAACGTAGTCAAGCTGGACCGCAATTACATCATTCAGCCGTCCAAGGAAGAACGAATCGATCCGTTGGCAAATTTGAATGATGAGTAGCATATAGGCGCAATAAACAAAGCCCGGTTACGCTGAATTTTCAGCGTAACCGGGCTTTGTTTATTGCGGGGGAACAGCTTTATTTATTTAATATCCCCCCATATCGGCCGACCGCCGGGGGAGGGCTATCGGATCGACATAAGGGAGAGGGGGGCGATGGTCAGGCGTATGCTCCAGCTGAATAAGAACGCGATGTTTTCTTTTTGGCCGATGCTCCTGGGGAAGAGGCTCGATGGCCGTAACCGCGAACAGGAACGGCGCTTTGGCGGCCGGAGTCGGTGACGATCGGTTCTGCCGAACGATTCTCCTTGGCTGAAATTCCCAGGTAGGCGCGCATGCGCAAATCAACTTCATGATGGAAAGGGGTATGGTCGATATGCATGGTGCCATGAAGCCCGCGGCAAAGATAATCGGCATCGACACCTTTCTCCGAATGTTTCACTTCACACACGCGGATATTCCGTTTTTTGAATTCGTGGCGAATGCCCGACAGTAGCACAGCCGCGCACCGGGAAGCGTTGCGAATCATTTCTGTATATAAAGTAGAGATCTGCATCGGTGCATCGGACTCCAACTTCTTGGCATCGCTCTCGAATGCCTTCAAAATATGCGTCAACAACAGGTAACTTTTGATTAAAGACTGTTCATCTCGGGTCGTCTGTACAGCGGTCATGCTCTTCACCACCTTGTAGGAACTTGTGTTCTGTTTTTAGTATAACCGAATGAGTGTTCGCATGCAAGCGTATTATCGCTTTTTTTTGAAAGTTGTTGACTGAATCTTTTGTTCCATGCTATGATCTACCTTGTCGCTATAACCATTAGTGATCGATGATATGCGGTCGTGGCGGAATTGGCAGACGCGCACGGTTCAGGTCCGTGTGGGCTTACCCCCGTGGAGGTTCGAGTCCTCTCGACCGCATCAAGTATCAAGAAGAAGGTTCCCGTTTTGCTTTCGAGCAGAAGGGAACCTTTTTTGCATGCTCTATTATTTCGTCGACATTCAGGTCGATTATAGTCAAATTTCGTCATCTTCCCTTTGCCCGTTTATCGTATAATAAGTAGAAAGTTAAAATTCAAGCAAAGTCGCGGGGTGCATAATGAGCGAGCGCATAATGGAATTGAATCGGCTGGTCAGCGTGTCGACGGGCGGCCACATCCTATACCTCTATGACGACGTCGACGCCTATGCGGACAATGCGTCCGCCTACTTAATCTCAGGTGTTCGGAATGGCGATCTGGCGATTCTGATCGATTCCGCGGAACGGATCGACCGAATTCGCAGTCTTGCCTTGCCAGCTTTAAGTGCAGAAGAACATGAACGTATCGTTTATGTGGACGCGGATCGATTTTACGATACTACGGAAAGTTTTCATTATAAAAAGGTGGTCGAGAATTTCGGCGAATCGTTGAAATCTTATCTGGGTCAAGCATCGGGTATTCGTACTTGGGCGCATGTGGCCTGGAAAAGCGAGCCGCGCGTCGAACGCGAGTTGAGCGTGTTCGAGGCTTTCGCCGACCGAAACGTGAACGGAATGAGGCTGGTCTCGGTATGCGCTTATCGCGCAGGTTCGATCAGCGCTTCCCTTCAAGTGAAAATGCTGAGAACGCACGACTACGTGATGACCGACGAGGAATTGAGCAGCACAGATCTCACGGGCAAAAGCGGCGGCGCCCTTTTTCTTTCTTTGTCCGCGCAGCGCGAGAAAGATCGGCAGGACAATGTTGAACGATTAAGGCTCGAAGCGGCTGTGCGGCAATTGCAGAAGATCACGGCGAACAATTTGGACCCGGTGGCTCTGTTTGACGAAAAAGGGGCGCTTGTCAGTCTGAATGCGGCCTTTGAACGCGTATTCGGTTGGGAGGCCCGGGACTTTGCCGGGATGAGCGAGATTGGAGTCAGGGCGAGGATTGGGCTGCAAAACGTGCCCGAAGGCGAATTGGCTCCTTTGTCGAAAGCGAATTTACTGCCCGATCCGTCTATCCAGGCTGAGGATGCCGTGCGCGCAGAAGCGACTGCCCTGGCAAGAAACGGGGAGATTCTGCACCTGCTGGTGACTGAATTCGCGCTGGGCGATGAAGAATGTCCGGCCGGATACGCAGTGATTTATCGGGATATTACGTACTTCCGCGATTCGGAACGTAAGCTGCAAGAGTCCGTGGAACGCTATACCTCCCTTAAGCGGCACAACCATGATGCGGTCTTTTCGATCGATGGCGACGGACGGGTGATGAATACCAATCCGGCAGCACAGACGTTGATCGGACTGACTACCGAAGAGATGATTGGTCAATCGTTTTCCCGATGGCTGGCGGAAGGAACAATGGATGATATTTTGCGTAACAGCGTGGCAGGCGACGAGTCTTTGCGCCCGACCGTTCGGATCCGCAGCGTTAACGGGAATGAGTTCGAAGTGCTGACGTCCACGGCTCCGATCATCGTAGGCGGGCATAATGTAGGCTGTTACATTTTGGCGAAAGACATTACGGAACACAAGCGTTTGTTGATCGAAAAACAGGCGGCAGAAGAAATGAATCGGGCCAAAAGCGACTTTCTCGCCGTGATGAGTCATGAAATTCGCACGCCGATGAACGGAGTCATTACCTTAACGCAGCTATTGTTGGAAACGGACGGACTCACTGCCGAACAGCGTGAGTACGTGGAAGTGATTCGTCGAAGCGGCGATTCTCTGCTCGGTATCATTAACGACATTCTCGACTTTTCCAAAATTGAAGCAGGGAAGACCGAGCTTCAGCTTGAGCCGATGAATTTGCGTGAAGATGTGGCTCGTTCATTCGACATTCTGCTAGCTGATTCCAGAGCGAAAAAGCTGGAGCTCGGCTTGTCTGTCGCCCCGCGGGTGCCGGAGATTGTAGTGGGCGATCCGAATAAGCTGCGACAGATTCTCGTTAATTTGGTCGGAAATGCAATTAAGTATACCGAAGAAGGCGGCGTATTCGTTTCGGTCGACTTGGAAGAAGGAGCGCCGGAAGGCTGGGTGCGTCTGCATTTTCGTATTCGGGATACGGGCATGGGGATTCCGGAGGCGCAGACGGAGCATTTGTTTGATCCCTTTTACCAGTTGGATAACTTCATGACACGCAAATCCGAAGGCACAGGGCTAGGCTTGGCGATTACCAAAAAACTCATCGAACTGATGCATGGGACGATCGGCGTTCGCTCGAAGCTCGGAGAAGGCACGGTGTTCCGGTTTTCAATCGATATGCAGCTTGCTGACTTTGATGAGAGACCTGAAGCCGAAGCGACGACGGAGGTGGTGCAAGTTGTCGTATCGCCGCCGGACGTCTTTTCCCCGCCGCGTATTCTCGTAGCCGAAGACAACAAGGTCAATCAGCTCGTCATGGAACGGTTGCTTAGTCGGCTGGGCCGCGGGTCCGATCTGGCTGAGGACGGGGTTCAGGCACTCGAATTGGCGGAACGTTCTCCTTACGACATCATCTTGATGGATATCAGAATGCCGAGGATGGACGGATTTGAGGCTACCCGCCAGATTCGGCAAGCCCCTGAGCGCTACGGCAAGCCTTATATTATCGCGGTTACCGCAAATGCGATGCAAGGTGACCGGGAGCGTTGCCTGGATGCGGGAATGGACGAATATATGAACAAACCCGTCGATCCCAAGCGATTGGCAGAACTCCTGGCAGAAGCAGAGGCGCAGATTCGGCATTTGGGTGAAAATAGTGGTAAGATAATAGGCGAATCGAAACGAACGACAGAGGAACACGACTAATGAGGAGGCAGATGGATGATCGATTGGCAAAAGGAAGCGGAATCGCGGCGCGAGGACCTGCTGCGCGATCTGGACGGCCTGCTTCGAATTGAGAGCGTCAAAGACCTGGCTACGGCTTCGGCGGAACGTCCGATGGGACATGCAATCGGTGAAGCCCTGGATTATATGCTGCAGCTGACAAAAGAGCTGGGCTTGGATGTGAAAAATGTAGACGGTTATGCGGGGCACGCGCAATATGGTGGCTTCGATCCGGATGCGACCATCGGCATTTTGGGCCATGTGGACGTCGTGCCCGCGACAGGCGCATGGACAACTCCTCCTTTTGAACCCGCTATCCGCGGCGGAAAGCTTTACGCGCGCGGCGCTATTGACGATAAAGGCCCTACGATTGCGGCGCTGTACGGACTGAAGATCGTCAAAGAACTGGGCTTGCCTTTAACGAAAAATGTGCGTCTGATCTTCGGAACCGACGAGGAAAGCGGTATGAGCTGCATGCGTCATTACGTGGAGCGCGAGCAAATGCCGACCGTCGGTTTTGCCCCGGATGCCGAATTCCCGATGATCTATGCCGAAAAAGGACAGTTCAATCCGACGCTTGTGCCTAAAAATGAAGCGGGAGCTTCGCAATCCTTGATCACTTTGGAGTCGTTTGAGTCGGGCGTTCGCATCAATATGGTGCCCGAGCGCGCGCATGCGGTACTGAGCGGCGATATTCGTCCGTTGGTGGAGTCTTTCGAGGACTTCTGCCGCAAGCATCGCGTGAAAGGCGAAGCCGAGATCAATGCGGGACAAGCCATGTTTACGGTAACTGGCGTATCGGCGCATGGTTCGGAACCGGAAAAAGGCGTAAATGCCGGAACGGTATTGGCTTTGTTTTTGCAGGATGCAGTCCTTCAGCCGGAAGCCGGCTCGTTTATCGGGTTGTTGAACACCATGCATGAAGACTTTCACGGGGAGAAGCTGGGTATTGCTTTCCGTGACGAAATGACAGGGCCGTTGACCGTCAATCCTGGCGTCATCCGCTTCGGTACGGAAGAAGGCACGCAAATTCAATTGACGGCCCGCTGCCCGGTGCAGTCGGATCACGATCAGATTCGTACGCAACTGGAAGCGACGCTGGATACCTTCGATTTCCGTATCTCCGACGTCCAGCAAAAAGGCTCCCACCATGTCAGCAAAGACGAAGCGGTTATCCGTTCCCTGCAAACCGCTTATGCGGAACTGACGGGTGATGAGCCGACGTTACTGTCGACAGGTGGAGCGACGTATGCCCGCTTTATGGAAAAAGGCGTGGCCTTCGGAGCCTGCTTCCCAGGCAAAGAAATGACGGCTCACCAAGCCGACGAGTATATCGAGGTCGACGATCTGCTCAAAGCGACCGCGATCTATGCACGAGCCATTTACGAGCTGGCCAAATAAATTACCACTACCTACACAAAGAAAGAAGAGATTAACCGATGTCGCAGGATGTACAAGTTACCCGAGGCCAATATGTAGAAAGCAACCATGAAATTCACGCAGCCGTCGTCGACAATGAAGGGCGTTTATTATATGCGGTAGGCGATCCGGACCGACTGACTTTTCCGCGTTCGTCCATGAAGCCGTTCCAGACGGTGCCGCTGATTGAATCCGGAGCTGCCGATGCCTTTGGCTATGGCGATGCCGAGATTTCGCTGAGCTGCGCATCGCATAGCGGCGAACCGATCCATCGTCATGCCGTGCTGGACGTGCTGTCCCGGGCGCATTTGTCGGAGGATGACCTGCAGTGCGGAACGCATATTCCGCGAGACGGCGAAAGCTACCGGGAATTGATTCGCGAGGGCCGGGAACTGACGCCTGTATTCAGCAACTGCTCCGGTAAGCATTCGGGCATGTTGTTAACGGCGGTTCACCTGAATGAAGATACGCAGACGTATCGCGAGATCGAGCATCCGCATCAGCAGCGTATTCTATCGGTTATTGCCGACGTCTGTGACTTTCCGGCCCAAGAGATCGGTATTGGCGTAGACGGCTGCGGCGTGCCTGTGCACCGTTTGCCGCTTCGTCACGTCGCCCTGGGCTTCGCGCGTTTGGCGAAACCGGAAGGTACGGTGTCTGAACTTCGGGCAAATGCGCTGAACCGAGTTCGCCGCGGCATGACCCGGCGACCGGAGATGGTAGCCGGCAAAAATCGCTTCGATACGGATCTGATGCGCGTCTTTCAAGGTAATCTTGTAGCAAAAGTCGGCGCGGAAGGCGTTCAGTGCATCGGCGTGGCTGATCGCGGGATCGGAATCGCGGTCAAGGTCGAAGACGGCAGCGAGCGCGCAACGGCTGTAGCCGCCATGGAAGTACTGAAGCAATTGGGAATCGGGACGGATCAGCAGTTCGCGGAGCTTGCGGATTATGTGCATGCGCCTGTGCTGAATGCTCGCCGCGAGCGCATCGGCGAGATCAAGCCGAACTTTGCGCTGCGAAATATGGAAGAGACAAGGGAGTCGAAAATGCATGACTGAAGAAAAAAACATTCAACAGGCGACTTTTGCCGGAGGCTGCTTCTGGTGCATGGTCACGCCATTCGAAGAACTGCCGGGCATTCACGGGATCGTATCGGGCTACATGGGCGGAACCGTAGATAATCCAACGTACGAGCAAGTAAAAACAGGCACGACGGGCCATTACGAAGTGGTGCAAATCACATTCGAACCGGACGTATTCCCTTATGAGCGCTTGCTTGAATTGTATTGGCCTCAGACTGATCCGACGGACGGCGAAGGCCAATTCCAGGATCGCGGCACGCAGTACAAGCCGGCAATCTTTTTCCACAATGAGGCGCAGCAGGAAGCTGCATTGGCAACCCGTCAAGAGCTAGCCGATAGCGGTCGTTTCGATAAGCCGATCGTGACGGAAGTTTTGCCTGCGCAAACTTTCTATGAAGCCGAGGATTACCACCAGGATTACCACAAAAAAAATCCGAAGCATTACAAAGAAGACCGCGAACAATCCGGCCGCGACGAGTTTATCGACGCGAACTGGCAAGCGTAAGCGGAGTTTTCTTAAAGAATAGAACTTTCTTCGACAGCCTGAGGACGTGCATCAGCACGTCCTTTTTCCGCTGTGCGTTGAACGGACTGACTTGCTTATCCTCTCCGAATGGGACTAACTTCGCATGCCCGATTGCAAGCTTTCTTACGGAAATAGGAAAGAGCGGGGTTCTCAGCCGTGCACGATACCGATAAAATAAGGAAACATAAGGGGAAATGTACCAAATCGCCGTAACCGGCAATGAACATCATGAAAGGGCTGCCGCATATTCTTCGTTAACTTTACATAAAAAGGGGAATTCTTATGCTGATTCCGGATAATGAACAAACTATGGAGCGGCTGAAGGCGTTTATTTGCAAATGGGCAGGGCCGGCAAAGCCGGAGTATGGAATCCGCCGGGAAAATGTACCCGCAGACCTGCCCGCTGCCTTAAAAGACTTTTATGCATTTGCAGGAAACTGGCCGAATCCGTCCTACGATGCTTCTGCTTATCCGGCTGGATTTCGTCCCAAGCTGTTTGAAGCACAGGATATTTGGCTCGAACCCGAGGCATTAAAACGCGAAGGCGGTCGGATTTCGTTTCTGTTGGAGAATCAAGGCAATTGGAGCTGCGAGGTCAATGCCAATCAGGATAACTCGCCTGTATACAGCGATGCTGCGCGTCTATGGGACGAACGATTGGAAGAAAGCGAAATCGTGTGCCCGTCGCTGACCCACTTTTTGACGACATTTTGTTTGCAAGAGTTGGTCTTTGGCAGTCGTTATTTCGGGAAGTTGGAAGGCTCTCTCGATCCGGATGTATTTCGAGCAAAGCTGCATCCCCTATGGCTAGACGGGTATTATGTATTCAAGGAACCGTCGCATTCCTTCTATTTGTGCGGCGACAACTTGTTAATTATGGATTATTATTCGGATGTTTGGTACGGTTGTCTTGAAGAAAGTGCGTTGTCGCTTATCCTTGATCCGAGTATGGTCAAGCCGATCGAGCCTTAACCTTTCCTTTGACGGCTGTCTGCCCGGCGTGCAGTAGCGGCGTCCGGGCTTTTTGTATATCACAATTTAAGCGACCGACAACAAGGAGGCTTCGCAGACATGGTGGTCATCAAACTGCATACGGAAAAACCGATTCCCCCGCTTCAACTGATGCGGCTTTATCAGGATGTGGATTGGTGGCCGACGCGAACGAAAGACGGAATTCGCAAGCTGCTGGCGCATGGCATCGTTTTGGGAGCCTGGGAGGAGAAGCAGTTGATTGGCTTCTGCCGGGCGGTGTCCGATGGCGTGTACCGGGCTTATGTGGAGGACGTCGTCGTACTCCGTACACATCGGGGACAGGGGATCGGCCGGCAGATGATGGACAAGATGATGAAGGAACTAAGCGGCATTGAAGTGGTCAGTCTATTTTGCTCGGCGAAACTGGCTGATTATTATCACGGCAGCGGTTTCCAAGAGACGAAGCAGACCGTAATGCATCGAAATAAATCCCGGTAGGAGGCACCTCATGATTCCAATCAAGCTGCCTAAGGAACAAAAAGACGAAATGATCGAAGAACTGCAAAACTTTTTTTACGAGGAACGCGGTGAAGAGATTGGCACGATCGCGGCAGAGCGATTGCTCGATCATATGATGCAACAGTTTGCTCCCTACATATACAATCAGGCTGTACGTGATGCGAAAGTCGCTGTGAACGAGAAGTTAAGTCAGGTGGAAGAGGAATTGCATGCACTGGAGCGTCCGATCAACCGAAGATAGCCAGACTTGGCGGAAAGGGGTGGAGCATGACAGAACAGAACTGGAGCAAGATCGGTGATGGAGGAACGGCCGAGATTTTTGTGGACGAGCACGGCCGGGTCGTAAAGCTGTTTCGGGAATGGTTCCGCAAAGAAGGCGCAGACTATGAATACCGCAAAAGCGTATGGGCATATGAACAAGGATTGCCGACAGCCGAGCCGCTGGGGCGGGAACGGTACGAATGTCGCGAAGCGATTTTGTTGAAAAAGCTTGCGGGAGAGTCGTTGCTTCAGCGTTTGCAGCGCGAGCCCCGTACGGCAGCCGAAGCGGCAAAGAAATTTGCGGCTTATCAGGTTCAGTTGAATGCTCGTGAAGCCGAAACGCTTGGCGATTCCCAACGGGAACGCCTGGTTCAGAGGCTTGCCCGCGTTGAACATTTGAGTGAGGCGGAGCGTGCTGCTGTTCAGGCAGAATTGGAACGATTGCCTGACGGCAACCGACTGTGCCATGGCGATTTTCATCCCGGAAATATTATGGACAACGAACAGCAATGGCAGGTCATCGACTGGATTGACGCAACTTGCGGCCACCCGCTATACGATGTCGCGCGCACTTTGCTGCTGCTCGGCTTCGGCACGGAAGCAGGCGGTCCCAGAGGAAGCATGGAAGAAGCCGCGGAAGTATTCCGGGAGACCTACCTGAAAACCTATATCGAGCTGACGGGCTTCGAAGAATCCGATATCAAGCGCTGGATGCTCCCTGTAGCCGCCATTCGTCTGATTGAGCCGATCCCCGAGCTTGAAAAAGAAAAATTGCTCCGATTCATTCGCACCCGGCTATCTAACAGCTTGACCAACTTTAATTAGAGGTTTATTCAAGACAATCTACTGGCGGTACCGCATAGCCGTTTCATAGGAATAAAAAAACGGAAAGGGCGAAACGAATATGGAAAAGCAACATGAAAACATCGTCATCCGCTGGGCATCCGTAGCCGACCTGGACCAATTGGTTCCGCTATTCGATGCCTATCGCGTATTTTATGAACAGCCTTCCGATCTTGAGGGAGCCCAGAATTTCCTTGCGGATCGATTGGGACAGCTGCAATCCGTCGTGCTGTTGGCAGAAGAAAAAGCAACAGGAAGGGCAGCAGGCTTTGCCCAGCTCTATCCGGTCTTCTCCTCCGTATCGATGCAGCGCTCCTGGATTCTGAACGATTTATACGTCGATTCACGATTCCGGGGATTCGGTATCGGCAGCGCTTTACTGGATGCCGTTACCCGTCACGCCCAACTAACCGGAGCGAAAGGAATCGCCTTATCCACAGCCCCAACCAACAAAACCGCCCAACGCCTGTACGAAAGCAAAGGCTACAAGCTTGACGACGAATACTTGAACTATTTTTTAAAGCTGACTGTCCAAATCGAAGAATGAGAATTCTTTCAACATCAGCTAAAAGATGATTCTTTCTATTCGCACAGAACCTTCCCTACACCCCGAAAGTGTAGAAGCAAGGCTTATTCTGTAAACGGAAGCGACAGCGAAGGGAGAAATTCAGTGAAAGATGCCTTTGAACTCGTAAAGCCTACGGCTTTATGAGTGAAACAGCGTCTTGAACGAATTTCTCCCGCAGCGCCCAAGCTTCCCTACCGAATAAGTCTTTTCCCCGCGACACACGTCCACAACCATAATAAGCATCCTCCCGCGCTAACCATTGCTCCAATCACACATACTCCGCTCCAACCATACGCCGCATAAGCCCACGTGGACAGCAGAGCCCCAACCGCGCTGCCAATCGAATAAAACACCATATACGCCCCGGTCAATCGGCCGCGGGCTTCCGGCAATGCCGCGAACAGAAGGCTCTGATTCGTGACATGCACGACCTGCACCGCAAAATCGAGCAGTAAAATGCCCGCAATCAGCAGAAGCAGGGAGTGATGCAGCATGCTGATCGGAAGCCAGGACACGAGCAATAAAACAAGCGCGATTCCGGTCGCCCGATGCCCTAGTCCCCGATCCGTCCATTTTCCGGCACCTGCCGCTCCGATCGCGCCGGCCGCGCCCGCCAATCCGAAAGCGCCGATCAACGAAGGCGATAACGATAAAGGAGCCTCGCTCAGCGGAAGCGACAGCGGCGTCCATAACATTCCGAAAGCCGCAAAAATGAAAAAAGCAAAAGCAGCCCGAATCCGCAATAATTTTTCCCGAACGAATAAATTCAGCATGGAGCGCAATAATTGATTGTAGGAAAGACCGGACTTGCCGGAATCATCCTGCGGCAGCATGACGACCAATGCCAACGTAACGAGAAGCGTCAGGCCGGACGAGGTTAAATAAACGGCACGCCAATCGGCCGACTCGCTGATTGCGCCTGCGAAAAACCGCGCCAGCAAAATGCCGATGACGACGCCGCCCGTGACAACGCCCACGGCTTTGCCGCGTTCGGCTGTCGGAGCCAACGCGGAAGCGAAATTGACCAGCACCTGAGTGACGACAGCCATCAGTCCTACGGCGGCGAGTCCGGCGAGTAATCCTGCGTAGTCCTGAGCGAATCCGACAAAAGCAAGAGCCAGCGTGATTCCAAGCAGTTGCAGCAGAATGAGTCGCCGGCGGTTCATTAGATCCCCAAGCGGCACGATCAATATGAGACCAAGTGCGTAAAAGAGCTGAATAACCGCAATGGTCGAACCGACGGTTGCATGCGGGACTCCGAATTCTTGAGCGAGCTGTCCGAGCAGCGGTTGGGCATAATAGATGTTGGCGACAGCCAAACCGCAAGCCAGTGCAAACAACAAGGATAACGAGGTGGACCAACGTGTTGAAATCCGGGTTTTGAGCATGGGAAATAACCTCCGACAGTTTGTGAATTTATTTTGTACCGATCGGTATGTAATGATACCGGATCACTATAGCTCTTCAGTTCCCAAAGTGTCAAGCCCTTTTAGCGTTGACAAGATACCGGGCGTTTGTATTATACTGATCGGTATCATATTTGCGAACATCCGGCATCGACTAGGGGGAAATCAGCGTGAGACCGCGAGCTTTTGATGAGGAACAAGCGCTTGAGGCCGCTATGCGCGTGTTTTGGGAAAAAGGATACGAAGCGACGTCCTTAAGCGAATTAACGGAGAAAATGAATATTCGCAAGCCGAGTCTTTACGCTGCGTTCGGCGATAAGCGGGAATTGTTCAGCAGATCGTTGGATCGCTATATGGCCCGGCATTTGGAGTATGTCAAGCGGATGCTGGAACGAGAGCATGCGGTCATTCCCGCTTTTGCAAGTCTGCTCCATGATCTGGCCGAGGGAGGCAGTGCGGGTGATCCGGCGCTCGGTTGCCTGGCGGTGTTGACGCTTGACGAGTCGGCTCCGCAGGAAGAGGAATGGACGGAAAAAGCTTGGGCGCATCAACTGCGACTTGCCGAATTATTCCGTGACAAGATTGCCGAAGGAGTGCAATCGGGCGAGCTTGCACAGGGTCAGGATGCCGAGGCACTGGGCAACGCGCTGCTGGCATCGGTGATCGGATTGACCGTGATGCTGAAGACGCTGCCTAACCGAACTTTTATCGAATCGACGATCTCTGCAACATTGACCTTATTCAAGGAGGCGGAATCATGACGGCTGTTACCGTATTTCACTATGAAGCTTTTTCCGCGAGTCCAGGCAAAGGCAATCCTGCGGGAATCATGCTGGATGCCGATCATTTGACCGACGCGCAGATGCAGGAGATCGCGACCAAGGTCGGCTTCAACGAAACGACTTTCATTTGTCGCTCCCTTGCAGCTGATATTCGCTTGCGTTACTTTACGCCGGGATACGAGATGGATCTGTGCGGGCATGCCACGATGGCTTCTTTGTACGCGCTTCGCACCCGGGGACTTTTACGCCAAGATGCAGCGACGATCGAGACGCGGATCGGCGTGCTGCCTGTCGAGTTGACGTATGGCGAAAAAGGCGATGAGAAGTCGTTATCCATACGCATGCGCCAGGGAAATCCGGAATTCATTCGGTTTGAAGGGGACGAGCATGCTCTTTTGGCTTCGATGGGCTTGTCTGTGTCCGACCGGGATGAGCGCTATCCGGTCGTCTACGGCAGTACGGGATCATGGACGGTACTGATTCCGATCAAAAGTCTGGAAGCTTTTTCGCGTATGGTCCCGGACAATGCAGCGTTTCCGAGCGTGCTGACCCAGAATCCGCAAGCTTCGCTGCATCCTTTTTGCTTGGAAACCTTTGATCCGCAAGCGCGTATGCACGCCCGCCATTTTTGTCCGCCGCATTCGGGCATGATCGAAGATCCGGTGACCGGCACAGCAACAGGAGTGATGGGCGCTTATGCGCTGACCTATATGGAAGCTCATTTGCCGCGTACCGATTTCGTTGTCGAACAAGGCTTGGAGATCGGGCGCGACGGGCGCGTCAAAGTCGAAGCCGAGCGTTTGCCGGACGGTGGAATAGACATACGGGTATCCGGCGGCGCGACGTTTGTAACGGAGATGCAAATTATGCTGAACGAGAGCGAGTAGCTTCGGAAAGGAGGCCATGATGGAAAAAGTTATCGGATATTACGAAGGGTACGACGAAGGCGCCCGGCTGGGCCGGGATCGCGTGCGACAATTGGAGTTCGCTACGACGACGCATGTGCTGGAGCCGTATTTGCGATCAGGCGGGAATTTATTGGATATCGGAGCGGGGACGGGAGCCTATGCTTTTTATTATGCAGCACGCGGCGTTCGCGTAACCGCAGCGGACGTAACGCCGGGACATGTGGAGGTGATGCGGGAACGGATTGCCGAGGAACTCATCTCGGGCATGACTGCGGAGCTTGCCGATGCAACGGACCTATCGCGATATGCATCCGAAAGCTTCGATACCGTGCTCTGTCTGGGACCGTTATATCATCTTCGCGCAGCAGAGAAGCGGCAAAGCTGCCTGAAAGAGTGCATGCGGGTACTGAAGCCGGGAGGCGTATTGGCAACGGCTTATATCAATCGCTTTTTCATTGCGGAATATTTGATTGCTTCGGGCGCGAAAAAGCCCGAGGCGCCTTGGCTGAGCCGGGTGGCCGAGCAAGGTACGTTCGGCGCGGACGAGCGCGATCCGTTCCTGGCAGCCGCTTATTTCCATACGCCGGGCGAAGCGGAAACGGAGCTGCGGTTTGCCGGATTTGATGTACGGGAGCATGTGGCTGTAGAGGGCAACGGATTTTTGGTGAGCGAAGCGATCGGGAAAATGAGCGAGGAACAATACCGCACCTGGATGGAACATCACTTCCATATCTGCCGCGAGCCTTCGAGACTCGGAAGCAGTAACCATGGGTTGATCGTAGCGCGGAAAACTTCGGCTCAATTCTAATTTGTTCGTAACGTCTGATGCTTTCCGTGCGTTCATAGGGTGTAGATCAAAGTGAACAGGAGAGATTGCCGTGCGGGAGGAGAAGCGAATTCATCAGGTACGAAGTACGCAATCGAGAACGTTGGCTGCGGCTTGCGGCATTCAAAGCGGGCTATGGGGCACGATGACTTATCAGCATTACAAAAGTTGGGTAGGCGGTTGGGCAGGGCAGGAGTCGATCTGGCTTGCGTTATTCATGACCTTGTTCATGCTGGCTTTTGCTATAGCCGCAGTATGGCAATCGCAAAGACCCGCTTATATGCTGCATTTGGGCGAAGACGGGATCAAGCTGCGCCGGCGCGAATTGATGGGCGAAGCGATTAAGCGAATCTACATCTCGTGGGAAGACAATCCGTCGATTAGCATTAAGCCTAAAGGCTCCTTGATCGTGCCTAACGATCTTTCGTTCAAGTTCCAAGAGGGATCGGAGAATGAACGCCGGGTACGCGAATTGGTCAGTTGGGCCGAATCTCATCAAGTGCCGATCATCAAACGAAAAGCAACCCGTTGGGTCTAGCTTTATATCATAAAAATGCCGCCGGAAATAAGATCCAGGCGGCGTTTTTTCAAGACTTAGTTTTTTATTTTTCGCAAGCAATAAAGTCCTTGTCCCGGTCGCTTTTCTTGTTCGCTTCGTACAGTTCGGCGGAAACGAACGGTTTGTACTTGGTTTTCCCGCCTTTGTTTTTGACGGATGCCGATTTAGCGACGCCGCCTTTGTAATCCTTGTTCAGCTCTGTGCAGTTTTTATACGTTTTGGCGGCAGCGTCGGCGCTTTGGGTAGAAACAGGAACGGCAACCGCAAGCAGCAGAGCGAAGCTCAAGACATAAGTAAGACTCTTTTTCATGATGTATTCCTCCTTATTCTGGGATGATGACATACAACTATTTTATCGGCATTATTGGGAACAAATTGAAGTTGAATCTAATCCGAAGCAGCAGGCGTTTGCATGTCGAGTCGGCCTTGAATCGCGCAGCGCCGGTAAGCCGCTTGAGCCAGGCGGGCTTTTTCTTTTAAAATATAAAGATCGAAAAGACAAGGAGGATAGATTCGGCATGAAAGCTCTGCATGAATTGTTGTCCAAAGATTCGGCATGGAATCTGACTGAAGAAGCGATCAAGTCGGCGGATAATGAAGTCGTCGTACTGGAAAGGGATCGCCCGCAGGCCGAAGAGGCGCTGGTTGATCTGCAAATGAGCGACAAGGCGACGTTGGGAGCGGTTGTGCTGAATACCGGAGGCATTCTGGTCGACCGCGGTTGGTTGCGCCTACTCGGTTCGGGGCACTCGCTGATTGCGGGCGATATTCGTTCCTGGAACGGACTCGGACCGAATCCGGAGACGCTGAAGTTCAAGCCCGAAGGCTGCGTGATTGTCGCTTATGATATCGCGGGCGGATTTTTTGCGATCAATAACGGGGCGTTCGATGACCATTCGCCGAACGTGTATTACTTTGCGCCGGATACGCTGGAATGGGAAGATACGGAGAAAGGCTATACCGATTTTCTTCATTGGGCGTTGAACGGCGATCTGGAGCAGTATTACGCGACCTTTCGATGGAACGGCTGGGAAAAGGATGCGAGTGCGCTCGGCGGCGGACAAGCGATGATGATTTATCCGTTTCTGTGGTCCGAGGAAGGTCGGGACGTGAACAAAGCGGATCGAAATCCGGTTCCGGTCGCGGAATTATGGGACTTGCAGCAGGATATGAGCAAGCAGCTTTTCGGATCGTAATCGATTGCGGAGGTGCAGGGATGAAGAAGCGACAAACCCGTTTTTATAACGAAGATTGGCAGGGAACGAGTCGTCGCTACGGCTTGACCCGACTGTATGCGGCTTACTTTTTCTGTCGATCCATGCAGCGATTTTCATCGAAAAAGGTTGTCTATGCGGAGCGTGCGGACAAGTTGGCAAAAGCGATTGCGAGAGCGAGAGAAATTCGATTCAACTCGGGTATATTAAATAAGCAGGAATAGGAGAGATTAACATATGGCAAAAGCATTGGTTATCGGCGGCGAAGGAACATTGGGTAGCGCGATCGTCGCCAAGTTGAAAGAGCACGGAATTGATACATTTACGGCCGGACGTTCCACAGGCGATTACACGATGGATATGACCGATACGGCCAGCATTTCCGCATTATTCGATGCAGTGGGTGAGTTGGATCATGTGGTGATCGCGGCAGGTTCGACGCATTACGACGCCGTTCCCGAACTCACCCCGGAAAATAACTTGATCAGCGTTAACAACAAGCTCCTGGGCCAGGTCAACACGGTACTGCTCGGCCAGCATAAATTGAACGACAACGGCAGCTTCACGCTGGTCAGCGGTATTTTGAAAGAATATCCAATTCCGCGCGGCGCCTCCAGTTCGATGGTGAACGGAGCAATCGACGCTTTTGTTCAGGCGGCGGCGCTTGAGCTTCCTCGTGGAATCCGGTTGAACTCGGTGAGTCCAGGACTTCTAACCGAATCTGCGGAAAAGTATGCGGATTTCTTCAAAGGCTTCAACCACGTTCCTGCGGATCGCGTCGCCAACTATTTTGTTCGCAGCGTGCTTGGCATCGATAACGGACGCACTTATTATATTTACGAATAAACGAACCGATGAAGAAGTTGGGCAACATGCCCGCTTCTTTTTTAACTATTTTTTAAAAAGGCGATGTCCACATATGGAGGAACTATGTCCATTATAGCGATTACGAAAGAAATAGTGATCCATGCTCCGATTGAAGTATGTTTCGACGCGGCGAGAGATGTCGGACTGCACCCTCAAACCGTTTGGCCGCGCACGCGCGAACGGACGCTTCCAGGCGGTCGGAGACAAGGGCTAATGGAGAAAGATGAAATCGTCATATTCGAGGCCGTGCATTTCGGGATTCGGCAAAAGCTGACTTCGCTCGTCGAAGAGCTGAACAGGCCTTATCTTTTCGTCGATCGGATGCAAAAAGGCGCGTTTCGTCAGATGGTGCACCGGCATGAATTTGAGCGCTGTGAAGAAGGGACACGGGTGCGCGATATTCTGGAATTCGCTTCGCCGCTTGGACCTGTCGGGCGAATAGTCGATACTTTTGTGCTGAGACGTTACATGACGCGGTTTATCGATTATCGCCAACGACAGCTCAAGATCATTTTGGAAAAGACGTGCACCTCAGGCGGACAATCTTGGAAGAGCAGTGCGTCTCCGCATTAAACGATCAATGATTTTTAGACGGAATTGTAAAAAAAGACTGTCATCGCATGTCGGTTTCGGGGTATGATTATTGAAATATTCTCGACATAATTGGGGGCTTTACGATGAACTACATCAGTACAAGAGGTCAAGTGGAACCGAAAGGCTTTATCGATACCGTCCTGATGGGCTTGGGCGAAGACGGGGGACTGATGGTTCCCGAGCAAATTCCGACCGTATCGGCGGAAACGCTGGATCATTGGAAAACACTTCCGTTCCGCGAGCTATTCATCGAGATTTTCTCGTTGTATGCCAATAACGAGATTCCGCAGGAAGACCTGAAGCAGTTGGTGGATGCCAGCTACGCGACGTTCCGCGATCCGGAAGTGACGCCGGTGCGCAAACTGAACGATTCCCTGTATATCCTGGAACTGTTCCACGGACCGACGTTTGCTTTTAAAGACGTGGCTCTGCAATTCATGGGCGAATTCTACTCTTACGTGTCGAAGAAGCGCGGAGAGATCATTCATATTCTGGGCGCGACGTCCGGCGATACCGGCGCGGCGGCGATCCAGGGCGTGCGCGGCAAGGAAGGCATCAAGATCTGTATCCTGCATCCGCACGGCAAAGTCAGCAAAGTGCAGGAACTGCAAATGACGACCGTCAACGACGAGAACGTGCTGAATCTGTCGGTGCACGGCAACTTCGACGATTGCCAGCGGATCATCAAGGAACTGTTTACCGATCTGGAGTTTAAAAGCAAACACCATCTGCGCGCGATCAACTCGATCAACTTCGTACGCATTCTGGCGCAGACCGTCTACTACTTCTACGCGTACTTCCAGGCTGGCAAGCAGGTGGGCGACGATACGAAAAAGATCAATGTCAGCGTGCCGTCCGGCAACTTCGGCAATATCTTCTCGGGCTTCCTCGCGAAAAAGATGGGCCTGCCGATCAACAAGCTCATTATTGCGACCAACGAAAACAATATTTTGGAGCGCTTCGTGACCACTGGCGAATATCAACCGGGCGAGTTCCGCAAAACGCACAGCCCTTCGATGGATATTCAGGTGGCGAGCAACTTCGAGCGTTATTTGTACTATCTGTTGGATGAAGATTCCGCTAAAGTGTCCGATTACATGAGCCGTTTGGCAAGCGAAGGCAAAATCAGCGTCGAAGGCGAACTGCTGGAGCGCGTGCAATCCGAACTTCATGCGCTGGGCGCGACAAACGAGCAGAATCTGCAATTAATCGGCAAATACCGTTCCGAAACGGGTTACCTGCTCGATCCGCATACGGCTTGCGGCGTGGCGGCTTCCGAAGCGTTTACCGAAGAAGGCGAAGTGACCGTATCGTTCGCGACCGCGCATCCGGCGAAATTCGACGAAGCGATCCGTTTGCTGGACATCACGCAGGAATTCCCGGTCGAAATCGCGGAATTGATCGCCAAAGATCAGTATCAGACGGTCATCGAAAACGACAAAGCCGAAGTGACGCGTCAGCTCGAAGCTTTTTTCGCGGGCGGTAAGGTCAGTCAGGCTTAAGATCGGGCCATTAAAAAAAGAAGCTTTCTGCGGCGTAAGGTTTTCCTTTGCCCGGAAGCTTCTTTTTTTGTTGGAAAGCCGAACTTTTTTGCTTTGTTGGCAAATAAGCACTCTTTACCCTTATAAAAAAGGTTAAAATGGAAAGAACTTAAAACAAGAAAGACGAGGGTATGCGATGAATTCGGGGTACAAAAAACAAGTATGGAAGTTAAGATTGATCGGATGGTTCGGTACGTTGTTTTTCGGTTTGTGTCTGCTTGTCGGATTTTTGGCAAGCGATCTGACGATGGTGTTGCTCGGACTGTTGCTGACAGGAGCAGGAATCTGGGTGTTGATCCGGGCGGAAAAAATCAATAAAGTGAACAAGCATCACAGTCTGCAATATATTCCGGGCAAAGGCTTTAAGCGTTATCGTCGAACGAAAGCGCAAAAGCTGCGGATGCTCACGATCAGCCAATGGTCGGTGGTCGCGATGCTGGTTGCCGCTATTTACTTCGGAGTAGGCAATGCGTTGACGAACCTAACGATCGGGTTGATTGTATTTCTGTCGGTCCAGTTCTCGGTCAAAGAACGGATCAAGCGTCATATCCGTGTCGATCCGTACGCGGTGGCAGGGCTGCAGCATGCCGGAGCGATCGAACCGCATGAAGAAGTCCGTGCGTTGTATCGGGATTTCGAGAATTGGGCTGACGTTCGTGAAGGAACGATCCTTCTGGCGGTTACGCGTTATGAATTTGCCGCTTTTTATCCGCAATCAAACGGTAGCTTTATTGTCGATTGTATCCCGTTAAGCGAAATTCGGCGCATGACCGTGCAGACCGTCGGCCTATCGGGACGAAGGTTGTTATTGTCCGTGGGAGACGGCCGCAGCCATGAGATCCGTTGCAGCCTGAACGGACGCAGCCGCCTGGATTCGCCCGAAGAGTTCCTGTCCGATCTGCTGCTCGCCGCGGACGATGCTTTGCTCGGCTTCGGCCCTCGCCCGCTGGACGACCATTCGCGTACAGCATAACCTTAATAAATAATCGATTTTAAAAAGGCGGTTTTAAGCCCGTTCTGCCTGTCTCGCAAGTCCGATATGGCTGGAAGAAAGAAGACGGAGAAAGAAATTAAGCGAGAACCGCTTTTAAACGCGTAAAGCTGAACGCTTTACGCGCGACACAGCAGCTCGAACGAATTTCTCTCGGATTCTTCTTTCTATCCCCCGCCAGTCTGACTTCCCCGACAAGTTCACGGCCTTCGAATCGTCTTTTTTATCAAACAGGCACCCAGCCAAAGAAAGGATGACGCCTGATGATCATGCTGTTGACGGTGCTTCTGATTCTGCTGGTCGCACAAACGATCTATCTGCTGCATTACAAAACCCAGATTCGGGATATCGGCAATCAATTACATTTTATTATGCAAAATCGGTCGTTCAAACGGATCGAAACCCAGCTTAGGCCGCGGGAGATCATGACGCTGATTGGAGGCTACAACCAGCTGCTTGATCTGCAAAAAAAGGCAGACCGACAGTATGGCCGAAAAAATGAAGAAATCAATGCGACGATCGTCAGTTTGTCGCACGATATTCGTACGCCTCTGACCGCGCTTGACGGTTATCTTCAGTTAGCTCGGCAGGCCGAGAAATATTCCGACAAAGATCACTATATGACGCTGGCCAAGTCCCGGATTCGGCAACTTTCCAAGTTGATCGACGAACTGTTCTTATATACGAAACTGCAAAATCCGGAGTACCTGATCGAACAGGAACCGATCGATATTCTGGCTTCGCTTCAACGGAATTTGTTTGCGTGTTTCGACGATTTTGCCCGGCGAGGTATCGAACCCGAACTTGATCTTCCGGATTTGCCTGTGCAGGTGAACGGCAACAGTCAGGCCGTAGACCGCGTGCTCGCTAATATTCTGGGTAACTATTTTACGCATGGAACAGGACCGTTATCGGTGAAATGTGAAGAAGAGAAAGAGCGGGTACGGATTTGTTTTACTAATCGATTGACGGATGGAGAACAGGTAGACGCGCGGCGCGTGTTCAACCGTTTTTACAAGGAAGACTCTTCGCGCAGCGTTCGATCCTCGGGTCTTGGCTTGTCGATCGTCAAGTCGCTGATGGAAAAAATAAACGGAAATGCGGACGCGTGCAGTGAGCAGGGTACATTTGCTATACGTCTAACTTTTGTCAAAGCAGGAAAGGGGCGAGCGCGTGAATAGAGACGAACGCAACCAACACATCTTGATCGTGGAAGACGACGAGCCGATCAACGGAATTATCCGCGACGCTTTGACCAGTGAGGGTTTCCGGTGCACGTCGGCGTATGCGGGAACAGAAGCTTTAATCCATCTGACTCAGCAGGAATACCAGCTTGTCGTTTTGGATTTGATGCTGCCGGGTCTGTCAGGCGAAGGCTTGATGCGGCAGATTCGAAGCGAGCTGAATATCCCGGTTCCGGTGATTGTATTGACGGCCAAAGATCATTTGGATCACAAGCTGGACTTGTTTACGCTCGGTGCGAACGATTACGTGACCAAACCTTTCGAACTGGAAGAATTGATTGCGCGGATTCGGGTACATATCGCAAAAAATAACGTCGATTCCGCGCCCTCTGTGTATACACATAAAAAGCTGAGGCTAGATTGTAAAGTTTATAGCGCCAGCGTAAACGGAGAACCGTTGGCATTGACCCGTCAGGAATACAAAATTTTAGAGCTGTTGATCAAAAATCCGACGCGCGTTTTTACCAAGCAGGATCTATATGAACTGGCCTGGGACGACGTTTATTTAGGCGAAGACAAAACGATCACCGTACATATCAGCAATATCCGCAATAAAATCAAATCTTACGACCGCGAGCCGTATATCGACACTCTGTGGGGAATCGGATTTCGGTTAAGCGGTTGAGCATTCGATGTTCTTTGACATTTCTTAGCTTTTTGTTGGCGATCTTTTAGCGTTCATCCTGTTCAATAGGAGTCAGGAGGTGAGGTTATGCCGGATATGATTATCGAGATCAACGGATTGACCAAAACGTACGGAAGCAAAACCGCGGTGAAAAGTATAGATCTCCACATCTATCGGGGTGAAATCGTAGGTTTGATCGGGAAAAACGGGGCAGGCAAATCGACGCTGCTCAAAATGATCGCCGGGTTGATTCATCCGTCCTCGGGCGAATTGCATTTTTTCAATCGGGCATCGGCCAACGGACAATCTTTTTTCGAACGAATGGGCGTACTGATCGAGCAAGCGGGGCTGTATCCTCATTATTCTGCTTTTGAAAATTTGAAACTGCTTGCGATCGCTTACGGACTTCCGGATGCGAATACGCAAATCAACAAGCTTCTGAAGAAGGTAGGATTGGAAGACAGCGGTTCGGTCAAGGTCAAAAGTTTCTCATTGGGCATGAAGCAGCGGCTCGGGATCGCAGCCGCGCTACTTGGCAGTCCCGATGTGCTGCTGTTGGACGAACCGATCAACGGGTTGGACCCGCAAGGGATCGTGGAGATTCGCGCGTTGATTCAAGAACTGAACAAGAACGGGCTGACGATTTTGATTTCAAGCCATATTCTGGAGGAGCTGTCCAAGATCGCGACCAAATACGCCATTATTCATCAAGGCGAAATGGTTGAAGTGATTTCGGCGGACGAACTGCTGCACAAATGCGAGGAGCGGATTGAGCTAAAGCTGGAAAAGGCCGAGGCAGCTATTCCCGTTTTGGAACGCGAACTGAAGATTGCGGATTACAAAGCGGTCGACGCCAATACGTTGTACGTGTACGATCCCGGGGCGGAGATTCGGCAAATCTCGAAAATATTAATCGAGCATGGAGTCGGGATCGATTCGATTCATAAATATAAACAGAGTTTGGAACAGTATTTTCTGGCTCGGACCGAACAGGCAGGTGAACGGCATGCTTAATATTTTTAAAATGGACGTGCATCGTTTTATGCGCAATAAGACCATGTATATTCTTTTGTTGCTGTTTTGCGGATTTCAGATCTTCGGTACTTTTATGCTCCAGCAGTATTCGCAAGAGATGGAGCAGGGCGGAGGAGTCGCGGTTAACGGCTTGAATGCGAGCGAGTTCATACAGTACACGATGTCGCAGACGCCGTCCTGGATGCTGTTATATATTACGGTGTTTGTCGTTTATTTTTATATTAGCGAATACCAGTCGGGATTCGGAAAGAATTATATGTCCATGCGTCGGGCGCGAATCTACACGGTCTTTTCCAAAGTGCTGATATCGGCGATGTTCGTCGGGCTGATTTTTTTGACTCTGCTGGTATCCGATTGGATCGGTCGAAGCTTGTTTTTTGAAAACACGGCATTGGGAGATTTAGCGTTTTTCTTCAAATTGCTGATCGGGCAGTTTTTGCTGCATTGGGCATTCGCGATTTTGATATTGTGCGTCAGCGTGTTGTGCAAAAATATGCTGGTCAGCCTGATCATCGGATTCGTGCTGGCACTGAACGTTCCGGGTATTCTTTTAAGCGCGTTGGAGTCGTTGGTGAACGGATTGAATATTTCGCAGTATTGGCTGGTCAATACCCTGGTTCGCATCAAAGATTTCAACAATGCGGGCGAGATGATGCAGACGCTGGCAGTTGCAGTCGTCGCTATGGCGTTATTCGCCGCGATTGCGGTCCGGTATAAGATTCGCGAAGATTTGAACTGAATACAAGAGCTTAACTCTTCAGGCGCATTCGCCCCGATCCCGCACCGATCAATCGTGAATACGCCTGACATGACTCTGGCTGCCGATTGGGGTATGCTTATTAGAAGCAGAAAGTTAAGCAAATGATCATTAATAAAGGAGCGGGGATACGCATGACGAAGTTGGCTTGGATCGGAACCGGATATATGGGGCTGCCTATGGCTCGGAATTTGCTGAAGGCAGGATATGAAGTGAGCATCTACAATCGGACTCCGGAGAAAGCGGAGCCGTTGGCAAGCGATGGAGGGAAGCTGGTTTCTTCGCCGAAGGAAGCTGCGGACGGCGCCGAAGCGGTGTTTATCATGCTGACCAAAGGCGCGGCGGTGGAAGCGGTCTTGGAAGGCGAAGACGGACTGCTTGCAGGGTTGGCGCCTAACGCCGTCGTCGTAAACATGAGTACGATCGCGCCCGGAGAAGCACGTCTTTTCGCGCAGCGGATCGAATCGGCCGGAGGGGTTTACGTCGATGCTCCGGTATCCGGCTCGGTCGCACCGGCGGTCAACGGCCAGTTGGTCATTTTGGCTGGAGGAGCGGAAGCGGTGGTGGAGCAGTGCCGTCCTTTCTTTGAAGCATTGGGGAAAAAGACGATTCGCTTTGGCGAAGTGGGCGCCGGAAGCTCGGCCAAACTGTCGATTAACTTGCTGCTCGGCGTGATGGCGCAGGGAATTTCCGAAGCTTTGCTGGCAGGGGAACACGCGGGATTGCAGCGTGAGCAGCTAATCGAGATGATCGGAGAGTCTGCGGTCAATACACCAATGCTTGCCGCTAAAAAAGACATGTGGATGAACGAAGAATTCCCGGCTGCATTCATGGTGAGCCTTTTGTCGAAAGATCTGGGTCTGCTGACAGCAGAAGCCAAGCGCGAAGGGCTTGATTTGCCGCTGACGGAAGCCGTAGATCGCACCTATGCGGATGCTGTGCAAAGCGGCAAAGGCGATTTGGATATGGCTGCCGTATGGTTGGAGTTGAAAGAAAGGCTTCCGAGCGATAAAAAGTAAAAAAAGATAGCCGAAAACGCAAAGGGTATGTGCGTTCAGGTTGAGCATCAAGAAGGAGTTTTGCTGCATGAAAGCCAAAACAATCATCGTTAAAGTGCTGGCTGGTCTGGTCCTGCTCGGTTACGGCGCGCTGCTGCTCTATTGGATGTTCTGGGGCTTTGGCCGTTCAGCGCATATCAGCGGTGATTTCCGTTACAATATCGTGCCATTCGAGACCATTCAATTGTTTGCCCGTTCGGCAAGCTGGCATAATCTGCGCGCTCCGCTTATCAATTTGGCAGGTAATGTAGCGGTATTCGTTCCATTCGGCGTATTGTTTCCTGTGTTGTTTCGTACATGCCGAACGCTTTTCGGTTTCTTGATCCGTTTTCTGGTATTCATCGTGATCTTGGAACTGGCACAGGGTGTGCTTGGAGCGGGAGTTGCCGATATCGACGACGTGATCCTGAATAGCATCGGCGCAAGTCTTGGTTATATCGGCTATCGCGTGCTTGCCGGGCCCGGGAAAAAACGGAAGGGCCGCGGAAACGCAAGAACCCATTCCGCAAATGCGCGCAGCCGTTCCAATCAGGGGCGGGGGAGATAATCGATGATCGTACAAATTATACTGATCCGTTGGATGAAAGATACGCGCGGTGAGCCCTATGCGACTTCGCGCAATCGTCATCCGGCTGTTTTTCCATTGCCTACGGGAATCCCTTCGTCTGCTTATTGGGTACAGGAAGAACAGATCTTGGTACATCGGCTTACCTTCCATCAAACGGTAAAAGGAATCGAGCGGGTATCGGACACCTGCGAATGGATTCCTATGCCGACTGCGGACATTCGGATCGGACATGCCAAACTTCCCGGTTTGTTTCCGCAGCGGCATGCAGAATATGCAGCGGTTCGTTTCTGCTACGATCCATCGTTCGGAAAGCCAGTTCGCACGGATTATCGAAGCAGCTTGCTTGATGAGTTAGCTTTCACGTTAAAAGACGGAGAATATGGTCGAATCATCATCAACGGTCGCCATACGATTGAAGAAGGCAGTCTGTATGAACACCGAACCTTCAACGTCTGGAATGTGGCGGATACGAGCGAATTGGAGAAGGGTAGGTTACATCGAAAGCCTGACTATATGCGTACTTATCAAGTCTCACTCTGGTAATGGCATCGACACGAACGTCCAGGAGGACGCAACTTGCGTCTTCCTTTTTGCGTTTAGAAAATAATGAAGCTTTTGCTAGAGGAGGAAATCCGTGATGAAGACGCGCCTTAATACAAGCGAAGGAATCGTACCATTTCTGCTGATTCTACTGATTTCGATGACGACGCTAGGCGCCGGGCTTACGGTGGCTGCAAAACCAGCAATAGCATGCAGTTGTGCCATGTCGGATACCGATCGTTCGATCGCCTACGCCGACCGCATTTTTGCCGGAACCGTCGTTGAACGTCGTGAAGTCTCCTCGGGTTTGAGAGGCTACACTTCGACTGCCGATCCTGTATATTATGTATTCGAAGTGGATCAGGCGTGGAAAGGCGAAGTCTACGAGACGACTACTTTGTACAGCGCCTTAGGCTCCGAATCGTGCGGCATGCAGTTTGCGCAAGGAGAGAAATACCTGATATTTGCCCAACAAGGAGACGGAATGGCTACAACCACATCGTGTTCGGGTAACGAAGCCTACCAAGGCACCACAGATCCCGCAGTCATAAAGAAGTTGGGCGAACCCGTCGAGCTTCACGCAGGAGCTTCCCCCGGCACCCCTAACGGAGACTGGGGGGAATCGGAACTTCAACAATCCTATGGTGGTCCGGCTCCGTACTTGCATTGCTGCTCGTAACGCTAACCATTCTAAAAGCAATGCGAGCCAAGAAGCATCGTAATAATGGAAAATAATCAAAGTTTTTGCCCTTCCTCCCCCATCCCCCCACCTTTATCTTTTGGTACAAACGGCGCTTCCATTTTTGGCGGGAGGAAGGTACAGTGAAAGCAAGCCTGACTCTGGAAGAATCGCATGCAGCGGTTGTTCCAATGTATCGGACAGCTTTCGATCGGGTCGAGAGAGCTGGGAAAAAAGCCGGTTATTGCGAAATTGATTTTGCGGAGCCCGCGTTGACGGAAAGGTGCGAGGAAGTTGACGATTTTTTATTTGATTCGGCATGGTGAGCCGGATTGGCATACGTACAAGCCGCTGAAGCTCAAAGGCAATGGACGTGACTTGGTGCCTTTGACGCCGCATGGACGCAATCAGATCCTGGAGACGGCGAAAGACTCGAGGCTCGGACGCGCCGAGCTGATTCTGTCTTCGCCGTATACGCGCGCGATGCAGACGGCTGCGATCTTGTCGCGCCGATTGGATCTGGATATCGCGGTCGAGTATGACTTGCGGGAATGGCAGCCTGACCTGACGTTCGAATACGATACCGAGGAGCGAATGCGAGAGCTGCGTGACGATTACAATCGTTATGACGGAACACACCCGACAGACGAACCGAAATTATGGGAAAGTCGCGATTCTCTTCTTCGTCGGATCGAAGGCGTATTGGATCGGTACCGGGAATATTCGAACGTGATCGTTGCCGGACACGGCACAATATTCGGCACGCTGGTCGGGCGCACCGATATCGCTCAAGGAGAGATTGTCGAGTACGAGGGTCGCCGGAAATGAGAAGCGAACGTAAAATTCGGCATCGCAGACGCTTTCATGCGCGCAAACGCGCTTTGTATCTGCTCGCGATGCTTGTCGTCATGCTGCTGGGATTGTCTTCGCGAACTTATGCGGACAGCCTGCCCTTATTTTGGGCGGAACATGCGGGAGACGCGTTGTGGGCGGCGATGGTTTATTTGTTATTTCGGATGTTGTTGCCCGATTATCGGACATGGACATGCGCGCTCGGTGCTTTGCTATTTAGCTTCGGGATCGAATTCAGCCAGCTGTATCGGGCGGAATGGATCGATGCACTACGTTCCACAACAGGGGGTGCGCTCGTGTTGGGACGCGGGTTTCTGACGCTTGACCTGATACGTTATACAGTAGGGATTGTGGGGTGTTGGGGTATGGATATCGCCGTGCTGCATCTATTAAGCCGAAAAACAAGCAACAACTTGAGCAAGGAGGAATACTCGTGAAAAAAATCGTGATCGGTTCTGTATTGACGCTGGCGGGAACCTGGATTGTCGGCTTCATTTTCGTCGCGGCCGTGCTGTTCGTGCCGAATATGTCTTCATGGGACGGGACCCGGGTATGGTATGCGATCTTCGGCGGCGGACCTTACGAGGCGGATCTGAAGCAAAGTATGGCCCTCGGTCTTCCCTTCGCGATCGGTGTGCTGATGTTTGCAGCGGGGATCGTGATTCTGGCTATCGAATTTTTCCGTCCGGAGCTTAATCGCGAACGCATGCCTGCCCCGGTTCGCCCGGCTCGTGGGGGCGGTGGCAACCAGAGTCCGAAGCTGCCGGTTGTTCCTGGAAACCAACCGCCGTCCAAGGAACCGGAAGACATTCCGACGATGAAGGAAGTTCAACCTTGACCAGCAGAAAGCTTCATCAGACGGAGGCCGAGAAGTTTGCTGTCTTGCTGCTATCGCTTAAGGAATCGGACATTTCACTGTTGACTCCTATTATGAAGCGCTCTTTCGACGACGATTCGTTCCGACATACGGGTGTTGCTGAGGATGGCCCACATGGCTATGCGGACGGTTCTTTGCTGCGAATATTGGCTTTTGAGCAAAACTTGCCGTCTTATCGGATTGAAGTAAATGGAACTTTAAGCGGAGCTGCCGTCGTTCGAGAACTGGAGGAGGGGAGTTGCGAGTTGGAGCTGCTCTTTATCGATCTGGATGTTCAGGGACAGGGTGCAGCGCTTGCAGCCTGGACCGCTCTGGAATCCATGTATCCGCATACGCGGCTCTGGAGGTTGGAGACACCGGGCTACTCGCTGCGCAACCACGCTTTTTATGAACGCAAGTGCGGCTTTACGCGTGTCGGCATTCGCAACCCCGGACATCCGCGCGACGAGAGCTTCATTTTTGAAAAACTTATTTTGGAGGATAAATAAATGATGGATATTCGTAAGCTGCAAGTCGGCGATCTGCCGCAGCTTGCTGCCCTTTACGGGGAATTGGTTGAAGACAAGTCGTCGCCCGAAGCGATGCGCGGCACCTTCGATAAGATGGCGTCCGACGAAAACTACCACTTGCTGGGCGCTTTCGAAGAAGGGCAGCTGGCAGGCAGCCTCATGGGCGTGATCTGCGAAGATCTGATCGGCGAATGCCGTCCTTTTATGGTCATTGAGAACGTGATCGTGTCGGAAGCTTTTCGCGGTAAAAGGGTGGGGAAGCTGCTGATGCAAGAGGTGGAGCGGATCGCTCGGGAGCGCCGCTGCGGCTATGCGCTGCTTGTATCGAGCGGGTTCCGCAAAGAAGCACATGCATTTTACGAATCGCTGGGCTATACGGAGGACGTGCGCGGATTTCGTCGAAGACTGGACTGAGGGGCGTTCCCTCGTCCTTTGTCCCTTTTTCAAAAAAATCGAACTTCTGTCTTGTAATCGCTTTATACGCTGTGCTACAATGGGGCAGACAACAGGATTGTGACCGGTAATGCGGGCAATGCCTAAGTTAACTCAAATATTATTAACTCCGGGGGTCTTTGCGACTACCTGACTTGATGATATTTGCATTAACTTAGGCTTTTTTTATCCCTGAATGGCTCAAAAGCTTACGCGAAGGGCAATCTTAAACGCGCGACGGCAGTCGGGAGTGAGAATCGTGATTATAGAAAAAGTGCTGAATAACAATGTGCTGCTAACCCGTAATGCGAAAGGGAAGGAAGTCATCGTCATGGGACGGGGCATCTCCTTTAACAAAGTGATCGGGGACGCCGTTGACGAACATAAGATCGACAAAATCTTCATGCTGAACACGAATGAGCTTACCGCAAGATTGACGGAACTGCTAAACGAGATCCCGGTTGCGCATCTGGAGACGGTGAAGTCGATCGTCGAACATGCGGGCCGGGTGCTCGGCGAAGAATTGAACGATAATGTCTATCTGTCGTTGACCGACCATATTTCGTACGCGATCGACCGGCACAGCAAAGGCATTGATTTTAAAAACGCGATGCTGTTCGAGATCAAGCGTTTTTACAAAAAAGAGTATGCGATCGGGCAGGATGCGCTCAAAATCATCGAAGAGCAGCTGGACGTTCGGCTGCCGGAAGACGAAGCGGGTTTTATCGCCCTGCATATCGTCAACGCGCGTACCGACGGTGCGGAGATGCGCCTGACGATGGAGATGACGGAGATCGTGCATCATATCCTCAACATCGTTACCTACCATTACGGCATCGTGCTCGACGAATCTTCGCTCAGCTACTCGCGTTTCCTCACGCACTTGCAATACTTCTCGATGCGGCTGCTGCGTCACGAAGTACAAGACAGCAGCGAAGATTTCCTCTACGAGCAGGTGCGTAAAAGTTACGTCAAAGCATTCGAATGCGCCAAAAAGATCGACGATTATTTGCAAAGCACGTACCACCAATCGCTCAGCAAAGACGAGTACGTCTATCTGACGATTCATATCCAACGTATCACCACGCGCGGCGAAGAATAATGTCCGCGTAACCAATTCCATATTTTTTATCGGACACAGGGTGTAACTGGTCATGCAGGCAAAACCTGAGCTGGTGAGAGAACGAACGTTTTTCGGCAGAAGTCTTTTTGCGCGAAATCCGTCTGTTCCGTCACGAGTTCAGGTTTTTCTGCGTTTTACGGGGAGTCCAACAGGCAGCCGGCGCTTGTTGGATCCCGGATAAAACGCAGCAGAAAGAACTCGGTGATCGATCGGTAAAAAGCAAGCCATCATCCAAAAGGGAGGCCTCATCATGAGCGCGAAAGATCAGGAAATAGCGAAAAAAGTCATCGAAGGCGTAGGCGGGGAAGGCAATGTCAGCTCCGTTTTCCACTGTGCGACACGTCTGAGATTCAAGTTGAAAGACACGGCCAAAGCCGACAAAGAAGGATTGAGCAATACCCCGGGCGTCGTCACGGTCGTGGAAAGCGGCGGTCAGTTCCAGGTTGTCATCGGCAACAACGTTCCCGAAGTATTCAAGGGCATCATGGATCAAACCAGCCTGAAAGATGCGGAGAGCGCCGATAAAGCCGAAGAATCCGGTGAAAAAGGAAGCTGGCTGAATCGTGCGGTCGATATGATCTCCAGCATCTTCTCGCCGCTGCTCGGCGCGTTGGCCGGAGCGGGGGTACTGAAAGGTCTTGTCGCCCTGTTCCTCGTACTTGGGTGGATCGATCAGGAGTCGGGTACGTATCTGATCCTGAACGCCGCGTCCGACAGCGTGTTCACGTTCCTGCCGATCTTCCTGGCGATCACGTCGTCGCGCCGCTTCAAGACCAATATGTTCGTTTCCGTCGCCATCGCGGGCGCGCTCGTCTATCCGGCGATCGCGGCTGCGCAATCGGCCGGAACCGCGCTGAACTTCTTCGGTATTCCGATCGTGCTGGTGACGTACACGTCGACGGTTATCCCGGTCATTCTGGCCGTCTGGGTGCAGTCTTACGTCGAGAAATTCTTCGCGTCGTTCGTGCACCAATCGGTTAAAAACATTCTCGTGCCGATGCTCACGCTGCTTGTTGTCGTACCGCTTACGTTCCTCGCGTTCGGTCCGGTCGGCAACATCATCAGCGAAGGCCTGGCAAACGGCTATACGTGGCTGTACAACCTGAGCCCGATCGTCGCGGGTCTGATCGCCGGCGGCTTCTGGCAGGTATTCGTCATCTTCGGCGTTCACTGGGGCTTCGTGCCGATCATGCTCAGCAACCTGGGCGAACTCGGTTACGACACGATGCTGCCGATGCTGGCCGCACCCGTACTGGCTCAAGCCGGCGCACTGTTCGGCATTTTCCTCAAAGCCAAAAACCGCGATCTCAAAGCGCTGTCCGGTTCGGCGACGTTGGCGGGTATCTTCGGGATTACGGAACCGGGGATTTACGGGATCACGCTCAAGTATAAAAAACCGTTTATTCTGGCTTGTATTTCGGGCGCGGTCGGCGCGGCAATCATCGGTGCGGGCGGCGGACGCGCGATCTCGTTCGCTTTGCCGAGCGTTCTGGCGATTCCGGCTTATGTCGGAACAGGCTTCGCGACTACGGTGATCGGGATTGTCGTTGCTTTTGCACTGGCGGCACTGCTGAATCTGTTCCTGTTCAAAGAACCTGTTGTCGAATCAAGCAATGCGCCTGCCGCAACATCCGACGGACAACCGGCATCGGCTCGCGTTGAAGAAGCCGTATCGGCCCCCGTTGAAAGCCTGCTTAAAAAAGAAGTGATCGTAAGCCCGCTGGAAGGCGCGATTCAAGCGCTTGATACGCTGCCTGACCCTGCATTCTCGTCGGGTGCGATGGGACAGGGGATCGTGGTCGATCCAACCTCCGGTCATCTGACCTCTCCGGCTGCCGGAACCGTGACCACGGTATTCCCAACCGGACATGCGATCGGAATCACCACGGACGGCGGCGCACAGCTGCTGATTCACGTCGGCGTCAATACCGTTCGTCTCAAAGGCCAATTTTTCGATAAAAAGGTCAAAGAAGGCGATCGCGTGGAAGCGGGTCAACTGCTGCTTGAATTCGATCTGGAACAGATCAAAGCCGCAGGCTACGTGACGGCGACTCCGGTCATCGTCACCAACTCGGCTGAATATCTCGACGTGCTGAAGTCGACGGAATCTGCCGCGAAAAACGGCGATTATCTGCTGACGACTGTCGTTTAAAGAGTTCATCGTCCGTTTCGGCAGTACGATTCGACTGTCGATGGATATGGATAGATGCTGCATTCAAAGCTTCGCGCTCCTTGCACAGGGGCGCGAAGCTTTTTGCCGTTCCACGTCCTATTAGCTTGACCAAATTAAATGTAAGATTGGTCAAGCTGCTAGTCATCCGAAAGTTTGCTGATCCATTTTTGAAAAAAACGTGAATAATGGATCGATTTATTTCATTATTTGTTTGAAAAAAAACCTGGGGTTTAATATTGCATAGCTGTACACTTCATTTACGATTGGGAGGAAGATTCGAATGTTCAAACGTATGGAAGAGATCATGATCGAAATTCCCGATGTTGAAAAGCCGGACCCTAACGCTGCCGCTGCGGTGCATGAGCTGCTGGGAGGCAAGTTCGGCGAGATGTCTACGTTGAACAATTATCTGTATCAATCGTTTAATTTCCGCTCCAAGTCCAAATTGCGTCCGTTCTATGATCTTGTGATGAGTATCACCGCGGAAGAACTAGGGCACGTCGAATTGGTCAGCCACGGCATCAACAAAATTATGCAAGGATCGACTTCGCCGGGCGACCCGGATAAAAATCCGCTCGAATCCGTAAAAGACGCCCGCTTTTCCTATCCGTTCCTGGCCGGCGCGCAAGGAGCGATGCCGTTCGATTCCATGGGTAATCCGTGGACCGGCGCCAACGTTTTCAACAGCGGCAATCTGGTCGAGGATCTGCTACATAATTTCTTCCTGGAATGCGGGGCGCGTACGCACAAGATGAAAGTGTACGAAATGACCGATCATCCTGCCGCCAGAGCCGTTGTCGGTTTCCTGTTGGTACGCGGCGGCGTGCACGTGGTCGCCTATGCCAAAGCGCTCGAAGTCGCAACAGGCGTGAACGTCACTAAGCTGATTCCGATTCCTTCCCTGGATAACCGGAAATTCAACGAATCCCGGAAGTATGAAGAAAAAGGCGTGCATACGAAGCTGTACACGTGGAGCGATAACGATTTTACGACGATCGATCAGATTTGGAAAGGGACGCACCCGGAAGACGGATCGGCGCTTGAGGTCATTCACGGCGTGCCGAAAGGCGTACCTATTCCGGAAGCGCCGCCGCTCGACGAAGAATTCGCGCCGGGCATTTCTTCGGCCGAGTTCAAAGAAATCGCGAAGCGTCTGAAGCAGTCCGGAAATATTAAAGAATAGATGCACGATCGACGCAGCGCAAATAAACCCTGCCTCCCTTTAAAGGGAGGCAGGGTTTTTCAATCCTTTATCCAGTCGCGCTCCAAGGAGTGTCTTCAAAACCGTCCTTCGATCAATTTAGCCGTTTGGACCAATTCTTCATTGTCTTTGGCGGTAAGGCCCGAAAGGAGCATACTGCCGTCTTCAAGACCAATCCGACCGCCAAATCCCTGAAGCATCGCTTCTATGTACATGGGCCACATGGTCGCATCGGAACCGTGCAGCAGAATAGGTAACGTACACCCTGCGCGCTTTAGCACTTTGCGGATATTACGAACAATGGAAGACTCTCGTCCGGGATGGGGGTTGTGAATGCCAATAAGTACTCTCAGGCACGATTCGCAGTCTGGCATCGCAACGAAGCGTTCCGCATCGGCTTCGGAACATAGGCCCGCTTCAACCGCGATTCCCCGTGATAACGCTGTCGCAATGATCCATTCGGCGTCAGGCTCATGGATATTGATCGAGACGTAGTCGGGAACCACATGCCAAGAGCGTAAGAGCTGCATGCGTGCTGCGCTGTCAGGCAATATCGACCAGGCCGTCGAGATCCCGATGGGAACGCCCGGCACTTGTTCGCGTACCGCTAAAAGAATACGAGCAACATCGTCCGCCGCAAGACTTTCTTTGCCTTCTCGGTCACGAATATGGATATGAAGCTCGGCTGCTCCGGCACGAATCGATTTTTCGGCATCGCTTGCGATTTCCTCCGGTGTATAAGGAACCGCCGGATGATCTTCTCGGGTCCGGGAACCGTTCAAACAAGCTTGCAGCATGCGGCGTCCTCCTCCTGGTCAACGAGCGCTAATTCTAGTATATTCCAATTATCGGAAGATGATAGCGTTTTTTTAAGGCTTGCACGGTGTACAATTTCTTTTGGCTATAACCATATATTTACAAAAATATTCATGGACGGATAGTCACTTTGCCTTATTTATCGCTCTTTTTACCCGACTAAAGTCGTCATTCATGCCTGCTTACTAATAAAAAAAATTTTACGTCCGATATTTTTTATAAAAGGAAGTTGTAAGTACATCCAGGGGGGTTGTCCATTGCGAATCCATGTAACGGATCTTCAACAAGGTGATATGCTGAAAGAAGATGCATTTAACCCGGCGGGTTTGCACGTACTGCCAAGAGGAACAGTCGTCAAAGTCGAGGAGACCGATCTGCTAAACCGGCACAAAATCGATTATGTCGAGATCGAACCTCGCGGTTCCGAGACAGGATCGGGCGTACTGAGTGCGGTGATGCAAAGTCATATCGAGCTTGCTATTCGCGGTTATCAGTCCATTTTTTTGGAAGCCTTAACCAGTGGGAAGTTTGAGGAGTCTACGGTCGATCTTCAACTCGAACCGCTGCTGCGCACGGTTGACGAACATCGCGATATCGTATCGCTGCTGCTCGTGCTCGAACGCGAAGATGTCAGCTTGTACAATCACTCGATGCAAGTGGGCATGTTGTCGTATTATATGGCGACATGGCTGGGCTATTCACGCGAAGAATGCTATGCGATCAGTAAAGCTGGCTATTTGCATGACATTGGCAAAAGCAAAATTTCACCAACCATTCGCAATCGGACCGATTATTTGACCGAATACGATATGCAAGAGCTGCGCAAACATGCAAAGCTGGGCCATGACGTGATCAAAAATTCGATGAATGATGAGACGACCGCTCTAGTGGCGCTTCAGCACCACGAACGCGAGGACGGTTCGGGTTATCCGCAAGGACTGACCAAGCCGGATATTCATCCTTATTCGCAGATTGTAGCCGTTGCTGATACATACTTGAGATTGTCCGAAGGCAAGAAAGGCGAACCGAAGCGTCCATTGCTCGATATTTTGCGCGAAGTGAGTGAGTTAGGCTTCGGCAAACTGAACGAAAAGCCGGTACAGGCACTCGTGCAGCATCTGATGTCGAACTTGATCGGCAAAAATGTGCGTCTGAGCAGCGGAGACACAGGCACGATTATTTTGAATAATCCGTCCGACATCTTCAAGCCGCTTGTGCGCGTTGGCGATCAATTCCACGATTTGTCGCGGGAGCGGAATCTGGCGGTTGAAGAAGTATTCTTATAAACGAATCCTTTTAAAAGGCTTTCCTAAATTTTCGGAGAGCCTTTTTGTATTGGAATGTATATAAACGCAGTGAACGAAAAAGAGGGATTTTATTCGTCAATCTCGAACCAACAATAATGGGATGTAACGGTGTACGAGGGGGAGCGCATATGCAACCGAAATGGCTGGAGTGGGCCAAACAAATTCAGGCGATTAGCCAAGCAGGATTGGAATATTCCAAGGATGTCTACGATGTGGAACGTTTTGAAATGTTAAGAACGATCAGTCTGGAGATCATGCACGAATATACCGGAGTCGAGACGGCTCAACTGCGAGAACTATTCGCAGGCGAGACCGGATATGCGACGCCAAAGGTAGATGTGCGCGGTGTCATTTTCCAAGAAGATCAAATATTATTAGTGCGAGAACGTCTGGATGGTGCTTGGTCTTTGCCAGGCGGCTGGGCGGATATTGGTCTTTCGGCCAAAGAAAATGTTGTCAAAGAGATTTGGGAGGAAACGGGATACACCGCAGAGGCGGGCAAGCTTCTAGCTATTCTCGATAAAAAGTTCCACGATCATCCGGTTTCTCCTTTTCATGTATACAAGATGTTTATTCGCTGCGAGATTACAGGCGGGGAAGCTGCTGCGACGATGGAGACCAGCGAGGTTGGGTTTTTCGGTGAAAACAATTTGCCCCCGCTGTCGATTGAGCGAAACACGGAGCGTCAGGTCAAGGAAATGTTCGAATACCTGCGTAATCCGGAACGGGCGGTATGGGTGGATTGATATTTCCTATAATTAAAAATCAATATGTGAAAAATTCATGATAGAATCTACCGATTGATTGAACGGGAAAAAAGGACGACAATAACGATAGAAGGTACACTACAGCGCATATTGGGGGATGGAACACTGATGATAGAATTGTTGGTCGTGCGGCACGGCGAGTCGCAGGCGGATTTGGAAGACCGCCACGAAGGCCGGGCAGACTTTGATCTGACGCCGTTGGGCGAGCGTCAGGCAGGTCTTGCCGCAGCCTGGATCGCCAAGCGGTATCGCCCGCACGAGATCCTGGCTAGTCCACTGAAGCGCGCTGCGCGCACAGCAGAAGCGATCGCCCAAGAGTGCAAACTCTCGGTTGCTTACGATGAAGATCTGATGGAGTGGAATAATGGGCTGTTGGCTGGCCTTAAGCGCGAAGAAGCACGGCTTCGGTTTCCGCTGCCCAGCACGGGTCGTCAGCCGCACGATACATTTGCCGAGACTGAATCTGAAATTCAGTTTCGTGCCCGGGCAGAAGCGTTTTTGTCTAAGCTGCTTTTTGCCCAAAAAAATAAGTCCGATCTTCATCGAATCTGCATCGTGTCCCATGGAGGCATGATTAATCTGTTATTCCATAGCCTGATGAATCTGCCGTTTCAGTCGGAGATTTCGTTGGCTACGGGCGATACGGGAATCCACCTTTGGCGTATCGACGGCTCGCGCAAGCGAATCGTGTTCATGAACGCGCAGGAGCACTTGCGGAGCTAAAGGTTAAAATGAGGCTGTTTCAATCCTGAGGTCTATGCTTCCCTGAGGTTTGACTGCGCGAATGGGTCAAAACGCCGAAAAGGCGGTGTAACGGATCGCTTGTCCGTTACACCGCCTTTTCGAGCGTTTTTTTGAAGCCAACGGATTGTCGTGACGTGTGAACGTTGCAGGGTGCAATCATCGCAGGGTTTACAAGTTCTCCATACTTGCGCTACGATCAAGAGACTGATGCTTTAAAGGAGGAAAGAACGTGACGACAGTGATCGAATTGAAAAACGTCTCCTGGAGACGCGGAGAGAATATGATTCTGCGGGACATCAACTGGACCGTCGAAGAAGGCCAGCATTGGGCGGTGCTTGGGCTTAACGGTTCCGGCAAGACAAGTATCCTGAATATGATAAACGGGTATATGTGGCCGACCAGCGGCGAAATATCGGTGCTGGGTCATAGATTCGGAACCATTGATTTGCGCGAACTGCGTAAATCGATTGGCTGGGTAAGCTCATCGCTGCAGGAAAAAATTCGTCCAAACGAGCAGGCGCTGGAGATCGTGATCAGCGGTCGTCACGCCTCAATCGGATTATATGCAGCGATTGAAAACGAAGACCGCGACAAGGCCGAGGAGCTGATGCGTGATCTGGGCTGCTCGCATCTGATCGGGCGCGCCTATCAGACTTGTTCCCAAGGCGAGAAGCAAAAGCTCCTGATTGCACGCGCGCTCATGGCATCTCCGAAGCTGCTGATTCTGGACGAAGCCAGCAACGGCCTGGACTTCATTTCCCGCGAAGCGCTGCTTCAGAGCATCGATGCCTTGTCCGCGCGTCCCAACGCGCCTACGCTGCTGCTCGTCACGCACCACACCGAGGAGATTTCGCAAGTCTTTTCCCATTCCCTTTTAATCCGCCGCGGAGAAATCTTCGCCCAAGGCCCTTCAAGCGACGTCTTAAACGACGATAGCCTGACCGATTTCTTCGAAATGCCCGTCGGCGTAGAATGGCGCGGCGGTCGTGCCTGGCTATCCGTCCGCTGATCGCGAAGTCAAGCCCGGTCATTTTCGGCCATTTTATTCATCATTTCAAAAAGCTATGTTTTCTTCTCGACTCAACGGGTAATGATATCTTGTCGAAACAAAGACCAGAACCCACTGAGGAGGAAAACAACATGACAGATCCCAACAAAGATCCGAATCAACAAAGCGCCGGAGAAGATACGCTGATGGAAAAAACGCGCAAAGAAAACGGCGCCAACGTCGAAACGCAAGCAGACGACTGGGATAACAAACCTTCCCCAAAAGCCGCCGGCGACGAAAACGACAACAAGTAACCCGCCCGTAATCTTAATGATTTCGTTGCGGCAACACCCATAAACATAGCTTTATTAAAAAACGACGCCGCAAAATCGGCGTCGTTTTTTATGTCTTTTATCTTTTTCTTTTCCCTCAAAGCGGTTAGCTTGCAGCCTTTGAGTAATTGCGTGCGACCCCAGCCAGCGGAGGGAGAAATTCAGTGAAAGCCGCCTTTGAGCTCGGAATTTGAAATTTGAATGTATATTCAAATTTCAAATTCCGAGCGAGACAGCGACTTGAACGAATTTCTCCCGCAGCGCCTCCAGCACCCCCTTACGAAACCACCGGCAAACTAACCTGCACGCTGTACATTTTCTCCGTCCTCACCACATCAAAACTCCCACCATGATTCTGCACGATTTTCTCACACACCTTGATCCCGATACTGTTGCTATCCGCATGAACGCTTCCGCGCTTGATCCGATTTTTAACATGAATGTACAGCCACTTCTCCTGCAACGTGCACACAACCGTGACAGCCTCCGACTTCTCCGCATACTTCAGAATGTTGGAAAACAGATTGTCAAACACCCGCTGCATCGAGATCACATGAATGTTCAGCGTAAATGGCTGATCGCAAGGAATAAAATCGAATTCGAATCCTTCGTCAATCAACAGAGGGGCATGCGTGCCGATCATCTGATCGAGCAAAGGCCGACCGTCGTAATCTTCCAATTCCAGCAGATCGTTTTGATTGTAAGACACCAGAAAATATTCAAACAATTGATCCGACAGATGCTTGATCCGGTAGGCGTTATCTTTGCTGTTCGCAATATATTTGAACAGCTGTTCGTCCGACTTGTATTTGCGATACTGAATAATGTCGAGATAACCGATCAGCGCAGTCAGCGGAGTACGCAAATCGTGCGACATCGCGGTAACCAGCTCGTTGTTGGCTGTTCGGGCGAGTTCCTCGTTTTCCAACCGTTCGATAAAAGACTTTCTCATTTCATTGATGCTTTGCGCCAAAGACGACAGCTCATCCTTCCCCTTGATCGTGATCAGATATTCCAGATTGCCGCCCTCCAGAATCTTGATCTCATTTTCCAACACTTCGATATAAGAGGTTTTAACGTTAATCAACAGCAGCACCACGAACAGGAAAAAGGCGAATGCGATAGCGAGGGAAGCAAAAGTGACCATCGTATAGTAGCGGTACTCCGCGAATGACTCGATGAAGACTTGAGCATCGGCGTCCGTAAACGAAACGTTATACAGCGATTCGTCGGAAACAAAAGGCTCGGCGTTTTCTCCTTCAGCTTGGACATAAAAGCCATCCGAGGAGTACACCAGCTTTTTATCCTGATAGATATACAGCGTCACGTATTTCTTTTTGCCCGACCAATCGTTCAGACGTTTCTCGTCATGGATGCTTAAGCGGTTTTCCGAAATATACGCCGACAGCTCAGCGACCATTTTCTGATTCTGCTGCGCGATAAAGGTCGGTTCGCCGAAGTGACGGTCAAGCAGGGTAGATCCGAGAGATTGCAGCGCAATAAACAGCAGAAAAGCCAGCATGACCGCGACCACCAAAGCCGCGGTTAACTGGACCTTCAATTTTAAGCGAAAAGAAGGTTTACTCAATGCGATACCCCTTTCCCCATACGGTCTTGATCAATTTGGGCTCTTGGGGATCGTTTTCCGTTTTTTTTCTCAGATTGCGGATATGAACCATGACGGTATTGTTGCAGCTGTAAAAGTAAGGCTCTTCCCATACGCTTTCGTACAGATTTTGCGCGGAAAAGATTTTGCGTTGGTTCTGAGCCATAAGCAGCAGGATTTGATATTCGATATCGGTTAGCACAATTTCTTTACCGTCTACCGTGACTTCGTGCGAATCGGTATGGATCGTCAAATCACGGATTTGGATCAGGTTTGAAGGCGCCTCGGCTTTTTCTTTGCCCCGGTATACATAATATCGCCGAAGCAGCGCTTTGACCCGGTAGACCAACTCCGTATAGGAAAAAGGCTTGGACATAAAATCGTCGCTTCCGACGGAAAAGGCCATATATTTATCCGAATCCTGCGTTTTGGCGGTCAGGAACAGGATCGGGGCGCTTGTTTTTTCCCGAATATCGATACAGGCTTTGAAGCCGGATTTCACGGGCATCATAATGTCGAGAATGATCAGGTCGATCTGGTCCGTGACCTTATTTACCGCATCTTCGCCATCTACGGCTTCTATGACTTCATAGTTTTCGCTTTCCAATAGCACGCGCACAATTTCTCGAATTTCGCTATTGTCGTCGGCAATCAAAATCGTTTTGGGATCGTTCACTCTTGTTCCTCCATACGCTGAACTCATTTTTCCAAAATCTCATCTGCTTCATTCTACCTTGTTTGTCGGTCAAACCTGAACCGCGCTTAAGAATTATTAAGAATTGGTGTTGGGGGTTCTTAAGGTTGCTTCGGTAACTTTTTAGGGTGCGTATTTTCGATAACCCAACAAGAGAGGATCGAATATTGAGATGAATAGAATCGGACGAATTTTCAAGCATAAATGGATATGGATTACGCTTTTGTTTCTGGCTATCGCCGCATGGTGGATCTGGTCTTCGATGCTGAGCGCCAGAGGCACTGAAGCACAAGGCTTGGAAAATTTGCAAACCACGTCGCTTGAAAAAGGAGAGATTACGCGCACATTGCTGGTCTCCGGCAGCGTGCGCAGTCAAAATAGCCGTAACATCTATGCACCTTCTTCACTGAAATTAACAGAAGTGCTGGTGAAGGAGGGCGATGTGGTGAAGGCTGGACAAAAGCTGGCTACCCTTGCCACGGCGGATCTGGTTTTGGATATCAAATCGGCTGAATTGAATTTGCGGAACTCCAAAGAATCGCTGAAAAGCGCAGGGACAGACAATAAAAATGCCATCGCAACCGCAAAAGGCAGTGTGGATTCGGCTGCGCTTGACGTACGGACCGCTCAGCGCCAATATGACGATACCAAGGCCCAAGCGGAGAAAAATCCGGGTACCGCGGTGTTATCCGCCCAGGCCGACGTGAAAACCGCCGAGCGTCAACTTGCCGTTACTCGCGGACAAGCCGAAGGAGCGGCAGGCAGCACTTTGCTATCTTCTAAAAAGGATCTGGAAGTGGCGCAGCGTCAATACGATACTCTGCTTGCTCAGGATCAAGGACAATCCGGCACAACCGTAGTTTCGGCTAAAAAAGAGCTGGATATCGCACAACGTCAATACGATGCGCTGGCCGCTCAAACAAAAGGAAATTCCGGTAACTCCGTATTATCTGCGAAGAAGGATCTGGAGGTCGCGCAGCGTGCCTATGACCAACTGGTCGCACAGGGCAACTTCACGCCGACCGTGCAATCCGCCAAAAAAGATCTGGAGATCGCGGAGCGTGCTTACAAAGAATCGCAGCTTCCTGTCGAAAGCACACCGACCGTCAAAACCGCAAAAGCGGAATTGACGTCGGCAACCAACAAATACGCCCAATTGCAAAAAGGAAAGCCGCTGAGCGAGCAATCCGCATTGAATCGGTACAACAGCGCGGTCGATGCTTTGAACCAAGCGCAAACCGGTGCCAATAGCCAGGTGAATCAGGCGACGATTGCGTGGCAAAATGCGGATCGCGAGTATCGAGCGGCTGCGGCTGCTTATGAGGCCAGCAAAACCATTGAGCTGCCAGCAGGTGACCCGACGCTGAAAAGCGCAGCGGATCAGGCCAGTGCGAATGTCAGCGAGAAGCAAGCAGCACTGACGGCGGCCAACCAAGCCCAACGGGATAATGTGAAGTCGGCTCAAGATAATGTGAATAGTTCGAATCTGGATTACAGACAGTCCGTGGAAAGCTCGGCAGAAGCATTGGAGCAGGCCAAGCAGGCTGTCGATCGTGCGCAAATCAGCTATGATTCGGCACTGAAAAGCGCTGCCGATGCCAAAATGAACGCAAAAGATACATGGGACAAAGCCAAGCAATCTTTCGATAGCGCTTGGAACAGCTCCAGAGAGGCACTCACCAATGCCGCAGACGCGCTGGAAAAAAGCAAGCAAGCGTATGACGTCGCGCTCAAAGGAGCATCTGAGTCACTGGTCAGCGCTCAAGATAGCTTGGAAAAAGCTAAGCAAGCGTATGACAACGCGGTGAGCAGCTCCAAAGAGTCGCTGACAACAGCGCGCGATACGTTGGACAAGGCCAAACAAGCCTACCAAAATGTAGGGAACACCGCGAATGAAGCTCTTGCCGCAGCACAGGAATCGCTTGAAAAATCGAAGCTGGGCTATGAGAGCGCCTTGAAAAATCAAAGTGAAGCTTTTGCCACGGCGGCATCCGCGCTTGAACGCGCCGAAAATAGCTACGAAAGTGCACAGCTGAACCTGCAAATTGCCGAATCCAAGACCGAGAATGCCGCACAGCTCAGTATTGAACTGCAACAGGTAAGCCTGGACAAATTGCAGAAGCAGCTTGCGGACACCGTCATTACAGCACCGATCTCCGGAACGGTAACCTTTAAAAACGCGACGGTGGATCAATTTGCCGCCGGGCTGATGTTTACAATCGAAGATACATCAAAATTGACGGTATCGGCAGCGATCGGCGAAGCGGATATCGGCTCCATGCAGGTCGGACAGCCTGCCTTCGTGCAGACGGACGGCACGGGCGACGAAGAGTTCAAAGCCAAACTGGCTTACGTGGGTGCGTCTGCGGTGAAGAATGCGACTGCCGGAGATTCGGCAACAGCGACGGCACCCGTCAATACCAGCGTACAATTTGCGGCTAACGTGGATATCGATAAAGCCGACCCGCGTATTCGCGTAGGGATGAACGCACGGATGACCATTGTGCTGGATCACAAGAACGACGTCTTTTCAGTACCGTTGGACGCCGTAACAACGGGCGATAACGGAGATATGATCTATGTGCTGCAAAACGGTCAACTGCAAGAACTTCCGGTTACATTAGGCATTCAAAACGATATCAGCGTCGAGATTCAGTCGCCTCGGCTTTCGCCGGGAATGACGATTATTTCGGCCGCACAGGAGGCAAGCGACCTGCTCATGGCTTCACCCGAACTCAAAGGGGAGGCTGCTTCCAATGATTGAAATCCGTAATGTGGTCAAGCGGTATTTTGCAGATACGCCCAATGAAATTACGGTGCTTGACGGTATCGATCTGCATATTTCCTCGGGAGAATTTGTTGCGATTGTCGGGCAATCCGGCTCGGGCAAATCAACGCTGATGAATATTATCGGGGCGCTGGATCAGCCGAGCAGCGGGGAATATGAGCTGGGCGGCACGCCGATCCAGCGCATGAACCGGGATGAACTGGCGCAGATTCGGAATCAGAAGATCGGGTTTGTTTTTCAATCGTTCAATCTGATCCCGCGCAACAGCGCTTTGAAAAACGTCGAGCTGCCGATGGTGTATGCAGGCGTCAAACCGTCCGAACGCCAGCGCCGTGCCAGAGAATTGCTCGCCATGATGGGCATGAACGAACGGATGGACCATCAACCGAACGAGCTGTCCGGCGGTCAGAAGCAGCGGGTCGCCATTGCGCGTGCGCTGGCGAACAATCCCGATATCATTTTAGCCGATGAACCGACAGGCGCTTTGGATTCCAAAACAGGCAATCTGGTGATGGATATCTTTCTGCGTATTCATCGGGAAGAAAAGAAGACCATTTTGTTCATTACGCACTCGACGGAATTGGCCGAGCTGTGTCCGCGCGTCGTTACCGTGAAGGACGGACGGATCGTTTCGGACAAGGAAGGGTCGAACAGGGGAGGTTCCATTTCATGATCGAAAATCTTCTGCTGTCCCTGGAAAGCTTGCGTGCCAACAAAATGCGCTCCTTTCTCACCATGCTCGGCATCATCATCGGCATCTCATCCGTCATTGCCGTGATCTCCGTCGGGAATGCCATGACCTCCTCGGTCACGAATCAATTCGCGGAGTTCGGCATCAATAACGTTACGGTAGGGATGCAGATGCGGGCGGAGGAAATCAGCGGGGAATTCGACACGGCAACTGCAAAGGTTCCCAAAGACTCGGACCGTATCTCCAACGAGCAGCTCGATACCTTATTAAGCCGATTCCCCGAGATCGAGACGCTTTCCTTATCCGAAGACGCGGGGCGAGGGAAAGCCACACTTGCGCGTAAATACAGCAATGTCTCGATCACCGGCGTGAATGTAGGCTATGCCAAAACCAACAAGGTCAAAATGGTAGAAGGACGCAACGTCAGTGAAACGGACATCAAGGGAATGCGCAACGTTATCGTGATCTCCGACCGTACCGCTGATGCGCTTTACGGATCGAATCCAGCAGCCATCGGCAACAATATGATCGTTTATACGGACAAAGCGATTAAGCAGTTCACGATCATTGGCGTTTACCGGTATACCCAGCCGTCCGGAATGGGAGCCATGGCATCCGACAAGGACCTGGAAACAAGCAGTTACATCCCGGTTAGCACGGCCAAAAAAGATTCGCCATACAAAGGATTTACTTCGTTAACCGTCGTGCCGCGTACGGGGACGGATCTGAATGTGTTTACGGATAAGATCAGTGTGTACTTGAGCAAGCTGTACGAGAAAAACAAAGAATGGGAATCGTACGCCTACAATATGAAAAGCGAGCTGGAGTCGACCAATTCGATGATGAAAACATTGTCGCTCGCGGTCGCGGCCGTTGCCGGTATCGCTTTGATTGTCGGCGGGATCGGCGTCATGAATATCATGCTCGTTTCCGTAACGGAGCGAACGCACGAGATCGGTGTCCGCAAAGCATTGGGAGCCAAAGATGCCCATATTCGCACGCAATTCGTGGCGGAGGCAGTCGTCCTTTCGGTGACGGGGGGATTGATCGGAATTACGCTGGGCTTGATATTGGGCTTTACGGGTTCCAAGCTGATGGGGGCGGAATTCGTCTTGTCTCCTTATATCATCTTGGGAACGGTATTGTTCTCGATGTTTATCGGAATTTTCTTCGGCTATTATCCGGCAAACAAGGCAGCGAAGCTGAATCCGATCGATGCACTGCGTTACGAATAAATTCACAGTGAAGCGGGAAAAGTTCCCCATCCGAATCCTTTTTGCCTAATGACTGGAATTTTAGTAGAATAAAAAGGGCTGATGGTCCGATTACGCCTTCGGCGGGCAACCCATAACAGACGGGAGCGGATTAGGATGAGCGAGTTGATTATGCGTACGGCCGGGTCTGACGATATCGTGCAGTTGGCCGAGATGCGATACGATTATACGCTGGAGGATCATCCGGAACTTGCTGTAACGGACGAGCAAAAGCGAGATTATACCGACGAGATGCACGAGTTTCTGGAAGAAGCCATCGGTTCGGAAAACTGGGTCGTTTGGGTAGCGGAATACGGCAGCGAGATTGTCGCCCATGCCTATCTGGAAATGATTCGCAAAGTGCCGAGGCCGGGAAAAGCGACCAAGCCGTTTATCTACATGACGAATGTCTATACCCGTCCCCAGCATCGCGGATTAGGCATAGGAACCCGCCTGACGCAGGTCATCGAACAATGGTCGCGCGAGTTGGACCATGACTTTATCGTCGTTTGGCCCAGCGGACGCGGCGAAGACTTTTATGCGAAAAACGGCTATACGGCCTGCTCGGTTCCGATGGAGCTTAAGCTGTCCGTCGAAAGCGGGCAAAAACGCAGTTCCGTTTTGTAACGCGAAAAACCACGGAAGTGGTAATATCGAAAGCGCGCGGTCATGGCCGCGCGCTTTTTTGTCGGTTAAGCTGTATTCGGAAAGGCGGACAAAAAAGATGGGAAAGCTCGAAAAGAACTTCAGCCGGGAAGCGATTCATGCCGCAAATTTATACGGAATCGGCAGGCTGCTGGAAGAACATCCGATCAACGTCGGCATGACTTCGAACGCCAAACGTTTGGTTACGGAAACCGGGTATTATGTACTGCGCAAGTTGTCCGGCATCGCCCAAGCCCGAAACGAGCAAAGCGCTTCCCAAGCCTTGAAAGGACTGGACGTTTGTCCGGAAATCATGACGCGCGCAGACGGATCGGGTTGGATGAGCAGCTCGGACGGATATTACAACGTGCAGCATTGGATCGAACCTTTGCCGAATAAGCCGACCATAACCGATTACGCGGAACTCGGGGAAAAGGTCGGCTTGATGCACGCGGCACTGAGAGGAAAACGATTGGATGCGCAGGCGGACCGGTTCGATCTGGATCGCACATGGTCGTCCTTCTTGTCCGCGCATGTACGGATCAAAAGGCGGGAGATCGTCTGACGGCTTGCATTCGTGCGTATCGTATCCATATGGAAGGGTTCGAACCGGAGGCTTTGGCGAGGCAGATTCGATTGTGGAACGTACGGGGAGCTGCCGCGATCTTGGACAAAAACGGATTGAACGCAAAAACGGCCGGGTACGCGAATCGCGTCATGGATCAACATGAAGCATTCTCGGTTTTGTTGAAATTAAAAGGAGGCTGATCTTATGGAAGAAAATATCGTCGCTCATGCGGAATATCAAATTCGCCACGAGATCGAAGGGGATGCAGGTCAATTGATCGAATTGTTCGACCAACTGGGTTATCCGGTCTCGGAAGAAGAGCTGTCTTTGCGTTTGAGCGCTTTGCGCGACAGCGAAGATTATGCGGTCCGCGTCGCGGAGCAAGAAGGAAGATTGATCGGTATGATCGCTTTGCATCGCGAACGCGCGCTGCTTCAGCCGAACTGCGAAGTCCGCGTGATGGCGCTCGTCGTGGAGAAGCAGGAACGCGGCAGCGGGGTCGGCAGCCGTTTGCTAGCCGAGGCCGAAAAATGGGCAAGGGAACAGAACGCTTCCTACATGCGTCTGAATAGCGGAATCAGGGAAGAACGAAGCAAGGCCCATGTTTTTTATAAAAGTCACAACTATGATTCGGGCTCGATCGGCTTTTCCAAAAAACTGCTCACGGATCATCAACAGCAAAGCGTGAATAAAAATAATTAAAGAAAATCCGAATAAAAACCTCCACACGGCCGTATAGATACATACAAGATCGGTTATCGGAGCCTAACAGCCCCTGGCCGGTTTTGCGAATTGTTCCGAAGACCTCAGACGCCTGCTTCATCGACACCCGATTTCGAGAGGAGAATGGAAAATGTTCCAACAAGGACCATTCGGCAGACAAGCGGAAGAAATTTTCGATCAAATGGCAAAAGCTTTCGGCGGTACGTTCGGCGAAGATTTTGCGGAAAAGTTCCGGGAACGCGCATTATCGTTCCGAACCGACATCTATGAACAAGACGGCAGGTATTACCTCGAGGCCGAGCTTCCGGGCTTCGACAAGGAAGACATCGATATCGATTACACCGCTTCTTACCTGACCATCCGAGCCGTCCGTCGAGACCATAAGCCGCAGGATGAGAATCGCCGTGTTATCCTGAGCGAACGCCGCTACGGCGAATTCGTTCGTCGCTTCTATCTGGAAGACGCCGACCGCGAAGGCATCCGTGCCCTGCTCAAAGACGGCGTGCTCAAGCTCGATATCCCGAAAAAAGACAGCCCGAGTAGCAAACGCATCCTGATCGAAAGCGAAGAATAATTTTAGCAAAAGAAAAAAACACCGATAACGGTGTCTCGGGCTGTCCTCGAAAGTTACGTAGGCGGGGAAGCGAGAAGACTCTGAAAAAATCGTTCAAAACGCTGTCTCACTTGGAAAACTGGAATGAAATTTGAATGGCGGTTTTCCAAGTTCAAAGGCGTTTTGAACTGATTTTTTCTCCGTCTTCTCGCTTCCGGCTACGTTGGCATTTCTCGACACGTTGAGACACCATGACGGTGTCTTTTTTCTTTTTTTGTGTTTATAAAACTAAACAACCCAAGACCCTGTCTCGGTATAAAGAAGCGATAGCGGAGGGAGAAATTCAGTGAAAAACGCCTTTGAACGCGGAAAGCTGCAAGCTTTCCGCGTGAGACAGCGTTTTGAACGAATTTCTCCCGCAGCGCCCCAGCTTCCCTTAGCGAACAGGACCTCCCCTCACCGTAATGTGGAGTGGAAACGGACGACCGCTTCCGCAAGCGAAGTTCGCGCCTCTTGCAGTTGAACCTGCGTAGATGTTCTGGACAACGTCAGCGCGGACTTGTTGATCGCTTTGCGCAGTTCGCCGAAAGACGAACTCGGATATTGTCCCGAACGGATGCCTTTCGGCGAATCGAGCAGCTTGCGCGCCTGCGTCAATTCATCGGACAGCTGCACGCCTTCCGCAAGCTTATCGTAAGTCGTTTGCACATTGCGTTCGGCCGCTTCCACGGTCAGCAAGCCAGACGTGCCGGTCAACAGCGTTTCAAGCCCGTTCGCCTGGGTGCGGAAATCGTTCAACAGCTTTTGCACGTCTGCGTTGTTTGCCTGCCCGGCCGCCAACTGCTCGGCTTCCTGACGATTAACGCCAAGCGCGTTCAGCTTTTCCGTACGGTCGAAATTCATGCCGTCGCGCAGTGCTGCCGCGCCGTCGACGTAGTTGCGATACTCCTGTCTGAACTGCTGTACCGTTGCCGTTTCGTCATAAGCCACGGCCTGAGCCTGGTCAATAATCGCGAACATCGTATCGGCAGCCGACTGCGGATAAGTTCCGGGAATCGTTCCGATCGAAGAGTTCAGCATTCGGACCATTTGGAAAGTTTGCCGTTCGAGAAGGGAAGCGTCGCGAATGTATTCTTCGATATAGGCGGTAAGCGCAGAGTCGAGGGTATTGGAGGCGGCGTTGAGTTTGGAGGTTGAAGTGGTCGGATCGAGCAGCAGTGCGTAACATTGATCGGAAGCGGCTTTCACGGCTTGGTAGCGGGCGTTATCCGGGTCGCTATAGAAATCGCCGGCTGCCCATGAACTCGTCGCTAGCTTTTTGATCATCAAGGCTTTCTCGGGTTTGTTCCAATCGACGCCTTGGGCTTGCGAAGCTTGAATGTCTACAGAATCGGCAGCTGCATATGTAAGAGAGTTGAATACGTTGCCGTAGAATGTTCCGCTGAACAGAATGCCGCAGGCCAAAGTCGCCGCCGCGCATTTTTTCATGCCTGGTAATGTGCGAGTTTTCAAAAGAACTCCTCCTTATGTCGATCATGGTGCAGGTCTGGGTGACGGTATCTTTATCGAGTTCAAAAAGTTAAGAAGTCAATTTTCTTCCCCCTGTAATTAAACCAATGACCGAAAACGAAACGCCATTATGAAGAAAAAAACGGAAAATGTATGACCATTTGGATAGTTTTTATGTCCATCTGACATCGTTTTGTGCATTTTTTTAAAATACTCATTGCATTTTGCGTCGAAAAGCCGAATCGATACGTAATGAGGAAAAGGTGCAAGCCTGTCTGCCTTCATATAAAATAAAAAGAAATCGGGGTAAAGAATAAGAGAAGAAGCGGGCTTTGCCCGGCCCGTAAGAGGGAGGATGGCCATGCCGGACAAAAACCATTACGACGTACTCGGAGTCGACGCGAACGCCTCCCAGTCGGAAATCAAGAAAGCGTATCAAAAATTAGCGAAGCAGTGGCATCCCGACGTGAACAAAGCGGAAGGAGCCGAAGCCCGGTTCAAAGAAATAGCGGCGGCTTACGAGATTTTGGGCAGCGAGGAGAAGCGCCGCGACTATGACGCTTCGCGCCGCCGCTCGGCGTCCGGATTCGGAGGAGCCTCGCGCGGACGTTCATCCGGTTCGCAAGAACCGGGATTCGGCAGCGGCGGAAGCAATTTCGACTGGATCAACGATCTTCAGCATGAAGACATTTTCGATATGTTTTTCAATGAACGGATGGGCGGCATGGGCGGTATTCCCGGCGGTTTCGGTTCGGCGACAGCGGATGCCGGCCCGCGCCGCCCTACTCAATCCACATTGGAAGTCACGCTCGAACAAGCTTACGCGGGCGAAACGGTTCGGATCGAGCTTGGAGGAAAAAAGATCGGATTGCGCTTGCCGGAACGTTCAAGAAACGGACAGACCGTTCGCATGAAAGGAAGCGGAAATAACGGCTTGGCGTTGGGCGAAGAACTGCTGATCGTGCTGAAGATCGCGGAGCATGCCGTTTATTCGTTAGAGGAAGAAAATCTGGTCGCGGCGCTTCGCATCTCTCCTTGGCAGGCCGCGCTCGGAGGACAGGCAAGAATTTTGCTGCCGGACGGAGCCGCGGTGAATATGAATATTCCGCGCGGGATCGCCGCTCGGCGCCGGCTGCGCATTCCGCGTCGAGGCTTGAAAAAAGCCGACGGCACGTACGGCGACTTTTTTGCCGAGATTGAGATTACGATTCCCGATCCGTCGAAAGAAGAAGAGGAGTTGTACCGCCGCTTGGAAGCTTTGTCGACGTTCAAACCGCAATTGGGGAAACGAAAAACTTGAGTTGAGGCGCGCCGTCAAATCAAGCACGTCATGGAGCAGGTACGAATAATACCGTTAGAACGATCGTTTGGAGGAGAGAAGGATGGATTTTAATCGGTTGACGCAAAAGCTGGAGGAAGCGATCACCGATGCGCAATCGCTTGCGGCGGCAAGCGGTCATCAGGAGATCGATACCCCGCATCTGCTTAAAGCTTTGCTGAGGCAAAACGACGGTCTGCTGCCCAGGTTGCTGAGCCGTTCGAATATTTCGCAAGAAAACATGGTTCGCAAAACGGACGATCTGCTGCGGCGAAAAGCTCGTGTTAGCGGAGGCGTTCAGCCTTACTTCTCCGCCGATTTGCTTGCCGTATTGGAACAGGCGCAACGGGAAGCGGAGAAGATGCGTGACGAGTTTACAGCCGTTGAACACGTTTTGCTTGCTTTTGATCAGGATAAGCGCGGCGGGGTACGTGAACTGCTCCGAGCAGAAGGGATTACGCAAAACCGTTTATTGGAGGTGCTCAAAGAAATTCGGGGCAACCAACGGGTAACCGGACGAGAGCCGGAAGCGACCTATGAAGCGTTGGAAAAGTACGGTCGCGATCTTGTCTCGGAGGTTCGCGCAGGCCGTATCGATCCGGTGATCGGGCGCGATGCCGAGATTCGCCGGGTCATTCGTATCCTTTCCCGCAAAACCAAAAACAATCCGGTGCTGATCGGCGAACCGGGCGTAGGCAAGACGGCGATCGTCGAAGGGCTGGCGCACCGGATCGTACGTCGCGATGTGCCGGAAGGGCTGAAGGACAAAACGATCTTTTCGCTCGACATGGGTTCGCTCGTCGCGGGCGCGAAATATCGGGGCGAGTTCGAGGAACGGCTTCAGGCGGTGCTGCGCGAGATCAAGGAAGCCGACGGACGGATCATTTTGTTCATTGACGAAGTGCATACGATTGTCGGCGCGGGTAAATCGGAAGGTGCCATGGATGCGGGCAATATGCTGAAGCCGATGCTGGCCCGCGGCGAACTGCACTGCATCGGAGCGACGACGCTGGACGAATACCGCGAGAATATCGAGAAAGACCCGGCGCTCGAACGCAGGTTCCAGCAGGTGCTGGTCGGCGAGCCTGGGGTCGAAGATACCATTTCGATATTGCGCGGTCTGCGGGAACGGTTCGAAGTCCATCACGGCGTCAAAATTCACGATAGCGCGCTGGTTGCGGCCGGCGTGCTGTCGGATCGCTATATCTCGGACCGCTTCCTGCCGGATAAAGCGATCGATCTGGTCGACGAAGCCTGCGCCATGATCCGGACCGAGATCGACTCCATGCCGGGCGAGATGGACGAAGTGACGCGTCGGATGATGCAGATGGAGATCGAAGAGGCTGCTCTGCGCAAAGAAACCGATGCTGCAAGTCTGCGACGTCTGGAACATTTGCAGCGCGAGCTTGCGGATCTCAAAGAAAAGCATCTGGTCATGAAAGATCGTTGGGACCGGGAAAAAGCTTCGATCGAACGTGTGCGTGAGTTTCAGCGCAGCCTGGAGAAAGCACGGAAGGATCTGGAGGAAGCGCAGGAGGAATACGATCTCAACAAGTCGGCGGAACTCAGCTATGGCATTATTCCAGGGCTTGAGCGGGAGCTGAAGCAAGCGGAGGAAGAAGCGCATGGCAGCGGCGAGGATCGGATGCTGCGTGAAGCGGTGACGGAGGAAGAAATTTCGGATATCGTCTCGAAGTGGACAGGCATTCCGGTCAGCCGTCTGGTCGAAGGGGAACGGGAGAAACTGCTTCGTCTCGAAGATATTTTGCGTGAGCGTGTAGTGGGTCAAGATGAAGCGGTAAGTTTGGTGACGGATGCCGTATTGCGCGCGCGTGCAGGAATCAAGGACCCTAATCGCCCGATCGGATCGTTTCTGTTCTTAGGACCGACGGGTGTCGGCAAGACGGAGCTGGCCAAGACATTGTCGGCAGCCCTTTTTGACCGCGAAGAGAACATGATCCGGATCGATATGTCCGAGTATATGGAAAAGCACAGCGTGTCCCGCCTGATCGGCGCCCCTCCCGGCTATATCGGTTATGAAGAGGGCGGTCAGTTGACGGAAGCCGTGAGACGCCAGCCCTATTCGGTCATTCTGCTCGACGAAGTGGAAAAAGCACATCCGGACGTGTTCAACATTTTGCTGCAACTGCTCGACGACGGACGCCTAACCGATTCGCGCGGACGTATCGTGAATTTCAAAAACACCATTGTAATCATGACGTCCAATATCGGTTCCGCACATCTGACCGCGGAAGCCGTGGCAGGCGCGAGCAATCCAGCGAGTGTCGGAATTTCCACCGGAATTTCGGAAGCTGCCCGCGAGCGAGTGATGCATGAACTGAGAAACCATTTCCGTCCGGAATTCCTGAACCGCGTCGACGACGTCGTTCTGTTCCAACCGCTCGGCCTAGCCGAAATCCAGCGCATCGTCTTCAAGCTCGCAGGCGAACTTCGCAGCCGCTTGTCGGAACGCCGCATCGAACTGGAGCTGACCGACCGAGCCGCCGGCTTAATCGCCGAAGAAGGCTTCGATCCCGTCTACGGCGCAAGGCCGCTCAAACGCTTCATCCAGCGTACCCTAGAAACCCGCGTCGCCCGCGCCCTGATCGCCGGAGAAGCACAAGACGGCGATAAACTGCGGGTAGACGAGGCTGACGGAACCTTAACCGTAACAGTTTTGCCTAATCCAGAAATCTAACACCAAAGCATTATTTTCCCCGACCATGTGTTTTTTCAAAGTCAGGGCTTTTTTTCGAACAGTGAGTCAGTATACGATGTACATCATGAAGCTGTCGGAACACAAGTCTAAAAACTCTAACCGAACCACCTAACGCTTACAAGCCCAAATCACTCATTAGAGATTTTTAGTCCAGAACAAAACTCAGCTTATCTGAACTACTGCCTCTACGAACTGCGGTCTTTAAAACTACCTCCCTATAGGGAAGTAACTAAGCGGAGGGAGAAATTCAGTTCAAGACGCCTTTGAACGCGGAAAGCTGCAAGCTTTCTGCGTGAGACAGCGTCTCGAACGAATTTCTCCCGTAGCGCCCGCACTTCCCACCACTCATAAGCTACAATAAAGGAGCACATAACGATGCAAGACAACCATTCTACCGATACCCGGCACGCCAATATCCTTCAAGCCGCAGCCGCCCTCGCCAAAAGCGAGCTGGAGCACGAAGGCAGCGGGCATGACTGGTGGCATATTTACCGCGTGACCGAACTTGCCAAAAGGATCGCGGCTGCCGAACAGGCAAACCTGTTCATCTGCGAACTGGCCGCGCTGCTGCATGACTTGGCGGACGAGAAGCTCGTTGACGACCCCGAAGCGGGCATGAAGCGAACGGAAAACTGGATGCTGGAAAACGGAGTGACGGCAGAAGAGACCGCGCATGTCATGGAGATCATCTCAACGCTGTCGTTCAAAGGCGGAGCGGGCAAGCCCATGACGACGCTCGAAGGCGCAGTCGTTCAGGATGCGGACAGACTGGACGCCATCGGAGCAATCGGGATCGCGCGCACCTTCGTCTACTCCGGGAAAAAAGGCCGTCCGATGTACGATCCGAATATCCCGGTTCGTCAGGAGATGACGCCCGAAGAATATCGGAACGGCAAAGACACGGCGATCAACCATTTTCACGAAAAATTGCTGAAGCTCAAAGACCTGCTGAATACCGATTCCGGTCGCCGTATTGCCGAGCAGCGACATACCTTCATGGAAGAGTTTTTGAAACGCTTCGACCGTGAATGGAACGGAATCGACGGTCTGTGACTTTGATTATCGCTTGAATCGCTTCGTTCGTTTACCCTGAAGAAATATTTACCAGGCGTTTAGACGAACGGAGGCGCATACGATGAGCGAATTTGTCAAAACCTATTATAATGAACAGGCGGAGCAAGAATGGGATCGGCTGAATAACCCGTATAATGCGGTGGAAATAGCGAGTACGCTATGGTTGATCGATCGTTATTTTCCGGGTGAAGGAGCGGTGTGCGATATTGGTTCGGGCCCTGGGCGGTACGCAATTGAGCTGCTGAAACGAGGCTACGGCGTCACGCTGCTGGAATTGTCGGAAAAAGAATTGGAGATCGCCCGCGTCAAGATTGCCGAAGCGGGACTTGCGGCGGACGGTTATGTTTGCGAAAATGCGATCAACCTGAACAAGCTTCGCGGCGAATCGTTGGACGCCGCGTTGGTCATGGGACCGCTGTATCATCTGATTGAGCGCGAGCAGCGATTGGAAGTGCTGCGCCAGACGGCGCGTATTCTGAAACCGGGCGGCACGGCCATTTTATCCTATATCAACTCCTGGGGAACCTTGAAAGCCGGCGTGTTGGAGTTCAGCGAGACGTTTCGCGATCCGGACGACTTGTACGCTTACTTCGATGAGCAAAGTCTGGATGCGGAGCGAGGATTCACGGAATGTTATTTTACGACACCGCCCAAAGCGATGCGCGAGATCGAAGAAGCGGGGCTTGAATTGATCACCTATGCCGGGGCGGAAGGCTTTCTGGCGGGGCTGGCCCGGGAAGTGCATCGGCTGCATCGGGAAGACCCTCTCGTGTACGGTAATTTGCTCCGCGCGGCGGCCGAGACATGCGAAGCCCCGCAGTATCGCGATGCGACCGAGCATCTTCATTTTGTCGTAAGGCGGCGCGTCTGAAGGAGAGTGGAAAATATGACAGAACGTTTTGACCCGATCATGCTGGATTTTCCCGAACGGTTCGAGACGAAACGGTTACTTATTCGGGCCACGCGTCCCGGCGACGGAGCGGAGCTGAACGCGGCGATTCGCGAAAGCCGGGACGAGCTGATTCCGTTTATGCCGTTTGCCCGAGTGCTGCCGGAACCGGAAGAGACGGAAGCGCTGGTACGCCGAAAAAGGCTTAATTTTCTGGAGCGGACGGATATGATGATGTTGATGACCGAGCGCGAAACGGGGAAGATTTTGGGATCAAGCTGTCTGCATCGGTTTGACTGGGACGCAAGAAGGTTCGAGATCGGCTATTGGATTCGAACGTCTTACGCCGGGCAGGGTTTGGTGACGGAGGCGGTACACGGCTTGACCGGATTCGCCGCACGTGAGCTGAATGCCAACCGGGTCGAGATTCGCTGCGATGATCGCAACCAACGAAGCGCGGCAGTAGCAAGACGTGCAGGGTTCACGCTCGAAGGCGTGCTGCGCAATTGGAAACGCGAGGAAGACGGAACGCTCGTGAACGAGATGGTGTTTTCGAAGGTTAGAGGTTTGGATTTTTGAATTGAAGCACGATTAACATCTTGGAAAGCGGAGGATTATCGATGAGTAAATTTGCTATTATATCCGACATTCACGGCAATCTTCCGGCATTGGAAGCAGTACTTGAGGATATCGCAAGTCGAGGCATTACGGAAATTTACTGTTTGGGCGATTTGGTCGGAAAAGGGCCGAGTTCGGATCTCGCGGTTGATCTGATCCGTCGCCATTGCAAGCATGTCGTTCGCGGCAATTGGGATGAATTTTTGCCGCAGCCGACGGAGTTCCCGACGCTGCTATGGCATCAAAAGCGGCTTGGGGAAGAGAGAATGGCTTATTTGCAATCGCTGCCGTTTTCGATCGAGTTTAGATTAAGCGGCCGATACGTGAGATTGTTCCATGCTTCCCCGCGCAGCGTTTATGAACGGGTACAGCCTTGGGACGATTATGAACGCAAAGTCAGTTTGTTCGAATATTCGGACTTGAGCGCAGAGCCTGTCCAAGCTGACGTGGCGGGATATGGGGATATTCATAACGCCTATATGCAGCATATGGAGGGGCGCATGTTGTTCAATGCCGGCAGCGTGGGCAACCCGCTCGATATGACGCAAGCCTCTTATGCGATTCTGGAGGGCGATCCCGGCGAAACTCGCAAGACGCGGCTGGATCTGACTTTTGCGCGCGTCCCTTACGATATCGAATTGGCCGTGCGTCAAGCCCGGCAAGTGGAAATGCCGGATCTTGAGCCTTACGTGCAAGAGCTTACAACGGGGCGTTATCGCGGTTTGAAGGATTAAAGATAAAGGTGGGAGTCTCCAACATAAAAAGAACCTGTATGTCCGGCTTTGCGTGGGAAGGCGCAAGTCGGCATAACGGGTTCTTTTTCGCGAAAGCGGGTAATGAACATCAGCGGTATACGAAAAAAGTTGACGACAAAACCTTGCTTGCAGGCAGCGGAGAAAATCTCATACGAAGAAGGTGCGCATATGGATAAAGAGCTGAACCCTCAACAACGCCCGAAGGTTATTCTTACCGGAGCAAGCGGCTATATCGGCCATAACCTGATGCAGAAACTCATAGAAGATTATGACGTAATCGCACTGTCTCGCCACGGAAGCTCGCATGAGGACGAAGATCACGTGGAATGGAGAAGCTGCGACTTTTATTCGATGGACGATGCGTTAGAGTCGCTTCAAGGAGCGGATTATGCTTTTTACCTGATCCATTCCATGATGCCGACCGCGAAGCTGACTCAAGGAGACTTCGAAGATATGGATGCGATTCTGGCAGACCATTTTGCGCGCGCGGCCCGGAAAAACGGGATTAAGCAAATCGTTTATTTAAGCGGAATCGTGCCTGACGGCGTGCCGGAAGAAGAATTGTCCCGCCATTTGCGCAGCCGGTTGGAAGTGCAGCGCGTGCTGGAATCTTCGGGCGTTCCGGTGACGACGATCCGCGCAGGCTTGATCGTCGGCCCGCAAGGTTCGTCATTCCCGATTCTGTATAAGCTCGTGCAGCGGTTGCCGGTGATGACCTTGCCGACCTGGACCCGGACCAAAACGCATGCGATCGCTCTTGACGATGTGCTAAACTCGCTGAAAAACAGCTTGGGCAACGAGGACGTCAAAGGGCGCGCGGTCGATGTCGGCGGTCCGGACGTCATGAGTTACAAAGAAATGATGCAGCAGATGGCGGAAGTGCTCGACGTGAAGCGAAGATTTATCGACGTGCCTTTTTTAACCGTGAATCTGTCCAGGCTGTGGGTGACTCTCGTTACGCGCGAACCTCGGGAAATGACTTATCCGCTTATTGAAAGCCTGATCCATCCGATGGTGGCGCATTCCGATATGAAAGTGGAAGGGATCAGCGACGGGCATATCCCGTTCAAGCAGGCGGCCAAAGATTCATTGGAAGAAGAAAAAAAGAAAAAAGAAGACGCCGAACGCAAACAGCGCGAATCGTCCCGCAACGAAGAATCCAAGCCGACCAAACAAGAAGAAACCGTCACGAAAGCCGATGTACGCTCGGTGCAGCGCGTGACGCTTCCGGAAGGCAAAGACGCGCGTTGGGCAGGCGAATATTATATCCACTGGCTGGGCAAAGCGATGCTGCTGCGTCCGTTTATCCGCACGGAAACGAGCGAGGACGGCGTCAGTCGGATCTTTATCCGTTTCTTCAGCCGACCGATTCTGGAGCTGAGTTACGACGCTTCGCGAAGCGACGAGAACCGCGCCGTGTACCGGATTACCGGAGGCATGTTCGCCAATGCGAAAGACGCGCATCACGGACGTCTTGAGTTTCTGATGATCCCGGGATCGAGCGATTGCGTCGTAGCGATCCACGATTACATGCCTTCGATGCCGTGGTTCCTGTACAAATACACTCAGGCGAAGCTGCATCTGGTCGTCATGTACGCGTTCCGCAAACATTTGGAAAGCCAAGGCAGCCTCGGCAAATCGAGCACGTCGAAAAAAGCAGGAGGTTCAGTCGGCATACCGTCTTCATTGGAGGCAAAAAGTTGATTGAGTTATAGACGAATGTGCGTGCCAGGTGGATATCGAGTTCGAATGATGTGTACAGTGATCAGATATTGGTTTTGATAAAGCGATTGTAATGTCCGGCAGCCAAAAACAAAAGCGAAACCTGGGCCATTGGAACAGCCTCCAATGCCTGAGTTTCGCTTATTTTGCGCGTTTCTATATATCAATAAGAAGGAATGCGAAAGATTGCTGCCGAAGATGTGATAAAAATCTTTGCGCATTGTTGAGATTTGCGTTATTATTAAATTATAATCATTCTAATTAAACATTAAAGCTGAAAGCCGACTGAGCGGTGAACAGACAGCATAGAAGCTCAAAGGAGGTTGAAATCTAGTGATTAGCGTGGAAGAACAATTGAAATCGATGAAGCAGCAAATGATATCAAAAGGGTATAAATCGACTATTCAGCGCGAAGCGACGATGCGTGTTCTTTTGGAGCATGAACGTGATCATATGAGCGCCGAAGATGTATATATGCGGGTGAAAACACGTTTTCCGGAGATTGGCCTAGCCACGGTATATCGCACGCTGGAGCTATTGACCGAACTTCATTTGGTGGAAAAAATGAACTTCGGCGACGGCGTAGCCCGCTTTGATCTACGCAGCGAGGACCATGAGCATATGCACCATCACATGATCTGCTCGATCTGCGGTGAAGTGGAAGAGATTCAAGACGACTGGCTGAGTGAGTTGGAGCAGCGCGTAAAGCGGGAGTATGGCTTTAATGTGTCGGACCATCGGCTTGATTTTATCGGGACGTTCTCGTCTTGCAAGCATGGGGATTGTCATCGGCATCGGGAGAACGCCTCCTAATAAGGAGAAGATGAGACGCTGCGGGGAAAATTCGTTCAAGACGCTGTCTCACCCGGAAAATTGGATTGGATTTAAATAAGGAAGTTTTCCGGGTTCAAAGGCGTCTTTCACTGAATTTCCCCCTCCGCTAGGCTTCTGCAAATAGAATTGTAAAGTAAAATAGGGATGGCCCGAAAGCCATCTAGAGTGTCGAGAACCCAGTCTCCGTATGGAGTGCTGGGTTTCTTTTGTATGGAAATCTCTTTTTCCTCAATAAACCAAAAATCAATTCACCGATCAGTCTTATGTAATCCATAGTATTCCAGAACCAAATATTCAATGGAGATGAGTGCGTTCATCAAAAGTCGCTTCCACTATACAAAATTAACTCGGAAAATAGATAAAGAAAGGTTGCTGAAGAACTCCAACGTAGCTGGAAGCAAGAAGACGGAGATAGAAATTCAGTGAAAGACGCCTTTGAACTTGGAAAACTTCAACTAAAAATTCCAATCGACTTTTCCAAGTGAGACAGCGAATTGAACTGAATTTCTCTCGCAGTCTTCTTGCTTCCCCACGCCCACCTGACTTTTTCGGAACCCTATCTGCCTTAAGGTTGTTTTTCATTATGTCAATATTGACAAAAAAATAGATGATGAATACATTTGTATACATAGGCATACAATCAGATAAAGATGAAGGCGAGGAGATTAGATGGCCGAAGAGAAAGAGCAGAGTCCGGTAAAGAAAGGGAAGTCGGATGGAAGAACGGAAGGGGCGCAGACGTTTCGGAGAGGGAGGGCGTTGCATTTTTTGGAAAGGCTGGAGCTGAAAAAAGAAACGTTGGCAGCGCAGCTTGAAGAAAACGCGTTTGAAAGTATTCGTCCTGTAATCGCCGGGGAATTGAAAGCGGTGGATGGGATTATTCGGGAATTTGTTCAGGTGTTTGAGCTGCATGAGAAGCCGGATGGGTGCGAACGCGGGCAAGGGGAGCACCGAGGACATCGGGGACCCGGCCGAGGGCGTCGGTATGGCGAACAGCGGGACCCGGAATCGGGACTTGAGGAATCGAAGGCTTCTGGTCGCGGGGAGGCCGGGAACTAAATGTGGCGTTTGGGGAAATACTTAAAGCCGTATTGGCTTCCTGCCTTGCTGGCGCCGCTTTTTATGGTGCTGGAGGTGTGTATGGACTTGATGCAGCCGAAGCTGCTTCAACGGATCGTCGATGACGGGATTGCGGCAGGGGATGCGGGAGAAATTCAGCGCACCGGGTTGTTGATGCTGGGCGTCGCTTTGCTGGGGGTTATAGGCGGAGTCGGCTGTACGATTTATTCCAGCATTGCTTCGCAGAATTTCGGCCGGGATCTTCGAGGGTCTTTGTTCGGGAAAGTGCAGTCTTTGTCTTTTCGCAATCTGGACAACCTGCCGACCGGGACGTTGATTACCCGAATTACAAACGACGTGACGCAGCTTCAGACCTTTGTGCAGATGCTGCTGCGCATGTTTGTCCGTTCGCCGATGCTGATTGTGGGCAGCTTGATCATGGCGGTGACGATCAATGCCAAGCTGACGTTGATTCTCGCCGTATCGGTTCCGGTGTTATTCGTGTTTCTTTTTTTCCTCGTTCGCTTTTCGCTGCCGATGTTCGCAAACGTTCAGAAACGACTGGACAGCGTCAACGGCCGATTGCAGGAGAATTTAAACGGGATTCGCGTGGTGAAGGCGTTTGTTCGTTCGGACTACGAGGAAGAGCGTTTCAGTGAGGTCAATCGCGATTATACGTCCGTGATGACGCGCGGTATGCGCATTATGGCTCTGAATATGCCGATTATGACGTTGATTCTGAATATCAGCATCATTGCCGTGCTTTGGTATGGAGGGGCTTTGAACCGTTCGGGAGACTTGGCTGTCGGCGAGCTGGTCGCCTATATCAACTATGTGACGCAAATGTTGTCCTCGATGTTGTCGATCGGCATGATCCTGACCTTTATCTCGCGGGCCAAAGCCTCGGCAGACCGCGTGAACGAAGTGTTCGACGAGCGTCCCGATATTGAAAATCCGACCGGTCCGCGTCAGTCCGGCCAAAAGGGTGGACGGGTTGAATTTGATCATGTTTCTTTCGGCTATGGAAAAGAAAAAGGCGAGCTGGCTTTGCGCGATATTTCTTTTACCGTACTGCCGGGACAGACATTGGGAATTTTAGGAGCAACGGGATCGGGAAAAACATCGTTGATCAGCCTGATCCCTCGTCTATATGATCCGCGTTCGGGCGAGGTCCGTGTTGACGGGACGCCTGTGTCGGAGCTTGAGCTGTCTTCGCTTCGGGAAAAGGTCGGGGTCGTGCTTCAAGAAGCGAATTTGTTCAGCGGAAGTATTGCGGACAATATTCGTTTTGGTCGTCCGGAAGCGACAGATGAAGAAGTGGAGCATGCAGCGCAAGCCGCGCAAGCCCATGAGTTTATTGAACGAATGCCGGATGGTTACGCCACGAAGCTGGGGCAAAAAGGCATTAATCTGTCCGGCGGGCAGAAACAGCGGATTGCGATTGCCCGAGCTCTGTTGATGCGGCCCGCCGTGCTGATTCTGGATGACAGCACAAGCGCGGTCGATCTGACGACGGAATCCAAAATCCGCAGCGCATTGGAACGCGAAATGAGCGGAACGACCAAGCTGATTATCGCGCAGCGAATCTCGGCGGTTCAAGGTGCCGATCTGATTATCGTTATGGATCGCGGTTCTGTCGCGGCAATCGGTACGCATGACGAGTTGATGCAAAATAGCGATATCTACCGGGAGATTTATCGTTCCCAGGTCAGTGAAGGGAGCGAAGTTTATGCCTAGAGAAGAACAAGGAGAACGTCGCGAATCAAGTCGCGACCCCAATAAGCTGCCTGGCGGGTTGTCTATGCCCGGGCCGGGAGGACCGGGGCGCGGCGTTCCCGGTCCCAAAGAACGCGCGCGCAATACGGGAGCCACGATCCGGCGGTTATGGGCCTATTTGAACCGGCAGCGAGCAGGTCTGATTCTGGTCTATATTCTGACTGCTATAGCGGCGTTAGTGACGATGATTAGCCCGTATTTGCTTGGAGTGGCGATCGACCGGTTTATTACGCCGGGACGTTCCGAAGGGCTGCTTGGGCTATGTCTGTTGCTTTTGGGTCTATATGCAGGCGGAGCCATCTCTTCTTGGCTTCAGGCGTACGTCATGACCGGCGTTGCCCAACGGATGCTGCAATCGCTGCGAGGGGATCTGTTTCGCAAGTACCAGCAGCTCCCGGTGTCCTTTTTCGATACACGCACGCATGGCGAGCTGATGAGCCGCAATACGAACGATATCGAGAACGTATCGAACGGCTTGAACCAGACCGTCACGCAGATGCTTACAAGCTTGATCGTAGTTGTGGGTTCCCTGATCTTGATGCTAAGCCTCAACGTATGGCTGACGCTTCTGAGCCTGGTGACGATTCCGCTCGTGATGTTGGCGACCCGAATGATCGGCGGCGTGACTCGGCGGAACTTCAAAGCGCAGCAGGAGCATCTCGGTGCGCTGAATGGCCTGATCGAGGAATCGGTCGGCGGTCAGCGCACGGTGCAGATTTTCCGCCGCGAACAAGCGATGCAGAAGGAATTCGGGGTGATCAACAGCAAGCTGAACAAGGCAGCAATCAGAGCGCAAATCGTCTCGGGCCTGGTTGGTCCGGTCATGAATATGCTGAATAACGTCAACTTTGCTCTGATTGCGGCAGTCGGCGGATGGATGGTGTGGAAGGATTGGACGACTGTCGGGATCATTGTCAGTTTCCTGAATTATTCCCGTCAGTTCGGCCGTCCGATCAGTGACCTGGCGAATCAATATAATTTGATCCAATCGGGCGTGGCCGGCGCGGAGCGGGTGTTCGAGATTCTGGATTTGGACACGGAATATGAAGCAAAAGGCCGTTCGCTCGATGGCCGCTCGATGCGTGGCGGAGTGGCGTTTGACCAAGTATCTTTCGCTTACAAGCCGGAACAGCCGATTTTGCAACAGTTAACTTTCGAGGCTCAGCCTGGACAAAAGATCGCGTTGGTCGGGCCAACCGGCGCAGGCAAAACGACCATCGTTAATCTGCTGACTCGATTTTATGAGATTTCTTCGGGCCGGATTGCGATCGACGGACAGGATATCCGCGAGCTGGACAAAAACGATTTACGGCGCAATGTAGGCATGGTTCTTCAAGACGCCTACGTCTTCGCAGGAAGTATTCGTGACAATATTCGCTACGGACGTCTGGACGCATCGAACGAAGAGATCGAGCGCGCAGCAGAGTTGGCTAACGCGGACGCTTTTATTCGCGCGCTGCCGAAAGGTTATGATACGGCGCTTACCATGGGAGGCTCCAATCTGAGCCACGGGCAGCGCCAATTGCTGACCATTGCCCGTGCCGTACTGGCAGACCCGGCTATTCTTATTCTCGATGAAGCGACCAGCAGCATTGATACGCGGACGGAAATGCATATCCAGCAAGCGATGCGCAGTCTGATGCAGGGGCGAACCAGCTTCGTGATCGCGCACCGTCTCAGCACCATTCGCGATGCGGACCGGATTCTTTTCATGAACGGAGGAAAAGCCGAAGAGCAAGGCACGCACGAAGAATTGATTGCAGCCAAAGGACTTTATTACGAGCTTTATCGGAGTCAATTTAAGCGGTCTGGTTAAACGGCTGCCGATCTGATATTCCTTTTCCCGTTTTCGCGGCTTTATCCGAAAACGGGCTTTTTTTGCAGGAAATTTACAAAAACCGGCTTGCGAAACAAAGGTCTTATCGTTTAAAATGTTTGAAAATGAGAATCAATATCACAAAAAAGCAAAGGAGACCGACGATGGAGGAGCTGGAACTGTACGATATCACCATTATCGGCGGAGGTCCCGCAGGGATGTACGCCGCTTTTTATAGCGGAATGCGCGACATGAAGACGAAGGTGATCGAAGCGAAGGACGAACTGGGCGGCCGCATGCTGATCTACCCGGAAAAGATGATCTGGGACGTAGGCGGCGTTACGCCGGTACTTTGCGGGAATCTGGTATCCGGTCTAAAGCAGCAGGCACGTACCTTCGATCCGACGGTCGTACTGGGTCAGCAGGTGACCGGGCTGGAGCGGCGTGAAGACGGCACTTTCGTGCTGACGACGGCATCCGGCGAGCGTCACTGGACGAAGACCGTCGTGCTGGCCATCGGTTACGGAATTTTGAAAATGGCGAAACTGGAGATTGAGGGTGCCGATCGCTACGAGGTGACCAATCTGCATTACACGGTTCAGGAACTGGACGTTTTCCGCGGGCGGAATGTGCTGATTTCGGGCGGCGGCAACTCGGCGGTAGACTGGGCGAACGAACTTGAACCCGTTGCCGCCAACGTGACCATCGTGCATCGCAGAGATAAGTTCTGGGGACATGAGAAAAACGTGATCAAGATGCAGCAATCGTCGGTCGACGTTCGGATCTTGCATGCGGTCAGCGAACTTCACAGCTCTGACGGCCGGACGATTGACGAGGTGTCGGTCAAGCATGTGGAATCGGAGCAAGTAGAGCGTCTGAAGGTAGATGCCGTCATCGTCAATCACGGCCTTACCAGCGATTACGGTCCGTTAAAAGAATGGGGACTGCATATGGAAGACAGTGTTGCGGTTGTCGACGGCAAGCTTAAAACGAATATTCCGGGCATTTTCGCAGCCGGAGATTTTGCGAGTTATGACAGTAAGCTGCGCCTGATCGCAGGTGCTTTCACCGATGCGGCTCTTGCCGTAAACAGCGCGAAATTATATATCGACCCGGAAGCGCCTAAAGTTGCCTATGTCTCGTCGCATAATGATCGGTTTAAAGAAAAAAATAAAGCGCTTGGCGTGGCCGTAGACGAATAATTGAAAATTTTGAATGGTTGTCGTGCAATTTATGTCAAAACCGTCACAAGACGCCGAACGGCTTTTGTGTTATATTTATTCAAATATCATTTTGCTTGAACACTTTCGGGCCGATCCCCGAAGCGTTCGCGGAAGAAATTGTTCACTCGGCACTCGGTCGGAAGACGCCACTGGCGCCGCACCTGCGTCACTGGAAAAGACAACACTAATCGGATAAAGGAGGATGTACGCATGCAAATCGTTACGTGTACGGAAGAACACAAGGACCGGTTGACAGAAATGTGGCTAATCTCGGTGCATAGAACTTTATACGATCTCGATCCAGGCGATATTGAAGGCTATGTGCATTTGTTCCAGGAGAACATTGTCGATAAGATGGAGCTGCATGGAGTACGCAGTCGTTTCGGCGGAGAGTTGACGGGTTTCATCGCAATGAACGGGCCGAAAGTGGAACTGCTTGTCGTTCATCCTCACTATCAAGGCCAGGGAATTTCCGACATGCTGCTCGAACACGTGGCGAAGCGCGGCGAACTGGTGGTCGACGTTACGGAACAAGCGCCTGACGTTTACGATTATTACCAGCGTTTGGGCTTTATTGAAGCCGGTCGTTCGGGAACGACGCTTCATTTGATTCGTCCAAGCCTGCTCGAACAGACCGGAGCCTGATTTTTCAAGTCATGATTTAAAAAGCTTCTCGTGCGAGTCTGATCCAGACTTATACGAGAAGCTTTTTTTATGTTATCGGCAAGAAGTCGAATAAATTCGACATCAGCCGACTGTCGAAATCCTTTTCCAAATCCTGATATAAACTGGATGCGCGAATAAAGGGCAAAAAACATATCAAGACTACTCAAATAAAGCGAAACGCCCATATTAAGCGTTTCGCTTTATTACTTCAAAAATTCGAAAAAAAATTTTTACCGTAGTATAAATTTCCATATTGACAAGATATATAAAGGGGAGTACAGTAGAGACAGGCACAAAATGTCGAATAATATCGAATAACGACGATCTTTTGTCGACAACTATTATTTTAATCGAAATGGGGAATTATAGCAATGAAAGCAACAGGTATCGTAAGACGCGTAGATGAACTCGGACGGGTTGTAATCCCGATTGAACTTCGTAGAACAATGGGTATCGACATTAAAGACGGACTGGAAATTTTCGTTGACGGAGAGCGCATCATCCTGAGAAAATACGCTCCAACTTGTATCTTCACTGGCGAAGCTGAAGACCTCGTATACTTCAAAGGCAAAATGGTCAGCAAAGCAGCAATCGAAGAACTGATCGAACTGTACCAAAGCTCGGAAGCTAAGTAAGACTTTTATAAAATCCGCTTTTAAGCGATTATCATAGAGCCCGCCCTACTCGACAAGAGTAGCGGCGGGCTTTTTGAGTGGCGCATGGATCGGACCAGTTACGAACGCCTTACACGTTAATGCGGCAGGTGAACGCTCAGCGTATAATCTGCACGGTCATTTTTTACGGAAAGCTGATTGTCGTCTTGTTTCCCGATCTCAAGCTCGTTCAACACAATCTCGTACGTGTCGCCGGGAAGCGGAACGGATTCGCCGTCGCCGTTCACGATACTGCCCGATCCGTGCAGCAGGATAGCGCGCTCCAGATAGTCGTCGACCGGATTGTCTTGGGATCGCTCACCGATCTCGCGGAGTTCGAAATGAACGATGTCGGTATCGCCGTCTTCCTGCTTTTCAATCTTTAACGTCTGTCCCGCTTTTGCCGTCAGCCATTCATTCAACGCTTGAATTTGTTTTTCCATCGTTACCACCCTTTCATCCGACGATGCTTCGTGCATCATCTGCGTATTCTCCTTTTACCCCGCAAGCGAATCCGGCAAACGGGCTTGCCCGCCGCCTTTAACGACGAAGAACGAAGCGATACACCGCATAAACGATTAGCAGGAACCCTCCGTAGAAAGCCAGCACCGTCAGCGTTTTCGGCAAATCCGTAAACAAGTTCTGTCCGACAAAAGCAAACACGAGCATAGCGGGGATTTTGCCGAGAGCAGAAGCCGTGATATAGACGATCGGTCGAATGTTCAAAAAAGCCGGATACAGGTTAACCAGCGCCTGCGGTAATAAAGGGACGAGTCGGGCCGCCAAAATGACCAAGAACGGCCGACGTTCCATCAGCTGCCCGGCCCGCTCCAGACCCGAAAACTTCGCTAGCGCGGCGCGGCCTTGCTCCCGAAAAAATCGGCGAACCAACGTATATTGCAGCAAAGAGGCCATCGTGACGGCAAGCCATGCAGTGAGCGCGCCGAGCGCGGGCCCGTATAGAAATCCCAGCGAACCGATCACGAGCTTATACGGAAGCACGGGGAAAAAGGCAAACAGAAAAGCAAGTACAAATCCGGTGGATACGGGCAAAGAGACGTTTTCCATCAGAGCCTGAAGCTCGTGCCGATAGATCAGAATCAAAAGCAAAGCAGCGGCATAAACGGCAAGAGTGATCCATTTTTTCATAGGCGTAAGGCTCCTTCGGCGTGACATGATCCATCATTCTTGCATAAAACCTGTATACCGATTGTATGCCATGGATCAAGAAGAAGTCGAGAAACGGGCGATTGCCGGATTTTACCGCTTGACCTGGAAACGTTATACTTAGCGAACGGGCGCGAAGCGTAGTTTCAATTGAAGTCGTGAAAGGGGCACGGGCGGATGGAAAGAACGATAACAGCGAATACGCATGGAACCTACGGTCAAATGGCGGGCCCGGGCGATTTGCGAGATCCTTTGTGGGGAACGGTCATAACGCCGAGTTCCATCGAAAAGGAGCTGCTGCGGACGAGTGCGGTGCGCCGGTTGCATTATGTCCGGCATGCGGGCCCGGCGTCGCTGCACACTCAGCATACGTCAACGAGATTGCAGCATACGCTGGGCGTATTTGCATGCGCGGCCCATTTTGCACCGGACTGGCCGGAGCTGCGCGCGGCCGCATTGCTGCACGATGTCGGACATGGACCGTTCAGTCATGCACTGGAAGGGTTGGAAGGCTTCGATCACCATCGCCGTTCCGAGCAGGTATTGGATTCGGAAGAGATTCATCGCGCGCTCGGCGGACTGAATCGGCAGACGGTGCTTGACTTGATCGAAGGTCGGGTACCCAGTCCGCTGCGGAATCGAGAAAATGTGCTTCATGCCGATCATTTGGATTCGTGGGTGCGCAGTGCGGCGGCTTTTGGGATTTTGCCGGTACCGGCATCCGAGCTGCTGCGCGGTTTTAGGGTGTCGGGTCCGCATCTCGAAGCCGATACGGAAACGGCCGCACATGTCCTCAAGCTCATCGTGCATGAAGCGCATTATCATGCTTCCGCTGACAACATTGGCCCTGTCGCTGTTCTTCGAGCGCTGACGCAGCGCCTGATCGACGCCGGAGGGTTGAACGGAATAGAGATGGGCAATCTGGCCGATGAGGAGTTGCTTGCGCTGCTGCGGCGGCATCCGGCGACTGCGGAAGAAACGCTCCGTTTTTTGTATCGTCCGCAGGAACTAAGTGTCGTTCGCAACGCCGAATCGCTACCCGCAGAAGCTTACCGGCATCGTCTGCATAAGCTATACCTGGCATTGCCGCGCATCCAAGGTGCTGTCGATCCGGCTATTTTGCCCGATGATCCGGGACTTGAGACATTGGATGAGCTGTTGGGCGAATATTACGTGTTCTGGGAGGACGGCGACCATGTTTAAACCCGTCGATCATAGCTTGGGCAACGTTCAAAAGCAGACTAGATTGTATTTTGTCCGTCATGCCCATTCGGCGTATGAACATGGACGCGAGCTTGAACGCGGGTTATCCGTTGATGGAAAAGCAGAAGCTTTAGCCGTATGCCGTCGATTGGAAAAAGAGAACATTGAAATCTTCGTCTCCAGCCCTTATCAGCGTGCCATAGATACGATTGCCCCTTTGGCGGAGTATGCCGGGAAAAAGATTGAGATTCACGATGCCCTGCGCGAACGGCTGGTTTCGGGCGAACGCGACCTGGGGCCGGAAGGTTTTGCAGAAGCCAAGCGCCGTTGTTATGAGGATCTGGATTATTGCCCGCCAAGCGGAGAGAGCAGCCGACAGGCACGCGCACGGGCTTTGACCGTTATCCGGCAATTGTTGCGGGAGCATGCAGGGAAACGGATCGCAATCGGCACGCATGGGGACCTGCTGACGTTGCTGCTCGGCAGTTGGGATGCGCAGTACGGCTATGCGTTTTGGCAGGGGCTATCCATGCCTGATGTGTATGGCGTTCGTTTTTCCGGGGAGACATTTGCGGGAGCGGAGAGAATCCGGTACACGAATATGTTATGAACGGTCGCGGCAAGCCGGACTTCACGATTGCAAGCTGAACATCGGATTCAAAAAGCCATATGGAACCGATTCCCAAGTTTAAGTGAACGTCTCGTAGGCAAGGACAACGAGTTTCTTGCAAATGAGGCTGGTCTGCAAGCTGAACCGGAGTCGATCATTCCTGCTTGCGACCTGTTGGAGCAGATTTCATTAGGACTTGTACGCAAACTCCGCCGAGAGCAGATTTTGCCGAATTTTCATTATCGACAAGGAATTTGACACTATTGATAGAGGGAGTGTGTCTCGCTAACGTGGACTTGAAAATGACGCTCGCAGTCTTGTTTCCGATTCCGGGCGAAATATGTGCGTGCAATCCCGGTGATCCAATGGAAGTCCGGCGTTCAAGCAGAAAGCAGGTTGACGCCATAATGGATTCTGGTATACTTGCGCAAATGCAAAGGAGTGAGCAGCCATGATTCTGGAAGCGGCTATGTTACAGGTCAAACCAAATCGTACCGAAGAGTTCGAACGTGATTTTCGTCTGGCTTCGGCGTATATCAGCCAGATTGAAGGCTATTTGAATCATGAACTTCAACGCTGTCTGGAAGACGATCAAAAGTATCTGCTGTTAGTTCGTTGGGAGACGCTCGAAGCGCATACGGAAGGCTTTCGCGGTTCGGCGCAGTATCTGGAGTGGAAAAGATTGCTGCATGATTATTACGATCCTTTTCCGGTTGTTGAGCACTTCTCATCGGTGTATCCGTAAGTTTGAATTTGGAAATTCGGGGTTGACAAGCATCAGGTAAGAGGATTAGAATGACACAAAACTGACACATGAAAACGCAATGAACGGGATCAGTAATTGGAACAGCCGTCAAGAGAGCTGCGGATTTGGTGCGACGCAGTCGGCATGTTCGGTGAAACTCACCCGGAAGCGGTCAGACCTAAGGGTTGCCACAGCGTCAAGCTGCAAGGACTCCTAAGTTTGGACGGATTCGCCCACGTGAGAGGGCCGACGAGCGGATTTCGCTTTGTCCTTGGGACGAACGGAATCAACGAGAGTGGTACCGCGACAGCACAGCCTGTCGTCTCTTGAACCAAGAGACGACGGGCTTTTTATTTTACCTACAGAATTACAGATTAACCCATTAACAAGCGCGATGAACGGGAGTAGTAGGATCGGAAATGATGCACAGAGAGCTGCGGATAAGTACCTTGTCAACGTTAAGGTACCGGGTGCGACGCAGCGTTCATTTCCCCGAACTCGCCCGGAAGCGCGGAAGCCGAGCTTCACGGATCAAGCTTGATCCGTGAAGGTAAGCTGACCGGCCACCCGGCCGTTATCCGGGTTCAAGCGGGTCTTCGGGCAGCCTACGGGCAGATCGAAGATCAACGAGAGTGGTACCGCGGCGGCTTAGGCCCGTCGTCTCTTGATTTAGAGACGACGGGCCTTTTTTATATGTTATTAAAAGTTGCGTAACTGACCATCAACCTATTTGGAGGCGATTAACCATGACAAAGGCAAACGAAATGAGACAAATCAAAATTTTTGATACGACGCTGCGAGACGGCGAACAAGCTCCGGGTGCTTCGCTGGATGTCGAGCAGAAAGTCAAATTGGCTCATCGGTTGGCGGCGCTGGGCGTAGACACGATCGAACCGGGCTTCCCGATCTCGAGTCCTGGCGATTTTCAGGCGGTGCAGCGTATCTCGCGCGAGATTCAGGGGTTGGAAATCTGCGGATTTGCCCGCGCGGTGAAGGAGGATATCGATTCGGCTGTTCGCGCGACCCAAGACGCAGGGCGCAGACGACTGCATATGTTCTTGTCCTCTTCGAATATCCACTTGGACTTCCAGTTGAAAAAGACGCGTGCGGAAGTGGTGAGTCTGGCTCGCGAAATGGTGTCTTATGCCAAGCATTTTGTCGATGAAATCGAGTTTTCGCCGATGGATGCAACGCGGACTGGCGATGAATTCCTGTTCGAGGTATTGGAGGCCGTCATTGAAGAAGGGGCGACGATTCTGAATATTCCGGATACCGTAGGGTTTGCGCTGCCGGAAGAATACGGTGCGATGTTCACCCGGGTGATGAAGGGCGTGCGCGGAAGCGATCGTGTGGAGTTCAGTGCCCATTGTCATAACGATTTGGGAATGGCCGTTGCCAACAGCTTGGCGGCGATCAAGGCCGGCGTCACGCATGTCGAAGTGACGGTTAACGGGATCGGCGAACGCGCAGGCAACTGTTCGCTCGAAGAACTGGCGATGGCTTTGGCTACGCGCGGCGATCATTTCGGAGTGACGACGAATATTCGTCCGGAAGAAATTTACGCCACCTCGCAGATGGTCAGCCGGATGATGGGGTCGCCGATCGCGTTCAATAAGCCGATTGTCGGACGCAACGCGTTTCAACACGAGGCGGGCATTCACCAGGACGGCTTGCTCAAAAACCGGAATACGTATGAGATTATGGACCCGGAGCGTCTGGGCATCCCGCGCAGCATGATCGTCTTGGGCAAGCACTCGGGACGACATGCGCTGCGCCATCGAGTCGCGGAGTTCGGCGTAGAACTGAACAATGAGCAGTTGGAACAGCTGTATACCGCATTCAAGGAAAAAGCCGATCGCCAGAAAACCGTGCATGATCACGAACTGATGCAATTGGCCGGGCAAGCGGTAGACCGGGCATTGGAGCCGTACGCGCTGGAGGAAGTGCAGATCGTCACAGGCAGCGGGGCGCACCGCGTAGCTTCATGCAAAATCCGCAACAACGAAGCGGGCAGCGCTACCGTATATACAGGCGGCGGAGAAGGTCCGGTTGAAGCGGCGGTGGATGCGATTCGCCGTGCAATTCCGGAGCCTATCGAGTTTGCGGATCTGGAGCTGTATTCGGTATCTGCCGGGGAAACGTCTGCCGGAGAAGCAACGGTGACGGTTCGATTGGGCGATGCGCTGCATCGCGGCACGGCAACAAACCGCGACATCCTCGTAGCCGCGGCTGAAGCGTATATGGCGGCCTGCAACCGTGCAGTACGCGAAGTGCGTTCGACAGGAGCGCAGGCCATAGACAAACTGACCGTTTCTTAACAAAGCACCAGCCGGATGCCTGCGCACTGCGAACCCGGACTTCAAGCGGATCCAGTCGGTCAACGGCTTAAAACAAGCTCCAATCCATGCGCTGCGACAAGCGCTCGATCAGATGCACGCCTGCGCTGCTGTTGCCTTTCGCGTTCAGAGCCGGACCGACTACGCCGATGCCGAGAGCACCGGGCACGAAGGTTAAAATCCCACCCGAAACGCCGCTTTTGGCAGGAAGTCCGGCTTTGATGGCGAACTCGCCGGAAGCATTGTACATGCCGCACGTAATCATAAAAGTCTTGGCGATCTGGACATAACGGCGGGGGATCAAATTTTCCCCGCTGAGCGGATCGGTACCGTCGCCGGCCAGAATCAAAGCCATGCGCGCAAGATCGCGGCAGGTTGCTTCGATTGAGCAATGACGGAAGTAAATAGATAGAACTTCTTCGACGCTGCCGTTCAGCACGCCGTTTTCCACAAGGAAATAGGCGATCGACCGATTCAGATTGCCTGTTTCAAACTCGGAACGATAGACGGCTTCGTTGACTGCAAGAGGGCTGCCGCCGGATAAGCGACGGAAAAAGTCGAGAATGCGTGCTGATTTTTCTTCGGGCGTGGCGCCTTTGATCATGGAGGATATCGTAATGGCCCCCGCGTTGATCAGCGGATTGAACGGAATGCCGGGACGTACAAGCTCAAGCTTGAGCATGGAATTGAAGTTGTCTCCGGTCGGTTCCATGCCTACGCGCTCGAATACGGCTTCTTCGCCGTTGTCCATCAACGCAAGGATCAATGTAAATACTTTCGAGATGCTTTGCAGCGTAAAGGCCATCCCGCAGTCTCCGGCGGAAGCGGAGTCGCCTTGAATATCGAGCAGATGAATGCCCAGAGCGGTATGGGAGGCTTTGGATAATTCGGGAATATAGGAAGCCACTTCTCCGGAGGCGGCTTCTTTGCGGCTTTCCTCAAGCCATTGGGGCAGGAATTGTCGGACTTCTTCCAAGCGAGCTTCTTTGTTGGTCATGGCATGGCCTCCTTATCGTTCTGATCTGTTTTTCATCATACATCATTTGCTTTTTCATAAACACCTAACATCTAATGTCTGCTTGACTGCCAGATACGCAAGCAGTTACAATATTACATACGGTTTCGTAAAACAATGTTCTCCTGAATCATACCAAAACGTTCGGAAAAGCGAGGTTCGCGACTGCGAACGACTCGCGAGAACGATATGCGAAAAGCGACAATCGGCCCGTTCCTCCGTGAACGGGCTTTATAGGGAGTGGAGATAATGGAGAGACTTCTCGAAGTCAAAGATTTGGCGATTTCATTCAGAACCCGCGCCGGCGAAGTTCAGGCGATCCGTGGCGTTAACTTCCATTTGGATAAGGGTGAGACACTGGCAATCGTAGGCGAATCGGGCTCGGGCAAGAGCGTAACTTCGCAGGCGATCATGAAGCTTGTACCTGAACCGCAAGGTCAGTACAAGCGCGGACAAATCTTGTTCGAAGGCCAGGATTTGGTTAAGAAAACACAAAACCAAATGCAAAAAATGCGCGGCAAAGAGATCGGCATGATCTTCCAGGATCCGATGACCTCGCTGAACCCGACGATGAAAGTGGGCAAGCAGATCACGGAAGTTCTGTTCACGCACGAAAAAATTTCTGCGGCCGATGCTCGCGCGCGCGGTCTGGAACTGCTGAAGCTGGTCGGTATTCCGAACCACGAGAAGCGTTTCAACCAATACCCGCACGAATTCTCCGGCGGCATGCGTCAACGTGTCGTGATCGCGATGGCACTGGCTGCCAATCCGAAGCTGCTGATTGCCGACGAACCGACAACGGCGCTTGACGTAACGATTCAGGCTCAAATTCTTGAATTGATGAAGGATCTGCAAGCGAAGATCGGAACTTCGATCATCTTTATTACCCATGACCTTGGCGTCGTGGCGAAGATGGCTGACCGTGTTGCGGTTATGTATGCAGGCCAAATCGTTGAAATGGGGACGGCTGCCGAGATCTTCTACGATCCGCGTCACCCTTACACATGGGGTCTGTTGTCCTCGATGCCTGCGCTGGACAGCAACGGCGAAGAGAAATTGACGGCGATTCCGGGCACGCCTCCGGATTTGCTGCACCCTCCGGTCGGCGACGCGTTTGCTCTCCGCAGCAATTATGCGATGAAGATCGACTTCGAGAAAGAACCTCCGATGTTCAAAGTCTCCGACACGCACTTCGTGAAGTCGTGGCTGCTGCATCCGGACGCTCCATCGGTAACGCCGCCGGAAGCGGTACAGCGCCGTCAGCGCAAGCTGGATAACGCTTACGAGACTCCGGTATTGGTAGAAGCTTAAGCAGACGATATCGCTAGATATGAATCAAATAAAAGGGATGACACCGATCCATTTCGGCGTCATCCCTTTTTTGTGCAGATTATTTCGGTAAAAACAGTTCGGCAATCGAATAGAAGGCTGCGTTGCCAGCTAACCGCACAGTGCCCCGAACCGCATACCGGATCTTCAGTCACATCCAGTTTGGGCGCGAAGCTTCGGGTCACGCAATCGTATATGCTTCCCGCAGCGGTCAAATGCAGCAGCAGTCCGTCCAACGCTTTGACTTTTTGCTCATCCGGAGCTGCTTCGATCACATTTTGTTCCGTCGGCAGCACGCAAACCAGATCTCGTCCGATCCAGGCTTCGAGCGGACGGCATCCGATCGCTTGCTCCATCTCGTCTGTGATCGGCACCGGAAGCAGCGTATGGGCGGGCATGTCCAATTCGTATAGTTCTCCTCGTTAATGCACGGTCAACACGCCGCTTTGTGTATCCAAAGCGATATGACCGCGTTCAGGCACGAAAAACCGCATCAGTACATAAGCCGCCGCCAGCGTTGCATGTCCGCACAGATTGATCTCGCCACCCGGCGTAAACCGGCGCAGACCGTAATGTTCGCCTGCGGGAATCGCAAACGCCGTTTCCTACAAATTGTTTTCTTTAGCAATATTATGCATAAATGGGTGGGGAAGACACTGGTCTGTCACACAGACCGCCGCCGGATTTCCTTTGAACACCGTATCGGTGAACGCATCTACGACATAGCTTTTCATTTGAAGCCCTCCGTTTTAAAAAAGCCTATACTCGAAAGTATAGGCTTTTACACTGCGGATCAACGGAACGCTGTTTGTCCCCGGCGCATCGGGCGTTCGCGGAACTTGAAGTAATAAAGCAGCGAAGCGGTCACATACAACGCGCCCGTGATGCTAAACGTAATGGCATAGCCCCAATAATTGCCGTAAGTCGTGACCAAAAAAGATTGCACGGGACCCATGCTCGCCCAACCGAGCATGAATGCGGTCTGGGTCAGCGAATTGGCGATGCTGCGCTTGTTGTCCGGAATCCGGTCAACCATGACGGCGGATTGGATCGGATTAGCCGCATTCATCAAGGCCTGCCGGAATAGGAAAGCAATCGAAGCGACCAACGCAATATTGGTAAACCCGGTCGTCAACAGGAAAGGCAGCGATAGCAGTTGGAAGATCACGACGGCTCGCACCGGACCGACTTTTTTGGACAAAGACGGGCCAATCAGCATTGACACGATAGTCATGATTTGTCCCAGCGAGATTAACAGACTCATCATAGAGATCGAGACGCCGAAACGGTTGGTGAAGTACAAGTTCAAATACGGAACGACCAGTCCCGAGCCGAGGCCGATCGGAAGCTGCGTCAACACGAACCAGAAGATGATGCGCGAACTTCCGTCCGAAGCTTTTTTCACGGAAACATCAGCTTTGGCCTGTTCGGCGCTGTGCCGCGATTGCTCCTGCGGCGCCGCGGCAATATTCGGAAGCTCCGGCTGTGTTTGCCGTTCACGGATAAACAACATCGGCACGAATGCGGCCAGCGTCGCGATTCCGCCCGCGAACAGCGTGAAGCGCAGGCTGAGCACGTGATCGATTCCGTAGTGCTGCAAGGTGTCCGCGAGCACGCCGCCGCCCATGCTGCCCAGTACCTGAGCGGCAAGCATTAACGAAGAGTAGGCGCTGAACAAGGCGAGCCGCTGCGACTTTTTGACGCTTTCGGCCAAAAACGGTATCGCCAGCACTTGGAAAAAGGCTGCGAACACGCCGGAACAAACAGCCAGAATCAACAGCAGCGGTTCGGCCTCGGCAAAAGCGCGAAGCGCGAACACGATCCCGCTGAACAAAGCGCCGATGACCAGCAGCGTTTTCCGGCTGAGCCGATCGCCGAACAAACCGATCGGGATAAAAATACAAGCCGTCGCAAGCGACTGAATACTGACGACCCGGCCGTTCATGGCGTCATTATATCCGATACCTTGAATATAGAGATTGTAGAGTACCGAGAACATGCCGCCGCCGATCTGATACAACAAGTTGGCGAGAAAAAACAGTTTGACGTTGCGCGGCCATCTGGCGATACCGGCCGTCATGCGCCTGAACGATTCCAATTGCGGACCTCCTTATTTAAAACACGCTCTACACATAGCTTATTCATTTTACCAGTTTGGCAAAAAGGCGCAAAGAATCGCGTCGCTTCATAACCGCTGTGCTTCGCGAAAGGATTTGCCGGGAAAGTCACAGAGCGTGCGGATTAGAAAACGGCATTCGTTATCGTTTATACTGGAAAAGAAGCGACAGTGTGCATATTCATGCTCCGATACGACTGCAACGAAAAGGAAGGGATGTCTATGAGTTTGAATGAACAAAATCGCGAGCGATTGCTTCAGGCGATTGAACGGCACGGGTTTGCCCATGCGCGCGATTACTTGTTGAATACGGCTAAGCAAACTGTGGTTTTGCATAAGACGCAGCCGGAAAACTATGCAGAGATCGGCAACTGTAGGGTAGCTGGAGAACCGGATCTGCCCGCGAACGTCGAATGGCCGTTGAACGATCAAGGGGTTCCGTTGACTTTCGTGCTGCAATTGGACTTGGCACAGCTGAAAAATCTGGACCCCGAGAAACGGCTGCCCGAAAACGGACATTTGTTCTTTTTTACCGGCTATTACGAAATGGATGTTGAGCATCTGGTGCTGTACGCCACGCCTCAAGACATGCAAACGGCCGCCCGCCGAAGCGCTCCTGCGACGACCGTACACGAAGAAGGGGAAGAGCCGTTTCACCCGTACCGTTTGAATGCGAGTGCCGAGGTGGCGCTGCCGGGCTACGCATACGTGGATGAAGAAGCGATCGAAAACGAAGATCACGGTTGGGAAGAATACGAGGAGCTTGGGTTTTCGCTGCAAAAGGAAGATTCGCATTCGATCGTCAATATGTTCGGGTACGCCGAAGGACAGCACGGCGACGACGAATATATGGCGGCGTTAAAGCTGTTCGGCTGCGAGTCGACGTATTATCCCGACGAAGCGATCGACCGGCTGACTAAAGCGTTGGGCGGCGATCGCGAACGGGCAGAGCGCGAAGTGAAAGATATGGTGATGCTCGCCGAGATCGATTCCGACAATGACGTAGGTTTTTTGTGGGGAGACGCGGGCGTGCTGCATTATTTTATTCGTAAAGAAGACCTGCTTCAACGGAAATTCGAGCGTACCTACTGTTCTTTTTACTCGAGTTGATTCGCTTATTTTATTTCAGGGAGGCCGATCTGCATGACGGAAGGACACGAAGAGTCGAGGCAAAAAAAAGAAGAGCAGGCGCTGGATCGGCAAACGGAAGAAATGCTTGCCGCTGACCAGGATTTTGGTTTTTCACGCGTGTACACGATCGAGTTGAAGTATAAAGAAAAGCCGAAATTTTCGCGTAAACGGCTGTATGAAAAGATGGCGTTGTATACGGGAGAGCTTCGGCAGCCGGAGGAACAGCAATCCGGCCTGGCTGTCTGGGAACCATCGGAAAAATCGGAAACGGATATGCTGCACTTTTTCCATCTGAACTATCTGGTTCGTTTTGCTGATGGAGATATGCCTGCGCAAACGTCGCTGATGCCGACTAAGCACCGCCCCGCTTCCGAATACGAAACCGCCGTGCAGCAGGCTTGGCATTGGCCGGACGCGGGCGCCGTTGTAGAGGAATGCAGGCACTCGCTATTTTTGACCGATATGATGGCCTCCGGCCTTGAGCCGAAAGATCGACTTCGTTTGATTACCGGAACGCTGCGCGCAGTGCTGGAGACGGCTCCGTGCGACGCGGTGTATTTCCGGGAAAGCGATAAACTGTTAGAGCCCGGCGATTATCTGACGGCGATCGAAGCTGGGGCTACTTTGTACGGGGCGATGAATGTTCGTTTTTTCAATGTGCAAGGTACAGGCAGCGAACGCGAAGAAATGCTGATGGATACGGTGGGACTGGCGGCACTCGGCGTGCCCGATGTGCAGTGTCGTTACTTTGATCTTGAGCCGGGCGAAGTTGCGCAATATTTGACCAATCTGGGGTATTATTTGTTTGATCGCGGCGATGTTATTCAGGATGGCGAGACATTCGGACCGACAGAAGAGGTGCGTTGGCGCTGCGAGCATCAGTATGCGCTGGCGGGCCCGCATCGGATTGTGCTCGACGTTGATCCGGGGTATCCGCATTATGCGGGAAGACAAACGGCAGCACTGGCACCTTGACCGAATTAAATCAAGGTTTACGTTCATCGGAAACACGCACGCTTCAAGCGGGTTTTCGATGAACGTAGCCTACATTATTATCGGTCAAGACGCGCAGACGAACCCGAAAAATAGAGATCAAATGATATGTAAAAATTTAAATAAAATTTTACAAAAATGTGTCGAGTTTGTGTGGACATGCATCTAGCTGTATACTGATTGAGACAGCTACGATGAATACCTTCCGATGCGATGAGCGGCGGCGGATGTTGGCTGATCGCATACAGGAGTGTGACGAATGCGCAAAATTAAAGTGGTTACAGATTCGACGACCGATTTGAAAGATACGGTATTGGCCGAGCATGGCATAGAGATGGTGCCGCTCTCTTTTTCGATTGACGGGCAAACCTATACCGACCGGATCGACATTACGCCCGAAATTTTTATTCAAAAAATGATCCAAGCCAATGAGCTTCCGAAAAGCTCGCAGCCGGCAGCCGGCACTTTCGTCGAGCTGTACGACCGCTTGGGCGCGGAAGGTTATGATGTTCTTTCTATTCACATGACCGGCGGAATGAGCGGAACCGTGCGTTCGGCGGCGATGGCCGCGGAGATGACGGACACGAACGTAACGGTGGTCGATTCCAAATATATTTCCAGAGGTCTCGGATTCCAGGTTCTCGAAGCTGCCAAAATGGCGGAAGAAGGCCGCAGCATGGACGAAATCCTCGCGCGTCTGGACGAAATCCGCGCGGCGACCAAATTGTACGTCGTGGTCGACACATTGGAGAACCTTGTCAAAGGCGGACGGATCGGCCGGGGCAAAGCGCTCATCGGATCGCTGCTGCATATCAAGCCGATCGGCACGCTGAACGACGGCGTATACACGCCGGTCATGAACGTGCGCAGCCATGCTCAGGTAGTCAAGCATCTGGCGCGCCAATTCGCGGACGACGTCAAAGGACGCACGATCAAGGGCGTGGGTCTCGCCCATGCCGAAGGTCATAAGCTGGCCGAGAGTTTGAAAGAGAAGATCGCAGAATTGACCGGATATTCGCAGATCGAGATCGATTATACGACGCCGGTGATCAGCACGCATACCGGGCCGGGCGCAATCGGCTTTACCTACTATTTCGAGTAGCTGGGAGGGCGGGTTGGCTGCCTCGCCGGGGGAGATCCTATTAGTTTAGGGGAAGGGCTTGGCTGCGCGGCGGAGGAATCCGTTTCGGTCGCGTGTTGAAATCGAGAAAATGGATTGAAACTATTATAAGTTTTTTCTCGATTTCAAAGGCGAACGCTTCGCTCCTACACTGGATTCCTCCTCTGCTTCGCAACCCCTTTTCAAACCGAAAAGGATCTGGCTGAACAGCCAAAAACCGTTCCTCAAAAGGGAACGGTTTTTGTGTTAGGAAGAATAAATCCTATTCGATCAGAACTTCGGTTCCATGAAAGTAAGGGTGATCAATCGAGCGAAAAACACTCAACGATCAACTCCTGTTTTACACGCTTTTCAAATAATGCACGAGCGTCAGCAGGCCTTTGTCGAAGTTCTCCAAATTGAAGTGTTCGTTAGGGGCGTGCAGGTTTTCGTCGGGAAGGCCGAAGCCCATTAGGACGACCGGGGCTTCCAGGACGCGGGAGAAGGCTTCGATGATCGGGATCGAACCGCCGTCTTTGGTGAAAAGGGCGCGTGTGCCGTATACGGCTTCGTAGGCATCGGCTGCTTTTTGCAGGAACGGATGCGACGGGTCGATGTTGAACGCGAACGCTTTTTCTCCCGGTACGAGCGTCAGCTTGGCGCCGACCGGTGTGTGGGCGTGCAGGTGACGTTCGATTTTGTTCAGGATGTCCTGCGGATCTTGGTTGGCAACCAGGCGGCAGGTGATTTTGGCGTGGGCTTCTTTTGGAATCACGGTCTTCGTGCCTTCGCCCTGGAAGCCGCCGTAGACGCCGTTCAGTTCAAGCGTTGGGCGTACGCCTGTGCGTTCGAGGAAGGAGTAGCCTTCTTCGCCGAACAGGGCTTCGAGACCGAGGTCGCTGCGCAGCTTTTCTTCGTCGTATTGCATTTTGACCAATTCTCCGCGCAGCTCGTCGGTCAGCGGAAGTACGTCGTCATAGAAGCCTTCGACAAGTACGCGGCCTGTGTTCTCGTCGTGCAGCGAGTTCAGCAGGCTCACGATGGCGTGCAGGGCGTTCGGAACGCCGCCGCCGAACGAACCGGAGTGCAGATCGGTATTCGCGGTGTTCAGAGTGATCTCAAGCGAGCACAATCCGCGCAGGCCGGTGCTGATCGCAGGCTTGCCGCGTTCGAGCAGGGAAGTATCCGAGATCAGAACCGCATCGGCTGCAAGAGCGGCTGCGTTGGCGTCCAGGAATTCGACCAGGTTCGGACTGCTTACTTCTTCTTCGCCTTCGATGCACAGCTTCACGTTGACCGGAAGTTTGCCTTCCTGCGCGAGAATCGCTTCAAGTGCTTTCACATGCAGGAACACTTGACCTTTGTCATCGGTTGCGCCGCGGGCGTAAAGCTTGCCGTCGCGTTCGCTTGGCTCGAAGGGCGGGGTGTCCCACAGGTTAAGCGGGTCGACCGGTTGAACGTCGTAGTGGCCGTAGATCAGCAGCGTCGGCGCGCCTTCCGCATGCAGATGATCCGCCGTCAAGATCGGATGTCCTGCCGTCTCGTGGAGCGTTACGTTCTCAAGCCCGGCACGAACCAGAGCGTCCTTCAGCCACTGCGCGGCGCGAAGCACGTCTTCTTTGTGCGCAGACAGCGCGGAGATGCTGGGAATGGATAGCCATTCTTTTAGCTCGCCGAGATGTTTGTCACGGTTTTGTTCAAAATAAGTTGGGTAGTTGTTCATCGGGTAAAAATAGGCCTCCTTGTACAATCGTCTCGGGGCTTATTGTACTACAAAAAAACGCATGCCGGGAAGGCATGCGTCATTTGCGTGTCGGAAAAAGGTTCCATCGACGATGGACATTCACCGATCTGCTGCTTATTCGTGCAGCGAGAAGTTGATGGTGCCGACGACCGTGCCGCTTCGGGCGAAGGTCAATTCATAGATCCCCGGTTCCCAATCCGCGTTTTCCAGATCCATGCGCAGCTGCCGGGTCGATTCGTCTTCTTCGACTTGCAGTTTCTGAATCACCTTGCCGCTGCTTTCGGAGATTACGGACAAAATGGCGGTATGATCCGTCGCAGTCCCGTCCTCGGGGTAATCGGCGATCACGTAAATCGGCTTGGACCGGCTGAAAGAGGTCCCGTTATCCGTTACGCCGGTCTCGTCCGCATTCAGAGTTTGGCCCATTTGCAGATTAAACGGATTTTCCTGCGGCGTCGAACGAGCGTAGACCAGGAAAATAACCAGCGCCAAAATCGCAACTACCGCTACGCTTCCGCCTATGATCGCGATCGTTTGATTCCGTTTCGTATTCATCTATTATGTTCCCTCCCGGAATTTCGTTCCGCTATCCAGTATACGCTAAAAAATAAACTCCTCGCAAAAAAAGTGAAAAACATAACACACTTCGTCTCTAAATGTGACAATCTTTCTTCAATTTACGAATTTATTTTCTCCATCATAAAAAGCCCGCTACATAACGGGCTCAGGTTGCCTTCGAAAGTTACGTGTGTGCGGAAAGCGAGAAGACTCCGAGAAAAATTCGTTCAAAATGCTGTCTCACTTGGAAAACTGGAATGAAATTTGAGTAGAGGTTTTCCAAGTTCAAAGGCATTTTTCTCTGAATTTCTCTCTCCGTCTTCTCGTTTCCAGCTACGTTGGACTTTCGTAACATACTTAAAGCCCGTTTAAATAACGGGCCGATTTTGAAAACGTGGTTTATGAGTGGAGCTCAGCGGAGGGGAGGATTCAGTGATAGACGCCTTTGAGCGAGGAAAGCTGGAAGCTTTCTTCGCGAGACAGCGTCTTGAACGAATCTTCCCCGCAGCGCCTCCTTCATCACAAGCACTTTTAACGGAATCGCTCAGCTATTTCGGCTATCCGATTTTGCGGCGGCTTCTTCTGCGAAGCAGATACACCTGATCGCGCAACGCCAAATGAAAGTGGATGCTGTGCATCAATTCCGGATTGTCCTCCCGTTCGACTTCTCGGATGCGCTGCTCTTTGACGGGGTCCGGACTGAGTAAAAACTCGGTCATCCACAAAGAATAATTTGATCTGCCTGTCATAACGGTCCCTCCTCGAAATTTGGGGTGAGGTGCGGTAGGTCTTGTTTCCATTATACGCCTTCCGCGGAAAAAAAGATGAGTCCCGGATTAAATTTTACCGTCCGTTTTTCATGTTTTTTTAATCTGCGGATGGGACGGATTTCTCGTTATGGAGCGCACGGCTTAACGCTTCAGTCGAGATCGCCGAAAAGCTTCCGTTAGCTGATCCGACAAAGATCGTGCTGCCGTCGCTGTTAAGAAAATGATTGCGCATCAGCTCGGAATTCGACTCGTTATACAGCGTCGAGACGCCGTCGATTCGTCGAAGAAGCTCGCCGGTCCGGGCGTCAAAAGCCAAAAGATCCGATCCGTAAGGCAAAAGAAGGCTATCCTCGAATTGGAGGAAGCTTCCGGCCGGGATTGAGCCGCGAAGATGTCCCAATGCAAATTCGGCCGTTTCCGTTTTCCAGAGAGGTTGTCCGTCTTCGACCGATAGTGCGGCAGGAATGCCATTCCAAAGGACGAACATCCGATCCTGATCCAGCAGCGGTCGGTCTGCCCAGCCCGGAATACTCCACAGTTCGCGCTCCGACTTCACATCGTACAGTACCGTTTCAAATAGCGAGCCGGATAAATACGTGGACGAGTTGAGCGCGCGGCGAACCAGTAGATAATCGTCGCCTAATCCATCAACCTGTTCATTTTCCAAAATCGGATAACGTCCGGTAATTTCGCCTGTGGAAGCGTTCAAGCGCACACGCTCTTTCCCCAAGGCGACCCAGCGCAGGCTCTGATCGTTATGGAACGGACTTTCAAGCTGACCGCTGAAGCGATCGGAAGCAGCCTGCGGGTCAACCACGGTATCTTCGTCGGCTTTAAGACTCCAGACGGCTTGCCCGCTGCTCGGATCAAGCGCTTGGATCCAGCGACCTTGTCGAATCAATACGTACGGATCTTGCGAGCCCTGATTCAATACCTGATAGGGATCGGCAAATTCTTTCGTCCAACGGACAGAGCCGGAATGTTGGGACATGACCGTAAGCAAGCCTTTCCCATTTTCGTCTGGCTGAACAGCCGAAATAACGGAAGTGCCGGCTGCAAACAGCGGAACGCTGCCTGCCGGATCCGTCCCGCCGACTTCGCGGCTCCAGCGTACCGCGCCATCGCGAAGACGAATACTGCGCAGCATCGGCTGTTCGTCTTTTTCTGGATCGGAACCCGTGAAAAGCAAGACAGACCGTTCATCATGGCTAATTAAGGTATGGATCGAACCTTTTCCCGCATCACGGCTCCATAGCGATTTGCCCGTAGAACGATCAACCGCATAAATGCCGCCTTGCAAATGGCCTCCGCTTATGTAGCCGTCGTCCTCTTGCAACACCAATACTTTTTCCGAAGCCGCCAGCAGGTATTGAGCATCAAGCTTGGACTCCGCCTGCCACAGCAGTTCCGGCGAGGCAGAGGCTACAGGGGGCAATGTGCGAAAATCATAGCGGAACGCGTAAGGCGGCTGATTGGAATTCACGCCAGCCTGGGCAGCTTCAGAGGTCGGCAGAATCCAGTTCCAGCCCAGCAGCTTGCCGTCTACGTCGAAGGATAAGGTTAACTGAGCGTCGCTGCGTTCATATCGCCATTTCTCGCCTCGTTCATTTTCGCCGTTTGCCGTTTGGCTTTCCGAATGAGGCAGCGGCGTACGGGAATACGGTTCGCCGAGCAATTCCAGCGTCTCCTGTTGCGTCGTGCCGACTTGAAGCGATGTCTCTGTCAGGCTGCGGACCATAGCCGTCGGTACGGTCGAGTCGGCGGCTAAAAGTCCGGATATCGGCTTTTGCGTACTCTGAATCTGGCTTTTTTCTACCCAAAGCAGTGCCGGACGAACAACCGAACCGTTAGCGTATCCAGGCTCGGCCGGTAAAGTGATTCCATACCAATCCCCATATCGAACAGCCGATACCGTACCGGATGCCGCATATTCGGCGGGCCATACGCTTTCGCTGTCAGGGAATAGATGCAAAGAAGCTTCCGGCTTGAGATGAAGAATGATCGGTTTGACGGTCGTCGTTTCCGAGGATGGAGCTTCCGTATACCAGATCGGTACGTAGACCAGCTCGCCAAAAGACGTTTGCACTTGGAGCAATTCTCCGGATCTGTCCGTGACTTTCAGGATCGAACCTGTTTCTCCGTAGTAGCTGACGCCAAGCGAACTGCGCTGTTGAGCGCTGGGTACGGTTTTGAAATAAGGAGCGGGAATTTGGAGGGTTGTCTTCTCCTCGATCCCGTTTTCGCTTTGCTGCTGCGTTGTTGCCGCATGGGCGGTAGTTATCGTTGCAGGTAAAAGGAGAAGCGGTACGCACAATGCCAAAGCAAAACGTTTTGCGGGCAAGACGACAAGTTTCGTTTTCCGCTGCTTTTGTTTATGTTTAAATGCCGCATGCTGCGACTTGCGGGGTTGAGAGTATGTCATTATGACCTCCTGATTGCGTAGGAATTCGAACAGCACCGTTTTTTCTATACGTTAGCTTTTTTACGGTGCTACCTCTCTTAATTAGACCGATTTTATTCGTTTAGACGCTGAAACAGGCAAAAAAGTTCACCAGGGCGCGTCTTCAAACTTCGAAGGAAGCAGATTTTGCCGAATTTTCGTGCGGAGCAAGGAACTTTTTTGAAGGCGTGCCGGGGCACGCAAACTCGTCCTTTGTATCGGGGGCGTAGTATAATAGAGCGATCATAACAAAGTGGAAGTGATTCATCGAAATGAAATGCTTCCGTTTACTGGGGGGAGAGCCAATGGATAATTTGAATAACTCGCGCTCGCTCCTTCCCTCAAGGCGCATGGTAGACGGCCTGCATGTGCAGCTTGCCGGTACGCCGAACTCCACCTACCCGCCCGTTGTTTTCGAACATGGTTGCGGTGTTTCTTCCGAAGTTTGGGCGCTGGTTTGCGAAGAACTTTCCGAGCTGACGCAGACACTGGTGTATGACCGGGCAGGGTATGGATACAGTGAACCGGGCGTACTGCCGCGGACGAGCGACCGTTGTGTCGAGGATTTGCACAAACTTGTGGAACGCTTGGAACTTGCGCGTCCGTTCATTCTGGTGGGCCATTCATTGGGTGGATTCTATGCGAGATTATATGCGGAACGTTATCCGGAAGATGTAGCGGCCTTGGTTCTGATCGATGCTTCGCATGAGGACGAAATTCGGGGGATTTTCCCTATTCCGCATTTGAAAAGACAAAAATTAAGTGTTCGTTTATACGGGGCAGCCAAGTGGGTTGCCCGGATCGGCGTGCTGCCTTGGCTTGCGAAGCGGCACTGGATTCCCGGCTTTGGCAAATTCGTCTCCAAGCTGCCCCAAGCGTCGCGAGACGCGATGTGGGAGCGGGTATTCAGTGCAAACAGCATGGAAGCGGCCGAAAGCGAATACGACTGCTTTGTCGGAGAAACGGGCAGCGTCCCGCATTCACGTTTCGCGCGCCTCCCGCTAGCTGTTGTCAAAGCAGGAGTCTACTTGCCCGGAAGAACGCGAAAAGCGACTTTGCGTCAACAAGTCGAACGTACCCTTTATGACACCGCGGTTAAAATGCAGCATCTGTCCGAGTCCGGTCGCCTGATCGAAGCGGGGGGCAGCGGCCATCATGTGCAGGTGGACAAGCCGGGGACGGTGATTGGCATCGTCAAGCGATTATTGGAACAAACACGCGTCTCGATCTAACATACTCAATCTGGGAGGAAACGATCATGAAGAGTTTGCCGTTGAACGCAAGAGGAATTCCTGCTAGTCGGTTGGTGCTGGGGTGTATGCCGTTCGGCGGCGGGTGGGATCATTCGCCGCTGACGGAAGAACGCGTCAAGCTGTCGGAAGCAGCCGTGGAGGCAGCCTTGTCGATCGGCATCAATATGTTCGATCATGCGGACATCTACACGCGCGGCAAATCCGAAGAAGCCTTCGGTCGTATTTTGCAGGCAAGACCGGGTCTGCGTGACGATATTATCCTGCAATCCAAATGCGGGATCGGTCTGGAAGGAGACGGCCTGCCGCCGTTGTTCGACTTTTCGCGTGATCATATTCTGGAATCGGTCGACGGATCGCTCAAGCGTCTGGGAACGCATTACCTCGATATTTTGCTGCTGCACCGTCCCGATCCGTTGATGGAACCGGAAGAAATTGCCGAAGCGTTCGCCAAACTGAAGGCTTCCGGCAAAGTGCGTCACTTCGGCGTATCCAATATGAGCGTCTCGCAGATTTCCTTTATCGAGAGCGAACTGTCCGATCGGTTGATCGTGAATCAATTGGAGATGGGGCTCGGGCGGCTGGACTTCGTAGAGGAGACGGTGCGCGTCAATCAAACCCGGGGAACGAAGGTGCATTTCTCGGATGGATTGATGGAATACAGTCGTTCGCAAAATATTCAGCTTCAGGCTTGGGGACCGCTGGCGCAGGGCAAGTTTACGGGACGCGATGTGAGCGGCGAGCCTGAGCATGTGCAAAAAACAGCCAAACTGGTTGCGCAAATGGCTGAAGAGAGAAGCACGACGCGCGAAGCGATCGTGCTGGCCTGGCTGATGAAGCATCCCGCGCATATTCAGCCTGTGATCGGCACGATGAACCCGGAACGAATCGAAGCCTGCCGCGATGCCCAGCGCGAAGCGGATCGGATGAGCCGGGAAGACTGGTATCGATTGTACATGATGGCGCGTGGAGAGTAAGAGTGCTTTTTCGCGCCAGGTTAGGAGGAGTTCGTGAATAAATTCAAATCGCTGCAATATCCGTGGAAACTGTATATTTGGCTTACGTTACTGCTGCTGACGATTATTGATCTGGCTGTATTGTTCGATATCCAAAATGGAGCGGGAGGGCGACCTTACCGGTTCATGCTATGGAACTTTTTCCTGGCCTGGATTCCCGCAGCAGCTGCTGTCGGGTTGGATCTGTTGTCTCTCCTGCGAAAAGGAACGGTACGTACCGTGTTATTGGGCTTGGGCGGATTGACCTGGCTGTTTTTCCTGCCCAATGCGACCTACCTACTGACCGACCTGCTGCATGTGTTCCGCATTTACCCGTTTGATCCGCAGGACCGGTATTGGGGAGACATTGGATTCTGGCGCCATCTGCTTCCCATGCTGCTCGCTTCCGTGCTTGGATTGCTGATTGCCTGTGCGGCGCTGTATTCGGTACATCGTCTGGTCGAGCGTGCGTTTGGTTGGGTGAACGGCCTGGTGTTTGCTTGCGTGGTTCTGTTGCTATCAAGCTTCGGGGTATACATGGGGCGATTCGTGCGTTGGAACAGTTGGGACGTAATCGGTAATCCGCTCATGCTGGCGAAAGACATGCGCGACCTGTTTGGCGATCCGGAATGGGTGCGTCATTTAATCATGTTCGGAGGAGGCATCTTGGCTTTGCAGGCGGGGATGTATGCGGCTTTGTATCTATTTACGAAACTGGGCCCGGGGGAGAAAAAAAGTGAAGCCTGAACATGGAAAGCCGCAGCTGGTATTCGATGTAGGCGGCGTCTTGGCAGAAAATCTGGATGCGTTCTGGAGCGGCATGGCTCAAGCCTCCGGAATCGAACGGGCCGATCTGCGCGCGCGTTACAAAGCGGAGATCGGCGCTGCGTTATGGCGGGGTTCCGTGACGGAAGAAAATTTTTGGCTGTGGTTGGGCGAAGCTTGTCCGGCGGTGCAGACTTCGGAAGCCAGGGCGCTGTTGAAAAAGGTGCTGCTGCCGCTTCCGGCGCTTGGGTTGTTGAAAGGCTGGAGCGAGCGGGCGGATATTCATATTCTCAGCAACCATGTAGCGGACTGGATTTTGCCTCTTTTTACGGGAATCGAGGATTGCCTGAGCAGTATCATGATCTCCAGCGAAGTCGGATACGAGAAGCCTGATCCCCGGTTGTTTGAGCGGGCGGCGACGAAATTGAACAGCTCCGATATTTGTTTCGTTGACGATAAAGAATCTAATCTTGAAGCGGCGCGGCGTCTGGGCTGGGATACGGTTCTGGCGGACCCCGACGGACATTGGATTCGGGAGATCGAGCATCGGCTGAAGCGGTAAGTTTGCGTATACGTCCCAATGACTTGACCAAGTTGGCGGACAAGTTTGAGAAACAGTTTGAACAGGAGAAAGTTTACGCGGATTAAAATAAATGCTGCAGGAGTCCATCATTTTAACGCTTTTGCACGAATTAAAGCTTTTTCTTATTAAAATGATGGATACTCGCAACAATTTACGTCGATTGGGCATAGATCTTATAGATTTGTTGGATTTTCACAACATTTTGTCTTCGAATCCGGAGGGGATTAAAAGGCCGCAAAATATGCACATTGGCAGGTGTGAAGACACGCCCTAATCTGCCCAAACTTTTTGCATGATTACTACGTTTAGTGTGGACAAGGGATTAGGCGCTCTAATGTAAAACGGGCTTAAAGCGCCGGCGTTTTGCGGAAGGAGAAGCGAATATGTGGGATTTCATTTTGGGAGTTGCGGTAATTGCAATCGGATTACGTTTTTTGTACGGAACCGTTAGCCGGGGGAGATCGACTGTAACGGCCAAGATCCTGGGGATGCGGGTTCCGATTCGGGTTATTCAAGTTGCGTTGTCGTTGCTTGTCATAGGCGGCGGTCTGTATATGCTGCTGCGTTAAACGACCACAAATTCAGAGAGCGGGGCGGATGTAATGGGGCAGCAGCCGGAAGTGTTGATTCAAGGTGCGAATACGACGTTAGGTACATCGGGCAAAGCCAGGATCGTACTGGAATGGGCGGCATCGCCGTCTCCGATTGACGCAAGCTGCTTCATGTTAGATCCAAGCGGAACCGTATCTTCGGACGCGCATTTCATTTTTTACAATCAGCCTCGAAGCCCGATTGGAGACGTGGAATTAACGGTCAATAGCGAGCGGAGTTCGGCTTTTGAAGTCGATTTGATCGGGCTTCGATCCGGGCAGGTCGAGAAATTCGTTTTCGCTGCCGTTTTGGACGGATCGGGGACTTTTGGAGATGTGCAAGGATTTTCTGTAAAGGTGGAGTATGCCGGCAGAACCATATCCTGTCCTTTTACGGGAACGGATAAGGAAGCGGCTCTTGTGCTGGCGGAGATTTATCTGTATAAAGAATCAGTAAAGCTTCGCGCGGTCGGAAAAGGTTTTGACGGCGGACTGGGTCCGCTGGCGAAGTCGTTCGGCGTTGACGTCGAGGGCGATTCTGAGGAAGATGAGCGGGCCGATGTTCCTTCTGCCGGATCGGCTTTGATTTCGCCGGACGTCGCGCCGCCAGCGGCCGCAGCGCCTGCCGCATCAGCGACGGCGGAAGCGCAGCCTGGTCAGCTTCTCGGCCGCATCGACCTGCTTAAGAAAAAAGTCGCGATTTCGCTGGAGAAAAAGCAGATTGCTGATCAAAAGGCGAAAGTAGCGGTTGTGTTCGATGCTTCGGGGTCAATGAATAAGCTGTACAAAAACGGTACGGTGCAGCGGGCTTTTGAGCGTATTTTGGCGATTGCGGCGAATATGGATGATGACGGGACGCTGGACGTGTGGATGTTTGCGTTGGAATTCGTGCGCGCGACGCCGGCTCATGTGAGCGATTACGAAGGATATGTCAATCGCGTTTATCCGTTCAAAGGAGCGGGCGGGCGAAATAACGAACCTGCCGTCATGCAAGACGTCATTCAAAAGTTCACGGTCGAGGATTCCGATCCTTCGATTCCGGTGTACGTCGTTTTTTTCAGCGACGGAGGCGTAGCCGAAACGAAAAAAATCTCCCGCTTGTTGATCGAAAGTTCGCTGTACCCGATCTTTTGGCAGTTTGTCGGACTCGGCGAAGCCAATTACGGAGTGCTGCGCAAACTGGACGACCTGCCGGGGCGAATGGTGGATAACGCCGGTTTTTTTGCGCTGGACGATATCGATACGGTCGGCGACGAAGAACTTTATGATCGCCTATTCGAAGAGTTTCCGGATTGGTTACGGGAAGCCAAGGCCAAAAACATATTAAGAGAGTAATCCCGATTCGGGTATCGGGATGGATGGAGGACGAGATATGAATATCAAAGAGTGGGTGGAGGCCGCGCAGCGCGGCGAAGTGACGGAAGATGACGTGCAGCAGGCATTGTGGTTGTTGTCCAATACGCCGCTGCTATACGATACCGGAGAAACGGTTGCGATCGAAGATTACATGCGCGGGTTGGAGCGTCAACCGTCTGCGGCGGAAGCAGAAGCATACGGCGAATTGTTCGACTTGGCAGTCGCGTTGTCCCGCCGTTATGCCGAAGCGGCCGACTACGACCGGATGCAGGACGTACTCAGCTTGCAGTTCGACCTCTGGGCACGCGGCGTGCTTCGATTGGAGGATTGGATCGCTTGGCTGCAAGGAGCCGTTCAAGGACGGATTGATCTGCCCGTGTATGATTTTGACGAAGTTTTGGGCAGTGCGCCGGAAGAGTTCATGATTCAAGATTTCCATGACGAACTCAATTTCCGGCTGGAAGACGCGCCTGAAGACGAGTGGGCGTTGTCGCATCTTGACGAATTGTACCGTAAAGTCGGCGTAACCGGAAAAGCATAAAATTGCGAATAAGGGTTGACGCTACCGTGTAAAGTGTATATGATGGGACACAACGAGAGACGAGCCGATAACGGCTTGTCTCTCGTTTTATTTTGTTAACGGGTAACTTGGCTGTGGCATACCGCGAAGAAACGCGCTAAAAGTCGAAACATCGCAAGTTCGAAAGGCATTTGCTTGACTTGGCAATGAGAATTTTTTCCTTTCCCCTTCGCACGCCGACTACGGACTCAAAGCCGTTAAGTTCCTTCGTAGCGCCGAGAATTGAGTGTGAGTCTATCCGTTTGTTTCGCATCCTGCAATGCGAACATGTCTCGGCATGAATCGTCTTCCTTACCGGAAGGCGATTTTTTCTGCCGAAAATGATGCTTTCCCCTCGTTTTTGGCACAAATGTCGAAGCGTTTTCCTCTATTTGCCTTCAAAAACGTTCCTTTTCGGCGTATAATCAAGCACAATCTATAACGCTTGCACGGTGAGGCCGTGCCGAACGAAAGGAGAAGTTGTATGCCGCGTTTAATCGGACAACGCATCATGCTTCGCGAATACCGCCGGGATGATTTGAAATCGATTCGTTCCTGGGTAAACGATCCTGCCGTTACTGATCCGTTGTCCGATATGTTGAACCCTGCACAGGCTGCTGAGAGAGCTGAGTTAAGCAATAAACAGAGGGGGGCGGGGAGAATTTGAACGACTTAAACAAAGTTAATGCGATCAATAGCAGTCAGGATGATGTGAGCGGACACGTGCCGGAGCTGCTGGGTCGCGACATCGCTCCGCTGGGAGAAATCATTGAAGCGTATCCAATCCGAACCGGCGTGTCCGCGGATCGAAAATATAAGGTGCACTTTTACGGTTATGACGGTGCCTATTTATTACGTTTGTTTGATGAGGCTGCACTTGCTTTTAAGCGCTCGGAATTTGAAGCCTTGCATCGGATGCAGGCCATGACGGTGCATTGTTCCAGGCCGATTGCGATGGGGCGTTGGGAGACGGAAGGCACTTATTTCCTGCTGGTTTCGTATATTGATGGAGCAGATGCGGAGCGTACATTGCCGACTTCGCCCAAGCCCCAGCAGCTGCGCGTGGGGATGCAGGCAGGAGAAGAATTGAGCCGGATCAGCTGCTACCCGGCACCGGAAGGCATGGAAACATGGAACAACCGTTACATACGCCGCATACATCAGGAGCTGGATGTACTGAAGGCCAAAGGCATTACCTCCCGTGGAATCGAAGCGGCAACAGCCAAAATTCGCTCAAGTACAAATTTAACGGCGGCACGTCCTTCGGTGTTCCTGCATGGAAGTTTTCAACCCGCGAATCTGATCGTGCATGAAGGCAGACTGGCCGGCGTTGTCGGGTTCGGCAGCTTCGACTGGGGAGATCCGTTGTATGAATTCGCGAGGCTGGGTTTGTATAGTCGCGGAGTAAGCACGCTGTTTTGTACGGGACAAATTCTGGGTTATCACGGCGGGCAAGAACCGGACTCTGACTTTTGGGAGCTATATGCGCTTTATGCCGCATCGGGTGCCGTTTCGCTGTTGGCGGAGACCGCAGAAAACGAGAATGGCGAATTGAATACAGCAATCGAATGGGTAGACCGACTGGCAGGGGATCATGAAGGCTTTTCCAATGTTCGGCCTTCTTGGTTTGCTGCGCTTTGAGTGCGACAATCAGGTTAGTAACGGTTCGAAGCAGGTTTTTTAGGGTATGTGGAGAATGAAACTTCTTATTCTGGTTTTTATTGGAATGCGATATCGTCTCGTTACTCTATGCTCGACATCTCACTGATAAGGGGTGGAGCCTGTGAAAACGCATATCTTGGTGTATAACGGTTTCTCGCAGTTTGAGGTCATAGTGGCCGCGCACTTGATGAAAAGGGCGGGCGAGATCGTGACGGTCGGACTGTCTACGGAACCGGTTGTCGCACATGAAGGGTTTCGGATTTTGCCGCATACGGCGATCGAACGAGTAGAGGCTTTCTCGGTCGATCTTTTTGTCGTTCCAGGAGGCGATCTGTCCAAAATTACTCGTCGAAGCGAACTGGAAAACCTATTGAAAGCGATTCAAAGTTGCGGAGGGAAGGTAGGGTCGATCTCTTCCGGCACGCTGCTGATCTTGGATGCGGGTCTAGCCGGAGAGCGACGCTTTACGTCATCGGAACCGATCGAAAATGCGCGGATGGGAAAGCGAGTCGATCAACCCGTTGTGACCGACGGAAATCTGGTTACCGCTCAATCTCATGGTTACGTGGATTTTGCACTGGAATTGGGGCGCCTAACCGGTATTTACCGGGATGAAGCGGATTATGAGGAGACATTGCGTTTCTTCAAATTCTTTATGCCGGCTGAGGCAATAACGACTCCAGATGCGATGCCTGTCCGGGAAACAAGCGAGCAATCCCAAGCATCCGGTGCCGGGAAAGCTCGGCGTTAAGCGGTTGCTGTAAATCGTTAGCAGGTCGGATCGGGCATAATCGGCCTATCCGGCCTCTTTTGCTTGGGATTTGCGTCAGCTTGCGCTATAATTAGCCTATATCGCTCGGTTAGCCGAGCCATCGGCAGGCGCCGGGAGACATGCCGTATTCGTAGAAACCGCGGCTTGCGGCGTTTCTTTTCTGCGGATCACGGCAATGAGAATCAGGAGGAATAGACATGACACAAGTTCAAAAAATGCTCGTTTTCGTCGGTTCTTATGCCGAGGCAAACACGAGCGGCGTATACACCTACGAGTTTGACGAAAAAGAAGGAAAGCTCAGCCTGCTGGACCAGACGTCTGACCTGAAAAATCCGACGTTTCTGAATGTGGATGTCGAAAACCGGCATATCTATGCGATCGGCGAGACCGAGACGGAAAGCGGAAAAGCCGGCGAAGTCATGATGATCCAGTTCAGTGAAGAGGGTACGTTGACTCGCTTCAACCGTACGATCACGACTCCTAATACGACTTGCCATGTGCAGCGGGATTCGGAAAACCGCTTCCTGATCGTATCAAGCTATCACGGTGGAATGGCTGGGCTGGTTTCGTTGAAAGCCGACGGCCACGTTGGCGAACTGCTCGACGTAGCCGCGCATCAATCCGTGGACGGAGCAGCGCCTCGCGTACATTCCGTATTCTTCAGCCCTGACGAGAAGTTCCTGTTGGTACAGGATCTCGGACTGGACTTGATTCGCACGTACTCGCTGGATCGTGAAGCAGGTAAGCTGATTCCTCAAGGCGATACGCATGCCGCAAAGGGTGCGGGTCCGCGCCACTTGGCCTTCCATACAAGCGGAAAATTCGCGTTCGTGATCAACGAATTGAACTCAACCATTGCTTCGTATCGTTATGACGCGGCAACGGGTTCGCTTAGCGAAATCGAAGTTGTACCTACGCTTCCATCCGATTACGCGGGTGAGAACGGCTGCTCGGAAATCACGGTTTCCGCGGACGGACGCTTTGTATACGGCGGCAACCGCGGTCATGATAGCATTGTGGTCTACGCATTCGACGAAGCTTCCGAGAAGTTGACGCTGGTTGAGCATGTGTCGACGGAAGGCGGTCACCCGCGTCACTTCGCATTGACGCCGAGCGGAGATCATGCGCTCGTGGCTAACCGCGATGCCAATAATATCGTCGTGTTCAAGGTGGACAAAGCAACAGGACGCCTGACTTCGACAGGTAACTCGGTTTCGGTCTCGAAGCCGGTCTGCGTGCGTCCGTACTACATCTAAAAGATTTTTGAACTTTCGAATTTAACGGTTTTTCCGTCATGCGGAAAAACCGTTTTTTTTATGGGATTCCGATATGGGAAATAGAAGGGGTTGCATAGATCGGTTAGGATATATCCTAGCAACCCATAAGCCAAATATGGTACGCTAATTAAGATGGGGTCGAATAAGATTCGTTTTTTATTGAGGAAATCAGCTAAGGGGGAACCGAAAGATGAATGATTTGCCAGCTTCGAAACCGGATTGGCCGCATATCATCGGGGAGCTTCGCTCTTCGGTCACGATTACGGATGCCACGGACCCGAAGCAGCCGCTGATTTTCGTCAATGAGTATTTTTTGCAGCTCACAGGTTATTCGCGCGAAGAAGTGATCGGGCGCAACTGTCGTTTTTTGCAAGGCGCCGATACGCGCAGCGAGACAGCTCGCGAGATTCGAGAAGCGTTGTCGAAATGCATGCCGGTCCGAACCGAGATCTTGAATTATCGGCGTGACGGCAGTACGTTTTGGAACGAACTGAATATTGATCCGATTTTCGATGCGGAAGGACGGTGCGTACTGTTTGTCGGCTTGCAGTACGATGTGACCGACCGGAAGCTGCTTGAAGAAGAGGCGACCCATGCGGCGCGTTCAGCGCATTCGCAAAGTCGTGCGCTGATGGAATTTATGGGTAAGCTCAACCATGAAATGCGCAACAACATGAACGGTATGCTGGGCATGATCGATATCGTGTTGATGGACGAAAGCCTGCCCGAAGACGTACGCGAATATTTGGAGATTGCAAAAGGAAGCGGAGATACGCTGCTGAACATCGCGAACGACGCTCTTGATTTTGCCGGAGCAGCCGATGGTCGAATCAAGCTTGAGTATATCGAGTTCAATCCGAAACACGTGCTCGATTCGATTATCAAAACACATCGGTTGCGTGCGGAGGAGAAAGGATTGAATTTGATTTTGGATACGCAAAGCCTGCATAGCCAGCGTCTTTACGGCGATCCGCATCGGCTGCGCCAAGTGCTGGATAATTTGATCGGCAACGCGCTAAAATTCACGCAGGCCGGCAGCATCACGCTGATTGCGGAAGAATTGCCGGGAGAACGAAGCAGCGGCTTGGTTCGTATTCGGTTTTCCGTGCGCGATACGGGGATCGGCATCCCGGAAGAACACATGGACAAATTATTCAAAGCGTTCAGCCAGACCGACGCTTCGCATGCCCGTCTATACGGCGGAAGCGGATTGGGATTGAAAATTTGCGAGGAACTTGTGCAATTGATGAGCGGCACCATTTCCGTCGAAAGTCGGCAGGGCGAAGGCAGTACGTTCCGCGTGGAGCTTCCGTTTTCGCCGGAGAGTCGGAACCCTCTGTTGGCTTGAACTTGCTTTCGAACTTTTCGAACCTGAGTTAATCGGACAGCAAATATCCTTCGGATAAAAATCGGTACCCCGATTTTTGCGCGAAGGATATTTTTGCGCAGCCTGGCTGTTATTCTTCGCTCATTGCTTCGCGGATATAAGCTTGCTGAAGCAGCTCGATTGCGGAATCCCGGTTTTTTGCGTATGCGAACTTATAGATACAGGAGTACAGAACGTTCAATACATACTCAAAAGCGATCTGGGAGGCAAACGGGCCGATCTTCGCATGCTTCTCTTCATCGCCGGGAACGCGGATCACGATAGGACTGAGTTGTGCCAACGGGCTGGAGATAACCGAGGTGATGGTAAGAAAAGGGATATGACGATCGATCAGATGCCGGGCAATTTTCGGATAGATCGATGAATTTCCGTGGTACGTCAGAAAGATCACCCCGTCGTTCGGGCCCAGATTAAGCGTGTGGTACGCCCATTCCGACAATTCCGTCGCAATAATCGCGTATTTGTTGATCTTCATTAGTTTGTTCTGAAAGCTTTTGGCTCGAATTTGCGAGTCTCCGAGCGCGTAAATAAAGATTCGCTCGGCTTTATCCAGCATCTCGGCGGTCTGCGCCAGAATATCTTCGTCAAGAAGCGCTGCGGAGCGGTCCGCGGTTTCTTTCACCAGTTCCGACATTTCCCGGGCAATTTGTGCCGGCGATTCCTCCAGGCCGAACGGATAATTGGGGTCGATCGGTCCGGCTGTTCCGTTTTCCTGTTGAAATTCCGCCGCCAGCCCCAACATGAAGGCGCGAAATCCGCTCAGTCCCAGCTTGCGCGTCAGCCGATTGACCGTAGAGTGCGACGTGTACGTTTCTTGGGCCAGCTCACGCATGCTCAAGTTCAACATGCGTGCCCGATGATGCAGGATATAACGGGCGATGCTTTTTTCGTTCGTCGTAAAGTTTTCCATATCCGATAATTGCAACAGTATTTTCAATGTACTCAACCTCATTGTTTTTTCGAATCGGGCAGTGAACATTTGGTGCAGAAAAGAAGCGGCATATCGTGTCTGACTGTTCTTTTTTCCCGTTTTGCCTAGAATCGCCTATAGCTCTATTGCTTTGTTTTATAATGAATGGAAAAGCGCTTAGGGGGAATTTTCATGCTTACGATCGGTTATGTCGGCAACGGAAAAAGCACGAACCGCTACCATCTGCCGTTTTCGCTCAATCGGGATACCGTCAACGTCAAAACCATCTATGCCCGAAATCCGGATCAATCCGATTGGGCCGTGGTGCCGGGCGTACAGTATACGAATGATCTGACGCAGCTTTTGAATGACGCGGAGATTGAGCTGATTGTCGTCTGCACGCATCTGGATTCCCATTACGAATTTGCGAAGGCCGCGCTGGATCACGGTAAGCATGTGTTAGTCGAAAAGCCGTTCATGAAAACCGTCGCGGAAGCAAAAGCTATTTTTGATTATGCAAACGAGCGCGGCCTAATCGCCCAATGTTACCAGAATCGACGCTACGACTCGGATTTTCTGACCACTCAGAAAGTCATCGAGTCCGGCAAGCTGGGTGAATTGATCGAGGTAGAAGCGCACTATGATTATTATCGTCCGGAGATTCCGCTGGCTGCCCGTCAATTTTCCAAGTATAACAGCTATCTGTACGGGCACGCTATCCATACCCTCGACCAGATGATTTCCCAGTTCGGCAAGCCGCAGCGCGTGCATTATGATGTGCGGCAACTGCTGGGCAGCGGGCGGATGAACGACTACTTCGATTTGGATCTCTATTACGGAGCACTGAAAGTATCGGTGAAATCGAGCTTTTTCCGTCTCAAGGAGCGTCCGAGCTTTGTGGTGTACGGGCAAAAAGGCATGTTCGTCAAGCAAACGAAAGATCGTCAAGAGGAGCATCTAAAACTGTTCTATCTGCCACGGGGACATGCCGACTTCGGTCTGGACGCGCCGGAGCATTATGGAACGTTGACTTATGTCGACGAAGCAGGCGCGTACCATGAAGAAAAGGTCGTGTCGGAAAAAGGAGACTACGCCCGGATCTATGACGATCTGTATGCGGCGATTAAGCAGGGAGCGCAGAAAGCGATCAAGGATGAAGAAACGCTGGCGGCGATGGAGATGTTGGAGGCGGGAATCGAGCAGTGCAGCTAAGTATATCTATCCTATGCAAAAAGCCCGAAACGTACGTAGAAAAACATCTCTGCGACGATCCGGGCTTTGCTTTTTGGTTGATGCTTTATGCATTCGTACCCGCCAGCATAATGAGCACAGGCAGCACCGCGAATGAAGCGACGGTCGTCCATAAAATGCAGCGTGAGACGAACTTGGGAGACGCATTGAATTGCTCGGCCAGAATGACTGCGTTCACGGCTGTCGGCATCGAGGCTAGCACCAGCAGCACGCCGAGCAGCAATCGATCCGCGCCCAGCAGGGTTAAGGTCAGCCAGCTAAGCAGCGGGGCGATTGCAAGGCGCAGCGCCAGCCCGGCTTGAAACGCGCGTTGCAGCCTCGGTTCCCACTCTCCGCCTGCGCGGCTTGCCATTTGTGCGCCAAGAATGACCAGCACGACGGGGGAATACGCGCTTGCCAGCAGATCAACGCCCGTTGCGAACGACTCCGGCAGCGCGGTTCCGCTCAGGCGCAGCAGTCCGGCGAGCGCCGCAACGTACAAGGCAGGCAATTTCAATACGGCCAACCCAGCTTTTTTGGCGGAGAAATGGGATCTTGCCGCAAAAAAGACGCCGATCGTGTTCACAATGATAATCTGAAGCACTATATATACGGCTGCTTTGTCGAGTCCGGCTTGCCCAAAAGCCAACAACACGAGCGGAAGACCGTAATTGACGCAGTTCGTGAACGAAGCGACGAGCGTCAATCCCGACTTTTCCGAATCGCCCAACCGCAGCAGACGTCCTAGCAGCACGGAAACGCCCCACATGGTCAACAAGTTGATAAAGCTGAACGATACCGTGATCCCGATATCTTCCGCCGATACCTGCGCGTCAAGCAGCGTGGTAAAGATGATCGACGGACTGAGCAGATAGAGCGCCAATACGGATAACGGCTTCGTATCGAGGCTTTTGAAGCGTTTGAGCAGGATGCCCGCGACGACAGGGAAGGCGAGCGGAACGAAGACTTGAACAAGAATGGACACAAAAGAAGACGACATGCCGAACACCTACCTATCCTTCTTTGCCTATCGGCCGATTTGAATGCATCTTTTGGCCGACTCATGTCTTTTACTGTATCGAAGGGAGCGGAGGGCGTCCAATATCTCCTGCCTATCAAGCTTATTGCTTATCGTTTGCGCTCATTGTTTGTGCGTTCCACGAAGCGTTGCAGTTGATCGAACAGACCTTCGCGCCGCAAGATTTCAGCCTGCTTAGAGCCAATGAGATCAAAATGCGGATAACGCTCACGGTGATGGATATAGTTGGGGCTGAGCCCGTTGTCCAGGCACCAACGGGCCAGGCGGTCCAAATCGGAGCAGCCGACTTTTGTCACCGAGGTGATGCCGGGAAAACGTGGGTCCAGCCAGAAGTGTGTCAGATAGGCGATCTCGCCGCGCTCGACGGACGCTTTCCAGCGGGAGAGTTCTTGTCTGTTGATGCCGAATGCCATAATAACCCTCTTTTCTTCAAACGTACTTCCGTTACCATTATAGCAGTCGCCCGGCAAAGAGAGCCACAGCGTGACCGATTAGGCTTGTTCGCAGGAGAGTTAGCGCGTAAACTGGAAGAAGCTTGATGATAACGCATTCAAAAAGACAGGTATACGTCGTAGCGGCAGGATGAAGGCGGCGGTGGATACCGGGGAGGAGACAAACTATAATGCAGGATAATCGGGTAGACGTGGTCACGCTCGGGGAAAGCATGATTTTGTTTCAATCGTATAACCAGGGGGCTTTGCAATACGAACCTTTATTCACCAAATCGTTGGCGGGCGCAGAATCCAATGTCGCGATCGGGCTGTCGAGACTGGGCAAAAAAACGCGTTGGGTCGGTCGGCTCGGCAGCGATCCGTTCGGGGATTTGGTGCTGGCCACATTATCGGGACAAGGCGTGGACGTGTCGCATGCCGTTCGCGATAACGAGGCGCCGACCGCCGTTTATTTCAAAGACTTCAAGCGTTACGGCGATCCGGCCGTTTACTATTACCGCAAAGGCTCGGCTGCAAGCCGGCTGTCGCCGGAGATGGTCGATGAAGCATGGCTTGAAGGCGCCGGCCATTTGCATGTGACGGGCATTACGCCCGCGCTCGGCGACCATACGGCGGCCGCGACGCGGAAGCTGATGGAGCTGGCGCGGGAAAAAGGCATGACCATCTCGTTCGATCCGAATCTGCGGCGCAAGCTTTGGGGCGAAGAGACGGCGAGAGAAACGCTGCTGTCGCTCATTCCGCTGTGCGATATTTTTATGCCGGGCGACGAAGAAGCGGAGTTTTTGCTCGGCAAGCTTGAGATCGAAGCCTACGGCGAAGCTTTTCTGAATAGGGGGCCGAAGCTTGTCGCGATGAAACTTGGCGCGGAAGGATCGATCGGTTTTACGGAAAAAGCGGTAGTACGGGCGGAGCCGTTCGCGGTAGACCGCCTGATCGATACCGTCGGGGCGGGAGACGCTTTCGCTTCGGGGCTGCTATCCGTTCTGCTCGATCATCGTGAGGAAATCGTGGGAGGTCTGGGCGAAGAGGCTTTGCATGAGGCTTTGCACCGTGCCAATCTGCTGGGTTCGATGGCTACTCAATTCAAGGGAGACTGGGAAGGATTGCCGACGCTTGCGGAAGTACGGGGAATTCTCGACGGGGAAAAGAGCGTGACGCGTTAAGGTTTTATTCGCTTCGTGATTGCGTTATGCTGAATAACGTAGCAGCCGCAACAGAAATCGAATACGCGGCGATACGACTTTTGGCAGGCAAAGGGGAGGGCTTACATCGTGACGCAGAAGGTGTTGGTACTGGGAGGCACACGTTTTTTCGGTAAGATTCTGGTGGATAAGCTGCTTGAAGCCGGACATACGGTGACGATTGCGACTCGAGGCAATACGGAAGATTCGTTCGGCGATCAGGTGGAACGCATCAAAGTGGATCGTACGGATGAGGCTGCTTTGGCCGCCGCTGTGGAAGGTCGCCGTTTTGACGTCGTGTACGACAATATCTGTTATACGGCTGATGAAGCACGAGCCGCGATTCGCGTTTTCGAGGGCAAAGTCGGTCATTATGTACTGACGTCCAGCTTGTCCGTGTACGGGACGGGCTCGGCCGATATGCGGGAGAATCTGGTGGACACCGCTGCGCTGGAAGTGCCGACAAGTCCGGTTGGTCAAGTTCCTTACGGGGAAGGCAAAGCCCAGGCTGAAGCGGTGTTTTTCCGCGAAGCAAATTTCCCGGCGTCTGCGGCGCGGTTCCCTATCGTGCTGGGCCCGAACGATTATACGAAGCGGCTGCATTTCCATGTGGATCGGATCAAAAACGGCGTCTCTTTCGTGATGCCGAATACAGAAGCGCGGATCTGCTTCATTCATGAAGAAGAAGCGGCCGATTTCTTGAAGTGGCTGGGCGAGAGCGGCGTAACCGGACCCTTCAATGCGGCATCGGCAGGCAAGCCGAAGCTGCGCAAGCTATTGGCGACGATCGATCAGGAAACGGGCGGAGCGGTCATCGTGCTATCGGAAGGCCCGGACAGCGAGGCTTCGCCATTCGGCATTCCGGGCGATTGGGCGATGGATACCTCGAAAGCCGAGCGGCAGGGGTTTGTTTTCCGCAAGCTGGACGACTGGCTGCCGGGATTGATCGGGATGATTGCGAGAGGGGAAGCTTAAGTTTACCGGGCGGCTTCGCCTTGTCGCAGGTCGGCGTTTGGTCAGGCGAAGCAAGCCGCGAGCAGGTTCGCTCCCTCTATGAATAAAAAGGCCTTCCCGAAGAAAATTCGGGAAGGCCTTTTCGCTTTTTCGTAGAATCGCTTTAGGACTCCAATCTTCCCGGCAGCGGGGCGATCGGAGCGGCGGAAGCCCAGGTCGTGCGCCATTTCATCTGCATGACCGTCAGCAGTCCGAGCGCGATCAGCACGATGACGCTGAGGCCGATAAAGCCCGGCGTATAACTTCCCGTCATCTGATACAGCTTGCCGAGCAGCATCGGCAGGGCATACCCGCCCAAGCCGCCGGCCGCTCCGACGATGCCGGTCATTAAGCCGAGTTCGTTGCCGAAACGTTGGGGAACAAGTTGGAATACCGCTCCGTTGCCGGCCCCCAAACACATCATGCCAACGAACAGGATCACGATCACCATAGCCAGAGGAGGCATCGTCGCGATCAGCGCGAACATGACGCCGGCTCCGCCGTACAAGACGGTCAGCATTTTGATTCCGCCTAATCGATCTGAGAGGAACCCGCCGAGCGGCCGGAAAAAGCTGCCCGCGATCACGCATAACGTCGTGAAGTCGGCTGCCCGAACCGCCGACAGCCCGTACTGGGCATTGAAGAAAATCGTCAGGTAGTTGGCGAGTCCGATAAATCCTCCGAACGTGACGGCGTAAAACAAGCAGAAGGCCCAAGCGTCTCCCTGGCGCAGCACTGACGCGTATTGAGACAGCTTTTTCGGAGCGGGACGGTGGGGGCTGTTGCGGGCAAAGAGGGTAAACAATACGAATACGGCGGAGATCGGGATGATAGCCAAGCCGAACACGACTTCCCAGCTGCCGAAATGCTGGGCGATTCGGTTGGCGAACAATGTGGCCAATACGGTTCCGCTATTGCCGGCTCCGGCGATTCCCATTGCTAAGCCTTGATGTTCCTTGGGGTACCATTGTCCGGCCAAAGGAAGTGCGGCCGCGAACGAAGCGCCGGCCACGCCGAGCAGAATCGCGACGACGTAAAGCTGATCGAGCGATTGCACGAACTGCCATCCGATAATCAAAGGAACCAAAGTCAGAAGCATGCCGATTTGCGCGGTCAATTTCGGACCTATGTAATCGGTCAGCGCGCCGAGCACCAAGCGCAAAATAGAACCGCCTAGGATCGGAAGCGCCACGAGCTGGGCTTTTTGCATCGGGTCCATCGGATAGTCCGCCGCGATCACCACGGCCAACGGGCCGAGCATGACCCACACCATAAAACTCATGTCGAAATACAAAAAGGCGCTGAACAACGTCGGGGTATGCCCGCTTTTCCAAAAGCTTGTCTTTTGCGTCTCCATCTTCTCTCGTCTCCTCGCGAATAGTATTCTGTATCCGGTTCCGCCGTGAACGTCGAATGCGCCAAGAAATCCGAAAAAGGCCGCAACTCGCCCTTAGTTAAGGAAAGGACGAATCGCGGCCTCGTTGCCGGATAAAGACCGTACATCGTTGTGCGGCCTCGGAATAAGCAAAGTATAAAAATTAAAATAAACAATGTCAATATAACTAACAAAATTTTAATTGAATTTAGAATAGAGCTAATGAAATAAAAGTTAATTGATAAAAAGTTATCATTAAATGTTATTTTAAATTACATATGTATTGACTTCTTTGGTTTGATCGCCTACTCTGTGAATAGTCATTCGGTACAACGGTGTACCGCATCGCATCGGCAGCGCAGCCTACTCTTCTTTCCGCGCGAAAGAAAGTAGGCTTTTTATGTCCGCATTTATAATAAACGAGGAATTTGCACAGATAAGAGAGGGATGAAGCATGCTCAAACAAAAACTCAAGTTGGTCGTGATCGGTAACGGCATGGCAGGCATCCGCTGTTTGGAAGAAGTATTGAAATTGGACGCCGAGCGGTACGAGATTGCGGTGATCGGGGAAGAACGCCATCCCAACTACAATCGTATTCTGCTATCCAAAGTTCTTCAAGGCAGCGCTTCTCTTGAGGATATCGTGCTCAATCCGTACGAATGGTACCGCGAACACGGTATCGCGTTGTATACCGGAGAACGCGCGATCCGTATTCATGCCGGCGAGCGCCAAGAAGTCGAGACGGCATCCGGGCTCATAGTCCCGTGGGACCGCTTGATCATCGCGACCGGTTCTTCCGCTTTCGTTCCGCCGATACCGGGCGTCGAGAAAAAAGGCGTCATCTCGTTCCGGAATCTCGAAGACTGTTCGGCCATGATCCGGGCTTCGGAAACGGGACGCAGAGCCGCGGTTATCGGAGGCGGCCTGCTCGGGTTGGAAGCGGCCCGGGGATTGCTTAATCTAGGCATGGAAACGGAAGTGATCCATAATGCTTCTTTTCTGATGAACCGCCAATTGGATTACACATCGGCGCGAATGCTGCGACGGGAATTGGAAGGGCAAGGCATGATTTTTCGACTGAATGCCGTTACCGAAAGCATTACCGGCGTAGGGCGCGCGAAAGGTCTGCTGTTTGCCGACGGAAGCCGTACGAAGGCCGATCTGGTCGTGCTGGCGGTAGGGATTAAGCCGAATACGGGACTGGCTTCGGCCAGCGGGATTATCGTCAACCGCGGAATCGTGGTCGACGATGATCTCCGGACGAACGTTCCGGGCGTCTATGCGATCGGCGAATGCGCCGAACACCGGGGAATCGCGTACGGCTTGGTATCTCCGCTCTACGAGCAAGCCAAAGTATTGGCGCGAAGATTATGCGAGGAGCCGTCGGAGCCGTACAGGGGCTCGACGGTATATGCGCAGCTCAAAGTGTCCGGCGTGGACGTGTTTTCCGCGGGCGATATCCGCGAAGAAGCGGTCGACGTCGCGCAGCGCAGCGAAGACGGAATCCGAGGCGTTTACCGGAAAGTGACGATGAGAGAAGGCAGGGTCGCCGGCGCGATTCTGTACGGAGACACCTCCGAATCCGGAGCGCTGCTGAAGCTCATCCGGAATGAAGCCTTTGTCGCGGCGCTGCCTTCCGGTTCCGGCGAACAGGGTCGAAGCAGCGCGCAGCAAGCCGCAGCCGCGCTGCCCGACGAAGATAAGGTATGCGCCTGCAACGACGTAACCAAAGCGGCGATCCTGACGGCGGTGACAGGCGGAGGAGCCTCTAACGCCGAAGACGTCAAGCAGGCTACGGGTGCTTCCGGTTCCTGCGGCGGCTGCCGACCGATGGTTGCCGCGCTCGTCGAGTACGCCAAATCGGGCGGCGGCTTGTCTGCGAAGGCGGAAGCAAAAAAGCAAGAGCCGATCGAAGAGGCGTTGTGCGCCTGCATGCCGTTTGGCCAAGCCGGGCTTAAAGCCGCTGCGCGAGAAGCGCTGCGTGCTCTGCCTTCGGAAGCTTACGGCGACTTGAGCGAATTGAGGCTGGTACCGGAGAAAAAATGGGCAGAAGGCTGCGAAGTCTGCCGACCGGCCGTGTTGTATTACGTAAGCGGCGGCCTGCCGAAGAACGAAGCTGAACCGTACAGCCGATTCCCTGATCATGCGAGGGCCGAAGCTGCCGTGCACGCCGCGGGGCCGGACGGTCGATCGATGCCGCCGAGCGAAGCTCTAAGCATCGGCAGCAGGTGGAGCACGCGCTGGAAATCCGCCACGTTTCCTGCTTCGGTCGAAGCGGCCGTGTCGGACGGTCCCGGATATCCTTCGGGCGTCCTGGTCCGCGATATCGGACTGAAGCGCTGCCCGGCGGGCTGGGAGCTATACGCCGGCGGGCATGCGGAACACCCGGTCCGACAAGGGGAATTGATCGGCATCGCGCGCAACGCGGAAGAGGCCGCGGCTTTCGGCGAAGCGCTGCTTCAGTTATACCGCGAAGATGCTTATTACGGCGAAGCGCTCTGGGAATGGTTCGCCCGGACGGGTCTGCGGCCTGTTCGGGAGACGTTGTCCGACCTTGGACTTCGCGAGCAGCTCGCCGATCGCTTCGAATGGCAAACGCAGTCCGTGCCCGCCATAAATTGAACCAATAAAAAAATCGAATGATCGAACAGGAGGAATTACGATGTCAGGCGCTTTGCTCGGTAGCCTATCCCTCGACGTCCCGTTGTTCTCGAAGAGCACGCAATGTCCGTTTTGCAGCGTGCAGTGCAAGATCAGGCTGGAGCGCCTGGAAGAAAAGAACGAACGCGCTGTAATCGTCGCGCGGGGAGAAAACAATGCCGCTTCCGAAGGCCGGCTATGCGTCAAAGGCCAGAACGCGCATCAACATGCGCTGAGTCGGGAAAGGCTGCTGCACCCGATGATTCGGCGGCACGGGAAATTAGTCCGCGCGACTTGGGAAGAAGCGCTGACGGCGGCGACGGGATTGCTGGCTTCCTCTTCCGAGACGTACGGGCCGGATTCCGTCGGCGTTTACGGCGGAGGGTCGCTGTCCAACGAATCGGCGTATTTGCTCGGCAAATTCGCCCGACTTGCGCTCGGCACGAAATATATCGACTACAACGGCAGGTTTTGCATGTCCGCGGCAGCTTCCGCAGGCAGCAAGACGTTCGGCATCGATCGCGGGCTGACGTTTCGGTTGTCGGATATTCCGCGCGCGGAATGCATCGTTTTGGCCGGGACGAACGTGGCGGAATGCCAGCCCACGCTTATGCCTTACTTCAACAGGGCACGCGAAAACGGAGCTTCGATCATCGTGATCGATCCCCGCGCCACCGCGACGGCGGCCGCTTCGGATCTGCATCTTCCGATCCGTCCCGGCACGGACGCCGCACTCGCGTCCGGCATGCTGAACGTATTGATCGAAGAGGGCCTGATCGACGAAGACTTTATCGCCGAAAGAACTCGGGGGTTCGACGAACTGAAGCAGCGCGCGCTGAAGCGAATGCCGTTAGCCGAAACGGCAAAGATTTGCGGCGTCGACGAATCAATGATCCGCCGGGCGGCGATTCTTTACGGAAGCGCCCGCACCGGCATGATCATGACGGCGAGAGGCGTTGAACAGCAGACGGACGGACATTTGGCGGTTCGCGAATTTTTGAACCTGGTACTCGCTACCGGCAAGATCGGGCGGGAAGGCTGCGGGTACGGCGCAATCACGGGGCAGGGCAACGGACAAGGCGGACGCGAGCACGGACAAAAAGCCGATCAGCTGCCCGGATACCGCTCGATCGAAAACGAAGCCGATCGGGCATATGTCGCTTCCGTCTGGAAAGTAGATCCGGACCGTATTCCGAGAGCGGGAGTATCCGCGTACGAAATGATGGAAAAAATCCATCGGAACGAAATTCGCACGTTGTTCGTGATGGGCTCGAATCCGATCGTTTCCAATCCCAACGTTTCGTTGGTCGAAGAAGCACTGGAGAAGCTAAACGGGCTGATCGTGGCGGACATGTTCCTGTCGGAAACCGCGATGCTGGCCGACGTCGTGCTTCCGGTCACTTCGTACATGGAGAACGAAGGCACGCTCACCAATCTGGAAGGTCGCGTTCTGCTGCGTGAAGCGGCGCGTCCTGCTCCGGGCGAATGCCGGCACGATTGGGCGATCCTGTGCGACGCGGCAGCTCGCTTGGGCAGCCACGACCTTTTTGCTTTCGATTCGGCCGAATCGATTTTCGACGAGCTGCGGGCTGCCAGCCGCGGCGGAAAAGCCGACTATTCCGGCATCACGTACGCGCGGCTGCGCCGGGAAGAAGGCGTATACTGGCCGTGCGGGGAACAGGAGTCGGGCAGCGGATTGATGTTCGAAAATACGTTCGGCCACGAAGACGGCCTGGCGGTTTTTTCGTCCCTGGCCCAGGAAGAAGCCGATGCCAAAGCTGTATCCGCCGATTATCCGCTGCTGCTGACGAACGGCCGGGTGTTGGCGCATTATTTGACGGGCGTCCAGACGCATCGAAGTCCGACGCTGGAAGCACGGGAAGTCGCGAACTTCCTGGAACTGCATCCCGCTGCCGCAAAAAAAATGAAAATTCGCGACGGAGACTGGGTACACGTCGTATCCGAAGCCGGAGAGTTCTACGCGCGCGGCCGGGTGACCGACAAGATTCGCGAAGATACGGTATTCGCTCCCATGCATTGGGGAGGCATCCAGAACGTCAACCGCGCAACGCTGCCCGATCTGGACCCAAACTGCAAAATGCCGGGATTCAAAACGACGCCGGTCCGCGTGCTTCCTTACGCGGGAACCGGGCAAAGGTAAACAGGCATGCGTCGGAGGCAAGTTTCCGTGATCGAAATCTTCACGAATACCGGCTTCCTGAATATTCGATCGCATGATGTCGAGCCGACAGCCCGCAAAAAAGCCTATCCGCATAGTAGTCGCGGATAGGCTTTTTCGTTTCGGCATCGGATGTCCTTCGTGACGGATTGTTCGCCGCGTTTCGATTGCCGATGCGACCGAGCGGGATCAGACGGTTTTCGGCCGACGGCGCAGCATCTGGTTCAATACTTCCGACAGTACAAGCCCTGCCGCGATCGCGCCCGCGATCATTAAGGTCTGCGCGCCGATCTGGAGCGCTTCGTCATAGCGATTCTCGACAAAGCGTCGCATCGCGTTATACGCCATGCCGCCGGGAACGAGCGGGATAATGCCCGCGACGCTGAAAATGATCACCGGCGTCCGATAAAATTTCGCGAACAATTGGCACAAAATGCCGACGAGCAGCGAAGCGGCCAGCGTCGCGGGCGCTTCGCCGATCTCGCCGCGTATGAACACGTACAGCACCCAGCCGAGCATTCCGACGAGGCCGCAGTGAAAAAGCGACTTTTTCGGCGCATTGAACAGGATCACGAATGCGGCGGCGGCAAAAAAACTGGTCAAAAAATGAGCCCACATTGACGTTTATCCTCCTAATGGAAAAAGATTAAAGCAACGGCGATGCCTGCACCAATAGCGAAGGCGGTCAAGCAGGCATCGGCTCCTTTGGAAATGCCGGATACGAGATGGCCGGCCATCAGGTCGCGAATCGCATTGGTAATCAGCAAGCCCGGTACGAGCGGCATGACCGAACCGACCGCGATCCGGTCGAATTCGTATCCGAACCCGCCCCAGATGAACAGCAAAGCCAACAGCCCTACTAGCAAAGCTGCAGAGAATTCCGCGAAAAACTTGACCTGCACGATGCGGTGCAGCCAGACGGACGCGGCGAGTCCCGCCCCGCCCGCGATAAAAGCAGCAGGAAAGTCGGGCCAACTGCCCCCGAACATGATCAGGAAGCAGGCGCTGGTCAGCGCGGCGGCGAGGATCTGAACAGGAAGCTTATAACCGAACGGTGCCGACTCCGCTTGGAGCAGCAGGGTCTTGGCATCGCGCGCCGATAATTCACCGGATGCGATTTGACGGGAAATCGCGTTCACTTCGGCGATTTTATTCAGGTCGGTCGTGCGTTCTTCGATGCGGATCAGCTTGGCCGGCTGTTCCCCGCTGGTCGAGAACATGATGACGGTCGGCGTCACGTAACTATGGCTTTCGGTCAACCCGAAAGCCGTGGCGATCCGTACCATCGTATCTTCGACCCGGTAGGTTTCGGCGCCGCTTTGAAGCATGACTTTTCCGGCTAGCAGACATAACTCTATCGTTTCGTAAATGGAAGTTTTTTGTTCCAAAACGTTTATTTCTCCTTCGTCTTTTCGTTCATGACAACACATGGCAACTTATTGTAACACAACTGAAATCTGATTTTCAGCTTGTTTTAAGCTTTCGTGTTTATTCTATACCTACAACCCCCTTAGAAATATATATTTAGGACCGCAGGCGCTAACGAGCGCTGCGGTCCCCTTTTTTTTGTTCGGATTTTTACAGGGAGTCTTTGCGTAGACAAGTAAAAAGCGGTTATACTAAGAAATCGAGCAAAGATTCATAAAGATGTTTTGCTTTTAGCTTGCTGCCTTGCGAATAAGCTAATGTCAATGTGCCGCGAAAGTCTAAAACGACTAGAAGTCAGAAGGCGGAGAGAGAAATTCAGTGAAGGAGCGAATTTCTCTCGGAGCCTTCCGGCTTCCCCTGCACACGTAACTTTCTCGGCATTCCGAATAAGCTGATGGGTAGCACCGCCCTGATAACGGGTAATATGGGGGAATCGACCCGTACGAATAAAGGAGGAATTGGCGTGAATTTCGGCGCACGCATGCTGAAAACGGGGATTGCGGTAACCCTAGCTCTATATCTGACGACGCTGCTCAACCTGACGCCGCCCGTCATCGCTGCGATTGCGGCTATTTTTGCGATGCAGCCCACCATTTACAAGTCATGGACGTATTTTCTGGATCAATTGTTGACCAATACGTTGGGAGCCGTTATTGCGGTTACGGCAGGACGATTGTTGTCCAGTGAACCGATCGCGGTCGGGTTAACCTGTATCGTGGTCATTATGATTTGTTTGAAAATGAAGCGCGCCGACACGATCGGACTGACGCTGGTCACCGTCATTTCCGTCATGGAGGCATCCGGAGATTTGGGTTTCGCGCTTAATCGCTTCCTGATCAGCGTCATCGGGATTTTTTCGGCTTTCTTCATTAATATCGTCGTGCTTCCGCCGAAGCCGCGCGAGCAGTTTATCGGTCAGATCCAATCGACGTTCAACCAGCTTTCGCTGCTGATGCGTACGGCGGTCTCGGATGAAATCAAAGAAAGCGTATTTCGGGACGAACAGAAAAGCCTGGAAGGTTCGATTCAATCGCTGACGGAAAAATATAACTTGCTTGAAGAGGATCAACATAAGCGCAAGCGTCCTTCCTATACGGAAAGTCGCCATCTTGTCGTCTATAAGCAGATGCTGCATACGCTGCGAAAAGGAAGCGAAGTCGTGCAAGCGGTGGAAGAGCATTATTTCCCTACGGCGAGAACGCTGCTGCTCGACAAGCTGTTCGACGACCAACTGGAGTACATGATCAAATATCACGAGCATGTATTGTTGAAGTTCGAAGGCAAGTTGAAGCCGGACGATCTGCCTTGGCAAAATCTTGACGAAGAAAACGAACGGTTTTCGCAGGCGATGAAAGAATACATGCAGCAGCAGGAAGGCAGCACGATGCGGCTTTCTATCGTGGCTGCGGAGATTCAAGCTTACGGCTACCAACTGGAGCGGCTGAACCGTCTCGTCGAGCATTACGGAGACAGCGAACGCAATCGGCCGAAGCCGTGGACGCACTGGCTCAATCCGAAAAATTGGCGCAGCCCTAAATCGTAAACCTTCGGAAATCCCGTTTATGTAAAAAGCCCCGGGGTAATGATAGAAGACGACTTTACTTCGGATTGACATAAAGGAGGAGAACGCGATGACGAAGGAAGAAATGCGTCGATGTATCGACGAATGCTTGAAGTGCATGGAAGCGTGCAATACCTGTTATGACGCCTGTTTGCAGGAAAAAGACGTAGCCATGATGAAAGAATGTATCCGCCTGGATCGGATGTGCGCGGATATGTGCGAATTCGCGGCGAAAGCAATGACGCAAAACAGCGCGTACGCGGCGCAAATTTGCGGACTGTGCGCCCAGATTTGTGCGGATTGCGGCGACGAATGCGCCAAGCACGACATGGATCACTGCCGCCGCTGCGCGGAGCAGTGTAAGCGCTGTGCCCAAGTCTGTCGGGAAATGGCTTCGCAGGCAGCCTGAGATTCGGATCCGAATGCAAACAAAAGGAAGGAACGGCCGGAAAACGGTGCTCCTTCCTTTTTTCTGCGGGCGGATTTTCCGGTATTCTATAATGAAAGAAAAGCATGCCGTCCGGCAAATCTTTCTGAACGCAAAATATCTCACGCGAGTTGATTTCGTCAGAACGCAGGCGTACAATAAAATTCTGTTTATTTAAGAGGTATATTAAAATTACATTAAATCCATAAATTTCATGTTGATAAATCGGGATCACGATCAAGCGGAGGGGGATGCCATGATGGAAATCACGGATCAAGAGTGGAAACGGGAGCAAGAACGCGTCGATGACGTAACAACCAAGATCGGGCGCCGTATTCGCGGTCTGGAAGCCCAGGTGGGCGAGATGCGCGGCGACGTCGTCGGTTTGCGTAAAGAATTCTGGGACGAGGTCACGATGAACTTCGCCGAACCGGACGATTTGGGCGAGACCTCGACCAGTATGCGTCAGCAATCTCAGGTATTGGCGGAGCGAGAGTTTGGGCATAAGCGCGCTTTTTCCCAACTCGGCAAGCTGCGTAGATTGCAGCATTCGCCTTATTTCGGCCGGATCGACTTCCGCGAATCGGACGAGAACGCCGCGGAACCGATCTATCTGGGCATCGCGTCGCTGCTGGACGACAACGAGCAGGACTTCCTGATTTACGACTGGCGGGCGCCGATCTCCAGCCTGTATTATGACGGATCGCCGGGCGCGATTTCGTATCGAACGCCGGGCGGCAGCGTCGAAGGCGAGATGGAATTGAAGCGGCAATACGTGATTCGCGATGCCAAAATCCGCGTCATGTTCGATACGGGGATGACCATCGGGGACGAGCTGCTGCAAGAGGTACTGAGCCAAAGCGCGGACGACCGGATGAAAAGCATCGTGTCCACGATTCAGCGCGAGCAAAACGCGATTATTCGCAACGAGCAAAGCCGGCTTTTGGTCGTGCAGGGGGCGGCAGGAAGCGGAAAAACGTCCGCGGCGCTTCAACGCGTAGCCTACCTGCTGTACCGTTACCGGGATACGCTCAGCGCCGATCAGTTGGTGCTCTTTTCGCCGAACTCTCTGTTCAACAGCTATGTCTCCACCGTACTGCCGGAGCTTGGCGAGGAGAATATGCTGCAAACGACATTCCAGGCGTATCTGGAGCGCCGGATCGGCCGCGAGTTTGATTTGGAAGACGCGTTCGATCAGTTGGAATATTTGCTGCGCGGAGACGTATCGGAAGACGGAGAGTATGAAGCGCGCTTGGCCGGTATCCGTTACAAGTCCTCGTTGGATTACCTGGACGTGATCCGGGCTTACCGCGAACACTTATCGAAGCAAGAAATGATGTTCCGCCCGATTCGTTTTCAGGGTCATGAGATTGTGTCTGCCGAAGACATGCGCCGCCGATTCTATGAATTCGATCCGACCGTCAAAATTCCGAGCCGGATCGAACAGATGAGCAAGTGGTTGATCAAAGAAGTCAGCGAATACGGTAAAAGCCAGCGCGACGAGGAATGGGTGGACGATCAGATTCAACTGCTCGACTCCAGCGCTTTGCATCGGGCTTACAATCTGATGCGCCGCAAGCAAAAAGGAGCGGCCGACACGTTCGACGATTTCGATCAGCAGCGCGAAGCCGCGGCTCGTATGATCGTGAACGATTGGCTGAAGCCTGTTCGCAAATGGATCAAACGCCAGCGCTTTGTCGACGTGAAGGGCATGTACCGTCGCTTGTATAAGGACGAGAGCCTGTTTATGAAGCTATCGGGCGGGCGTCCGCTTCCGGCGATGTGGCATGAGGTTTCCCGCCAGACGCAGGATCGGATCGCCAAGTCGGAGCTGATGTTCGAAGACGCGACACCGTTGCTCTTGCTTCGCGAGCTGCTGCAAGGCTTTATCACCAACACGGCGATTCGGCATGTGATCGTCGATGAGGTGCAGGACTACACGCCGTTCCAGCTCGAATTCCTCAAGCGCCTGTTTCCGCGTGCCCGCATGACGGCGCTCGGTGATTTGAACCAGGCGATCTACGGCCATGATTCGGCGTTGGACGACTACGATCCGCTACTGAACCTGTACGGGCGAGACGAAAGCATGGTGCTGCGCTTGACGCGGAGCTATCGTTCAACGCGCGAGATTACCGAATTCACCAAAGCGATGCTGCCCGAAGGCGAAGATATTCTTGCGTTTACACGCAGCGGAGAAAAGCCGGTGCTGCGACGGTTCGCCGAGGATTCCGTTACGGAGATGGAAGAGGCAATCGCTGCCGACATCGAACAACTGCGCGAGCAAGGGCTTGATTACACGGCGATTATCTGCAAAACGCAAAGCGAATGCAACGAGATGCATCAGCGGTTGAAAGATCGGTTGAACACGCGACTGATTACGAAAAACACGCCGGCCTTCGAAAAAGGAACGGTTATCGTTCCGGCTTACTTGGCCAAAGGAATCGAATTCGATGCGGTGCTGCTGCATAACGCTTCGGCAGAGCGGTATTCGCGCGAATCCGAGCGGAAGTTGTTTTATACCGCGTGTACGCGGGCGATGCACGTGCTGCATATGTATGCGGCGGGCGAAGTGAGTCCGTTCGTGAAGGGCGTGGATTCGGAGTTGTATGAGATGCGTTGAGAACGAAGGAAACATGTATTTTTAAAAAACGAATATTGTTATTTAAATGTATTTGAATCTGACCTAAAAAACCTTTCACTCTTATTTGTTCAATAAGAGTGAAAGGTTTTTATTAAAATTAAAAATCTTATTTTTGTAATTTAGTTTTAAAAAAGTTCATAATCTATTTATTTACAAATAATTTGCTTGTGTGTTAACATTTTCACAAGAAAAGTTAATTTATTGAAATGAGATGATAACATGTATAAATATGCGCCTTATATCTCTTTTAACATCATGAACGAGAAAGTGTATATTATCGACGAAAGAGCATCAACGGTTTTTTCTTTAGAAGGAGTTGCAAAAGAAGTATGGAAATTGTGCGACAAAAATATTGATTTAGAAAGCATTGTAAAGCATATCGCGAAAATATATCAAATGAGTTCTGAAGAAATTTCGAAAGATATTCAGGATTTAGTTTTAGAATTTAATAAATTGGAGTTGATCATGGATGACAGTAACTACTGATGAAAAGTTGAACTCCGCAACCATATATCAAGTTGCGTACGAAAATAATATCCTAGCTTCTGTAACCATAGAGCTGGTTACTAAATGCAATTGGCGTTGTTCTCATTGTTATATTCCTAGTCATACTAACCGAGGAATGAGCAAAGAGAAATTGTTTTCTTTATTTGAAGAACTTAAAAAAATGGGAACAATGGATTTGGTTTTAACAGGAGGAGAAATTTTTTCTCGAAAGGATACATTAGAAATTATAAAGAAAGCCAGAGAAATGCATTTTAGTGTGACTTTACTTAGTAATGCTTCTCTTTTAAATGAAGATATTATCAAGGAATTGTCTTTACTATACATATCAGAATTCTCATGCACTGTTTTTTCACTAGAAGATGAAATCCATGATTCTATAACAAGTATTAAGGGATCTTTGAAAAAAACTTTGGCTAATATAGAACTCTTAAAAAAATACGAAATTCCTTTACAAGTCAAGACTCCACTTATGTCATCCAACAAATTCGCTTATCAAGAGTTACAAAAATATTGCGAAGAAAACGGTATAACTTACGGAGCGACTCCGACTATTTTTTCTAAAAGCAATGGAGATTGTTCTACACATCGATTAAGAATACAAAGGGAGGACTTAAAAAATATAATAAAAGATTTAGATCAAATCAGTAAATTCTCTCCCGGAAAACAACCGAAGAGTAATGAGCCTTGTCCCATACTCAGATACATATTGTCAATTGATGCGGATGGAAATGTATACCCATGCAATTCGTTTTATCATAAGGTCGGTAATATATTTGAAAATTCGATAAGTTACATTTGGCAACACTCAAAAGAATTAAATAATGTGAAAAATATAACTAATGAAGATTTAAAAGAATGTAACAGTTGTGGATTAAAGGATTACTGTAATCGATGCCCCGGCATTTCTTTGTTAGAAGACGGTGATATGTTGGGTTGTTCTTCACTGGCTAAAGAAATAGCCATAAGTCGTTATGAAATTTATAAGGAAAGGGGGTGAAAGAATGATTTATAAAAAACCTGAAATCACTCAAGGAAAAAAACTTGAAATTTACGCTTGCTCGGGAGGCACTTGCAATGGTAGATCCAGCATGCCGTACGGAGTAGAACCGCAAGCGAAAAAAGCTGCATAATGGCTTACCGAAGGACATAGTGGTAATCTATGTCCTTTTTAATTTCAAAATTAAGCAAAGTAGGTCATAAACGTGAAAACATACATAGTTAAAATCAAAAAGGTTATTTTCATAGAAATTATTTTCTCTTTTTTATATTCAATCGTTCTCGCTTTTATCCCTTATATTCAAAAATTGCTTTTTGACCGCGTTTTTGGATTTGGGATTAATATTCTTCTCACACTAGCAATTTTATACTTGAGTTGTGTACTATTGGGAGTTGTTTTTCAATATATTTCGCAAGTCTATTCGTGGAAAACTGAAGTTAATTTCAACTTAGAAATGAAAAAAGACTTGTTTCATTCAATATCCCAATATTCATACAAAAAGTTTTCGGAAAAGGAAATAGGCGAATACTTGTCGATAGCCAACAACGATATTGCGGTTTTGGGAAGTCAATATATTTCAGGGATCGTCGATATTATCAAATCGATTGGAATGTTGATCGTTTCTGCTGTTTTTGTTTTTGTTTTCGTAGATTATCGAATCGCAATTGTGATTTTGATTGCCTCTTTAGTATCGGTCTTTGTGCCTAAGTTGCTTTCTAAAAAATTATCTTCCCGTCGTAAAGTCTACCAAGAACAACTAGGCCTATATTTTTCGAGTCTGAAAGATTTTTGGGAAGGCTTCAAAAGAATTAATGCTGTGACTCGAAAAAATATAAACGGAAGACATCAAAACATATTAAAAGAAACCGAAGGCAAAAAACTTGCATTCGGTAAATTCAAAACGCTTGCCAATATAGTCAACGGGTTCGTAATGGATTTCGTAAACTTATCGGCTTTCATTGCAGTGGGTTATCTATGGTATAAAAACGAAATTACGATCGGTACGGCAATCGCCACCTTCGGTTATTTGGAAAGCTTTATTTATCCTATCCGATACATTTTAAATGACATCAATGATATTAATGCTTCAAAAGACACAAAAATCGGCGTTTTGGAACTTATCCAATATCAAGAAGAAATCGATTTGCCACAATTAACAGAGTTTAATCAAAATATCACTATTGAAAAATTATCGATCGATTTTGAAAATTTCAATTTAAAAGATTTTAATTATGTATTTGAAAAAGGAAAGAAATATGCGATTATCGGTCAGAGCGGCTCGGGTAAATCAACACTTTTAAATGCGATTGCCAAACATAATGAAGCAAAAAGCGGAAGTATATACATTGACGGTCATGATATCAAATCTGTTGAGTTATCTAAAATCTGTTGCTATATTGATCAAAATTTCCATATCTTCAACGATACTTTTGATCATAATGTCACGACGTTCAATAGCTATGCTTTTCAAATGAATAATATTAAAGTAGGACATGCTATTCGAACTAAGCTTGAAAGCATGCGTAAAGAAGGAAGCATGCAATCTTTAAGCGGAGGAGAAAAACAGATTTTAAATATGCTTCATTTGCTAACTTCATCAGCTTGTATTTGTCTAATGGATGAACCTTTTTCTGCAATGGATGCAAATCTCACATACAAAATGCAGCAGACTTTTTTGGAGTCGAACGACAAAACGGTGATCATGGCAACCCACAAAATATCGCAACAATCGCTACATCAATTTGATGAAATTATCATTATGGAAAATGGATCAATGATGATCTCAGGCAGCTATGAAGAAATAAGAAATTCATTGGCTTACGTTTCCTTATCAAAAAGCGCATAAAGGACATCTCCTTTTTCGATCCGTCCGAGGTTGACTTTGACGCTGCGTCATAGTTTAACGTAACTCGTAAATCGATAAAAGGAGAGATGGAAATGAACATCGCAACATTGCGTTCCGACGTTATTTACCGCCGAATCATGCAACTGCCGCAGCAGGAGAAAAGAGAAGCGTACCGGGAGGAAATGCTGGCTCCGTTCAAAGGGAAATGGGAGATTCAGCAGATTCCGTTTCGCTCCGATCCGCCGGGCGGCTTCGACGTGCTGACGCTGAACGATCTGATGTATCTGCCTGCGGACCGGATCGACGAGTCGATGCTGGAGACAGTGGATCTTATCTCGTCCGATGTCTTTTGGGCGGAGTGCGAACAGGTCGTGATCGACAGTTTTTCTTCCTTCGAACAGCAGGGAATAGCGCTTCCGGTGCAGAAGGTTGTGTTTACGGTTCTGCTCGGCAATCCGGATAGCGAGCTGCTCCGAATCAATGAAGGATATTCGGGAGACGGTGGCATTCCGGGATATATCTTAACCGTGCTGACGCCGAACGCCTATACGCTGCCGCGAATTCGAGCCGCTCTCGCGCATGAATGCAACCATAACGTGCGGTATCAGTTTATCCGGTGGGACATGAACGTGACGCTTGCCGAACTGATCGTGAGCGAAGGATTGGCCGAGAACTTTGCCGTGTTGCGCTGCGGGGAAGAATGGCTGGGACCTTGGGTGTCCAAAACGGATACGCAGACGCTGAATCGCGTAATCAAACCGATGCTGAAGCCTGCGTTGAATCTTCAGGGATGGCACAATATCGCTCCGCGTCTTTATGGGGACGAGATCGCCGCTTTGCAAGGAATGAGTCCTGCCGGTCTGCCTTACGGAGCGGGTTATGCCTGCGGCTATCATCTGATTCGGCATTATTTGCGCAAAACCGGATATACGATCGAACAGGCCACTTTGAAAAGCGCCGAAGAAATTTTGAGGGTTACGGAGGATTATTGGCATGCCGAAAGCATGGTTGACGGTACATGAGGTTGTGAGCATCACGGGCACGACCGTGCGAACGCTGCATCATTACGACCGGATCGGTCTGCTGAAGCCCGCGAAGGTGAAAGAGAACGGATACCGCTTGTATGATCGTGCCAATTTGGAGCGGCTCCAGATCATTCTTTTTTTAAAAGAAACAGGCTTGCGCCTTGAAGATATTGCGGTCGTATTGGAACTTCCCGAACCGGAACGCCGACAAGCGCTGCACACGCATCGGGAACGACTCATCGATAAAAAGCGCCGGTTGGAACGTACCTTGCATGACTTCGACCGATATTTGGAAGCCGGAACGATTTTCGGGCCCCGGTCGCCGGAAATGCCGGGTCTTCCGCTGCGCGAGCAATATGATCGCGAAGCGGAACTGATCTACGGAGATACGCAAGCCTATGCCGTTTACAAGCAGCGCATGCGGCAACTGGAGCAGCGACCGCCGGACGAACGCGAGATACAGCTGCAACAAGTCGAACAGCGGATGAACACTGCGTTTGCCGAACTTTTTTTCCTCATGCAGCATGCTCCCGAATCGCCTGACGTCCAGCTCAAGATTGAGGAATGGGCGGACACGCTTGGAACCTATATAGAGATTACGCCGCAGCTTTTGGTACATATTGCGGAAAACTATCGGGACGACAATCGGTTTCAGTCTTACTTCGATACGTTCGGAGGAGAAAAAGGAGAATTTGCTTCTTTTTTGCATAACCTCATTCTGACCTACAGCTCCTCATTATCGCAGAATGAAAGGAGGGAGTAACCGTTGAAAAAAGCGGATATTCCCGTTGTGCCGACAGACGGATCGTATACGCATTTGCCGGGTGTGCTGGTCGCGGATCATTACCGGGTGTCCGACGATTACGTCTGTTACCGCCCGGAAGGAACCAAAGACTGGCTGATTATGTACACGCTATCCGGCAAAGGAACGGTACAAACCGAAGCAGAGGGCGCGCTGCACTGTTCGACAGGTACGGTAACGCTGATTCCTCCGGGTACGATGCAGTATTATTTTACGAACGAAGGCGAGGTATGGGAAAAGATCTGGGCTCATTATTCGCCGCGGCCGTCCTGGTTGGATTGGCTGCCGTCGGATTCCAGTAACGGGGCGATTGATCAGGTGCGGATCGAAGATTCGCGCAGCCGGGAAGCCGTGGAAAAAGCGTTCCGCCGCATTCTTGCTTACCGGTTCGATGCGGCGGGAGATTTTCGGGAAGAGCTGATGCTGAACGCGCTGGAAGAAATCATTTTGCTGCTGGCCGGTCTGCGCGCGGAGCGGCGAACCCTCGACCCCCGGATCAAGGTCGTATTGGATCTTCTTGCGCGTGAGTTTTCGGAAAACTTCGCGATTGAAGATTTGGCCCGCCTCGTGCATCTGTCGCCTTCCCGGTTATCGCATTTGTTCAAAGAACAAGTCGGAGATTCGATCATCGCGATTTTGAACGGATTTCGCTTGAAGCAGGCGGAGAAACTGCTGCGCTATACGCCGCACCCGATTACGGAGATTGCGTTCAGCGTGGGCTTCAACTCTCCTGATTTTTTTACCCGGCAGTTCGTGCACTATTACGGAATGAGTCCGTTGCAGTACCGGAAGCGGCATCTGTCTCAGCGTTAAGAAGCGATTCTTGCAGCGAAAATGTTCAAAAGTGCTGCACCCATCCGGAAGCCGAGGCGGCGCTTTCCAGTCGTTTCCGATACTGCGAAGGCGTACATCCTTGATGCTGCTTGAATACGGAAATAAAATAACTCAAATTGTCGAATCCGACCTCCATCGCGATCTCGACGATTTTATGGGCGCTGGTCTCGAGCAGTCGGCAGGCTTGCTGCGTGCGATAGCGGTTGAGATAGTCGACAGGCGTCTTGTGAACCATGCTTTTGAAAAAACGGCAGAAGTAGCCTTCGCTCATATCGAGCAGTTCCGATAAATCGCCAAGCTTGATCGGAGACGCGTAATGTTTGTGCATATAGCCGAGTACCTTTTTCAAACGCTCGATTTTCTCCAGATCGCCGCCGGTTGCGGTCGGAACATTTTCCCGCATATGGCCTTGCAGCAGCGCAAAAATCTGATACAGTCTGGCTTTTGTGGTCAATTGGTAGGCGGGAGCAGAGCGTTCGTTGTCTTCGATAATCGCCGCGATCAGATTCAAAATATCGCGCTCCCACGGCTCCTCTCCGGTAAGATGGGAAGGGGGGCGGACTTTTTTTTGCAGCAAAGGTTCGATAAATTGTTCCTGTAGATGGTCGTAGCCGCGGCTGGATAAAAATTCCCCGTCGAAGACGACAGCCGAGAATGCGCAAGGTTCGTCCCCGATCCGTCTGCCCGCATGCAGCTCGCCGCCGTGGACGAACATGGCCTGGCCCGTTTGCACTTCGTGATATTCGGTGCCGATCTGGAAGCTGATGGTACCGCGCGTCACGATCGTAAATTCCATCTCTTCGTGCCAGTGGGAGTCCATAATGGTGGTGTAATCGAGGTCTTCCATGACATAGGAGCTGACCGGGTACATAGGATTGCCGTGGATGCGTTCTTCCTTTAACAAAGCACGGTTCATGAGGGGAATCTCCTTCTTTTTGACGTCAAATATGAAATCGTTTCCAAATAGTGGTCGATAAATGAGTTGTTTTTGGAATTAAGGTCAAAATATTAATAGTTTAGATCAAAATAGCGGAAGAAAATTGTTTTAAAGATCAATATCATTATAAACGTAGTCACGGCGATCGGACAAGGACGCCGAAGGCATTCGACAACTGCCAAGGGGGCTTATTACGAATGAAATTTACTGATGGATATTGGATGGTCCGCGACGGATACAATCTGCAAAACCCGGTTGATATTCGCGACGTTGTACAGAAGGACGATTCCTTCACGGTATACGCGGCAACGAAAAAAGTAGAAAAACGGGGCGATACGCTGAACGCGACGCTGCTGAAAGCGACATACAGCTCGCCGATGCCGAACGTCATTCGCGTCCGCTTGAACCGTCACGCCGGCGGCGTGAAACAGTCTCCCGAATTCGAACTGTACGGTTCGGAAACGAACGTACAGATTACCAATAACGACGATCTGCTGGCGCTGCAAAGCGGCGAGCTGAAAGTCAGCATCAACCGCAACACGGGCTTCGCCAGCGAGTTCCACTACGGCGATCGCCGCCTGACAGGCAGCGCGTTCCGCCGCGCGGCGCATATCGAAAACAAAGCGCAAGGCAAAACGTACTTCCGCGAGCAGCTCGATCTGGGCATCGGCGAATACGTGTACGGTCTGGGCGAGCGATTCACTCCGTTCGTGAAAAACGGTCAAACCGTTGATATCTGGAACGAAGACGGCGGCACAAGCAGCGAGCAGTCGTACAAAAACATTCCGTTCTACCTGTCCAACAAAGGCTACGGCGTGTTCGTGAACCATCCGGAAAAAGTATCGTTCGAGGTCGCTTCGGAAAACGTCTCGAAAGTTCAATTCAGCGTCGAAGGCGAAACGTTGGAATACTTTATCATCGGCGGCGAGACGCCGAAAGACGTGCTCGACAACTACACCAAGCTGACGGGCAAGCCTGCACTGCCGCCAGCATGGACATTCGGCCTCTGGCTGACGACTTCGTTCACGACGAACTACGACGAAGAAACGGTTAACCACTTCGTCGACGGCATGAGCGAACGCGATCTGCCGCTGTCCGTGTTCCACTTCGACTGCTTCTGGATGAAAGAATACCAGTGGACAGACTTCGAATGGGATAAAGACGTTTTCCCTGACCCTGCGGGCCTGCTCAAGCGCCTCAAAGAAAAAGGCCTGAAAATCTGCGTCTGGATCAACCCTTACATCGCGGAAAAATCCGTCTTGTTCGAAGAAGGCATGGAGAACGGCTACCTGCTCAAGCGCAAAGACGGCAGCGTCTGGCAGTGGGATATGTGGCAAGCGGGCATGGGCATCGTGGATTTCACGAACCCGGCTGCGGTGAAATGGTACCAAAGCAAGCTTGAAGAACTGGTCGATCAAGGCGTAGACTGCTTCAAGACGGACTTCGGCGAAAGAATCCCGGTAGAAGACGTCGTTTACTTCGACGGTTCCGATCCGGTTAAAATGCACAATTACTACACCTTCCAATACAACAAAGCGGTCTTCGAAGTGCTGGAAAACAAACTCGGCAAAAACGAAGCGGCGCTGTTCGCCCGTTCGGCAACGGTCGGCGGCCAACAATTCCCGGTTCACTGGGGCGGCGACTGCTCGTCGACCTACGAATCGATGGCGGAAAGCCTGCGCGGCGGTCTGTCGCTCGGCGTATCCGGCTTCAGCTTCTGGTCGCACGATATCTCCGGCTTCGAGCAAACGGCTCCGGCTGACGTGTACAAGCGTTGGGTGCAATTCGGCCTGCTGTCTTCGCACAGCCGTCTGCACGGCAGCGACTCGTACCGCGTGCCTTGGTTGTTCGACGAGGAAGCGGTGGACGTGCTGCGCAAGTTTACCAAACTTAAAAACTCGCTTATGCCGTACCTGTTCAACCAGGCTGCGGAATCGGCAGAACGCGGCATTCCGATGATGCGTCCGATGTTCCTGGAGTTCCCGGAAGATCACACTTGCGCACCGCTGGATCTGCAATACATGTTCGGCGATTCGATCCTTGTTGCTCCAATCTTCAACGAGCAAGGCGACGTGACCTACTACCTGCCAGCCGGCAAGTGGACAGGTCTGCTGGACGGTCAAGTGAAGGAAGGCGGACGCTGGTACAGCGAAAACTACGACTTCATGAGCCTGCCGGTATTCGTTAGAGCGAACACGCTGCTTGCTGTCGGCGCTCAAGACGACAAGCCGGACTACGATTACGCGGAAGGCGTAACGCTGCATCTGTTCGAGCTTGAAGACGGCCAAACGGCTTCGGCGAACGTGATCGGTCTGGATACGAAGCAGTTGGTGGAAGCTTCCGCTGTCCGCAGCGGCGGAGAGATCAAAGTTAACGTTTCCGGCGGTCAAAACGTGAAAGTCGTACTGCGCGGCATTGCGTCGGCGGCAGGCGTGGAAGGCGCTTCGCAAGAAGCGGGCGAGCAAGGAATCGTGTTGACGCTCACAGGCGGCAGCGCAACGGTTAAGCTGTAAAAGAACGCGGATAAGGGGTAAAGCTTCTTCCTGACGGGAGAAGCTTTACCCCTGCTTGCGTATGGACGGGGATTTGCATTCGGCAGCAACGTTTGCAGGATCGGGCAGGTTTTCGGAGCAGGAATATGAGAGCGCTTTATTCATAAGGAGGAACGAACATGACGGAATTGTTTTTGGACATCGAAAAGCCGCTGGAGGATCGGGTTCGCGACTTGATTGCCCGGTTGACGCTTGAAGAGAAATTATCGCTGCTTCCCACGCGTCAAGCGGCAGTAGAACGTCTGGGCATCCCGGCGTACAATGTCGGAGGCGAGGCTGCGCACGGCGTAGCCTGGAAAGGCGTCGCGACCGTATTTCCGCAGCCGATGGGCTTATCGTCCACATGGAACAAGGAGCTGCTGCGCGAGATCGGTTCGGTCATCGGGGACGAGGCGCGAGCCTATCATCATAGCGCGCCGGAAAAGCATGGTTTGACACTGTGGGCACCTACGGTCGATATGGAGAAAAATCCGCTATGGGGACGTACGGAAGAAGCATACGGGGAAGATCCTCACCTAACGGGTAAACTGACGGCCAACTTGGCGCAAGGGATGCAGGGCGAGCATGGGTTTTATTTGAAAATGGTGGCGACGCTCAAGCACTTTTTCGCCAACAATAACGAAGTCGGGCGTTTGGACGGTTCGTCCAGCGTGACGCCGCGCAATATGCGGGAATATTATCTGGAAGCGTTCCGTATTCCGTTCGAAGAAGGCGGCGCGTTATCGATGATGACCGCTTATAATTCGATTAACGGGACACCCGCGATCGAAAGCCCTTATGTGCAAAAGTTCGTCAAAGACGAATGGCGTATGGACGGGTTTATCGTCTGTGACGGCGGCGATTTGTCGCAGACGGTCAATTTCCACAAGTACCATGAATCGCATGCCGAATCGGTAGCCGGAGCGCTGCTTGCGGGCGTCGACTGCCTCACCGACGATGTGGAGTTGGTGATTCCCGCGGCACGCGAAGCGCTGGAACGCCGTCTGATCGTCGAAGCGGACGTGGACCGTGCGCTGGTCAATATTTTCCGCGTGCGATTCCGGTTAGGGCAATTCGATCCGCAAGAAAACAATCCGTATGCGCAGATTCCGGAATCGGTGTTGTGCGCTGCGGAGCATGCCGAGCTAGCGAAGCGTGCGGCAGAACAATCGGTCGTGCTGCTGAAGAACGACGGCATTCTGCCGTTGCGCCGTGCGGAGGTGAAGAGTGCAGCCGTTGTGGGACCGACCGCAGACGCGGTCTGGGCAGATTGGTATAGCGGCACATTGCCGTATCGCGTATCGATTTTGGACGGTATTGCAGCGAAGCTGAGCGAAAAAGCGAGTGATCATGGTCCGGTTAGCGAACTGGCTCGACGCTCCAGAGAAGCTGCGACCGTGCAGGAAGCAAACGATGCGGTGGAGGCGGTGGACGAGCCTGCTCGTTGGATGGCGCTGCGTGAACAGGCACAGGCAACTGCCGGATCAGTCGATCGGACGGAGGCTGTTCGATATGTAGAGGGCAGCGACACCGTGCGTTTAGTTGAGGTCAACGAAGGAAAAGCGCTTGGCGTGCAGGCAGATGAGACAGGCATTCTTCGCGTACAGGCCGAGGCCACAGACGCGTCTCTATTGGAACTGACCCGTTGGGGCTGGGGGCAGCATACGCTGCGCGCTCACGCCAATGGCCGATTTGTCAGCGCACAGGACGATCAGGCTATTGGAGCTTCAGCCGAGCATATTGGAGGATGGTTTGTGAAAGAACTATTCGATCTTGAAGAAGGATTGGATGGCGAAATCACGCTGCGTCAGTGGAACGGGGCTCCGATCGGCTGGAGTTCATCGACGGTGGTGTCCGATCACAATACGCATGCGGACGCAGATTCGCTTTTACCGGAAGAACATGGGCAGACTCTTCGAGCGTTAATCACGGAAGGCGAAGAGGCCGCGGCCCCGTTGCGGCTTGAGCTTGTGCAGGACGGAATCGCCCAAGCCGCAGAAGCGGCGCGTCTGAGCGATGTTGCGATTGTCTGCGTAGGGAACAGTCCGTATATCAACGGTAAGGAAGAAATTGATCGGCCATCGTTGTCGTTGCCGCCGAGTCAGGAAGCACTGATTCGCGCCGTGCATGCCGCTAATCCCAATACGGTTGTCGTGATTGTGGGCAGTTACCCGTTCGCTCTGGGCGAGATCGCGGACCTGGTTCCCGCCATCCTGTATAACGCGCACGGCGGGCAGGAGATGGGATCGGCGTTGGCAGACATCCTGTTCGGGGATGCCGCTCCGGCTGGTCGTCTGAGCATGACCTGGTATCAATCGGAACAAGATCTGGCTGCTATGCTCGACTACGATATCATCAAAAGCGGTCAGACTTATCAATATTTCGAAGGAGACGTCCTGTATCCGTTCGGACATGGGTTGACGTATGCCCGCTTTGACTACGGTACACCGACGCTTGAGCGGGAGACGGTCGCGGCGGAAGATACGATTCGTGCGACGTTCGAACTGAAGAATACAGGCAGTATCGATAGTGAAGAGGTTCCGCAATTATACGTTCGGGCAGAAGCTTCTTCGGTCAAACGTCCTTTGAAGCAGCTTAAAGGCTTTGAACGTATCCGGATTCCGGCTGGTCGGAGCAAGACGGTAAGCTTCGAGCTGCCTGTGCAGGAATTGGCCTTCTGGGATGTATCCAGAGATCGATTCTGCGTCGAGTCCGGTGTCTATACGCTGCTGATCGGTTCGTCGTCAACGGATATTCGTGTGCAAACGGCTGTGACCGTAGTCGGAGAGCTTGTTCCACCTCGCAATCTGTATCAGGTCACCCGTGCAGAGAATTTCGATGATTACGGGCAGCTTCTGCTGGATGAAGGCGAACACGAAGCGACAGCGGTTGCTCTCGTTCGGTCTGGCGCGCCCGGCGAGTTAATCTTCCGGAATGTTGATGTGTCGCAAGGGATTTCCCGCTGGAAGCTGCGGGTTCGGGGCGGGGAGTCCCCAGGGCGTATTGAATTGCGTCTCCATGGCCCAGAGGGTGAACTGGTCGGAAGTGAAGAGGTGGCAGCTTCCAGAATCAACGCTTGGAATACGCTGGATGCTCCGCTTCTGAATGAGGTCTCACAATCTGAGGCCCCGGTTCTGCTGCATATTACGCTACAGGGACCAATCCGCCTAAGTGAACTGACCCTGATCCCGATTCGTTCCTAAATGTAAACGATACGTCAACTTGACAGCTTCGAAGCCGCCCCGTATGGTCAAGGGGCGGCTTATTTAGAATCAGCAGAACGGGAGCGATCAAGCATGGCTGTTAAGTTCATTACGGAATCGATCCGAAGCGTAGGCGTTTGGGTCGGGCTTCCGATTCAGGTATGGATCATAGCGGAACAAGATGGAGTTACGTTAGTGGATACAGGAATGTCCTTTATGAGCAAAGGAATTCTAAAAGCTATTCAAGGCATGGATGCAGGACCGCTGAAGCGAATCCTGCTTACGCACGGACATGCCGACCATGTGGGCGGATTACAAAACATTTTGCGCGTTCATAATGTGCCGGTCTATATGCATGCTGCGGAAATTCCTTATGCGCAGGGGGAACTGGCTTATCCGGGCAAAGACAAGGCGCATGTCCATGTGGAAAAAGGGATTTTGCAGCCTCTTCCGCTTGTTTCGGGGAAAAATAAAGAGTTGGACGTTCACGGATCATTAACACCGTATTGGACACCGGGGCATTCGCCGGGACACGTCGTGTATTTCCACCGTGGTGAAAACGTATTGTTGGCAGGCGATTTGTTCAACGGCAAACGGGGCAAGTTGATCCCGCCCCGCTTTACGCCGGACCCGGAACTTGCGATGCGCAGCGCTTTCGAAATTGTACGGGAACTTGACCCCGAGCGGATTGAGGTCTGTCATGGATCTACCGTATATCGTCCTGCGGGGAAACTTGACGACCTGAAAGCGGAGATCCGGCGGACGCGCGAGCTGGAAGCCAAGCTTAAAGCGCGGAAGGAAGCAAAAGCAAAAGGGAAAAGGCACTAACTGTTACTGGGGCTTCAGTGGATGTCCATGCGCTCGAATGTCGATAAACGTGATTGGGAATCATAAGTCGTCATGGACATTTTTCACCAAAAACACCTGCTTTTCGCATGGGAAATAGCGAAAAGCAGGTGTTTTTGGCTGAACTTTCAAAACGGTGGGTTTATCAAGCTGCTTCATAAAACCTCTCAGTTTCGGTCTAAACGATTCGTGATATCCATCTTCAGCTTTCGATTGCAGGGCCATCGCCGTACCGTTCGGCATTGCGTTCGATTTTGCGGAAAGCTTCCGCCAGCAGTTCAAGCTGTTCCGGCGTGAAATCTTCGATCATGGCGGTGTTGTGGTGCCGCTCGATCACAGATGTCTCTTCGGTAACCTGACGGCCTTTTTCAGTCGGATAGATCAGGTATGCACGTCGATCGGCCCGGTCGCTGCTGCGCATAATTAATCCTTTACGGTGCAAGACATTGAGGATGCGGGTAACGGTTGGCTGATCCTTAACAGTGCGTTCGGCGATTTCTTTTTGGTTCATGCCTTCCTTGAAACAGATACAGCACATGACGGACCACTGTTCCGGCGTCAGATCATAATCCTTAAGGTTTGCGGCGAGACGGTTACTGACTTTGCGATAAATGACGCCCAGTTGAAAACCGATCGAATCTTGCGGCTGATACAAGGATAATCCCCCTATTGCGCGGCCGAATTCCGCCCCCGCGGCCCGACCTGCTTGTTCTGATTTGCTGCTTGCTCACGCAAGTATACGAAGTTCGGAAAGCGGTGTCAAATGTATAATGAACGAAAATCATCGGATTCGGAAGAAACGGAAACCGTTTTTGGTCGCGAAAGGGTTTCCGTTTCCCGAATCTGTCCGTTGGATAGGTCGGCATTAACGTTTTTCGTGTTCGGATACCGTGTTTTTGGCATCCTTGTTTGCTGCTGCCCGCCTTACGGGAAAGCTTAACGTGACCGATGTGCCTGCGCCGGGCTCCGCATGCACGACGATCGAACCTTGATGCGCGGTCACGATCGCATAAGCGATGCTCATTCCGAGTCCTGATCCTTCCACGCTTTCATCGGTGCTGGTTCCCCGGAAGTAGCGGTCGAACAATCGGGATCTCGTTTCCGCGTCCATGCCGACGCCATCGTCGCGTACGGTAACGACGGCGCGTCCTGCTTCGGTTTTCACGCCGATCGATATCGTCGTGCCGGGTCCGTTATGTTTGACGGCATTAGAAATCAGGTTGTCGAGCAGGCGCTGAAACCATTTGGCATTTGCCATAATCTCGATCGCGCCGAGGTTTTCTTCGAATTCGAACGCAACGTCGCTCAGCGTGGCGTCGTTGACGTAGCGAAGCACCGCCCGGCGCACGAACTCGTTCAGTTCGAGAGGGTCCAGTTCTTCGCCGGGCGTATGGGTTTTCAACTCGAAGGTCAAAGAGAAGTCCTGAAGCAGCTCGAGCATATAATCGCTTTTTTCGCGAATTGTCGTGCCCATGTCTTGCAGTTCGCCTTCGCTCCAACGGAACTGACCGCTTTCGAGTAGATGTCCGTAACCCTGAACCGACGAAAGCGGCGTGCGCAAGTCGTGGGAGATGCCGGCCATCCATTCTTCGCGCGAGCGCTCTAGGCGCATACGCTCGCTGCGCGCTTCGGCGAGCCGGGCGGCCATGTCGGAAAATCCGGCGATCACCTCGCCGTACAGCTTGTAACGCGCGCGGAAGCGCCCGTTTTTGCGGAAGATTTTGCGCCGTTCCTTATCCGTGAACACCTGATCGTATTCGCCTCGTCCCATGCGCTCGAAGCCGCGCATGAACAGAAGCAGCGGACCGCCGTAACGATAACCGTGCCAGGCGGCGAGCGCGAACGCCAGCAACAGGATCGCCCCGCCCACGATGGCGGATACGATCAGGATCATACGCAGCATCGGTTGTTCGGGCGAAAGGATGCCGGAGCGCGAAGATTCGAGCAGCCAGGTATTTCCTGACGCTTCGTCATAGTAATAAGAAACTTTGAAGTCCGCGCCGGAAAGATCGAAGCGATGCTTCGCTAGTTCCAACGCGCCATAGCCTTCGGTGTCGCCGCGCAGTCCGACGCTTTGAACGACCTGCCCGTTTTCGTCCAGGACGCGTACCGAGGCTTGCTCGCTTCGGGCTTCGGCATCGAGACGTGCCAAGGAAGAGTCGCCGCCGATCTGTCCGTTACGCGCATATCGGTCGAACCATTGCTTCAAACGCTCGCTTTCGACGTTGCGGCGGCCGAGCAGATACAGGCTGCTGAAGCCGTCGAACTCTTCGTATAACGTGGTTACTTCGTAATTGTCCAATCGGCGCGAATCGGAGATTCGAAGCAGCTCCGGGGCGGAATAGCGATCGGGTACGCCTGCCGGCACATTCGCCGCGTATATCGCTTTCCCGTATTCGTCGACGATCTGAAGCCAGTAGCCCATATCGCGCAGCTGCTTATCCCAAAGCGACGGCAGATCGGCGCCGTTCCCGTCGACCAAAGTTTCCATGGACAGCGAATCGAGGATTTTGGAAGGCGAGTCGCTTTGAAGCTGATTTTTGCCCATCAAGTAGAAGAGGACGAACATGGACACGAATACGGTAATCAGCACCGAAAGCCAGATCGCGAAAAATTGAACCGTAAAGTGCAGGCCGAGTCTGCGCGTGATCCGTCCGGCTTTAATATGCGGTTTTTTATTCATGGCGCCGCCGGACTTTTGACCAGCTTGTAGCCGAGTCCCCGAACCGTCAGCAGATGCCGCGGCGAGCCGGGATCGGCTTCGATGCGCTCGCGAATTTTGCGAATATGGACCATGACCGTATTGTCGTCGCCGGGCCCGTCGAAGCCCCAGACCGATTCGTACAATTGCGATTTGGAAAAGACGATGTTGGCATTGCGGCACAGGAACAGCAGCAGTTGGTAAGCTTGGGCGGGACAAGCGACGGGAACGCCGCCGACGATCAGCTCGCCGGCCCGTTCGTCCAGCACGAAGCCGCCGAAGTCGTACCGCTGCCGGGAATCGACGGGAGCGGCAGGCAAGGAAGAAGGAGCGGGAACCGCCGCGTCCGCACCGCGCCGAAGCCTGGCTTTGATCCGCGCCGCGATCTCGAGCGGGTTGAACGGTTTGGTGACATAATCGTCGCCGCCGACCGCGAAGCCGGTAAGCCGGTCCAAATCCGTCGTGCGGGCGGTCAAGTAAATCAGATGGGCGTCGGTCATCGCGCGAATCTGCGGCCCGAGTTCGAAACCGGTGCGATCCGGCAGCATGACGTCGAGCAGGATAATATCCGCCCCGTGTTCGCGCAGCAGATTCATCCCCTCGGCGGCGGTGCCCGCGGTATGGATCTGTTCGAAGCCTTCTTTGCGCAGGACCATCTCGATCATCTGCGCGATCGCTTTTTCGTCGTCTACGATCAAAATTTTGGCTGGATGCATGGATTGAATTCCTCCCGGTAAGCGTCCGGGCCGTTTGGCGCGGCCCGGCTTTTGTTCCAGTGTATCAAAGAACCCTTAACGTTCGCTAAAGGGATCGGTTTCTTTTTTTCGTCGTTAAGCAAACGTTAAGAAAAGCTTTAGCGTCTATTCAAGGCGGGACGTTAAGCTGGATGCAGAGGTGATGAAATTGACGAAAAATAAAAGAATTCATTTGATCGACGGCTTGAGGGGGTTCAGCCTGTCGGGAATCGTCGTGGCGAATATGCTGATTTTCCAATACGGCTTGTTCGGGGAAACCATGCCGGAGTTGTTTGGCATCGCGGGAGCGGATCTTGCGTTCCATTCGTTTCTGTTCATCGCGGTCGTCGGAAGCTTCATGCCGATTTTCGCGTTCATGTTCGGCTTCGGCATGGTGAAACTGGCGGACAGTTTGAAATCGCGCGAACTGCGTCCGAAATGCCATTTGTCGCGCCGCTTTCTTCTGATTTTCGTTCTAGGCATGCTGCACGCGACGTTTTTATGGGAAGGCGATATTTTGACCTTTTACGGCGCGACCGGATTTTTCTTGTTAATGTTCCTCAACCGCAAGCCCAAAACGCTGTTGGTCTGGTCGGTGCTGCTGCTCGGCATCATGGGCGTGCTGGGCGCTCTTCCTTCCGATACCGGCATGGCGGAGCTGGGAGATTCGGAGCATACGCGGACCTACGTCATGCAAAGCCGCGACGTGTACGCGACAGGAACCTATTCGGAGATCAAGGATTTCCGCAATAACGCCGATCCGTTTGGAGAAGAGACGGGCTGGATCATGGGCATCGCTTTGCTGCTCGCGCCGCTGATGATCGCCCCGATGTTCCTGCTCGGCATGCGGGCGGCGAAAAGAGGCACCTTCGACGATCCTATCGCCATGCGCCGCGTATACGCGCGCCGAGCCGCCGTTTTCATCACGATCGGCCTGCTGACCAAATCTTTCTCCGTACTCGGCCCGCAATTCGGGGCAAGCGCGCTGCCGGGGATCGGTATCGGCGATACGCTCGGCGGATCGCTTCTCGCGCTCGGTTACATTTACGCGTTCGCCCTGCTCTATGCGGGAAGCCGCCGCCGGTCGATCCTGAAGCGGTTCGAGGCGGTCGGGCGTTTGTCGCTGACGAATTACTTGATGCAAAGCGTCTTATGCACCACGATTTTTTACGGTTACGGCTTGGGATTGTTCGGCCGTTCGGGGGTGTTCGCAGGGACGCTGATCGTACTGGCCGTTTATGCGGGGCAGCTATGGCTCAGTCCGCTGTATCTGGAAAAGTTCCGTAGCGGTCCGGTCGAGAAGGTGCTGCGCGTCTGGACGTATCTGTCTTGGAGCGGACAGCCGAGAAAGCCGGTTCGCGTCCCGGAGCCGACGGAAACCGAAACACGTGTGTCTTAATCGATGGCCTTATTGACTTGAAATAAGCTGCCGTCAAGTTGAATGCTTCAGGCTCCGGAAAATCGGCTTAAGCCGGGAGTGATTGCGAACTTGGGAATGGATATCCAAAAAAAGCCCGCTCGGGATGAGCGGGCTCAGGTTGTCGAGAAAGTGGCTTCGACGCGGGAAGCGAGAAAACTCCGAGAGAAATTCGTTTCAGTCGCGTGTTGAAATCGAGAAAATGGATTTAAACTTTTATTGGTTTTTTCTCGATTTCAAAGGCGAACGCTATCGCTCTTTCACTGAATTTCTCTCTTCGTCTTCTCGCTTCCAGGTACGTCGAATTTTCTCGATACGTTGAGCCCGCTCGGGATGAGCGGGCTTTTGCTGTTTCGTATAGGATAAGAAAGTCAAGCTTTGGTATCGGCTTTTTCTTTGACGGCGTCGGCGGCTTTCGGCACGCTTTCCCAGTCTTTGAGGAATTGGTCGATGCCTTTGTCCGTAAGCGGATGAGCCCAGAGTTTCGGCAGGATGGAGCCGGGGATGGTGGCGATATGCGCGCCTGCCAATGCGGCTTGTTGGACATGGCCGATGTGGCGGATGCTGGCCGCGATGATTTCGGATTTGAGATCATACGTATCCAGAATGGTACGAAGATCCGAGATCAGTTCCATGCCGTCCACACCGATGTCGTCCAGGCGGCCGATGAAGGGACTGATGTAGGTCGCGCCCGCTTTGGCTGCCATGAGTCCTTGCGCTGCGGAGAAGATCAGGGTTACGTTGGTCCGGATGCCTTTTTTGCTGAGTTGGCTGCACGCATACAGGCCTTCCTCCGTCATCGGAAGCTTGATGACGACGTTCGGTGCCCACTGCGCGATCTCCAGTGCTTCCGCGATCATTTCATCGCCCTTGAGCGATACGACCTCGGCGCTTACAGGACCGGGAACAATAGCCGTGATTTCCTTGATTACATCCTGAAATTGGCGCCCTTCTTTCGCGATCAGCGAAGGGTTCGTCGTTACGCCGTCCACCAAGCCCAAGCGTACGATACGCTTGATTTCATCCAGATTGCCGGTATCCAAGAAAAATTTCACGTCGATTCCTCCTCGAAAAAAATTAGGAAGTTTTCGTGTTCTTTCCGCGAAAAACCCCGCACCTATTATTTTCACCTTTTCAAGTGATTTTGACACAATTTTCTCAGAACAATGCTTGCAAGCTTGAATCAGAAGGTTAAAACTCGATATAATCATAGATAGTCGACTCTGTACGTCAGCGGCACTTTGTCGTTGCGTAAGAAACGGACAAACTTAAGGATAAGGGGAAAAGGGATGAGTAAAAACAAAAAGCCGGCGCCGAAAAACGGTAAGCCGCAGGGTGCAAAGAAAAATACAGGAGGAGCGGCAAGACCGCAAGGCGCGCCGAGACCTCAAAATCAAAATACAGCCGCTTCCCAATGGACATCGGGTTCGAAGCGCAAGAAGAGTAACCTGGGAGTCATCGCATTGGGGTTTGTCGGCCTGATCGTCGTGTTGGCGGTGCTGATCTTTGTCCTGACGAAGGTTGGGGAAAATCAAACAACGTCTTCGGCAGAGCCGGTAATTTTGACCAGCTACGATGCTTCGAATCAACCAACGCTGGGTAACCCGGATTCAAATGTACAGATCGTTGAATTCGGCGATTACAAGTGCCCGGATTGCAAAATCTGGACGGAAACGGTACTGCCGGAACTGCAAACGAAGTACCTCGATACGAATGAAGCTTCCTTCCAATTCGCGGACTACCCGTTCCTCGCAGACGATTCCATGCTGCTGGCATTGGGCGGACAAGCGTTGTATGAGCAAAACCCGGAATATTTCTGGGCATACAACAAAGCTGTCTATGCCAACCAAGATACAAGCAAAGTTCGTGAGAGCTGGATTACCGAAGACTACATCGTCAACCTGGTCAAAGAAAATGTACCGGAAGCCGATATCGAGAAATTCACGAATGATCTGAAAAACAAAACGTACCAAGCAGCCGTCGATGCAGACGTCAAAGCAGGGGACGACAGCAAAATCACCGGAACGCCTTCTATTTTCGTAAATGGCACAAAGGTTGAAAACCCAACGCTCGAAAATGTGGAAGCCGCGATCGAAGCAGCAAAAGCAAGCTAAATCAACGTAACGAAAAGTTCAAAAAGCACCCTAGGCAGATAAGAACCGGAAATTCCGATGCTGCTGCAGGGTGCTTTTTTTGAAAAACAGCGTCACAGCCGAGGGCGATTCGGGTATGTTAACATTCATGGGAACGAAGTTCGAGAAATTTGAGCGTGCAGCATCGTCCAGAACGCAATAAGGAGCGAATCAATTCATGCAAAGCAAAATGAACGGAGTCATCCTCACGATCGTCCGCGGCGATATCACGAAGTACGCCACCGATGCCATCGTGAATGCAGCCAATTCGTCACTGCTCGGCGGCGGAGGCGTAGACGGAGCGATCCACCGTGCCGGCGGTCCTGCGATTTTGGAGGAATGTCAAAAGATTCGCGCTCGACAGGGCGGCTGCGATCCGGGAGAAGCCGTCGTGACAACAGCAGGGCGACTTCCCGCAAAATTCGTCGTGCATACCGTAGGCCCTGTGTATCAAAACGGCAAGAAAGGCGAGGCAGAGCTGCTGAAGCGCTGTTATATCAACTCAATCCAAGCAGCACTAGACGTGTCGGCGCGGCGCATTTCTTTTCCCAACATTTCGACAGGGATCTATGGATACCCGAAAAACGAAGCGGCTGAAGTGGCTGTGGCAGCTGTCATCGAAGCCGTTCAAGCTCATTCTTCCGATTCCGGCGAAACGTTTCTGGAAGAGATCGCCTTTGTCTGCTACGATGAAGAAAACGAACGACTTTATCGGAATCTATTGGAACAAGAAAATCGGTAAAGCGGTAAAAGGAGAACCCGACATACGATGACCCATGCGATTGCAGCACGAATTCAGGATCTGGAGCGGTATAACCCGTCCCGGACCGCTGAAAGTGATTTGGAGGAATTTTGGACGAACACGTTGGCTGAATATGCAGAAAAACCGTTGAACGGCAGCAGAGAACTTGTTCAGACTCCGATGAGCGGCATGAACGTCTACCATACCACTTATGAAGGGGCAGACGATACGCCGCTGTATGCCTGGTATTTGACCCCGAAAACCGAGCGTTCCGCAAAATTCCCTTGTATTGTGCATTATCACGGTTACACAGGCAGCAAAGGAATGCCGGAACACTTCGCGCATTATATTTTGATGGGTTTTGCCGTGTTGTCCGTAGACGTGCGTGGGCAGGGCGGGGATACAGGCAATCGGCTGGAACAGTCTTACGGCGCGATCCGGGGCTGGGTCACGCCGGGCATTTTACAGCGGGAAACGGCGTATTATCGGGCGATTACGGTAGACGCGATTCGTGCGACCGAGTGGGCAGCTGCGCAACCGGAAACCGACGCCGAGCGCATCTTCGTGATCGGTGGCAGCCAAGGAGGCGGTCTTGCCATGATCGTTCCTGCGCTGAGCGACGTGCCGAAAGCGGCGGTGGCTCATATCCCGAATATGTGTCATATGGACTTCGGTATCCTGAATTCGAACAGCTCATTATCCGAAGCGGCAGAGTTTGTCAGTCGGCATCCCGAGCATTTTGATACCGTGCTGAAGACACTTAGTTATTTCGATAACTTGAATTTGGCGCCGCGTATCCGAATTCCGATCATGGTCTCTTGCGGTCTTAAAGATCCTTGCTGCATGCCGGAAACGGTCTACGCTGCTTATAACCGGATCGTGTCGGAAAAGGAAATGCGGGTATATCCGTTCGACGGTCATTGGGTGTCGGATGGACAGAATCGCTTGGCAATGGAGTTTTTGGCTCGGCATGCAGGGTTGGTGTGATCGGACATAGGGAAGCTTCTGAGATTGCGCGGCAGCGCGCATTTGAGAAGCTTCTTTTTTTTACGCAAAAGTATTTAATTTTCTTTAAATCACATGCTTTACTTTTGTAACCTTGTGTATTATGATGAGGATATAAAAAATATTACTCAAGAAAAATAAATAATTATATAGGTAAACAAAATGGAGGTCAATGAACATGAGCAATTATCGCATGCATCCGGAAGCGCATATGGGACGGGTTCAATTGAAAGTCAGTCAGATTGAACGTTCGGTACGTTTTTATAGTGAAGTGATCGGACTTAAGCTGTTGGCTCAGACGGAAAAAACAGCCGAGTTCGGCGTGGAAGGCAGTGGCGTGCTGCTGGGTATCGAAGAAGTACCGCAGGCGCAAATCATGCGTCCCCAGTCCGTAACGGGTCTGTACCATTTTGCGATTTTGTTGCCTAACCGCACTGCATTGGGTACAACGCTGCGCCATTTGGCCGAAACCGGAATAAGCATCGGACAGGGAGATCACCTCGTCAGCGAAGCTTTTTACATGAATGATCCTGACGGGAACGGAATCGAGATTTATGCGGACCGCCCGCGTTCGGAATGGAAAAAAGACGCCAAAGGCGAGTATATGATGGCGACGGATCCGGTGGATGTGGAATCGCTGCTGCAACTGGCGGGGGCATGGAACGGGCTGCCTTCGGGTACGATCATCGGCCACGTCCATCTGCATGTCGGCAATTTGCCGGATGCACGCAAGTTTTATGTGGACGGACTTGGATTTGACGTGGTGTTGCATTTCGGAAATGCGGCACTGTTCGTATCGGCAGGTGGCTACCACCATCATATGGGCTTGAATACCTGGGCCGGCGTAGGCGCTCCGGCTGCACCAGCCAATGCTGTCGGTCTGAAATATTTCACGATCGTCTACCCGAACGCAGGCGAACGCGATCAGGCCGTCATGGCGCTCCGCGAAGCCGGAATCGAAGTCGCCGATACGCCGGAAGGCCCGTCAGCGCTTGATCCTTTCGGAAACCGCGCCGTGCTGGTAACAGATTCGTTGAGTTAAAAAAGAAGCATGGAACAGAGTGCTGAACTAACCTGTTATTAGGTTAGTTCAGCTTTTTTTATATAAGAAAATAGAAACCAGCCTTAGCGGAGGGAAAAATTCAGTGAAAGACGCCTTTGAACGCGGAAAGTCGAAGACTTTCTGCGTGAGACAGCGTCTTGAACGAACTTTTCCCGCAGCGCCCCCGCTGGTTTCCATTTTCCGGCACACCGTATCTTTTTCGGGAAAAATCCTTTGACAACAAGTGGGCGGTATGAGACGGTTTTAGAGTAAGCAAGATCATTACGTGAAAAAGGATGGAAGAAAGATGGCGTTGATCGAAGTCGTAAAATATAGCGGGCCTTCAGGCATGCTCGTCTGGAAATATCCGAACGAAGAGCTTGGCACGTGGACTCAATTAATCGTAAACGAATCTCAGGAAGCGGTGCTGTACAAGGGAGGTCGTGCAACGGATGCGTTTGGTCCGGGGCGTCATACACTCAGCACGGCGAACATTCCGATCCTCAACCATATCGTCAATATTCCGTTCGGCGGAGATTCTCCATTTACCGTCGAAGTTTGGTACATCAATAAAGCAACCGTACTTGATGTCAAATGGGGAACGTCTTCGCCGATTCAGTTGCGTGATCCGCAGTACAATATCATTGTTCCCGTGCGCGCTTTTGGACAATTCGGCGTAGAGGTTGTTGATGCGCGTTCGCTGTTGACGAAGATTGTAGGCACGCTGCCGCAGTTCGATCAATTGTCGCTCGTGAAGTATTTCCGCGGCATTTTGATGATGAATATCAATGAATTGATCTCGGGCTATTTGGTCCATAAAAAAGTCGGCGTGCTGGAGATCAATGCGTATATTACGGAAATCGCTGCCGAAATCGAGTCGAAAGCGGGGGGCGTCTTCGAGGAGTACGGGATTCGCTTGAAGCATTTTTCCTGCGATTCGATCAGTGTGCCTGAGGATGATCCATCGGTAACGCGGCTGCGCGAAGCGCTTGCCAAAAAAGCCGAGATGGATATCGTGGGCTATACGTATCAACAGGAACGAACCTTTGATACGTTAGAAGGTGCGGCGACTAACGAAGGCTCGACTCAAGCGGGCGTGATGGGAGCGGGATTGGGACTTGGCATGGGAGTCGGGATCGGCGGAGCATTAGGCGGTCAGACTTCGGAGCTGGGGCGACTTTTGAATACGGGCTCGACGCCGTCCAACGTAGCGCCTGCGCTCAAGCAGTGCCCGGATTGCCATACGGGTAATCCGGCCAGCGCAAAATTCTGTTCGGGTTGCGGCAAGGCGCTCAGTGTGCCAAAACCTGCGGAACAGCAAATGCATCCGTGTAACGCATGCGGTCATCCGCTGCCTCCGGATGCAAAATTCTGCCCGAATTGCGGAGATCAATATCATGCTTGCGAAGGCTGCGGAGTCGACAACGCCGAAGATGCTTCCGTGTGCGGAAATTGCGGGCGAGAGCTGCCTAAGCCATGCGTCCATTGCGGTGAGGCGGTAGATCCTTCGGCAAAGTTCTGTCCAAGTTGTGGGAAAAGCCAGGGGGTTGCGGCTTGTGCAGGGTGCGGTCACGAGCTTGAAGCCGGGCAGAAGTTCTGTCCCGAATGCGGGCGAGGGACCGGGCAATAAGAAACGGCGGTGAAACACTACGATGTTTTGGATTAGAAAAGTGGCCTATATCTTATGTTTGGCAGGCGCGGCTTGGGCGAGCTTTTCGCTGATGGGCTTGGAGCTTAACGGTGTGCCGGGTCATATTCAATTTTTGAAGATGCTGATCGTGTTCATCCTACCGGGCGGCATCGCGCTGATCCTCGGATGCTTGCTGTATCGTTGGTCCAATCGACGGATGAAGCAGGAATAGAAGCTTCGCGAGGAAGAACGGGATCGAAAGCACGCGGAGGAACAGCGTTTGCTTGCCGACTTTTACAAGGATAAAGGGCATGCTCGCAAGAGCGGATTTCCTGTAACTGAGATTGCGCCTGCGAAATCGGGGATTGCCGAAGGCGTCTGCCGCTCCTGCGGAGCACGCAAGACGTTGCGGGACGGAAGATCCGTAGAATGCGATTATTGCGGTTCGGTGATCAGCGCCACTTAAAAAACCATTGTAAGCGATAGTGAAAGCAGAGGTGAATGATATGAAGGTCATAGGCATTATCATGAATGTGTTGGCTGCAATTTGGTCGGGATTGGGTTTGTTGTTTATGCTGATTCCGGATGAAAATTATACTTTTCTTGAAGATTTCATTGCCTCGACTATTTTATTCTATGTCCCGGCGCTCGTCGTGATCGTGATTGGTTCGTTTATTATTCGTTCAGCCAATCTCAATCGAGCCAGAGAAGAAGAATATCGCTCCCATTATGCCTATAACCGTCGCCTGAGCGAAGCTCGTGCCGATTATGATGCGGCTACGGGATATCGAGGACCGAGCAGCCAGAACGAGCCGCGTCGCGAAAGCGAGTTCGCACCGCCTAATCCCCAAGGAGCCTATACATCGGGAGGGAGTGCTTACGACAGCGGCAGCTCCGGGCGTCCTATGCGGCCGAGTCAAGCTCCGATCGTCGAAGCGACTTGCCGTTCTTGCGGAGCGCGCAAGACGCTTCGGGCCGGAACGTCGATCGAATGCGAATATTGCGGTTCGACCATTGCGCCCTAAAAGAATAAACGATCGAAAAAATCTTTTAGAAGGAAAGGGTTTTTCGGGTTATGAAACCGATTTTTGAAAATGACTGGGCAGATATTTTGCATCCTGAGATGCAAAAACCTTATTATTTGGAATTGCGTCGCAAGCTGGCTGACGAGTATCGTTCGCGTACCGTGTACCCGGATATGTATCGCATATTCAGTGCTTTCCATTTGACGGCCTTCGCGGATACGCGGGTCGTCATTTTGGGACAAGATCCGTATCACGGGCCAAATCAAGCGCATGGATTGAGCTTCTCGGTACAGCCCGGCATTCATGTTCCGCCTTCATTGGACAATATTTATCGTGAGCTTGAGGATGATTTGGGCTGTCCGCGGGTACGTCATGGATTTCTGGAGCATTGGGCCAAGCAGGGCGTGCTTCTGCTTAACAATGTGTTAACAGTGCGCAGAGGCGCGGCCGCTTCGCATCAAGGAATGGGCTGGGAAACGTTCACCGATGCGGCGATTGCAGCGATTAATGAACGCGAAACGCCTGTTGTTTTCATTTTGTGGGGACGCAGCGCGCAGGAAAAAGGTTCTTTTATCGACAGCACGCGCCATCTCATCATCAAATCGGCGCATCCGAGCCCGCGTTCGGCGGATCGCGGATTTTTCGGCAGCCGTCCGTTCTCGCGAACCAATACCTTTTTACGTGAAAAAGGATTATCCGAGATCGATTGGTGTCTGCCTGAATCGCCGGAAGGATTGAAAGAAGAAGGGAAAACGACAACATGAAAAATTATCGATATATTTTATTCGATGCCGACGACACCTTGCTTGACTTCCAGCGCTGCGAGCGTGAAGCTTTTACCGCATCGTTGACGGAGTCGGGCTTCGGCTTGGATTTCGACTTGTGCTTTGACAACTACACGACGATCAACCGGGCGCTTTGGCTCGATTATGAACAAAACAAAGTGACGCAAACCGAGCTTCGCAGCGAACGTTTCCGCCGATTATTTACGCAATTGGCTATTGAAAGCGACCCTGAAGTGTTCGGAGCGACCTATTTGCGTCATTTTGCAGCAGGATCATTCCTGACGCCCGATGCGCTTGCGGTGTGCGATGCGCTGAAGTCGAAGCTTCATCTATCGATCATCACCAACGGGATCGGCGACGTGCAGTTCTCCCGTATTTCGGGTTCAGAGCTGAAAGACCATTTCGATCACATCATCGTCTCCGACGATGTAGGTTCGGCCAAGCCGGCACCGGAAATTTTCGATTACGCCATGCGCAAGATCGGATGCGACGACAAATCAAAAGTCCTGATCGTCGGCGATTCGCTATCTTCCGACATCCGCGGCGGCCATGACTACGGCATCGACACCTGCTGGTTTAATCCCGGCAGACTGGAGAACACAAGCGGCATCGTACCGACTTACGAAATTTCGTCATTGACTGAATTGTTGGTTTTGGTCGGAAAAGTGACCGAAGCGGCAACCGATATATAAAAGAGACCGAATTATAAAAGAAGAAAAAGACGAAGCGTCCTAAGATGTCTGAGTCTCAACGTGTCGAGAAAGTCTAACGTAACTGGAAGTCAGAAGACGGAGAGAAAAATTCAGTGAAGGAACGATAGTGTTCGCCTTTGAAATCAGGAAAACACCTCTAAAATTTCAATCCTTTTTCCCGATTTCAACACGCGACCGGAACGAATTTTTCTCGGAGTCTTCTGTCTTCCCGCTCTAACGTAACTTTCTCGGCATCCCGAGATGAAGCATACACAGATGCTCCGTCTTTTTGCTTTTATAACAGAGGGAATCGATTCAACCTTGAAGCACTCGATAGTGATGCTTGGCGACAATATCGAACCCCAAGGCTTGATACAACCGAACCGCCGCAACGTTGTCTTGCAGCACCTGCAAATACAGTTCGGCAGCGCCTCGTTCGATCGCCCAGCGTGTCAACTCGCCCATCATGCAAGCGGCCAGACCGCGGCGGCGATAACTCGGTGCGACCATCAGATTGCTGATATAAGCGAAATTCCCTTGCGAAACGACCGTTCCCAATGCCGCGACTTCTCCGTCGATTCGCAGACTGGCAAAGCACTTGTCCGCCTGGATTGCCTCGAATATCGAAGCATAAATCGGCTGTCGCTCGGCAGGAACCTTTTTCAGTCCGATAAATTGCTGCAACCAAGACTGATTTTCCAACATATGATCCGATTGCGGGAGGTTAAAAACAAGTTCACCGCATTGCGCGACCAAAGGGCGTGAAGCAATCCGCTCCAGCGCAAGCTCTGCCGAACCGGCCATGAGATAACAAGGCTCGCTCAGCGCGTATCCTGCAACCTGGAGTTGTTCGTCCAGTTCTGCGGGTGAAGTTTCGCTCACGTAAAAGCAGGCGTCAATCCCGTTACGGGCAGCAAAAGCTTCGGCTTGTGCCAACCAATCTGTTTCAACGCAAGGGAAAGGCCCAACGGCCCACACGCTATTCGCCCGGCGGCTCACTCCGCTCGCAGCACGAAGTTTCCAACCGCCCAGCGGCTCCAAAACTTGCGGCGGCCATGCTTCGATCGTCAATCGCTCCAAGAGGCGCGCCCGCTCTAAACGGTCTGTCTTTTGCTCAAAATGCATCATTGGCGGTGCTCCTTTTCAATCAGATGATGCAGCCGATTATAGCGTTTTAACGGTGTTTCCGACAAGCCTGCATTTCGGATGATAAAAATGTTGCCCGGAAAGCTTTCTTTTTGACTGTTGAAAACGCTACAATTACAATCAGAGTGAGAAGAACGCGTTGTCTGTATCAAATGTTACAATGAGTGGACCCAGGCAACGCAACTATTTTGGGACAGCGACGAAGGAGGAGACGGATTTTGGATTATCGGATCGAAAAAGACACGCTTGGAGAAATGAAGGTACCTACGGACAAAATGTGGGGTGCCCAAACGCAGCGCAGCAAAGAGAACTTTCCGATCGGCCAGGAGAAGATGCCTTCCGAAGTGATTCGTGCTTTTGCCATTTTGAAAAAATCGGCGGCGCTCGCCAACCGCGATCTCGGCAAACTGTCGGAACATAAAGCAGGCGCGATCGCGCGCGCGGCAGACGAAATCCTCGAAGGATTATTGGACGAACATTTCCCGCTGGTGGTTTGGCAAACGGGCAGCGGCACCCAGTCCAACATGAACGTCAACGAAGTCATCGCGTATCGCGGCAACCAGATGCTCGAAGGCAAAGGCGGCACGGACGAGCGGCTGCATCCGAACGATGACGTCAACATGTCGCAAAGTTCGAACGATACGTTCCCGACTGCGCTGCATGTAGCCGGCGTAATCGCGGTCGAGGATAAGCTGCTGCCGGCGATCGCCGTATTGAAAGCCACCCTCGATGAAAAAGTCGAAGCGTTCAAAGACGTAATCAAAATCGGCCGCACGCATTTGATGGACGCGACTCCGCTGACGCTGGGCCAAGAAATCAGCGGTTGGTCCGCGATGCTGGAAAAAAGCGGCAATATGATCAAGGAAAGCGTCCAGCACATGAAGGAATTGGCAATCGGCGGTACGGCGGTAGGCACAGGCATCAACGCACATCCGGAATTCGGCGATCGCGCGGCTGCTTATATCTCCCAGTTCACCCAAGCTAAATTCACGTCGGCCAAAAATAAATTCCATGCGCTGACCAGCCACGACGAGACGGTCTACACGCACGGCGCGATCAAAGGTCTGGCAGCGGATCTAATGAAGATCGCCAATGACGTACGCTGGCTCGCGAGCGGTCCGCGCAGCGGTCTGGGCGAAATCAAGATCCCGGAAAACGAACCGGGCAGCTCGATCATGCCGGGCAAAGTCAATCCGACCCAGCCGGAAGCGATTACGATGGTCGTGGCCCAGGTATTCGGCAACGATACGACAATCGGCTTCGCGGCAAGTCAGGGCAACTTCGAGCTGAACGTGTTCAAGCCGGTCCTGATCTACAATTTCCTGCAATCTGTGAATCTGCTGGCCGATTCGATCCTTGCGTTTAACGACAAATGCGCAATTGGCATCGAAGCGAATCTGGACAAGATCGAGCACAACCTGAACAATTCCTTGATGCTCGTAACCTCGTTGAACCCGCATATCGGCTACGAGAATGCGGCAAAGATCGCCAAAAAGGCGCATGCCGAAGGCACGTCGCTCAAGGAAGCGGCTTTGGCTACGGGGCTGCTTACGGAAGAAGAGTTCGACCGTTATGTAGATCCGAAGAAGATGATTTAATGAAGGAGGATGAATTCATGCCGGAGCCTGTTCAAAATGAAGCCGGATTGGAGCAGTTGCGTTATCCGATCGGCCGTGCCGAGGACGCGAAGGAATCGACTGTCGAGCAGCGCGAGGAATGGATCGAGCATATCCGCCGCCTGCCTGATCGACTGGAAGAAGCGATTGAAGGGTTGAACGAGGAGCAGTTGGACACGCCCTATCGCGACGGAGGATGGACGGCAAGACAGGTGGTGCATCATTTGGCGGACAGCCATATGAATGCCTACATCCGACTCAAGCTGGCTTTGACTGAAGAAGGGCCTACGATCAAGCCTTACGCCGAAGGGGATTGGGCTAAGCAGCCGGATGCTTCGGGTATGGCGGTCGGTGCTTCTTTGCTGATCCTTCGCGGCCTGCATGCCCGCTGGGCATTCCTGCTGGAATCGCTGACGGCTGAGCAGTGGGAGAGAACCTTTTACCATCCGGAATCCGGAGAGTGGAGCCGCCTCGATACGCAGACTTCACATTACGTATGGCATGGCCAGCATCATACTGCGCAAATCACCACGCTTCGGGATCGTTCGGGCTGGGAATAATCGACTTTTCAACGAAAAGGACTTCATCCTCTACGAATTAGAGAATGAAGTCCTTTTGCTATCTATAGCCTGCTGCTTGATCTGAATAAAAGGTTTGGTGCGCGCTCGGTAGGGGGGCGAGCTGCACACCGGGCTTTTAACGGAATGTGCCGTTTTGCGCGGATGGCGAGTTTGACACGTTGGTTTGGTTTTTTGGAGTGATCGGGTTGCTGGAAGCCGCGATGGTTTCTGTAGACGCATCACGTACCGTTGGTGTCGAAGACTCTGGACGATCTGCGAGAACCGAGTTTTTGCCAAGCAGGCGATCGAATGAAATCATTCCATAGCCGTACAGATTGTCGCGGCCGCTTGCGCCCAGGTCGACGGCACTGTTTTGCAGAGCCGCGCGGAGCTGTTCCGCACTCAGATTCGGATAAGCTTGCTTCATGACAGCTACCATTCCACTGACGAAAGGCGCGGCCATCGACGTTCCGTCGCTGATTTTGTACTTGCCGGATAAGCTTGTGCTGACAATGCCTACGCCAGGAGCGGACAGTTCGACAGAAGAACCGGTTCCGGAGAATTCAGCGCGTTTCAGGCCAGAGTCAACCGCCGCAACTGTGATCGTTTCCGGAGATTTAGCCGGGAAAGCCAGCGTATCGCCCGTACCGTCGGAAGTACCCGCATTGCCTGCTGCAACGATAACGGTAATGCCTTGGTCTGCGGCTTTTTTGAGCAAATCTTGAACGGCATTGGACTGTTGCGGGAACGAGAGCGAGAGATTGATAACATCCATATGTTGACGAATCGCCCAGTCAAGTCCTTCGGCAAGCGATTGAGTCGAGCCGTTGCCGTCTTTGTCCATGACTTTGATCGCATACAGCGAAGCGTCAGGAGCGATACCTTTGTACGCTTTGCTCTTGGCTCCGATGATGCCCGCAACAACAGTGCCGTGTCCGTTGTCGTCGTTGTAGGAAGTTACGCCTTCGACTGTGGAGGTTCCGCCGCTGATTTTCAATCCGGATTTTTCGGAGATGCCGGTATCCAGAATCGCAATTCGTATGCCTTTGCCTGTGTAACCAGCCGTTTGCGCTTCGGAAGCGTCGATCGCGTCATACCCCCATGCGCCTTGTTTGATCTTGGAAGCGGAAGATACAGCCGAAGAAGCGGGAGCCGTGTCGTCCGACAGGGAGGCGAGGCTTTGAGCGATACCTTTGTAATTTTGGCTCAGCTCGATCGATTGGATCGAATCGCTGGCGCGCAGCTTTGCAAGACCTGCTTCGTTCGTACGCAGAGACATCATGTTGATGTTCCAGTAAATATGATATTTGAGATCGTGTGTGACGTTCAAGGCGAGGCGTTCGCCGTCTTGATCGGAGTATTTGACGAAAATGTCGAAAACCGGCTTCGGCGTAATAACATCTTCGACATTTGTGACACGATTGGAAAGTTGGTAAGCAGTGAAGGCAGAAAGCAAGCAAATGACGGAAATAGTGGAAAAAATAAGTTTTTTACCTTTGATTTGTCGAAACACCTAGAATCCCCTACCTTTTAATGACATTATTCGACTTTATTCGCTAAATTTATTATCGGATGGCAAGCAACTTGTTTGAAGAGCAATTTTGTCAAAAAGAGAAAATTTATTTCAATAAACGATTATTTTCGACAAAAAATGCAACTATCCGTATAACGGAGCCAACAAGCATTTGGATCACAATAAAAAAGATTGTTTTAAGAAAAACAATTGCCTAAAATAAATAAGGAAGACTTTTTTTGAAAAATTGTCGAATGGAACGGAGTGATCGGGATGAATACGAAGAAATTGGCCGCTGAACGGGCTGTAGAGTCGATAGAAGAAGGAATGACGGTCGGACTTGGAACGGGGTCGACGGCTTATTTTGCGATCGAAAAGTTGGGACAGCGCATACGGGAAGGGTTGACGATTCGTGCGGTAGCCACCTCAAAACGTTCGGAAGAGCAGGCACTGGGGTTAGGCATCCCGATCGTGCCTTTTGCGGAAGTGGGACGAATTGACATTACGATCGATGGCGCTGATGAAGTGGACGGCAATCTGCAGCTGATCAAGGGCGGGGGCGGTGCGCTGCTGCGTGAAAAGATCGTGGCGGCACGCAGCGATAAAATGTTCGTCATCGTAGGCGAAGATAAATTGGTGGAGACGCTGGGTGCTTTTCCGCTGCCGGTAGAAATCGTACCTTTTGCATACGAGTGGACTTTGGACACCCTGAAAGCGCTCCATCTGAATCCCGAACTGCGGCTGGATAACGGTGACTTATACGTGACCGATAACGGAAACTACATAGCGGATTGCCACGATGTGTCGATTACCGATCCTGCTTCGCTGCATGCGAGCTTGAATGCTATTCCCGGCGTCGTGGAAAACGGGTTATTCGTCGATATGGCGCACACGGTCATCGTAGGCCGCGAGAACGGAAGCATCGATACGATCACCAAATAAGTTGAAGATTCCCAGCCCAATTCGGCAGACGGTTTGAAGAACCGAACCAATTTGAAAAGGAATGGGGAACTTTTGAATATGAATAAACAGCAGCAGAACGAATCTCTTGTCAAGCAGTCGGAGCTCCAGTCGAAAATCGGCCTGACCTTAAACGGCGATCTGATTACCCTTCGTCCTGTGACCCCTGCCGATTACCGCGAACTGTATGATTTGGAGTATGGCAGCGAGGATCGGGCTTGGGCGCAGTGGGATGCTCCTTATTACAAGGCTGAAGAAAAGCAGGAGTCGTTCGAGGAGTTCGTGCAGGGCTACGAGCAGTTGAAGGCAGCGGCTTTTCCGTGGGAGCGCCGCTTATTGATCGAGACAAAGGACGGCGTAACGCTTGGTGTTGTGACCTCTTATTGGGAGCATCAGCCCTCCAACTGGTTGGAGGCCGGCATTGTGTTGTACCGATCAGGGACATGGAGCCGAGGATGCGGAACGGAAGCGCTGCGCCTATATGTCGGCTACTTGTTCGCAAGTCTGGACGTGCCGAGAGTGGGCATCACGACCTGGTCGGGCAATGAAAGGATGATGCGTGCGGCTGCCCGGATCGGGATGCGGATCGAAGGACGGATGCGTCGATGCCGAATCGTGCGCGGAGAGCTGTACGATTCGATCCGAATGGGCGTGCTGCGCGAAGAATGGGAAGCGCTGCACGGCCCGGCCGGAGTGTGATTTCCGATGTCAAGTTGCGTATCCCTCCCCGGTATGGGAAGATGAATCCAAGACGGTAAAAGGTCATCGGCGATAAAAAAACCGGGGAGGGATGCGTTCATGAGTATCTGGATCAGAGCAGGACGGTCGCGCTTTTCGCGCTCCCGAAGCGGGTGGTCGGCGTGACGATTCGGAAAGAACGAACGTTGTTGGCGGATATGGACCGGCTTGCGGTAAAAGTCACGGAAGAACACTATCGCATTCAACCGGATCTGCTCGAACGTTACGGGAAGCCCGGTTTCGAGAAATCGCGGCGCGACACGATATACACGTTGCAGTATTTGGCGGAAAGCGTCCAGATGGACAGTCCGTCTTTGTTCGTTCATTATATCGGTTGGCTGAAGCAGCTGTTGTCCGGTTACGGTCTGACCGATGCGGACATCCGCCTCAAGCTTGAACTCGTGCTTCGCTGCGTCCGCGAAGAAAGTCGCGACGAATGGACGGACCGAACGGTCAGGATTCTGGAAATGGGGATTTTGCGCACGTCGGAGCCGGCCGAGACGCCTTCGTTCATTGTCGAGCAGCATCGTCTCGGACGGGAAGCCCGCATGTACCTCGACGCGCTGCTGCGGAGCGATCGGCTCGAAGCGTATGCTTTGATCGACGGATTGGTCGAACGCGGCGAGAGCGTTCGGGATATTTACCAGTACGTTTTTCAAGCTTCGCAGTACGAGGTAGGGCTGCTTTGGCAAACGCAGCGGATCAGCGTCGCGGACGAGCATTACTGCACCGCGATCACGCAAAGCGCCATGTCGCGGCTTTACCAGCGTTGGATCGGCGATGAACGCCCTTCTCGCGGAAGGGTTCTCGTTTCGGCCTGCGTCGGCGGCGAATTGCACGAAATCGGACTTCGCATGTTGACGGACGTTTTCGAAATGGAAGGCTGGGATACGCATTATCTCGGTGCCAATGCCGATGAAGATCAACTTCTCGACGAAGTGCTGCGGCGAGGCGCGGATATCGTGGCGTTGTCGGCGACGATGACTTTTCACGTGCATATCATGAAAAAGCTGATCGGCGTTTTGCGCGCCGACGAACGATCGGCCAAAGCGATGATTTTGGTCGGCGGCCTTCCGTTTAACGTCGATTCTTCGTTATGGAAAAGAATCGGCGCGGACGGTTACGCTCCCGATGCGGAAAGGGCGCTGGCGGAAGCCGACCGTCTGCTGGCCGCGCGTGCCCGAAGCGCGGAGCGGGAAGCGAACCGCCAGGAGGCCGCTTCGGAAGGAGGGCATGAACTTGGAAGCTGAGGACAAGAATGAAATTCAACGTATGCAAGCGATTATCGAAAATCTCAACGACCGGATCGTGCGAGGCCAGATGAAAGAAGAGAAAATTCTGAACGAGTTTTCTTCCATGAATAACGAATTGGTGACCCTGCAGCGCCAGTTGGCCAAAAGCAACGGAGAATTGGAGAAAGCCGTTCGCGAAGCGCAGCGGGCCAACGATTCGAAAAGCCGGTTTTTGGCGATGATCAGTCATGAATTCCGTACGCCGATGAACGGAATACTCGGTATGGCCGAGCTGCTGCGCGAAAGTCCGCTTGCCGCCGAACAGCGCGGATGGACGGAGTTGATCGAAGAGTCCGCTTCCGAGCTGCTGGGCATGGTCAACGATCTGCTCGATTTGTCCAAAAGCGACGCAGGCGCGCTGACGATCGAGGAGAAACCGTTCGATCTTCGCCTGGTGGTCGAGCATGTCGTGCAGCTGTTACATCCGAAAGCCAAGTTCAAACGAAATCTGATCAAAGCCGAATTCGAGCCGTCGATCGCCGGGAGGCTGAGCGGAGATCCCACGCGGATTCGCCAAATTTTGATCAATCTGATCAACAACGCGAACACGTTCACGGAAAACGGAACCATTCAGGTCGCGGTGTACCCGCTGCCGGGTTATCCGGGCAAGGTCCGTTTCGAAATACGCGACAGCGGCATCGGCATTTCGCAGGCGAATATCGATACGCTGTTCAAGCCGTATGCACAGACTCAAGCAGGCAAAGACAAATCAGGAACCGGGCTCGGCCTGATGATCTGCAAATCGCTGGTCAAGTCGATGAAAGGCGAAATCGGGGTGTTCAGCCGCGAAGATACAGGTTCGACTTTTTGGTTCGAACTTCATCTTCCCGAGGCGGACGAACCGAAAGAATCGGGAGCCGTCCTGTATGCCGTATCCGAACAGGTGCCGATCGCGACGAACATGAATATATTGGTCGCGGAAGACAATGCCGTCAACGGCCGCGTGATCCGCATGCAGCTTAAAAAGTTGGGCGTGGGATCGGTAGATGTCGCGGAAAACGGAGAAGCGGCGATCGCTGCTTTCCGCGGCGGCTCTTACGGATTGATTCTGATGGACAAGCAAATGCCCGTCATGGACGGGACGGACGCGGCGCGCGCGATCCGCGCAATCGAACGCGACGAGATGCGCAGATCCATTCCCATCGTCGCGCTGACGGGCGAAGCGACCGAAAGCGAACGGACAGCTTGTTTTGCGGCAGGCATGAACGATTTCTTGTCCAAACCGATCAATGTGGAGACATTGAAAGCCGTGCTTCAAAAATGGATGCCGAAAAAATCGCGGCAAGCGCTCGATCCCGACGTGGTTCGCGAACTGATCGAACTGGATGAAGGAAACGATCCCGAAATTTTCCGTTCGCTGCTGGAGGTATACGAAGAAGAAACGCCGGCGAAGCTGCTTCAATTGGAAGAGTCGGTGTTTGCGGGCAATCTCGAGCAAGCGATGAGAATCGCGCATAGCCTAAAGTCGGGCAGCCTGAGTTTGGGCGTCCATTATTTTTCGGAACTGCTGGAGCAGATCGAACAGAGGCTGAAAGCGGGTCAGGCGGAGCAGGCAAAAGACATGCTGCCGGGACTGAACGGAGCTTACGAAGCGGCTTGCGCCGAATTGCACCGGTTTGCCTGAAAGCGGGCGGACCGGTTGTTTACTCTTCAAGGACGGAAAGCGGGTCCGCCGCAACGATTGATTATACTTTTTAGGAGGATTTTTATGCTGCAATCCATTACGGAACAGGTACGCGATCCCAGAGTCGCGGCTTTGCTTGAATTGGCTGTGTTTCCCGATCCCGAACATGTGGAACGGGCGATTGCTTTTTACGAACAAAACGCGGAAGCGGAACTTCTTGCTTATATCGAACAAGGGGAAATGCTGGGCGTCGTAGGTTTCAAACCCAGCGGCGATAAAGAAATCACCGTCACGCATATCGCGGTCGATCCGGGCAGCCGGGGACTCGGTTACGGACGGGGAATGCTGCTCGATCTGATGCTTCAGGAACGTCCTGAACGCGTGATCGCCGAAACGGACGAGGAAGCGGTCGACTTTTACCGCAGTATCGGATTTTCCGTGACGGGGCTGGGCGAAAGTTCGTCCGGTCTGGAACGTTTCCGTTGCGTTTACGAAGCGGGCGAAGAAGAATAAGCCGGACGCGTTCAAATCAAAATCGAAAATGCCGGGGAGGGTCTGCCGTATGGGAACGCTGCTGATTCAAGGGGCTCAACTGGTAACGATGAACGAAGCGCAGGATGTGTTGACGGGGGATTTGCTGATTGAAAATCATGTAATTGCCCGAATCGGCCAGGACTTGTCGGATGTACAAGCGGATCGAGTAATCGATGCGCGCGGAAAGGTCCTTTTACCCGGATTCATTCAGACCCATGTCCATTTATGCCAGACTTTATTTCGCGGCAGGGCTGACGATCTGGAATTGCTGGACTGGCTTCAACAGCGGATTTGGCCGCTTGAAGCGGCGCATGACGAGGAGTCGGTCTATTATTCGGCCATGCTCGGCATCGGGGAACTGATCTCCAGCGGAACAACGACGCTGCTCGATATGGAGACCGTGCACCATACGGATTCCGCATTTCGCGCCATGGCGGAGACCGGCATTCGTGCCGTATCCGGCAAAGTCATGATGGACCACGGCAGCGAGGTTCCGCAGGCGCTTCAGGAGGATACGACACACTCTCTGGAGGAGAGCGTTCGGTTATTGGAGAAATGGAACGGCTACGACGGAGATCGCCTTCAGTATGCGTTTTGCCCAAGATTCGTTGTGTCTTGCACGGAAGACTTGTTAATCGGCGTCCGTGATTTGTCTGAACGTTATAATGTTCGGGTACATACGCATGCTTCCGAAAATCGCGGCGAGATCGAGGTGGTGGAAAATGAGCGGGGGATGCGGAACATCGTTTACCTCGACCATCTGGGACTCGCCAAGCCGAATTTGATTTTGGCACACTGCGTCTGGTTGGATGAACAGGAAAAAGAGATCATTCGTAAGCGCGGTGTCAAGATGACGCACTGTCCGGGTTCCAACCTGAAGCTGGCCTCCGGCATCGCAGAAGTGCCGGATATGCTGAGTCGCCATGTTCCGGTGGGGTTGGGAGCGGACGGCGCGCCGTGCAACAATAATCTCGATATGTTCCAGGAGATGCGCTTGGCCGCCTTGATTCAAAAACCGATACACGGACCGACCGCCATGGATGCCCGAACCGTGCTGCGGATGGCGACGATGGGCGGTGCGGAGGTACTGGGTATGGAGAAAGAAATCGGCAGTCTGGAAGTCGGGAAAAAAGCCGATCTGGTGCTGCTGGATCTGTATGACTTCCACACTTTCCCTTCGCACGAGGTCGATGTCTACTCCCGCATTGTCTATTCGGCTACACGCGGCAATGTCGATACGGTCATCATTGACGGTCAAGTCGTGATGGAAAATCGGTTGATGCGCACGCTAGATCGCGATATCGTGCTGCGTGAAGCGGATCGCTCCATTGCGCGGCTGGTGAAGCGTCTCTGATAAAAGTTTCAACACCTTAAGTCCTTTTCCTATCGGGGAAAGGGCTTTTTTGTCGCCCTTTTTAAATGTTTTAAATAGGGCGTGTTTGAAAACTTGGGCGACGTGCATCTTTTACCGCCTTTTCGCCCGCTACCGGAATCGTACCTAAAGCGCGTGCGTTTCCGGCAACGCGGCGTCACGCTTTCTTGACGTGCCCCGGCACGACTGCGAAACCCTTCCTTGTTGCGAGCGAAAATTCGGCAAAATCTGCTTCCTTCGGAGTTTTCAAACATGCCCTGGATGAAAGACGTCGAAAATTTTAGCAAATTGACAGAAGCACTTAAACGTTTTATAGTTTCATTATTGAATAGTTTCACTGTAGAACAATTCGATTGGAGAACCAATTTGGAACAGGAGGGAATGCAATGGACGAACGGACTCGCAAAAGCGAAGAGCTTCCGCACGAGGATACGAAAAAGCTGATTAATCGGTTCCTCGGTTCGTGGATGGCGATCGAACGGGAGATGGGTTCGGTCGTGCGCAGACAGATGCCCGTAGATTTGACGAACGATCAATATTATCTGCTTCAGCATATCATGCAAGTTGGACCGCGCACGTCGTCTGAGCTTGCGGATACGTTCAAAGTAGTGAAAAGCTCAATTACGGCGATCGTCACTCGATTGGTGGACCGCGGATTGATCGAACGAACGCGCAGCGAAGAAGATCGCCGGACCGTCTATTTGTCGCTTACTGAGCGCGGCCAACAAATCGCCGAGCAGGTAGAGCGCAGAATCTCGGAATCGGTCGGTAGTTATCTGAGTCATTTTGAAAAAAAAGAAATTTCGATGGTCATGGCGGCGTTTGAAAAGCTGGCCGAGCTGGTCATCGAAGATGGAGGCAGAGAGAAAGAATGAGAACCATACTGAAAGCTAGATGGATCGTATTGGTTATCTGGCTTGCTGCGGCGGTCGGGTTGTTTTTGGCCGCGCCTTCCATGTCGGATCTGGTCCGTGAAAAAGGCGGTATCGCGGTTCCGGAAGGTTATACGTCTACCGAAGCTTCGGCGATCTTATCGGAATTGGCTGCCCAGGAGGGGGGAGCGGAAGGGACGACGATAGCGCTTGTCTTCCATAATCCCGATGGATTGACCTCTGAGCAGAAGGAACAGGCGAAGCAAGCGGTAGACGCGATTGAAAAAGACAAAGAAAACCTGCACGTTACCGCAATTCTAAGTCCGTTCGATCAGCCGGAACTGGAAGACCAGATGATTTCGGAAAACGGACAGACGATTCTCGTTTCGCTTACTGCTGAAGTCGCGGAAGGCGAGGCGGCCGAGGTACAAAGCGGTCTGGAGACGACGCTTGCCCCGTACGAGGTCGAGCATTATCTGACGGGCCAGTCTCTGATTAATGAAGACACGATTCGCAGCTCGGAAGAAGGGTTGAAGAAGTCGGAATATATTACCGTCGTCTTCATCCTCTTGATTCTGGTACTGGTATTCCGTTCGGTGGTAGCGCCATTCGTGCCCTTATTGACCGTGGGACTCAGCTACATTGTCTCGCAGAGTATCGTATCGTTCCTGGTGGATCGATTCGATTTCCCTTTATCCAACTTTACGCAGATTTTCATGGTTGCGGTGATGTTCGGGATCGGGACGGACTATTGTATTCTGTTGATTAGTCGGTTCAAGGAAGAAATGGGTCATACCGACAACAAATGGGATGCCATCATCGAGACCTATCGAACAGCCGGGCGTACGGTGATCGTATCCGGAATTGCCGTACTGGTCGGTTTTGCGGCAATCGGGCTATCGCAATTCATGCTCTATCGCTCGGCTGTCGCGGTAGCGGTCGGCATCGCAATCATGCTGCTGGCGATGGTGACCATCGTGCCGTTCTTTATGGCGGTGTTAGGCCAAAAAATGTTCTGGCCTTCCCGTAAAGCGATGGGACATAGCGAAAATCGTCTATGGGGCTGGGCCGGTAAGTTTTCGATTAAGCGTCCTTGGGCAGCTATGTTGATCGTACTGGCGGTATCGCTTCCGTTCCTCCTCACTTCGAGCGGTAAGCTATCCTTCAACAGTCTTGAGGAGATTCCGGGGAACTACGAGTCCGTCCAAGGCTTCAATATTATTGCGGATAGCTTCGGCGCCGGCCAGGCTATGCCGGCCAAAATCGTGATTAAAAACGATCAGGCCATGGACAATGCCGAATACGTGGCGATTGCCGAACGCATCAGCCGCGAGGTTCTGAAAGTTGACGGCGTGGACAGCGTGCGCAGTGCCAGCCGTCCAACAGGCGAAGCGCTGGACGATTTCAGCGTAGCCGATCAAGCGGGCACGTTGAAAGACGGTCTCGGCGAAGCCAATGACGGTCTGACCAAAATTCAAGACGGCTTGGCTGACGCCAGCAAGCAAATGAGCGATAATGCGCCGCAGATCGAAGAAGCGGCTTCCGGCGCGGATCAACTCGTCAGCGGAACCGAAGATTTAAAAGCAGGGGTTGTACAGCTCGGTGACGGGTTGTCGCAAATTGAAGAAGGCATTCGTTCCGGCGCAACGGGAGCAGGTGATTTGCAAGCTGGCCTCGCTCAGATGAAAGCTAGCGCGCAGCAGCTTGCCGATGCGCATGCGCAGCTTTTGGCAGGGTATCAGCAGGTCGGTACAGGCTTGACGGCGCTGGATGGCGGCATGTCTCAGCTGGGGGATCAGTTGAACGCCGTATCCGGCGCGCTCGCAAGCGTTCAAGGCAGCTTCGGCAGTCTGGAACAAAAATTCCCGGAACTGCTTCAGGATCAGGATTATCTAACGATTCGCGGAACGGTAACGCAGACCGGTCAAGGTACGGCTGCATTGGCTGAAGCGTTCGGCCAGATTCAAAGACAGGTCTCGCAAGTCGCTGCGGGAATCGGCCAAGCCAACCAAGGCTATGCCCAAGCGCTCGACGGTCAAAATCAGTTGACCGGAGGCTTCGATCAGTTGATCGCGGGCATCGAGCAATTGCAAAGCGGCCTGAATCAGGCGGCAGACGGTCAAGGTCAAATCGTGGGTCAGGTTCCAGAACTGACGGACGGCCTGGATCAACTTCAAGACGGTCAAGAGCAGATCGGCCAAGGCTTCAAAGACCTGTCAGGCCAATTGACGCAGTTGACGGACGGTCTGGATCAGAGCGTGGACGGCTTGGCACAGGTCGGAGACGGTCTGGGATCGGCTCGAGATTACTTGACTCAGCTTCAGGAAAATTCGGACTCGGAACTCGGCGGTTGGTTCATGCCGCAGGAAGCCCTTGAAAATGAGGACTTCCAACAAGTATTCGACACCTACATGTCCAAAGACCGCAAGATCATGACGCTCGACGTCGTGCTGTCGGATAATCCTTACAGCGCCGAAGCTTTGGCGAATATGGATGACATCCGAGCGGCTGTGGATCGAGGCACGAAGGGAAGCTCGCTGGAACAAGCCGATATCGCGATCAGCGGCGTAACCAGCACCTTCGCCGATCTGCAAACCGTATCCAATGCGGACTATAATCGAACCGTGTACCTGATGATGGGCGGCATTCTGATTATCTTGATCTTATTGCTTCGTTCCATTATTATGCCGCTCTATCTGATGCTGTCCCTGTTCGTGACGTATTACGCCGCGATCGGGGTGACGGAAGCGATCTTCGTGCATATGCTCGGGTACTCCGGCATCACGTGGACGACGCCGTTCTTCGGCTTCGTCATGTTAATCGCGCTCGGCGTCGATTACAGCATCTTCCTGATGGATCGCTTCAACGAGAACCGCGATCTCGATCCAAAAGAAGCCATCGTACAAGCGATGCGCAGCATGGGCACCGTCATTTTGTCGGCGGTCCTGATCCTGAGCGGAACCTTCGCTTCGATGATCCCTTCAGGCGTGCTTTCGATGATGCAAATCGCGACCGTCGTATTGGCGGGACTCGTGATTTACGCGTTGTTCATGCTTCCGTTCTTCGTCCCTGTCATGGTGAAGACGTTCGGCAAAGCCAACTGGTGGCCGTTCTTGAGGGACACCGAAAGAGCGGGCGGCAGCAAGGAGTAACATTGACGGCGCGAGGCGGACGCTGCGGAGTTGTAGGGCCTGCGATCGCTGTTTCAATTGGATTCCCTTTGATTGTATAAAAACGTTGTGGGAATCCAATTTCAAAGGCGACCACTTCGTTTCTTCGGCTCCTACAACTCCTCCGCTGGGCTCGGCGTAAACAAGTTACAAGTTGCAATCTCTTCCCTCAATTACTAGGGAAGAGAAAAACATAAAACAAGAAGCGTTTCCCTATGTAGAGGGAAACGCTTCTTGTTTATTATTTTATTATAAAAAAAATGTGCAGAGTGAAGCGCCAAGCGGAGGGAGAAATTCAGTGAAAGACGCCTTTGAGCTCGTAAAGTCGGAGACTTTATGAGCGAGACAGCGTCTTGAACGAATTTCTCCCGCAGCGCCCGCTCTTCCCGGCGAATCGAAGTTCGCCAGATCAAGAGCCGGCGTGTGCTTTGCACGACGCATGATCATTATCTCACAGTGCGCTTCGCGCGCTCAAAATGTACTTCGCCTCATCAAGCGGATTGATGCCATTCCGGGTTCTTAACGCTTCCGTACCCTCGGGAGCTTCCCGGTAGCCATCGAAGGAAGCCGTCATCACGCCTTTTCCGGCGCTGAACGAGCGCAAATCAGCCGAGTAGTCCATCGAAGTCGAAGCCGGGACGGTGCCTTCGACGATAAAGCGTTCTCCTTCCAGAGAAGGTGCGGCAAACTCCGCTCTCATGCGGGATAAATCGCTCATCACGCGGCCTGCGTGTTCTTCGGGTACGGAGATGCGGAAGCGCAGGATCGGTTCGAGCAGTTTTGTGCCGCCGGCTGCCAAGCCGTTCATGATGCCCATTGGCGTGGCGACCACGAAGTCGAGTGGATGGGTGTGCCAGACATGGTGTTGGCCGTACGTCAGGGTGACGATAAGGTCAGTAACTTCCCAGCCGTATAGACCTTGTTTCAGAGCTTCGGGCACGCGGCGTTCCACTTCGTTTTGATAAGCGGGTAAAATATCGTCGGCGCGGGCTCGGGAGCGGTAGACCAAGCCGCTGCCGCGTTCGCCGGGTTCGATCGTAAAGTGCAGGATCGCCCAGCAAGGCTTCGGCATGAGATAGGCGACGCGTCCTTCGCAGATTTTCGCCGGGGTTTCTTTGTAAATAACGGCGGGAGGTCCGAAGCCGACATTTAGATCAAAGCGGGATTTCAGCATGCTGGTTAGAACTTCGAGCTGGATCGCGCCCATCATGCGGACATGCAGTTCGCGCAGTTCCGGCAGCCAGGTGAGATCGAGCAGAGGGTCTTCGTCGGTCAGTTCCTGAAGCGCTTCGGCTGTCCGCGCGTAATCCGCCCCGTTCTCCGGAATGACGCGTGCGGTCAACAGCGGCACTGCCATTTCTGGAGCTTGGGGTACGAGTTGAGGATCACCGATGATGTCCCCAATCTCGGCGTTAGGCAGGCCATAGATTGCAGCGATATCACCTGCTCCGATCTCGCCTGCATCGATGCGTTTGAGACCGTCCAGAACTCGGATTTGTGTGATTTTGTGCTCTTCTTCATGGTCGCTCAGTCGGACAATGTCGCGGTTGCGCAGTTTACCGCCATACAAACGTACCCAAGCCGCACGGCCCATCGAGCGCTCGCGTTCGATTTTGAACACGATGCCGGCAAGATCTGGTTTGGGTGGCGGTGCAGGTAAAAAGCTCAACATCGCATCGAGCAGCTCCGTGATGCCGATTCCTTTTTGCGAACAGCCGCAGCAGATCGGGAAGAGTTGAGCCGAAGCGGAGTGTTTGGCGATCAGCGCGGTCAATTCATCTTCGTTTGGAAGATCGCTTTCGATATAGCGCAGCATCAGTTCTTCGTCGAACTCGGCGATGACTTCGGTCGCCGTGCTGCGGAAAACTTCCTTGTGTGTTTTTTGAAGAGCAGCGTCTAGCTCCTTGATTGGACGTTGCTCTGATCGGGGCTCTGTTTTCCATAATTCCTGAATCGCGACAAAAGAATCATCCTCTGCATACAGCGGCATATGCACCGGCAATGCTGAAGGCGATAGCAGGCGACGAACGTCCTTCGCCGTACGTTCGAATGAAGCCCCGATCCGGTCGAGTTTATTGATATAGATGATAGTCGGGATGTGCATCAGTTGCAGCGCCTGCCATAATACTTCAGTTTGCGCTTGAACGCCTTCAGCGGCAGAAACGATCAATACCGCTCCGTCCATCACGCCGAGCGAGCGCTCGACTTCAGCCAGAAAGTCAGCGTGTCCCGGCGTATCGATCAGATTCATTTTATGACCTTTCCAATTCAACGAAGCGGAAGCGGCTTTTACCGAAATGCCCCGCTCGCGTTCCACATCCAGCGAATCCGTAGACGTGGTGCCTTCGTCGACGCTTCCGAGCGATCGAATGCTTCCGCTACGGTATAGCATGTATTCGGTTGTGGTTGTTTTTCCGGCATCGATATGGGCAAAGACGCCGATATTGCGGATAGTTGGAGCACTATTCAAAAAGATTCGACCTCGATTCCGTACAGAATAAACTCAACGACTCATTGTATCACGATAACGCTTTCTTTTGGAATGCGCGCATCGAGCTTTAATGTTGCATTCAGGCGGAAAGACATAAAAAAGCACCGTTCCCGGATCGGATATTCGATCCGGAGGATACGGTGCTTGAACGTGTTCGCTTTCGGAACAGTCGATGTGCAGCAATCGGTTATTTTTGCGGTTTAGTTTTTGGTCTCCAGATAGATTCTTGAAAAAGCAAACGCCGCTTGGCTGATTACGAACAAAGCCGTCATGATTACGAAAGACAAGCCGATGCCTTCGAACAAGATTACGAGGACCCAGCCCAAAATGATAGCCGGATTAAGCAAATTCCAAGAAAAAGCTTTCGCTCGCGCGAGAATCCCGTTCCAACGTTCATCCGGCAGGCGGCTTTTGCGCAGCATGTAAGAAGTAAATCCCCAGCCGAACAGTACCATAACCAATCCTACAGCCAATCCGATCCAAGCTCCCGTATTCATCGGCACCGCCGTTTGCATCATCCATTCATTCAATGTTCTCATCTCCTTCGAATATAAATAGTTCTTCGATAGAACAGCCGAAAATTTGTGATAACTTGTGCGCTAAAACCAAAGAGGGTTTGTACTTGCCTTTTTCCAGCGAAATAATCGTTTGCCTGGAGACGTTCAAGCGTTCGGATAATTCTTCCTGCGTCATGTCGCTTTCGGTACGTTTCTCGCGGATTCGCGTCTGCACGTCGCACCTCCTTTTTTTGTGTAAAGCTAACTTTACGTAAAGTATACTTCACAATTATCGTCTTGTAAAGGGAGCTTTACGTAAAATAAACTTTACTTTTTCGGATACTCTGCATTCAACTTTGTGGGCTGCATCGCTCAAGCTGCCGCTTTCTGGGTAAATGGGGGAAGAAAGGGCTTGCTCGCCGATCTGGTAGCCATCCCGCAACCATAACTTGCAGAGAGGAATGAGAGAATATGGGAACAAGTACGGAAGCTAACGCGAATCGGGAATTTTGGAAAGAGGCCGTCGTGTATCAAATTTATCCGCGCAGCTTTATGGACAGCGACGGAGACGGCGTAGGCGATCTGCGAGGGATCATTTTGAAGCTGGATTATTTGAAAGAACTCGGCGTGGACGTCATCTGGCTATCGCCCGTTTACAAATCTCCCAATGACGACAACGGCTACGATATCAGCGATTACGAAGACATCATGGACGAATTCGGTACGATGTCAGACTGGGAAGAGCTGTTGGAAGGACTGCACGAGCGTGGAATCAAGCTGATGATGGATCTGGTTGTCAACCACACCTCGGACGAGCACCCCTGGTTCATCGAGTCGAAAAACAATCCGGATGGCGAGTACGGCGATTATTACGTTTGGCGCGACGCGGCTCCGGATGGAGGGCTGCCGAACAACTGGGAATCGTTCTTCAGCGGTCCGGTCTGGGAGTACAGCGAAGAACGCGGCCAATACTATCTGCATCTCTTTTCGAAAAAGCAGCCGGATCTGAATTGGGAAAACGAGAAGGTGCGTCAGGCTGTCTACAAAATGATGAAGTTCTGGCTCGACAAAGGCGTAGACGGATTCCGTATGGACGTAATCAACCTGATTTCCAAAGTGGAAGGATTGCCTTCGAACGGAACGGCCCCGATCGCGGACGGCAGCATGTATTATGTCGACGGGCCGCGTATCCACGAGTTTTTGCAGGAAATGAATGCCGAAGTGCTATCGAAGTACGACATCATCACGGTCGGCGAGATGCCCGGCGTTACGGTGGAGGAAGCGAAAAAGTACACGGCCGAAGAACGAAAAGAACTTCAGATGATTTTCCAATTCGAGCATATGCGTCTGGACGGCGGACCGGGCGGCAAATGGGATATCGTGCCGTGGAAGCTTCCGCAGCTCAAAGCCGTCATGCACAAATGGCAGATCGGATTGGCGGAAAAAGGCTGGAACAGTTTGTATCTCAACAACCACGATCAGCCGCGCATGGTGTCCAGATTCGGCAATGACGGCGAGTATCGCGTTCAATCGGCTAAGCTGCTCGGAACGCTGCTGCATACGCTGAAAGGCACACCGTATGTATACCAAGGCGAAGAACTGGGCATGACCAACGTCAAATTCCCGATGATCGACGAATACAAAGACATCGAGAGCCTGAATATGTACAACGAGCGCGTGACGCACGGCGGAGCCGATCCGGGTACGGTGATGGCGGCGATCCAGACGAGAGGACGCGACAACGCGCGGACTCCGGTACAGTGGGACGATAGCGACCACGCCGGATTCACGACGGGCACGCCGTGGATCGGAGTGAACGCGAACTACAAAAAAATCAATGCCAAGCAGCAGCTCGGCGATTCCGAATCGGTATTCCATTACTATAAAAGGCTTATCGCGCTGCGGAAAGAGCATTTGATCTTGACTTACGGCGATTACGAGCTGCTGCTGCCGGACCATGAGACGATCTACGCGTACACGCGTGCATTGGACGATGAGACTTGGCTGATCGTGCTGAACTTCTCGACGGAGCCGAGCGTGTTCGAATGGCCGGGTAACCTGCAAAACCGCGAAGCGACGCTTGTCCTCGGAAATTACAACGAAAGCGATGCGGATCTGAAAGAATGGCGTCCTTACGAAGCGAGGGTTTACAAGCTGAATGGATAAAACTTTGTCGTCAAACGTAACTTTTTATTTAAACGAATCGTTCATGTTTTGGAGACGAGGGTCTCGCGCGATTTCGAACATCGAGGCAAGAATCGCGCAAAACGGGTGACGGTTGCCCGATTAGAAAAAGAAACGGTGGGGTTGGCAGATGGACGGAAAACACGACAATGACAGAAATGAAGGCAGCCGAAACAGTTCCGGTCAAAAAGAAGGCGGATTGTTCGGGCGCGATGAATCGCAAAACCGAAATCCTCGGCCGGGCGGGCAAAGTGCTTACGGCCAAGGGTCTTATTACGAAGATTCGAACGAACAGGATCTTTACGGTCGTCGGCCGAATGATCTTTACGGCGGTTCGCCGCAAGAGCAGCGCGGCAGCCGGACGGAAGAAGACCAGTCGCTAGGCGGGTTGTCGCCTTGGCTGCGCGTGTGGCTTCATCCGAGACGGGTGACGCGCGATTTCATGCGGTCGTCTGATCCTCTCCGCGGCGCGCTGCTGCTGGCTTTGATCGCGGGCGTGTTCAATGCTTTGAATACGGCCTCTGCCCGGAATTCGGGCGATGCGATGACTGCCGGAGGTTTAGCCGTCTCGGTATTGTTGGGCGGCGTGATCGGCGGCTTGGCGACTTATTACATCGGGGCTTGGCTGATGAAACTGGTGGGCGGCTGGCTGGGCGGCGTCGGATCGACGCAGGACATGCGGATCGTAAGCGGCCGAATCAACGGGATGCTAAGCATCATGGTCGGATTGTTCTGGATTCCCGAACTGCTGATTGCGGGGATGGAGAACTTTACGTATCTGACCCCGAACCTGGACGCCAGCGTGACGCGCACGGTGCTGTACTTATTATTCGTGCTGCTCGAATTCGCGTTCGGCGCTTGGTCGTTCGTAGCGATTTTGCACGCCGCGGGAGAAGCCCATCGTTTTTCCGCATGGAAAGCGTTGCTGATGTTCGTGATTTTGGGCGTCTGCGTGTTTCTTTTGGCCTTCATTGTCATCTTGGTCATCGCTTTGATGTTCGGCGCGGCATTCGGCGCGTTCGGATTTTGAAGCGGATCACCTTGAACGCATGTCCAGGCGATGAAGAGAGGTGGACTCAATCATGGAAGAAAAAAGCGTGAATTCGGATCATCCGCATGCGCGCGACGGACGCTCGCCCTGGTTGGAGCTATGGCTTCATCCGAGGCAGGTGACGAGATGGTTTCTGCATTCCAGCGATCCATTGAAAAACGCCCTGCTGTTGTCCGTGATCGCAGGTGTGCTCAGCGCATTCAGCAGCGCTTCGGACGATAGTTGGGGAGAAGCCCATTACGCGCTGCCGTTATGGGTCGTTCGAGTCGTTCTTACGGGTGTCATCGGAGGACTGCTGGGCTATTATGTCGGCGCGTTTTTCTTTAAATGGGTCGGAAGTTGGTTCGGCGGGGAAGGTTCGACCGACGATATGCGGGTCGTGATCGGACAGATTTCGTCTAGGGGCGGCATCTTGTTGGGACTGCTGTTGATCCCGCAACTGTTGATCGCGGGCAGCGAACTGTTTACCTCGGCCACGCCGAATTTGGATGCCGGTTCTACGCGAAGCGCGCTGTTGGGCATCGTACAGTTCATCGAATCCGTATTGGGATTTTGGTTATTCATTGTGACGCTGCATGCTCTGGGAGAAGCTCATGGATTTTCGGCTTGGAAAGCACTGGCGGTCGAATTGATTTTCGGCGTGGCGATCTTCATCGTGGCGCTCGCCGTTGTGCTGATTGTTTTTGCAGGCTCCGGAGTTCCTTTTTTCTGAATGTAAAAGACTTATTGCGAAAAAAAGCCCGCGTAACCGATTTTTCGGTACGCGGGCTGTGTTGATTTCGGCAAAAATTTGTTTATGTTTAAGTAAGCCTTACTTCGCGGGACTCAAAATCTGTACGTCGCGTCCCGCGATCTCGGTCGATCCGCTCAGGGAGTCGCCGCTGAGCAGATTGACGTAATTGCCGCTCAGTTCATAAGTCGATGCTTCGGCGTTATGATTCATCACGAACAAGAACTCTTCGCCGTCTTTCACGCGTTTCGTCACTTCGACGCCTTGTGGAGTATGCAGAAGTGGCCGAATGCCCTTATCCTCGCAGAGCTGCTCCAGAAGACCGTTCAAGAAGGCTTGTTCCGGGTCGGAGGCGACGTAGTAGGCTTGGCCTTTACCGAACGAATTACGGGTCAATACCGGCATGCCTTTGTAGAAATCGTCACCGTATTCGGCCAGCGTCTCAGCGCCTTCCGTATGCAGCAGATCGCACAGCATGCCGCATTCGTATTCGCCTTTGAGACTGCCGATTTCGCCGTTCAATACGATCTTGTTGCGCATATCCGGGAATAGGGCATCGATCTCTTCCACCCAGATGCCCAGCAGCTTGCGCAGTTCGCCTGGGTATCCGCCCGTTTTCACCAGATCGGACTCGTCTACGATCCCGCTGAAGAACGTGGTCAGGAAAGTGCCGCCGTTTTGAACGAAGCTTTCCAGCTTATCCGCAAGACCCGGCTTCACCATGTAAAGCACAGGCGCCACGATAATATCGTAGTTCGATAAGTCGGAATCAACACTGACGATATCGGCCTGAACGTTACGGTCATAAAACGACTTATAGTATTTATGGATCTGGTCTACATAGTTCAGCGCAACGGTCGGGCCGCTGGATTTTTCGACGGCCCACCAGTTTTCCCAATCGAACAGGATGCCGACGCGCGAAGGCAGACGGGAGTCCAGCAGACGATCGCCCAGGTCGCCGAGTTCGCGGCCCAATTCGGACACTTCGCGGAAGACGCGGGTGTTTTCGTGGCCGACATGCTCGATCACGGCGCCGTGATACTTCTCGCAGGCACCCACGGAGCGGCGGAGCTGGAAGAACATGACCGTATCCGCGCCGTGCGCAACCGCCTGGTAGCTCCACAAGCGCATCACGCCCGGGCGCTTGAGCGAATTGTACGGCTGCCAGTTCTGTTGGCTCGGCGTTTGCTCCATCAGCATGAACGGATCTCCGTCCTTAAGACCGCGCATCAGGTCATGGGCCATGGCGGTATAGCTGACCGGCGTTTGCAGACCCGGATAGTTGTCCCACGATACGATATCCATTTCTTTTGCCCATTTGAAGTAATCCAACTGCTTGAAAAAGCCCATCAGGTTGGTCGTGACCACCGAATCGGGAACCTGTTTTTTGATCTCGGCATGTTCCAGTTTGTAACACTCCAGCATGCTGTCGGAGTTGAAGCGTGCATAATCGAGCGAGATGCCCTGGAAGGTCGAATTGTTGTCGCCCCAGTGCTCGCTGAGATTATTCGGCACGACAATTTCATCCCAATCATAGAACGTGTGGCCCCAGAAGTTGGTATTCCAAGCCCGGTTCAATTGCTCGATCGTACCGTAACGTTCGCGTAGCCAGACCCGGAAAGCCTTTTCGCAGTTTTCGCAGTAACAGTCGCCGCCGTATTCGTTGGATACATGCCACACCAATACGGCCGGATGGTCCTTGTAACGCTCGGCCAATTTCCCTGCAATCGCTTTCGAAAATTTGCGGTACGTAGGGCTGTTTGGACAGGAATTGTGACGGCCGCCGAACTTGCGCTTGCGTCCGTCCGCATCGGTGCGCAGCACGTCCGGATAACGCTTGGCCATCCATGCCGGGTGAGCTGCCGTGCTGGTCGCGAGGCAGACGTAAGTACCGTTTGCGTGCAAGCTGTCGATCAGTTCATCCAACCATTCAAAATTGTAGGTGGTCTCATTCGGTTGGTTCAGCGCCCAGGCAAATACGTTTACCGTTGCGATGTCGATGCCTGCCAATTTGAACATGCGAAGGTCTTCGCGATGCGTTTCCGGGTCCCATTGCTCCGGATTGTAGTCGCCGCCGTAAAAGATTTTGGGAAGTTTGTTGCTAATCATTAAAATCACCTCAGCATATAAGAATAAGTCTATATTAATCTAACCCTTAATATTATAAAATATAATAAAAAGGGATTGGGGCATAAGAAAAAAGAAATATTCGATTCTGAAGGGGATACGGCGATGCATAGCGCGCACAGACGATATTTTACGGAGTTCAAAGACCAGCCGTTGCCCCTGTACATGGAGAGCGTCGGCTACAATCCGGATCAGGAGGCATTTGTTCGGCCGAACGGTTACAACTGTTATCATTGGCTTCAAACCGTAGGCGGCAAAGGTGAATTTACGATGGGCGGAGCGAAGTACGTGATGGAAGGCGGGTCGGGCATGCTGCTGCTGCCGGGCGAGGCGCACGAGTATCGACCGTTGGAGGGGAAATGGCAGACGTATTATATGACATTCGGGGGAGCGCAGGCGGGAGGCATTCTCGGGACGCTGGGCTTGCCTGTTTCTTCTTACTATGGTTGGGACGAAGCGGCGGAGCTAGGAGGCTTTGTGCCCGGGTTGCTGAATCGAATGAGCAGTGAACGCGATATTTCAGGTCTTAGCGTCTCCGTAGAGGTTTATCGGTTTTTGACTTTGCTTAAAAAGGACGGCCGGGTCAATCGCCTTCCTTCGCTCTCGAATTCGGTTCGTCGTTTGACGCCCGTGCTGGAATTTCTGGATCGCTATTATGCAGACGCGGACATTGGATTGGAAGACATGGCGTACCGGGCCGATATCACCCCCCGCCATCTCAACACGTTGTTCAAGCAGGCATTTGGAATGACTGCTTACGCGTACCTGATCCTGCTGCGCCTGCGCAAAGCCAAGGAGATGATGACGCTGCATCCGCGCATGACGGTCAAAGAAGTATCGGGTCTGGTGGGGTTTCGAGATGCGAGCCACTTCGTTGCCACATTCCGCAAGCAAGAAGGCGTGACTCCCGAACAATTCCGAATGCTGCATTAGGGAGTGTCTTCAAACCTGCCAACGTGCATTTTTTGCTGCCTGCTCGCCCTCAGCTGCGTCACTCTTCCTTGACGTGCCCCGGCACGACTGCGGAAACTTCCTTGCCGCGAACGAAAATTCAGCAATAAAACATTGGGAAGCAACAGGAATCCGCAAAGTAAACCGCGAATTCCTGTCTTATTACGCGCGAAGTACGCGAATCGGGAGATGAACTTTTTTATGAAATTGAATACGAATGACAAACTGCTGCTGATCGGAGACTCGGTCACCGACGCGGGCCGCGCTTATCCGGTCGGTTACGGAAACGGTCTCGGAAACGGTTACGCCGCATTGGTAGACGCGCTGCTGCGTACCGGTTACCCGGAATTGAACACGCTTGTGCTAAATACGGGCGTTGGGGGTAATACCGTACGTGACTTGAAAAGCCGTTGGCAAACCGATGTGCTGGATCTGAAGCCGGATTGGCTATCGATCATGATCGGGATCAACGACGTCTGGCGGCAGTTCGATACGCCGGAAGCCATGCAATCTTTCATTACGCCGGAAGAGTACGAGGCGACGCTGCGGGAACTGCTGGATGCCGTTCAGCCCGGACTCAAAGGCTTGATCCTGATGACGCCGTACTACATGACGGGGCAAGAAGATCCTATGCGTTCACGGATGGATCGGTACGGTGCCGTGATCAAGCGTCTGGCCGGCGATTACGGCGCGGAGTTGGTCGATACCCAGGCGGCATTCGATCGGATGGGACATCATATGATCCAATCCTCCTTGTCCAATGGCTGGGACCACGTGCATCCGAACACGGCGGGCAGCATGGTTTTGGCGCGCGGACTGCTGCATGCGCTGGATTTTGAATGGGAACGCAACTAAGGCTGTTAAACGCAAACCAAATTTCCGACAAGGAAGGGGTATTCTTATGCACGAATTGAAGGACATCCAGCTACAACCGGCATCCGATTATCGCGCAACGCTCGGCGAAGGACCGTGTTGGCTGGAGGACAAACAAGCTTTGATGTGGGTGGATATCGAAGGAAAACAGCTGCGTTTTTATTATCCCGGCGACGGGCGCGAAGAGGTCTACGAGCTGCCGGAACGCGCAGGCGCCGCAGTCGGTTTTTCCGATCGCAAGGTTGTGCTGGCGCTGGAGAGCGGTTTTGCCTACTATGATCTGGATACGCGTGAAACGACGCCGATCCATGATCCCGAAAATCGGGAGGACAATCGTTTCAACGACGGGAAATGCGATGCTGCCGGGCGTTTCTGGGCCGGTACGATGAGTCTGGTCGGCAAAGAAAAGCAGGGCGGTTTCTATTGTTTGGATAGGGATTTGTCCGTTCGGCATATTTTCGGCGACGTCTCGACGTCCAACGGATTGGGCTGGAGCCCGGACGGCACGGTCATGTACTATATCGATACCGGCACGAGAAAAGTACAAGCTTTCGAGTTCGACGTGGACGCGGGAACGCTGGGAGCGGAGCGCACGGTCGTCTCGTTTGAACATGAAGAAGGTTGGCCGGACGGCATGACGGTCGATGCCGACGGCAACTTGTGGATCGCTCACTATGGCGGCGGCCGCGTCAGCAAGTGGGACCCCGTAGCGGGCTTGAAGCTCGAAGAGATCATGCTTCCGGCTCAGAACGTGACAAGCTGTGCTTTCGGCGGGACGGATTACAGGGAACTTTATATTACGACGGCTGCCGACGGAGTCTCGGACGAGGATCGGGCGAAGCTTCCGCTTACCGGTGCTTTGTTCGTTTGCCGCCCGGGGGCGCAGGGGCAGCCGATGCATGCTTTCAGGCCGCAATCGATCTAAGAATGAGTGTAAAACAAGGCTGCACAGCTCCTGCGGGAGGTCTGGGCAGCCTTTTTTATCGGTCTTGCCGACCGGCTTTCAAAGCGGATTCCGATCATTTTACTCGCCGCCCGGTTGTGTTACGATAAGACAAGCCGATATTTAGGCACAGCATGAGTAGAAACGGGAGGATTTAACGAGTGAGAGTTGTAGCGGGAGAAGCCAAAGGAAGACCGCTTAAGGCCGTGCCGGGCAACGGAACGCGTCCGACGACCGATAAAGTCAAAGAAGCCATTTTCAGCATGATCGGTCCTTTTTTCGATGGAGGGGTCGCGCTTGATTTGTTCGCCGGAACCGGAGGATTGGCGATCGAGTCGTTGAGCCGCGGTGCGGAACGGGCGATTTTCGTTGACGCAGACGCAAAAAGTATCGAAGTGGTGCGCGCGAATTTGAAAGCAACCGGATTCGAGAAACAGTCCGAGGTATATCGAAACGATGCGGAACGCGCGCTCAAAGTATTAGCCAAGCGTGACACCGCGTTCGATCTGGTGTTCCTCGACCCGCCTTACCGGATGAAAAACGGCGACGAACTTCTGCTTCGGATGGAGGAATCCGGTCTGCTGCAGCCAGGGGCAGTGATCGTGTTGGAATACGAATCGTCTTACGAATATCCTGAAGCTTTCGGTTCGTTCAGCTTGAGACGCAAAGCGGTATATGGAGAAACGGCCGTTTCCATCTATGATTGGGAACCGCAAAACAAGGCGGAGAAGAAAGAAGCGTCCGCAGAGGAGGATTCGGAAATCTGATGGAACAAGAGACGAAAATCGAACGCGTCGCGGTCTATCCGGGCAGCTTTGATCCGGTGACGCTTGGACATATGGATATTATCCGCCGAGCAGCCAAGCAGTATGACCGACTGATCGTGGCGGTCCTCAACAATTTGAGCAAAAAGCCGTTATTCAGCGTTGAAGAGCGGGCGGAGCTGCTGCGCCAGGCAACGGCGGATCTGCCGAATGTCGAAGTGGACGTATTCCGCGACCTGCTCGTCAACTACGTGGATCAGAAAAAGGCGCAGGTCGTGGTACGCGGCGTGCGTTCGGTAACGGACTTCGAATACGAGCTTCAGATTGCGACTACGAACCGGAAGCTGAACGAGAATGTGGAGACCATTTTTATGATGACCAATCCGATCTATTCCTATCTAAGCTCCAGCGTGGTAAAGGAAATTGCCCAATTCGACGGCGATGTGAGCGAGTTGGTTACGCCCGAGGTTCGTGCAGCCTTAAAAACTAAATTGCACGGGAAATGACCGCCTTCATGCAAAGGAGATGAACGACCATTATGCTGCGTTCCAGACTGCCGCGTTTCCGGACTCTGGCTTATTTGCTGTGTCTTGCCCTGTTGGTCTATGTCGTGGTCTACATGCCGACGTCGTACACGATCGAACGGCCTGGCAGCGCGGACGACGTCAAGCCCATGGTTCGCGTAGCGGGTGCCGACACGGATGAACTGGGAACGTTCATGATGACGACGGTATCGGTGACTTATGCGAATCTGGCTTTGCTTGGCATGTCGTTGTTCGATGATAATGCGGACATCGGCAAACGCAACAAAGACCAAGACGACGACGAGTACCGCATTACGCAACAATATTATATGAATTCTTCCCAGTCCTCGGCGATTGCGGCGGCGTATCGGGAAGCCGGCGTTGCTTTTGACGTGGAGACGGAATATGTGTTCATTACCACGGTACCTGATCAGGACCCGCAGCAAAAAGAATTCGTGGCGGGGGATCGGATTACGGCGGTGGACGCTCAAGCCGTCACGACGCTAGATGACCTGCGCAAGCTGTTGGAAGGGCGTTCTGCCGGCGATGCGGTCGATGTGTCACTGGATCGTGGAGGAAAGCGGATTGAACAGCGGGTGAAACTCGTAGATATTCCGAACGGCGATGGAACCACCCGTTCGGGATTCGGCGTATCGACGGGAGAAGTGCTGCGTATTGACCCCGATAACCCGGCCGACGAAGTCGAATTCACGCAGACCCAGGTGGGCGGACCGTCGGCGGGGTTGATGTTTACGTTGGAGATTTATAATCAGCTGACGCCGGGAGACTTGACCCGGGGCTACCGAATCGCGGGTACGGGCACGATCAAATCCGACGGCGCCGTAGGAGAGATCGGCGGGGTACAGCATAAGATCGTAGCGGCCGAGCGAAAAGGGGCGGAAGTCTTTTTCGTGCCGGAAAACAATTATGAGGCGGCGAAAAAGAAGCTGGACGAGACCGGGGGGCAGATGCGGCTCGTCCCGGTGAAAACGTTGGAAGATGCTTTGGATTATATCGAGACGTTGCCGGGCAAGTAGCCGCCCGGCTTCATTCTTGAGTCTTCTTAATCCACGCCGCTGCCCGAACGGGAAAGCATGATCGGCGGCGCGTAATAATCGGCGTACATTTCCTTGGTTTGCGCAGAAGGAAAAGCCGAAGCGTGAACGGCGGAAGCCCGGATGTCGAGCTGAAGCTGCGGATGGTCGAAATCCGCGGCTCGCACGACGACCGGAAGCTTGGCCGTTTTTTTCATGGTTTTGAGCAGGGTGCGGCCTTTCGGCGAGAAGCCGAGTACGCGGATGTACTGCGGGCCCCGGGCGAGGTTTTCCCGACCGAACAGGGGACCGCCATGGTTCAGCAGCGCGTGCGCCAGCAGCCGCTGAAGGCGGGTGCGCGTGTAGCGCTTGGTCTTGATCGCGGCGAGCAGCGCCTCCACGCCCGGCACGGGCAGGCGCGGCAGCGCGGCGGCGATGCGGTGTTCCAGGCCCTCGGCGACTTCGGGGACGAGGGCGAGCTCTTCCGGCGCGCGCGTGATGAGCGCGGCGAATAGAGGCTGCGCCAGCGCCTCCCAGCCGGTCGTCAGGATGCGGCCGGCCTCCGCTTCGCGGCGCAGCACGCGCAGCGATCCCGCAGGGAGGTACGGGGCGGCTTCGTCCAGGCCGCCGGTTCCGCGTGCGAGCGCGGCTCGCACGGCGGTGGCGCTGGCGATCTCGCCGCCAGCGGGCAGGCCGGCGTCGTGGTAGCCGGCCTGCTCGCGCCGCACGGCGAGCGGCGCCATGGTGCTGGCAAGGCGGCGCAGCGCCAGCACGTAATGCAATCCGAGCGTATCGTTCGGATTGCCCAGCAGGGAGGCGGCTTGCGATCCGCCGCCTCCCTGCTCCGAGGCCGCCTTCGCGTAGGCGGCCGGAAAGCTCAGGCCCTCGGCCAGGGCCTGACGCAGCGCTGCTTGCATGACGGGCGACTCGCCGCCCTGCATATGCGCAGCCAGTTCTTCGAGCGGCGCGACCTCGCCGCTCTCGCTGCCGAAGCAGATGCTGTCCGCGACGCCCGTGGCGTCCAGCAGCGATACCGCGCCGAAGGCGAACCATTCCGCGGGCTGAAGCGCGTAAAGAACCGGAAGCTCAATCGCCAGGTCGACGCCTGCCGCCAAAGCCATCTCCGTGCGAGCGCGCTTGGAGAGCAGCGCCGGCTCGCCGCGTTGCGTAAAAGGACCGCTCATTACGGCGATCGAAGCTTCTGCGCCTGACGTTTGCAGCGATCGCTGCAAATGCAGTCGATGTCCGTTATGGAACGGATTGTACTCAACAATCAATCCGACCGTTTTCATATGAAAGATCAACTCTTTTCTCTTAACAAGATGGAATTTATGTGGTAGAATAAACCTTCGTCCGGGACTTCCCGGAATATTTTTTTACGCTGCGAACGAAAGTGCTAAACATTGTGGTTTCGGGTGACACAGTTTGTCCGTTGATGCGAGCTAAGTGGAAAGCCGCAATCAGCACGCGCTTCTCCTAGCTTACACGTGCAAAAGCTTCGGCGAAAGGGTAAAATGACTCTTCAAGCCGCGCCGCGCGCCGAAAAGGGCGTAAATGAAAAATACTTGACTGACTGTTGACAAAACAGAAGTGAAGTCGATATAATAACTTTGTTTGTTTGGAGTGATGAATATGCGTCTGCACTTGCGCAGAACGATTCAAAACGGCGAACCGGTTCAGTTAAGCGGCAATGTGCCGATTGAACGAACGCTCGAAGGTCGTACGGACGTGATTTCCGCTTCTCCTGTTTTGGCCGAACTGACGGCTTCGCCGTCGCTCGACGGAACGGTAGGCGTGAGCGGAACGCTTACGGGACATTTGGATATGGTTTGCTCACGTTGTCTGGAGACGGCTCATATCGAATTGGGTATTCCGTTCGAGGAACGATTCAAGCAGCGTGAAGAAGACGAAGCGGACCTTGAAGACGACGAGGACATGATCCTCGCGGACGACGACGTGATCGAGCTGTCGCCTTATCTGGAAGAATACTTGACGCTGGGCGTGCCGAGCGTGCCGCTGTGCAAAGAGGACTGCAAAGGACTCTGCCAGACTTGCGGAAGTAATCTGAACGAGACGGCCTGCGGCTGCGACAATACGGTAATCGACCCCCGGCTTGCCGGGCTCAAAGATTTCTTTAAGTAAGCTCGTAAGTGATCGGGCAGCAGCACCCGGCCTTCGGGCCGGTTGACTTGAATAAGGAGGTGTTAAACATGGCAGTACCTCAACGGAGAACGTCCAAAACGCGCCGCGACAAACGTCGTACGCATTTCAAGCTGGCGGTGCCGGGCATGGTGAAGTGCGAACAATGCGGAGAGCTCAAACTGGCTCACCACGTATGCAAAGTTTGCGGAACTTACAAGTCCAGAGAAGTTATTTCCCAATAATTCTCGAACGATGATCGCTTGCCGATCTTGAGGAAGCCTCGCCATTCGGCGGGGCTTTTTTCATTGCTTTTTATCTGGGAACAAAAGGGGACGAAGGCTTAGGCTTTCGTTCCCTCTTTCCTTTTTTAGCAGAATGATTTATACTAGCGGTTAGTACCAGGTTCTAAAAGTTTTGCGGCGGACCTACATAAGAAGCGCACAAGATTGCGCGGCCTTCGCAAGGCTCTGATTCAAAGGGGAAGCGGCCCGGTAACGGGCGCGTATAATCGGACTTGGCCTATCGTTTCCAACGGGCGTTTACGCATGCGGTGAGACGATAGGCCGTATATCATTGGGCGCTTTGCGGATCTGGGACGCCCTGGGCGTCTGGCAAAGGAGGAGACCGGCATCGAACGTTTACCAAAACGTCAGCGCCAGCAGAGACTTGTCGAATTGATCGACGAGAATCCGTTCGTAACGGACCGGGAATTGACACGCCGCCTTAAAGTCAGCATCCAAACGATTCGTCTCGACCGGATGGAGCTTGGGATTCCCGAGCTTCGCGAGCGAATGAAGCTGATGGCGGAACGGTCTTACGATCAAGTGCGGTCGCTGGCTGCGGAAGAAGTCATCGGCGACATTATCGATCTTCAGCTTGATCGAAGCGGGATTTCGATCTTTGAAATTCGTGACGAACATGTATTCAGCCGCACGCAGATTGCGCGCGGACACCATATTTTTGCCCAGGCCAACTCACTTGCGGTTGCGGTGATTAACGACGAGATCGCGCTGACGGCGTCTGCCGATCTGCGCTTCGTAAGGCCGATTCATCTCGGCGAGAAATGTATTGCCAAAGCTTATGTCCGAAGCAGTCCGGGTAAGGCGGGAAGAGCCAAGGTTGAAGTGCTGTCCTATGTCGGCGAAGAAATGGTATTTCAGGGGAACTTCATCATCTACCGGTCCGACGACAAGAACCGGTGATACGGTTATAAGGAGGACACGGAAATGATTATTGCAATAGACGCGATGGGCGGCGACCACGCACCGGACAGCGCGGTCGCCGGTGCCTTGCAAGCGGCGGCCGAATGGAGCGGCATCACGATCAAGCTGGTCGGCGATGAAGCGAAGCTGGCACCGCTGATCGGCGAAGGAAAGCCCAATCTGCAAATCGTTCATGCGGGAGAAGTGATCTCCGGCGACGATGAACCGGTTCGGGCCGTTCGCCGCAAAAAGGATGCTTCGATGGTCGTGGCGGGACGCATGGTCAAGGAAGGCGAAGCCGATGCCATGATCTCGGCAGGCAACACCGGCGCCCTGATGACAACGGGACTTCTCGTCGTCGGACGAATGAACGGTGTAGAGCGCCCGGCGCTGGCGCCGATGATTCCGACGCTTGACGAGAGCGGACACGGTACATTGGCGCTTGATCTTGGAGCCAATATGGACGCCAAACCCGAACATCTGGCGCAATATGCGCTGATGGGGAGCCTGTACCGCGAAAAAGTACACGGTATCCGTAATCCCCGCGTAGGCTTGCTCAATGTTGGCACGGAGCCGGGAAAAGGCAATGAACTGACCAAAGCTGCATTCCCGCTTATTTCCGAACTGCCTATCAACTTCGTGGGCAACGTTGAAGCCCGCGATATTTTGGATGGCGTTTGCGACGTGCTCGTTTGCGACGGCTTTGCGGGCAATATCCTACTCAAAGCGCTCGAAGGCACGGCCGGGGCCGTATTCAAACTATTGAAACAGGAATTGACTTCTTCGTTCAAAGCCAAGATCGGCGCGGCGCTTGTGATGCCTCAGCTTCGCGGCCTCAGATCGAAGATGGATTATAAAGAGCACGGCGGTGCGCCCCTGCTCGGTCTGAACGGGTTGGTCATCAAGGCACACGGTTCTTCTGACGCCGAAGCCATCAAAAACGCTGTTCGCCAAGCCAAGATCGCATTGGAAAACCAACTGGTTTCAAGTATTTCCAGCAGTATGCAAATCATGGTGCGCGAGCAAAAACAGACAGCTGAACAAGACGCGGCACATGAACAAGAAAATGAGCAAATCAGCGGGAAGCGAGTGACGGATTAATGAAGAACTTACGGCCGGTCGGTGTGATCGGAGCGGGCAAGTACGTGCCGGAGCGGATTTTGGACAATGCAGAGCTTGAAAAGATGGTGGAGACGAACGACGAATGGATCGTCAGCCGTACGGGAATTCGCGAGCGTCATATCGCGGCACCGGAACAGGCGACATCCGATCTGGCTTACGAGGCTTCGGTCCAAGCGCTGGCTTCGGCAGGCATCAAGCCCGAAGAACTGGACTTGATCATTGTGGCTACGATCACGCCGGACACTTCCTTCCCTTCGACAGCCTGCATTTTACAAGATAAGCTGGGCGCGAAAAAAGCGGCGGCATTCGATCTGAGCGCGGCATGCTCGGGCTTCGTATACAGCCTGGCGGCAGCAACCGGCTTTATCCAAAACGGCATGTACAACAATGCATTGGTCATCGGTGCCGATACATTGTCGCGCATTACCGATTACACGGACCGCAACACTTGCGTACTGTTCGGTGACGGTGCCGGTGCGGTCGTGCTGGGCGAAGTTTCTCAAGGTCGCGGATTCCAATCGTTCGATCTGGGAGCGGAAGGCGCAGGGGGCGATCAGCTCAAACTGCCTGCCGGAGGCTCGCGTTTGCCTGCTTCGGCGGAAACCGTTGATGCGAAGCAGCACTTTATCTACATGAATGGCCGCGATGTGTTCAAGTTTGCGGTACGCGTCATGGGCACGGCAACGGAAGAAGTGCTTCGCAAAGCGGAAATGACCAAAGACGATATCGATTTGTTCATTCCGCATCAAGCCAATATTCGTATTATCCAATCGGCGATGCAGCGTCTGAATTTGTCCGAAGATCGCGTGATGATCAACGTTGATAAATACGCCAACACGTCGGCAGCTTCTATTCCGCTGGCTTTGGTTGAAGCTTACGAAGAAGGACGGATCAAAGAAGGCGACCGCGTTGTTATGGTTGGCTTCGGCGGCGGCCTGACTTGGGGCGGAGCGGCATTGATCTGGTAATGCGGTAACAGGGCTGTACGAGACTCCAACGGAAACGAGGAATATTCACGATGGGCAAAATAGCATTTGTTTTCCCCGGACAGGGCGCGCAGAGCGTAGGCATGGCACGTGACGCCTACAATACGATTCCGGAGGCCAAAACACTGTTTGATACGGCAGACCGTACACTCGGCTTTGATTTGACCGCACTGGTCTTCGACGGACCGGTTGAAGAGTTGAAGCAAACGGCGAATACGCAGCCTGCGTTGTTAACAGCAAGTCTTGCTTTATTGCAAGCCGTTCAAGCCAAAGGAATCGAAGCCGACTACGCGGCGGGACATAGCCTGGGCGAATACAGCGCTCTGGCAGCGGCGGGCGTGCTTTCTTTTGAAGATGCGGTAGCGGTCGTGCGTGCGCGCGGTCAATTCATGGAAGCGGCCGTTCCGGGCGGGCAAGGCGCAATGGCCGCTGTGCTTGGCGCGGATCGCGATAAGCTTGCAGAACTGTGTGCCGAGATTTCGGCGGCAGGCACGGTCGTTGAACCGGCCAATCTCAACTGCCCCGGGCAGATTGTGGTGTCGGGCTCGGCAGAAGGGGTGGAAGCACTCAGCGCCCGCGTCAAAGAAATCGGAGCGAAGCGCGCGATTGCTTTGGAAGTTAGCGGTCCGTTTCACTCGTCCTTGATGAAAGAAGCGGCAGAAAAGCTCGGAGAGAAACTTGCGGGTGTGACCTTGAGCGAAGGGCGTCTTCCGGTTGTCGCGAATGTTACGGCACGTCCGGTCAGCGGAGCGGACGCGGTACGCGAGTCGTTGATCAGCCAGGTTTATTCTCCCGTTCTGTGGGAAGATAGCGTACAATGGTTGATTGGCGAAGGCGTGGATACTTTCGTCGAGATCGGGCCGGGCAGCGTATTGGCGGGACTGATCAAGAAAATCGACAAATCCGTACGGGTGTTCAGCGTGAACAGCTTGGAAGCTGCGGATGGCTTGGCCGAAGCGCTGGCTTAAGCAGCGCGACAACGACCAAACAGGAGGTTAACATTGCATATGGAACAACCGATCAAAGGACAAAACGCACTCGTTACAGGCGCTTCGCGCGGAATCGGTCGGGCGATCGCGCTCGAGCTGGGACGTCGCGGAGCGAACGTGGCAGTCAATTACGCGGGTAACGAAGCTTCCGCGCTTGAAGTGGTGCGCGAGCTTGAAGCACTCGGCGTAAAAGCCGCGGCTTTTAAAGCAAACGTAGGAAAAAGCGCCGAAGCGGAAGAACTCGTCAAAGCGGTAGCTGCCGAGTTCGGAAGCGTGGATATCCTGGTTAACAATGCGGGAATCACTCGAGATAACCTGGTGATGCGCATGAAGGAAGAAGAATTCGACGACGTGATCGAGACGAATCTGAAAGGCGTGTTTAACTGCATCAAGGCTGTAACGCGTCCGATGATGAAGCAGCGCTCCGGCAAGATCGTCAATATCTCTTCGGTCGTCGGCGCGATCGGCAATGCCGGACAAGTCAATTACACGGCGGCGAAAGCAGGCGTAATCGGCATGACCAAATCCTGCGCGAGAGAATTCAGCAGCCGCGGCATTACCGTAAACTGCGTTGCGCCTGGCTTCATTGATACCGATATGACGGATGTTTTGTCCGAAGAAATCAAAACGGGACTGCTCGCGGGAATTCCGCTGAACCGTCTCGGCCGTCCGGAGGAAGTCGCGACGGCCGTTGCTTTCCTTGTTTCGCCCGACGCTTCGTATATGACAGGACAAGTCCTGCATGTCGACGGCGGCATGTATATGTAAACCCCAGTAGCTTGACCAATAACTTGGTCAAGCTACTGGATGGAAATCGGGTTACAAACGTTTGTTTGCAAACCCGGTCCGTAAACAGTGGCATTTTGGCGGAGCTTCTCGTATAATACCATTTGAAGAGGAGGTGAATCGGATGTCTGATGTGATGGAGCGCGTGACTCGCATCGTCGTGGACCGCCTGGGTGCCGACGAAGCGGAAGTTACGCCTACAGCTTCTTTCAAAGAAGATCTCGGAGCGGACTCGCTCGACGTGGTCGAATTGGTAATGGAGCTTGAAGACGAGTTCGACTTGGAGATCTCTGACGAAGACGCAGAGAAAATCACGACCGTAGGTGACGTTGTAAGCTACATACAATCGCATACCTAAGGACGTTTAAGGGTCCCGCACCGTGCTTTTTACGAAGCCGGCTCGGGACTTCTCCTACATTATGGAACAATAATAAGACTTCCCGTTAAATGGGAACTCGCAAATATAGAGGTGGCCCATATGGAGCAGCAACATAGAGTAGTCGTTACCGGTATGGGAGTCGTGACTTCCCTCGGCAAGGACGTGGAAACGTTTTGGAACAGTTTGCTCGCAGGCAAGTCGGGCGTCTCGAAAATCGAGAGCTTCGATGTCAGCGAGTATCCGACGCAGATTGCCGCGGAGATTCACGACTTCAATCCCGAAGACTATGTAGAACGCAAGGAAGCGCGCAAGATGGATCGCTATGTGCAGTTCGCTTACGCAGCCTCCACGCAAGCCCTTCAAGACAGCGGATTGAAGATTGGCGAATCGGTTGAAGCAGAACGGATCGGCGTGATCGTCGGTTCGGGTATCGGCGGTCTGGGCACTTGGGAAGATCAGTTTACGACATTGTTGCAAAAGGGACCGAAGCGGGTCAGCCCGTTCTTTATCCCGATGATGATCGCGAACATGGGCTCCGGCGACGTATCGATCAAGCTGGGCGCCAAAGGCCCGAACACATCGGTTGTTACCGCTTGTGCGACAGGCACGCACTCGATCGGCGATTCGTTCAAGCTGATCGCGCGCGGCGATGCCGATGCGATGATCTGCGGCGGCGCGGAAGCGACGATTCGTCCGACGGGACTGGCCGGATTCTGCGCGATGCGGGCGATGTCCACGCGCAATGACGATCCGACCAAGGCAAGCCGTCCGTTCGACAAAGACCGTGACGGATTCGTGATGGGCGAAGGCGCAGGCGTGTTCGTGTTGGAATCGCTGGAACATGCCCAAGCGCGCGGCGCGCATATCTATGCGGAAGTCGTCGGTTACGGCCTTAGCGCGGATGCGCATCATATGACCGATCCCGATCCGGACGGCGCCGCCCGCTGCATGACGATGGCTTTGAAAAGCGCGGGTCTTCAACCCGAAGATCTGGATTACATCAACGCGCATGGCACGTCGACTCCGGCAGGCGACAAGTCGGAAACGACTGCGGTTAAAAAAGCGCTCGGCGAACATGCAAGCAAAATTGCGGTAAGCTCGACCAAGTCGATGACCGGACACCTGCTCGGCGCAGCCGGCGGCGTGGAAGCCGTAATCTGTGCTCTGTCTCTGGAAAATCAGATCATGGCACCGACGATCAACATTGACAATCAGGACGAAGCGTGCGATCTCGACTACGTACCTAACGTGGCTCGCAAAGCGAATTTGAATGTAGTGATGTCCAACTCGTTCGGATTCGGCGGACATAACGCTTCCGTCATTCTCAAAAAATTCGAAGCGTAAGGAGCCGGAACGTTGAGCGGAGATCTGAAACAACTGCAGCACAAACTAGGAATCCAGTTTGCGGATAAGCCTCTGCTTAAACAGGCTTTTACGCATGCGTCGTATGTCAACGAACACCGGTTCAGTCAGCATCATGACAATGAGCGGCTCGAATTTTTGGGCGACGCGGTACTAGAGCTGACGGTGTCGGAATTTCTCTACAATCGTTTCCCTGGCCGTCCCGAAGGGGAGTTGACCAAGCTGCGCGCCGCTATCGTATGCGAGCCTTCGCTGGTCAAGTTCGCGGAGGTGCTGAATTTCGGTGCTTACGTGCTGCTTGGCAAAGGTGAGGAGCTGACCGGCGGGCGCAGTCGTCCTGCGCTGCTTGCGGACGTATTTGAATCGTTCGTAGGGGCGTTGTATCTCGACCAGGGGCTTGAAGCGGTTCGGGGATTCCTGGACCGTTATGTATTCCCGCAGGTTGCCTGGGATGGCAAGCTGCAAATGAGCGACTTTAAGACCGAACTTCAGGAATTGACCCAACACCATAATCTTGGCGTGCTGGAATATCGGATCGTGGAAGAACGCGGTCCGGCGCATGAGCGAGAATTTGTGTCCGAAGTCTACATGGGCGAACGCAGCCTTGGCCGCGGAACGGGACGTTCCAAGAAGGAAGCCGAGCAGCAAGCTGCGGCCGCGGCGCTGGAGACGCTTAAACTGTAGAGTGTGTCATACAAGTGAAGAGCAAAGAGCGGCCGCAAGCTTTCTGTCGGAATCGTCCGAATCAGCCTATGCCGCTTTTTGCTCTTTTGCGTTGTAAAACATCTGATCGAAGCAATCTAATCGAAGCAAACCAGCCAAGCATCAAAATTATAGTCAGCCTGTCATCAACACTATAAAGGGAGGTGGGCGCCGGTCATGTATCTCAAAAGGATCGAACTCGCCGGATTCAAATCGTTCGCCGACAAAACCGAAATGGAATTCGTCCGTGGCATTACCGCGGTCGTCGGCCCTAACGGAAGCGGAAAGAGTAATATCTCTGACGGTATTCGCTGGGTGCTGGGTGAACAAAGCGCGAAAAGTTTGCGTGGCGGGAAGATGGAAGATATCATTTTCGCCGGAAGTGATGCGCGCAAAGCCGTAAACTATGGGGAAGTTTCGCTGACGCTCGATAATACGGACCACGTGCTAGCGTTGGATTTTTCCGAAGTCACTGTGACAAGACGCGTTCATCGCAGCGGAGACAGCGAGTATCTAATCAACCGTCAACCTTGTCGTTTGAAAGATATCACGGAACTGTTCATGGACACGGGGATCGGTAAAGAAGCGTACTCGATCATCGGGCAAGGTCGGATCGAGGAAATTCTCAGTACCCGTTCGGAAGATCGCCGCGGCATTTTCGAAGAGGCGTCAGGGATCGTTAAATATAAATCGCGTAAAAAGGAAGCGAATCGCAAGCTGGCCGACACGGAGCAGAATCTGCTGCGCATTCACGATCTGGTCACGGAGCTGGAAGATCAGATCGGCCCGCTGAAAGCGCAAGCCGAGAAAGCGCGTCGTTATAAGGAACTAAAGGAAGAACTGAAAGACAAAGAGATTTCGTTGTTCGTTTACCAAATCGGCGAGATTCATGAGGCTTGGACAGCCGCGTCGGAAAAATTGGCGGAGCTGGAACAGCAGCGTGAACGATTGGCCGCCATTGTGGATGAGCATGACCGAACGCTGGAAAGCGACCGCCAGGCTCTTCGCGCCGTCGAGAACGAAATCGAAGAGCTTCAGGGACGTCTGCTTCGCTATAGCGAACTATCTGAAAAGTCGGAAGGTTATGCGCAACTGCTGGAAGAGCGTCGCCGTAATTTGGAGCAATCGCGCGAGCAGTTGAAAGAAGCGATCGAGAATGAAGGCGAGCGTTTCGATCAGCGTAAGCAGGAAAGTTTGTTTGTGCAAAACAAACTGGATGCGGCGCGATTGGAACTGACCCATTTGCAGACCGAACTGTCGGCCGAACAAGCCAAGTTAACAGGCGTGACGGAAGGCATCAGCCATGAGCAAGAAGAGACGTTAAAAGGCGAGCTGCTCGAGCTGATGAACAAAATGGCGCAAACCCGCAATGAAATCCGATATGCGGATCAGCAAAAGGAAGGCGTCATGCGGCGAATGAACCGCGTGGACGAGGAATCCGGACGTTGGGAAGCGGAGAAGAAACGTCTGGAACAAGAACATGCGGAACGTAAGGCTGCGTTGGATCAGGCTTCTGAGGATATCACGGCACTGCGCCGCTCCTATATCGAAGAGAGCGAGAAGTTGCATACGCTGCAAAAAACAGCGTCTGACAGTTCGGCTTCCGCCCGCAAATGGGAACAAAAGCGAGAAGCGCTCGTGTCCAGGCGCGATACGATGCAGGAGATGCAAGAAGACTTCGAAGGCTTTATGGTTGGCGTCAAAGAAGTCTTGAAAGCATCGAAGAATCGTCAGCTCGAAGGTGTGCATGGCGCGGTCGCGGAATTGATTGCCGTGCCGCAAAAGGTAGAGACGGCGATCGAAACGGCGCTGGGGGCTTCGCTTCAACATGTCGTCATGGAAAATGAAGCGGTATCTCGTAAAGCGATCGGCTATCTGAAGCAGCGGCAGCTCGGTCGCGCGACATTCCTGCCGCTGGACGTCATTCGCCCTCGCCATATGTCCGAAAGCGATAAACGCGCCGCATCCGGTGCTCAAGGCTTTGTCGGCATCGGCGCTGAACTGGTTGAAGCGGACGCACGTTACGCAGATATCGTAGGCAGTCTGCTTGGCGGTCTGGTCGTCGCTGAAACGCTGGAGGATGCGAACGGCATCGCTTCACGTTTGAACTATCGCTATCGCGTGGTGACGTTGGAAGGCGACGTGGTCAATGCCGGCGGTTCGATGACCGGCGGTAGCCAGAACCGACGCGGAGGCAGTTTGCTGGGCCGTAAACGTGCTCTGGAACAGTTGGAGCGCGAGATCAAGGAAAGCGAACGCGAGATTGCGCGTCTTTCGCATGAAGAACGTGAAAACGGCGAATTGGCGGTTGCCAGCGAGCAGCGTTTGACTGAACTTCGCGAGCGCGGAGATTCCTTGCGTGCGCAGCAGCAGCAGTTGGACGGCGAATTGAAGCAGACCGAGCACGGCCTGCGTCATGTCAACGAACAATTTGCTTTGCATGGTGAAGAACGCTCGGGTTATCACGAAGAGCTGGAAAGCGCCGGGGAGAGTCGGAAAAAGGCAGAAGAAAAACTCAAAGAGCTGGAATCCGAAGAAGCGGCGACAAGACAAGCCATCGGAGCAGCGGAATTTGCGCGCAAAGCAAGCGAATCCGCCAAAGAGGAGCTTCAAGACCATCTGACCGAACTCCGCGTACGCGAAAGTCGTTTGGTTCAGGAAACCGCTTCGCTTGAAGAACGGTTGAGCCGTTTGGGCGAAGAAACCGGAACGGTATCCAACCAATTGGCGGATCGACGGAAGATGCTGCGCGGCGCGGAAGCAGAACTGGCGGCGAACCGGAAAGACGCGGAAAATCATGTGCGCGAACTTCAGGAAGCCAAGGATCTGAAAAGCGTGACGCAGGAACGTCTTGAAGAAAAGCGCGGGGAGCGCGCGGAACGCCAGCGCAAGTTGGAAGAACGCGAAGGCGAGACCCATAAGCAGCGCAGCGAGTTGAAGACGGCCGAGGAACATATCCGGCATACCGAAATTCAGGCGACGCGTCTGGATGTGGAGCTGGAGAATACGCTGCAAAAGCTGACCGAGGAATACGGAATTGGCTACGAGCTGGCGCAGCAGCGCTACGAGTTGCCGGAAGATCCGGAAGCGGCGCGTCTCGATGTTCGCGAAATCAAGCGTAAAATTACGCTGCTCGGCGAAGTCAATCTGGGCGCCATTGAGGAGTATGATCGCGTTAGCGAGCGTTATACCTTCCTGGACGAGCAGAAAAATGACCTCATGGAAGCCAAAGCCAAGCTGTATCTGGTTATTCGCGAGATGGATGAAGAGATGTCAAAACGCTTCAAGACTACGTTCGATGCGATTCGTCGGCAGTTCGGCACAGTCTTTTCCAAATTGTTCGGCGGCGGGAGAGCTGATCTGGTATTGATCGATCCGGAGAATCTGCTGGAGACCGGAATCGATATCGTTGCCCAGCCTCCGGGGAAAAAGCTGCAAAATCTGCAGCTGCTTTCCGGCGGCGAACGCGCGTTGACCGCGATGGCTTTGTTATTTGCTATTCTGCATGTGAAGCCGGTTCCGTTCTGCGTGCTCGATGAAGTGGAAGCGGCGCTGGACGAAGCCAATGTGGTTCGGTTTGCCCAGTATTTGCGCGAGTTTGCGGAGCAAACGCAGTTTATTGTCGTTACCCACCGCAAAGGCACGATGGAAGAAGCCGATGTGCTGTACGGGGTAACGATGGAAGAAGGCGGCGTATCCAAGTTGGTATCGGTACGTTTGGAAGATGAGGAAGTCGGGATTGCCTGACGTTTTATACACGATTGGAGGACGGAAGCATGAGCTTTTTTCGTAAATTAAAAGAAAGCATTGCGGGCAAAACGGACGCGGTGACTAAGCAATTTAAAGACGGTCTGGAAAAAACACGCAAAGGCTTCGTGGAGCGCGTATCCAACCTGATGGTTCGCAGACGCAAGATCGACGAAGAGTTTTATGAAGAGCTGGAAGAAATTCTGATCGGTGCGGACGTGGGCGTCAACACCGTAATGGGACTGATCGACGATCTGCGCGCCGAAGTGAAAAAGCGTCGCTTGAGCGATGCTAGCGAGCTTCGTCCAGTACTCTCCGAGAAGCTGGTTGAGTTGCTGCGCGGCGAACAGGATAACTCGCTTAACATGAGTCAAGACGGGCCGACGGTCATCTTGTTCGTCGGCGTTAACGGCGTGGGCAAGACAACGACGATCGGCAAGCTGGCGCATAAATTCAAAAGCGAAGGCAAAAAGGTACTGCTCGCCGCAGGCGATACGTTCCGTGCAGGGGCTATCGAGCAGCTTGAAGTCTGGGGAACGCGCACGGGCGTCGAAGTGATCAAGCAAAGCCCCGGCTCCGATCCGGCAGCCGTCATGTATGACGCGGTGCAGGCAGCCAAGCAGCGCAATGCCGATATCCTGATCTGCGATACGGCAGGCCGCCTGCAAAATAAAAGCAACCTGATGGACGAGCTGAACAAAATCTTCCGGGTTATCCAGCGCGAGATTCCGGGTGCACCGCACGAGGTATTGATGGTGCTGGATGCGACAACCGGACAAAACGCACTGAGCCAAGCCAAGCTGTTCGGCGAAAAAAGCGGCGTAACAGGTCTCGTCCTGACCAAACTCGACGGCACAGCCAAAGGCGGCATCGTGGTCGCAATCCGTCAAGAGCTGAACATTCCCGTTAAACTGGTCGGCTTGGGCGAGAAAATGGAAGACCTGCAAGAATTCGATTCCGAACAGTTCGTACACGCTTTGTTCGCGGGTTTGATCGACGAAGAACTGATCGAGGTCGAAGACGGCGAATCCGACCCGTCCGATCAATCTCGGCAATAAAGAAAATATTCCGTATACGGTCGCGCGAACCTGATTTCGAACGCGGTCCGCATAGCAGGGCAGGCGACTCGCCGGCGGAGCTTCACTCCGATCGTGCGGATCGCCTGCTTTTTTATACAGGGAAAGTTTTCGATCCGAAGTTTTCGATCCGAAATTTTGCGCTAAAAGGATGACGTTTGTAATTGGTAAAGCACCGCTCGAACGTTTATAATGAAATTAATTGTTATGAGAACGGACAGGTTTTGCAGAAAAAGCGGAAAACAGGTCTGATTTAGAAAGGAAGGGATGACTATATGGCTAACACGCATACGTATTCCCGACGGGAAGAGGTTGCCAATGCAGTCACACATGGGATTGGAGCCGCACTGAGCGTTGCCGCACTTGTGCTGCTGATCGTTTTTGCCAGTTTGAAAGGAAATGCCTGGCATGTCGTCAGCTTCACCGTGTACGGCGTAACGATGCTTCTGCTCTATATGAGTTCAACGTTGGTGCACAGCTTCAGGGAAGGCAAAGTGAAAGATTTCTTCGAGTTCATGGACCATTCCTCGATCTACCTGTTTATCGCCGGAACCTACACGCCGTTCATGCTGACCGCGATCCGCGGCCCGCTGGGATGGACCTTGTTCGGCATCGTCTGGGCGATCGCGATCGGAGGCGTCGCGTTCAAAGCCTTTTTCGTCAAAAAGTTCCTGTTCATGTCGACCTTGTTCTACATCCTGATGGGCTGGCTGATCGTACTCGCTTGGGGCGCACTGACTCAAGCGATCCCGGCCGAAGGCATCCACCTGCTCGTGGCAGGCGGCCTGATGTACACCGTCGGCACCGTCTTCTACGTCTGGCGCGGCTTCCCTCACCACCACGCCGTCTGGCATCTTTTCGTCCTGGCGGGCAGCATCCTGCATTTCTTCTGCATCCTGATGTATCTGCTGCCGTAAAATCAAAAGCGCCCACTCGTCGAAAAAGTCACGTATGCGGGGGAAGCGAGAAGACTGCGAGAGAAATTCGTTTCGGTCGCGTGTTGAACTCGGGAAAATGGATTGAATTTAATATGGAATTTTCCCGAGTTCAAAGGCGAACTATAGCATAGGCTTCCGAAGTGCATTTCTTCGAAATGCTTTAGCTCCTACACTGAATTTCTCTCTCCGTCTTCTCGCTTCCAGTTACGTTAGAATTTCTCAACAAGCCAACAAGCCAACAAGCCAACAAGCCGGGACAATTCCCCGGCTTGTTTTTTTTACCCTTCCTCCCATTTGCAAATGTTGACTGGGCGGAGGGGGAGTTCGTGTAGTACAGGCTTTTCGAAGAAAAGGCGCTTCGGGAGCATATGCTATGAAATGTTCGCCTTTGTTTTTGAGAAATCCCCATATAAACCTATAATAAAATTTCTCAAAAACAACACGCGACCGAAACGAACTCCCCCGCAGCCCCGCGCACAAACCGCCACCGTGCACGCCTTTGAATTGTTACCGTTTACAAATCCCCGCCTCTGCGCTATGCTATGTATTAGGATTGTGACTGGTCGTGCAGGCAAAACCTGATTGCTACCGCGTGCCCTTTTGGGGGATGCGGTAGCAATCAGGTTTTTTTCGTAAAGGGCCCTTACGAGGAAACGCACTGCCGAGCGGTCGAAAGATCAATCAGAGAGGGTGCTGACGTAATGAATAGAGGGAAATGGGTAAAAACATTGTTGGCGTTGAATTTGAGTGCAGTGTTGGTGGCCGGTGGCGGTGTGCAGGCATTTGCGGCGGATGCAGGAGATGCAGCAACTTCGACAGGACTGAAGATCCTTACGCCGCAACAGCAAACTCAACTGAAGCAGAATCAAGCGAGAACAGTCATTACAAACGACGGCGAAGTGGATGATATGAACTCCATGCTGCGCTTTCTTTTATATTCGAACGAAATGGATTTGGCAGGTATTGTGTTAACCAGCTCGGTCTACCATTATGCGGGTGATCCTGCTAAAAACATTGAGCCTTACCGCTGGACAGGTACGAAATGGCTGACCGATATGATTGATGCCTATGAGCAGGCGTATCCGAATCTGATCAAGCAGGCCAACGGTTATCCGACGCCGGAGTATCTGCGCAGCGTAACGAAGATCGGCAACATCAGCGATAAAGGCGAGATGGAGCAGGTCACGGAAGGTTCCGAGTTTTTGAAAACCCTTTTCCTGGACAATGATTCGCGTGATCTTTATGTACAGACATGGGGCGGCACGAATACGACGGCCCGCGCGCTGAAGTCGATCGAAGAACAATACAAAGGCACGGCTGAATGGGCGAGCATCCAAAAGAAGGTCAGCGACAAGCTGGTGCTCTACATCATTTTGGACCAGGACGACAGCTACAACGACTATATCGCCAAAAGCTGGCCGAACATTCGCATTGTCAACGATCAGTCGAACTTCTGGCATTTTGCTTACGCCTGGAAGTACCACACTGAAGCGGTGAACGATAAGCTGCATGGGATGTGGAACCTGGAGAATATTCAAAAAGACCACGGTCCCCTGCTTGAGTTGTACGCGCTGATGGGTGACGGAAAAATGATCGACGGCGAGTTGGCGGAAGAGCAACGCGGAAGCGAGGCGTATCTGGCTGCGAACCCGCAGTATGATCGATATGATTTTATTTCCGAAGGCGATTCGCCGTCATTCTTCTATCTGATCGACAACGGGCTGCGCAGCATGGAAGACCCGAGCTACGGCGGCTGGGGCGGGCGCTTCGGTGAAGCGGGCGATCACCTGTACCGCAATAACGTGCTGGACTATGATGTGTACACGCAGCGATACGAAGCCGAATATACGTTGATGCGTTGGTTCGACGATGTTCAGAGCGATTTTGCGGCAAGAGCGGATTGGGCGATCGCAGCGGATTACTCGCAGGCGAACCATAATCCGGTGTTGAGTGTCAAAGAAGGCGTGGACATCAGCGCTTCTCCGGGCCAGTACCTGACCCTGCATGCGGTGGGCAGCGATCCCGATGGGGATAAACTGACGTATCGTTGGTGGCGTTACCATGAAGCGGATACGTATAACGATTCTCCGGTGGAGCCGTTGGAAGTGGTCAAAGAGATGGCCGGCGACCTGCTGCTTGGCCTGCATCGCGAGAAGGCGGAAGGAGAACACCGCAATACGATCGGGATGCGCGGCGCGGATTCTGATACTGTCAAGTTCCGTGTTCCGACCGATGCCAAATCCGGCGACACCATCCATATGATTGCAGAAGTCAAAGACGACGGAACGCATAATCTGAAGCATTATCAGCGGGTCATTATTACGGTGAAATAACAGGTAGAAACCGTCGAAAAACAAATTTTAATTCATGCAAGAAGATGTTAAGCAATAACGCTTGACATCTTCTTTTCTTTTCGGTATGATAGGGAACGTTGATTGGTGTGTAAAGTGTTTTCCCTTGACGAGAGGAGTGTTCCGGATGAGTCAGGAAAATCGTCTGGAGAAGACGAATCGAATCAACCTGCTGTTCGCCTTTTACGAGCGATTGCTGACAGAGAAGCAGCAGACTTTTCTCAAGTATTACTTCCACGACGACTTCTCGCTGGGCGAGATTGCCGCGGAATTCGAAATCAGCCGCCAGGCGGTGTACGAACATATCAAGCGTGCCGAGCAGACGCTGGAGAATTACGAAGCCAAGCTCGAACTGTTGCAGCGACATGATCGTCGTATGCAGGAGATTCGCGAACTGGAGACCCTGTCCAATGACGAAAAGTTGCCGGAGCAAGTGCGAAGCCAACTCGAAATCATTGCGCAAAAGCTTCAGGCTCTGGAATAGCGATTACGCCATTTTACGAATTCGATAATTGATCGGCTTTCGGTATATAATAGAAAGAATAGATACGGAAGCGGGGTGAACATATGGCATTCGAAGGATTAACAACGAGATTGCAGAACGTCTTCGGCAAGCTTCGCGGCAAAGGGAAGATCTCCGAGGACGACGTTAATGACGCGATGCGCGAAGTACGACTGGCCCTGCTGGAAGCGGACGTCAACTTCAAGGTTGTCAAAGACTTCATCAATAAAGTGAAGGAAAAGGCACTGGGAAAAGAAGTGACGGAGAGCTTCACGCCGGGCATGGTCATCATCGATATCGTCAACAAAGAATTAACGGAGCTGATGGGCGGTACGCAGTCCAAGCTGAACAAGAACAATCGGCCGCCGACCGTCATTATGATGGCGGGCTTGCAGGGTGCGGGTAAGACGACGACAACCGGCAAGTTGGCGAAAATGCTTCAGAAGCAGGGCAGCCGTCCTTTGCTCATCGCAGGCGATATTTATCGTCCAGCGGCGATCAAACAGCTTCAGGTACTTGGCGAGCAACTGAGCGTACCGGTCTTCTCGCTTGGCGATCAAGTGAGTCCGGTAGAGATTGCCCGCCAGGGTTTGCAGGAAGCCAAGGACAAGGGTCATGATTACGTAATCATCGATACCGCCGGCCGTCTGCACATCGACGAACAGTTGATGGAAGAATTGAAGCAGATTCATACGGAAACCAAGCCGGATGAAGTGCTGCTGGTCGTCGACGCGATGACCGGTCAGGACGCGGTCAACGTTGCGGCGAGCTTCAACGAGCAGCTGTCGCTGACCGGCGTGGTACTGACCAAGCTCGACGGCGATACTCGCGGCGGTGCAGCGTTATCCGTCAAGGCGGTAACAGGCTGTCCGATCAAGTTCATCTCACTCGGCGAGAAGTTGGACGCGTTGGAGCCGTTCCACCCGGAACGTATGGCTTCGCGGATTCTCGGCATGGGCGACATGCTGTCGTTGATCGAGAAAGCGCAAGCCGGCATCGACGAGAAAAAGGCGAAGGAAATGGAGCGCAAAATGCGCAACGCGGAATTCACCTTTGATGACTTCCTGGAACAGATGGAGCAGGTCAAGCAGCTTGGACCACTTGATCAGATCATGGACATGATCCCGGGCATGAACAAAATGAAGCAAAAGACGGACATGAAGGTCGATGACAAACAGGTCGGTCGAATCGAAGCGATCGTGCATTCCATGACGAGCGCGGAGAAGCAATCGCCGGACATCATCAATTACAGTCGCCGCAAACGGATTGCGACAGGCAGCGGCACATCGCTGGCTGAAGTCAACCGTTTGATCAAGCAGTTCGACGAGATGAAGAAGATGATGAAGCAGCTTTCGGGCATGATGGACCCGAAAGGCGGCAAAAACAAAGCGATGAAACAAATGCAAAAAATGAGCAAAGGCATGAGGTTCCCGTTCCGTTAAACGGAGAAGGAGCATTATATACAGGCTGAACAGCCGCCGCGGTTTCTCGAAGCCGTTTATTTCTTGAAGGAGGTGATTTTCGTGGCAACTCGTATTCGTCTGAAGCGCATGGGTGCGCATAAAGCGCCTTTCTATCGTATCGTGGTATCGGACTCCCGTTCCCCGCGTGATGGACGCTTTATCGAAGAGATTGGTTACTACAACCCGGTCGCTGAACCGCAAGTAGTAAGCATCAACGAAGAAAAAGCTTTGGCTTGGCTGCAAACAGGCGCGCAAGCGTCCGATACTGTTCGCAACTTGCTGAGCAAAGCCGGAATCATGAAGAAATTCCATGAATCCAAACTGCAAAAATAAGACAGTGACTCGGAGGGGTTGACATGGAACAGTTAGTAGCGGTTATCGCAAAAGCTCTGGTCGATCACCCGGAAGACGTTAAGGTCCGTACGGTAGAGAAAGAGTCCCTAGTGGTCTATGAACTTTCTGTGCACCCTGATGACATCGGTAAGATTATCGGGAAACAGGGCCGCATCGCCAAGGCGCTGCGTACGGTCGTAACGTCAGCAGCAGTCAAACTGGACAAGCGGGTTACCGTGGATATCCAGTCTTAAAAGGGAAAGCTTCGCCTTTCCAGTCTTAAAGATATACGAAAAGGGGTTAGGAGGTTATCTTCCTAGCCCCTTTTCGTACATTATCAAGACTGTTATCGTATATGTATAAGATGAAGCATAAGAATCGAAAGGATCGAACATAAATGACAAATTCGAATCAAAAGTTGGATTTTTTGAGCGTAGGTAAAGTAGCTAACACACACGGAGTACGCGGCGAACTGAAAATTTTCCCGTTTACTGATTTTCCCGAGCTTCGCTTTGCCCAAGGAAAAGACTTGCTGCTGATTTCGCCAGAGGACGGCAAAGCGCTGAAAGTCAAAGTCGTCTCCGCACGCGAGCAAAAGACCGTTTATATCGTGAAGCTGGAAGGCTATGACAACATCAATCAGGTTGAGAAGTATAAAGGCTGGGAAGTTAAAGTGCCGAAAGAAGAAGCCGTAGCGGCAGAGGACAACGCTTATTACTTCCACGAAATCATTGGATGCACTGTATTAAGCGAAGCCGGCGAAGAACTGGGAACCATTACCGATATTCTGACACCAGGCGCTAACGATGTCTGGGTGGTTAAGCGTAAAGGCGGCAAGGAGCTGCTGATCCCGTTTATCGAATCGGTTGTGAAAGAAGTAAATGTGGCTGAGAAAAAAGTACGCATCGAAGTTATGGAAGGACTGCTGGACTGATGAGTGCACGAATGCGGATTGATGTGCTCACTTTATTTCCGGAAATGTTCGACGGCGTATTCGGGGCGAGCATTTTGGGGAAGGCCAGAGACAAGGGAATCGTAGAGCTGTCTGCCGTGAATTTTCGCCAGTACTCGACAAGCAAGCACGGTCAGGTAGACGATACGCCTTACGGCGGAGGGGGAGGCATGGTGCTGAAGCCGGAGCCGATCTTTGCCGCGGTGGAGGACCTGCTCCGCAAACGCGAGATCGAAGGCGGGAGTATCACAGCTGAGACGGCTGAACTTCCGGCAAACGAATCACCTTCGCGTCCGCGTATTGTTTTGCTTTGTCCGCAAGGCGAGACGTTTACGCAGAAAAAAGCGGAGGAGTTTGCCGAAGAAGACCATCTGATCTTTATCTGCGGTCATTACGAAGGTTATGATGAACGGATTCGCGACGGTCTGGTTACCGACGAGATCTCGATCGGCGACTATGTGCTAACTGGCGGTGAACTGCCTGCCATGGTGATGATCGACAGTACCGTTCGGCTGCTTCCGGGCGTATTAGGCAATGAAAATAGCGCCGTAACGGATTCGTTCAGTACAGGACTGCTAGAATATCCGCATTATACACGTCCAACCGAGTTCCGGGGGATGAAAGTGCCGGATATCTTGCTGTCCGGACATCATGCGAATATCGAGGCTTGGCGCAGGCGGGAGTCGCTTCGTCGCACGTTACAGCGCCGCCCAGAGCTTCTGGAGCGACTGACACTGACCAAGCAAGATGTGAAGTGGCTTGAGGAGTTAAAGCGTGAAGAGGCCGCTCTGAACGAATAACAGGCAGCTTGATGATTTTCAAATATATCGAACACCCCTGCGGAATCGTCGAAGCTGACGAATCATTGCAGGGGTATTTGACTATTAAGGGGGGATGTTAACATCGCCCACGGATCGATTTGTAGTGGAGTCGAGAGAGATTCTTATCGTTTTCTGGCCGAAGATGGTAAACTGGAAGATAGATTGATCCGGCGTAATTAAATGACATTGGGATAGGGAAACAGGAGGATTGAGGAATGAAAAAAATGAAATGGAGAAAGGTGCTGCCTATATTGGCGGTGGCGGTCGTGCTGTTAATGCTGACGCCGATCCTGTCCGTATCCGCTTCAAGCCCGCAGCGAAGCGGCATCGTTACGGATGAAGCAGGGTTGTTTACAGACAGTCAGATCCGGCAATTGGAAAATGAACTGTCTGGCGGAAAATATACGGTTTATGTACTGACGGAAAGCGGGCTGAGTGAGGGTGAAGCCGCCCGATTGTCTGCACAGACCTACGATGCCTGGGGATTGGGTTCAAATGAGCTGCTGCTTTTCATCGTGACGGACCCGAACATGGTTTATTTGGAGTTGAAAAACTCGTCTTTGGGCAATGCTCAACGCATTATTGACCGGGCATTCGTGCCTGCGGCGCAAGACGATGGACCGGCAGCAGGTGCATTGGCCGTCGGCGAGTATGTTAACGGCGCAGGAGGCGCTTCTTCGGGCTCCGGCGGTCTGGGAGGGTTGTTGTCCGGAGGAACCTGGTTATACGCGATCCTGGCGCTTGCTGTGCTTGGAATCGCCGGTTATGTGCTATTCAGCATGTTCCAGTCAGGATCCAAGGTGAAAAAGCGTGCAGCGGAGCTGCGAAACCGGCAAAAGACGACAGCTGCTGTAGTAGACAGCATTATGGTATCCGAGCTCTTCCGTGAGGTGGAGATGGGCTTTGTTCAGGGGGAGACGTTAAAAGAAGCCGAAGGGATCAGCCGCGAAGCGGTAGAGCTGCATCAGAGCGCAGAGTCGCTGTCTGCACGTCTTGCGGCATTCCGTCCGGGTACTTTTGCCTCGCGTGCACAACGAAAGGAACTGGATACGTTAACTCGCGAAGTTGAGGATTGGGAACGTCGAGTGACGGCTTTGCATGAACGCTTCGAGCAAGTATCCGCCAGCTTTGCCGAAGTTCGCCGCCGAGTCAAGGAAGGCAAAGAAGTGGAACAGGAAACGCGTCAGGCGCTGGAGAAATTGAAGAACGATACCGGGTATCCTCTTACGACTCTGCAAAGGGAACTGGATGACGCGGCGGCACTGCTGGCGAAGGCGGACGGGCTGGACGAATTTGATGTGATGCAGGCGTCTGCACCGGCTGAAAAATCTTTGTCCCGTCTGACAGAAATTTCGGGCTATGTGGAGTCATTGAGTGGGCTGGCTTCGGAAGCTGCGCAATGGCCGGAGCGAATTGTCGGGACAGAGCGGGAACTTCGTCCCGTAACGGAGCGTGAAGGGTTGCTGTTGACCGAAGAAGACCCATTCCGTGTATTGAGTGAAGCAGGAGCAGAGACGCAGCGTCTGAACGCGTTAATTCAGGCGGGAGATGTTCCGGCAGCAAAGCAATCGGCCGAACGAATTGCTTCCCAGATCGCAGAGGCAAAAGATATCGTGAAGCGTCGTCTGGAGAGCCGCAGCACGTCCGCCGAATCGCTTCAGGATGCGCAAGCTTTACTGCGTGAAATCGAAGGATTTGCGCCTCGTTATGAGCAGGAGTTAACTGAGTTGAGAGGCCGTTACGCCGAGTCTCATCTTGGCACGCAGCGAGGACGGCGCGAGGAGATCGATCGTTCGGAAGAAGAGATTCGCCGTCTGCTACCGGAGATTTGTTCGGCACTTAATCCACAGGTGCAATATTATAAAGCCGCTCGCGAAAAAAGTGATCGCGTGGATGAGCTTGCCGCCCGATCGCGTGAACTTATGCGCGAAGCGTTAGGCTATGCGGATGAACTTGATGCGCAGCAGCGTGCTGCTCAGCAGCGCTTCGAAGGAGCGCGCAGCATCTTCCGCCAAGCCGGAGCAACCTATCGTTCGATGGGCGTAAGCATGCCGGAGTATGATCGGGCGCTTCAGTCGGCAGAGAGCGAAGGAGAAGCTGCGGCAGCGGCTCTGAGAAGCGAACCGATCGACTTGCTTCGTGCAGAACCCCTCCTGGCGGCGTATGAGCGGAATGCTTCCGACTTTGCCCGGCATATCCGCGAATTGCAGGAACGCCGCGATCAGGCGTTGCGTCAACTCGAACAATTGAACGGCGATTTTACGGGACGTGAACAGACCTATCGTCGTTACCTACGTACCAACTCCTATGCGGGACGTTACGGTGGATTTGAAAACGAAGCCCGTCGCCTGATTGCAGCCGGACGCTTCGAGGACGCGCTTGCGCAAGCCGCATTCGGACGCCAGGTACTTGAAGAGATGGAGCGTGATTACCGTCGTGCCGTTCAACGGGCCAACAATAACAACCGTGGAGGCGGAGGGTTCGGAGGCGGATTCGGCGGACCGGGCGGCGGCGGCCGTCCTGGCGGAGGACGTTCGTCCGGCGGCTCAAGCTGGGGCGGGGGCGGACGATCCAGCGGTTCATCTTCATGGGGTAAAGGAGGCGGCGGAGGCCGCTCTTCGGGTTCTTCGAAATGGTAAGTGATTTTCTTTTGGTTTATTTTTAAATAACGTATTGCCATTTTGCATGACTTCATGTTAAAATCAATCCGTTGTGTAATCTTGCGGTCCTCTGCGAATGATGAGGCGGAATCGATTTCCGAAGAAGACGTATGAACGCATGAGTGGAAGGAGGAAACAAATCATGAATCTGATTCAAGCTCTGACTCAAGAACAACTTCGCAAAGATATCCCGAGCTTCCGTCCTGGCGACACTTTGAAAGTGCACGTTAAGGTTATCGAGGGAACTCGCGAGCGTATCCAGTTGTTCGAAGGCGTAGTCATCAAACGTAAAGGCGGCGGTATCGCCGAAACTTTCACCGTTCGTAAGATTTCTTACGGCGTAGGCGTTGAAAGAACGTTCCCGATCAACTCGCCAAAAATCGACAAAATCGAAGTCGTACGCCACGGTAAAGTGCGTCGTGCGAAACTGTACTACCTGCGCGAACTGCGCGGTAAAGCAGCAAGAATTAAAGAAATTCGTCGTTAATCTTCCCTTGCGGGAGGTTGAGCGAACGAAAAATGGGGAGCTTGGAAACAAGCTCCTTTCGTTTTATTCTCAGACGTGATTCATAAGTAAAAAGGGACGTATTTATCCCGTGAAATATGAGCATTTCTCATAACCGTTCGCTCTATTAGCTTGTCAGACTTAAATTCGGGGGTAACCCTGCTTTTAACTCTGAAAAGGTACTGACGTACGGTTTTGCAAAATGCTGATGTTTGGATATCAAGCGTAAGGAGAGGGCAAGCCATGGAAGAAAACGTAAACCGCCCTGCAGCGGAAGAAGCGCCGAATAATCCGAAAAACAAAGTAAAAAGCGAGACGCTCGAATGGGTAAAAGCCATTGCCATTGCATTAGTGTTGGTGTTTGTCATCCGCTGGCTGCTGTTCGCGCCTTATATGGTTGATGGTTCCTCGATGCAACCGAATTTCCATGATGGCGAACGCGTCATCGTCAACAAGATTTTGTATGACATTCGTGCTCCGAAGAAGGACGAGGTTATCGTGTTCAAAGTTCCTTCCGAGGATAACAAAGAGTTCATCAAGCGTGTTATTGCATTGCCTGGCGATACCGTTAAGGTTGAAGGCGATGAAGTAACGGTTAACGGTGAAATCATCAGCGAACCTTATATCCAGGATGTGCTGGATCAGGCTCATGCCAACGGCGAGACGTATAACAACAATACGAACTTCCCGAATGCTACATTCCCTGACGGCACCGTGCCGGAGGGTCATGTATTTGTTATGGGCGACAATCGTCCAAACAGCAAGGATAGCCGAATGATCGGTTACGTCCCTTACAGCGACATTACTGGCCGGGCCGATTTGGTCTTCTGGCCGTTCAGCGAAATGCATATCGTCAACCATTAATTAGGGGGTGCGCGCAAACTCCGATGCAAGTGGATTTTGCGTACATATCCTAGCATGACCGTGCCGGAATCCTTTCGGGTTTCCGGCCGTAAGGAGAGGTGAAATACCGTTATGACCATTCAATGGTTCCCCGGTCACATGACTCGCGCGCGGAGACAGATTGAAGCGAAGCTTGGTTTGATCGATCTTGCGATTGAATTGCTTGACGCCCGCTTGCCGCTGTCCAGCCGCAATCCGATGATCGGAGACATTCTTAAGGATAAGCCTAGACTGATTTTGTTGAACAAGTCCGACTTGGCTGATCCTGAAGTTACGAAAAGATGGATCGAATACTTCCGCGAGGAAGGTCATTTGGCAATCGAGACGGATACGCCGGGAGGTCGCGGCGTAAAGGATATCTCGGTTTATGCCAAACAGCTGCTCAAGGAAAAAATCGATCGTCAGATTGCAAAAGGCATGAACCCTCGTGCGATTCGCGGACTGATCGTCGGTATCCCTAACGTGGGTAAGTCGACATTGATCAACAAACTGGCGGGCAAAAGTATCGCGGAGACGGGAGATCGTCCAGGCGTAACCAAAGGCCAACAGTGGATCAAAATCGGCAAGGAAATGGAACTTCTCGATACGCCAGGGATTTTGTGGCCCAAGTTCGATGACCAAAACGTAGGGATGAAGCTTGCGGTGACCGGAGCGATCAAAGAAGATGTACTGAACGTGGAGGAAGTGACTTTCTTTGCGATCAAGTATTGTGCGGAGCATTATTGGGACCGTTTGTCCGAGCGTTATGCATTGGGCGAGCGCCCGACCGTTTTTGACGATCCGGACGAAATTGTGCAGATCATGGAAGAAATCGGACGTAAACGCGGCTGCATCATGAGCGGCGGCCGGGTCGACCTGACTAAGGCATCCGTATTATTCTTGCGTGATCTTCGTTCAGGGAAAATGGGCCGATTCTCTTTGGAAGAGCCTTTCTAAGCATTCGATACAGCAAACATGAGCCGTGCAGGCAGCGCGGGATTGGATCGCCGAGCAGTTCGGCGATCCTTTTTGCATAATGGGAACGGGGGACAATATCATGCCAAGAGCAAAAAAAAGTGAGGAAACGATAAAGGCGGCGACTAAGCCGAAGAAAATCAAGGTCGAAATCGACCGTCTTCTTTTAGAGAAAGAGCTGTGGGCGGAAGGTTTTGCACATATTGCAGGCGTGGACGAAGTGGGTCGCGGCTGCATGTTTGGAGATGTCGTGGCTGCGGCAGTTATATTACCTACAGGGCTTAAGATTGAAGGGATCGATGATTCCAAGAAATTATCGGAGAAAAAGCGGGACGAGTTGTATGATATCATTCTGCGCGAGGCGGTTGCTGTAAGTGTAGGCCGCGTTGATCCGAAGACCATTGATCGGATCAATATCAAGCAGGCGTCCCGTTTGGCGATGAAGATGGCGGTAGAAGCTTTGACGGAGCAACCGGATGCGCTGCTGGTGGATGCCGAGACCATTCAGGTTGATCTGCCGCAGCGGGCGATTATTAAAGGCGATTCGCTCAGCCAGAGTATCGGAGCCGCTTCGATCGTGGCAAAGGTTACTCGGGATCGGCTTTGCGCGGGTGAATGGGAACAGGATTATCCGGGGTATGGCATTGCTGTACATAAAGGATATGGAACAGCGGTTCACCGCGAGAAAATTTTGGAATTGGGCATCAGCGACCTGCATCGTCATAGCTTTTTGGTTAAAATGAAGGCAGAGCACGAGGAACTGCGTTGAACGGAACATTAGAGATGCACGCAAACGCTTCTTATTATAAGAGGCGTTTTTTCCGATATATCATTCATAACGGAAAAGCCCGATCGCGAGGCAGAACGAGCAATACGCCGTCAACACTAAAAGTAAGGTTGCGCTCGCCTGAGATGCACCTGAAGCGTTTGCGTTTCAGGCAAACGCAAACCTCTGATTAAGAGTTAACCAAGTAGTCGTTAGAGAGGTGAGCGAGATGAACATCGGTTCGTTGTTCAAAAGTATTATCGGAGACGCAAAGCCAGGTGAAGCCAAACAAGTGGACTTGCGTGCCGGGCAAGTGGTGCGAGGCGTCGTCCAGTCCGTATCGGAAGATGGCAAGGAAGCGGTTGTTCAAATCCAGGGCGTGAAGGTCAACGCGAAGCTTGAGACGCCGTTGCAGGCCGGACAGACCGCTTTTATGGAAGTTCAGCCTGCCACCGAAGACGGTTCGATTGTGATGAAGCCTGTTGCAGCTCCTCCGGGTGCAGCAGCTAGCGCACAGTCCATGGAAGATACATTAAAGCAACTGGGAATGCCAGATAATAAGCAAAATCGCGAGATGGTTCGTATGATGCAGCAGGCAGGAATTCCAATGACCAAGGAGAACGCGGCCGAAGTGCGCAATATGCTCGCACAAAAGCCGGCTTCGGTTGATGCTCAGCAATGGGTACGCTCGATAGGAATTTTGCAGCAAAGAGGACTGCCGGTTACACCGCAGAGCGTATCGGGCATGCAGCAAGCCGTGTTCGGCGCTCCTGCATCTACGGTGCTGCATAATTTGGGACAACAGGTTGCAGCGGCGCTTGCACAGCTGGGCGAAGAGCCAGGCGAAGAGGCTGCTTTACCCGGTCGTGGATTAAATGCTGCGCAGTCAGGAGTTGCTTCAGCGCAAAACGCTGCCGGGAATACGACAATCGGAACGATCAATACCAGTTCTGCTCCGAATGCGGGAATGGCAGCGACTACAAATTCCGCGGAAGATGGAAATCCGGCACAGATGCGTACCGCTGCCCAGGCGGCCGCGAGCGCGAATTCGGCTGTTGGAGAGTCCGCGGTACCCGATGCTGCGCAAACAGCGAATGCAGCCAAAGCGGCGGAGCGCACGGCTTCTGCTGCGGGTACGATAGGCGCTAATCAAGCGCTGACAGGGAACGTGGGACAGCAGGCTTCGCAAGGACAAACTCCGACCGCTGCACAATCAGAAGCCGCTGGCCGAAATGCGGGAACAGCTGGAACCACGGGGCTGCCACAAACCGATGCCGCGCTGCTTCGCAAGGTACAGGCATTGCTTGGCGAACTGAGAACGGCTGCTGCGGGCAGCACGGAGACAGCCAATGTCTCGGCTCAGAATGGTCAAGCGACTGCGCAGGCAGATGGAACAGACGCTGGGCCTTGGGTAGGTCGGTTGCTCAAAATGCTTGGTGCTGAACATGAACAACAGACTGCGCGTTCTACATTGCTTCATGCACCGTCTTCCACACCGACGCAAGCGGTGAATGCTCCATTGCCGCAGTCTGCACAACCTGCGCCTCAGTCGCCGCCTGCTGGACAGACAGCCGCGCAAGCCCAACAGACTTCAGCGGTACAGGCACAGCAAGGAAATCCGGCTAATACCACGGCCTCCGCAGCCGCCGCTGCAACAAACGCAGATGCTCGTCCTGAAGTGTCTGCTGCTGTTCGAAATGCCGCCGAACAGGCGCTTCGTGCGGTTCAGAGCGAAACGGGACGTCACGATGGAGCAGCAACTGCTGACCGAGCCGCTGCCCAAACGCCTACAGCACAGCAGTCCGTCGCCGAGGTGCGCGAGACGCTGAAGTCCTTGTTGTTGCAGCTGTCGGCTTCCGATTCGCTGCCCGCCGGTCTGAAGGACGCGGCGCAGCAGGCGGTTCAGCAAATGACCGGACAACAACTGCTGCTGAACACTGACCGTACAGCGCCTTTTGCCCAAGTCACGATGTTCCTCCCGTTTGTCGGCCCAGACGGTAACCAAACGGCCTCCGTGCAGATCGAATCCCGTCGAGGACCCAAAGGAGAACTGGATGCGTCCAACTGCCGTTTGTGGTTTGATTTGGATATGAAATCGCTGGGGCGGACATTGATCGATGTGCAGGTCGTGGATCGTAAAGTCAGTCTTAATTTCCGCAATGACGAAGACTGGGCAAGACCTCTGCTCGAAGCGGGGCAACCTCAGATTGCTTCAGCATTTGAAGCGGCGGGATACCAACTGCTGGCTTTGCGTACGGATGCTTTGCCTGAACGCAACGTGGAAATTAACGGGGAGTCCGGAACTTCGCTATCGTATGCTCCACCTTCGTATCGGGGAGTGGACGTGAAAATATGAAAGAACTTAAATCCGAAGAGACTGCCCGCAAGCGAGCAGTCGCACTCAAATATGCGCCGGAGCAAATGTCTGCTCCGGTCGTTGTAGCAAAAGGCAGCGGCAGTATCGCCGAATCCATTCTGGCACGGGCTCAAGAAGCAGGGGTTCCGATTCAAGAAGATGCAGCCTTGGTCGAAGTGTTGTCAAAGTTGGATCTGGATCAACAAATTCCCGCCGAGCTATACGGTCTTGTCGCCGAGTTACTTTCGTTCGTTTATCGCAGCGATCGCGAAGCTGGGAGGCGCAAAGGATTATGAACGAATCATCAAAAGCTAAACCGCCTACGACGGTGGGCGGTTCGGCTGTACATAAGATTGCGATTTCGCCTACCCGTAAAGATAAAGGCAGGGCCGCTGAAGAAGCGGCAGCTTCTTATTTGGAGCAAGAAGGCTGGCGGATTGTCGAACGCAATTGGAGCTGTCGTTCCGGGGAATTGGATATCATTGCTGAACAGGGAGGAATTCTGTTATTCGTTGAAGTAAGAAGTCGAAGCGGAACGGGCTACGGAATGCCTGCCGAGTCGATCGACGGACGCAAAATTCAACAAGTCAGACGAACCGCTGAAGTTTACCTTCATCGCTGTGGTATCTCCGATCGGCAGATTCGCTTCGATGCCGTCGCTGTGATGTTGGGGCGAAATTTAGAGATTCGATCGTTGGAGCATATCGAGGACGCGTTTTAGTCCGATAAAGGTACGTTGGAGCGGGAAGACGGAGGGCTGCGAGAGAAATTGTCAGCATAGGCTTCCAGTTACGTTTAATTTTATCGACACGTCAAGGAACTGTCTTTTAAATGGACAGTTCCTTTTTATTATTTGTTGTTTCGGATCGGCTAATCCCGCATTTTGCGATCCATCTGTCGATATTGCAGAGCCTCCGCAATATGCTCGGTACGAATTTCATTCGAATCCTCCAAATCTGCAATCGTCAAAGCCAGCTTCAAAATGCGATCCCGCGAGCGCATGCTCAATCCCAATGCGCCGATGGCCGTGTCCAACAATACTTGTGCTTCGCGTCCGGGATTGGCATGTTTACGCAGCAGTGACCCGCTTAATTGACTGTTGCATTCCACGTTCAACGCCTGATAACGTGCTTTTTGACGTTCTGAAGCTAAAAGCACTCGTTCGCGAAGATCGGCAGATGAAGATCCCGGACGGACGAGATCGCTCGGTGGTGGTTGCGGAACTTCTACCTGCATATCGATCCGGTCGAGCAAAGGTCCTGAAATCCGGCTTCGATAGCGCAAAATGGTTGGAGGGGAACAGGAACAGGTGGATTGGCCGTTCTCGTCGCGCCCGCCGCCGCAAGGACAAGGATTCATAGAGCAGGCCAGCATAAAGTGTGCGGGAAAAGTGAATGCGGCCCGTGCGCGACTGATCGTCACCGTTCGGTCTTCGAGCGGTTGCCGCAATACTTCCAGCGCACCGCGCGAAAACTCCGGCAGCTCATCCAGGAACAGCACGCCTCTGTGGGCCAGACTTACCTCGCCGGGCCTTGGGATCGAACCTCCGCCTGCCAGTCCCGAGGGGGAGATCGTATGATGCGGGGCACGAAACGGGCGGCGTCGCACAAGACCGTGTCTGACCGTATTCAGTCGTCCGGCGGCACTGAGGATTTTGGTGGCTTCTAGGGCTTCGTTCTCGGAGAGATCGGTCATGATACCGGGAAGGCGCTTGATCAACATCGTTTTTCCGGTGCCCGGAGGCCCAGAGAGAAGGATGTTGTGCATACCTGCCGCTGCAATCATCAATGCCCGTTTGGCATGTTCTTGACCCAATACATCCGCATAATCGTCATGGATCGCGGAAAAAGGAAGCGATCCTTCGGACTCGGGTTGCGTATAGCGAAGGCCGTCAGCGTCAAATTCATACCGTCTTTCTTTTCCGGCCGACAATTCTTCACGCTGCGGTTCAGGCACCAACATGCGCAAGTGAGGCAGCGAATAAACGGTTAAACCGTCTACCAACGAAGCTTCGTCCGCATTGGCGGGAGAGGTCAAAATCGCATCAAATCCTTGTCTGCGCGCACAATCGGCCATAGCCAGTACACCCGGAACCGGGCGCAGGGAACCGTCGAGCGACAGCTCGCCGACCGCGATCAACCGACTGCCTGTCGGCAAAGCGAGCTGTCTATCCGTCACTAAAATACCGAGCGCGATCGCCAAATCCAGCGAAGAGCCTTCCTTGCGCAAATCCGCAGGGGCCAGATTGATCGTGACACGCCGGCTCGGAAAACGAAACCCGCAATTTTTGAGTGCAGCCTTAACGCGATCGGTCGATTCGCGAATCGCAGAGTCCGGCAAGCCGATGATTGTCGTCTGCGGCAGCCCGTTTGTAATATCGACTTCAACCTCTACAATGACACCATCCACGCCGTACAAGCAAGCACTATGGCTTTTTCCATACATGACAAAACACACCTCTTTTTCTGAAATAGCGGACAATCCGCAAGACCGAAAAAGGGTGCTTCCTCTTTTTTCGAACTACTATCAATCACATATACCTTCATTTTAAGCGTAACGTTTCGAAAGTCAAGGCACGCTGCATGCAAGTTTTTTCATAAATTCGACCCAAACGTATTTACAACAATCAAATTTAATGCGATTATGTTTGTAAGCGATTTTCGGAAAAAACCAGTAATTAAAGGGAGGAGTGCGCAGAATGGGCAAAGTCAATGAATATCCGCAGCTTCAGTTGGACAACATGCTGTGCTTCTCGATTTATGCCAGCTCGCGCGAGATCACGAAGATGTACCAGCCTTATCTGGAACAATTGGGCGTGACCTACTCGCAGTATCTCGTATTGATTGTTTTATGGGAGCAGGATGAACGGACAGTAAAGGAGCTTGGCGAAGAGTTGTTCCTGGATTCGGGAACGCTGACGCCGCTGCTCAAAAGATTGGAAAATGCAGGACTGGTCGAGCGTAACCGCTCCACCGAGGACGAACGCAAAGTCTTCATTTCGTTGACGGAAAAAGGGCGCGAGCTGCAAGATCAGGCTGCGCATATTCCGGAATGCATGGCGCGTGATCTGCGTATGGATGTGCCGGAGTTTGTGGAGCTGCTGGGCAGATTCCAAAATTTGTTGGCACGTGCGCATGAAGTGAATGTAACGTCTTCAGGCAAATAAATCGCATATCGCTATTTGATTTAGCAAAAACCGGACGCCCTATGGCTTCCGGTTTTTTTGTCGGAACTTGATTCAGAAGCTGTTTTAGCTGTTTTAAAAGTACAGAAAAATGTCGAAAAAAGCGGAATAGTTCGAATTTTAAGAAAGCGTTTCAATTTTGTTTACTAGTCGTGCTATAATGATTGAGGTTGTACTTTTCTGCCTGGCAACCCGCCTGGTGCGAGCCAATTTGATAGGAGGATTCACGAATGAATATCCATGAATATCAAGGCAAAGAAGTTTTGCAGCAGTACGGAGTAACCGTGCCTCGCGGCAAGGTGGCGTTCAGCGCGGCGGAAGCCGTGGACGCAGCCCGCGAGCTAGGGACTCCAATCGTCGTCGTAAAGGCGCAGATCCATGCGGGCGGACGCGGCAAAGCCGGAGGCGTCAAAGTAGCTAAAAGTCTCGATGAAGTACGTACCTATGCCGAAGAATTGATCGGCAAAGTGCTCGTGACCCATCAGACAGGCCCGGAAGGCAAAGAAATCAAGCGGCTTCTCATTGAAGAGGGCTGCGATATCAAGAAAGAATATTATGTCGGTGTCGTCGTGGATCGGGGAACCGGCAGCGTCGTGCTGATGGCATCGGAAGAAGGCGGAACGGAGATCGAAGAAGTTGCGGCTGCAACGCCCGAAAAGATTTTCCGTGAAGTGGTCGACCCAGCCGTAGGGCTTCAGCCGTTCCAGGCTCGCCGTCTGGCTTATGCGATCAATATTCCGAAGGAACTGGTCAACAAAGCGGCGAAGTTTATGTTGGCGTTGTACGAAGCGTTTGTGGATAAAGACTGCTCGATTGCAGAGATCAACCCGCTTGTCGTAACAGGCGACGGCGATGTCATTGCACTCGATGCCAAGCTGAACTTTGACTCCAACTCGTTGTTCCGCCACAAGGATATTTTGGCGCTTCGCGACCTTGATGAAGAGGACGAGAAGGAAATCGCTGCGTCCAAATTCGACCTGAGTTATATCGCCCTCGATGGCAATATTGGCTGTATGGTCAACGGTGCGGGCCTGGCGATGGCAACGATGGATATCATTAAGTATTATGGCGGCGAACCCGCTAACTTCCTGGACGTAGGGGGCGGTGCAACGAAGGAGAAGGTAACCGAAGCCTTCAAGATCATTTTGTCCGACCCGGAAGTCAAAGGAATCTTTATCAACATCTTCGGTGGAATTATGCGTTGTGATGTAATCGCGGACGGTGTGGTTGAAGCGGCCAAGCAAATCAAGCTGGAAAAACCGCTCGTTGTACGTCTCGAAGGCACGAACGTCGACCTCGGCAAAAAGATTCTAAACGAATCGGGACTCAACATCGTGTCGGCAGACTCGATGGCCGATGGCGCAAAACGAATCGTAGAGCTGGTATAACCGACGGTATCACCGCAGCGTAAGTTTCACAAACTGACTTTAAACGGAGGATGTGGACGGGCATGAGCATTCTGGTGGATAAAAATACGAAAGTCATTACGCAGGGGATTACGGGCGAGACTGGGCTTTTCCATACGAAAGGTGCCTTGGAGTACGGGACGCAGATGGTAGGCGGCGTAACTCCCGGTAAAGGCGGCACTGACGTTGAAATCACGCTTGAGAACGGTAATTCGGTCAAGCTTCCGGTGTTTAACACGGTCAATGATGCGGTTAAAGCGACAGGTGCAACGGCGAGCGTCATCTATGTACCGCCTGCATTTGCCGCAGACTCCATCATGGAAGCGATCGACGCCGAACTTGAACTGGTGATCTGTATTACAGAAGGCATTCCGGTGCTGGACATGGTCAAGGTCAAGCGTTATCTGGAAGGCAAAAAGACGGTTCTGATCGGACCGAACTGCCCAGGTATCATTACGCCGGAAGCGTGCAAGATCGGCATTATGCCGGGGTATATCCATAAAGCGGGCAAGGTGGGTGTTGTTTCCCGCAGCGGAACGCTTACTTACGAAGCCGTGCACCAATTGACGACGCGTGGCATCGGTCAATCGACGGCAGTCGGGATCGGCGGTGACCCGGTCAAAGGTTCGGAATTCATCGATATTCTGAAGCTCTTTAATGAAGATGAAGGTACGCAGGCCGTAGTGATGATTGGTGAGATCGGCGGTACGGCAGAGGAAGAAGCCGCCGAGTGGATCAAAGCCAACATGACTAAACCTGTCGTGGGCTTCATCGGCGGCGCCACAGCGCCTCCAGGCAAACGGATGGGCCATGCAGGCGCCATCATTTCGGGTGGTAAAGGTACAGCTGCGGAGAAAATCGCCAAGCTGGAAGAGTGCGGCATTCGTGTTGCTCCGACTCCGGCTGAAATGGGTGCGACTCTCGTAGCTGTACTTGAAGAGCGCGGTGTGCTCGAAACGTTTACAGCAGGTTGATTCGTAGACGTTTTTCTGGCACAATGAAAAGGTAGAAGTTTAACTTATAGCTGAACGGAACCAAGGCAGGCAGCCTTTCTTTCCCCATGGGGAAGAAAGGCTGCTTTTTGCGTTTTTCGGGCGGTTAAGGGAAATGAGGAGAGGTGAGTCGGTAATGAAACAAGAAGGGTCGCCGGAAGCATTATGGGTGATGGCCTTGCATGAAACGGCAGGAATCGGTTGGCAGAGCATCAGCACATTGATGAGAATCGTTTTGCAGAGAGGGATTCCTTTTGACGAACTTTTTCAAATTCCGGAGCAGACCTGGCTGGCACTCGGGGTGCAAGCCAAGCAAGCGAAAGTAGCAGGGAATATTCGACTTGAGGAATCGCGTGAACGTCTTGGGCGGCTGCGGCAACGCGGGATTGAACCGATGTGTTACTTTGACGAGGGATATCCTACTTTAATGAAGGAATCCGTCAAACCGCCATGGATGCTCTATACGATCGGACGTCGGGAATTGCTAAATGATTTCAGTATCGCCATGGTAGGAACAAGATCGCCGACTGCTTACGGGCGGGTCATGTGCGAACGGATAGCAGGGACATTGGCGGAAAACGGAGTTTGCCTCGTCAGCGGAATGGCGCGAGGCATCGACGGCTATAGTCATCGAGAAGCGCTTCGTCGGGGCGGTGCAACAATTGCGGTGCTTGGAGCAGGCGTCGATGTCGTCTACCCGCCCGAACATAATCGTTTGCACCGGGAGATCGCGGAACAAGGGCTGATCGTATCCGAGTTTCCTCCAGGCACACGTCCTTCGCCGGGCCTGTTCCCGCTGCGCAACCGAATCATTGCCGGACTGTCGAGAGGGGTATTGATTGTCGAAGCTGCGGAGAAAAGCGGTTCGCTGATTACGGCCGACTACGCGCTTGATTGCGGCCGTGACGTTTTTGCCGTGCCGGGACCCGTGACCTCGCCGAAGAGCTTGGGGACTTTGCAATTGATTAAAAACGGAGCAAAACCCTGTGCGGATGCAAATGACATTTTGGAGGAGTATACGCATCTGTTCGTTCCTTTTACCTCAAGCACCGCAAAAAAAGAGGCACATGAAAAATTGACAAAAGAGGAGCGGAAGATATACGTTATATTGGAGCAAGGGGATGCGAGTATCGATGAGCTTCAGCGGAAGACATCCTGGGATTTTGGACTTTTACATTCCGTTCTGCTATCGTTAGTCATAAAAAGTCAGGTGAAATCGCTCTCTGGAGCCGTATATGCATGGATCGGGGAGCCGGTCCGCTGACCTCATCCTTATCCTACTTACATTCATATTCTATGGAAGCAATCGAAGAATCGGCGCGGTTCAGGGCAAGGGGCCCGGAAAGCCGCGCTTGCACAACTTGAGAGGAGGACGAACCTATGGCGGATTCGCTCGTCATCGTGGAATCGCCTGCAAAGGCTAAAACGATCGGCAAATACTTAGGCAGCAAATTTATCGTCAAAGCATCAATGGGGCATATTCGGGATCTGCCGAAAAGCCAGATCGGTGTTGATGTGGAAAACGAATTTAATCCGAAATACATTACCATCCGCGGAAAAGGCTCTATCCTGAAAGAACTTAAGGATGCCAGCAAAAAAGTCAAAAAAGTCTATCTCGCAGCCGACCCCGATCGCGAAGGAGAAGCAATCGCGTGGCATTTGGCCCATGCGCTCGATATCGATAACGTTCAGGATTGCCGCGTCGTATTTAACGAGATTACGAAGCAGGCCGTGAAGGATGCATTCAAGACGCCGCGTCCGATCAACATGGATCTGGTTAATGCTCAACAGGCGCGTCGGATCTTGGACCGTCTGGTCGGTTACAAGATCAGCCCGTTGCTGTGGAAAAAGGTGAAAAAGGGATTGTCCGCCGGACGGGTGCAATCTGTTGCGGTTAAGCTGATCATAGACCGGGAAAATGAAATCTCCGAGTTTGTTCCGGAAGAGTATTGGAGCATCACGGCTCGCCTTGCGGTTAAAGGCAACGATTTTGAAGCGAAATTCCATCAGTTGAACGGCGCCAAAAAGGAACTTCACAGCGAGCAGGATGTTCAAGAAGTGCTGGCCGCTTTCGAAGGAAAGGATTTTGTCGTAGGCGAAGTTAAGGAAAAAGAACGCCAGCGCCATCCGTCCCCTCCGTTTACGACAAGCTCACTGCAACAGGAGGCCGCGCGTAAGCTGAACTTCAGAGCGGCCAAAACGATGTCGGTCGCCCAGCAGCTTTATGAAGGTATCGACCTCGGCAAAGAAGGCACCGTCGGTCTGATCACGTATATGCGTACCGACTCCACGCGGATCGCAGGCAGCGCGCAGGAAGAAGCGAAAGCTTTTATCGGCGAACGTTACGGTGCGGAATTTGCTCCGGAAACGCCACGCCAATATTCGAAAAAATCGGCAGGCGCTCAAGATGCGCACGAAGCGGTTCGTCCGACTTCGATCGCCCGTGATCCCGAATCGGTCAAAGCGTTCATGAGCCGTGACCAATTCCGTTTGTATAAACTGGTCTGGGAACGTTTTGTCGCCAGCCAAATGTCTTCTGCCGTGCTGGATACGCTGTCGGTCGATATAGCCGCGGGCGAGGCGACATTCCGCGCCGTCGGTTCGAAAGTGCGCTTCCAAGGTTTTATGAAAGTCTACGTGGAAGGCAATGACGACGGAAGCGTGGAAGAAGATAAGTTCCTCCCGGCACTTGCCAAAGGCGATCAGCTGGAACGTAAAGAGGTCGAGCCGAAGCAGCATTTCACGCAGCCGCCTCCGCGCTATACGGAAGCAAGACTGGTAAAAACGCTGGAAGAGCTCGGAATTGGACGCCCAAGTACGTATGCACCGACGCTGGAAACCATTCAGAAACGCGGCTATGTCGCGATCGAAGAGAAAAAATTCGTTCCGACGGAACTTGGGGAATTGATCAACGAGCAAATGGAAGAATTTTTCCCTGAGATTCTTAACGCCGAGTTCACCGCCCATATGGAAGCAAGCCTTGACCATGTTGAAGAAGGCGACGAGCAGTGGGTCCGCGTGCTTCAGGAATTCTACGGGACTTTTGAAAAGCGGCTTGAGTTCGCGGAAGAAGAAATGAAGGAAATCGAAATTCAGGATGAAGTCTCGGACGAGATTTGCGATAAATGCGGCAAGCCCATGGTTTATAAAATGGGACGCTTCGGCAAGTTCCTGGCATGCTCAGGCTTTCCGGACTGCCGCAACACCCGTCCGATCGTCAAAAATATCGGCGTAACCTGCCCGAAATGCAAAGAAGGGCACGTCGTCGAACGCCGGAGCAAAAAAGGACGGATCTTCTACGGTTGCGACCAGTACCCGGAATGCGACTTTGTATCGTGGGACCGCCCGTCCGCGAAACCTTGTCCGGTCTGCTCCTCGCTGATGGTAGAGAAGCGCAGTAAGCAGGGGACGAAGCTGCAATGTACATCATGCGATCATACGGAAGTGCTTGAAGACAACGAAGATACAGCTGAAGCATAAAGCAATAGGGGGAACATGAAGTGAGCAACAGTGAAAGTTCGAACACACAGCGGGTAACGGTAATCGGCGCAGGGTTGGCAGGAAGCGAGGCGGCTTGGCAGATTGCCAGCCGCGGCGTTCCGGTCACTCTCTACGAGATGCGTCCCAAAGTAAAAACACCCGCACACCATACGTCTTATTTTGCGGAATTGGTATGCAGTAACTCGCTGCGCGCCAATGGATTCACAGGCGCGGTAGGCGTGTTGAAAGAGGAAATGCGCAGACTGGATTCGCTGGTAATCGGTAAAGCGGACGCGAGCGCGGTTCCGGCAGGCGGCGCTTTGGCCGTTGACCGCGACCTTTTTTCCGGCGGCATTACGCAGGCGCTTAAAGAGCACCCGCTGGTGGACGTTCGCGAAGAAGAAGTGACGGAGATCCCGGAAGACGGCATTACGGTCATTGCAACGGGACCTTTGACTTCTCCGGCTCTTTCCGCGCAAATCAAAAGCTTTATGGGCGAAGAGTATTTTTACTTCTATGACGCGGCGGCGCCGATCATCGAGAAGGATTCGATCGATATGGACAAAGTGTATCTGGCTTCCCGTTACGATAAAGGCGAAGCGGCTTATCTGAACTGCCCGATGACCGAAGAAGAGTTCGATCGTTTCTACGAAGCATTGATTACGGCTGAAAAAGCAGAGCTTAAAGAATTCGAGAAAGAAATCTATTTCGAGGGCTGCATGCCGATCGAAGTTATGATGCAGCGCGGACGCCAAACGGCCTTGTTCGGACCGATGAAGCCTGTCGGCTTGCCCGATCCGCGTACAGGCAAAATTCCTTTTGCGGTCGTTCAACTTCGTCAGGACAACGCGGCAGGAACGCTGTACAATCTGGTTGGCTTCCAAACGCACTTGAAGTGGGGCGAGCAGAAACGCGTATTCCAGATGATTCCGGGACTTGAAAACGTAGATATCGTTCGCTACGGAGTCATGCACCGCAACACGTTCATCAACTCGCCGAAGTTGCTGGAGCCGACCTACCAGTGCAAAGCGCGTCCGAACCTGTTCTTCGCCGGTCAGATGACCGGCGTCGAAGGATATGTGGAATCGGCGGCTTCCGGTTTGATTGCAGGCATTAATGCGGCGCATTTGGCATTAGGCCGTGAACAAATCGTTTTCCCCGAAGAAACGACGCTCGGAGGCATGGCTCGTTACATTACGGAAGCCGATCCGGAACATTTCCAACCGATGAACGCGAATTTCGGCCTGCTGCCGAAACCCGAGAAAAAAATCCGCAACAAAAAAGAAAAAAATGAAGCTTTGGCTATGCGAGCATTGGATAAGCTGGCGGCCTTCACGGAAGAACATTCGCTGAACGCTGTTCGCAATTGATCGCACAGCCCGAACGAATAGGAGGATCACGATGGAAATTTCGTTTCACGCGACGACCATTTGCGCGGTGCGCAAAAACGGCAAGGCGGCTATAGCTGGCGACGGCCAGGTTACGATGGGACAAAATGTCATCATGAAACAACATGCCAAGAAGGTGCGTAGGTTGTATCGCGGGCAGATTCTTGCCGGATTTGCAGGTTCCGTAGGCGATGCGATTACGTTGTTCGAAAAGTTCGAAGCCAAGCTGGAAGAGCATCAAGGGAATTTGCAGCGTGCAGCCGTTGAATTGGTCAAGGAGTGGCGCACGGATCAAATGCTGCGCAAACTCGAAGCTCTGATGATCGTGATGGACAAGGACGGCATGCTGTTGATTTCGGGCAACGGGGAAATCATCGAGCCGGACGACGATATTATCGCGATCGGTTCGGGCGGCAACTTCGCGTTATCGGCCGCTCGCGCGTTGAAGCGCCATGCCGAGCTGGACGCGAAAGAGATTGCGCAAGCGTCACTGAAGATTGCAGCCGAGATTTGTGTGTACACGAACGACAACATTATCGTCGAAGAACTTTAATGCCAATTACGGCGGTACTTAAACGAGTGGACTTGATGCGTTTGGGTGCACGCCCTAGAAGTGGAGGGTACATGCATGAAAAACGAAGCCCTAACCCCGCGGGAAATCGTAGCGGAACTGGACAAGTATATCGTCGGACAGAAAAAGGCAAAGCGTTCGGTTGCCGTTGCTCTGCGCAATCGTTATCGCCGTAGTTTGCTGCCCGAAGAAACACGGGATGAAGTAGCGCCAAAGAATATTTTGATGATCGGACCTACGGGTGTCGGTAAAACCGAGATTGCACGTCGTTTGGCAAAGCTTGTAGGAGCGCCTTTTATCAAAGTCGAAGCCACTAAGTTTACGGAAGTCGGCTACGTGGGGCGCGATGTCGAGTCGATGGTTCGTGATTTGGTTGAAACGTCGATTCGTATGGTGAAAGCGGAGCGTACGGAAAAGGTGAAGGATCGCGCAGAAGAAATGGCTAACGAGCGTATCGTTGAAATTTTGGTGCCGTCCGCAAAATCTTCTTCGACGCAGCGGAATCCGTTTGAAATGCTGTTCGGCGGCCAGTCGAAAACAACGCCGGAACCCGAGCCCGAAAAAACGCGTTATGAAGAAGGCTCTCTCAGCGAACGTCGACGCCAGGTTCGCTTCAATCTGTTGTCGGGCAAGCTGGAAGATGATATCATCGAGATCGATGTTGAAGACGCCATGCCGAATATGTTCGATATGCTGGCCGGTCAAGGCAACGACCAGATGGGGATGAACATTCAGGAGATGCTGGGCAACTTTATGCCAAAGCGTACGAAGCGTCGCAAATTGCCGATTCGTGAGGCTCGCAAAGCCTTGACGCAGGAAGAGGCTTCGAAGCTGATTGATATGGATGACGTCAATCAGGAGGCCGTGCGCCGGGCTGAGCAGGCTGGCATCATTTTCATCGATGAAATCGACAAGGTTGCCGGCAGCGGTCGCGGGCATGGCCCAGACGTGTCCAGAGAAGGCGTGCAGCGGGATATCCTTCCTATTGTCGAAGGTTCTACGATCGTGACTAAGTATGGCCCTGTGAAGACGGATTACATTCTGTTTATGGCCGCAGGAGCTTTCCATGTATCCAAGCCTTCCGATTTGATTCCTGAATTGCAGGGGCGATTCCCGATTAGGGTCGAACTGGAAAGTTTAACGCTGGAAGACTTTATCGCCATTTTGACGGAGCCGCAAAATGCGCTGACCAAACAATATACGGATTTGCTCAAAACGGAAAACATCGAAATCGGATTTTCCAAAGAGGCGATCCACGAGATTGCAAGTATCGCGGCTTCGGTAAACCAGAATACGGAAAACATTGGTGCACGTCGTTTGCATACGATTTTAGAGAAGCTTTTGGAAGACCTTTCTTTCGAAGCGCCTGAACTGAATCTGGATCAGATGACCATTACGCCAGAATACGTTCGAGAAAAACTCGGGGATATCGCAAAAGATCGAGATTTAAGCCAGTACATTCTGTAGCACCGGCTTCTTGTTCATTTGGAAAAAATGAGGAGTCTTCTTGAATCGTTTACAGGAGTTCCTGGTGAAAGCCTATTCAATTTTTACATGTGATTGATGCTTGTAAGCTAGCGATCAAAATAAGAAAAAGCCCTGTCTTTCAACTATACAAAGATAGGGCTTTTTTCTTATTGTTTTATAGGACCAACTCGAAGAAACTTAGAGTAGACATTATAAGGAATGAGGGCTTGGGTTTATTTCCAATTTGTGGAGCGAAAAAAGGCTTCCAACCGATTTCTCGGAAGAAATGCAAAAAAACAATAGTTTAGTCGAATTTAATTTTGTATAATTTATAGAATGCACAAGGCTTATTAACTAAAGGAGTGGAATCGATGAATATTTTGAACGATACCGGCTTTAACCGTCTGCGTAGCGCAATCGATGCATCGAATACAAGACAGCAAGTCATTTCCAACAACATCGCCAATGCGGATACGCCTTACTTCAAGCGTTCCGAAGTATCCTTCGAAAGCCTGCTTCAGTCGGAGATGAACGGTGTAAGTTCGATTAAGGGACGAATTACCAATTCCCGGCATATTGCCATCGGTTCAGCCGGTTCCATTCCTATTGCAAAAGTTACTAGCGACGACAGCACGGCGATGAACAACAACAAGAATAACGTGGACGTCGACACTGAAATGAGCAGCTTGGCCGAAAACCAGTTGCGGTATAACACCTATATCGAAGAAGTCAATCATCAAATCAAAATGATGCGCACCGCGATGGGAGGCAATGCATAACTATGAGAATCAGTAACGGATTTGACGTCAGTGCTTCCGCTCTTACCGCGCAGCGCTTGCGTATGGATGTCATTTCGTCGAACATTGCGAATGCGGACACGACACGGGCGAAAGTTGTCAATGGCGAAGTACAGCCGTACCGTCGCAAGGTTGCCGTTTTGGCCGAAAATAACCAAACTCCATTTGCTCAAACGCTAAGCGCAGCGATGAAGGGTAAAAGCTCTGCCAGCGGCGTGAAAGTAACCGGAATCCAAGAAGATCAAGAGCCGTTCAAGTTGGTTTATAACCCAACTCATCCGGATGCGAACGCAGACGGTTATGTACAAATGCCGAATGTCGATATTGCCAAGGAAATGGTGGATATGATTTCGGCGACACGTTCCTATGAAGCTAACGTAACCGCGTTGAACGCCACAAAAGCGATGATTACCAAAGCTTTGCAGATCGGCAAGTAAATATACGCCAAAATAGAAAAGTAGATATTACCGCGGGCGCTTAGGCGAACCGATCAGAAAGGGAGATTACAATGATTCAAAACCATATGTTCAATCCGGTTCAACTCGCTAATCGTGCCGTTTCTTCTACGCAGGAAACAGCTTCTACGACTCCGCATGAGGCTATGCAGGGTTTTGGTCAATACTTGCAAGACGCGCTTCAAGGCGTGTCGGATATGGAGAAGACAGCCGACCAAACCGGGAAGCAATTCATGCTTGGACAAGCGAGTGTCGACCAAGTCATGATTACTTCCGAGCAAGCCTTGCTAGGCCTTCAATTGACTTCGCAAGTCCGAAACAAAGTCATCGAAGCTTATCAAGAGATCATGCGTACACAACTCTAATCTTAAATAACCTTAAGTATAATGCTGCGTAGTGGGGTGAAACTGTGAATGAAAGACTAACCCGAATAAGGGATTCGCTCTTGGGTTACTGGAATCGGCTTAGCAAAACTCAAAAGGCCCTGCTGGTATCGACGGTTGCGATAACGCTGCTGACGATTGTAATTCTGACCATGCAGTTTTCCAAGACAGAATATGAAGTGGCTTTTCAAGATTTAAACGGGGAAGACGCGGCTGCAACGATGACGTATCTGGATGGGGCCGGCATTCCGTATAAGTTGAGCGAGGACGGGAAAAGCATTTCCGTGCCGAGCACGAATGCTGCGCGGGCCCGCGTGGATGTAGCGGCACAGGGAATTATTCAAAGCGGCTCGATCGGCTTCAATAAGATGTTCGGAACCACGACATCGGCGCTCGGGATGACCGAGAACGAATTCAACGTCAAGTACAAAAGCGCGTTGAACGGCGAAGTCGAATCTTTGTTGAAATTGATGAGCGGCGTAGAAAGTGCAAGAGTCCTCATCAACCTTCCGGAAGAAAGCTTGTTCGCTAATAGCGAAGATCAAGAACAGGCTTCCGCTTCTGTCGTGATGGCCTTCAAGCCGGGCTTCCGACCGACTCAAGACGTTATTGACGGCTATTTTAACATCGTGAAAAGTTCGGTGCCTAATCTTCCAATCGATAACATCACGATTACCAGCGATAACACGATACTGTATGCTTCCAACGCAGGTAGCGGTTTTGGTGCAGGTTCCGCAGGTGCTATTCAGGATAACCTTGCTATCCAACGCAAATATGAGAGCGATATCGAAAAGAGCGTTAAAATGTTCCTCGGCACGATCGTAGGCGCAGACAAAGTTAACGTACTCGTCGCTTCCAAACTCAACTTCGATCAGGTCAATGCGAACGAAACAACGTATTCGCCGGTAGATGTAGACAATATGCGGGGGATCGAAATCAGCGTGCAGGATATTCAGGAGAGTTATACAGGTGCGGGCGATCCGACTAGCGGAGTAGCTGGAACGGGTACGGAAGCCGTACCTACTTATCCAGGGGATACCACAACGGGTGAGACCACTTCCGAAAGCTCGAATAAGATCGTCAACTATCAAGTCAACCAAATTACCAAGCAAATTGTGCAAAGTCCTTATATTGTAAAAGATTTAACCATAAACGTGGCAATTGAACCACCTGCAGGTCAAACCGATTTGGACGGAGCGGTGAGAACAGGTGTTGAAGGTATTTTGAAAAACATTGTTGGAGCTTCGCTTGCGGATTCGGGTGTCGATTACAATGAAACAGATCTCCAAAATAAAATTCTAGTAATGTCCACTACGGCTTCAACCGAAACGCCCGCAACCGACACCGGAATTTCCCGCGTGCTGCTATGGAGCATCATCGGCGGCCTGGCTGCCTTGCTTGCGGTCGCGATCTTCCTGGTTGTACGCCGCAGAAGAAAAAATCGCGAAGAAGAATTGCTCGAAGAAATGGAGCTGCCGACACCGGCGGAGATGCCGTCCATCAATCTCGATACGGTCAGCGGAGAAAGCCAAATGCGAAAACAGCTTGAATCGCTCGCCAAAAAGAAACCGGATGAGTTCGTCAATCTGCTGCGCACATGGTTAGCCGATGAATAGGAGTGAAGAAGTGTGGCTAAAGCAAGCGCGCAAACACTGAGCGGAAGACAGAAAGCGGCGATCTTACTGATCTCGCTCGGGCCGGAAGTTTCGGCTCAAATTTTCAAGCATTTGCGGGACGAAGAAATCGAACAGCTTACGCTCGAAATCGCAAATGTAAGAAAAGTGGATAGTTCGGAAAAGGATTCGGTACTTTCCGAATTCCATCAAATTTGTCTGGCACAAGAATACATCTCACAGGGCGGTATCAATTACGCTAAAGATATTTTGCAAAAAGCGCTTGGTGAGCAAAAAGCATTGGAAGTTATCAATCGCCTGACCGCCACGCTTCAAGTACGTCCGTTTGACTTTGCGCGCAAAGCTGACCCAAGCCAAATTCTGAACTTTATTCAGAACGAAAATGCGCAAACGATCGCACTTGTACTTTCGTACTTACAATTCGACCAGGCATCGATCATTCTTTCTTCGCTTCCTCAGGAGAAACAAGCTGAGGTTGCCAGACGGATTGCCATGATGGATAGCACCTCTCCTGAAGTTATTGCTCAAGTCGAGCGTGTGTTGGAACAGAAACTTTCTTCGACGGTCACTCAAGACTTTGCAACGGCAGGCGGTATCGAGTCGATCGTATCGATCTTGAACGGCGTAGACCGAGGCACGGAACGCACGATTCTGGATTCGCTCGAAATTCAGGACCCGGAACTGGCAGAGGAAATCAAAAAGAGAATGTTCGTATTCGAAGACATCGTCAATATCGACGACCGTTCGATTCAACGGATCATCCGCGACGTCGAGAACGCCGATCTTCAGCTCGCCCTCAAAGTCGCAAGCGAAGAAGTTCGAGAAGTGGTATTCAAAAACATGTCCAAACGCATGGCCGATACTTTCCGCGAGGAAATGGAATTTATGGGACCGGTTCGGTTGCGTGACGTTGAAGAAGCGCAAACTCGCATCGTAACGATTATTCGTAAGCTGGAAGAAGCGGGTGAAATCATCATCGCACGCGGTGGAGGAGATGATATCATTGTCTAACCTCATTAAATCTTCGCAATATGTGCCTAAAGAGGACTTTGTCAAACTGGATTTGCACCGGCACTATGCTTCGCGACAGACACATGCCGAGGGAGACGAAGAGCCCTCTTTGCCGGTTGCCGATCAACAAACGGTTATCCTGAAAGACGAAATGATCCGCGATGCCAAAGAATTCGCGGAGCTTCAGATTCGGGATGCTGCGCAGCAGGCTGAGCAAATGCTCGCCGATGCGCAGCAGCAGATCGAAATGTGGTGGCAGGAAAGACGCGAGCAGGATGAACACCTTGTAGAAGCAGTGAAGACGCAGGCGTTCCGCGAAGGTTATGAGGAAGGCAAGGCGCAGGCGGAGGCCGAACTTGCTGTTCGTATGCAGGAAGCTTCGGAAGAGGCTCAAGCACTGATCCAAGAGGCCGTTCAAAGCAAAGGCGACATCATTCAGGAGGCTGAACCTTTCCTGGTCGAGCTGAGCTCGGCCATTGCGGAAAAAGTCATCGATCGCAAACTGGCCGATGACGAGGGATTGACGCTCAGCCTGATTCGCCAGACGCTATCGCGCAAAAGAGAGCAGGGAACGATTACGCTCTGCGTAGCGCCTTCGCAATTTTCACTGATAAACTCCGCGCGCGAAGAGCTTGCTATGTCGATTGATTCACAGGCAGAGCTGCAAATCCTTCCGGATTCTACGGTGAAGGATCGCGGATGCGTGATTCGATCGAACTTTGGAAGCGTGGATGCTCGAATCGATACTCAATTGGCGGAGATCAAACGCGAATTGCTGAGGCTTGCTTTGCATGACGAATCGACCGGTTCCTAAAGGGTAGAAACCTCTTCCTAGTCCGAACCGCAACCTATAGGAATTCAGGTAGGTTGCCGGGTTTTTTTATGATTAGGAAATAGCACTTTTTAGCCTTAGCGGGGGTTTTATAAGCGTGTAGAATAACAATTGTAAAGAGAACGACGGCATGGAGGTGGCGGGATGAGAGAAATTCTAGTCGACAAATACTTGGATCAACTCCGGCAGGTCGATCCGATTCGAGTTAACGGTAAAGTGACGCAAGTCATTGGGCTGATGGTTGAATCGGAAGGTCCGGATGCAAGCATCGGCGAGGTTTGCTACATCTACCCTACCAAAACGGCACCTCCGCTACAGGCTGAAGTCGTCGGATTTCGGGACAACAAAGTACTGCTAATGCCGCTAGGCGAATTGCAGTCGATCGGCCCGGGATGCGACGTGGTCGGCACAGGCAAACCGCTTACCGTACAAGTCGGTTCGGAGCTTTTGGGAAAAGTGCTAGATGGGCTTGGAAGGCCGTTGGACGGTTCGATGCTTCCCGCGAGGATGGCACACGCTTCTACGTTCAACATTCCAAGTAATCCGCTGCAGCGTCCGAGAGTGCATGAACCGATCAATGTAGGCGTTCGAGCGATCGACGGACTGCTGACAATCGGCAAAGGACAACGCGTTGGTATTTTCGCCGGCTCTGGTGTGGGTAAAAGTACATTAATGGGGATGATTGCCAGAAACACTTCGGCAGACATCAACGTGATCGCCCTCGTCGGGGAACGGGGCCGAGAGGTGCTCGACTTTATCGAACGCGATCTGGGGCCGGAAGGTTTGGCACGCTCGGTCGTCATTGTGGCTACGTCGGATCAGCCAGCATTGGTTCGGATCAAAGCAGCCTTGATAGCGACAAGCATCGCTGAATATTACCGCGATCGCGGAATGAACGTCATGATGATGATGGACTCGGTGACGCGGTATGCGATGGCTCAGCGCGAAGTCGGATTGGCGGTAGGCGAACCGCCTGCGATGAGAGGATATACGCCATCCGTATTCGCCAGTCTTCCGAAACTGCTGGAACGAGCAGGAACAGGGCCTACCGGATCGATCACAGCCTTTTACACGGTTCTGGTCGACGGCGATGACATGAACGAGCCGATCGCGGATGCGGTCCGAGGAATTCTCGACGGACACATCGTATTGAATCGAGGCATCGCGAACCGAGGACACTTTCCGGCAATCGACGTTCTTGCAAGCATAAGTCGGGTCATGAAAGACATTTCGCCCGAGATTCAAACGGATGCTGCCAATAACTTGAAGCGATTGTTATCGGTCTACAAAGAATCGGAAGACCTGATCAATATCGGTGCCTATCAACGAGGTTCCAGCGCGGAAATTGACGAGGCCATTGAGAACATTCAACGCATTTGGGATTTTACGAAGCAGAAGGTAGACGAAAAAACAACGCTGGATGAAACGATTGAACGTTTAATCCAAGAATTCTCAAGGAGTTGACCTAAGAAATGTTGAAATTCAATTACTCATTTCAAAAAGTCGTGGATCTGAAAACCAGCGAAAAAAATCATGCAGAAATGCACCTTTCCTCGGCGATTGGTCAACTGAATGCCGAAGAAAAGACGCTGGGCAGACTGTTTTCGGACAAGAATTCGCTCGTGGATTCCATTCAAGAGCAGACAGTAGGCGCGGTTTCGGCCCTCCAGCTTCAACAAATGCAGGATTATGTGAATTATATCGATCAATGTATCCTACAAAAACGTCAAGATATTCAAACTGCGCAGGTAAAAGTCGAAGAAAAGAAAGAAAAGCTTACGACAAAGATGCTGGATGAAAAAGTATGGTTGCAGGCGCGCGGCAAAGCATTGGAATCTTTTGAAAAGGAAGAAATGCTTCGTGAGCAAAACGAACTTGATGAAATGGCAACCGTTCGTTTCGCCTCCCGTGCCCACTAAATACGAAAGTGCGGCAGAACGTGTAAAAGGAGGTTCAACGCATGGCAAAAACCGGAGCGGAGGCCGAAGTCAATCTGGAAGAAGAACCGTCAGGGAGCAAAGCAGGCAGAATCTTGTTGTTCGCTGCCCCGGTGCTGTTCGCAGTCGTGCTGGTCGGGGTACTTTTGACTCTAATGAATCCGACTGTACGCAACTCCGTGCTGGAGACCGCCAATAAAATCCCTGTCGTGGGTCCGATGCTTCCAAAGCCGACCTACACGCCGGAACAACAGGCACAGAGACAGGAAGAGCAGCAGGCTGCGAGTGCTGAAGCGACAATTAACCAATTGAAGACTCAGCTCGAGCAGAAAAATACCGAATTGAAAACTGCACAAAAGGCTCAGGCCGACACGCAAAGCCAAGTGGACGCGCTGCAAAAGCAGGTGGATGACGCGAAAGCCCAACAGGAACAAGACGCTGCCGCAGCAGCAGCCGAGCCCGAGAAGGATCCGGGACCCAGTCAACAGGTGAAGCAGCTCGCTCAAACTTACGGCTCCATGAGTGCGAGTAAAGCGGCTCCGATTCTGGAAACGTTAACGGATGAAGAGATTGCAATGGTATTGGGTGCAATGAGCACGGAACAACGATCCGCTATTATGCAAAAAATGACGGCTGATAAAGCAGCAAAAGTCTCGATCATGTTGAAGTCCGCGACGTCTGCCGAAGCGCTCGAAACGGCAGCCAATAAAGCTCGAGCCGCTGCGAACAACGCAGAGACACCAGCTCAAACTGCTACTTCAACGACAGGTTCGCTGAATCAGGACCAACTTAGCCAAACGTTTTCTTCAATGGATGCCGCAAGTGCAGCAACATTGTTGATCCAAATGGCCAAAACCAATCAAGCAAAGGTGTTGACCATTTTGAAATCCGTAGACGATTCGACACGCTCGAATATCTTGTCGCAAATGGCAAGTACAGATAGCGAAACCGCAGCTTCACTGGCTAACAAATTGATCGGCGGTTAACGCCCGCTTGAGAGGAGGTGAACAATTAGAAAATGGGAATGACGATTTCGGGAATGACGGTAGGATCGGCAGCACCTGCAGCAAGCGGCAGCGGTAAAGCTTCTGCGGCAAGCGCAACTGGAGCAGCCGCCGTATTCGGTCAATCGCTTCAACAGCTGATGGGCGCGACGACAGGCAGCAACACGGGAGAAACAACCGAAACACCAACGAATCCTTTGCTGGCTGCCCTGCAACAATTGATTGCGGCGGCGGGACAAGCTTCCGGAGACGACGGCATGCTTGGCGGGGAAGAAGCCGAGAAGCTGGATGCGAAAGTTGAAGAACTGCTGGATCAGTTGGATGTGTTGGATGAACAATTGACGGAAAATCCGGAATTGCTGCCTATGCTTCAAAGTTGGGTTCAGCAAGCTCAAGTTGTACTGAATGCACAATCGCAGGGTGAAAATTCGCAAGGAGAAGGACAGGAAGCCACTGCAAGCGCAGTAGAAACGCTGGCGTCCAATCCGGCAACGCTCAAATTTGCTTTGCAGGATACCGTAACGCAGTTGATCGATATGCAGAAGTCCAGCCTAGCGGCTCCGGAAGTGAAAGCACAAGCCCAGCAGGCGCTGGCCGCGCTTGAACAGACGGTCAAGACAATTGAGGACAGCGTGAAATCAGGTGTCAAGCAGACTTCCATGCAGGCTGCTGAGGCTTTCCAGATTCAAGACGACGTGCAGCCGGTTGTCAAAAATGATCAGAATGCAAAGCCGGCAACGGAAGCTCAAGCTAAGAACACGGAGTCAACCATCGTAGCTTCAAAAGCACAGACTCAGCAGCAGAATGGGGCTGGCACACAGCAAGAAGACGGGCAGAACCAGGAAGCGACACAGGAGTTCAAACCGCAAGGAACAATTACGGCAGGCGAGTTGGCACTTCGAACAAATGGAACAACTCCCGCAAAGCCTGCTGAAGCCGTACCTGTGCATCGCATGGCTCAAGAGGTCGAGAAACTGGTTGTAGACCGTTTGGAAATTTTGCAAAAACAAGGCTTTACCGAAGCGAAAATCTCTCTGACACCGGATCATCTGGGTAAAGTGGATATTCGAATCACCATGCACGCCGGACAACTCATGGCCCACTTTGTGACGGAACACGCCGCTGCAAAAGATATGCTGGAGCAGCAGATGGTACAACTTAGAGGATCGCTTCAGGGACAAGGCTTGACCGTTGAACGACTTGAAGTCACGCAAAGCTCTTCGTTGCAATCTCAAATGGATCAGAACGGCGGACAGCAAAGCAATGGGCAACAACAAGGCAGACGTTCGCGTTCCAGGGAAGAAGGCAATGACGATGCAAGACTGACGGCAGAACTTGGCGAAGAACTCGGCGAATGGTTGAGACAGAAAACAGCCGCACAAGCCGGAAGCTCGTTTATCGCAGAAGCTTAATTCAGACAGGAGGCTCGATTTTGGCAAATAGCAATGTTTCGACAACGAACATTTGGCCGAACTATTCGACGCAAAACGTACAGAAGGCTGCAGCAAAAAAAACAGACGATTCTGCGACGATGGGCAAAGATCAGTTCATGACCATCCTGATCGCGCAACTGAAAAATCAGGATCCGCTCGCACCGATGGACAATTCGCAGTTTACGGCGCAGATGGCACAGTTCTCCTCATTGGAACAATTGATGAATATGTCCACGCAGTTGACCCAAATGAATTCTTCGATGGGAACAGCTGCCCAACTGATTGGTCAAAAGATCACTTGGTATGATTCGGAAACGGCTAACTACTTGACAGGCAATGTAGCCTCGGTTCTGCAAAAGGACGGTAAGATGTACGCGGCAGTAGGCGAATACCTGGTTCAGACTTCGGACATTACGATGGTTGAACCGGCAGGAACATCCGAGACTCCAACAGCGGGTACAGCACCAGCTGCTGATCCGACGACCGAAACACCGAAGAGCGAGACAAACACAGATACCACTGCCCAACAGACACAGACATCCGGAACACCAACCTCCCAATCCTCGACAGAGGAGGCAGCCGGTACAAGTGAATCCGGCAACGACGGAGGTGTAAAATGAATGACCCGATTCGCGTAGGCCAGCTTTATCCGGCGAAAATTCCACCGGTTGCTTCGCGGAATCAAACAGCATCAGCTGCTGGCAAAGAAAGCTTCCAGACTGTTCTCGAAGAAAAACTGCTTAAGTTTAGCGGGCATGCTTCAAAGAGGCTCGAACAACGAGGCATCCAGTTCGATTCCGAACAACTTCGCAAACTGGGTAGTGCAATCGACAAGGCTGCTGCAAAAGGTTCCAAAGAATCGCTCGTCCTGATGCAAGACATGGCTTTGATCGTTAACGTCCGTAACCGTACGGTTGTTACAGCGGTCGACGGAGGCTCGATGAAGGATAATGTATTCACCCAAATCGATAGCGCCGTCATTGTTTCCTAGTTAGACCGGCCGGACCGATAGGAAGCCGGATTGCCGCCGAACGCATGACGCGGTAAAAAATAGCACTTTATAGCTGGGACTTTTTCTACCAAAGAAAGTAAAATGTAATTAAGTCAAACAACGCAAACCAATTCAAAAATGTGCGAAACCATAGGAGGAATCATTTAATGTTGAGATCCATGTATTCGGGCGTGTCGGGTATGAAAGGCTTCCAAACCAAGTTGGACGTTATCGGTAACAACATCGCCAACGTGAACACGACCGGATTCAAGTCTTCCCGCGTGATGTTCAAGGATATTCTCAGCCAAATGTCGGCAGGCGCAACAGCTCCAACAGACGAGAGAGGCGGCGCGAATGCCAAGCAAATCGGCCTGGGTGTATCGATTAGTTCGGTGGATACCCTTCATTTGGCAGGCAGCGCGATGACGACGAATAACCCGACAGATCTTCGGATCGACGGCGACGGATTCTTCGCGGTAGCCTTGACGGCAGATGCCGAAGGCGGCAATGTATTTTTGACAAGAGCTGGGGATTTCCATGTTGACGGCGCAGGGAACCTGGTAACTTCCGACGGAATGTTCGTTCTCAATACTGAAGGAGGAGCGATTAACGTGCCTCAAGGTTCTTCCTTCTCGATCGGTAGCGACGGCGTGGTAACGATGAGAAGTGCTGAAGGCGAAGTCACGGCAGATAACCAGATTGCACGAGTTGTTGTACGTAACCCTGAAGGGTTGGAGAAAGCCGGAGGCAACTTATACCGTGTTGGCCAAAATGCCATGGGACCTGATGCGGATGAACTGGATTTAACCGCAGAAGGCGAACTGAACGTGGCAGCAGGCGGCATCGTAGCGGGCCAACTCGAAATGTCGAACGTGGATCTGACTGACCAATTCACTGAAATGATTACCGCTCAACGCGGTTTCCAAGCCAACTCCAGAATCATTACAACATCTGATGAAGTGCTGCAAGAAGTTGTTAACCTGAAACGTTAATCCGGATTACTAGCGGCGGGAAGGCGGCTTAAACAAGTCGCTTTCCCGCCAGCTTTACGGGAGGAAAACCATGATTCCAGTCACTCGTTTAAACGGTTCGCCTCTGTGGCTTAACGCGCTGCAGATCGAGTTAGTTGAGGAAACGCCGGACACTTACGTCACACTGGTTAACGGCAAGCGTATGATCGTGCTGGAAAAGGCCGCCGATGTCGTCAAGCTGATGACCGAATATTATGCCACAATCGGCCTGCACAGCGCTTCGATCAAAGTGCAGAATACGGGGGAAGAAGAATAATGAAAAAACTTTTACCATGGATCATTACGATGTTCCTGGCGATCACGTTAATCGTAGTGGCTGTATTCCTGGTGTTGGGTAACAATAAGGATACGGCAAACGCAGCAGGGGAGAAAGAAGAAGTCAAGCAGGAAAAGCATTTGACCGCCAAAGAAATTGTAGCGGTCAGCTCCGACATCACAGGGATCAAAACCAATCTGTCGGACCCATCCTTTATCGTACAGATCGATTTTTCGGTTCAGCTTAGCGATGCAAAAGTCAAAGCGGAATTCGACGAAATCAAAGAAATCACGATTAAGCCTATTATCTTGATGACGCTCGCCGACACAACGCCAGAAGCTTTGAGTACCGCAAAAGGAAAAACGCAACTCAACACAAAGCTTAAAAACCTCATCAATAAAGCAATGCCAGAAGGCGAAGTCGTGAGTGTGAACATTACAAACTTTATCTTGGCAACCCTTTAATAGGCTTTGCTTTTCGATTGACCGAGTGAGTTCATGGCCGTACCTGCTGGGGCGGCCATGTCTATGGGAGGGGGGTGAAAGGTTTGGTTGATGTATTATCCCAGAACGAGATCGACGCATTATTAGCCGCACTTTCTTCGGGCGAAATGGATGCGGAAGAACTCAAAAAAGAAGAAACGCAACGAAAAATCCGCTCCTACGATTTTAAAAGAGCCGTACGTTTTTCCAAGGACCATATTCGAAGTTTGACCCGGATCCATGAGAACTTTGCACGAAATCTAACCACTTATTTTTCAGCTCAACTCCGTACTTTCGTTCAAATTAGCGTTGTACAGGTTGAACAATTGCCTTACGACGAATTCATTCGCTCCATTCCGAAAATGACAGTTCTGAACATTTTCGAAGCGGAGCCACTGGAAGGACGAATGGTATTGGAAGTCCATCCAAACATCGCCTATGCGATGGTGGACCGGATGTTGGGAGGCAGTGGAACAGCCCCCCTTAAGCCAGGAGCGCTTACCGAGATCGAAACGATCATTATGGAGCGCATCTTCAGCCGGGCACTGGAGAACCTGCAGGAGGCATGGAAGACGGTTTACGACCTTTCGCCAAGAATGGAAGCGTTGGAAACCAACCCGCAGTTTATGCAGATTGTCTCGCCCAACGAAACGATCGCCTTGATTTCGCTTAGCACAAAAATCGGGGATACAAGTGGTATGATTAACTTATGTATTCCACACGTTGTGATTGAGCCGATCATGTCGAAATTGTCTGTACACCATTGGTTCGTTTCTCAAAAAAAGGCGCGCGCTCCAGAAGAACTCGAAGCGCTGCGTGAACGCGTAACCCGCGCAGCTCTTCCGGTCATTGCGGAGCTCGGACAATCCCAACTGACGATTCGCGAATTTCTCAGTTTGGCTCCGGGAGACGTGATTACGCTAAATAAGGCTACGGAAGAAGGCCTTGCCATCCGTATCGGAGAAAGACTGAAATTTATCGGAAGTCCGGGCATGATTAAAGACCGGATTGCCGTGCAAATCGATGAGATCGTCGACGAAGGAGTTGAGGAATTTGACGAGTAAAGATTATTTGTCCCAGGAAGAGATCGACGCCTTGCTGAAACAGTCCGAATCGGATGACGGAGGATCATCGGCAGGAGCCGATCAGACCGTCGACGACTTTCTGACTCCTCTTGAGCAGGACGCTTTAGGTGAAATTGGTAACATCACATTCGGTAGCGCAGCTACCGCATTGTCGACGTTGCTTGGTCGCAAAGTCGATATCACGACACCGAAAGTTTCGATTATCACAAGAAGCCAATTCGAATCGGAGTTTCCGAAACCGCATGTCGCGATTCATGTGAACTATGTCGATGGGTTCCAAGGCATTAACTCGCTTGTCATCAAGACAAGGGATGCCCAGATCATTGCCGACCTCATGCTTGGCGGGGAAGGGGATCCGCAGGATGAAGAGCTGAACGAAATCCATATCAGCGCCGTACAGGAAGCCATGAACCAAATGATGGGTTCTTCTGCGACGTCCATGTCTACGATTTTTAATCGCTTTGTCAACATATCGCCTCCGGCTATCGACATCCTGGATGTCAGCAGCGGAGACGGAGTCAGCAACCTTCCAGCCGAAGAGACCCTTATCAAAGTTTCTTTCCGTCTCCTGATCGGAGATTTGATTGATTCGACGCTTATGCAATTGATTACCGTTGATTTTGCTAAAAACATGGTCGATATGCTTCTGGGCGGAGGGATGGCGGAAGAAGAGCCGCCAACGCCGCAACCGCAGGCTGCTGCAGCCCAGGCTCCCGTTCAAACACCTGCTCCAGAGCCTCAGGTTCAACAGCAGCCGCCTGTTCAGAACACGCCTTATCAGGACCCTTATGCTGCTTCCGCTCAGCAGCAGCAACCGCAAGGTATGCCGCCTTATGGCGCGCCAATGCAGCAGCAACCGCCTTATCCGGGATACGGGGCTCCGGGTATGCAGCCCGACTACGGCATGCAGTATCCGGCTTATGGACAGATGCCGATGCAGCAGCAACCACCTCAGCCTAACCATTACGGGAATGCGGGACGCAACGTCAACGTGCAGCCCGTACAGTTTGGCAACCTTCAGAACGGTGGTTACGGACAAGCGGACGAAAATAATTTAGGATTACTGATGGACATTCCCCTTAAAGTCACCGTAGAATTAGGAAGGACCCAAAAGCAGATTAAAGATATTCTCGAATTGTCGCAGGGGTCCATCGTCGAGCTTGATAAGCTTGCCGGCGAACCGGTGGACATTCTGGTGAACAACAAGCTGATCGCCAAGGGGGAAGTGGTCGTCATCGACGAAAACTTCGGCGTTCGCGTAACGGATATCGTTAGTCAGTGGGACCGAATTCAAAACTTACAATAACGTAATCGACAGGGAGGATTTTTAATCAATGGCAAACCGTATTCTTATCGTGGACGACGCAGCTTTCATGCGCATGATGATCAGAGATATCCTGACTAAAAATGGATTCGAGGTTGTGGGCGAAGCTCAAGATGGCTCGCAAGCTGTAGAAAAATTCAAGGAGCTTAAACCGGACCTGATCACGATGGACATCACGATGCCGGAAATGGACGGAATCGCTGCACTGAAAGAAATCAAAAAGTTGGATGCGGCAGCTAAAGTGATTATGTGCTCGGCCATGGGCCAACAAGCGATGGTTATCGACGCGATTCAAGCGGGCGCAAAAGACTTTATCGTTAAACCGTTCCAATCCGACCGTGTTATCGAGGCGATCAACAAAACGCTTGGCGCGTAAGGAATATTGCCTATGCTGTTATTGAGCGAAGGCCAGCCGAACTTCACGGCGGATACCGGCGTATATTCGTATCTGGTATGGGTAATCTTCGTCCTGATCGCGATCGTCGCCCTTATCGTTTTTTTGATCCGCTACCTGGGGAAAAAAAATCGGGGCTGGTTCGGCGGCCGCTCTGTCCGTACACTCGGCGGAGTCGGCCTCGGCCAAAACAAATCGTTACAAATCGTCGAGATTGGCGGCAGCATTTATCTAATTGGCGTTGGTGAAAACATTTCGTTAATTGATAAAATCTCTGACGCCGAGGAAGTCGAGATGTTGATTGGGGCATTGGAGCAAGAATCTGCTGGCCCGAACATCACTTTGCCCGCTTGGGCGGAGAAACTCACATCCAGATTCCGCGCGGGATCGAATACTCCTTCCGAAAGTGAGGAGCTCGATTCATCTTCGTTCCAGCAATTGTTCGAGACCCGCTTGCGGGAAGCTTCGGACCGTCGACGCAAGGTCGACGATTTGCTGGAAAAAGAGGAATCTGTTGACCGATCGAGGGAATCATGAAAAAAAAATTAACGATTACTTTTGCCTTGTTGATTGCCGTTTTGTTTATTCAAGCTTTGCCGACCGCTCATGCGACCGGTACGGAAAACCCGATTCCGAATATCGATCTTCAGATAGGCGGGGATTCGGACGGAGCTCCGGCAACAAGTACCTTGTCGGTTCTTCTCATGATTACCGTCATCAGTATCGCTCCGGCGGTTTTGGTTCTGATGACGAGCTTTACACGTATTGTCATTGTGCTCAGTTTCGTCAGAACGTCGCTCGGTACGCAGCAAATGCCGCCGAATCAGGTGCTCGTGGGACTAGCACTTTTTTTAACGCTTTTTATCATGTCGCCTACGCTCTCTTCCATCAATGACACGGCGTTACAGCCTTACATACGGGGCGAGTTGACGCAGATGGAAGCGCTGGATCAAGCATCGGTTCCAATGAAGGAATTCATGTTCAAACACACGCGGGAAAAAGACCTGCTCTTGTTCATGGATTACACAGGCGCGGAGAAACCGGAAAGCTTCCAGGATATCCCGCTTACCGTCATGGTGCCTGCTTATGCCATAAGCGAGATGAAGACGGCATTTCAGATGGGCTTTATGATTTACATTCCGTTTCTTGTCATTGATATCGTCGTATCCAGCACGCTTATGGCGATGGGGATGATGATGCTTCCACCGACTGTCATTTCGCTGCCGTTCAAGATTTTGTTGTTCGTGCTCGTGGATGGGTGGTATCTGGTCGTCAAATCGCTGCTGCTCAGTTTTGATTCGGGATAACGCAGCAGAGACCGGATAAACTCGGGAGGAGGAGTAACATGGATTCAAACTTTATTATCGGTCTTGCCGGTCAAGCCATATACGTGGTATTGAAAGCCAGTGCTCCAATGTTGATTCTGGCGCTGGTCGTAGGTTTGATCGTCAGCGTATTCCAAGCGACCACACAGATTCAGGAGCAGACGCTGGCATTCGTGCCGAAAATCGTGGCGGTTATGTTTTCTGTTCTGATCTTCGGTCCATGGATTTTGAATACGCTCGTCGATTTCACGTACAATATCTTAAATAACCTGTATCTGTATATAGGGTAAGGCCGGTTTATGATGACAACGTTGATGCAGGCTTTTCCGGTTTTTTTACTGATGTTTTGTCGGATCACGTCATTTTTTATCGTAGCTCCTCTGATTTCATCGAGAAACGTGCCGACCCGCTTCAAAGTAGGGCTGGCAACGATCGTAGCGATCTTGGTATATCTAAGCTTCGGCACCAATCAGACAGCGGCTTTCGACGGTAGTTACGTACTGTTGATCGTGCGGGAAATATTGATCGGACTGATGCTCGGGTATGTCGCGAACCTGATTTTGATCGCGATCCAAATTGCGGGCGCGATTTTGGACATCCAAATCGGTTTCGGCATGGCGACCGTATTCGATCCGACGACCGGGATGGTCACGCCGCTTACGGGTCAATTCAAGTATATGATCGCGATGCTTCTGTTCTTGGCGATGAACGGACACCATCGGTTGTTAGATGCTATCGTTTACAGCTACAGCTGGGTTCCGATCGATAATCGGCTGTTTGCGGAAATTTCTAACGGAAACTTGATGGAATTTTTTCTGAAAGCTTTCGCGGCTGCCATGGTAATCGCTTTTCAAATGGCTGCTCCGATCGTCGTCGCTTTGTTTTTGACCGACGTAGGTCTGGGCTTTCTGGCAAAGACGGCTCCGCAGTTCAATATCTTTGTTATCGGCATTCCGATCAAAATTATAGTAGGGCTTCTTCTACTTTTATTGTTAATGCCGAGTTTGACTTATATTTTCGATAATTTATTTTCACTAATGGCTGAGACCATGCAAGGATTTTTGGGAACCGTTGGAGAGAGACCCGGATCGGGTGGATGATGACTGACAGCGAGAGGAGGCGGGAAGCTTGGAGCTTAGGCACAAACTCGACCTCCAGATGTTTGCAGGTGAAAAGACAGAGAAAGCAACGCCCAAAAAACGCGACGAAAGCCGGAAAAAGGGACAGGTTGCAAAAAGCCAGGAACTGCCGGGTTCGATCTTACTGTTAACTTGTATCGTGATGTTGATGATCTTCGGCGGTAATCTTCGCACATCGATCACGCATATGTTCACAGATATTTTTAACAACCGAATGATGATGGAAATTACGGTCGACAATGTGATGAACATGATGATGCAGTACATGCTGGAAATCTTGAAACTCCTGGCTCCCATTTTCATCGCCGTCATCCTTATTGTCATTCTTGCAAGCTTCGGTCAATACGGGCTGTTGTTCGTCACAGAAGGTCTGAAACCAAAGTTCAGCAAACTGGATCCGATCAAAGGGGCCAAAAACCTATTTTCGCTTCGCTCGATCGTGGAGCTGCTTAAATCTCTGCTGAAAATGTCCGTAATCGGATTCTTGGTTTTCACCACTCTTCAAGGTCAGATGGGTGTAATCTCTATCCTGCACGCCATGTCTCTCGAGGATATACTCAGCTTTGCCGCTTCTACGACAATGTCTTTGGGGATAAAGATCGGCGCAGCATTGATCATTCTGGCCGTATTCGACTTCATGTATCAGAAATTCGAATTCGAGAAAAGCATCCGGATGTCCAAGCAAGATATTAAAGACGAATATAAGAAAGCGGAAGGCGATCCGATGATTAAAGGCAAAATTCGCGAACGGCAGCGTCGTATGGCGATGCAGCGGATGATGCAGGACGTTCCGACCGCCGATGTCATCATCACCAACCCGACGCATTATGCGGTGGCACTGAAATACGACGGCAATCAAATGCAGGCTCCGGAAGTGGTGGCAAAGGGACAGGATTTCGTCGCGCTACGCATTCGGGAGATTGCCAAAGACAACGGCGTCATGATTATGGAAAACAAGCCGCTGGCACGCGCTCTGTTCGCCCAGGCCGAGATTGGGGACACGGTTCCCGCCGATCTGTTCCAGGCAGTAGCCGAAGTGCTGGCTTATGTATATAAACTAAAAGGTAAAGTGAAGTAATCGAGCCCGGAGGGAGAAAATGATGAAGAAAACGGACATAGTGATTCTTGCCGGTGTGCTTGGAATCGTTCTGATGATGATTCTGCCAATTCCCACCTGGCTGCTCGATATTTTAATCGTTATCAATATTGCCGTTGCCATGTTGATCATGCTGCTCGCCATGAGCACCAAAGAAGCGTTACAGTTCTCGATTTTCCCGGCTTTGCTGCTGATCACCACGCTTTTCCGGTTGTCGCTTAATATTTCGACGACCAAATTGATCCTGGGCCAGGCGGACGCCGGTTCGGTTGTCGCGACCTTCGGCGAGTTTGTCGCGGGCGGCGAGATCGCAATCGGATTTATCGTGTTCCTGATTCTGGTTGCTGTCCAATTTATCGTTATTGTCAAAGGTTCTGAACGCGTAGCCGAAGTAGGAGCGCGCTTTACGCTCGACGCGATGCCCGGCAAGCAGATGAGCATTGACGCCGATCTGAACGCCGGCCTGATTAATGAGCAGCAGGCGCGGGAAAGACGTTCTAAAATCGAGCGCGAAGCGGACTTCTACGGTGCAATGGACGGTGCAAGTAAATTCGTTAAAGGTGATGCGATTGCCAGTATCATCTTGCTGATCATCAACTTGGTCGGCGGTTTTATTATCGGAATGACCATTCACGGCATGGCTTTCGCGGACGCGTTATCGACGTATTCGATTTTGACGATCGGCGACGGATTGGTCAGCCAAATTCCGGCGCTTCTCATTTCTACAGCTTCCGGTCTGATCGTGACACGTGCCACATCGGAAGGCAACCTGGCCGATGACGTAGTCGGTCAGCTCTTCTCTTATCCGAAACTGCTTTACATCGTAGCCGGCGCGATCGCATTGCTCGGCATTCTGACTCCGATTCATTGGTTCTCCACGTTGCCGCTCTCGGGCCTGTTGTTCTTCGCGGCAAGGCGTATGCAGACCAATCTCAACCAAAAGCAAGTTGCGGAGGAATTGCAGGAAGAGGAGCAGCAGATCGAGGAGGTTCGAAGCCCGGAGAGTGTGGTCAGTCTTCTCCAGATCGATCCGATCGAATTCGAATTCGGTTACGGCTTGATTCCGCTCGCGGATATGCAGCAGGGCGGAGACTTGCTGGATCGGATCATTATGATTCGACGTCAATGCGCGCTTGAGCTTGGGCTTGTCGTTCCGGTTATCCGGATTCGCGACAATATTCAACTGAGGCCAAACGAATATGTCATCAAGATTAAAGGGAACATCGTAGGTCGGGGCGAGCTGCTGCTCAATCATTATCTGGCGATGAGCCCAGGATTCGACGACGAGAGCATCAGCGGAATCGAGACGATGGAGCCTGCGTTCGGTCTTCCAGCACTCTGGATCGATGAAGCCACGAAAGAACGGGCGGAGTTGTCCGGATATACCGTTGTCGACCCGCCATCCGTAGTGGCGACCCACCTGACGGAACTGGTGAAGCGCCATGCGCACGAATTGCTTGGCCGTCAAGAAACAAGAGCTTTGATCGACAATTTGAAAGAAAGCTATCCGGTACTGGTGGACGAGCTTATTCCTTCCGTATTGGGAATCGGCGATATTCAGAAGGTGCTCATGAAACTGCTTAAAGAAAAAATTTCGATTCGCGACATGGTCACGATCTTCGAGACACTGGCAGACTACGGTACGTACACCAAGGACCCGGACATCTTGACGGAATATGTGCGTCAAGCCTTGTCTCGTCAAATTACGCAGCAGTTTACGCAGCAAGGGGAAACGATGCGGGTGATTACGGTAGGGCCGAATCTGGAAAAGAAGATTGCGGAAAGCGTACAGCAAAGCGAACAGGGAAGCTATCTGGCACTTGATCCGGTGTCTACCCAGACTGTGTACCAGAAGCTGACCGAACAGGTGAATCGCGCGGTTCAATCCGGTCAACAGCCGATCCTGCTCGCTTCGCCAACGATCCGTATGTACATGCGTCAAATTATCGAGCGCACGATGCAGGACATTCCGGTGCTTTCCTACAGTGAGCTTGAACCGAGTGTCGAAATTCAAAGTGTCGGAGTGGTGAACTTATGATCGTAAAGCGTTATGTAGTCGAGACCATGATCGAAGCCATGCAAAAAATTCGAACGGATCTCGGATCGGACGCCGTCATTCTGAGCACCAAGGAAACGAAAGTCGGCGGAGTATTCGGTCTGTTCGGTAAAAAAAGATTGGAAGTCGTGGCTGCGCTCGAAAGTGATAAAAAAGAAACGGAGCCTGCTCGGCCAAAAGCCGCAGCGGCTCCGCTCCCCGTTCCGGCGGCGATTCCGCGAAGCGCTGGAGCCGGAGCTTATCGAAAAGCCAGCAACGCAGCCGGTCTGCAAAAATCGGATGCTGAATCTGTCGAATCTTCTTCTTTAAGTGGGAAAAATGTCGCAGTTTCTTCTTTAAATCAGGGTCTTGAGGACCTACGTATAAAACCTGAGGCCCAATCTTCCGATAATTTGTCTAGTGGGAGCGTTTTGGCGGCGACTCCAGCTAAGGCTCCAACCATTCAAGAAGAGCCTGATTCGACATTGCAAGCCGAGCAGCAGCGTCAGTTAGAGCGAAGCATCCGCGAATTTCAGAGTGATCGTATGCCTGCGCGGGAAGATCGACTTTACGAAGAATTGCATCAGATGCGTTTAATGATCGACAAGCTTTCACGCAATAACGACGAATCCGATCCCGTACCGGAAAATTTGGAAATGCTGCTAGAACGTCTTAGAGAGCAGCATGTCGAGGAATCTTTAATCCAAGAATGGCTGGATCGGGTGCGCGCTAAGGAAGGACCTGCCTTTTCAAATTCGTCGGCTGAGGAATTTCAGCAGGAGATTCGTGCCTTCACCGAGAATCGTGAAGGAGGGGGGATTGGCGACGAGACGCGAATTGTCTACATTGCGGGCCCTACCGGTGTCGGGAAAACGACGACCATCGCGAAATTGGCTGCCGAGCAGATGTTCAAGAAAAAGCGTAAAGTCGGCTTCATTACCTCCGATACCTATCGAATCTCTGCTATTGAACAGCTTCGGACGTATGCGTCCATTCTCAACGTACCTCTTGAAGTGGTGCAATCGCCGGGAGATTTGCAGCGAGCGTTTCAGAAGCTTGAACATTGCGATCTCATTCTTATGGATACAGCAGGACGCAATTACCGAAACGAGTTGCTTGTATCCGAGCTTCAAGCGTTAATCGCTCCCGCCGAGTACAGCGAAACTTATCTCGTGCTCAGTCTGACATCCAAATACATGGACATGGCAGAAATCACGGATAACTTCAACCAGTACAGACTCGACAAAGTGATCTTTACCAAAGCTGATGAGACGGGCAGCTTTGGCAGTATTTTTAGCTTGCTCTATCGCTACCCGCTCAAGTATTCTTACATCACGAATGGACAAAACGTGCCTGATGACCTGCTTCTTCCTAGCGGACATCTGCTCGTTGATGTCCTGCTGGGAGAACAAACGATATGAGTGATCAGGCCGCGGCGCTCAGAGAACTGATTTCTTCGCTCGGAACCGACCCTTCGAGGCAGCGCGACTCCTCCGGTACGCAGGAAAAGACGGCACACATCATTGCGGTCACCAGCGGTAAAGGAGGGGTCGGAAAATCGAACTTCACCTTGAATTTTGCCTTGGAATTACAAAAACTGGGGCGTAAGGTGTTGGTGTTCGATGCCGACATTGGAATGGCCAATATTGACGTGTTGATGGGGGTCCGTTCTCAGTACAATCTGTTTCATCTGTTGAATCGTGAAAAGAGGTTGAGCGAGATTATTCAATCGGGCCCTAATTCGCTTCCTTTTATCGCTGGCGGTTCAGGCTTGACTGAATTGTTTTCTCTTTCGGAAGAAGACCTGCTCTACTTTACCCGGCAGATCGAAGAAATCGCACACGACATGGATTACATCCTGTTTGATACTGGTGCGGGGTTGTCTAAGGAAACGATTCGTTTCATCACGGCTGCCGACGAATGTATTGTGGTTACGACGCCCGAGCCTACTGCAATTACCGACGCTTACGCTTTAGTCAAGGTCGTTCACGATCTGGAACATGCCGCGTTGTTTCGGTTGGTCGTGAATCGTGCCGTGGATCGCCGCGAAGCCCAGCAGACAGCCGACAAAATCCGGCTTGTCGCGGAAAAGTTCCTTCATTTGGACATTCCTGTGCTTGGTCATGTCAGCGATGATCCGCACGTCAGTCAAGCGGTTAAGAAACAGACGCCTTTTTCTATCCGGTTTCCAAACAGTCAGGCTTCGAAAGACATCCAAGAGCTGGCATCTCGTTACGCACAACAATCCTTGCAGGTTCGAGCCGATTCGCCGAAAGGATTCAAAAACTTTGTACGCAAATTATTAAAACGGTGAAACTGATTCTGGAGCAGGACAGGAGTTGAAGATATGACACCCTATCGCGTGCTTGTGGTTGACGACTCCGCTTTCATGCGGAAGATCGTATCTGACCTGATTGAACGGGACGTATCATTTTCAGTCGTGGATACGGCTAAAAATGGACGTGAAGCCGTCGAGAAAGTTAGAAAAATCAAGCCGGACATTGTAACAATGGACGTAGAAATGCCTGAAATGAACGGACTGGAATCGCTTCAGCATATTATGAACGAATATCCGCTGCCCGTTATCATGTTGTCAGGGATTAATGAAGAAGGAATGCGAGAAACCATCATGGCGCTGGAAGCAGGGGCGTTTGACTTTATTCGCAAACCCTCGGTATCCAACTCGCAGGATATTGAAGGTGTCGGCGAAGCATTGCTTCGGCAGTTGCACGCGGCTGTGCACGATTCGGCCTGGCGCAAGGATAAGCCGTCTCCGATCGCTGCTGCTCAGGCAGTCGTCGAAGCTCTGACTACGCCTGAACAGCAGCAGGAAGAGGCGCCGGAGGCTCCTGCTCGGCGGCAAGAAGAACGAAGTTTTGAAATACCGCGGCCAAAGGCTGACCCTTCAGTTCCGGAAAGTCGTCCTCGTAAGGACGCTTCTTCTGGAGAAACATCGGGTCCTGTACAGCGGAATGCGGTTCCCGTCTCCAAGCCCAAGCCTTCGGCCACGCCGCCATCGGCTGTACCACCATTATCCAGCCGCCCTACCACTGCACGCGAAGATAAGAAAATTGCGGCGACACGAACACCGATTCCAGCAGATAAGCCGCAGCCGCGCGTTGAACCTGCGGCTCCTGCGTCCAAGCCTGCGGCGTCTACGCCAAAAAGCCAAGCGCCGGAGCGCAAGATTCCTGAACGTCAAGCAGTGCCTCCAGCTTCTGGAACCCGGGCCTCCGGTGGTGATCATATCGACCAGATTGTAGCGGTTGGATGTTCAACGGGCGGCCCGCGGGCACTTAAAGAATTGCTTGAAAACATCCCGGCTTCATTTCCCGCTCCGATCGTGATCGTGCAGCATATGCCGCCGAAGTTCACGCATTCGCTGGCGCAGCGTTTAAATACGCTAAGCCCGCTCGAGGTGGTTGAAGCCCAGCATGGCATGGCGCTTCGCAAAGGAACGGCTTATATTGCACCGGGCGGCCAACATTTGATCGTCAAGCGTTCCGGAAGCGGCCAGTATGCAATCGAGTTGTCCGATGCTCCACCGCAAAATGGTCATAAGCCGTCCGTTGGCGCGATGTTCGACTCGCTGTTACCCATGAATGAAATCCGTCGCCATGCCGTGATTATGACGGGCATGGGAAGTGACGGGGCAAAAGAAATGAAGAAGCTTTACGACTCGGGCGTTTCCACCACGATTGCAGAAAGCGAAGAGACCTGCGTAGTTTACGGCATGCCGCGCTCGGCCGCCGAATTAAACTGTGTTATGCACCTGCTTCCTCTGCCGCAAATTGCAACAAAATTAAACCAGGTCGTCAAATCTTAACTGCACTTTAATGGAGGAGGTGTCTCGCAATGGACATGAACCAGTATTTATCCATGTTTATTGATGAGTCGAATGATCATCTGCAATCGTTGAATGAAAAAATGCTGGAATTGGAAGGAAGCCCGGAAGATATCAGCATCGTACAGGTTATTTTCCGCTCGGCGCATACGCTGAAAGGTATGGCTGCTACGATGGGCTTCGAAGATTTGGCTGCTTTGACTCACCAAATGGAGAATGTTCTCGATTTGGTTCGTAACGACAAGTTGAAAATGCAAAACTTCATTTTTGATACCTTGTTCAAGAGTTTGGATGCACTTGAAGCCATGGTACAGGATATTACGCAAGGCGGCGAAGGCAAAGCCGATGTATCCGCGATCGTGACGTCGCTGCAAGCTATCGTGCGCGGCGAAGTTCCGAGCGAAGAAGGATCATCCGCTGCTTCCGATTCAAGCGCTGCGGGGGGATCCGCAGAAGCTGCCATTTCCAAAGAGCAGATTCAACTTGACGAATTCCAACATTCGATTCTCGAACAGTCGTTGGCAGCAGGACATCGCGTGCTCTATATCGAAGTTTCTATTCGGGAAGATTGCCAACTGAAAGCAGCACGTGCCTATATGGTGTTCGACTTGTTGGAACGCAGCGGCGAAGTCGTCAAATCGCATCCGACCGTACAGGAAATCGAGCAAGAAAAATTCGATCGCAGCTTCTCGCTTTACTTTATTACCGAGAAGGACCCGGAAGAATTGCGTACCATGATTCTGAACCTGTCCGAGATCGAAGACGCGAAGTTGGTCTCTATCGATTCCGATACACTCGCCCAACTGGCTGAAAAGCTTGAGAAGGAAGAAGAGGAAGCCAACGCCGCTCCTGTTGTTGAAGCCGCACCTGTGGCAGAAGCCGTCAAAGAGAAGGCACCTGTTGACGACAAACAACCCGCTGCGGCCAAGAAGGTTGTGGCTGCGCCTTCCCGCACGATTCGGGTTGATATCGAGCGTCTGGACGTGCTGATGAATCTGTTCAGCGAACTGCTGATCGACCGTGTTCGTCTGGAGCAGTTGGCAACAGAAATCAAAAGCCAGGAATTGACGGAATCCGTCGAGCACATGGGCCGCGTAAGCAGCGACCTGCAAAATATCGTCATGAAACTGCGGATGGTCGCGATCGATACGGTCTTCAATCGCTTCCCGCGCATGGTTCGAGATCTTGCGAAGTCGCTTGGCAAAAAACTGGATCTGGTGATCACGGGCGCCGAGACCGAACTCGACCGTACTGTTATCGATGAAATCGGCGACCCACTGGTCCACTTGTTGCGTAACTCGGTTGACCACGGTATTGAATCGATTGCAGAGCGTGTTGCAGCAGGCAAGCCAGAGACGGGTACGGTTAACTTGCGCGCCTTCCACAGCGGCAACCACGTCTTTATCGAAATTCAAGACGATGGCAAAGGAATCGACCGAAACAAAGTTCTGGCTTCGGCGCTTAAAAAAGGTGTCGTAACCGAAGACGAATCCCGTTCGATGACCGATGAGCAGGTATACCAATTGCTCTTCGCACCCGGATTCAGTACGGCCGAGAAAATTTCCGACATCTCCGGCCGCGGCGTTGGTTTGGATGTTGTAAAATCAAAAATCGCTACGCTTGGCGGCCATGTTGCGGTTACCTCTACACTTGGCGAGGGGACGCTCTTCTCCGTTCAATTGCCGCTGACTCTGTCCATTATTTCCGCCATGATGATTCGCCTTGGTTCCGAAAAATATGCGATTCCACTGTCCTCGATTGTTGAGACTGGCATTATTCGCAAGGAGCAGGTTCGCAATGTACATGGAAGCAAGCTGATTCCTTATCGCGATGCGCATATTCCATTGATGTCGCTGAGCAAATTCTTCGACGCTGCGGACTACAGCGAAGAGGATGAAGAGGAAACGGAAATCGTCGTGATCCGCAAGGGAGATCGACTGGCCGCATTGGCTATTGATTCGTTTATCGGGCAAAACGAAATCGTCATCAAAAACCTGGGTAAATACCTTCCGCAGGTCCAGGGGATTTCCGGCGCGACGATACTCGGGGATGGTCAGGTCGCTCTGATTCTCGATCCAAATGCGCTCATCAAATAATTGAAGTGAAATGCTTCGGTTTTAGACGATTCACCGCTTGGCATTCGGAGGAAAAAGTAAGCTGCATGCCAAGCGGAGCATTCTATGCGCTTAAGGGGCCAAGGCTCAATAAAGGGGGATTTTTTTGTGGCAGAACAAATTAAGGTAATTGTGTTTGCATTGGGTAATGAAGAGTACGGTATCGACGTTGATAAAGTGCGTACGATTGAACGCATGATGCCGATCACCCGTGTGCCGAAAACCTACTCGTTCATCAAAGGGGTTATCAACCTAAGAGGTGTTGTTATTCCGGTTATCGACCTGAGAGGGCGCTTTAATCTCGAAGAATCGGAGTATACGGATCAGACTCGAATCATCATCGTTGCCGTCGGAGAGATGGAAGTCGGCTTTATCGTCGATGCTGCAAACGACGTTGTGGATTTGGATCGGGACAACATCGATTCGCCGCCAGAGGTTGTTGGAGGCGTCAAGGCCAAATATTTGGATGGTGTAGCTAAAGTTGGCGAAGATCGTTTGTTGATCATGTTGAATCTGGCAGAAGTACTGAATCGGGGTGAAGTGGCTCACCTCGAACAGTTGGAGGACTAGGTTATGGAAATCTTTTCGAAGCTGGAAGGATTTAAACTTGACGTACTGAAGGAAGTCGGCAATATCGGTGCGGGCCACGCTGCCACGGCGTTATCGCAACTTTTGAATAAACCGATCGATATGGCTGTTCCCAAAGTGCAGATCCTTCCCTTCGAAGACATTGCAGAGAAAGTAGGCGGCGCGGAAAAAATCGTATTGACGGTTTTCTTCCGCGTTGAAGGGGATGCGCCGGGTAATCTGTTCTATATCATGGGACCGGAAGCCGGCAAGTCACTGCTTCATCGGTTGGGAGCGTTTGAACCGACGGAAGGTCTTGAACTGACCGAGATGGAACAGTCGGCACTGGGGGAGATCGGTAACATTCTGGCCGGTTCTTACTTATCCTCGCTGGCTGATTTCACTAACCTGGCGATGTCGCCTACCGTGCCTGCGCTTGCTTTGGATATGGCGGGTGCGATCCTTAGTTATGGTATGATTCAATTTGGAGAGATGGGCGACGCCGCACTGTTGATCGACACGACGTTTGTACAAGGCAACGATGAGGTTGAGGGACAATTTTTCCTCATTCCGGATCCGGAATCGTTTGATAAAATCTTTACGGCGCTCGGAGTTCCGTTTGACAATGACTGACGGACAAAATCTGGTCAAAGTTGGCATGGCGGATCTGAACGTAGTCGGGAATTCCGGAATTCTTCGTACCACGGGACTCGGTTCTTGCGTCGGTTTGACGCTGTATGATCCGCAGATCAAAGTAGCCGGTATGGCTCACGTCATGCTTCCTTCATCAGATATTGCGCGTGAAAGCCAGATTAATGTTGCGAAATATGCAGATACTGCACTTCCTGTCCTGGTGGATAAATTGGTTGACCTTGGAGCTTCCAAACGAAGACTGGTTGCCAAGATGGCAGGCGGAGCGCAGATGTTTGCTTTCGCAGGGAGCGGGGACACGATGCGCATTGGACCTCGAAATGTTGAATCTTGCAAGGAAATGCTTAAGAAATTAGGGATTTCCTTGTATAGTGAGGATACGGGGGCCAATTATGGCCGAACGATTGAAATCAGTTCGGAAACCGGGATTTTAACTATACGCAGCGTTCAAAAAGGGGTAAAGGAATTGTAGCGATGAAGGGAACCATACGAGTCAATCTGATATTCGCTTTGATCGGATTTGTTATTACGTTTTTATTCGCGATCCGAACCAACCTTCCCGTAACCAGTTTGATTCGGGGAGGAATCGGCGCGGCAGTCTGGTTTCTCTTGGCGTTTCTTTTTCGAATCGTACTTGGCGCTCTTGAACCGCTGCCCAAAGACAAGCAAGGCAGCGGCTCTTCGGAGCCGGGTGCTGCTTTGGATGACGACGTTCGAGGAGCCAGATTGGATCTGGTCACGCCGGATGAAAGCGAACAACTGAATGATTTACTGAAACCGGATGCGGATAAGACTCGGGTAACCGAAGAGCGAACGGGCCAGATCGATGACTTTCAGCCGCTTAATCCGCCCAAGCTAGTATCAACGAAAGAAAAAGATCCCGAAGAACTGGCGAAAGCCGTACGTCATCTTACAGAGGATGAAGGAGGGAGATAACAATGGATGAACGCAAATCCGGTCAGTTGAATCACCTGGATTTATGGATCCGCTGGAAAGAGCATAACGACGTCGAAGCCAAGAAGAAACTGATCGAGAATCACTTATCCATTGTCGATTACGTCTCTTCGCGGCTTGCGGTGGGACTCCCGAAAAACGTTTCCAAGGACGATCTGGCCAGCAACGGCGTCATGGGCTTGATCGATGCGATCGAAAAGTTCGACTACAAGCGCGGCTTGCAGTTCGAAACTTATGCCTCCTGGAGGGTGCGCGGCGCTATTCTTGACGGGCTGCGGCAGGGGGATTGGGTTCCGCGTTCCGTTCGGGAAAAGGCAAAAAAAATCGAGGAAGCTTATCAAAAGCTGGAGCAAGAACATATGCGCGGGGCTTCGGATCAGGAAATGAGCGAGTTTTTAGGCATATCGGAAAAAGAATTCCAACAGATGCTTCAGGACGTTTCCGTCATGTCGCTAGTCTCGTTGGAAGATCCGATTCGGGAAGAAGAGTCGGAGACCCGTTTATCCGTGATGGTCGATGAAAAAGCCAAAAATCCGGATCATAAAGTCAACGAGTTTTACTTAAAGGAAGCGTTAGGCAAAGGCATCGAAAAGCTGACAGAAAAAGAGCGGATCGTCATTTCGCTGCTTTATTACGAAGACCTGTCTCTTAGCGAAATTGCTGAAGTCATGTCGCTCTCTCCTTCACGGATTTCGCAATTGCATTCCAAAGCGATTCTGCGTCTGCGCGGAACGCTGGATAAGCAAAAAAGCCTGCTTATGCAGGATCGTTAATGTCAGATGGGAAGCGGCCGGGGGGCATCTGGCCATCGACAAGCAAATGTTGAAAAGAGGGGTTGTCCGTGGTTGAGCATTTAGCTTTGGACCGGCACCTTGCCGTTTCGTTCGAAGCGTCAAAAATGTCTGCACACTTGCGTTTTGTGAAGCCGGAGGAGGGCTTCGCATGCACGGAAGAAAGCTTGAGACAATTTTTGAACGACCAGAAAGTTCGCTTCGGTCTGATCGACGAAGCTATTGGCAGGTTTGTTGCGTCGCCGGCTAGTTACTTTTTTGAAGAAATCGAAGTTGCTCGCGGTATTCCGGCAGTTGATGGTCAAAATGGTTACATCGAGTTTATGTTTGAAAAAGAAGACGAAGCGAGACCGATGGAACGGGAAGACGGTCGAGTGGATTATAAAGAACTGATTCGTTTGAAAAATGTAGGTAAAGGGCAGTTGTTGGCTCGCCGACATCCATCCCGGCCGGGGACGCCGGGAACTGGTGTGACAGGCGAAGAGATCGTGTTCAAGCCCGGCAAAGAAGCGCGTTTCAAAATTGGAAAAAACGTCGTGACGGACGAAAATCATACATCGCTGTACGCCACGATCGAAGGCATGGTCAGCCGTACCGATAACGGAAAAATCAACGTATTCACCGTTTATGAAGTTCACGGCGATGTCGACTACAGCAGTGGCAACGTGGATTTTGTGGGGACTGTCGTGATTCGGGGCAGCGTGCTTCCTGGATTCCGCGTGAAGGCGGCTGGGGATATTCGCGTTCAAGGCGGCGTTGAAGGTGCCGAATTGTATGCAGACGGTTCAATTGAAATTACCGGAGGCGTGATCGGTTACCATAAAGGAATCGTCAAAGCGGGGATGAATGTCAAAAGCTCGTTTATCCAGGATGGTAACGTTGAAGCGGGCGAAGATATTATCGTTTCGCAAAGCATCATGCATTCCGAAGTCAGAGCAGGTAAAAATGTCATTTGCAGCGGTACGAAAGGTTTGATTGTCGGCGGCCATATCCAAGCTGGAGAAGGCGTTACCGCACGTACAATCGGCAATAGTATGGCAACAGCCACCGCAATCGAAGTAGGCGTTCTGCCGAATCTTCGCAACGAATTGGCAGACCTACATAAAAGAATGCGGGAAACCGCTGATAATATGCAAAAAACAACCCAAGCATTGGGACTTCTCGATCAAATGGCTTTGGCGGGGACTTTGGGCGCGGATAAGCTTGCGCTTCGCGCCAAACTCAGCGTAACCAAGCGTCAGCAGGAACAGGAACGATCGCACTGCAAAGAACGTATTTTTGAAATTGAACATATTCTTGAAGATACAGGCCGAGCTCGCGTCGTCGTGAACGATACCATTTACGGCGGCGCGAAGATTGTGGTCGGCCGGTACACGAAATTTATGAAAGAAACATCGTCACGGGTGTCATTCCAATACCTTGAAGGCGATATCGTGATGTCTGCCAATCGCTGATTGTCTGATTCTGGCTATTTCATACGAATAGGGGTGTTCAATTATGAAAGCGATCGAAGTTCAACTGTCGGTGCATCGCGCTCCCGAGACAAGCCGCATGCAGCAAGAGCAATTGCAGCGCCCCTTGATCGATCAGGCTCAGCTTGCTGGACAGGCAACCGCGGAAATCGAGCGATCCCGGCATCGCAGTGCGCCTACAACAGAGGCTGCCGATGCCCGAATTCGCAAAGATGCCGAAGGAAACAATCAGCACGATTCGCATGGAGGGCATGAGCAGGACGAACCGGAAGCCGAAGTGCGCACGGTTGCAGCCCCTCATCCTTTTAAAGGAAAACATTTGGATTTGTCACTGTAAGAAAGGAACCTGAGATGAACGATGCCTGGCTTTATGTAATGCTGCTCGGTGCCGCGGCTGTGGTGTATGCCTTCTTGATTCCGAAAGATAAGTCGGCCAAACAGGCTTCCGGTAGTGATCGCGTTGTACAGCAAGTTGAGCAAACGCTTGAACAGTACATGGTTGAAATGGAAAAAGAAAATGACGATCTCGTAAATTTGCTGGTTCAGATCAGGCAGGAAACGGGAGCTAAACAATTGGCACTCCAGGAACAATTGGGCGATATGCGTGGACGCCTGGCCGAAATGGAACGCACCGCGGGTAAGCATGAAGCGCGCATTGAACAGTTATCGACCGTAGACACACGTTCCACGCAGGAGACTGCTGTACAACCGAGAAATGAACTGCTGGAAAATGCTGTACCTGTAACACTATCTCCTGAACCCCAGTCCGAGCCGGAAGATTCTGTTCGCCATCGCTATCCTCAATTATTTGAAATGCATGACCAGGGAAAATCAGTTGATGCGATCGCCAAAGCCACTGGGCTTCAGCGCGGCGAGATTCAACTGATTTTACGTCTGGCAAAGAGGGAGGAAGCGTAGTGTTCAAAAATCGCTCGTTTATGCTTGGTTTGGGGATCGGGATTATTACTGGCGCGTTGCTGCTTCAATTGATGTTGCTTGCGCAAAGCGGAAGATCGACGGCACTGACCGGTGTAGAGTCGACGACGGGCGAAGTGCAGACTAACGCTCCGGTAGGTGAAGGAGAACAACCTACAGAAGAGCAACCGGCTGAGTCATCCGATGCTAAAGAGACACCGACAGACGATTCCCAGCCTCAGGATTCCACGGAAGAACCAACCGAACCTGAAGCCACGGTACCGACCGAGCCGGATTCTGAAGCAGCAGAAGCACCGGATGCGGGTCAAGCGCCTGTATCGTCGGAGCCGGAAGAACCGACTTCTTCCGCGACAGAAGCGCCTACAGCGCCGACTGAACCTACAGACACGGCTGCAGCGGGGACGGAGCAGCCTGCTCAGACTCCGTCAGCACCAACCGAGCCGGAAGCATCAGCGGATGTGCAGCCTCAACAGTCGAGCGCGGTGGAATCTTCGAATGTTTCGTTTGAAATTGAGCGGGGGATGAATCTCAAGGCGGTATCACAGGCTCTTGCGAATTCAGGTATTGTAGAAGATGCCGTGGCTTTCCAGCGCCAGGCAGCGGAAGCTGGAGTAACGGGTAAGTTGCAAATCGGCAATTACTCTTTTAAAGCCGGAGATTCCTATGCGGATATCATTCGTGAGATTTCGACGCCGAAAGAAGAATAAAATGTATGAACACCGTCAATTTCGACAAGAGATTGGCGGTTTTTTTGTGCGGAAAAAAGAAGCGAGTGAAACATTCAAAATAATAAGCTGTAGGGATTGCGAAGTAGGGTCTATTATGATAAACTAAACAACAGTGTTAAAACACACGCTGATTAATTCTGCGGAAGGTGCTTCGCCCAGGGCGGAGTCTCCACAGGAAATGATTTCGGCGGAGGTACATCAAAAAAAACCAAACCCATAGGAGGTGTATGGAGAATGGCAGTTATCTCCATGAAACAGCTTCTCGAAGCTGGCGTACACTTCGGTCACCAAACTCGTCGTTGGAACCCGAAGATGGACCGTTACATTTTCACAGAAAGAAACGGTATCTACATTATCGACCTGCAAAAAACAGTTAAGAAAGTTGACGAAGCGTATAACTTCGTTAAAAACCTGGCTGGCGAAGGCGGTACGATCCTGTTCGTAGGTACGAAAAAACAAGCTCAAGATTCCGTGAAAGAAGAAGCGGAACGTTGCGGCATGTACTTCATCAACCAACGTTGGCTCGGCGGCACGCTGACTAACTTCCAAACGATCCAAAAGCGTATCGATCGTCTGAAAAAGCTTGAAGCTTGGGAAGAAGACGGTACATTCGAAGTTCTGCCTAAGAAAGAAGTTATCCTGCTCCGCAAAGAGAAGGATCGCCTCGAAAAATTCCTGGGCGGCATCAAAAACATGAAAAAACTGCCTAGCGCGCTGTTCATCATCGATCCTCGCAAAGAGCGTATCGCGGTTGCAGAAGCACGCAAGCTGAACATTCCTATCGTAGGTATCGTTGATACAAACTGCGATCCGGACGAAATCGACTACGTAATTCCGGGCAACGACGACGCAATTCGCGCTGTTAAATTGCTGACGGGCAAAATTGCGGAAGCCGTTATCGAAGCAAACCAAGGCGAACAAACAACTGCATAAGTCCGGCGGCGTCAACATTGGCGCTTAGCGTAACGGATCGGCAGAGTTAAAAAAAAGAGGGTGGTTGGTGGTGAATAGCCTCTTAACCGCCCTTTTTTTAGGAGTAAAATACCAATACTTATCTGGAGGGAATCAACAATGGCAGTAAATGCGAGCGCAGTAAAAGAACTTCGTGAAAGAACGGGCGCAGGTATGCTCGATTGCAAAAAAGCACTGGAAGAAACAAACGGCGATATCGACAAAGCGGTAGACGTTCTTCGCGAAAAAGGTTTGTCCGCAGCAGCGAACAAAGCAGGTCGCGCAGCTACTGAAGGTACAGTTGAATCTTACATCCACGCAGGCGGCCGTATCGGCGTGCTGGTTGAAATCAACTGCGAAACGGACTTCGTTGGTAAAACCGACCAATTCAAAAACTTCGCACGCGACATCGCAATGCATATCGCTGCCGCTAGCCCACTTTACGTTCGTCGTGAAGAAGTTCCGGCTGAAGTTGTAGAAAAAGAAAAAGAAATCCTGAAGGCTCAAGCTCTGAACGAAGGCAAGCCTGAAAAGATCGTTGAAAAAATGGTCGAAGGCCGCGTAAACAAATACTACGAAGAAAACTGCCTGCTTGAGCAATCCTTCGTTAAAGATCCGGACAAAACGATTTCGCAACTGCTGAACGAAAAAATCAGCACAATCGGCGAAAACATCTCCATTCGTCGTTTCGCTCGTTTCGAGCTGGGCGAAGGTCTGGAAAAGAAAGTCGATAACTTCGTAGAAGAAGTTATGGCTCAAGTTAAGTAATTTTAAAAACTTGTAACTAAAGATCAATCACAGCTTCTGTGCATGGGGGGAACACTTGGTGTTCCTTCTTTTTTAACCAGGGTTCCCCGTACGTACAGACAGCGGAAAAAAGCGGAGGGTAAAATTGATGCAGCCTGCATTTAAGCGAGTGGTACTCAAAGTCAGCGGCGAGTCGCTTGCGGGACAGAACGGATACGGAATCGACGGACTGATGATTTCGGACATTGCCGAACAAATCAAAGAAGTCGTGGAATTGGGTGTGGAGGTAGCAGTCGTTTGCGGCGGTGGCAACATCTGGCGAGGAATCGCGGGTAGTGCCAGCGGCATCGATCGTTCGACCGCGGATTACATGGGGATGCTTGCGACAGTGATGAACTCGCTCGCCCTTCAAGACGCGCTTGAATCGATTGATGTACCGACTCGGGTACAGACATCGATTGCTATGCAACAGATTGCCGAGCCGTACATTCGCCGCAGAGCGATTCGCCACTTGGAAAAAGGCCGCGTCGTCATCTTTGCAGCAGGTACAGGCAATCCGTTCTTCTCGACCGACACGACTGCCGCACTGCGTGCCGCGGAAATCGAAGCGGAAGTTATCTTGATGGCGAAGAACAAAGTGGATGGCGTCTATTCGGCCGACCCGTTCATCGATCCTACCGCAGAGAAGTTCGAACAACTTACCTACATGGAAGTGATTAGCCGTAATCTGGGCGTAATGGACTCCACCGCTTCTTCCCTGTGCATGGACAACAATATTCCGCTTATCGTATTTGCTATTACCGAACAAGGCAATATCAAAAGAGTCGTTCTCGGTGAAAAAATCGGAACGATCGTTAAAGGGAGTGTAGATTAATGCCTCAGACCGTGAAGAAAAACGCGGAAGATCGCATGGGCAAGGCCATCCAGGCGCTGCAACGCGACCTCAGCACGCTGCGCGCCGGACGCGCCGTGCCGGCTCTGCTCGACCGGATTCAAGTCGAATATTACGGAGCACCCACACCGCTGAACCAATTGGCGAACATCAACACGCCGGATTCCCGGACGTTGATGATTCAACCGTGGGACAAGTCGTCATTGGCTGAGATCGAGCGTGCGATTCAAAAATCGGACCTGGGCCTTACGCCATCCAATGACGGCAATGCGATTCGTTTGGTCATTCCAGCCCTGACGGAAGAGCGTCGTACCGAACTCGTCAAACTGACGAAGAAGTTCGGCGAAGAAGGCAAAGTAGCGGTTCGCAACATCCGCCGTGACGCCAACGACGATATCAAGAAGATGGAAAAAGGCGAAATCTCCGAAGACGAGTCCCGTGGCCATCAGGAAGAGATCCAGAAGCTTACGGATAAATATATCGCGGAAGTCGACAAAGTGATCGCTGCAAAAGAAAAAGAGATTATGGAAGTTTAAGACCCCGCGACCCCTCCGTTCCAGGTGGGGTTGTGTCTTTTTTCAGGACACCTGCGGGAGCTGAAGCATGGAGGAGAAGACATGATCAATCGGTTTCGCTCGTGGATCGGTCCGAAGGAGCGCGAGCAAGCTTCAGGACCGGCTGAGCCGTCGGCGGATAACGTACCGCAGCATATCGCCATCATCATGGACGGCAACGGACGCTGGGCCAAGAGACTCGGCATGCCGCGGATCGTTGGTCACCAGAGCGGGATGAAGGCGGTGAAGCGAGCTACGATCGCTGCGGACGAGCTAGGTGTTCGTTACCTGACGTTATATGCCTTCTCCACGGAAAATTGGAGCAGGCCCAAAGAAGAAGTCGATTTTCTGATGCGGCTGCCGCAGGAGTTTTTGGCATTGGAGCTTGAAGAACTCATCCAGAAGAACGTGCAAGTTCGGATGATGGGCAATATGGAAAATCTGCCGGAGCATACACTCAAGGCTATGCGCGAAGCGACGGCTCGTACAAAAGACAACACGGGTCTGGTGCTGAATTTTGCATTGAACTATGGTGCACGTCGCGAGTTGGTAGAAGGCATAAGAGAAATTGCCAGGCGCGTTGAAGCAGGCCAGATTCGGGCTGAAGACATCGATCAAGACATGATCTCTGCCCACCTTCAAAGCGTAGATATGCCTGATCCCGATCTATTGATCCGAACCAGCGGCGAATTGCGGATCAGTAACTTCATGTTGTGGCAGATCGCCTATAGCGAATTATGGTTTACAGACGCCTATTGGCCGGAATTCGGCAGGGAGCATCTAAGAGAAGCGGTAGCCGAATACCAGCGGCGCACGCGCAGATACGGCGGTTTGAAATAGCGGCGTCGCCCGGACGGAGGATGAAACGGTGAAACAACGAATTATAACCGGTGTTGTAGCCGGCGTGTTGTTCTTGGGACTGTGTGTATTGGGCGGCTTTGGGTACCCGGCACTGATTATGCTGATGGCGCTCGTCGGCTTTTATGAGTTTGCGAAAATGAGCACAGGAGCTCCGTTTCGCGCAGAAGCCTGGATTGGATATGCTGCCGTGGCGTACTTGACTTTCCCGTGGCAAGTGTGGGATTTGCATTTCCCAATCCCTCCTCAGCATGCGATCTGGCTGGCACTTCTGCTGCTGCTTTGTGCGACGGTGCTCACCAAAAACGAAATCAATATCAAGCAGGCTTCGCTGCTCTTCCTGGGTGCGGTTTATGTCGGCTTGGGTTTTTATTATATTGCCATCTCGCGAGAAACTCCGGACGGACACGGTTTGTTTTGGACCTTCCTGCTGCTGCTGAGCATTTGGGGGAGTGACGCAGGCGCCTACTTTACAGGCAAAGCTTTCGGTAAAAACAAGCTTTGGCCAGCCATTAGCCCAAATAAGACGATTGAAGGCGCCGTTGGAGGAATCTTGATTGCAGTCGTGATTGCGCTTGGATTCTCCTTGGCAGCGCCTGATCTGTTGAACCCGCTTCGAGCCATGCTGATTGGCTTGGCGGCTTCGGTTGTCGGGCAAATGGGGGATCTGATTCAGTCTGCCTATAAGCGTGTGTACGGCATCAAAGATTCCGGCAGCATTTTACCCGGACACGGAGGAATTTTGGATCGCTGTGACAGTTGGTTGGCCGTATTCCCCTTCGTACATATCCTATTTTTGCTTCCTTATTGAACGGAGAGCAGCAATAGGAGAATCGCATAGGGATAAAGAGGGGACGCGAACATCGAGTGAAAAAAATTGCATTGCTGGGCTCTACAGGTTCAATCGGTACACAGACGTTGCAAGTTGCAGCCGAGCATCCTGAGCATTTTCAGGTCGAGGCTTTGGCTGCCGGAGGCAATATTGAATTGCTGTTGGAACAAATTCGGCAATTTAAGCCCTCTAAAGTATCGGTTGCGACGAAAGAAGCAGCGAAGTCATTGAAGACCCGAGTTCCTGCCGGAACACAGGTTTATTTTGGTGAAGAAGGCCTGATCGAAATTGCAGCAGGAACAGACGCAGATACGGTGGTCACGGCTGTAACAGGCAGCATGGGCCTTCCTGCTACACTGGCTGCTATTGACGAAGGGAAAAACATCGCACTTGCCAATAAAGAAACACTGGTTACCGCAGGTCATCTGGTTATGCGCCGCGCAGCGGACAAAGGCGTGCCTATTCTTCCGGTAGACAGCGAGCACTCCGCGATCTTTCAATGTTTGAACGGGGAACCGAGAGAGCGGCTTTCAAGCATCACCTTGACGGCTTCGGGAGGTTCATTCCGTAACTTGAGTCGTGCAGAGCTTGCGAATGTTACGGTCGAAGACGCACTCAAGCATCCGAACTGGTCGATGGGCTCCAAAATCACGATCGACTCGGCTACTATGGTAAACAAAGGGCTTGAAGTGATCGAAGCACATTGGCTGTTTGGTTTGTCGTACGATGACATCAAGGTGCTGCTTCATCCCGAGAGCATTATCCATTCATTCGTTGAGTTTGAAGATACCAGTATCATCGCTCAACTGGGTAATCCGGATATGCGGGTGCCGATCCAATATGCGCTAACTTACCCTGACCGCATTCCGCTTAAGGCAAATCGGTTGTCGCTTGCCGAGATCGGCAGACTCAATTTCCGGGAAATGGATTTCGGCCGCTTCCCTTGTTTAAGGATGGCCTACGACTGTGGTAGAATGGGAGGAACCGCACCGACCGTCTTTAACGCAGCGAATGAAGTAGCGGTAGCACGTTTTTTGCGCCGGGAAATTTCATTTTTGCAGATCGAAGATATGTTGGAAAAGGTCATGCAGCAGCATACGGCTATTGCCGATCCGGATTTGGACGTCATTCGCGAAGCCGATCTTTGGGCACGTCGCGTTGCGTCTGAATAAGGGAAGCTATGCCCGGCTGTTTGCCCTGCCAATATTCGGTGCTTGACCAACAGGGAGGATCAGACCAGACATGATGACACTTCAGATCGTCGTGCTGACCGTACTGATGTTTTTCGTCGTCGTTACGGTACACGAATGGGGGCATTACTACTTTGCGAAACGCGCAGGTATCTTAGTGCGGGAATTCGCGATCGGCTTCGGCCCCAAGCTGTTTTCTTATAAACGAGATGAAACGATGTTCACCCTGCGACTGCTGCCGCTTGGCGGTTACGCAAGAATGGCCGGTGAAGATCCCGAGCTTGACCCGATCCAGCCGGGACAAACCATCGCGGTTCGTTTATCGGATGAAGGTGTCGTCAAAAAGATTTACCTCGATCAATTGGATAATCGGCGCAATGTCGTCATCGGGGAAATTGAATGGATTGATATCGAAGAACGGATGCAGATTCGCTTGAATGTGGATGGCGAAACACAGCATCTGGAAGTAGACCGGAAAGCGGATATCGTCACACGCGGCCAAGAACTTCAGGTTGCGCCAAAAGACCGTCAGTTCCGCAGCAAAAGCGTAGGCAAGCGCGCCCTGGCTATTTTTGCCGGACCGCTGATGAACTTTGTCTTGGCCTTCGTGTTGTTCTTGATTTACGTGCAGGTTTCAGGCGTGCCGGATGAAAAGGCGACGGGCGTTGAAGTAGCCGATATCGTGGCCGGAACGCCTGCCGATTCGTCGAATCTTGTCAAAGGTGATATTATCCAGTCGATCGACGGACAAGCCGTGAACGGCGACTTGGCCAAAGTTACGGAATTGGTTAACGCGTCAGGCGGCAGCGAAGTCGAAATGACGGTGCAGCGCGGAAGCGAGACCGTTCAGGTACCGGTGACGCCGAAGTTGGTTGACGCGCAGGATGGAACTCAAGTGCTGCAAGTCGGTATTCAATTGAGCAAAATCAAACGCAGCGCTTCCTTCACGGAAACGTTCGAGTTTGCCGGAAAATCGTTCGCGAACGGCAGTACCGCCATTTTGGACGCATTGCGTAAGCTTGTGTTCGAACGCTTCGACATCAATCAGTTGGCAGGTCCGGTAGGAACGCTGCAAGCTACGGGAGAAATCGCCAGCCAAGGCATCGATCAGATGATTCTATGGACGGCGCTTGTCAGCATCAACCTGGGGATTTTCAACCTGCTGCCGATTCCGATGTTGGATGGAAGCCGATTGATCTTCCTGGGCATCGAGGCGGTGCGCAGACGGCCGATCGATCCGAACAAAGAAGGCATGGTGCACTTTATCGGGTTCGCGCTGATCTTCCTGCTCATGATTGCCGTGACGTACAACGATATTTTACGCATTATCAAGGGTTAGGCCTCAAAAGGTAAAAAAACCGACTTGGCCGTCATCCGGCGGCAAAGCGGCTTGTTCGATAAACGGAGGGACATACATGGCAAGCGACAAACAGGATAAGCAGTTCGTTACAGAGATTACCCCGCAGAGCGAAGATTTTTCACGCTGGTACATCGATGTTATCAAAAAAGCGGAATTGATGGATTATGCACCCGTTCGCGGTTGTATCGTATTCCGTCCGGAAGGCTATGCCATCTGGGAAAACATTCAGCAAGAAATGGACCGTCGTTTCAAAGAAACCGGTCACCGTAACGCGTACTTCCCGATGCTGATTCCGGAAAGCTTTTTCCAAAAAGAAAAAGAGCATATCGAAGGTTTCAATCCGGAATTGCCTTTCGTAACCGAAGCAGGCGGCGACATTTTGGAAGAGCGTCTTGCCGTGCGTCCGACTTCGGAAACGATGTTCGGTCATATGTACTCCAAATGGATCAAATCGTACCGCGACCTGCCCGTGCTGATCAACCAATGGGCGAACGTAATGCGTTGGGAAAAACGCACGATGCCGTTCCTGCGCACAAGCGAATTCCTGTGGCAGGAAGGCCATACTGCGCACGAAGACGAGAAAGATGCACGCGAAGAAACGATGCGCATGCTTGAGTTGTATCGCGATTTCGTCGAAGATGTACTGGCACTGCCGGTCGTGATGGGTCAAAAAACGCCATCCGAGAAGTTTGCCGGGGCCGTTGATACGTATTCGATCGAAGCCATGATGAAGGACGGCAAAGCGGTTCAAGCGGGTACTTCCCACTACATGGGCACCAACTTCGCCAAAGCGTTCGAGATCCAATACCTCAACCGCGACAACGAGCTGGAGTTCACGCATACGACTTCGTGGGGAACAAGCACGCGCCTGATCGGTTCGATGATCATGGCGCACGGCGACGACCGCGGCCTGGTGATTCCTCCGAAAGTTGCGCCGACGCAGGTTATCCTGATTCCGATCGGACCTCCGAAAATGCGCGATATGGTCATCGAGCGCGCGGACGCTTTGTATGCTGAGCTTAAAGCAGCAGGTATTCGCGTGAATATGGATGACCGTGCGGACGTGCGTCCAGGCTGGAAATTCAACGAATACGAGATGCGCGGCGTTCCGGTACGGATCGAAATCGGACCTCGCGATATCGAAAACGGCGTCTGTCTGCTGGCTTCGCGCCTGGGAGGCGATAAGCTGACCGTCCAGCTCGATAACGTGGTGAACGAAGTGAAGCAGCTGCTTGACGATGTGCAAAAAGGCATGTACGAGCGTGCGCTCGAATTCCGTGCCAGCCATTTCCACTCCGTGGACAATCTGGACGAAATGCGTGCTCAAATGGAAGAAAAGCGCGGATTCTTCTTGGCCGGATGGTGCGGAAGCGAAGCTTGCGAAGAAACGGTACGTGCCGAAACAGGCGCAACCAGCCGCAACATCCCGTTCGATCCGCAAGAACACAAAACGACTTGCGTGGCTTGCGGAGAAGCAGCCAAGCATACCGTCGTGTTTGCGAAGGCCTATTAATCTTTTAAACAGAAAGCAAAACCGGAAATGAAGCTTCCGGCGGCGAGGCGAAGAAAGAGGCCCGCCGCGGAAGCTCTTCGCTTTTTACGAAACAAAGGGGGGACAGACGATGAGTGAGACGGCGGAGCGCAGGCAGCGCCTCGAACTGCTGATGAAGCAGGCCGAGATGCCCGCTAGCGCGGCGGACCCTTATTTTAATGATGGATATATCGACCAAGTCGAAATCAGTCGGTCGAATCGGGATTGGAAAATCGTGCTGGTCAAAGATACGTTGGTGCCCGCACAGATTTATCGTACGTTTTGTTTGCAGATCCAGGAGCGGCTCAAGCATATCGCGAAGATTCGCTTTTTGTTTCAATATACGGGGGAAAATCGGCAAAGCGAGATCGTGGACGAATATTGGAAATTGTTTATCGAATGGGCGCAGCGCGAAATTCCGTCGGTCAACGGTTGGATGGCCAGAGCACAGGCGGTAACGGAAGGCAACGTGACGACGGTTTCGTTTACCGATCCGATGTCGCTGGAGCTTGGGCGCAAACGCAATATTGACCGCGCGCTGGTCGATTTTTACGAAAAATACTTCGGTCTTCAGCTTCAGGTGAAATTAAATGTTGATACCGGGGAAGCGGCGGCCCAGGCGGCCAAAGCCCAATTCGACGAGATGCGCAGACGCGACGAACAAGCCGCGATCGAGAAAATGATGGCGGAGATCGATGCCGAGATTAGCGCGGGCGAAGAGAACGAAGACGGCGAAGTCGTCAAGCTTCAGATCGGGTACGATATCCGCGACGAAGCGATTTCGCTTCAGACGCTGCAAGACGAAGAGAAGAAGGTTACGATCCAGGGCTTGATCTTCGGCTTGGAAAGCAAAGAGCTTCGCAACGGCAGCACGTTGTTCACGTATTTCCTGACGGACTACAGCGATTCGCTGCAAATGAAGATGTTCGCGAAAAACAAAGACGATCTGAAAGTCATGAGTTTGCTTGCGAACGGGAAATGGGTCAAAGCTCGCGGACGCGTCGAAATGGACCGTTTTATGCAGATTCCCGAACTCGTCATGATTCCTTCCGATCTGATGGAAATCAAGTCGCCGCCGATTCGGATGGACAATGCGGAGGAAAAGCGCGTCGAATTCCATCTGCATACCAAAATGAGCACGATGGACGCGGTCTGCTCAATCGACGAATACGTGAAGCGTGCCGCGAAATGGGGGCACAAAGCGATCGCGGTTACCGACCATGGCGGCGTTCAATGTTACCCGGACGCAGCGAAAGCGGCTAAAAAGAACGGCATCAAAATGATGTACGGCGTCGAAGCCAACGTCGTCAACGATTCCGTCGCGGTCGTGCTGAACCCCCGTGACGGCGAATTAAAGTCGGCGGAATACGTCGTATTCGATATCGAGACCACCGGTTTGTCGATCACGCAGAACAAAATCATCGAAATCGCGGCGGTCAAAATGCGGGACGGTCAGGAAACGGGACGTTATTCGACGTTCGTCGATCCGCATGAACGCATCCCGTACCATATCCAGCAGTTGACCAACATCACCGACGATATGGTACGCGGCGCGCCTGAAATCGACAGCGTGATTCGCGAGTTCGTTGAATTCGCAGGAGACGCGATTCTTGTCGCGCACAACGCGCGGTTCGATATCGGGTTTATCCAGGCGACGTTGAAAAACTTCGATCTGCCGCAAATGGAAAATCCGGTGCTCGACACGTTAGAAATGGCGCGTCTGCTGCATCCGACCATGAAAAACCACCGTTTGAACACGCTCGCGAACCGCTATAAAGTCGCGCTCGAAAGCCATCACCGCGCGATCGATGACACGATTGCGCTGGCAGGCATTTTGACCGGGTTGATCGAAGACGCGGTCAAAGAACGCAATCTCAACAACCTGAGCCGCTTGAACGATTTCGTCGGCAAAGACTTGTCCAACGCCCGCCCGTTTCACTGCGGCATCTACGCACTGAACGACGTCGGCAAAAAGAATCTGTACAAACTCATCTCCATGTCGCATACGGAGCATTTCAAACGGGTTCCCTGCATTCCGAAGTCGAAGCTCGAAAATATGCGTGAAGGCTTGATTATTTTATCGGGCTGCGAAAAAGGCGAGTTCTTCGAAGCCGTGCTGAACAAAACGGTCGAAGAAGCGGAAGACGTGGCAGGATTCTACGATGTTTTGGAAATCCAACCGCTGACCATGTACATGCATCTGGTGGACAAAGGCTTGGTCGGTAGCGCTGAAGAACTCAAAATCGCGGTCGAAAAAGTGTGTAAGATCGGCAATAAGCTGAACAAACCGGTCGTCGCGACAGGCAACGTGCATTATCTGGATCCGCGCGACAAGATGTACCGGGATATCACGATCCACGGCATCACCGGATTCAGTCCGCTTAAAGATCAGAACAAACCGGACGCCCATCTGCGCACGACCGAAGAAATGCTGGAAGAGTTTAAGTTCTTGGGCGAGGAAAAGGCGAGAGAAGTCGTCGTCACCAACACGTCCGAGCTGGCTGATCGTTTTGAAGAAATCAAGCTGTTTCCGTCGGAGCTGTACACGCCTGTTATCGAAGGAGCCGATCAGGAAATCCGGGATACTTGCTACAATACGGCGAAAGAAATGTACGGCGAAGAGCTTCCGGAAGTCATTATCGCGCGGCTGGAAAAAGAACTCGGCCCAATCATCAAATTCGGTTTCTCGGCCAACTATCTGATCTCCGAGCGTTTGGTTAAAAAGTCGAACAGCGACGGCTATTTGGTCGGTTCGCGGGGGTCCGTCGGCTCGTCCGTCGTTGCCATGTTCCTGGGTATTTCCGAAGTTAACCCGCTGCCGCCGCATTACATGTGCCGCAATCCGGAATGCAAACACAGCGAATGGTTCCTGGACGGCAGCGTGCGAAGCGGATTCGACCTGCCGAACAAACAATGCCCGAACTGCGATTCCACGATGCTTGGCGAAGGACACGATATTCCGTTCGAGACGTTCCTGGGCTTTAAAGGCGACAAGGTTCCCGATATCGACTTGAACTTCTCAGGCGAGTATCAGCCGCAGGCGCACAACTTCACCAAAGTCATGTTCGGACCGGACAACGTATTTCGCGCCGGCACGATCGGTACGGTCGCGGAGAAGACGGCATTCGGTTTCGCGAAAAAGTACGAAGAGCATCACCAAAAGCGTTGGCGCTCGGCCGAATTGAACCGGTTGGCTTCCGGCTGTACCGGCGTCAAGCGCAGTACCGGACAGCACCCGGGCGGTATCGTCGTGCTTCCGGACTATATGGAGATCGAAGACATCACGCCTGTCCAGTACCCTGCCGACGACGTGAATGCAGAGTGGAAAACAACGCATTTCGATTATCACGCGTTTGACGAAAACTTGCTCAAACTCGATATTCTGGGACACGATGATCCGACCATGATGCGGATGCTTCAGGATTTGACCGGCGTCGATCCGACGACGATTCCGATGAACGACCCGAAAGTCATGAGCATGTTCAACTCGACGGATTCGCTCGGCGTCACGCCGGAGCAGATCCGCACTCCCGTTGCTACTTACGGCGTGCCGGAGATGGGAACCAAATTCGTGCGTCAGATGCTGATCGAAGCCAAACCTTCGAGTTTTGCCGATTTGCTGCAAATTTCCGGCCTGTCGCACGGAACCGGCGTTTGGCTGGGCAATGCCGATCAATTGATTAAAAACGGCACCTGCAACATCAAAACCGTAATCGGCTGCCGGGACGATATCATGTTGTTCCTGATCTACAAAGCGGGAATGGATGCCGGACTGGCCTTTAAAATTACGGAAAGCGTGCGTAAAGGTAAAGGTCTGTCGCAAGAATGGATCGACGAGATGAAGCGCTGCAAAGTGCCGAACTGGTATATCGATTCTTGTCTGAAGATCCAGTACATGTTCCCGAAAGCCCACGCTGCGGCCTATGTCATTTCGGCGGTGCGTACGGCTTACTTCAAGCTGTATCATCCGATCGAATATTACGCGACGTATTTCTCGGTTCGCGCTGCGGACTTTGAAATCGAATTGTTCTGCCAGGGATACGAAGCGATCGGACGCAAGATCGTCGAGATCGAGCAAAAGGGCTTCCAGGCGCAGCCGAAAGAAAAAGCGATGCTGCCGATCTTGGAGATGGCGCTTGAAATGACGGCTCGCGGTTTCACGTTCAAAACGATCGATCTGTATCGTTCCGACGCGCAAAAGTTCATCGTCGACGGAACAAGCCTGATCTTCCCGTTCGCGGCGCTTGCGGGCCTTGGCGACAACGCGGCAAAAGGGGTAGCCGCCGCGCGTGAGCATGGCGAATTCCTCTCCATCGAGGATTTCCAGCAAAAGTCGAAAGCTTCGAAAACCATTATCGAATTGCTCGGGCAGTTGGGCTGCTTCCGCGGTCTGCCTGAAAGCAATCAGCTCTCCTTGTTCTAAAGAAGGGCGTAATGACGGCCTTTGTAAAGCCCTCATACTTGTCACCATTACGGGCTTATGGTATAATCGAGGTAGGATTTTGGAGTTAGACACAGTGGGAGATAGATCTTTGTGTAGAGAGTGGGGCAACCCACTCTTTACTTTTGGGCTGATATCTTCTGCGCCGCCCTTGCGGACGGAACTTGACAACGCTTGGAGGGTGAATGCTTGAGCACACCGAAGATTAAAACAACCGTAGAAGAGATGATCGAACCGTACCTGACTGAACAGGGATTCGAACTGGTCGATGTAGAGTATGTGAAGGAAGGCGGCAGCTATTTCTTGCGTATTTACGTGGATAAGGAAGGCGGCATCGATATTGATGACTGCGGGCAGATCAGTGAGTACATGAGCCAGAAACTGGACGAAAACGATCCGATTGAAGAGGCGTACTTCCTGGAAGTGTCGTCGCCCGGAGCCGAACGTCCGCTGAAGAAGGCGGAAGACGTGCTGAAGGCAGTCGGAAAAGATGTTTTCGTTACGACTTACGAACCGATTAACGGGTCGAAGGAATTCGAAGGCAAATTGCTTTCGTTTGAAAACGGAGAACTTGTAATCGCGTTCGGGAAGAAACAGGCAGCTGTGCCTTATGACAAGGTCGCCAGCGCCAGACTGGCCATTATTTTCTAATATAGATAGTCCTGAAAGGGGGAGCGTTGGGCAAATGAGTACGGATTTCATTGAAGCATTAAACGAGCTGGAGCGTGATCGGGGGATTAGCAAAGAAATTCTTTTCGAAGCGATCGAAGCAGCGCTGATCTCCAGTTACAAGCGCAATTTCAACACGGCTCAAAACGTACGCGTGGATATGAATCGCAATACCGGGGTAATTAAAGTCTATGCGCGCAAATTGGTAGCCGAGGAAGTTTTGGACGACAGAACCGAAATTTCGCTCGAAAATGCGCGGGAAATCAATCCGCATCTGCAAATTGACGATATCGCCGAGCTGGAAGTAACGCCTCGCGATTTCGGACGAATCGCGGCGCAAACGGCGAAACAAGTCGTGACGCAGCGCATTCGCGAAGCAGAACGTGGTCTAATCTACAATGCGTTCGTTGACAAAACGGAAGACATCGTAACGGGAACCGTTCAGCGCATGGATGCCCGGAATCTGTATGTCGATCTGGGCAAGATCGAAGCGGCCTTGCCGCTTACCGAGCTTATGCCCGGCGAAAAATTCGCGCACAACGAGCGGATCAAAGGTTATATCACAAAGGTAGAAAACACCACGAAGGGGCCGCAAATCATCTTGTCCCGGACACATCCCGGACTGTTGAAGCGCCTGTTCGAACTTGAAGTACCCGAGATTTTCGACGGGGTTGTCGAAATCAAATCGGTCGCGCGCGAAGCCGGTTTCCGTTCGAAAATCGCTGTGTATTCCCGTAATGAAGAAGTTGATCCGGTCGGTTCTTGCGTAGGTCCAAAAGGCGTACGTGTGCAAACCATCGTGAACGAACTCCGCGGGGAAAAGATCGACATCGTGAACTATTCCGAGAGCGTGGAAGAGTATGTAGCCAATGCGCTGAGTCCTTCCAAAGTGATCGAGGTTGAAGTCTTCGAAGCCGAAAAAATGGCCCGCGTTATCGTACCGGACTATCAGTTGTCGCTTGCGATCGGGATCAAAGGCCAAAACGCGCGCCTTGCGGCGAAGCTGACCGGCTGGAAAATCGATATCAAGAGCGAGACACAGGCTGAAGAAGAATTCGGCAGAGCGCGCACGTACGACGGCGAAATGCCGCAAGACTCCGTGTCTATCGACTAGCATCTTTAACGTTATAGGCGAAAGCGGGGGTTCCAACCATGAAAACGAAAAAGGTACCGTTGCGCAAATGCGTAGCCAGCCAGGAAATGCTGCCTAAAAAGGAATTGATCCGGGTCGTCCGCACGCCGGAAGGCCAAATCGAGATCGACCTTACAGGCAAAAAATCCGGCAGAGGCGCTTATCTGCGCGCAGATGCTGACTGCTTCCGGCTTGCCCAGAAGAATAAGTCATTGGATCGCGCGCTCAAGCAGCCGGTGCCGGCCGAAATCTACGAACAACTTGCCCGGGATTTCATTCGGGTCGAACACCAATTCCGTGAATTACAGGAGAGAGAAACAGACGATGAATAATGAGCTTTCGGGACTGGGGCTAGCCATGCGCGCCGGAAAGATGGTTACCGGAGACGAAATGGTGACCAAAGCCATCCGGTCGCGTGAAGCCAAGTTGGTCGTCTTGGCCGGCGACGCCTCGTCCAATACCCAGAAGAAGTTTCGCGACAAATGCGCTTCATACGGCATTCCCCTGCTTATCGGTTTCGACCGAGAGCGGCTAGGCGCCAGTATTGGCAAGCCAGAACGCCTTGTGCTCGCGTTGACCGAACAGGGATTTGCCGACATGATCCGCAGGAAACTGGGGACAACGTCGGAGGTGGAGTATATTGAGTAAACCAGAAAGCAAGGTTCGGGTCTATGAATACGCCAAATCGCTCGACATGAGCAGTAAAGAAATCATTACCATTTTGAAGAAACTCGAAATGCCGGTGAATAATCACATGAGTGTGATGGAACCCGAGGCAATCGGCAAAGTGGAACAATTTTTTCAGAAAATCAAGTCGAATGCCTCCAAGCCGGCATCTCCAAGCAGCAAGCCGCAATCGAACGGTGATATCCAAATAAAAAATTCACAAGAAAAGCAGGTAGGTATGAATAATAAACCCCAAACCCCAAATAGCAGTCAGTCGCAAAGTCAAGGCGGTAACCGTCCTCAGGGCAACCGTAGTTCTTCTGTAGCAGGCGGTCAAAGCCGTCCTCAATCCGGCGGTCAAGGCACGCGTCCAAGCAGCGGCGGTGGCCAAGGCGGCAATCGCACAGGTGGCGGTCAAGGCGGACAAGGCGCACGTTCGGGCGGCGCAAGCACGGGTTCGCAAAACCGCAGCGGTGGCGGAGCTTCTTCGCAAAGCCGCGGTCCTTCTTCCTCGAATGGCAGTTACGGCGGTAACCGTAGCGGCGGTCAAGGCGGGCAAGGCGGCAACCGCACGGGCGGACAAGGCGGCAATCGCACAGGCGGTCAGGGCGGACGTCCTGGCGGCCAACGTCGTTCCGACGATAGCCGAGGCGGATTCCGCGGCGGTCAAGGCGGGCGCGGCGGCAAAGGCGGACGCGGCGGTAATAACCGCAACAACCAACCGCCAAGAGAGAAGATCGACAACACGCCAAAGAAAATCATTGTACGCGGTACGATGACGGTTGGCGAAACGGCGAAGCTTCTGCATAAGGACGCTTCGGAAGTCATTAAGAAACTCATCATGCTCGGCGTTATGGCGACAATCAACCAAGAGCTGGATCTGGAAACGATCCAATTGCTCGCGGGCGATTTCGGCGTCGAAGTCGAAATCAAGATTCCGGTTGAAGACGATCGCTTCGAAACGTTGGAAGAAACCGACGAAGAAGCTGATCTGAAAGAACGTCCTCCGGTCGTTACCATCATGGGTCACGTCGACCATGGTAAAACAACATTGCTCGATGCGATTCGTTCCACGAATGTAACAGGCGGCGAAGCCGGCGGCATCACGCAGCATATCGGTGCTTATCAAGTCGAAATCAACAACAAAAAAATCAGCTTCTTGGATACTCCGGGTCACGAAGCCTTCACGGCGATGCGTGCCCGTGGTGCACAGGTAACAGATATTACGATTATCGTCGTTGCAGCGGATGACGGTGTTATGCCGCAGACTGTTGAAGCCGTTAACCACGCGAAAGCGGCAAATCTGCCGATTATCGTGGCGGTGAACAAAATCGACAAGCCGGGTGCAGATCCGGACCGCGTTAAACAAGAACTCACCGAGTACGGTCTTGTACCGGAAGAGTGGGGCGGCGATACGATCTTCGTTAACGTATCCGCGAAGCAAAGAATGGGTCTTGAAGGCCTGCTTGAAATGATTCTGCTGGTAGCCGAAGTGAACGACTACCGTGCAAATCCGGACAAGCGTGCTCGGGGTACGGTCATCGAAGCCGAGTTGGATAAAGGTCGTGGCCCTGTTGCCCGTATCCTCGTCCAGCACGGTACGCTCAAAGTGGGCGATGCTTTCGTAGCAGGCAACTGTTTCGGACGCGTGCGTGCGATGGTTAACGACAAAGGCCGTCGATTGAAGGAAGCCGGCCCGTCGACTCCGGTCGAAATCACGGGCCTGACGGAAGTGCCGCAAGCCGGCGATCCGTTCATGGTATTCGAAGATGAGCGCAAAGCCCGCAGCATCGCCGATAAGCGTTCGATTACGCAGCGCGAATCGGATATGGGGGCGAACACTCGCGTTACCCTCGACGATCTGTTCAAGCATATCAAAGACGGCGAAATCAAAGACCTCAACGTTATTATCAAAGGCGACGTTCAAGGTTCGGTCGAAGCCCTCAAAGGTTCGCTTGCGAAGATTGAAGTCGAAGGCGTTCGCGTCAAGATCATTCACAGCGGCGCTGGCGCGATCAACGAGTCGGATATCATTCTGGCAGCGGCTTCGAATGCGATCGTGATCGGTTTCAACGTTCGTCCGGACAACCAAGCCGCGTTGACTGCCGAGCAAGAAAAAGTCGATATCCGTCTGCACCGCGTGATCTACAGCGTGATCGAGGAAATCGAACAAGCGATGAAAGGCATGCTCGATCCGATTTTCAAAGAAACGGTCATCGGTCAAGCCGAAGTTCGCAGCACGTTCAAAGTTACCAAGGTCGGCGTGATCGCGGGTTCCATGGTTATTCAAGGCAAGATTGCGCGTAATGCGGAAGCTCGCTTGATCCGTGGCGGCATCGTCGTCTACGAAGGCAAGATCGACTCGCTGAAGCGTTATAAAGACGACGCCAAAGAAGTATCCCAAGGCTATGAATGCGGAATTACGCTTGATTATAACGACATTCAAGAAGGCGACATTATCGAAGCCTTCGTGATGGAAGCTGTCGAGCGCTAAAAGCGGGGTGAAAAAATATGGCAAAAATTAGAGTAGGTCGGGTTGGGGAAGAAATCAAAAAAGAACTCAGCCAGATGATTCAAAGCGAATTGAAAGATCCGCGTATCGGATTCGTTACCATCACCGATGTTGAGGTGACGGGCGACCTGTCCGAAGCCAACGTGTATCTGAGCATTTTTGGCGAGGAAGATCAGAAGCAGCAGTCGCTGGCAGGCATCAAAAAAGCGACGGGCTTCCTTCGTACCGAAATCGGCAAACGAATTCGCTTGCGGCATACGCCGGCACTTTTCTTCCATCTCGACGAATCGATTGCTTACGGCAGCAAGATCGAAACCCTGCTGGGGCAGATCAAGTCGGAAGATCAGCCGGAGAAGGCCAAACAAGAGAATAAAGGAGACGGCGATGCGGACGTATGAGCAGGATTTAATCGGTGCGCGGCAATTTATTGAACAGCACGATGACTTCCTGGTCGTGGCGCACGTACAGCCCGACGGAGATGCAGTCAGTTCCACCCTTGCGGTGGGCTGGCTTCTCTCGCGTTTGGGGAAAACCTTCACAATGATTAATGAAGGGCCGATTCCGCAGCGGATGACCTATATGGAAGGTTCCGAGCAGATTCTGGACATGAGCCTGACGGAACGCACGCGTACTTACGGCAATGTCATTTGTGTCGATTGCGCGGACTTTAAGCGGGTGGGTCTGGTATCGGAGTGGATGGAAGAAGGAGCAAATATGCTCAATATCGACCATCATCCGACCAACGACGAATATGGCACACAGACTTTGATCAAAGCGGACGCGGCGGCGACAGCTGAAATTCTATACGATCTGGTTAAGCTGTTCGACTTGGGTTGGGATCGCAATATCGCTGAAATGTTGTACACCGGCATTTTGACCGATACAGGCGGTTTCCGGTATTCCAGCACGTCGCCGAAAGTGATGCAAATCGCTTCCCATCTGCTGGAACTTGGCGTTAACGGTCCGGATCTTGCGGATTCGCTATTGGAGCAGTTGACCAAGCCGCAATTCGATGTGCTGACCTTGTCTTTGGCTACGCTGCAAATGTCGGAAAACGGTAAAGTGGCCTGGGTACATGTGACGCCGGAACATATGGTTCAGGCACAGGCATCCAACGAGGACCTGGAAGGCATCGTGAACTACCCACGTAATATTCAGGGCGTCGAAGTCGGCGTGCTGTTTAAAGTCATTAACGAGAATGCAGTCAAAGCCAGTATGCGCTCCGCGGGCAAAGTGGATGTGGCGGCAATTGCTGCCGAATTCGGCGGAGGCGGGCATGTGCGCGCAGCCGGCTGCCGACTGGAAGGCACGCTTGAGCAAGTGACCGCACTCGTGATCGAGAGGATCAAACAATCGCTATGAATGATTTTGACGGCGTACTGCCGGTACACAAGCCCGCAGGCATGACTTCTCACGATGTCGTGGCGAAATGTCGGCGGTTGCTTCAAATGAAACGAATCGGCCATACGGGCACGCTTGATCCGTCCGTTACGGGTGTGCTGCCGCTTTGCTTGGGACGCGCTACCCGGATGGTCGAATATTTGCAGGAAATGCCAAAGGAATACCGTGCGGTATTGAAATTCGGCATCGCAACGGACACGGAAGACCTGACAGGGACTGTAATCGAGGAAATGCCCAAAACCGGTATTACCGAAACTCAGGTGCGAGAGGCTTTGACAGATTTTATCGGTCCGATCATGCAGACTCCGCCTATGTATTCGGCAATCAAAGTTGACGGTAAACGACTTTATGAGCTAGCTCGTGAAGGCAAGACCGTGGAACGCAAAGCTCGTGAAGTCGTGATCCATGAACTCGAAGTCACAGGCTTTGAAGAAGGGGATCAGCCGGAAGTTTCTTTGCGCGTATTATGTTCGAAAGGAACTTATATCCGTACGCTCTGCGTCGATTTGGGAGCCAAGCTGGGTGTTCCGTCGACAATGGCGAAGCTGGAGCGTACATTATCCGCGGGGATTGGCCTTGATGGTTGTTTGACCTTTGAAGAGATTGCGGAGCGCGTGGAAAATGGCACGCTTGCAGATACACTCGTTCGGGCAGACAAGGCGGCTGTTCATATGCCTGAGCATAAGGTAGATGAGCGTAGAGTGGAGAACGCGCTGCGCGGACAAAAGCTGTCGTCTTGGGCTGTACTGCCTTCTGCGGAAGGGTTGCAAAAAGAGTTCAGACTCTACACGCCGGATGACCGCTTTATCGGAATTTACAGATGGGACGAAGAAGTCGGTAAAGTCGTTCCGGTTAAAGTTTTCCTGCCTTAAGTGCCCGGCACTGAGCAAAGAAAAACAATGACCGAACGATCAAGCGACGGAAAATGCAGGTGATCGAAAAGTGAAGACGATAACGCTAACTTATCCTTTAATCGGGGTCGGAGAAACCATCCCCGTTCAGCGGCAGATCCTGGCAATCGGTCAATTCGACGGTCTTCATCTAGGGCATGTGAGTGTCATTCAACGTGCACTGGAATTGGGACGCAGTCTACAATTGCCGGTCGCGGTACTGACGTTCCACCCCCATCCGAAAGAAGTGATGGGCAAGGGCGATTATGAAGGCTACCTGACGCCTTTGCGCGACAAGGAAAGCATTCTGGAAGAGCTTGGCGTGGATTATATGTATGTAGGCGAATTTACGCCGGAATTTTCAAAAGTTCCTCCGTCTGATTTCGTAACCAAAGTGCTGCTGCCGCTCCAAGTGGCAACGGCGGTCGTTGGTTTCGATTTCCGGTTTGGGTTTATGGGGGAAGGCACCGCGGAAGCCATCAAACCGCTTAGCGGCGGAAAGATCGAAGTCGAGACCGTTTCTCCATTTTTATTGGATGGAGAGAAGGTCGGCAGTTCGGGAATTCGCGCTGCGTTGAAGCTCGGTGATGCGGAGAAAGCCGAACGCTGGCTCGGTCGTCCTTACCGCGTTCGCGGAACCGTTGTAGATGGCGATAAACGTGGTCGTACGATTGGTTTCCCTACTGCAAACGTCAATCCGTCAGGTCACTACGTAACGCCTGCAAAAGGCGTGTACGCAGTCCGTTTCGGTCTAGGGGGCGAAGTGTACGGAGGCGTCATGAATGTAGGCGTGAAGCCAACGTTTACGGACGGGAGCGTCAAGCCCACGTTTGAGACCCATCTGTTCGACTTCGATCGTAGTATTTACGGAGAAGACGTTTGGATCGACCTGGTGCAGTATATCCGTCCGGAGCGTAAGTTTTCGGGAATTGACGAGCTTGTAGCGCAAATCGCCCAAGATGCCGATGAAGCGCGAAGCATTCTTAAAGACTAAATGTTTGCTTTGTCAGTAAACGAGCGTTTTACTGTTTACTTTTAAGTAAACGTTTGTTATACTGATTTACGTTGCTTGCGTTTACGTAAGTAACTTAACCATGGCTTGGTTTCTGGCTTTCACCGGCCGATACGAGGCTTTTGGGGATCAGATTTGCTAAATTATTTGGAGGTGAATTGGATGGCATTGACACAAGAACGTAAGAACCAACTGATCGAAGAGCACAGAACTCATGAATCCGATACGGGATCTCCTGAAGTTCAAGTCGCTATCCTGACGGAAAACATCGTTAACCTGACGGATCACCTGCGTACGCACAAGAAAGATCACCACTCGCGTCGCGGTCTTCTGAAAATGGTCGGACAACGTCGCAGACTGTTGGCTTACCTGAAAAACAATGACGTTAGACGTTATAGCGCACTGATCGAAAAACTCGGCCTGCGTCGCTAAAATTAAAAAGTTTTGCACAAGCAGCCTGGTTGTGAACCGTATGGTCTTTTTTGGAGCCGACGGCAGCAGCCAGGTTGTTTTTTATACTTAATGAAGGATCGAAGACGATTCGAGGAGGAGTTTCATGGAACAGCAAGTAGAAATGCAGCTTGGGGGACGTACCCTTACGCTCAAAACCGGTCGCTTGGCCAAACAGGCAAATGCAGCGGTAATGGTCCACTACGGCGAGACTGTCGTGCTTTGCACCGTGACTGCCTCCAATCAGCCTAAAGACCTCGACTTTTTCCCGTTGACTGTGAACTATGAAGAAAGAATGTACGCGGTAGGCAAAATTCCTGGCGGGTTTATTAAGCGTGAAGGACGTCCAAGCGAAAAAGCGATTTTGGCAAGCCGTTTGACTGACCGTCCGATTCGCCCGTTATTCCCGGAAGGTTTCCGCAACGACGTGCAAATTCAAAATATCGTCATGAGCGTGGATCAAGATAACGAACCGCAAATCGCGGCCATGATCGGTACCTCCGCAGCGCTCAGCATTTCTGATGTTCCGTTTGACGGACCGATCGGCGGCGTAGCCGTTGGACGCGTAGACGGTCAATTTGTCGTGAACCCGACTCTTGCTCAACAAGACGCGAGCGATCTGTATCTCGTCGTTGCAGGTACAAAAGACGCGATCATGATGGTTGAAGCCGAAGGTAACGAAGTTCCGGAAGAAGTGATGCTGGAAGCGATCATGTTCGGTCACGATGCCGTCAAAGAAATCGTCGCTACTATCGAGCAGCTCGTTGAAAAAGCAGGCAAGCCGAAGATGGAAGTGAAACTGCATGCCGTGGACACCGAAGTTAATGAAGCGGTACGTGCTTTTGCTGCATCGCGTCTTGTTGAAGCGGTACGTATTGCCGAAAAGCATGCACGCCAAGATGCAATCGACGCCGTAAGCGAAGAAGCGATTACCCACTTCTCCGACTTGTATTTGGAAACGCCGGACAAATTGGATGATGTCAAAGAAATTCTGCATGATATCGTCAAAGAAGAAGTTCGCCGCCTGATTACGCATGACAAAGTGCGCCCGGATGGACGTGGTCTGGCCGAAATTCGTCCGATCAGCTCCGATGTTGCACTACTGCCGCGCGTTCACGGTTCGGGTCTGTTCACTCGCGGACAAACACAGGCGCTCAGCATTTGTACGCTGGGGGTACTGGGTGATGCGCAAATGCTGGACGGCGTGGCTCCGGAAGACACCAAGCGTTTCATGCACCATTACAACTTCCCTCCATTCAGTGTCGGCGAAGCTCGTCCGCTTAGAGCACCAGGCCGCCGCGAAATCGGACACGGCGCGCTCGGCGAACGTGCACTGATGAAAGTTATTCCTTCTGAAACTGAATTCCCGTACACGATCCGTCTCGTTTCCGAAGTGTTGGAATCGAACGGTTCTACATCGCAAGCCAGCATCTGTGCCAGCACCCTGGCGATGATGGATGCAGGCGTACCCCTCAAAGCACCGGTTGCCGGTGTCGCCATGGGTCTGATCAAAGACGGCGACCACGTCTCGATCCTGTCCGATATTCAGGGCATGGAAGATCACCTTGGCGATATGGACTTCAAGGTTGCAGGTACAAAAGCAGGCGTAACCGCGATCCAAATGGACATCAAGATCGACGGCATCAGCCGTGAGATTTTGGCTGAAGCGTTGACCCAAGCTCGCGAAGGGCGTATGCATATCCTGGAGCAAATGCTGCAAGCAATCCAGGCGCCTAGAGAAAAAATGTCGAAATACGCACCGAAGATCACGATCATTAACATCAAACCGGACAAGATCCGCGATGTGATCGGGGCAGGCGGCAAGGTTATCAACAAGATTATTGAAGAGACCGGCGTCAAAATCGATATCGAGCAGGACGGCCGCGTGTTCATCGCGTCCAACGACGAAGACATGATCAATAAAGCGTCCGAGATCATTCAAAATATCGTGCGCGAAGTCGTGGTCGGCGAAGTATACGAAGGCACGGTTCGTCGGATCGAGAAATTCGGCGCATTCGTGGAATTGATCCCGGGCAAAGACGGACTCGTGCATATTTCGCAGCTTGCCGCGGAGCGCGTAGCTAAGGTCGAAGATGTTGTAGCCGTAGGCGACAAACTTCAAGTCAAAGTTACGGAGATCGATGCACAAGGACGTGTCAATTTGTCGCATAAGATTCTGCTGAGCAGCAATGCTCCTGCTAAGTCCTAAATCAATACTCCTTTACAAATAAACGAAAAAAGAGACAGAATGATGTTCTGGCTCTTTTTTTATGCATACTTCGCCCTGTGGACATGACTTTGACTGACGGAAATAACGATGTCCAAACTGTGTTGAGTACAACGTGAAAATTTGCTACGATAGAGTTTGCACGTTTATTTGAACCGATACCTATTGGTCGAGTGTACGGGAGGGAATAACGCTTTGGAAAAATATACGTTGAGCAATGGATTGCGAGTAGTAGCTGAGCATATCCCGGGTTCGCGCTCGGTATCGTTTGGTATTTGGGTCAAAAACGGATCCCGAAACGAAACAGAGGCTGATAACGGTATCTCGCACTTTATCGAGCACATGTTGTTTAAAGGTACGGATCGCTACAACGCAAGAGAGATCGCGGAGCAGTTCGATGCCATCGGAGGCAACGTTAATGCTTTTACATCAAAGGAATATACGAGCTATTACGCCAAAGTATTGGACGAGCATCTTCCGATTGCCATGGATACATTAGCCGACATGTTCTTCAATTCGAAGTTTGATCCAGAGGAACTTGCGCGTGAAAAGAACGTAATCTTCGAAGAAATTTCGATGTATTTGGATGATCCCGACGATCTCGTGCATGATTTGATCGTAGAAGCCGCGTACGAAGGCCATCCGCTGGCGATGCCGATCCTCGGTACGCAGGAGCATTTGGCGGCGATGTCTTCGAGTGACCTGATGGATTTCATGCACGAGCGCTACACGGTAAACCATACAATTTTAGCGATTGCCGGCAATCTCGGAGACGATATTCGCGAATTGCTCGAGCGGCATTTCGGGTCGTTTAAGCGTCAAGGCGTGGAGCAAGCGATCACGGTTCCGTCCTTCGACGGTGGACTTGTCTACCGAAAGAAGAAGACCGAACAGAATCATATTTGCCTGGCTTTTCAAGGATTCGGCTACGATGATCACCGCCAATATGCGATGGCTTTGCTTAACAATTCGATCGGTGGCGGTATGAGTTCGAAACTGTTCCAGGAAATTCGGGAAAAACGGGGACTTGCGTATTCCGTTTACTCGTACCACAGCGCCCATATCGATAGCGGGTACTTCACGATCTATGCGGGAACCGCGCCCAAACAAACCGCGGATGTTCTGCAATTAACGCGCGAAGTTCTGCAAGACGTGCAAAGCAGCGGGCTGAGCGAATCCGAAATTTTCAAAGGCAAGCAGCAGCTCAAAGGCAGTTTGATCATGGGGCTCGAAGGCAGCGAGAGCCGCATGAATCGTTTAGGAAAAAACGAGCTGATGCTGGGGCGTCACGAAAGTATCGACGAGACGATTGCCAAGATCGAAGCCGTGACGCAGCAGGATGTCCGTCTTGCGCTCGATCATTTATTTGCCCAACCGTTCGCTGTAGCCATGGTCGGAAATTCCGATCGTGCGATCAATGCTTTAAGGAGAGATGAACTTGTCCCATCTAGTACAAATTAAACGATTCCCCGGTCATGAAGATTTGGCTTTGCCGCGTAAAATGACGGAACTTGCTGCGGGTTATGATCTGCAAGCGGCTGTTCTGGAGCCAATGGTGCTGGCGCCGATGCAGCGTGCGCTCGTACCTACCGGTATCGCGATTGCCATGCCGGGCGGACTTGAAGCCCAGATCCGTCCACGCAGCGGTCTGGCATTCAAGCACGGGATTACCTGCTTGAATTCGCCCGGAACCATCGACGCGGATTACCGGGGCGAGATCAAAGTGCTGCTGATCAACCTGGGGCAGGAGCCGTTCACGATCGCTCGCGGCGAGCGGATTGCGCAGATGGTATTCCAAGAAGTTCCCGAGACTCAACTGACTGAAGTCGAAGAATTGTCCGAGACCGTTCGCGGGACCGGAGGCTTCGGCCACACAGGCAAATAGAACTTTTTTTGCGGGAAGCCGCGGCCTCTTTCCAGTAAAGAAGCCGCGGGCTTTTTTCGCTGGAGAAACGCTGACACCGAACGTGAACGTCTTGCATTTTATTTGGATACAAACTATGATATTCACAATGCAAACCTTGATGTTTAGCGATTTTGCCCCATATAAAGGAGAGACAAGCCAGATGTCGAATGAAACGTTTAACGTAGCTGTAGTCGGTGCAACCGGTGCCGTCGGCGAACAAATCCTCAGATTGCTCGAAGAGCGCAACTTCCCGATCAAGACCCTGAAACTGCTGTCGTCCGCGAGAAGCGCAGGCAGCAAGCTTACGTTCAAGGGACAAGAAGTAACGGTTGAAGAAGCGAAGCCGGAAAGCTTTGAAGGCGTACAAATTGCGCTGTTCAGCGCAGGCGGTGACGTCAGCAAAGCCCTTGTACCGGAAGCGATCAAGCACGGTACGGTCTGCATCGACAATACAAGCGCATTCCGGATGGACCCGACAGCACCGCTCGTTGTTCCTGAAGTAAACGAGGAGAAAATCTTCGAGCATAACGGCGTCATTGCGAATCCGAACTGCTCGACGATTCAGATGGTTGCTGCGCTGAAGCCGCTCCAGGATCGCTACGGCCTTAAACGCATCATCGTTTCGACGTATCAGGCAGTGTCCGGTTCCGGTGCGAAGGCGATTGCCGAGTTGAACCGTCAAACCAAGGCCATTGTGAACGGAGAACCTGTAAACCCCGACGTGCTGCCGGTTGCTTCACTTCCGGTTAAGCATCAGATCGCTTTCAATGCGGTTCCGCAGATCGATAAGTTTACGGAAAACGGCTTTACTTATGAAGAGATGAAAATGATCAACGAAACGAAAAAAATCATGGGCGACGAATCGATTCAAGTCACGGCGACTTGCGTGCGTATCCCGGTCGTATACGGACACTCGGAATCGGTTTATGTCGAGCTGGGTTCAGAATACGACTTGCAGGAAGTACGTTCGCTGCTTGAAAACGCACCGGGTATCACGGTCGTCGACGATCCGGCTAATCAGGCTTATCCGCTGGCAACCGATGCTGCGGGTAAAAACGATGTGTTTGTCGGTCGCTTGCGTCGCGATCTCGATTCGCCGACCGGTCTGAACTTGTGGATCGTCTCGGACAATCTGCTTAAAGGCGCGGCATGGAATGCGGTGCAGATCGCAGAAATTATCGCGGCACGTTCACAGCAGGCCTAACGAAAGGAAGAAAACATGGCTATTCGGGTTCAGAAATTCGGCGGAACGTCGCTCTCTTCGGAAGAAGCGAGAGCGCATGTCGTCCGTCATGTTCAGCGCGAGTTGACTGCCGGCTATCAGTTGGTAGTCGTCGTATCCGCTATGGGACGCAGCGGCGATCCTTACGCGACCGACACTTTGCTGGGATGGGCAGCTTCCACAAGCGGAAAGTCGCTTCCTGCCAAGGAAAAAGATTTGCTCATGGGCTGCGGGGAGATTATCTCTGCAGCTACGCTTTGCGGTATTTTACACCAGGAAGGCATTGATGCAACCGTCTTGACGGGAGCACAGGCCGGATTCATGACGGACAGCCACTTTGGCAACGCGCGGATTTTGGAGATGCGCCCGGAGCGAATCTTGCGTGAATTGCAGGATCATAGCGTTGTCATCGTAACGGGTTTCCAAGGCCAAAACGAATACGGCGATCTGACGACGCTGGGACGGGGCGGAAGCGATACGTCGGCAACGGCGCTCGGCGCTGCCCTTCATGCGGAGATCGTCGATATCTATACCGATGTAAACGGCATTCTGACCGCCGATCCGCGTTTGGTCGAAGACGCCAAGCCGCTCGAAGTGGTAAGCTATACCGAAATCTGCAATATGGCTTACCAGGGAGCGAAGGTCATTCATCCTCGCGCCGTGGAAATTGCCATGCAAGCGCAAATTCCGGTTCGGGTTCGCTCGACGTTTTCGGAAGAGGAAGGCACGCTCGTTACGCATCCGGAAAACTTTGCCGATGTGTCAGCCGGCGTGATCGATCGTTTTGTAACCGGGATCGCGTATGTGAACGGCGTAACGCAAATTACGGTGGAACAGCCGGACCCTAGTGGCCAGCTGTCTTTGAACGTATTCAAGGCGATGGCCGAGAACGCGATCAGCGTCGACTTTATCAACGTTACGCCGGTCGGTGCCGTTTACACGGTATTCGATTCGGAGGCGGAGCGTGCGCTGAACGCTCTGCGGGGAATCGGTTATGAGCCGCGCGCGCTTAGCGGTTGTGCGAAAGTGTCCGTGATCGGCGGCGGGATCAACGGCGTGCCGGGCATTATGTCGCATATCGTAGAAGCGCTGACGCTGCAAAACGTACAAATTTTGCAGTCGGCAGATTCGAATACGACCATTTGGGTGTTAGTGAAAAAAGACGATATGGTTAAGGCGCTTAAAGCGCTGCATACCCGTTTTGAACTGCACCGTTAATTTTTAAAAGCAGATAGAGAGATCTTGACGCAGGAAAAAGGGGCGAATGGAAAATGGAGTTCGGACGTTTGATAACTGCCATGGTCACTCCTTTCGACAAGCAAGGGGAAGTTGCGTGGGACCAAGTTCCCGCGCTGATCGATATGTTGATTGAACAACAGCGTACGGAGTCCATCGTCGTATTCGGCACGACCGGTGAATCGCCTACGTTGACGGATGAAGAAAAGATCCAGCTTCTTGAAGTCTCGGTCCGCCATGCGGCGGGACGCTGTAAGATCATCGCCGGAACGGGCAGCAACGATACGCATCACAGCATCGAGCTGTCGCAAGCTGCGGAACGCGCCGGAGCGGACGGTTTGCTGCTGGTCGTGCCCTATTACAACCGCCCTAATCAGGATGGATTGTATGCACATTTTGCGGCTATCGCACAAGCGACGGCACTTCCCGTTATGCTGTACAATGTGCCTAGTCGTACGGCCTCCAACCTTGAAGGGGCCACGACATTGCGTCTTGCGGAGCTGCCGAATGTCGTAGCGGTCAAGGAATGCGCTTCGATGGATCAGGTTGCCTATATCGCCTCTAACGCGCCGGAAGGCTTCCGTATCTATTCCGGAGACGACGCCGCTTCGCTGCCCGCGCTGTCCGTGGGAGCTTACGGCATCGTCAGCGTAGCCAGCCACGTAGTCGGCGCAAAAATGAGCGAGATGCTCGCTGCGCACGCAAGTGGCAACGCTAGCGAAGCAACACGCATCTATCACTCGCTGCTGCCCGTATTCAAAGGGCTATTCGCTTGTCCGCATCCGGTACCCAACCCGGTCGCGATCAAATATGCCCTTACGCTGCGCGGCCTTCAAGTCGGCAGTGTCCGCTTGCCGCTTGTTGATGCGACAGAAGACGAAAAAGCATATATCCAACGTTTCATGACCGATTTTGCTTAAAGATTTAACTTGCAAGATTTGACTGCAACCAAAGCGCCGTTTCCTTGTGGAAGCGGCGTTTTTTTATTCGGGGAAGATTTGTCTCCGAGCAAAGCAAACGGTAGAGAGTCAAGTTTTACAAAGGTGAAAGGTTGCAAAGAAAGCCTTTAGTCTTACCGTTTCGAAAGCGCCTAACGTAACTGGAAGCGAGAAGACGGAGAGAGACATTCAGTGAAGGAGCGCTAGCGTTCGCCTTTGAAATCGAGAAAAAACCAATAAAAGTTTAAATCCATTTTCTCGATTTCAACACGCGACCGGAACGAATGTCTCTCGCAGTCTTCTCGCTTCCCTCCCCACCAAGAGGGAATGACAGGGCTTTCGACTTGTATTTTGGGTTTTCATTCATGTATAATGGACGCAAGTGACTGGGTGCGGGTTATAGAAAAACAACACGAACCATATTTGACGGAGGTTCGTGCATCGGCTTGATCGGATGATATCGAGCGGCTTTTGCGTACAAAAAGCCCTCTCGAATCGTTAACGATGAAAGTCTTTGTTCGAGCTATGCCAAAAACCGGAAAAATAGCAAACGTCCAACTTTTATAAAACAAACATACTATGACTTTATTAGGAGGTTTACCTATCTTGGCAAAGAAAAATAATAATGCGGAGAAGTTGAGTATCTTCGCTCTTGGCGGCGTCGGCGAAATTGGTAAAAATATGTATGTCGTGCAATATGAAGATGATATCGTTGTCATCGATGCAGGTTTGAAATTCCCGGAAGAGGATATGCTCGGGATTGACCTTGTTATTCCGGATATCAGTTATCTGACAGAAAATCGCGATAAAGTCAAAGCGATTATCATTACACACGGACACGAAGACCACATCGGCGGTCTGCCTTACGTAATGAAGCATCTGAATGTGCCTCTGTATGCTACAAAGCTTACACTTGGCCTGATCGAAAACAAACTGCGCGAAGCGAACCTGCTTGGCGAAACCAAACGGATCCTGATTAATGCAGATTCGGAACTGAAGCTGGGAAGCTCGCTGACTGCCACGTTCTTCAAAACGAACCACAGTATTCCGGATTCCGTCGGCGTATGCATCGAAACGCCGGAAGGCAACGTGGTTCATACAGGTGACTTTAAGTTCGACCATACGCCAGTCAACGATCAATTCGCTGATTTGCAGCGGATGGCAGAAATCGGTCAAAAAGGCGTGCTCGCCTTGCTGTCCGACAGCACGAATGCCGAGAAGCCTGGCTTTACGCCTTCCGAGCGTAGCGTAGGTGTTGTGCTGGAAGATATCTTCCGCAAAGCTCGCCAACGCGTTGTGGTTGCAACCTTCGCTTCCAACGTGCACCGGATTCAGCAAGTCGTAAATGCCGCGATTGCAACCGATCGTAAAATCGTCGTCATCGGCCGCAGCATGGTGAATGTCGTGGCGATTGCTTCTGAGCTCGGCTATCTGGATGTTCCGGAAGGCATGATCATCGAGCCGGAAGAAATCAACCGTATCGGCGCAGACCGCGTGGCGATTCTTTGCACAGGCAGCCAAGGCGAACCGATGTCGGCACTCAGCCGCATGGCGCGTTCCACGCACCGTAAAGTGGACATTTTGCCAGGCGATACCGTAATCATCGCGGCAACGCCGGTACCGGGTAACGAAAAATATGTCGGTCGCACAATCGATGCTTTGTTCCGTTTGGGTGCGGAAGTCATCTACAGCGGATCGAACAAAGGCGTTCACGTATCGGGTCACGGTTCGCAAGAAGAACTGAAACTGATGCTGAACCTGATGCGTCCGAAATTCTTTATCCCGATCCACGGCGAATACCGCATGCTGCGCAAGCACGCGCAATTGGGCGAATCTGTAGGTGTCGATCCGGATAACATCTTCTTGGTCGATATCGGCGATGTTGTAGAAATTCAGAACGGTGAAGCTCGCAAAGCGGGTAAAGTACCTTCCGGCAACGTATTGATCGACGGACTGGGTGTCGGCGACGTCGGCAACATCGTTCTGCGTGACCGCAAACTGCTGTCGCAGGACGGTATCCTGGTTGTCGTGGTTACGCTCAGCAAGCAGGACGGGCGTATCGTTTCCGGTCCGGACATTATCTCGCGCGGTTTCGTATACGTACGCGAATCGGAAGGGCTGCTGGATGAAGCGAACCGCGTCGTGACCAGCACGCTGCAGCGTCTGATGAGCGAAAACGTCAACGAATGGGCTTCGCTCAAATCGGGAGTCAAAGATTCGCTGGGCCGCTTCCTGTTCGACCAAACACGTCGTCGTCCGATGATCCTGCCGATCATTATGGAAGTATAATTACAAATCCAAAACTTAACTTAGGCGGCGTTGCGAATTATTTTGCAACGCCGCCTTTTTTATTCGGTGAACCGAACGTGTTTTTGCGTAGAGACGGGTTGCAGAAGAAGGTTTTTCTCTGCCTTTTGGCGAACTTATGTGCTATTATGGGAAGAGTGTGTCAAAGCCAGGAGGGATCGAAGTGGCTCAGAAAAAAAGTACCGGGGCAAGGGCTGGCAGCAGCAAAGCTCGTTCTAGCAGCGGACGCGCATCAACAAAAAGCAAAAAAAAGAAAACGGGTTCGCTTGCAAGCGCCCTTAAATACGAAATTTACGGCATTGTGCTGATTACGTTATCGGTGATCGGATTATCGGGACAAGCCTTTATCGGTCAACTGCTGTCCGCAGGCTTTGGATTAGTATTGGGAAAAGCTTATGCGGTGATTCCTGTACTCGGGATTTATACAGGATTGTACCTCATGATTCGCCGAGGATTGCCTTATGGGTGGAGTGCGCGTAAGTCGGGTGTTCTGTTGGTTTCTTTGGCAGGTGTGCTCATGCTTTCAATCGGTGAAGCGCAAAGTCATGTTGAACTGGAAGAACAGATGAGCGCGAACGGGATCTTGTCGGCTGCGCAAGGAGATCTGCACCGTTCCTTGATTGCGCCGAACGCGGAAATGAGCGAGATCACTCCTTTTTTAAGACCGATTGGCGGAGGGTACTTCGGAGCATTGCTTCTGTCTCTTTTGTATCTAATGGTCGGGATGACTGGAGCGAAATTGGCTTCAGGTGTTCTGTTGATTATCGGCGTTATGCTGATTACACAGATGTCGTACGTCGATTTGATGAATATGATTCGTCGTAAAGCAGGTGAAGCGGCTCGTTCCGCCGGAGAGCGACTGAAGGAAGAACGGCAAGCCGCGCAGCAGCGCAAGATTGAAGCGGAAAAGAAAGCTGAAATTCGGGCCCAAGAAAAAGCGGAAGCTGAAGAGAAACGCCTTGCGGCCTTTTCAAAGTCCGAGGAAGAGGAACCCGAAGAAGCGAACCGCGGTCTTACTGGAGCTTTAAGAAGCCGAAAGAAAAAGCTTGCAGCTGAGTCGGAAAGGCAGGAAGACTTGCCGCAGCGCGAAGGGGTTAAAATTACAGGCGTTTACCGAGTGCCTGGCGAGCTGAAAGAACGGCCAACCGATGAAGCTTCAAAAGGGGCCGTTGAACCCAGTGAAGTTCCGGTTGCTTCAATTGCAACGCCAAGTGACGCTGTGTCCGACCGAGAGCGGCAAGGCCCGATTATTCGGGATTTTTTCGAACATATCCGATCCGAGAAGTCTCGGGCTGCCGAGTCTGATCATGCAGCGGCATTAGCCGTAGACGATGATGCCGACGATTTTATAGAAGATACGGCGCAGCCGCTGGCTGCTGTTCATTCAACGGGTGCCGATGCCGCTGTGGGCAGCTTGGAGAAGGCCGCCGTAGCGGATGCGGTGGTTGAAGCCGTGCTTCCCGAAGGGGACCCTTCGATTCCGGCGACAGCTGGTGAACTCGCGGAAGCTCCGATCAAGCCGCCGCCCAAGCCGTATAAACTGCCGCCGTTGAAATTGCTTGCTTTGCCGAAAGAAGACGAGAACGCATCGGCCAATCAAGCGGATTATATGCAGACGGCGCACAAGTTGGAAACGACGCTCGAAAGCTTCGGCGTCCGGGCGCGCGTGCTGGAAGTGGTGCGCGGTCCGGCCGTTACCCGCTACGAGATCCAGCCCGACGTCGGCGTGAAGGTCAGCCGCGTCGTCGGTCTGACCGACGATATCGCGCTGGCGCTCGCTGCCAAAGACATTCGGATGGAAGCGCCGATTCCCGGCAAGTCCGCGATCGGGATCGAAGTGCCGAACAACGAAGTTTCGATGGTCACGATGCGCGAAGTGATGGATACGTCGGTGTTTGCCGATGCGCCTTCGAAACTTACCGTAGCCTTCGGCCGAGACATTTCCGGCCAGACGATTGTCGGAAACCTTGCCCGGATGCCCCATTTGCTGGTTGCCGGAGCAACCGGTTCGGGTAAGTCGGTCTGCATCAACGGCATTATCGCCAGCATCTTGTACAAAGCAAAGCCGGACGAAGTGAAGTTCCTGATGGTCGATCCGAAAATGGTCGAGTTGAATATTTACAATGGGATTCCGCATCTGCTTGCACCGGTCGTTACCGATCCGAAACGGGCATCGTTGGCTTTGAAAAAGATCGTGGTCGAGATGGAAAAACGGTACGAACTGTTCTCCAAGTCGTCAACGCGCAACATTGAAGGCTATAACACGCTGATGAAAGACAATCCATCCGCGGTTCTGCCGTATATCGTAGTCATCGTCGACGAGTTGGCGGACTTGATGATGGTTGCGGCCGGCGATGTGGAAGATGCGATCGCCCGTTTGGCTCAGATGGCTCGGGCAGCAGGGATTCACTTGATCATCGCGACCCAGCGTCCTTCGGTCGACGTCATCACCGGAGTCATCAAGGCGAATATCCCGTCCCGGATCGCGTTCGGCGTATCGTCCCAGGTCGACTCGCGTACCATCCTCGATATGGGCGGCGCGGAGAAACTGCTCGGCCGCGGCGATATGCTGTTCATGCCGATGGGGGCGTCGAAGCCTGTCCGGGTGCAAGGCGCTTTCTTAAGCGATAACGAAGTGGAAGAGATCGTGGCGTATTGCAGCGGACAAGCGGAAGCCGAATACGATACGGATCTGGTTCCGGAAATCGACGATACTGCTGCCGAACCGGAGGAAGCTTTGGACGAATTGTACGATCAGGCGGTGCAAATCGTCGTCGAAGCCAAACAGGCTTCCGTCTCGCTGCTTCAGCGGCGCATGAGGGTCGGCTACACGCGCGCGGCGCGTCTGGTCGACTCGATGGAAGCCCGGGGGATCGTCGGACCGTACGAGGGCAGCAAGCCGCGCGAGGTGCTGATCTCGATCGAGCAGCTTCACGCGAGCCGCGCAGCGGCAAATTCGTAAGCGTCCGGCTCCGACCAAGCAGAACTTAACTTTTCAAAATAAAAGATTTCGATGCCTGCAAAAGGAACCGGATTTCCTTCGCAGCGTCGGAGTCTTTTTTTATCCGTTCAAGAAGCCTTTTGACCGATGTTCGCTGCTGCGTGCATCTCATAAGTTGATTCCGCTCTTCGCGGTAGTATAAAATAGTCAAGAATGGTTAAAGAGTCAAAGAGCAATAAACATTCAAGCGGAATTCGCCAAAAGTCTAAGGAGTGATAACGATGAGTACCCCAGGATTTGAACGGGCAGCAGAAGGTCGAATTCGCATTCATGTATTGCCGACCAAGCGCTTCAAAACGTTCGCCGTTTCCTTATATGCCGGAGCCCCGCTTCAGGAAGAAACCGTAACGCCGATTGCGCTGACACCGTTTGTGCTGCGCCGTGGCAACGCTTCTTACCCGGAGACGATCTTGTTCCGCGAGCGTTTGGAAGAGCTGTACGGAGCCGGATTCGGCTTTGACGTATACAAAAGAGACGGCAGCCAGATCGTGCAATTCCGTATGGATACGATCAACGACGCTTTCGTAAGCACGGATGAGCCTCTTTTGGAGAATTCGCTGGCATTCCTCGGCGAGACGCTGACCCGTCCCGCTTTGGAAAATGGCGTATTCAAACCCAAATTCGTCGATGCCGAACGGGATAACGTGCGCAAAAAGCTCGACGCGATCATTAACAACAAAGCTCGTTATGCAGGCGTTCGCTGCGTCGAGGAGATGTTCGCGGGCGAGTCCTATCGCTTGAACGCTCTGGGCAAACGCGAAGCGTTGGAAAATCTCGACGCGGCGGCTCTGCATGAATCTTATCGCAAGTGGCTGTCGGAAGCTTCGCTGGATCTTTACGTGGTAGGCGATACGACATTGGATGAAGTACGAGGGATTGTTCATAAGCATTTTGATATCGCAGGACCGGGACACTCCCCCTATGCGTATGCCAGAAGTGAAAAGAATGAAGGGGTAGGCAACCCGCATATCGTCAAAGAAGTGATGGACGTCTCGCAAGGCAAATTGAACATCGGATTCAAGACCTCGATCGATTATGCGGACGACCGTTATGCGGCAGCGCTGGTTTATAACGGTGTACTGGGCGGATACCCGCATTCTAAGCTATTCCAAAACGTGCGCGAAAAAGCGAGCTTGGCCTACTATGCGTCGTCGCAATACGAGCCGCATAAAGCGTTCGGCACGATTCAATCAGGCATCGAAATCGGCAACTATGACCGTGCGCTCGATATCATCCGTGTGCAGCTCGACGCGATGAAGGCCGGCGAAATCACGCAAACGGAACTGAGCCAGACTCAAGCGATGCTGGGCAATGATCTGCGCGAAATTCGCGATTCCGCTTTCCAGATGATCCATCATGACTTCGGCGGACGCCTGTCGGGACGGGAACGTGCGGTGTCCGAGCTGATCGAACAAGTCGAGAGCATGACCACGCAGCAGGTAGCCGAAGCGGCAGAGAATTTCCGACTCGACACCATTTACTTTTTGACCGGAAAAGAGGGGGAATAACGATGGAGCGCATTCGCTACGAGCATCTGCAAGAGACTTTGTATTATGAGAAACTGGATAACGGGCTCGGCGTCTACGTGCTGCCGAAGGAAGGGTTCCAGAAAACGTACGCTACATTCTCAACCAACTACGGATCGGTCGATAACCGCTTCCGGGTTGCGGGCCAGGACGAACATCGGGTACCGGACGGCATCGCGCACTTTTTAGAGCACAAAGTCTTTGAAGAACCTGACGGCGACGTTTTCCTGAAATTCTCGACGCAAGGGGCTTCTTCTAACGCGTTTACGAGCTTTGACCAGACCGTTTATTTGTTCTCCGCGACTGAGAAAATCGAAGAGAATCTGGAAACGCTGGTCAACTTCGTGCAAAATCCGTACTTCACCGACGAAAATGTGGAAAAGGAAAAAGGGATCATCGGCCAGGAAATCCAGATGTATCAGGATAATCCGGATTGGCGCGTGTATTACGGGTTGATCGAAGCGCTGTACAGCGTGCATCCCGTCCATATCGATATTGCGGGCACGATCGAATCGATCAGCGAAATCTCCAAGGAAACACTGTATGCGTGCTACAATACCTTTTACCATCCGAGCAATATGCTGCTGTTTGTCGTAGGCGGCGTTGATCCGGAGAAGGTGATCGAGCAGGTCAAACGCAACCAGGATGCAAAAAATTACGGCCCGCAAGCCGAAATCGAACGTTTCTTCGATCCGGAACCGGAACAAGTTTCTCAAGAACGCAAAGAGTTGAACCTTCCGGTCTCGCTGCCTAAGTGCTTGTTCGGGTTCAAAGATCCGGCGCCGAAGGTGAGCGGAACGGAACTGGTTAAGCTGGACCTGACGACGGAAGTGATGCTTGATCTGCTGCTCGGAAACAGTACGCCGCTCTATCAAAAGCTGTATGAAGAGGCTTTGATCACGGATGGCTTCGGCGGCGATTTCCGTGCAACGCCGGAGTATGCGTTCTCCGTGATCGGCGGCGATACGCGTGATCCGGATCTGTTGATCGAGCGCATTCGGGAAGAAGCGGCGAAGCTGGCGGAGACCGGTTTTGACGAGAAAGCATTCGAACGCGCGCGCAAAAAGAAAATCGGCGGTTATCTGCGCATGCTCAACTCACCGGAGAACATTGCACACGAGTTTACTCGGTACAAGTTTGCCGGAGGCGATCTGTTTACGGTGCTGGAACTCTATGAAAACATGACGCTGGACGAGGTTAACGCCCGTCTTCGCGAACATATTCGTTGGGACCGCCACGCGGTATCCATCGTACGCGGCGCATAATGGCGGACGCGGAGAAAAAAGGACGGCGAAAGCCGTCCGATGCCTGCGTGCTTATTACCGGAGCTTCCGGCGGAATCGGCTCGGCGATTGCGGAGCGGTTTGCGCTGGACGGTTGCCGGATCGCGCTGCATTATTCAACGTCGGAAGAAGCCGTTCGTTTGGTTGCTGATCGGTGTATCTCGCTTGGAGCCGATCAGGTATGGACTGTCCGGGCAGACATCAGCCAACGCGTTGAAGTGCTGCGGATGCGTGATGAATTGAAAGCGGCGGAATTTGTGCCGAATGTGCTGGTGAACAACGCAGGCGTGGCGCATTACGGGATGTTGCAGGACGTAACGGACGAAGAATGGGACCATGTAATGAATGTGAATCTCAAAGGAACCTTTTTATGCAGTCAGACTTTTATGGAAGCGATGGTATCGAGCAAGTACGGGCGAATTATCAATATGTCCTCCGTATGGGGCCTCAGCGGCGCGTCTTGCGAAGTCATCTATTCTGCGGCAAAAGGGGGAATCAACGCCTTTACCAAGGCGCTTGCCAAAGAACTCGCCCTGTCGGGCGTTTCGGTAAATGCGGTGGCTCCGGGAGCGGTACGAACAGCGATGTTGGACACTTTATCCGCTGAAGAATTGAACGCGTTGGCGGAAGAAATTCCGGTAGGTCGTTTGGCAGAACCGAGCGACATTGCGGAGACGGTGCATTTTCTTGCTTTGCCGGAATGCGGGTACATGACGGGACAGATTTTAAGCCCGAACGGCGGTTGGATCACCTGAGCGGAAATGTTCGTCTATTGCTGAGTTTATGGACGTTCATAAAGATTAAGAATCTGTTTCTTGCGTTTAAACGGCATTTTTAATATCATTAGACGAAGGTTGAAGCAATAGCCTTAACCTGGATTCAAGCTTCAAAATTGCGCGTGATACGGAAGAGAGATGGATCATGGAAACTAAACAATGGTATATGGAATATCGCATACATAAGAATCGTCCGGGTCTTCTCGGGGACATTGCGTCGATTCTGGGGATGCTGGAAGTCAATATCATCACGATCAACGGCGTTGAAGGTCGCACCCGCGGGATGCTGCTGGAGACGACGGACGACGAGAAGATCCAACTGCTTGGCGACATGTTGAAAAAAGTCGACAGCGTTACGGTGACGGCTCTCCGTCCGCCGAAGCTGGTCGACATTTTGGCGGTGCGCCATGGCCGATACATCGAGCGTGACTCGGATGACCGCAAGACATTCCGTTTTACGCGCGACGAACTTGGTTTGCTGGTTGATTTTCTGGGCGAGCTGTTCAAACGGGAAGGCAATCAGGTAATCGGTCTGCGCGGCATGCCGCGGGTCGGCAAAACCGAATCGATCATTGCGGGCAGCGTATGCGCGATGAAGCATTGGACGTTCGTATCCTCGACGCTGCTGCGTCAAACGGTGCGCAGCCAGATGTCCGAAGACGAGATGAATCCCAACAATGTATTTATCATCGACGGCATTGTCAGCACGATTCGTTCGAACGAAAAGCACTACCAACTACTGAATGAAATTATGGAGATGCCTTGTACAAAAGTGATCGAGCATCCGGATATTTTCATGCGTGAGTCGGATTACGACTATGCGCAGTTTGATATGATTATCGAACTGCGCAGCACGCCGGATGAAGAGATCATTTACGATACGTTCGCTACAAGTTATACCGACGACATCTAGTATCTTTTCAACTTTTGATCAGAGGTTTACGTTCGCCTGAAATACACGCTTTAGGTGGGATTCCGTTGGAGACTTCGTACGCGCTTTAGGTACGAAATCTTAGGCGGGCGTAACTTTACTTTTAGTGTTGACAAGGTACAAGGAAATCCGAGCCGTACCGGGTAGCCGGACGGCTTTGAATACGACGAGGGGGGATGAGCGGAATGTCCGATCTGGGACAACAGTTAAAAGACGCCCGTATGCAAAAAGGGCTGTCGCTTGAAGACGTGCAGGAAATGACCAAAATCCGTAAACGCTATTTGGAGGCGATCGAGCAGGGGGACTTTAAAGTTCTGCCTGGGAGCTTCTATGTCCGGGCTTTTATCAAAACGTATGCGGAAGCCGTGGATCTTGATCCGGAGCTGCTGCTGCAAAATCATCCTAAGGACGTACCGGCAGCTGAGCCTGAAAACGTGATGGAGCCTGTGCTGACTAAACGCTCTGCTCGGACTTCGGCAGGCGGCGGAGGACCGGCACGCAGCGGCGGAGGCCGGGGCGAAGGCAGCAAAGGACTTTCGACCGCGCTGATGTGGACATTCCCGATTTTGATTTTGCTGATCGTGGGTATTGTGTACTTCAATAACACGAAAGACAATCCGGAAACCGCAGGTACGGGCGAAGAAACGACTGCGCAGCAGCCGGCCGACAATTCGACGACCGAGCCTGCGGGAGAAGAAGCGGCTGATCCGGGCACGACTGGCGGCGGCGCTCAGACTCCGGGCACGGAAACGACAACCGAAGAAACGGGCACGGATGCGACTGAAGGTACCGATGCCGCAACGCCTCCGGCTGACGGCACGGAAACGGGAACAGAACAACCGCCAGCAGAAGGAACGGAGACCGGCACGACCGAAGGAACGGATCCTGCCGCGCCGGGAACGGACGAAGCCGGACAAACGGGAGAAGAAGGCACGGAAGATCCGGGTACCGCGCCTAACACCAGCGGATCGACGGTCGTGACGCCTGCCGGGCAAGAAGGCAAAACAACGGTCTTTAATGCACAACCTACGCAAGGCGGAACTGTAAAAGTGACGATCAACGCAAGCGGCATGAGTTGGTTGGAAGTTTACCGCGGCAGCACAAGCGGGGAGAAGCTGTACTATCAAAATACGCAGGAAGGCGAAGCCTTGACATTCGATATGGACGCGCAAGGTCTGTACATCAAGTCAGGTTATTCACCGGCAACGGATATTCGGATCGACGGTCAACCGATCACCGATGGCAAGACGACTTCGCGCTTCAAAATTAATTTGGTTAACTAGTACTCTGTACCCGGTTAAATAGTGGGTTTACGTTTGGCCGAAACGAGCACGGGTCTAGGGCGTTTCGGACGAGCGTAACCTTACCTTCTTTTGGTACAGAGCACTAGTGGCTTGACCGCATTCGATTTAAGGGTTGCTTCTATCGGAAACACGCGCGGTTCAAGCGGGTTTTCGATAGGCGTAACCTAACATTCTAAGCTTTCATGGTATTAAATTAGGGTATGCAACGGGAGGGTTCGTGCTAGCGCGAGCCCTCCGCAGGTTGTTTCAAAATACTGCGACTTCGGGAAGGAAGAGGACTAATGGCTTCAGAAAGCTCAATGGACATCGTATCCAAAATGGATATGCAGGAACTCAAAAACGCGATCGATCAGGCAGAGCGCGAAATTACGAGCCGCTTTGACTTCAAAAATACCAAGACCAGTTTTGAATTGGAAAAAGATTCGTTGACGATCATTTCGGATGACGAATACAAATTGGGAGCGGTTATCGATATTCTCCAATCCAAAATGATCAAACGCGGCGTACCTTTCAAAAACCTCGATTTTGGTAAAGTCGAATCGGCGTCTTTGAATACGGTTCGTCAAAAAATGGGATTGAAATCCGGCATCGAGTCCGACAACTCCAAAAAGATCAATACCTTGATTCGCGACTCGAAGTTGAAAGTCAAAAGTCAGATCCAAGGCGACCAGATCCGCGTAACTTCGAAAAGCAGAGACGACCTGCAAGCCGTTATGAAGCTGCTCCGCGAAGCCGATCTGTCGATCGAATTGCAATTCACCAACTTCAAGTAAATACAAAGTATTAGCACCCTTCGTTTTCCTTTCGGAATTCGGAGGGTGTTTTGTTTTAGCTAGCAAGCGTTTTGACACCAAAAGTTTCGGATATTATACTTGTAACGGCATGTCTTCGTGCTTTTAAACGGTTTACGGGGGTACATATAATTAGAACATCGGGCAAAACCCGATCGGAAGGAATGGATAACCAATGAATCTTCCCAATCGTATCACGCTAAGTCGAATTTTTATGATCCCGATCATGATGGTGTTTCTTCTGGTAGATTTACCGTTTCTGCCGGAGCCGCTTGTATGGGGTGGAGTCGAACTGGGCTGGGGGCAATTGATTGCCTGCATCATCTTCATCGTTGCATCGTGTACCGACGGGATTGACGGTTACATCGCACGCAGCCGTAACCTGGTTACCAATCTGGGTAAATTGATGGACCCGCTCGCGGACAAACTTCTTGTCTCCGCGGCGTTCATTTCATTGGTTCAGATGGATAAACTTGCTGCATGGATGGCGATCGTGATCATCAGCCGCGAGTTTGCCGTAACGGGCCTTCGCCAAATCGCCTTGCTGGACGGCTCGGTGATGGCAGCCGGCGCAGGAGGAAAGATCAAAACGGTACTGCAAATTGTGGCGATTGCTTTGTTGCTGCTGAATAATCTTCCGTTCGAAACGTGGGGCATTCCGGCTGCGGATATCTTTGCTTGGGCAGCGGTGATCGTTACGGCCTACACAGGCGTCGATTACTTCGTTCGTAACCGTCGATTGCTGAAATAAACGCACGGATAAATTCCTATGAAATAGAAATGAGCACCCGGATCTATTTTGGGTATAGGTTTTTACGTTCGAATGTACGGCCGGCGGTTATTCATGAATTTACAATTTGAATATCTATGAAGCTACCCACTATATCTTTGCACTGGAGTGTGACCTATTATGAAAGCAGAAATCATCGCAGTAGGAACTGAACTCTTGCTTGGGCAAATTGTAAATACGAATGCGCAGTATCTGTCCCAGGAGTTGGCGGCGATAGGGATTGACGTTTACTTTCAAACGGTTGTCGGCGACAATAAAGAGCGTCTGAAGGAAGCGATTCGACAAGCTCAAGGGCGCGCGGACGTACTTGTTTTCTCTGGCGGAATCGGGCCGACTCAAGATGACTTGACCAAAGACGCGATCGCTGAGGTACTTGGACGCGAATTGCGCACGGACCGTCCGGCCATGGACAAGCTTACGGAATTTTTTGCCGATCGGGGCGTTCCCATGACCGAGAACAATAAACGTCAGGCGCTTGTGATCGACGGCTGCACGCCGCTGCCGAATGCTACGGGGCTTGCGGTGGGAGTCGCGATCAGTTCCGATTCGCACCATTATATCGTTCTTCCAGGTCCTCCGAGCGAATTGAAACCGATGTTCGCAGAGCAAGCCAAGCCTTGGCTGCTGCATCAGGTATTGACCGGCGAGATGCCGATCTACTCGCGCATCCTGAAATTTGCGGGAATCGGCGAATCGGCATTGGAAGACAAGCTGCTTGATCTAATCGACGCGCAGACCGACCCTACAATCGCCCCCTACGCCAAAGAAGGCGAGGTCGCTATCCGACTATCCACAAAGGCGGAAAACATCCAGGAAGCCAACGGAAGGCTCACTGCATTGGAGGTTCAGATCCAAAGCCGGTTATCCGAGCATATGTATGCGAGCGAAGATGTTCCTATCGAAGAAACGATCGTCAAAATGATGGCGGACATGGGGCTGACCGTCAGCGCGGCGGAGAGCTGCACAGGCGGGATGGTGATGCAGAGTCTGACCACGATTCCGGGCAGTGCGGCGATGCTTCGCGGCGGGATTGTCTGCTATTCCAATGAAATGAAGGAAAAGCTGCTGAACGTGCCTCATGATTACTTGGAAGGCACGGATGCGCCGGGAGCGGTCAGCGAAGAAGTGGCAGTCGTTTTGGCGGAACAGGTACGGATGATCGCAGATGCGGATTTCGGCCTGTCCGTCACCGGCGTAGCCGGCCCGGGTTATTCCGAACGTAAGCCTGTGGGACTGGTGTATATCGGGATAGCCGAAAAAGGCGGCAAGACCGAAGTGTTCGAACTCCGCATCAAAGGCAATCGGGAAACGATTCGCAAGCGTTCGACCAAAACGCTGCTTTACCGCTTATGGAGACGGTTGGTACAGGCGGAGAAACAAGACTAAACAACGGGCACGGCGTTTGACCACGCATGTGTGCTTTGGTATAATAAGGTTACGGAAGAACCGCGGCGATACCACAGATTGCCCGCGGTTTTTTTGCGGAATGGGGGGCTTTTTTGCTTCTTGTTTCAAAGGATAGAGGATAATAAGCGGACATTCGTCGTTCTCGAAAAAATACGAATATATGTTCGAAAAACGCTTGGCAAACCCGTTGAAAAGCGGTATGATAGATGTATGGAAAAGCTGTAACGAATACGAAAAATACTATGAAGATAAGGGTGTGGATATATTGTCAGATCGTCGTGCTGCGCTTGATATGGCGCTTCGCCAAATAGAGAAACAATTCGGTAAGGGTTCCGTTATGAAGCTTGGGGAATCCACGCACATGAATGTTGAAGTCGTGCCTACCGGCTCGATTTCGCTGGACGTGGCTTTGGGAACGGGCGGCATGCCGCGCGGCCGCATTATCGAGATTTACGGACCGGAATCTTCCGGTAAAACAACGGTTGCCCTTCACTCGGTAGCAGAAGTTCAAAAAGCAGGCGGACAAGCGGCATTTATCGATGCCGAGCACGCTCTTGACCCGAAATACGCACGCAAATTGGGCGTTAACGTGGACGAACTGCTGCTGTCCCAGCCGGATACGGGCGAACAAGGCTTGGAAATCGCTGAAGCGCTCGTTCGCAGCGGCGCGGTTGACATTATCGTTATCGACTCCGTAGCGGCACTCGTGCCGAAAGCGGAAATCGAAGGTGAGATGGGCGATTCGCACGTAGGTCTGCAAGCTCGTCTGATGTCGCAAGCTTTGCGCAAGCTGTCCGGCGCGATCAGCAAGTCGAACACGATTGCGATTTTCATTAACCAATTGCGCGAGAAAATCGGGGTTATGTTCGGTAACCCGGAAACAACGCCAGGCGGTCGCGCTCTGAAATTCTACTCCAGCGTGCGTTTGGACGTACGTCGCATCGAGTCTATTAAAATGGGTAACGATGTAGTGGGTAACCGTACTCGTATTAAAGTTGTCAAAAACAAAGTCGCGCCACCGTTTAAACAAGCGGAAGTGGATATCATGTATGGTGAAGGCATCTCGAAAGAGGGCAGCCTGATCGATATGGGTACAGATATGGACATCGTTGAAAAAAGCGGTGCATGGTACTCATATTCCGGCGAACGTTTGGGCCAAGGCCGCGAGAACGCCAAGCAATTCCTCAAAGAGCATAAAGATATTGCTTTCGCAATCGAAACCAAGATTCGTGAAGCAAGTAATCTGACAACAGCAATTGAACCTCCGTCCGAAGCTGACAAAAAGGCTGAAGAACTGGAAGAGCAAGAACTGCTGGAACTGGAATAATCGTTCTTTGAAGGCCTATTGTTGAATAGATTGAAGCGCCCCGGCCCATTGTGGCTTGGGGCGCTTTGTTTTTACTCGATTATGTTCGATAGAAGAAATGAGGGAGATCATGGGATTTGGAAAAGGAAGCTATGGAAAGCGCCGAAGTTACAAAGAAAGTCAGTCCACCGATGATGACGAAAACAAAAAGGCACGTCGTGAAGAGCGCTTGAATCATTACAGTGATTTTCCAGAGGATGAATCGCAGGAGATCACTTTGGTTGAACTGCTCCGGCGTCCAGTAAATAGCTATCGAATTTATTTTGGCGCGCATTATGTGACCGTACATGAATCAACGATGATTCGTTACGGGATGACGAAAGGTAGTTTTTTTGATAAACATGCCGTGCAAGAGATCGTTCAAGATAATCAACGGCAGGTTGCCTATTCGCAGGCCATCAATTATTTAAGTTTTAAAGCGCGTACTTCCGGCGAGATTGAGCAAAAGCTGCTTGAAAAAGAACTTGATCCGGAAGCTGTTGCCGCGACCGTCAAACGCCTGGTCGACGAGAAACTGATCGACGACGCCTTTTATGCGCAGGAATGGACCCGGCAGCGGATCAACGGGAAGAAAAAAGGCAAAGCCGTTGTAAAGCAGGAGCTCCGGCGCAAAGGCATCGACCCCGAACTCATTGATGATGCGCTGGAAGCGATGGGAGACGATGCTGAGCTGCGCAGCGCCGAAGAGCTGGCCGCGAAAAAGTGGCGGACAACCAAGGGAGAATTGTGGGATCGCAAGCGTAAAACAGCTGCTTTTATTATGCGACGCGGCTTTTCCAGCGATATCGCTCGTAAAGCATTGGACCATGTATTGAGCGGTGAAGGCGAGGACTCGGAAGGACTAGGAAGTGAATTCGATTGAACATGAGAAAGTGCGGACCAAGCAAATTTGGCAATAGCTTGACAACAACTTTTGACGAAGACTACAATAAATGAGGAACGTGTTCGGAGCGAAAGCCTTTTTCCTTCCAAAAATGCGCTTTTGCCAGCCGTCGCTTCTGCCTAATTGACTCTCCCCCGCTTGTAAAAGTCGGGCTCGGCAGCCGGTGTTCGTTAAGCCGTCTTGCCTTATGGGAACAGCCTTGGGCTGTACCTTGAATGGACGAATGAGGGTATGAAAACCAAATGTTTTATCCCGAGGAATACCTTGGAGGAATCAACGAGGAGGTGAGCAGAAATGGAAAGTTTCTGGGTCGCGATTCTCGTTGGAGTCGTAGCCTTATTCTTAGGGTTCCTGATCGGATATTTTATTCGCAAATCTCTTGCTGAAGCTAAGATTTCCAGTGCTGAGCAAGCCGCAGAAAAAATCGTAGAAAATGCGAAAAAAGACGCGGAGGCACTGAAAAAAGAAACGGTTCTGGAAGCGAAAGACGAAGTGCACCGGATCAGAACCGAAGCTGAAAAAGACATTCGTGAACGTCGGAATGAAAATCAACGACTAGAGAGACGATTGTTGCAGAAAGAAGAGTCGCTGGATAAAAAATTGGAATCGCTGGAACGTAAAGAAGAACAGGTGGCGAACAAAGAGAAACGCATTGAAGAAACCAAGCAACAGATCGAAAAAACGCTTGCGCAGCAGTTGGCCGAGTTGGAGCGTATTTCCAACCTGACGACGGACGATGCAAGAACCATCATTTTGAGCAGCGTGGAGCAAGAAACGCGCCACGAAGCCGCACAGATGATGAAAGACATCGAGACGCAGGCCAAAGAGGAAGCGGATCGCAAAGCCAGAGAAATCATTTCGCTCTCGATTCAGCGTTGTGCCGCAGACCATGTCGCCGAGACGACGGTGTCTGTCGTAACTCTGCCTAATGAGGAAATGAAGGGCCGTATTATCGGCCGTGAAGGTCGCAACATCCGTGCGCTGGAGACGTTGACAGGGATTGACCTGATCATCGACGATACGCCGGAAGCTGTTATCCTGTCCGGGTTCGATCCGATCCGTCGGGAAATCGCACGTACGGCACTCGAAAAACTGGTTGCCGACGGACGTATTCACCCGGCACGGATCGAGGAAATGGTCGAGAAATCGCGCAAAGAAGTCGACGAGCGTATTCGCGAATACGGCGAACAAGCGACGTTCGAAGTCGGCGCGCACGGCTTGCATCCGGATCTGATCAAGATTCTGGGTCGCCTGCGTTTCCGTACCAGCTACGGGCAGAACGTACTCAAGCACTCGATGGAGGTTGCTTACCTGGCTGGCTTGATGGCCGGAGAACTGGGTCAGGACGTTACGCTCGCAAGACGTGCCGGCCTGCTGCATGACATCGGCAAAGCGCTTGACCATGAAGTGGAAGGTTCGCACGTCGAAATCGGCGTCGAACTTGCCAAAAAATACAAAGAGCATCCTGTGGTGATCAACAGTATTGCATCCCACCACGGCGATACCGAAGCGACTTCGATTATCGCCATGCTGGTCGGAGCGGCAGACGCATTGTCTGCGGCAAGACCGGGAGCACGTCGCGAGACCTTGGAGACGTATATTCGCAGACTCGAAAAGCTGGAAGAGATTTCCGAGTCCTTCGAAGGTGTCGAAAAGTCCTTTGCCATTCAGGCAGGACGCGAAGTGCGCGTAATGGTGCAGCCTGATCGTATCGGTGATGCCGAAAGCTTCAAATTGGCACGTGATATCACGAAGAAAATTGAGAATGAACTGGATTATCCGGGTCATATCAAAGTTACGGTTATTCGTGAAACGCGAGCCGTCGAATACGCGAAGTAACACGGAAATATCCGCGTTACCCAGCCATTCACAATACGCAGTTCAAAAAGAGAGAAACGGCTGCTTTTCCTTCACGGGACGGAGCAGCCGTTTTTTCTTGCTTGTATAGAGAGGGAGAACATTCATGAAATTGATTTTTATCGGCGACATCGTCGGAAGTCCAGGCCGCCGCGCGGTCAAAGAAACCTTACCTTACCTGAAGTCTAAGTATAACCCGCATATTGTCATTGCCAATGGCGAGAATGCGGCTGCGGGTCGAGGCATTACTCATGCGATTGCCAGACAGCTTTTTGAACAAGGCGTGCACGGAATCACGATGGGGAATCATACTTGGGATAACAAAGACATTTTCGAATTTATCGATGATGAGCCTCGTATGGTTCGTCCGGCTAATTTTCCGCCCGGAACGCCAGGACGCGGCTATACCGTGATCAAAGCAGGCGGTAAGGAGCTTGCGCTTGTCAATCTGCAAGGCCGTACTTTTTTGCCGGCAATCGACTGCCCGTTCCGGGCGGCCGACGAGATCGTGGATGAGCTACGTCGCAAACATAAATGTATTCTGGTCGACTTCCACGCTGAAGCCACCTCGGAAAAAATTGCGATGGGATGGCATTTGGACGGACGCGCTTCGCTTGTGGTCGGTACGCATACCCATGTGCAAAGCAACGATGATCGAATTCTGCCGGGCGGAACCGCTTATTTGACGGATGCCGGTATGGTCGGCCCTCGTGACGGAATTCTCGGTATGCAGCAAGAAGGCGTATTGTATCGTTTCAAAACCCAGCTGCCTTCGAGATTTAACGTCGATGAAGACGGCAAGTGGCATTTCCATGGTGTGTACGTCGACATCGACGAAGACACAGGTCGCGCTCGGAAAATTGAAAAAATTCGTATTATGGAAGATGAATGGAGAATGGAATAGCATTTCGCAGGTTTTTTGATAAATACTCGTAATATTTTGTCGTTCGTCCTCGAAAAAGAAGGATTTTACGGAAGTGCCGCGAATAGTTATCAAACAGCAAGTCGTTGGTCAAGGCCGTCTTTGCTGCTTCGCCAATTATATACTGCACTACTGTTTATCACTTCTTCCCAGAGGAGGTACCTGCTCATGGATGTATTAAAAGTTTCTGCCAAGTCCAATCCCAATTCCGTTGCCGGTGCGCTTGCAGGCGTGCTGCGCGAGCAAGGAGCCGCCGAACTTCAGGCGATCGGGGCGGGAGCACTCAACCAAGCGGTTAAAGCAGTAGCCATTGCCCGGGGATTCGTTGCACCGGGAGGGGTAGATTTGATCTGTATTCCGGCCTTTACCGATGTCGTCATCGATGGGGAAGAACGAACCGCAATCAAATTGATTGTGGAACCGAGATAGTGGTCGGATCGATGCATGGAATGGAGTAAGACCTTAGACTGGCGCTTATACGAGTTATAACGAAAGGGACAAGTTTTCTGCTGGGCAGCAGCGAACTTGTCCCTTTTTTACGTGTCAAACCTGTGACCTGAATACGACAATCCTTTTTCTTTTGAAAAGGAAGGTGTATAATAAAGGACGCGCGAGTATTTTCGAATACTTGACCTGAACGAAACCTATACTAGAGAAAAGAAGAGGAGTGACTCGCAATGAGTAAGATCGTACCTGTCGGCGTGTCCGCACGTCACATCCATCTTAGCCAAGAGCACGTAGAAACATTGTTTGGACAAGGATATCAATTGACTGAAATGAAGGCTCTGTCGCAACCGGGACAATTCGCAGCCAACGAAACGGTTGAAGTTGTCGGTTCGAAGGGTTCGTTCCCGAAAGTTCGTATTCTGGGACCTGCACGTCCAGCTACGCAACTCGAAATTTCGCAAACCGACTCGTTCGCGCTGGGCGTAAAAGCTCCGGTTCGCGAATCGGGCAAAACATCCGGAACACCCGGCATCCTGCTCAAAGGACCTGCCGGCGAAGTTCAAATCGAAGAAGGCGTAATCGTGGCGGCACGTCACATTCACTTCCATACTTCGGATGCTGCAAAATGGGATATTCAAGACCAGCAGCTGCTGAAAGTTCGCTTCGGCGGCGACCGCGGCGTTGTATTTGAAAATGTAATCGCGCGCGTATCCGATTCGTTCGCGCTCGATATGCATATCGATACGGATGAAGCCAATGCAGTGTTGGCAAAAACCGGCGATACGGCTGAAATCATCGACTAACCGTCAGATTCGATATAGCAAAAGCGGGACTGTCCATTATGGACGGTCCCGCTTTTTTTAGATCGGATACATTGCGAAGCAAGTCTTAATAATCGAAAGCAAACTTAATGATCGCCATGCCATTGTCTGCAATCTGATACCCGTAACGGACATTTTGGATACCCGTTTCTTTGCAAGCCTTCATAACCTGATCCAATACCGCTTTAGGCGAAGTGGAATTGAAATCGTGCTGCACGGTCAACTCTGCTTTGCCGTTTGCGATAGAAGCGAGAACTTTTTGCTTCAGCGTAGCCGTGCTTGCTGTAATCTCTCCACCGATGTTCGCCAGCAGATTCCGATACTTGGCACTGTTTTTTGCTTTTTGGGCAAGCAGTGTACGGTAATCGGCAGTAGCGGCGGGAAGATTATTTTTCGTCCAAGTATGATCGCGAGCCAACAACTTGTCCGTCACCAGATAATACGAATACGAGACTTCGTTTTTACGGTCAGGGGTCGGGTCGTCCCAGGTCATATCGATGTTGTACCATTTTCCGTCCACTTTGACTTTATTCCAGACATGCGCTTGTCCGCCGGCTGTGCCTTCTACGATATGATTCTCGATTCCGGCCAAGGAAAGCATTCGATAAGCCAAAAGCGCGTAACCCTGACAAACTGTAGTGCCCTTCGTCAGTCCTTCATAAGCGGAATAACGCGTCATCGACTCGTCATAGGCAAAACGCTTCACGATATAATCATGAATGGCTTTCACCTTTTCTTCTTCGCTCATGCCTGCTTTGACGATCGTTTTGAGTGTTGCTTTGGCTTGAGCAGTGACGTAGTCGGCCTGCTGTTTGTTCTCCAGATAGCTGATTGTGAAGCGGACCGTTGCTTTTGAACCGCGAATGCTATATTCCGTGTCGACCCGGTCCAGCGTATAGCGGGCATAGGGATTGGACTGGGCCGAAGCGCTATCCAGCAAGCTGTTGATTCGGGAAAGCTGGGAACTGGTCATATTGACCGTAAGCGTCGTTTTTTTCTGCTCAAAAGCGGCAGTGATCGAAGAGACGATCGAAGTGTCCGACGAAGCGGCAATGGCGACGCGGGGAGCAACCGGGACGACAGCCGAAGCGCCTACCAGCGTCGCGGCCAAGTATAAGGCGATGCGTTTCTTTTTCAACAGTATGATCCTCCTAGTATCTTGTTAACCTGAGTACTCTACAGTATACCGTATAAAGGATCAATAGGTTGCAAAAAAGACACAGTTGGAAAACCGATGGCTTGAAAGGTGGCAGTATGATATAATTTTTTACCGTATAAGAATACTTTTCGACAAGACAAGACGTTTTTCATGAATGGACAAAGCGATTGACGCATATAGCAATCATATGGAATAAGGAGGAGCACACCCTATGGATACTCAGCAAAATAAAGATTCGCAAAAAATGTCGGTTGGCGCTCCGGCAGGAGTCTGGAATCGAAGCGATATCGTGAATAAAACGCGTGAATTAGCCGGGCTGATTTCCTCGAGCGAAGAAGTTCGGATCTTTCAGCAAGCGGAACGTCAAATTCAGGGACATGAACGGATTCAATACCTGATTACGACGATTAAAAAGAAGCAAAAGGAAATCGTGGCGTTCGAAGCGATGAAAAATGCCAAAATGGCGGCTATGATCGAAGCGGAACTGAGGGAGCTTCAAGACGAGCTTGACGGCATTCCGATCGTGAGCGATTACCAAGAGGGGCAAGTTGAGATCAACGATCTGCTGCAAATGGTCATCTCTGCGATTCACACTACAGTTTCGGAAAAGATTGCCGTGGAAAAAGGAGCGGACGCACCGCCGTCTTCCTGCGGCTAGGGGCGGCGGGAGCCACGACAAGGCGCGGACGATCGTCTCCGCGCCTTTTATTTTTTGGCAGGATTCGTGAGCGTACAGAGGGGGCGGAATGTATGGAAGGTGAACGGATCAGCAAAACCGAGCGTGTTGGACGTGAATCGGAACCGAATACGCTGCCGATCGAGCTGTTAAAACAGGGAGACCCTCTGGACTGGCGTATCGAGACGTATCTGTATGAAGCCGAGTGGTGGTCGATTCGTGCGGGAACAGAAGTGCTTGCTCTAGTCGGCTGTCTTCGTATGGGAGCGGAAGAAGCCGAGATCGTGAATATAGCGGCAAAAGAACGAACAAGCGAAGCGCTCGACCGACTGATTCGTCTGCTTCAACACGTGGATAGGGAATGCAGACAGTGGGGCGTTCGACGTTTAATCGCTTACCTGGGGGCATGGGAAACGCAACTGCTTTATGCCTGCCAACGCGCAGGGTTTCGCATTGTTGCCGCGGAACCGGATTATTATGCGGATTTTCAGCTTGCGGCAGAAGATCATGGATTGCGGCGCCTGGATCGATTAATGCTGGAATTGCTGGCACAGGAGCGAAATTCGTCAGATGCTGGGTTACAGACCGTTTCTGGCGATAGGCAGGAAGAACGGCGACCGACGATTCGCAGGGCAGAACTTCGGTATAGCCGCAGCCTGCTTTCCATGAAAAAACGTTTGGACCGCGAGACGACTTCGATGCTTTATGAACCGGGAGAGCGGCGCTTGACCGATGGCGATCAGCTTGAGCAAATTCGTTCGCTGCTCCGCAGTTCGAATTCGTTGATGTTAGTTGCAGAAATAGATGGCGAAGTCGTCGGTTACTTGGAGGCTACGGGCGGCAAGGTCAGACGGAATCAGCATACGATCTATATCGTGGTAGGCATTTTGGAAGTTTGCACGGGGCAGGGACTGGGTCGCCGGCTGTTCGAAGAGATGTTCGAATGGGCAGCGCGTCGGCGTGTTCTCCGTGCGGAATTGACTGTGCAAGCCTCTAATCAAAGGGCATATCGATTATACCGTTCGCTAGGTTTTCGCTTGGAAGGTATCATGCGAGGCGCACTAATGATCGAGGGCGAGCCTGTGGATCTGTACCAGATGGGCTGTGATCTGCGTACGATTAAACAGGGAAGGGTTGACAAATGATTCGAGTGTGTCATAATGATAATATCATATTTGGAACTTGTATAATCTGAATTTATCAAACGCTGCGATGGTGATGCCGATGAACGAACAAGATGAGCAAAAGAAATACGATGCCAAGAAATACCGCACTCCGGACGGCGCTCCGGCTGACATCGTGATGTTTACGTTGACGAAGCGAGAACGCAAGACGGTAACCAAGACCCTTCCGCTGCGCGAGCTGCGGGTAATGTTGATTCGCCGTCGTTCCTGGCCTTTTGCAGGGAAATGGGCGCTTCCGGGCGGTTTTTCCCGTGACGACGAATCTTTGTACGAGACGGCGCTGCGCGAACTGAAGGAAGAGACCGGCGTCGTGGGACGTCATTTGGAGTACCTAAGCGTCTATAGCGACCCGGGACGAGATCCGCGGGGATGGATCATCTCGCATGCTTTCTTTGCTTTGGTGGAGGAAGAAGTGCTGGAGAAGCGCCAGGCCGCAGACGATGCCGAAGAAGTGGGATTGTTCACAATCGAGGAAGCGCTGGATGAATTGGATCTGGGTTTTGATCACCGGGATATTATCGCGGATGCTTACCGGAGAATTCAGGAGAAGATGCTTCAGACTACGATTGCCCGCAAGTTTCTGCCGCAGGAGTTTACGTTGAGCGAACTCTATCAAGTCATTAAGGCTGTCGTGCCGGACTTCGAGGAACCGAATTTTATTCGGAAAATCACGTCTACACGCAGTCGAAAAGGAATTCTTGAGGAAGTTCGGGACGAAAACGGAGTGCCGATCAGCTCGAATCAATATTCGCAGCGGCCGGCTCAGCTTTACCGGTTCCTCGACAATGTACCGCGTTTATCGATTTACTCTTGAACGGTTGGACATTCCGGCGGTTAAAGTCATTCCAGCGACGGGAGCGTGAATGGAAGAGATGAGAGCCTTGATTGTAATCGATTATACGAATGATTTTGTGGATGGAAGTTTACCGGTTGGACAGCCTGCGATCGAGATTGAACCGCGAATCGTCGATTTGACGACGCAATTTGCCGCAAACGGAGATTATACGGTGATGGCGGTCGATCTGCATGAGGAGAATGATCCGTACCACCCGGAAAGCACTCTTTTCCCGCCGCATAATATTCGAGGAACGGCAGGACGGGAATTGTACGGTAAGTTGAAGGCTGCTTATAAGCAAAACGAAGAACGTATTTACTGGATGGACAAGACCCGATACAGTGCTTTTGCAGGTACGGACCTTGCACTGCGCTTGCGCGCCCGCGGAATCACCGAGGTGCATCTGATCGGTGTATGTACGGACATTTGCGTGCTGCATACGGCGGTCGATGCTTACAATCTGGGATTCGCGATCGTGGTGCACGAAGATGCGGTTGCCAGCTTCAATGCTGCGGGGCATGATTGGGCGCTGGGACATTTTACAGGCAGTCTCGGGGCGCAGGTTGTTTCGGGCTGGCAGGTAAATGGGTAACTTTGACGGATCACAACTTATTTGCTGCACGGCACGCCGCGCTCCGTTAACGGGGGCGCGGCCGTCTGTTAGGCGGTATCAGAGGAGGGAACAGTATGGAAACGCCTGGAATGGCTTTACATACGGATAAGTATCAGATCAATATGATGTACGCTCACTGGATGCACGGTACGCACAAGCACCGCGCGGTATTCGAAGCTTACTTCCGCAGTCTTCCTTTCGGGAATGGTTACGGCGTGTACGCGGGTCTCGAACGAATCGTTCATTATATCTCGAATCTGCGTTTTCACGAGGACGATATCCGCTACCTGTCCGAGCAGGAAGAGAATTACGATCCCCGCTTTCTGGAGGAACTGCGGACATTCCATTTTAACGGAACCGTACATTCCATGCGCGAAGGAGCCGTCGTTTTCCCGAATGAACCGTTGATTCGCGTCGAAGGTACCATTTTTGAAGCCCAATTGATTGAGACGGCGTTGTTGAACTTTATGAACTTCCAGACGCTGATTGCGACCAAAGCCGCTCGGATCAAACAGGCCGCTGATGGCGATACGCTGCTGGAATTCGGAACGCGCCGTGCCCAGGAAGCGGACGCCGCGGTATGGGGAGCGCGTGCAGCTTACGTGTCCGGTTTCGATGCGACATCGAACATGATGGCGGGCAAGCGCTTCGGTATTCCAACCAAAGGCACGCATGCGCACTCGTGGGTGCAAAGTTTCGGGAGCGAGCAGGAAGCGTTCGACAAGTACGCGGAAGTGCTGCCGGATTATTCGTCATTGCTGGTCGATACCTTCGATACGCTCAGAAGCGGCGTGCCGAACGCAATCCGTACAGCGAAGAAGCTGGAGGAACGCGGGAAGCGTCTGAATTCGATTCGTCTGGACAGCGGCGATTTGGCTTATCTGTCGATCGAAGCGCGTAAAATGTTAGATGAAGCCGGGCTTGAGTATGTGAAAATTGTCGCGTCGAACGATCTCGATGAACATACGATCACCGAGTTGAAAACGCAGGATGCACGCATCGATATCTGGGGCGTCGGCACCCAATTGATCACGGCGCATGACCAGCCTTCGCTGGGCGGCGTATACAAGCTTGTCGAGCGGGAAGTAGACGGAGTCATGCAGCCTACGATCAAGATCTCGGCTAATCCTGAAAAGGTGACTACGCCGGGGAAAAAAGATGTATATCGGATTATCGACCGCGGAACGGGTAAAGCGATTGCCGACTATATCTGTTTCCCGGAAGAAGACGAGCCGAGCGAGGGCAAGCAGCTTAAGCTGTTCAACCCGCTGCATACGTACATCCGCCGTTATGTGAAAAACTACGATGCCGAGCGTATGTTGGTTCCGATCTTCGAGGAAGGCAAGTTGGTCTACGAATTGCCTTCGCTAAACGATATCCGTAACTATCATGCTTCGCAGCTTAAGCTGTTCTGGCCGCAATACTTGCGCAAGTTGAATCCGGAAATCTACCGCGTCAACATCAGCGAGAAGGCTTGGCAGCTCAAGCAGGGACTGATCGATCGTTATATGGAAGAAACGGAAGGCGCGCCGGAAAGTTAAAGCGTAGGGAATATCGGAATGCGGACCAGGCGTTTGCTTCGATAAATATAGGGAAAAGCGGGATTTTCTTAGGGAGATCCCGCTTTTTTGCGTGTTAACCATTTTAATGAATCAAACCGCGCGGTTAAGCCGAAATCGAGACCAATTCAGGCTTTTCACAGACCTTTCTCAAGTTGAACATGTGATATTTATTACAGTGACACCCCATGTAAATTGTTAAATTTAAAACAAAATACGGAGGGGGAAAAGGTGTGGCGGTACTGCCTGAAGTAAACAAACTTGGCTTTTTCGAAATCCGACTGGAATCGATCGGAGGACTCGGCGCCAATCTGGCAGGCAAAATGCTGGCAGAAGCCGGGATCGTCGGAGCGGGCATGGACGGAGTCAGTTTCTCGTCGTACGGATCGGAGAAAAAAGGATCGCCGGTCAAGGCGCATATCCGTTTCTGCGAGCTCGGTACGCCGATTCGCGATACATCGCCGATCGAGCATCCGCATGTCATCGGCATTTTTCATGAAGCGTTGATCAAAACAGGAGGTGCCTCCGGTGTTCGCCTTGGTGGCATTGTGTTGGTGAATTCGGCACATTCCGCGCAGCGTATTGCGGATGACGCAAAGCTGCAAGGCTGCACCGTTGCGGTCTTGGATGCGACGCGAATTGCGCTTGAAGAGAAAAACAAAGTCAATATGGCGATGCTCGGCGGTTTGTTCCGTCTGTGCGGATTCCTGGATCCTGGGTTTATGAAGGACGTTATTGCCAAATCGCTGGGGAAAAAATATCCGCAGGCGGTTGAATTGGCCATTCGTGTATTTGAACGTGGATACAGCGAGATTGAAATGCTTGAAGTCCCTGCCGAAAAAGGCGAAGAAGTTGCCGTAAAATCCCCGGAAAGTCCATTGGGTTATCTGAACCAGCCGCTCGGCGGCATGGTCGTTACACCGGGCAGCAGCTTGCTGAAAGACCTCAGCATTTCGCGTTCGGGCATGCTTCCCGCCTTTGACCAAGCGACCTGCATTAACTGCGCGCAGTGCGATACGGCTTGCCCGGATCTGTGCTTCGTCTGGGAAGAACAACCCGACAAGCGCGGCCGGATGCAGATGGTGCTGCAAGGCATCGATTATCAATATTGCAAAGGCTGCTTGAAATGCGTGGAAGCTTGTCCGACCGACTCGTTGTCGCGGATGCTTGAACAAGAAGGTTATGCGGAGACCAATCAGGTCAAACATCGCTTCGACTTTGTCGAGGCTTGATCCCTGCTGACGGGAAAGGAAGAATATTATGGCAATCGATTATTCGAAAGAAGTTACGCCAGGCCGCGTGAAGCAGCGGATGGTTTATGAATCAGGCAACGAGATGGCTGCCTATGCCGCGCATCAGATCGACTATCATATCATGGGATATTTTCCGATCTCGCCTTCGACGGAAGTCGCGCAGCATCTGGATTTGATGAAAACGGAAGGCAAACACGGCATTCGCCTCGTTCCTTCGGACGGCGAACATAGTTCTGCCGGGATCTGCTACGGCGCGTCGACAGGCGGCGGACGCGTGTTTAACGCAACCAGCGCTCAAGGTTATCTGTACATGATGGAGCAGATGCCGGTTCAATCGGGCACCCGCTTCCCGATGGTATTGAATCTGGTCTGCCGTTCGGTCTCCGGGCCGCTGAACATTCACGGCGATCATTCCGACTTGTACTTTGCGCTGAATACGGGCTGGCCGATTCTGATGTGCCGCGACCCGCAAGCCGTATACGACATGAACCTGATTGCGCTTAAGCTTGCCGAAGATCCGGAAGTTCGGCTTCCGGTTATGGTGGCCTACGACGGCTATTTCACTTCCCACCAAAAGCGCCGCGTCCAGACCTTCGAAGATCGTGCGGACGTCATGGCTTTCGTCGGGGAATATGCGCCGGAAGGTTTCGCGAATGCGCTTGACCGCGAAAATCCGATTACGATCGGACCTTACATGAATGAACCGGATTATATCAATAACCGCTATCAGATGTCGGAAGCGATGTATCGTGCGGAAGGCGTCTTTGAACGAATTTCCGCCGAATATCAAAAATTGACCGGACGCGACTACCCGATGCTTGATCTCTATCGGATGGACGATGCCGAAGTTGCCGTATTCGTGATGAATTCGGCTTCGGAGAGTATCAAGGATGTCGTGGACGAGCTTCGCGTGCAAGGAATCAAAGCCGGTGCAGTCGCGCCGAACATGATTCGTCCTTTCCCGCAGCGTCAGATTGCCGAAGCGCTCAAACATGTTCGCGCGATCACGGTCGGCGATCGAGCTGACGCATGCGGCGCGCATGGCGGCAATATGTTGAACGAAATCAAGGCTGCGCTGTTCACGCACGGTAACCGCGATACGCAGGTTGTAGGCCGTGTGTACGGATTAGGCGGCAAAGAGTTCGGAGCTGAAGACGGACGACACTTCTTCGAGTTGGCGATCGAAGCGGCCGAGAAGCAGACCGTCAACATTCCGTTTGATTTCTATGGTCATACGCCCGGCAATCCAACGAAGGCGCCGAAGCGATTGCTCAAGCCTTTAAACTTCGATGAGTTGAAAACAGGACTGATCACCGTTACGCCGAATGAAGAAACCGGCAAACTTGCCGTCAAGATTCCGCCGCTGCGTTCATTGACGAAAAAGCCGAAACGCCTGGCTCCCGGACACGGGGCTTGCCCGGGCTGCGGCATTTTCTCGGGGCTTGAATTGTTTTTCAAAGGGATCGAAGGGGATATCGTCACGCTGTTCCATACCGGATGCGCTATGGTAACCACAACGGGCTATCCGCATTCGTCCCACAAAGCGACGTATATTCATAACCTGTTCCAAAACGGCGCAGCCACATTGTCCGGTCTGGTCGAAATGTTCTGGGAACGCAAGCGCCGCGGAGAGTTCGAAGGACTTGGTTTGCAGGAAGATTTCACATTCGTGATGGTTACGGGCGATGGCGGCATGGATATCGGCATGGGTCCGGCGATCGGCGCTGCACTGCGCGGACATCGCATGATTATCGTCGAATACGATAACGAGGGTTACATGAACACCGGCGCTCAAATGTCGTACTCCACCCCACTGGGGCACCGTACCTCGACTTCCGGCGTCGGCAAGACGCAGCAAGGCAAATCGTTCCATCATAAAGACACCGCTCAAATCATGGCCGCTACAGGCATCCCTTACGTCTTTACAGGCAGTGAAGCTTTCCCGCAGGATTTGGTGAAAAAAGCGGCGAAAGCTCAGTGGTACGCTCAGAATGTGGGTTTGGTATACGGCAAAATCCTGATCGCTTGCCCGTTGAACTGGATGTCGCCGGACGATCAGGGCGCCAACATCGTGGATGCCGCCGTCAGCTCGAACTTTTTCCCGCTGTACGAAGTGGAGCAAGGCATTACGGCCATTACGCATAATCCTGAAGACAAAAACAAAAAAGTTCCGGTCTCGGAATGGCTCAAACGGATGGGCAAAACGCGCCATTTATTGAAACCGGAAAATGAAGCAGCGCTCCGGGAGTTCGAACGCGAAGTTGAGCTGCGGTGGAGCCGTTTGAAAGCGAGACACGAACACCCGGATCTGTAGAAGTTTCGCAGCGTTATCGAATACATGGAAGGCGGTCGATCTCATATCGGCCGCCTTTTTGCGTCGAGCATGGCACTGCTTAGCGAAGATCGTAGTTCGAGTGTGAGCTTCTTACTGGCATCGCGCCGGATGTTGGAGTAGGATGGAAAAGGAGAGAGCGGAGGAGATCCGTTCTTATAGAGACCAATCAGAAATAAAGTGTGGAGGCGATCATGATGACAGAGAAATTCCGTGCATTTTGGCTGGAGGAAACAGAAGCCGGCGTGACAGGATCGGTAAAAGAAATCGAAACGGAAGACCTGCCGCAAGGCGAAGTCCTCGTGCGGGTTCGTTATTCCGACGTCAATTATAAAGATGGTTTGGCTAGCATCAAGGAAGGTCGGATCGTACGCGAATATCCGTTTATTCCAGGGATCGATTTGGCTGGCGAGGTTATTGCTAGCGAAGATTCGCGTTTTGCGATCGGCGATCAAGTATTAGGCACGGGCTATGGTCTTGGCGTATCGCATTTTGGCGGCTACAGCGAGCAAGCGCGCGTACCGGCAGACTGGCTCGTTAAACTTCCGGACGGGCTGACGCTGCGCGAAGCGATGATTCTGGGCACAGCGGGCTTTACGGCAGGCATGTCGGTAGAAGCGATTCTGAGCGCGGGCATTACTCCGGAGAGCGGTCCGATCCTGGTTACTGGCGCATCCGGCGGAGTGGGCAGCGTAGCGGTAGCCATTTTGGCGAAACTGGGCTTTGAAGTCACGGCAAGCAGCGGCAAAGCGCAGGAGTGGGAGCTATTGAAGCGTCTGGGAGCCTCGCATACGATCACCCGCGAAGAAGCACAGGCCCCTTCCAAAGGACCTCTGGGCAAAGGACTTTGGTCGGCAATCGTCGATCCGGTGGGCGGAGCAGGCACGGGAGAGCGTCTGAAAACGATTCGTTACCGCGGCGTACTTGCGTTGTCCGGCCTTACCGGCGGCGGCGACTTCGGAACAAGCGTACACCCTTTCATCCTGCGCGGCGTAACGCTGGCCGGAATTGATTCTGTTCAATGCCCGTTGCCCTTACGTTTGGATGTATGGAATAAGCTGGCGACCGATTGGAAGCCTGACGCTCTGTTTGAACAGGCTGTGCATGAAGTGTCGCTTGAACAACTTCCTGAAGCGTTTGACCGTATTTTGAAAGGACAGGCTGTAGGGCGTCAATTGGTAACCGTTTCGGCGGAATAGTGCGAATTTTTTGATACAAAAGCATGCGATTTTTCGTATGCTTTTTTTATTTTTATCTAGGGTTGCCTGCTGATTCTACTGCTTGCTCGTTGCACTTCCTGTCTTGCTGTAGTAGACTCAATCCTCGGGCGTGCGTTTCGCAATTAACCTTTTCAATCCACTTCAATCCACGCATACAGGAGGATAACATAGATGAATAAAGAGGTACCCGTATATTTGCTGTCTGGCTTTCTGGGTAGCGGCAAAACGACTTTGCTTCAACGACTGGTAGCCTATTGGCAGGGACAAGGCTTAAAGCCCGGCGTCATTATCAACGAGTTGGGCGACGTGAATCTGGATGGAATGCTGGTCGACGCTGAAGTTCCGACGGCTGAGCTGTTGGGAGGCTGCATCTGTTGTACCGTGCGTGAAGACTTGGCGGGAGAGCTGGCAATGTTGGTGGAACGGGATCAGCCGGACGTGGTGTTGATCGAAGCTACTGGCGCTGCCAATCCGATCGATCTGCTGGACTCGGCGACCGAGACGGCGATGTATGCGGGAATCGATATTAAAGGCTTGATTACTGTAGCCGATGCCGCTCATCTGTTGGAGATGTATCGTAATCGCGGAGGCCGCACGTATGCTTTGATGCAGGATCAACTTCGATGCGCGTCCGTGATCGTGTTGAATAAAATGGACCGGGTCAGCGAGCAGGAAGCCGAAGAGCTGGAGGAAGTCATTACGGAGTGGAATGCGTATGCTCCCGTGATCCGCGCGATTCGCTGCGAGGTGGATTTTGAAGCGTTATTGAATATTGGTTTTGCGGCAGAGCGAGTGGAGAATGGTCCGTTAAAAAAGACGCCGAGCGGGCGCTTCGATATGCTGGGCTCCGGGCATGAGCATGTAACTTCGTACACGCATCGTTTTCAAAATCCAGTAGACAGCGAGCGGTTCGAGTCATTGATCTCTTCGCTGCCGCGTGAAATTTACCGGGCAAAAGGATTGCTGACGTTCTCCGATACAGCGAGCCGTTTCTTATTCCAATACGCTTTCCGCGAGCTTGATTTTATTAAAGTCACGCCTCAAGGAAAGTTGGATGATATGGCGGTCTTTATCGGCGAACATTTCTCGGCTGCCGAGCTGCGCGAGAAGTTGGAAGCGTTAGAAGCAGGCGAAGTGAAAGGCTAAGCAAGTAGGCGGCGAGGGTTTCAATTTTGTAATCTTTCGGGTAATAAGAATCATCGAAGGCTGACCAGCCTCAACTTACAACCGGGAGGAACACAACATGACCCCATTAACTGTGACTACATATAAAGAGTGCATCGACGCCTGCATCCGCTGCATGAATGTCTGCAATGTCAGCTACGTTTCGAGCCTGAAAGGCCTTGATATTTTCGAACTTCGCGAATGCCTGAGATTGGACCGCGAATGCGCGGATCTGTGCGCGGTTGCGATCCAAGCGATGACGCGCAACAGCCCGTTCGTAGCCGAAATTTGCGAGTTGGTCGCGAAAGCATGTGACGCTTGTGCCGACGAGTGCATGAAGCATAAGCATGAACACTGCCAGGAGTGCGTAGAAGTATGTCGCGAGTGTGCGAGCATCTGCCGCAGCGTTCTGGTGACGGCTTAAATTTCGATTCATAGGAGCGTCGGGGCGGCAGAGGGAGAAATTACCAGCATAGGCTTCCGAAGTGAATTTCTTCGAAATGCTGTATTTCACTGAATTTCTCCCTCCGCCTGTACGCTCCGAAGTCAATAGAAATTCAAGTCAAAAGACCGCTTCGTCTGAAGCGGTCTTTTCGGTAGGGGTAAAGAACGATCGGGCTCTTTTATTCGACCCCTGATTCGAACGAAATCGCGTTAAATATGAAAAGCTTCGACAGAAGGAATATCCTGTCGAAGCTTTTTTAGGCTTTTATGCTGAGATGCTACGTTCAATCACATTCAACCTTTGGTTCCCGCGGTCAAATTCATGCCTTCGATAAAGTACTTTTGGAACAGGAAGAACAGTACGATGACGGGGAGCAGAACGATGACCGAGCCGGCCATCAGGTAGTTCCACTGCGTTTGCACGCTGCCGCGGAACGATTGGAGGCCGATTTGCAGGGTGTAGAGCACCTCGTCGTTCACGTAGAGCAGAGGGCCGAGAAAATCGTTCCAGGCGCCGTTGAAAGCGAAGATCGCGATAGCGGCGAGAGCGAGCTTGGACAAAGGAATCACGATCCGCGACCAGATGTACAAGTGGTTCGCTCCGTCGATTTTTGCGGCTTCGGTCAATTCTTTGGGAATGCCCATGTAGAACTGCCGCAGCATAAAGATGTAAAAAGCGCTGCCCAGAAACTGCGGAATGATCAGCGGGTAATAGGTACCGACCAGATGCAGTTTGGAAAACAGCACGTACTGCGGGATCAGCGTCACGAAGCCCGGGATCATCATGGTAGCCAGCAGCACGGAGAACCAGAATCGTTTGCCCCTGAAGGAAATGCGGGCGAAGCCGTATGCGATGAACGAATTGATCAACACATTGCCGACGACCGCGAAAAAAGCCAGCATCAGCGTATTGAACGCGTACAACGTAAAAGGAGCGGCCTGCCAAGTGTGCAAATAATTTTCGAAATGGAATTCGTTCGGGATGAACGTCGGCGGATACTGCGCGATTTCCTGGGGCGACTTCAGCGAGGTGGAGATCATCCACCAGAGCGGCAGCAGGAAAAGCAGGCTTCCGACCGACAATAAAATAAACACGAATATTTCGCGCGGCGACATGCGGCGTTTGCCGGCACGGACGTTATAAGCGTTGATCGGTTCGCCGGACTTTCTTTTTCCTGTCGAAGAAACGGCCGATCGTCCCATCAATCATCCCCTCCTTCGTAATAGACCCAACGTTTCGACATGCGGAGATTGATCAGGGTCAGTACCAGTACGATCACGAACAGCACCCAGGCCATCGCCATCGCGTAGCCCATATTGAACTGCCCGAACGCTTGGTTCCACATATACAGATTGTAGAACAGCAGCGAACCCATCGGTCCTCCGCTGCCGCTGTCGGTCATGACGTAGCCTTCCTGGAAAATCTGGAATCCGCCGATAAAGCTCGTCACCACGTCGAAAAAGATGACCGGCGAGATCATCGGCAGCGTGATATGCCAGAATCGCCGGAACGCCGATGCGCCGTCCAGTTTGGCCGATTCGTACAGCTGCGACGGAACGCCTTGAAGACTCGCGAGATACAGCAGCATGCCGCCGCCCACGCTCCACAGCTTCATCATGATAATAGCCGGCTTGGTCCACATCGGATCGCTCAACCAAGCGGGGCCGGGAATGCCGACCCAGCCGAGCATCGTGTTGACCAAGCCCGTCGACGGGTTGAGCAGCTGAATCCACAGGAAGTAGACCCCAACGCCCGACAGCACGGCCGGCAGATAATAGATCGTGCGGAACACGCGCATGCCGGCGATCTTTTCGTTCAGCATAAGCGCCAGCAGCACCGAGCCGATCGTCGTCAAAGGAACCATGAGCGCGACGTAATACAGCGTGTTGTACAGCGACTTCCAAAACAGCGGGTCGTCCGCGAACATGCTCGCATAATTTTGGATGCCGATAAAGTTCATGCGCGACGTCACGTCGTAATCGGTGAAGCTGCCGTAGAGCGAAAACAGCATCGGAAACAGCGTGATGCCGAACAATCCGACCAGCCACGGCAGGATGAACATATAGCCCTGAAGCTCTTCGGGGCGCGCGAGTTTGGACAATTTTTTGCGGGTTTTTTTCGGCGCCCGGGCCTGTACGTTCGTTTTCATCGTATGCCTCCTTATTAAGGGTAAAAGAGAGCCGCTTGCCGGCCGAAGCCGAAGCGACTCTCATCAAGCGGATTAAGCATCGTTTGATTTTTTAGTTTTATTGGTTTTTCGCCATCAAGGCTTGAACGTCTTTTTCCGCGCCTTCCAAGGCTTGTTCCGGCGTTTCTTTATCGAGGAACACGGCGTCCGTATGCGGATTGATCAAATCTTTGTAGCCGGAAGCGCTGAGCGGAACCTGAAACACTTTCGTGTCCGCGAGGTTTTCGACGGAAGCTTTATACACGGGATTTTCATTTGCTTCCGGATCTTCGGCGGCTTCGATGTTCGCGACGTTGTCGAAGTTTTCCGTCGCCCAGTATTTTTGCGCGTTGACGTCGGTCAAGTATTTGATAAACTCCCAAGCCTCGTCGGGGTGCTCGGCGCCTTGCGGGATTTCGACCACGAACCCTCCGCCGCTGCTCCAATGACCCGAACCGGATTCGCGCTCGGGAATCGGGGCGACGCCGATATCGAGGTCTTGGCCGAATTCTTCGATCTGCGTGTTATACGTGCCCGTTTGGATATACATGGCGACTTTGCCGGAAATGAACGGATCGCTGACGCCGCTGCCGAAATCGGCTTTCATCGCGTCCACCGTTTGGCGTCCGAGCCGGTCCTACCACGATTTCAGCCATTTTAGCGTCGCGACTTTGCCCGGTGTGTTGATGGCGGCCTGATCGTTTTCGTCGAAATAACCGTTTCCGCCGTCGCCGTTGATCAGCCAGCTGTCGACGCCGAAATCGCCCCACAGCGGATAGAAGCCCACCTGTTCGTATCCGTTTCCGGATTTCTTGTCTAGTTTTTGCGCATACTCTTCAAGCTCTGCCCATGTTTGCGGGGGCTGCTCCGGATCGAGTCCGGCTTCGCGGAACGATTCCTTGTTGTAGTAAAGCAGACGGGTATCCGTATTGAACGGAAGCGCGTACGCTTTATCCTCGTACAGCACATTGTTCCAAAGCTCGGGGTAGAAGTGGTTTTCGATATCGTCCTCGGCCAAATAAGCGGAGAGATCGGTATTTTGGTTTTTGCTTGCGCGCAGGTTGACGTCGGCGTAATCGTTGACGATCACGTCCGCCGGATTGCCCGCCGCGATAGAAGCCAGGTTTTTGGTCCAGATGTCGCCGAACGGAAGATATGTATGTTTGACCGTGATCCGATCCTGCGACTGGTTGAAATCGTCGATGATTTTTTCGATGATCGGACGACGGGTTTCGGAACCCCAGAATGTCCAGAAATCGATCGTGACCTTCGGTTCTTCGTCCGTGACGGCTGTCGGCGCTCCCGAAGAAGAACGGGATTCGGGCGTACAGGCGGCAAGCATCAACATCAGCGATACGGCAACCAGCCCTAAAGAATAAGCGAAACGTTTCGTTTTCAAAGCCATGACTCCTCCTCGTGTTAGATAAGATACGTTAAGATTGCTGGATAAGTCATTTTGGACACAGCAACGCCCTTATACTTTAAACGACCCTATGTGCATTGAACCCGTTTAAGCAGCCAAGTAGATAAAAAAATAAGTTTTGCAAAAAGAATCAATTGTAGGAAAAAAATGAAAGATTCGATTCTGGCTTGCTTCTCTCTGCCCGACCCTCTATAATGGCAAAAAGACAGATTGATCCGCTTTAAGCGGGAGTCGATCTTATTCAGGCAATGTCTTTGAACGGGAGAGTATCCGAATCAGCCATAGCGGGAACAGCGAGCCGGGGGAGTGGGAGCCGGTACTGCGGCAGTCGGAGAAGCGCACCCGGGAGACGTCGATTCGAACGAACAAGCTGCGCAAGCGGCTGCTTCCGCGTAGAGTCGACCGGCTACGGCGCCGTTATCGTCGATCGAGAGGTCATTGTCGGTTTCGTTATGAAACGGCAATGGACTACAAGAGTGGTACCGCGGGAATTCAAGCTCTCGTCTCTTTATGAGGCGAGGGCTTTTTTGCGCGTTTTTACAGGATAATCAAGGAGGAGAAGAAGATGAGTTTAGCACAGATCGGAGCAGAACTGGACGTATTATTGGAATGGGAAAAAGGAACGGCGGAGCTCATGTTGGAATTGCCGCCGAATCCGGAATTGGGGGACGCTGCTTTTCCGTGCTTCGCATTAGCCAAAAGCCTTCGCAAAGCTCCTCAGCAGATCGCATCCGACTTAGCGCAGCGTTTTAAGTTGGAAGGAACCGAAGCCTCGGCCGCAGGACCTTACTTGAATTTCCGGTTCGACCGCTCCGTTCATTCGGCTGCCCTGCTGGCACAAGCCGAAGGGCAGGCCGCCGCTCCGAACGGGGAGACGGTCGTGATCGATATGTCGTCGCCCAACATCGCCAAACCGTTCGGCGTAGGCCATCTGCGTTCCACCGTCATCGGAGCGGCGTTGTACCGGATGTACGCGGAGGCCGGTTACCGCGCGGTCAGCGTCAATCATCTGGGCGATTGGGGAACGCAGTTCGGCAAGCAAATCACGGCTTATAAACGTTGGGGCAGCGAAGAGCGTCTGAAGGCTGCGCCTATCCGCGAATCGTTGTCTCTTTATGTTCGGTTCCATGAAGAAGCCGACAGCGATCCGACGTTGGAGACCGAAGCGCGTGAGTGGTTCCGTCGGTTGGAGAGCGGAGATGAAGAGGCATTGGGCCTGTGGCGTTACTTTGTCGATGTGAGCCTGAGCGAATTTGATCGGATGTACGAGCGTTTGGGCGTCTCGTTCGACAACGTGTTGGGCGAAAGCTTTTACAACGATAAAATGGGAGCCGTCGTTGAAGAGCTGCGTACCAAAGATCTGTTGGAGGAGAGCGAAGGCGCGCAAGTCGTTCGGCTGGACGACGAACAAATGCCGCCTTGCCTGATTTTGAAATCCGACGGCACGACGATCTATCCGACGCGCGATTTGGCAACCGCGATCTATCGGCATGACGTGCTGGAAGCGGACAAGCTGCTGTATGTGGTCGGGGCGGAGCAAACGCTGCATTTCCGGCAAGTATTCGCGGTATTGCAAAAGACGGGGCGGGAGTGGGCATCGGCTTGTCGGCATATTCCGTTCGGCTTGATGAAGTTCGAAGGCAAAAAGATGTCGACGCGCAAAGGTAAAGTCGTTTTCCTGGAGGAAGTGTTGGACGAAGCCGTGGCGCGGGCAACCGCGATTATCGAAGAGAAAAATCCGCAGCTGCAAAATCGCGAGGCTGTTGCGGAAGCGATCGGGATCGGAGCTATCATTTTCGGAGATTTGAAAAACAATCGGATCGGCGAGATCGATTTCTCTATTGAAGAAGCCGTGCAGTTCGAAGGAGAAACAGGACCTTACGTGCAGTATACGCATGCCCGGGCACGCAGCGTGCTGCGGAAAGCGGAAATGCAGGGAATCGAGGCAAACACCGCAACGGCGGAACAAGACGCGTTGAAAAAGAATGCATCGGCATATGAGTGGGACGAAGCTTCCTGGGAATTGCTTAAACGGCTGTGCGATTATCAAACCGAGCTTCATCGGGGCGTGCAGCGGAACGAGCCTTCGGTCATTGCGCGTTACGCGTTGGATTTGGCCAAAATGTTCAACCGCTTTTACCACCATAACAAGGTGCTTAACGCGGCGGCAGGAGACAAAGAGATTCGGTTGGAACTTACCCGCCTTACCGCTGAACGGCTGCGCTGGGCGCTTGATTTGCTGGGAGTTCGTTCGCCTGAAGAGATTTGAAGATCGTTTCGCGGACGTTCTATCGCGCTGGAATGATTTAACCCTATCGGGCTAAGTTATCCGCCTGATTGTCTACTTCCTTTACGACCGCAAACACAGCCCTTTAAAACCGGAGCAGATACAAAAGTGATTTTTATAAATCCTTCAACAAATTGTTTTTAATAAGTTTTTATAAAAAAAGCTGACCCGAAAGCCCAACCGGACTTTGGATCAGTTTCTTTTTTATCTCTTTATCATCCTTTAGAAAAATCCTTGTCTGTAACCGAAACTTAAGCGGAGGGAGAAATTCAGTGAAATACAGGATTTCGAAGAAAACCTGCGGTAACATTCAGCGCTATGTTGACGCCTTTGAACTCGTAAAGCCTGAGGCTTTATGAGTGAGACAGCGTTTTGAACGAATTTCTCCCGTAGCTAGGGGTTACCGGTTCCCCCAACCAGGACTTTTTCTCTCCCCCTGCAACCTTTTTAAAAGTCGCTGCGTCTGGAAGAGTGAGAAAGAGAAAATCATACAAGAGGTGACCTATCCATGAAAAAGACAGTAAAAGCTTGTGCAGCTCTGGTAATGGCAGGATCGTTCGCATTTGCCGCTTCGGCATCCGCGTTTAGCGACATTTCAAATGAAGATAACGCCAAGATCGCTCAATCCCTTCAACAAATGGGCGTAATGAAAGGGATCGGACAAGATCTTTTCGCTCCTTCGGTTGATCTGACCAATGCTCAAGCCGTTCAATTGATCGTTAACGCTTTTGGCCTTGAAGCAGATCCAGGTGTGGATTACATTCCCGTTCCTTCTTTCAACAATGACGCTTGGTATGCTCCGGCTTATGAAGCCGCATTGCACAACGGAATCAAGACCGTGACTAAAACGGATTCGGTCAGCGCTAAAATGACTCGTGAACAATTCGCAAGTCTGCTTCTTGAAGGCATTAACACCACAGGCCAATATCCGACGACCAAAATGTACATTTTCTTCGACGATGAAAAAGAATTCACGGGCGACCACCTGGGCGCGATCCAAACGCTCGGCAACATGCGCATTATCTCCCCTGGAGGCGAATTCCGTCCGCAAGATCCGATCACTCGGATGGAAGCCGCGGAATTGGTGTATAATGCTATTGAGTTCATCGATAAAGTCGGCGGAGACAACGGCAATGTCGGCGAAGGAACGGAGGTAACGGAAGTGAGCGTAACAACGGCGAAAGAAGCCGACGGACGGGTGAAAGCAACGTTGAAAGCTTCGCTGCCGAATCCGGGCTACGGTCTGAAAATCAACGATGTGAAATACGACGGCGAAAAAGCGACGATTCAGTACAGTATCACGAAGCCTGAATCGGGCATGATGTATCCGCAAGTGATCACCGATGCGGAAGTCTCGACTTATCTGACCGGCACGCCTTCGGAGGTTGTAGCTGAGCAGACAGGTGGAGCGACCGGAGAGACGGATGCGAAACTATTAAAATAAGATTGTAGGCAAAGCAAAGAGCGCTCCGATTCGGGGCGCTCTTTTTGTTTGAGTAAGTCCTATACGTTGGGAGGGCGTGCGGCGTCGGGAGAATTCCGTTTCGGTCGCGTGTTGAACTACGGAAGCTTCGATTGAAATTTATAAGGAGGCTTCCCCAGTTCAAAGGCGAACATTTCATTCCTTCACTGGAATTCTCCCTCTGCCTAGGCAGCCTATTCAAAGCGTAGAACTTGCCAAAACAAAAGCGCTCCCGTCGGGAACGCTTTTGTTTTGCCTAATAGGGCAGAGGAGGAAGAGATAAGGTCAATCATCGAGTCCAGCCTACAGAGTTTGAAAACAAGTCGAGACAAGCCGCTTATCGCTCATTTAACCCAGTGAATAACCGACCTGCCGACTCTACTTCTTAATCGCCATTCGCGCCGCCGAAAGCAGGGCGGGCGTCGAAGCCGGATTCCGGTTTGCCGGTGACGGGGGTGATCGAGTCGCCGCCGCCCTGTTGGAGTTGGTACATTTGGAAGTAGCGTCCGCCTACGGCCATCAGTTCGTCATGGTTGCCGCGTTCGACGATTTCGCCGCGGTGCAGGACCAGGATTTGGTCGGCGCTGCGGATCGTAGACAGGCGGTGGGCGATGACGAAAGTAGTACGGCCTTGTTTCAGCACATTCAGGGCGGACTGGATCAAAGCTTCGGTCTCCGTATCGATATTGGCGGTTGCTTCGTCCAGGATCAGGATCGCCGGGTCGAAAGCAAGCGCGCGGGCGAACGAGATCAATTGGCGTTGGCCTGCGGACAACGTACTGCCTTTTTCGATAACCGGTTCGTCGAAGCCGCCGGGAAGATCGGACAAAATCTTGTCTGCGCCGACTTCTTTAAGGGCTTGCTCGACGCGTTCGCGGCTGATCCGTTCATCGCCCAGACTGACATTGGATGCGATGGTGCCGGTGAACAGATACGGATCTTGCAGCACGATGCCCATATGTTGACGGATATGCTGCTTCGGCAGATCGCGCACGCTTTGACCGTCGATAGTGATCGTACCTTTTTGCGGATCGTAGAAGCGGAACAGCAGATTGATGATCGAACTTTTGCCGGAACCCGTATGGCCGACCAAGGCGACCGTCTGCCCTTGCTTTGCTTCGAACGAGATGTTTTTCAATACATAATCTTTGTTATAGGCAAAAGAAACATTGTCAAAGGCGACGTTTCCTTTATAGCGAGGCATGCCGCCGTCGGTGACGTTCTCGCCTTTTTCGTCCAGCAGTTCGAACACCCGTCCTGCGGATACCATAGCGGAGTCGAGCGCGGCCAGTTGGTTGACCATGCCGGTGATCGGCTGGAAAAGGCGGCCGAGGATATCGACGAACGCATACAGGGCACCCAGAGAGATAATAGATGCGGCGCCGTCGATGGTCGAGGAGCCGAAGTACCAGATGACTACGGTAAATGCGATGTTGCGCAGCACATTGACCAGGTTATGAGACGTGAACGAGTTCAGATTCAGCATTTTGTTCTGATGTTTCATATAGTCGCCGTTCAGTTCTTCGAACTCGGCTTCCGTTTGCTTTTCCCGACGGAACACGCGAATGATCGACATGCCTTGGATCGATTCGTTGATGATCGCGTTCAGTTCGCTCAGGCGTGAACGAATGATCGTGTTATACTTCGTCGCGACTTTGCGGTACAGGTAGATCCACAAAATAATCAACGGCACGATGAACAACGAGACTGCCGCCAGACGCGGATCGAGAATGAACAATGCCACATAAATTCCCGTGATGTACACAATGCCTGTCGTAAAGTTGGACAGTACAGCGATAAATAAATCTTTGACGGCTTCGGTATCGTTGGTCACGCGCGAGACAACTTTGCCGGCTGGCAGATTGTCGAAAAAGTTGACCGGAAGCCGCTGAATCTGTGCATACAGATCCAGACGAAGCTTTTGGATAACCCGGTTAGCGGACGATTGGAGCCAGTATGTTTTACCAAACTCCATTACGATCGAAATCGCGAGGAAGAGCAGATACAATAAGACTAACTGGACAATACCCGGAATTTCCGGTGCGTAAAAGTCGAACAGTTCCTGTTTGGACAACTGTCGCGCAGGATACGTATCCGTGCCGTTGTTCGTCCGAATAGACAACGTGCCGTCTGCGAAACTGCGATCGCCTTCGGGGATAGCTACAGGTTCATCCACAAATACGAAGTTTCGCCCGACTTGGAGAATGCGAACTTCTTCGCCACGGGTCTCGCCCGTTTCGAATCGGTCACCTCGCTTGTAGTAGGCTCCTTGATAAGCGATTGCGTCTGTACTTGCTTCGGTTGTTTGGTAGTGAGGATTTTCGATCCCCATCATGTGATCGTCAATCATCATTTTGGCGATAAACGGGCTGGCCAGTTCGGCGCCGACCCCGATCGCAAGGGCGATAATGGCTGCGATAAACGTTCCTTTTGCAGCCAGGGCGTATTGGAACAATCTTCGCGCGGTTTGTTTTTTAGGCGTCGAAGAGATGTTCTCGGGTTGTTCGGAATTATACTCCATGATGGTTGTGCACCTCCTCGGAGGAGAGATTGGATTCAACCTGCTGCCGTTCGAATTGCTCGCGATACCAGCCGCCCAGTGCGACTAGCTGCGCATGGGTGCCTTGTTCGACAATGCGTCCTTTTTCCAGCACGACGATATGGTCGGCATGCTCGACGGCAGACAGGCGGTGAGTCGAGATCAGCGTCGTTTTACCCGCACGCTTCTCCCTGATGTTTTGAATGATGCGGGCTTCCGTTCGTGCGTCGACGGCAGACAGCGCATCGTCGAGAATCAGAATTTGCGGGTCGGCGATAAAAGCGCGTGCCAGCGAAACGCGCTGCTTTTGGCCGCCCGATAGCGATACCCCTCGTTCCCCGACTTTTGTTTCCAGACCGTCGGATAGCGTTTCCAGATCGCCTTCGAAAGCAGCCGTTCGGATCGCTTCCATAATTTCGGCCTCGTCCGCATCGGATTTGCCGTAACGGATATTTTCGCGGACCGTTTTGGAAAACAGGATTTGTTCCTGCGGCACATAACCGATCCAGCTATGCAGACGATCTTTGCTTAGCGATTCGATAGAGGTATCGGACAACAAAATATCGCCGGTGCCTGTCGGGTACTCGTGCAGGAGCTGCTTGAGTAAAGTCGATTTGCCGCTGCCCGTGCGCCCGACGACGCCCAGTGTTTGTCCGGCACGGAGCTTCAGGCTGACCTGTTCCAGATTGTCCACGGTCGACGTCGGATAGCGGAACGTGACATCGCGGAACTCGATCGTATCCGGAGCCGCTACATCGGTCGGATGCTGCGGATCTTCGATATCGGCCTTCGTGAACAAGACTTCGTTGACGCGATCCAGGGAAGCTCCGCCGCGCTGCATGATATTGATCAGTTCGCCGATCGCGAACATCGGCCAGATCATCATGCCCAGATACATATTGAACGTGACCAGGTCGCCGAGCGTCAGTTCGCTGCGGAACACCAGATAGATGCCGTATGCAAGACCGATCAGATAACTAAGACCTACGCAGAGCCGAATATAAGGTTCGAACACCGCATCGACGCGTGCGACGGCCAGGTTCTTTTTATACACGTCGTTGGTGATGTCGGAGAAGCGCTTCTCGTCATGCCGTTCTTGTACGTAGGCTCGGATGACGCGAATACCGGCTACCGATTCGAGGACCTGATCGTTCATGTCGCCGAAGGAATCTTGGGCTACCGTGTAGCGCTGATGAATAATTTTGCCGTAGATGCTCATGCCGATTGCGATAAACGGAAGAGGGATCAGAGCGGCAAGCGTGAGTTTCCAACTGACGATAAAGCCCATGGCGAGCAGCACGGTCAGCAGGAAAAGGGTCGAGTCGGTCAGCGTCAGCATACCGAATCCGGCCGTCATCGCGACAGCTCGTAAGTCATTGGTAGCGCGTGCCATCAGGTCGCCCGTCCGATTTCGTTCGAAAAACGGAGGCGTCATGCGCAGCAAGTGAGCCATGAAGCGGCTGCGGAGCAAGCGTTCCACCAAGTTGGAGCCGCCGAAGAGCTGGCGCATCCATATGTACGTGATCCCGTACATGATGACAAGCAAGCCTACGATGCCACCGATGTACATGAACAATCGCTCGGTCGTGATCAGGCCGCCGGCGATGTCGTCGACTGCGATGCCGATCAAACGTGGAGGCAGCAATTCAATAATGCCGACGATGACGAGGAAAAATATGCCGATCAGATAACGCCTTTTTTCCTGCCGGAAAAACCAGCCGAGATTGCGAAGGACGGAAAACATTCCATCACTTCCTTTCTTCGTTACGATAGATTTACCAATCAAATTTGCGAAAAACCGCAAAAAAAGCATATCGCAGTGCGCGATATGCTTTAAAAAACGATTCATATAGCGGACGATAGGACAAAACCAATCGTCGCGTTTTTTTGGCCTTGCGGGGCAGGACCCGGATCGCGAACGATCAGGAATTGCGTGCCGAAAGACAACGGACGGAAGCTTCATCGATATGAAGTTGGGAAAGGGCGCGCAACGGACGATAAACATCGGGACGTCGAACAGCAAAGCTTTCCTTGAACGTGTACATCGAATTCACTCCTTCCAGATTTTTGATGATCGCAAAATGATCTCGTATGCTCCCGATTTTAGCATCGTCTCTCAGAAAAAGTCAACGAAAAAGTTTTAGTATGTGAACAAAATGTGAACATGGGTAAAGGCAAAGATGAACCGCTAAAAGAAAACATACTGAAAAAAGTTTGAAAGCAAGCATTGTGATTTGTCGGAAAAAGTTTTCTGCGGTATGATAGAAAAGTAGAAGGGACGGATCAAAAGCAGTCCCGTTATCGCGCGAAGGAGGGAACCTACCATGAGTCTCAATATCACGCAACAAGCTGCAGACTGGTATAAGAAAGAACTGGGCCTGCAATCGGGTGATTATATTCGCTTTTATGCCAGATACAGCAATACTAGCGACATTCATCCGGGATTCTCGCTCGGGATTGCGACCGAGACGCCAAGCAGTCCGGGACTGACGCAGTCGTCGGAAGGCATCACGTTTTACATGGAGGAAAAGGATCTCTGGTATCTCGATGGTTACCGCCTGAATGTGACGTATTTGCCGGAGCATGACGATATCTTGTACGCTTACGAGCAAGAGTAAACACAAAAAAGACGAACGAACCGATCTATTCGGCCGTTCGTCTTTTTTCATGCGCAGAGTCCGACGGGTTACAGATGCGCCGTTCCTTCCAGCGCGAATTCAAAGTCGTCGATATCGAATACCTGAATAGGTACCGCGGCCGAGATGATCCGCTGGATCATCTCAAGTTGGTCGGTCAGCACGGGCGCTTCTTCCTTAAGCGAAGCAAGCAGGACTTCCGTTTCGATCGGATCGAACAACTCGCCGTAATGCGCATTATCGACGGCATTGATCACGCTGAGTTTAATCTGGTCACCCAGCAGGATCGGGGCGCTTTTTGCCCAAGGAATCGTAAGTGCCTTCTGAATTTTTTTCTTGTTCAGCGGTTCCTCGAAGTAGGCAATCAGTTCTTTTACTTTTTCTTTCACATGTTGGTCGTCGCCCGGCTCATTCATCAGCGGCTCCGCACCTTCTTCGAATTCGTAAAGTTCCAGTACGGTGGTGTACGGAACAATATATTCGACCGGACGGTTCGCCGAGAGCAATTGCCCGTAGATGGCGACCATAACGGCTTCAATGACAAAACGTTGAGACATAAATAGCGGTCCTCCTAGCGGCCTGGCAACCTTTTTGCGATCAACCCGGCCAAATCCTGTATGTGGGAAGTATAGCACAAGCGGACAGTGAAATCAGCCTTTTACAGAGTTTTCCTCCGTATTTGCCCGCTTGGCGATATGTTCGGCAATCAAACCGCCATGCATGCGTCCGCTCTCGATAAACACCTCGTTGGCATTGCGCCCGGAAGCGATGACGCCCGCAACGTACAGGCCCGGCACGCCCGTCTCCATCGTGTCCGCATCAAATACGGGCTTATCCAGATCATCGGACATTTGAGCCCCGGCTTCCGTCAGCAGCTTGCGATCCGGACGGAAACCGGTCATCGCGAGCACAAAGTCGTTGTGAATACGCGATTCGGTCTCAGGTCCTTGCACCACGACGTAATCTTCGCCGATCTCAGTCAGCTTCGAGCCGAGATGCAGCGTAATCTTGCCTTTGGCGATCATGCCTTCGAACAGCGGACGCACCCAAGGCTTGATATGCTGGGAAATTTCGGTCCGGCGATAGATCATATCGATTTTGGCTCCGACACGGATCAGCTCCAACGCGGCGTCGACGGCGGAGTTGCTGCCTCCGACGATCGCCACGTTCATGCCCGCATACGGGTGCGCTTCGCGGAAGTAGTGGGTGACTTTGTCTTTTTCCTCGCCGGGAATGCCCAGTTCGTTCGGATGGTCGAAATAGCCGGTGGAAACGACGACGCTGCCGGCGGCATATTCGCGTTCGTTGCCTGCGCGGTCGCGCGTCTCCACTTTGAACGATCCGTCCTCCTGCGGCTTGATCGCCAGCGCTTCCTCGTAAGAGGAAATGCGCAAATTGTAACGATCCGCCACCTTGCGGTAGTAAGCCAACGCTTCATGGCGAAATGGCTTTTCATTCGGCGAAGTAAAAGGCACATCGCCGATTTCGAGCAGTTCAGCCGTGCTGAAAAATTGCATATTCGTCGGATACAGATAAATCGAGTGGACCACATTATGTTTTTCGATGATCCGAACAGATAACCCGCGTCGCCCGCACTCGATTGCGGCGGATAATCCGCACGGTCCTGCTCCGATAATCAGAACGTCTTCTTTTTCCATGATAGTTGCCACTTCCCCCTTGATTGTACGTGTAAAACGCAATTGTCGCCGCCTGCGTCACGCGGCCGGCGCTCTTGTTTATTATCGCGCAAAGCGGCCGCTTCGTCCAACAAGCCTGCTATAAAGCTTGTACAGGTCTTGAGAAAAAAGTCTTGACAATCCATTTTACGCTCCGCTAGAATGAGTGGCAAATACTGACGAAGGGAGAGATGAGCTATGGGAACTTTACATTCGATTGTTGTTAGAGGTCGCAAGCTCTCTCCAAAATCAGTGATACGGACGGATTGCACGCGTTCTTAATCTTGTTGATCAAGAGTTCGAACATGGGCGCTTCGCAGCGTATATGCTGACGGATGCTGCCTGTTTTTTTCGGAATCGAAGTCACGTTTGGTGGCGGATTTCAGCGTGGGCCCAGGCAGCCGGGGAGAGTTCTCTCCCCGGCTTTTTTGCATGGTTTGCCGGATGGATCGGAATGGGGAGAGAGTCGTTGAGTCATTGTTTGAATACAACCCAAATCCCATAAATTCGGAGGAACCATGAATAAAACAATGAAGAGCAGTAACGAAATCATAAACAACGCTACTCCTGCGCAAGACATGCAGCAAGCAGGCGTTGCGGTTGTAAAAACGACCGCGGAGCGCATTTTCCGGGAAGCCTATGGTTGGGACTCATCCTGGCAGGAAGCGTGGCTCGCGGCCGGATTTGAAACCGCGGGTCTGACTCCTGTTCGTATGACGGCCGATTTTGGACAGCAGTTCAAGGTTGCAACGTCAGCAGGCGAATACACGGCGGAAACCAGTGGGAAAATGCGCCATTTGACAGAGCGCGGAGCGGAACTTCCGGCTGTCGGGGATTGGTTGGCAGCCGAATGTTTACCGGGAGAGCGTCGTGCGCGTATTCATGGCGTGCTGCCCCGTCGCAGCAAGATCTCGCGTAAAGCGGCTGGCAATCCGGTTCGCGAACAAATTATTGCCACAAACGTCGACACGCTATTTTTGGTCACTTCACTGAACTATGATCTGAATGTTCGTCGTCTTGAGCGATACTTAATTATGGCCTGGAATGCCGGAACACAGCCCGTTATCCTGTTAAGTAAAGCAGACCTCTGCGATGAATCGTTCCGTTTGCAAGCCTTGTCCGAAGTGTCGCTGGCGGCTCCCGGCGTTCCGGTTCATATCGTCAGTGCGCAGACCGGCGAAGGAATGGAACAAGTAGCGGGATACTTTGCAGGCGGACGCAGCTGCGCATTAGCAGGAACGTCGGGATGCGGCAAGTCTACATTAACCAATTACCTCGCCGGAGGACATGTGCAGCGTACGAGTGACATTCGCGAGGACGACAGCCGCGGGCGTCATACGACGACGCATCGTCAGATGTTCGAGATTCCGGGGGGAGGCGTATTAATCGATACCCCCGGAATGCGCGAACTTCAGCTTTGGGAAGGCGAAGAGGACGGAATGTCAGGCGCGTTCTCGGATATTGAAAAGCTGGCCGGCAATTGCCGTTTCCGCGACTGCACGCATAACCGTGAAGAGGGGTGTGCCGTTAGAGAAGCGATGAACGACGGCGAACTGGATTCCGGCCGTCTAAGCAGCTATCGCAAAACGCAGCGAGAGCTGGCTTTTTTAGAACGCAAAGAAAAAAGCCGTTCCGCTGCGGGTCGCAGTGCCGGAAACGGCAAGCGGGACCAACGTAAGGAACGGCGTGATAAGAACTGGTTGCACGAAGACTAGGGCGGAGTTTGCGTGCACGCCCTAATTCAGAACCCTGAGTTAGAAGGCGGACGGAGCAAGCACTTTCTCCATCGGAGAAGTCGCGACGTCCGCTTCTTTGCGTTTTACCTGTTGAGCGGAATCGACCGTGCGTGTATCTTTCATGCAAGCGGCCGGATCGCCCTCAGCAGCGGCTGCTCTAGATTTCGTCGTCGAGGAGATAAAGGGGGCGCGACTGGCCTTGAATTCATCGATCATGCTTAAAAACTCGTCAAACAAGCGATTGCTATCCGTAGGTCCCGGCGCGGCTTCGGGATGGAACTGTACGGAAAAGGCAGGGGCGTGCTTATGTTTAAGTCCTTCTATGCTTCCGTCATTGTTGTTGATATGCGTAATTTCAAGCTCCGTATCGCCCAAAGTCTCTTCCAATACGGAGTAGCTATGGTTTTGAGAAGTGATCAGGCAGCGTCCCGAAGATACTTCTTTGACCGGATGGTTCGAACCGCGATGGCCGAATTTGAGTTTTGTCGTATCGGCACCCGAAGCGAGAGCAAATAATTGGTGGCCCAAGCAAATGCCGAATAGCGGAAGTTGGCCGATCAGTTCGCGAACCGTATGGATGGCTTGCGGTACGTCTTTTGGATCTCCAGGGCCGTTGGACAACAATACGCCATCCGGATTGTACCGATTGATTTCCGCAACGCTCGATGTATGGGGAACCACGATCACGTCACAACCTCGATTACCCAATTCGCGCACGATGCCTGCTTTGCTGCCGTAATCGACGACCACGACGCGCTGTTTGGTGCCCGGCACGCGATAGGCGCGCGGCGTGGATACCTGATTAACCTGATCATGCAGCGCTGCTGTAGCCTTCAACTGTTCCAGCAGTTCTTCCGTGCTGGCCGATCCCGTTGTAATCAGCCCTCGCAGCGTTCCCCGGTTCCGCAAACGGCGAGTCAACATGCGCGTATCGATATCGGCAATACCTGGAATGTCGTACTCTTTCAATAAGGTGCCGAGATCATATTCGGAACGCCAATTGCTGGGTGCAGTCTCGTAACGGCGTACCGCAAATCCGTGAATCCAGGGACGAATAGCTTCAAAGTCCTCGCGGTTAATTCCGTAGTTCCCGATTAGCGGTTGAGTCATCGTCACGATTTGCCCGCAATACGAAGGATCTGATAACACCTCCTGGTACCCGGTTATCCCCGTATTAAAAACAACCTCGCCAGTCATCTGTTTATCGCTACCGAATGAAATTCCCGTGAATAATGTGCCGTCTTCCAATACTAATCTGGCTTTCATCGTCGTTCCCTCCCTGAGCTGCGCTTGTTTGTATACGTAAGGCCTTTCGCCACTGCGGACAAATGTCGGGCAGGGATAAGGCGCTTCAAATTTTGTTTAATTAAATATACAATGAAAAGAATAAATATGCAAATGATTCAATAAAAAAACGAACTCTAGGTCCGTTTTTGCGTTTGCTGATTTTTATTCGCTTGCGAGTTGCGCATGGAGTCCGGCGTTCAAAAGAAGCGTTCGCACGTCCCGAATGAGCAGTATTCTGTACCAGTGAAGGTAAGGTTACGCTCGTCCGGAACGTACTAGACACGTCGGCGTTTCGGCCAAACGTAAAGCCGCTATTTGATCGGGTACAGAGTATTGGGTTCAAGCGATTGGAACGACAACGGTTGATGCAGGCCAAATTCGGAAGCTTCATTATATTGATCTTTTACCGAATCATATTCGACTAGAAATTGATGCGGATATGAACACGATGTGCATAAGGTATGGCCTTCCATAAGCAGACGTCCTGGTTCTCTGGCAACAATCTTCATCCACGCTACAGCACCCTTGATATATCGGTCACTATCGGGGCTGAAGGCTCCGGTACATTCGAAAGTTTGGAAGCAAGAACCGCAGACGCAATTTCGTTTCAAGAACATGACCGGACCTCCTTCTATATTTTTTGTTTTTCCATTATTTGTGTATTCATTGATAACAACCTGAGCAATTATTACCACGGGGCTTTTTTTTGAAACGTCGACTTGAAAATCAAATACTCTTTTTTTGCTCTTCGCATCTTTGTTTGTAAACATGGCGGCAAAATGTCCGAAAACGGGTATTGATAATGCGAAGGAGTGACGTTAACCCATGAAGACAAAGACGCAGCTATGCACCGGAGAAAAGGTTCGCTTGGACCAGATCGCTACATCGTATCCGACAGAAGATCGGCCTGACGCACATGAAATAGCTAGCAAAAAGAAGAAATTAAATCGGAAACTCGAACATTTGCAAGAAAAATTATTCGCTTCCCGGAGCCATGCGGTCCTGTTTGTTTTTCAAGGGATGGATTGCAGCGGCAAAGACGGAACGATCAACCATGTCTTCTCTGAAGTGAACCCGCAAGGCGTGCTTACGCATAGTTTCAAAGCGCCGACAGATGAAGAACTAGAGCATGATTACCTGTGGCGCGCGCATCGGCATGTCCCGGGACGCGGTTATATTGCGGCCTTCAATCGTTCTTATTATGAAGATGTCCTCATTACTCGCGTTCACGGTACCATCGACCATAAGACGGCAAAGAAGCGTTTCGCGCAAATCAACGATTTCGAGAACATGCTGATAGAAAACGGGATTGTCGTCGTCAAAATCTTTTTGCACATTTCCAAAAGATTTCAACTCGATAAATTGATTGCCCGTATCGAAAATCCGAATAAAAACTGGAAGTTCGATCCTAGCGATTTGGCGGAACGTAAACATTGGGACAGCTATCAGGATTGTTATGAGGATGTGCTGACAGAATGTGCGAGTTCCGATCTTCCTTGGCACGTTGTTCCTGCTGACGATCGAGCGATGCGTGATCTGGCCGTACTCCGTATTGCGGTAGACACCTTGGAAAAGCTTAGTCTTGAGTTTCCGCCTCCCGTCCCCGAATTGCAAAAACTGCTTCCCGAACTGTATGAAGAGCGGGATAAAGAGTCTGATAGCAGCAAGAAAGACAAAAATTCGAAGAAGAAAAAATAAAGGGGTGCAACCTCTTTTCGATTTGGAAAAACAAGGGATTGACCGAGCAGTTTTGCGAGTGACCGAAGCGTCGATCCAACTGGAAAAAGGGAACGCTTACACGGCGCTGTAAGGTCAGTTAAAAATTTAGCAAGGAACGTGCCGAATAAATTGAACTCGGTAGCAAAAAGGGGTACAATCGAGAAGTAAACGCTTTGTTCACCAATTTGTAAAAAACTACTCAACTGGAATCGGCTTTTGCAAACACAAGACGGAGGGTGGCAGCGATGACGAAACAAAATTCGAACACGCATGAGCCATGGGAAAAGTATTACGGTCCGAACCTAGGATACGTACAAGAGCAATATGAACGCTATCGGGAGGACCCTGCATCGGTGGAAGCTTCTTATCGGGAGCTATTCGAACGCTTTGGCGCACCGCCGCAGTATCGCGCGTCGAACGCCCTGGCTTCTTTTGAAACGGGAGTGGCTACGACTGATTCGCAATCATTAAAGAAAGCGGTTGCAGCAAGCAAGCTGGTATGGAATATTCGTACCTACGGGCATTTAGCTGCCGACATCGATCCGATCGGATTGGACGAAACGCCTCATGTGTCGTTCCTGGAGCCGAAAGAAGTCGGTTTGTCGGAGCAGGATCTGGCTTCTCTTCCGGCATCGTTGATCTGGGAAGAGGCTCCGGAAGGCGTCGTTACGGGATTGGATGCGATTCGCAGATTGCGAGAAGTGTACACCGGAACCACGGCCTACGAATTTTCGCATGTGCATGATGAGAAAGAACGAGATTGGCTGAATCAGCGTGCCGAGCTTCAAGCGGCTAACGGGGGATTGACGCCGGAGGAACGTAAGGCGCTGTTGGAACGTCTCGTGCAGGTTGAGCAATTCGAGGAATTCCTGCATCGTACATTTGTCGGGCAAAAGCGTTTCTCTATCGAAGGGATCGATATGCTCGTACCGGTCATGGACGAGCTTGTACGCGGGTTTTCGAAAGCAGGCGCGGAACATGTTCTGATGGGCATGGCCCACCGCGGGCGTCTGAATGTGCTGGCACATGTCCTGGGCAAGCCGTACGGCCGAATCTTCTCCGAGTTCCACCATGCGCCGAATAAAGACCTCATGCCTTCCGAAGGCTCTATGGGGATCAACTTCGGTTGGACCGGAGACGTAAAGTATCATCTAGGCGAGAAAAGAGCGATCGGCGATGAAGGCAAGACGCGCCTGACGCTGGCAAACAACCCGAGCCACTTGGAATACGTCGATCCGGTTGTAGAGGGTTTTGCCCGTGCGGCGCAGGAAGACCGGAGTCAGCCCGGCTATCCGAAGCAGAACACGAATAGCGCGGCGTCGATTCTGGTACACGGCGATGCGGCTTTCCCGGGTGAAGGCGTTGTCGCAGAGACACTGAACTTCAACCAGCTTCCGGGCTACCAAAACGGAGGAACGGTACATATCATTGCCAATAACCGGCTTGGTTTTACCACCGAAAGCGGCGATTCCCGTTCCACGCATTACGCAAGCGACTTGGCGAAAGGGTATGAAATTCCGATCGTTCACGTGAACGCCGACGATCCGGAAGCCTGCATTGCAGCCGTTCGTCTGGCTTGCGAGTACCGCATGACCTTTAAAAAGGACTTCGTTATCGATCTGATCGGCTATCGCCGTTACGGTCACAACGAGACGGACGATCCGGAAACCACCCAGCCGCTGATCTACAAAAAAGTCAGGGCCCATGATACCGCCGCGACTATTTTTTCAAAAAAATTGCATAAAAGCGGTTTGATTGGCGAGAACGTTCTTGAAGAGCTGCGCGAAAAGATTGTGGCCGTATTCAAGGAAGAATACGAACAGATGAAAAACGGCAAGCAGGGCGCAAGCAATCCCTTCCCGTTCGCTTCCAGCATCGACGAGACGCCTTTGGAATCGGTGAAAACGTCGGTCGAATTGGACAAACTTCGTTCGATCAACGAAAACCTGCTCAAACGTCCGGAGACGTTCAATGTGTATCCGAAGCTGGAACGTATCCTGCAACGTCGCTCCAATGCCTTTGACGACGGGGAAAAAGTGGACTGGGGACAAGCGGAAACGCTGGCGTTTGCGACGATCCTTTCGGACGGAACCCCGATTCGGATCAGCGGTCAGGACGTAGAACGCGCGACTTTCGCGCATCGCAACCTGGTTCTGCACGATTCGCAAACGGGAGAGACTTATTGTCCGCTGCACGAACTGCCTGAAGCCAACGCTTCGTTTGCCATTCACAACAGTCCGTTGTCGGAGGCTTCCGTTATCGGTTTCGAATACGGCTACAATGTCTATTCGCCGCAGACGATGGTGATTTGGGAAGCGCAGTACGGCGACTTCGCCAACGCGGGTCAGGTTCTGCTGGATCAGTTTGTCATGCCAGGCCGCTCAAAATGGGCACAAAAGTCGAGTCTGATCATGCTTCTGCCGCACGGTTACGAAGGTCAGGGACCGGAGCACTCCAGCGCGAGATTGGAGCGTTACCTGCAATTGGCCGGAGAAAACAACTGTACCGTCGTCAGCTTGACCAGCGCGGCGCAGTATTTCCACCTGCTGCGCAGACAAGCGGCAATGACGACTCGCGAGGATGCGAAGCCTCTGGTCGTCATGTCTCCGAAGAGTTTGATCCGCAATCCGCGCGTGGCTTCATCGGCTGCCGACTTTACAGACGGAAGCTTCAAATCGACCATCGAACAGGTAGGGTTGGGCGAAGCTCCGGATCGTGTCACCCGAGTGCTGATGTGCAGCGGCAAGATTGCGGTCGAGTTGGAAGACGCGATCGAAAAAGATACCGAAGCGGACTGGAGCTGGCTGCATATTTTAAGAATCGAGCAGCTCTATCCGTTCCCTGCGCGTGAAGTGTCGGACTTCCTTGAACGATTCAACAATCTCGAAGAGATTTATTGGGTTCAAGAAGAACCGCATAACATGGGCGCTTGGCGCTATATCGATCCGAACATTCGCTTGTTAGCGCCGAAAGGCGTTGAAGTGAGCTACACGGGCAGACCGGAGCGCTCCAGCCCGGCGAGCGGTTACCAACACATCCATACTTTTGAGCAGCAGAAGATCATTCAAACGGCCCTGGGCCAGAATACGTCGAAAAAAAATCAAATGAGTTTGGGGAGGTAGCGCCGTGAGCGACATTAAAGTACCGGAAATGGGAGAGTCCGTTACCGAAGGCACGATTCTGCGGTGGACGGTAGCGGAAGGCGACGCTGTTCAACAAGGCGACGTGCTATTGGAGCTAGAAACGGATAAGGTCAATCTGGAAGTAAGCGCGGAATCGAGCGGTTTGATCGAGACGCGTCTACGGCAAGAAGGCGATACGGTTCAAGTTGGCGAAGTAATCGGTCGTATCCGTACTGGAGACGCCGCGTCTTCGACAACGGGCACGGCTTCGGCTCCGAAAGGCGAAGAAAGCCCGGCTGCCGCTCCGTCGGCTTCGCTGCCGGAAAGCCCGAAAGCCGCCGAGGCCGTCAGTCCGCCTCCTGCGGAAAGCGGCGACACCGGAACCAAAGCTTCGCCGGCTGCGCGCAAGCTCGCGCGCGAACGCGGTGTCGAGCTCGGCAGCGTGCCGAGCGCAGACCCTATCGGTCGTGTCTCCGCCGGCGACGTGAAATCGTTCGCCGAAGGCGCCCCGACCTCGCAACCCCAAGCGGCGCCGCAGCCCCCAGCTGCTCCGCCAAAAGCGCCGGCGCAAGCACCGTCGGCGATCGACCCTCTGAAGCCGGTCGAACGCCAACGCATGTCCCGCCGCCGCCAGACGATCGCGACTCGTCTTGTTGAAGCTCAGCACAATGCAGCCATGCTGACCACGTTCAACGAGGTCGACATGACGGCGATTCTGGACGTGCGCAAACGCCGTAAAGACAACTTCAAGCAAAAATTCGACGTGAACCTCGGCTTCATGTCGTTCTTCACCAAAGCGGTCGTAGGCGCGCTTAAAGCGTTCCCGGCCGTCAATGCGGAGATCGATGGCGATGAAGTCGTGTACAAGAAGTTCTATGATATAGGCATCGCGGTATCGGCAAAAGAAGGTCTGGTCGTTCCGGTCGTGCGCGACGCGGATCGTCTGGGCTTCGCCGAGATCGAGAAATCGATCGCCGGATTGGCTACGAAGGCGCGCAACAATCAATTGGCGCTGTCCGATCTTCAAGGCGGCACGTTTACCATTACGAACGGCGGCGTCTTCGGTTCGCTGCTGTCCACGCCGATCTTGAATGCGCCTCAAGTCGGTATTCTCGGTATGCATAAGATTCAACTGCGTCCGGTAGCCATTGATGCTGAACGCATGGAGAATCGTCCGATGATGTATATCGCTCTTTCTTACGATCATCGGATCATTGATGGATCGGAAGCGGTAAGTTTCCTCGTGAAAGTGAAGGAACTGCTGGAAGATCCGGAAAGTTTGCTGATCGAAAGCTAAAAGCCGGTTGTTGTATTAAGCTTATGATGAAAAAATCCCGTTCGAACTTCATGTTCGAACGGGATTTTTGTGTACAATGATATGTAGGATCAGAAGAAATACATTTTTTAATGCAGGTCCGGACGGGTTAACTTTGAACTTCGATAGTAGCGGTATAGATGAATCGCTACAATTTTTATAACCATATAAGAAGGAATCACGATCAAAATAGCAATGAATCCACCGATCGCGCCTCCGCTTAAGAGCAGAAAAACCGTGGTTAATGGATGGATATCCAATGCAGAGCCATAAATCATCGGCGATAATAAATTGTTGCGGAGCATTTGTCCCAGCACGATGACGACGATAATCCAGATCACGGAAGTCGGAGAATCAATGAAGCCGACAATAACAACAGGAATGGCTCCCAGATATACGCCGATATACGGGATCATGTCAGTCAAAATGATAAACAACACGAGCAGAAGCGGATAGGGAACTCCTACGATAAGGAATCCGATCAAATCAAAAACTCCGACACAAGCGGCAAGCAGAACGCGTCCGACGATGAATCCACTCAATGCTGCATCAATGTCCTTGGCCATAGTTCGGAAAGTAGGACGGATTTTCACTGGAGCGGTTTTGAGTAAAAAGGCATATCCTTTGCGGTCGTCCTTTAGCATAAAGTAAAGAATCATAGGGACTGTAGAGATCACAAGAAAAATCCAGGCTACCGTGGATAAAGCACTCGTCAGCGAGTTGCTGATGGAGTTCAATACATTTTCGAGATAGCCGGATAGCTGCTGTGGAATATCAATCCCTACATCAATGTCATTGATTCGTGTCCCCCAAATTTCTTGTTCCTGAACTCTAAGCATCAACGATTGCAGCTGGCTGGAAAAGTTTTGCGCAAGTTGAGGAAGGTTGTCGCTGAAATTCAGAAATTGCGAACGCAGAATAGGCCATACCCAGATTGCAAATCCTGCAAATACGCCAACCGCAACTGCATACAGCATTAAAATAGACCACGGACGTTTGATGTGCCAATCGTTCAACTTCCGAATAACAGGCCTAAATAAGTAATAGAGAAAAAGTGACATTACGATAGGGAAAAAGATTAAGCTGAAAGCGGCTTTGAGGGGTGCAATGATGCTGGGAATCTGAGTAAGTAAAAACAGAATGATCAAAACAAAAATGATATGTAGGCTGGTCCGCATAAAACGATCGGATTTAAACATGAGAGCCTCCTTTGAACAAAATAAGAAAGAATAAGGGAATTTAAAATGAAAGCGTTTCAATTTGGATGAGATTGGATTATTACTATACTAGGCGCTCTTCTGTTATTCAATTTACTTCTTATTATAACCTAAGTATGAAGCAACAATTTAGATGTACGCTTGTAAAAATTTTGATCGAGCAGTGAGGTGAATTGGATAAACAAAAAATGCTTGCTATGTATCTTTGAGCATGATATAGTCTGTAGACGGCCTTGAGAGAGCGCCGGTGCGGTTCGAAGCAGTGAGCAAGTCGAAATGAAGTCGAAAAGTCAGCTTCGAAAGAAGCCGAAAAAAAGATTTCAAAAAAGGCTTGTAAAGCGAAAATGAACGTGCTAATATATAAGAGTTGCTGCTGCGAGTGAAACACTGAGCGGCAGAAACGAGAAATACGGTTTGCTCCTTGAAAACTGAACAGTAAGTGAGTCGCGATGATGCAGATCATCGTGAGAATATAGAGAATGAAAATTCTCGCCAACGTTTTAAACGAGCACATGGTGCTTTCTTTTAAAGCGAAGACCGTAGTGAACGC